>Ga0315906_10000003_pt1 | contig 404092 bp, 389 predicted proteins | sample LakEriMetagenome_4_FD_203526 | JGI IMG/M metagenome (GOLD analysis project Ga0315906, IMG submission 203526) | Freshwater fungal communities from buoy surface, Lake Erie, Ohio, United States - Buoy 2 MA122 | ecosystem: Environmental > Aquatic > Freshwater > Lake > Lake biofilm | place: USA...
CGCGAGCTGGGTTCAGAACGTCGTGAGACAGTTCGGTCCCTATCCTCCGCAGCCGGAAGAGTCTTGATGAAAGCTATCCCTAGTACGAGAGGACCGGGATGGACGGAGCTCTGGTGTGTCAGTTGTCCTGCCAAGGGCACGGCTGATTAGCCACCTCCGGAAGGGATAACCGCTGAAAGCATCTAAGTGGGAAACCCGTTCAAAGATGAGGACTCTCACAGGGTTAACCTGGTAAGGCCCGTGGCTAGACCACCACGTTGATAGGCCGGAAGTGTAAGGGTGGTAACACCTTCAGCTGACCGGTACTAATCGGCCGAGGGCTTTATTTGAAAAACGTGCTCGTGCTTGCTCTGGAGTCCTTGTGGGGTGATCCACCTACACATTGACAATTGATTTTCGGTGGCCATAGCGACAGGGTCACACCCGTTCCCATTCCGAACACGGAAGTTAAGCCTGTCAGCGCCGATGGTACTTGGGGGTAGACCCCCTGGGAGAGTAGGTCGCCGCCGAATTTATTCGAATGAATAACCCCCGATCCCATATGGGATCGGGGGTTATTTTGTTTACGGGGTAATTTGCTCTTGGCTCGCTAGCCTTGCGCGCCTATGTCTGAACGCCGTCCGAGCAACCAAGGCCGCCCCAGCAGGGGGACAGGCCCACGCCGCTCCGGCGATTCACGAGGTACCGGCGGTCCGCGCGGGCCTCGCCGAGATGATGACAGACCGTCTCGTGGTCCGCGTCGCGATGACGACCGGCCTTCACGTGGTCGCAGTTTTGATCGTGATGATCGGCCAAGTCGTGGTCCCCGTCGTGATGATGACCGGCCATCTCGTGGTCCGCGTCGCGATGACGACCGGCCTTCACGTGGTCGCAGCTTTGATCGTGACGACCGGCCAAGTCGTGGTCCCCGTCGCGATGACGACCGGCCATCTCGTGGTCCGCGTCGCGATGATGACAGACCTTCACGTGGTCGCAGCTTTGATCGTGATGATCGCCGTCCGCGTCGTGATGATGACCGGCCGAGTCGTGGTCCACGTCGCGATGATGATCGTCCGCGTCGTGGTCGCAGTTTCGATCGTGATGATCGTCGACCACGCCGTGATGATGACCGTCCATCTCGTGGTCCGCGTCGTGATGATGACCGGCCTTCACGTGGTCGCAGTTTTGATCGTGATGATCGCCGTCCACGTCGCGATGAGGACAGACCGTCTCGTGGTCCACGTCGTGATGACGACCGGCCTTCACGTGGCCGCAGTTTTGATCGTGATGATCGTCGACCACGCCGTGATGATGATCGCCCAAGTCGTGGTCCACGTCGTGATGACGACCGGCCTTCGCGTGGTCGGAGTTTTGATCGTGACGATCGCCGTCCACGTCGTGATGACGACAGACCGCGTCGTGAAGATACACGTACGGCTGCGCAACGTCGTTCCGACGAAGTCAGCATGCGAACGGGTGGCCGTCGTACAACGGGCGAGATGTCTGGGCCACCAGAGCGCTCTCGCGAGGAGTGGGTTGATGAAGGGTCAACACGTCCACTTCGTCGCCCCAGTGGCATTCGTGCAAAGGCAACAGGGCGTACACAAAAGGGTGGTCGCAAAGAGGTGCGCGCACTTGACAGTGTGGTGGAAGAGTTTGAACGCGCAATTGGATCGCGCGCATCAGTTCGCGCACTAAAGCGGTACGAAGCAGCACTGCAGGCGTTTGAAGCACATCGTTACGAAGATGCGCGCAAGATTCTGAATCCAATGTCGAAGGAATACGCCGACGTTGCTGCAGTTCATGAAATGTTGGGGCTTTGTCTGTATCGCGCAGGACAATGGAAGCGTGCGCTCGCAGAACTTGAAATTGCAGTACGTCTGAATCCCGAATGGATCTTCAATCACGCCGTCATTGCAGATTGCCATCGAGCGCTTGGTAATCATCAGATGGTTGAGAAGTATTGGCGTGAATTGGCAGATGCTTCTCCGCATCCAGAATTGTTGGCTGAAGGTCGCATTGTGATGGCTGGTTCATACGCTGACCGCGGAATGTTGCAAGAAGGTCTCGACTTGTTGTCGAAGGCTGCTGGCGACCTGAAACGTCCGGCCGAATACCACTTGCGTCAATGGTTCGTGATTGCCGACCTCTACGACCGTCAAGGAAACATCATCAAAGCGCGTCAATTCTTCGAACGAATCGCATCATTTGATCCGCAATTCGTCGACGTCGCAGAGCGCCTTTCCACGCTGGGCGCATAAAGGCACACACGCATCCCAACGAAAGGGGATGCAGTGTCCAAAGAAGAAGTATCAGAAGGCCTGAATCGGGTTGTTCTCGTTGGTGAAGTGACATCGTCGTTGGTGACACGTGAACTGTCCGACGATTCAGTGGTCTCAACATTTGACCTTCTCACCGACATCGATGATGGTCGCGTTACTGTGCCTGTGTCCGTAGAGGGTGTTCCATCAGTGGTGGAAATCGGAGCACAGGTGTGTGTCATTGGTTTCGTGCGCAGACGCTTCTTCCGGTCTGGCGCATCTGTGGCAAGCCGAACCGAGGTTGTGGCACATGTCATTACACCTATGCGCCGCAAGGCTCAGGTACGAAAAGCCATTCATTCCGTCGCAGATGATCTCTCGGCCTTTCTTGATGCCTGACTAGTGTTGACCTCGGCGAAAGTACGAGGACCCCATGAATAACGAGCAACTCACCCGCATGCGCGACGGAAAAGGTTTTATTGCAGCACTCGACCAAAGTGGTGGAAGTACACCCAAGGCGTTGAAGTTGTATGGCATTGAAGAAAGCGCCTACTCCGGTGATGAAGAGATGTTCGCTCTCATTCATCAGATGCGCTCGCGCATGATGACCAGCCCCGCGTTTACTGGCGAGCGCGTGCTGGGCGCAATCTTGTTCGAGGGAACAATGGACCGCGAAGTGGAAGGCATGGGCGCAGCTGAGTATCTGTGGTCGCAGAAGAAAGTCATTCCATTTCTGAAAATTGACAAAGGTCTTGCAGACGAAGAGAACGATGTTCAGGTCATGAAGCCAAACCCTGGCCTTGACGACCTTCTTGCAAAGGCAAAGTCAAAGGGAATCTTTGGAACGAAGATGCGTTCGGTTATTAAGGAAGCGAATGCAGTTGGAATCGAAGCTGTTGTTGCACAACAGTTCGAAGTGGGTCGCCAAATTCTTGCCGCGGGCCTAGTGCCCATCATCGAGCCTGAAGTTGACATCAATAGCGCCACAAAAGGTGAAGCCGAAGTCCTGCTGAAGAAAGCTTTGTTGGCAGAGCTTGATCGTCAGCCCGCCGACCAACCTGTCATGTTGAAGTTGACATTGCCCAACATCGATGGTTTCTACGATGAACTGGTAGCCCATAAGAGCGTTCTTCGCGTTGTTGCATTGTCGGGTGGGTATACGCGTGACGATGCAAATGCAAAGTTGTCTCGTAACAAGGGAATCATTGCCAGTTTTTCGCGTGCGCTCACCGAAGGTCTCTCGGCACAGCAAAGCGACGCTGAGTTCAACGCAGCAATCGATGCAGCTATTGGCAGCATCTACGCCGCTTCAAGTAGCTAAGTGCGTTAACGAAGCGGGCGCATCACCATTCCGGTGCGCAGTTTTGGTGTGAAGAACGTGGACTTTGGTGGCATGAGTTCCCCCGTGTCTGCCGTTCTGCGAATTTCTTCAAGTGACACAGGCCGAATAAGAACGGCAGCACCGTAGGCGCCAGTACTGACCTTCGAAAGAATTTCGTTGACGCCGTGCTGATACGTGACCACATGCTGTGTTGAGGCGAGTGCATGCTCAAGGCGAGAGCTGTCAAGGGCGCGAACTCCTGTAAAAGTGTCTTCTTTGGGTGTGAGATAAATGCCAGATCCGTCTGGTTTCACAAGACACAGACATCCATGTGTGTCCATCTCGGCAATTGTGTGTGTGCCAACTTGGCCAGCGTCGCTTGTGGTGTAGTGCGTCTGAAGTGTTGACAGAAGTGATGCGGCGTCAATGTCATACAACCGATGAATGGCAGCAACACTGAGTTGTTCTTGAACAAGTTCGCCCACGTATGTCATCGTGAGATCGGCATCGCGAGGCCCGCCCTGGGCTCGGCACTCATCCCGAAATGTGCGACTAATGGCATAGCGGTGATGTCCGTCGGCAATGAGCACCGGATGAGATGACACCAATTCGCTAATGCGAGCAATGCGAGAAGAATCTGAAACACGTTCCAATACGTGGTGCACGCCGTCTTCGTCAGTGCACTCGGCAACTTTCTCGCCCGGCTCTATCAATGCTTCTGTTAATCCTGGAGTAAGCGAGAGACCCCACACGGGGCTGAGATTGGATTGTGTTGCACGTGTGAGATCGAGTCGATCTGTTTTTGCTTTTGGCGTTGTGCGTTCGTGCGGAAGAACACCTCCGGCGCCCTCGTCAACGACTTCAAGTGCACCAATGACTCCTACTGTTGTGCGACGACGACCGGCGTCATCGGTGAAGGTCATGCGATAGATGGAAAAAGTTGGTGATGGGTCTTCAGACAGCACGCCATCGGCGACCCATGTTCTAAGAGTCTGTGCTGCTTGTTCGTATCGAGAAGTGCCATCGGCTTCAACTGGATAGTCAACGCGAACAATGTTGTTGGCATGTGTCGCGGCGTACGTGGCGCGTGTGTCTTCATCAAAGACGTCGTAGGGCGGCGATGTTTGCGGGGTGATATCGGTGGAACCCGATGTGGCGTAGCGGAGGGCGGGGAATGGTTCGAATCGCGGCACGCCTTTAAGGGTGGCAGGATTGAGGCCTATGAACAAAACGCCGACCGCATCTGTTGTGCTGTGCGACCTCGATGGGGTGGTGTGGTTGGCCCATGAACCCATTTCTGGTTCGGTCGAGGCGGTGGCTCGCCTTCGCCAGGCGGGTACACGGGTGGTGTTTGTTACCAACAATTCCTTCTCCACGTTGGACCAACAGGTGAATGCCTTGGGGTCAATAGGAATTCCTGCTGAAGGTGATGTGGTGACCTCGGCCATGGCTGCGGCATCGGTGGTGACAGCCGGGTCGCGTGTTTTGGTGTGTGGGGGAGAAGGACTCATTCAAGAGATAGAGCGTGCAGGTGCTGAAGCAGTTGTCGCGTATCGACAGCGCAGAGCGGCAGGACCCTTCGATTCCGTTGTGGTGGGCTTTCATCGTGAGTTCGACTTTGAAGTGTTGTCCGATGCACTCACCGCAGTACGTGCCGGCGCCGCTCTTATTGGTTCCAATTCGGATCCGAATTATCCAACACCTCAGGGTCCCATTCCCGGCGGTGGTTCCATTCTCGCGGCTATCGAAAAAGCAACGGGAGTTGTAGCGCGAGTGACGGGAAAGCCACATCAACCTATGGCTGATCTCGTTCGCACGATGTGTCCCGGCGTTGCTGTTGACTCAATAGTCATGGTGGGAGATTTGCCAGAAACCGATGGTCGATTTGCCCGAACTCTCGGATGTCGTTACGGATTGGTGTTAAGTGGAATGACGCCTTCGCACATTGGAGTCGATGCCGACATCGTTGCGCCGTCGCTGGCAGGGATTGCAGATCATCTTCTCGGTGTCTCATAGTTGCTCGGTACGCACAAGTACGATGACACCGTGAGAATTCGACTTGATGCTGCTCTTGTAAAAAGGGGCTTGGCGGAGAGTCGTTCTGAAGCGGCGCGCCTCATTGAAGCGGGTCATGTAACAGTGTCGGGAACATTTGCCGACAAATCGTCTCGTCTTGTGGGAGCTGACGAACCCATCGCTGTTGTTGTGGAGAAGAAGTTTGTTAGTCGTGGCGGCGAGAAATTGCAGCACGCTCTTGATGAGTTTTCTCTTTCTGTTGAAGGACGATCGGTGCTGGATGCGGGGGTCTCAACTGGTGGCTTTACCGATTGCGTTCTGCAACGAGGTGCCCAACGAGTGTTTGCCGTTGACGTGGGACGAAATCAACTTCACGAACGAATCAAAAACGATGACCGTGTGGTGTGGCGAGATGGAGTGAATGTCCGTTCGCTTCAACGCAACGAACTTCCATTTCCGTGTTCCTTAGTGGTGGCGGACTTGTCTTTTATCTCTCTCACCAAGGTGCTGCCTGCGCTCACGGGCGCAGTGACGGAAGAAGAGGGATTTCCTACGCCCGGATTAGTTCTTCTTGTAAAACCTCAGTTCGAAGCGGGACGTAAAGAGGTCTCGAAGGGAAAAGGCGTTATCACGGACCCCTCCATTCATGAAGAAGCCGTACAAGGCGTTCGTGAGTGTGTGGAGGCCCTGGGCGGCCATGTGGTGGGGGTTGTGGAATCGCCTATCAAGGGCTCGGAAGGCAACACCGAATTCCTTATGTTCATTGAATATGTTCGTTGAATGCCATTCCTCTTCCGTAGGTTGTGAGACATGACTTCTATTGGGCTCGCAGTTCATCGGTTTCGTCCCGATGCCTTAACTGTTGCGCGGACCGTGGCCGAGTGGGCCCATGAGCGCCACATGGGTGTTGTGGCCGATGAAGCAGACCTCGCTGCCATTGGATCCTCGCTGGTTGTCGCCGGTGACGTTGCTTCCGTCGATGTTCTTGTGTCTGTGGGTGGAGACGGAACCATGTTGCGCGCGGTGCGTTCGTTGAACGGCGCGGCCATTCCCATCATTGGGGTCAATCTCGGCATGTTGGGCTATCTCGCCAATGTTGAACAAGAGTCAATTCTTGATGCCCTCAATGCGTGGCATACAGGCACTGAAGGCGGAGCCTTCGAATACGACGACCGAATGCTTTTAGAAGTATCCATCTGGACCAATGGTGCACGGAAAGCAAACATTTTGGCTCTCAATGAAGTTGTCATTGAAAAGAAAGAAGCTGGGCACACGGTCAGGCTGGGTGTCGACATTGATCGTGCACCATTTACTACCTATGCAGCAGATGGTCTCATCATTGCTACGCCCACGGGTTCCACTGCGTATTCAATGTCGGCGCGCGGGCCCATCTTGTCGCCTCGCCTGCGGGCGGTATTGGTAACGCCAGTGTCACCGCACATGTTGTTCGACCGTTCCATGGTGCTCGACCCGTCAGAACCTGTTCGAGTTGAAGTGCTTGGTCACCGCGAAGTCAACGTTGCCACAGATGGTGGTTTAGTGCACTCACTAAAGCCTGGCGACATTGTGGAAGTGCGCGCGGCAAAGGAGGTTGCTCGGTTCATGCGATTCGAAGAGCAACGGTTCCATCATGTTCTAAAATCTAAGTTTGGGTTGAACGATCGCTAATGCTGGTTGAGTTGTCCATCGAAAACTTGGGCATTATCGAGTCCTCACGTCTCACTTTTCACGATGGCTTCACAGCGTTTACTGGAGAGACTGGCGCCGGTAAGACCATGTTGGTCGAGGCCATCAATTTGGTGTGCGGACGCCGTGCAGAAACGTCAGTCATTCGTGACGGAGCCGACGAAGCACATGTTGAAGCCCGATTTGTGCGCATGGGTGACGACGGAGAAGAAGAAGTCATTCTTTCGCGAACACTTCATCGTGAAGGCCGAAGTCGTGCCTACATCAATGGGCGAATGGCCACGGTTGCGGCGCTCTCAGAATTGGGTGAAGAACTAGTCGATATCCACGGTCAGCACGCTCATCAACGGTTGATGTCAGCGGCGGCACAACGAGAGGCTCTCGATATTTTTGGCGCAATCGACCGTTCGCCGCTTGTGGCTGCACGTGAAGCCGTTACCGAGATAGACGCTTTATTGGGCGCGCTCGGTGGCGACGAGAAATCGCGCGCTCGCGAAATTGATCTTCTGTCGTTTCAGTGCGACGAAATCGAAACTGCGCGCATTGTTTCTGCCGATGAAGATGAAGTGCTCTCTCGCGAAGAGGACGTGTTATCAGACGTCGCAAAGCATCAAGAATCACTGCAACGTGCAGTGGCGTTGTTGTCTCACGATGGTGGCGCCGTAGAGACGTTGGGTGAAGCACTTCGCGCTTTGTCGTCGGTAACCTCGCTCGACTCTGTTCCAGAGAGGCTGTCAGCATTGCTCGCCGAAGCAACAGACCTCGCGCACACTGTTCGAGGTGCCGCCGAAGGTGTTGAAGAGAACCCAGAACGACTGGAAGAGATTCGTCTTCGCCGTCAACTCTTACGGGACCTCATGCGCAAGTACGGTGACTCTCTCGCCGATGTCATCGCCTTCGGCGCTGAGGCGCGCAGCCGTTTGGACGAACTCACGGGTTACGCAGAGCGGGTGTCCCAGCTGGAAACAGAGCGGGCAGCGGCACTGAAGGCCTTGCGAACGGCGCAGTTGAAGGTTGGCAATGCCCGCCGCTCCGTGGCCGCCGGTTTGGCCTCGCAGGTAGAAGAGCGTCTGCGTGTTTTGGCTCTTCCAAACGCACACGTTCAAGTGTCTGTCGGCGACGCAGACAGTGACCCCGCCGGCGAATCTGTGGTGTTCATGTTGGCCGCAAACCCAGGAAGTGCACCACAACCACTCACCAAGGTGGCAAGCGGCGGTGAACTTGCGCGAGTTATGTTGGCGCTTCGTTTAGTTCTCATCAGCGAACCCGGAACCATGGTGTTCGACGAAGTCGATGCCGGAATTGGTGGCGCAGCAGCAGTCGCTGTGGCAACTGCGTTACGAGAACTTGGTGTTCATCATCAAGTTTTTGCGGTCACGCACCTTGCTCAAGTAGCAGCCAGCGCACATCATCACATCTCGGTGTCAAAGACTGTTCGCGCAGGAAAGACCTATGGTTCTGCAGCCGTGGTGACACCCGATCAACGTCCGGCCGAAGTGGCACGAATGTTGTCGGGTGGTGTGGCTGACGACTCGGCACTGGCTCATGCCCAGGACTTGCTCTCAAAATTGGGGTCGTCAGGCTCTGATGGGAAAAAGAAGCGCAAAACTCCGAAATAGCCGTTGCATGGGTGTTGCCTCGCTTCGGTTATGATGAAATCCCGTTAGCAGTTCGAGTTGGCGGGAGAAGCAATGCCAAAGCACATTTTCGTGACGGGTGGCGTTGCAAGTTCCCTTGGCAAAGGTCTCACTGCGTCGTCGCTTGGTCGATTGTTGAAGATGCGTGGTTTGCGCGTCACCATGCAAAAACTCGATCCGTACATCAACGTCGATCCAGGAACAATGAACCCATTCGAACATGGTGAAGTGTTTGTTACGGACGACGGCGGTGAAACTGACCTCGACCTTGGTCACTACGAACGATTCATCGATGAAAATCTCACCCGTTCATCAAACGCAACGACAGGGTCCATCTATCAAGCGGTCCTTGCTGCCGAGCGTCGCGGGGACTACCTGGGCAAAACGGTTCAGGTCATTCCCCACATCACCGACGAAATCAAACGGCGAATTCGACGCATTGCCACCGAAGACACCGATGTGGTCATCACAGAGGTGGGAGGAACCGTTGGTGACATTGAGATTTTGCCCTTCCTAGAGGCCATTCGTCAGTTCCGTAACGAGGCCGGCCGTGACAATGTCTGCTATGTCCACGTCACATTGGTTCCCTTTATTGGCCCCAGTGGTGAACAAAAGACCAAGCCCACCCAGCACAGCGTTACCGAACTTCGCTCGCGGGGTATTCAGCCAGACGTCATCGTGTGCCGAAGTGAGGAGCCGCTCAGTACTGGACTGAAGCGCAAGATTTCGCACATGTGTGACGTTGATGCGAACGCTGTCATTAACGCCGCTGACGCTCGCAACATTTACGAACTTCCACTCATTCTTCACGAAGAAGGTCTCGACACAGTTGCGTGCGATGTGTTGCGCATTGAAGGTGACGTCGATTTGTCACAGTGGGAAGCACTGGTGAACCGTGTCGATGCTGCGGTGCGCCCGGTTCGAATTGGACTCATCGGCAAGTACGTGGAACTTCAAGATGCCTACTTGTCGGTGGTCGAGAGTTTGAAGCACGCCGGTTTTCATCACGGTGCAAAAGTAGAAATCGATTGGATTCAGGCAGAAGATGTTGAGGGCCTACTTGCAGGAGGGCGCCTAGACGGACTCGACGGAATGGTTATTCCAGGTGGATTTGGACAGCGTGGTATTGAAGGCAAGATTGCAGCTGCTGCATACTCACGCGAAAATCTTGTTCCGTGTCTCGGTTTGTGTCTTGGCATGCAAGTCATGACCATTGAGTACGCGCGTCACGTTTTGGGTATGACCGACGCGAACAGTACGGAGTTTGATCCAGCATCGTCACACCCAGTTATTGACATCATGAATGATCAGCGCGATATCACTGACAAAGGTGGCACCATGCGATTGGGCGCCTACTTGGCTGTCTTAGAGCCAGGCACCAAGGTTGCAGACGCATACGGCGAATCTGTGGTGAGTGAACGCCATCGTCACCGTTGGGAATTCAATAACAATTACCGCACACGATTCGAAGAATCTGGATTTGTCTTTAGCGGAACATCACCCGACAAGCGCTTGGTGGAGTTCATTGAATTAAAGGATCACCCGTACTGGGTGGCCACTCAAGCACACCCTGAATTCAAGAGTCGTCCAGACCGACCACACCCGCTTTTCCGTGAGCTCATTGCAGCGTCGTTAATCAATCGCGATATTCGTCTGGCTCGTGCCGACAGCGCTGTTTCGCAATCGGTGTAGGTCTCTGTGTCCCCGTCGAGTGGTTTTCACACTCAAGAAGACTCTGTCGTTCATCAGTGGGCAATGTTTCGACTCATTCGTCGAGTGGTCAAAGCACCACAAGGCGAAGTTTTTGAACGTACGTTTGTCAGCACTCCAGGAGCCGTGGCCACCGTTGCGGTAACAGACACTGGAGACGTTGTGTTGGTGTCTCAATATCGCGCAACTCTCGATTCACTAGTGCTAGAGATTCCGGCCGGAATGCGAGACATTGAAGGCGAAGAGCCATCTGTGACTGCCATTCGGGAACTGAAAGAAGAGACGGGTTATTCAGCGTCAACGATGGAATTTCTCGGAACATGTTTGTCGTCTCCCGGCGTCACCGATTCTTCGGTTGATGTGTATTTGGCAACAGGACTTGTTGACGGAGATGCCGAACCGCACGGGCCAGAAGAAGACGTAATGACAGTGGAGCGTGTGCCTTTCTCTCGCGCTCTTCAAATGGTGGACTCTGGAGAGATCACCGACGCGAAGACCGCATACGGTTTGTTGTTGGCTGCGCGGCGTCGCCCTCATCTCGTACGCTAAGTGCGTAGATGCCCGCTATTGAAACGTCTCCCGAGGTTGAATCCTTCCTCTTGTGGCTCACTGTGGAACGAGGTCGCGCAAGTAACACTGTCACCTCGTATCGCCGCGACTTGGTGAGATACGAAGAGTTTCTGTCCACAAAGAAGGCGACTGTTCTGACTGCATCTGAAGACGACGTCGAATCTTTTGTTCGCCATTTGCAGTCGCAAGGAGAAGCAGTTGCAAGTACCGCGCGACGTCTTGCCGCGGTTCGTATGTTGCATGCGCATTTGGTAAGCGAAGACAAGCGAGACACAAATCCGGCCGCGCGAGTAGAAGGCGTTCGTGTGCCCACTGGCGTGCCAAAGCCGTTGTCGCTGGACGAAGTGGAGTCTTTGTTGTCGGCAGTGACGGGTGAAGAATCAGTGAATCTCAGAGATAGAGCACTCTTGGAATTCTTGTACGCAACAGGCGCTCGTATCTCGGAGGCTTGCGATCTAAATCTAAGCGACCTTGACTTGTCTTCTCGTGTCGTTCGGCTTTTTGGCAAAGGTTCAAAAGAACGAGTGGTGCCGTTCGGTCGTACCGCCGAATCACATCTTCGTGACTACTTGGCTAGCGGCGGACGCGACATGTTGGTTCCAGACACTTGGGCAAAGTCGTCAGATCGAGATGCGGTGTTTCTCACTAACAGGGGACGTCGCCTCAACCGGCAGAAAGCGTGGTCTGTGGTGCGTGATGCTGGGCTAGCCGCGGGCATTCACCAAGAACTGTCGCCTCACGTGTTGCGTCATTCGTGCGCAACGCACATGTTGGAGCACGGTGCAGACTTACGAATCGTGCAAGAAATGTTGGGCCACGCCACTATTTCAACGACGCAGATTTACACCAAGGTCTCTCAAGAAAGACTCATGTCGGTGTACCGAGATGCTCACCCGAGAGCAAAGGGGTAGGGCAGTGGTGTTTCATCTAGCGAAGAGGGCTGTGACTTCGTTCCGTAATCACCCTGTCAATGAAGAGCAGTTAGGTATTGCTCGCGCGGTGTTGTTGCCAGATGAGTTCTCATTGTGGACTCGTATGCAAAATAGAGACCAACGCCATTCGCTTCAGGTTCTGGCACGTTTCGATGTTCTGCGTTCGCATGCAACCCGAGATGAGCGTGCGGCGGCACTTCTGCACGATGTTGGTAAGTGTGAATCAACCCTTGGTTGGAGTGGTCGCATTGTGGCCACACTTGTCGGGCCTAAAACATCATCGTTTCGTGTGTATCTGAATCACGAAGAAATTGGATTGCGCCTCTTGCACGACATTTCTTCTGAACCCACATTAGAAGTTTTGCGTGGTGACTCAACGGATGAATGTGCTGTGGCGTTGCGCAATGCCGACAATATGTAGCGCTTGCTAAATGCGGGGGAGAAGGCCAATGGCGCGGTGAGCGCGGTCTAACGTGCGCGCTGCTACCTCGCGTGCGCGCTGGTTTCCAATAGACAACAACCGTGTCAACTCTGCTGGGTCCGCCATGAGTTCGTGGTACCGAGCACGAATGGGCTCGACCAAGGCGATGACTGCATCACCCGTGTCTTTCTTAAGTGGTCCATACTGGGTGTACTGAGCAGCAAGGGTCTCCACGGGTGTTCCGGTCGATGCAGACAAGATGTCTAACAAGTTGCTCACACCGGGTTTGTTATCGCGGTCGTATGCAACGACGCCGTCAGAGTCGGTGACGGCGCGTTTGAACTTCTTTTCAATCGTTGCGTTGTCGTCAAGGAGATATACAAGTCCGCTGTCTGTGGTTGCGGACTTCGACATCTTGGATGTTGGGTCTTGTAGATCCATCACACGTGCGCCTGCTTTGGGGTGTGTTGCCTTTGGTAGCACGAATGTGTCGCCAAACCTGTGATTGAAACGAATGGCAATATCGCGCGTGATCTCAATATGTTGACGCTGGTCTTCTCCCACGGGTACTTCATCTGCGTCGTACAACAAGATGTCTGCGGCTTGTAAAGCTGGGTATGTAAAGAGTCCAGCGGAGATGAAGTCTCCTTCACGCTTGGCCGATTTGTCCTTGAATTGAGTCATACGACTGAGTTCGCCAAACGAGACGGTGCATTCCATGATCCATGCCAGCTCTGTGTGTTCATGAATATGGCTCTGCACGAAGATGGTGGCAACGTTGGGGTCGAGTCCGACAGCAAACAACATTGCAGCTAAGTCGAGCGTTTGTTGGCCCAGCACCCCAGGCGTGTCGGTAATGGTGAGGGCATGAAGGTCGACAATTCCGTGGAACACGTCTCCGTCGTGTTGCCCAGAGACCCAGTTCACCAGCGCACCGAGATGGTTTCCTAAATGGACGGAACCAGTGGGTTGGATGCAAGACAGGACTCGAGTCACGCTGAAACGCTACTTGCTGAGCGCTATTTCGTCGTGATTAATTGCCACCTTGCACGGGGAGGAGAACTACCATTGACCCCGTGGCAATTGAAGTGGCAACCCCGGTCTATGAGGGCCCCTTCGACCTACTTCTTCACCTCATCATGCGTGAAGAGGTGGATATTCACGAGATCAGCCTGTCCACCATCGTTGACGCCTACTTGACCGAATTGTCAAAGATGCAAGAGCTCGATCTTGAAATTGCCACCGAGTTCCTTTTAATTGCCGCAACCCTCATCGAACTAAAGGCGCGCCGCCTGTTGCCCGGCAAGGAAAGTATTGATCTCGATGAAGAACTCGCCTTGTGGGAAGAGCGAGACCTTCTTTTGGCCAGGTTGCTTGAATGCAAAACCTTCAAAGATGTAGCCAAGATTCTTGCCACATTCGTCGATGATGCAGATCGGGTGTACGCACGTACGACGGGAACTGATGAACGTTTCGAAGATGTCATGCCAGACCTGTTGGAAGGTATGACCCTTGAAAAACTGCAGAACGGTTTCATTCGGGCCATCACACCACGTCCACGTGATGAAGTGAATCTGTTCCATGTGTCGCCTATTCGATTCACCGTTGCCGAAGCAGTGGAAGAACTCATGGACGAGTTGCCACGAATGGGCCACAGTTCGTTCCGCGCAATCACCCAAGGACTTGTGGAACGTCTTGAAGTGGTGGTTCGGTTTCTTGCACTTCTCGAGATGTACAAACAGGGTTGGATCGAAATTGACCAAGCCGATCGCTTCGGTGACATCACTGTTGAGTGGACCGGCATTGGACCAGGGCATTCAGGCCCGCTTGAAATAGATACGTACGAAGGCTGATATGAGCGTAGAAGTAACAACAGAAGTGGTGCGTGCAGTAGAAGCGATTCTGCTGGTTGCGCAAGAACCTGTTCCCACAGATCTCATTGCGCAGTTGGTAGAAGTGCCTAGCGCCAGCATTGAAGAAGTGTGTGTTCGTTTGGCCGAATCATATGAAACGGCTGGTCACGGTTTCCAAATTGCAAAAGTTGCAGGCGGATGGCGTTTTCAAACACATCCAGATCTTGCCCCGTATGTAGAGCGTTTCATTCTCGACGGACAACGCGCTCGTCTATCCGGTGCAGCGTTGGAAACCCTCGCAATCATCGCGTACAAGCAACCAATTTCTCGTTTACAAATTGCGTCTATTCGCGGGGTCGATCCCGACGCGGTCATGCGCACGTTGCATGGTCGCGGGTACATCGCACCTGTCGGTCGTGATAATGGTCCTGGTCAAGCAGTGTTATGGGGAACCACTCAACTGTTCCTAGAAAAATTAGGACTTGCATCCTTGGCCGATATGCCGCCAATTGCATCTTTCGTTCCCGATGCATCACTTGTTGAAGCTCTCGAAAAGACTCTGCGCATCGAAGCAGATCCATCTGCGGCAGTCGTGGAACAATCGGAAGAGCCTGAGGCGCAGTAATGCCTCGTCAAACCCCGCCGGGAGGCGCGGTCCCAGAGCCACCATTGTGGGAGCAACTGGCCGACCGTGCTCGTGACGCTGCTGGTGAGGGTGAACGTCTTCAAAAAGTTCTTGCACGTGTTGGTTTTGGTTCACGGCGAATCTGTGAAGACCTCATCAGTGATGGTCGGGTCACGGTGAACGGCGACGTTGCGGTGTTGGGGCGCCGTGTCGATGTGTCTCGCGACGATGTTTGTGTTGATGGTGCACCCGTTGGCGTGCTTCCTGGTCTGGTGTATTACTTGCTGAACAAACCAGAAGGGGTCATCACAACTGCATCAGACGAACATGGCCGCGACACTGTGTTGGGGCTAGTGCCCGAAGAGCCGCGAGTATTCCCCGTTGGGCGTCTCGATCGCGACACCACTGGACTGCTCATCATTACGAACGACGGACAGTTGGCGCAACACCTCACTCATCCCAGTAAAGGTGTCGAGAAGGAATACATCGCAGAAGTGGAATGCTCGCCCAAAGGTGTGTCTGCAGGTGCATTGCGAGAACTTCGAGAAGGTGTCATGTTGGATGACGGAATCACCGCTCCTGCCGAAGTGGGTCAACCAGAGCCTGGGGTATTGCGCATCGTTATTCACGAGGGGCGCAACCGACAGGTGCGACGTATGTGCGAAGCCGTTGGTCATCCCGTCATCCGATTAGTGCGCACTCGCATTGGACCTTTGAGAGACACACGACTTCCGCCTGGACGTTGGCGTTCTCTCACGGTGGAAGAAGTGAGAGAGTTGTCTCGTTCTGTTTCTGCAGATGACATCAACACAGGAGGTGTCGCCGATGACATCTAACGTGCGCGTCGTTGCCGCTGAAGGTCCATTGAATGCAACAGTGCGGGTGCCTGGCTCCAAGAGCATTGCAAATCGCGCATTGGTGTGCGCCTTCCTGGCAGAGGGTGCATCGACTGTCACAGGAGTACCCGACGGTGACGACACTGCCGTCATCATTGACGCACTGTCCAAGGTGGGCCGTATCGCCGGTGCGGGGGATACATGGGTGGTGAATGGGTCACGCACAGTTGTGCTGCCAGGCATCGTCGATGCACAGCTTGCAGGAACCTCGTCTCGATTCCTTACCGCAGTCGCAGCATTAACGAACTCAACAACCGTGGTTGATGGGGGAGAACCACTTCGGTCTCGCCCCATGTCTGATCTGCATGTGGCGCTTTCATCTCTTGGTGCAGATGTTGAACCACTCGGTGAGTTGGGTCACTTGCCCGTCTCGGTATCACGCGGCACATTGCACGGTGGCGACTTAGCAATTCGAGGAGATGTCTCTAGTCAGTTCATCTCTGCTGTCATGTTGATTGCGCCACTTGTGGCAGGCGGACTCACCATCACAATTGAAGGTGAGTTGGTGTCACGTTCGTATGTGGAAATGACTGCATCGGTCATGCGCGCATTTGGTGCAGAGGTGACTATCGAGAGCCACACCATCCGAATTCCCGAAGGCGCATATGCACCTACTGACTATTTCGTTGAACCTGATTTTTCGTCGGCTGCATTTGTGTTGGTTGCACCTGTTCTTCGAGCAGGTGGTGTGACAATTCCCGGACTTGCTCGCAGTGTCATGCAAGGTGATGCTGCTGTTCTCGACATTCTTCGTCGTGTTGGTTGTCGGGTGGATGTGCGCGGAGACGACGTTCGGGTCACGCGAGAAGTAACCGACTCGTTAACACCCGCGTCTTTGCATATGTCTGATTGTTCAGACCTTGTACCTGCTGTTGCCGTTGCGCTGTCAGCAATTTCTGGAGAAAGCCATATCAACGGAGTTGGTTTTATACGAAATAAAGAAAGTGATCGATTAGGAGACTTGGCGCATGAAATGCGCCAGTGCGGAGCAAATGTCGAGGTCACTGAGGATGGCCTTGTCATTCGGGGTCATTCTCATATGGTCACGAGCACTATCGACACACACCATGATCACCGTCTTGCAATGGCCCTGTCGCTGTATACGTTGGTGAATAACGAAGTCATTGTCAAAGATCCCGATGTCGTGTCAAAAAGCTGGCCTTCGTTCTTTGCAGACATGAGCGCAATCCTCAGTGTTGAAGACGTCCAGAAGTAGTCTCGTGTCATGGAAGTTGTGGTCGCTGCCTTCGATGTGGACAACACTCTCACTGTCCGAGATTGTGTTGTTCCATTCATGCGTCGCACAATGGGAACTCCGCAGTTCATGCGCGCATGCGTGTCGTCTCCCGTGACGTTGACAAAATGGGTCCTACAGAGAGACAGGGATGCCATTAAGAAGTATTTCGTACAGAAAGCTTTTGCTGGGCAGTCGGTTGCCGACATTGAAACCATGGCCATCGCGTTCGCGTCCGAAGTTGCTGAATCATGGATTCGCAACGATGTTGCTGCTCGCTTGCGTTGGCATCAAGACCAGGGCCATGTCGTTGTGCTTGTGTCGGCCTCGCTCGACCCGTATTTGGTTCCCTTTGGCGACTTGTGTGAAGTAGACGCTGTGTTGTGCACGCAACTAGAAGAAGTCGATGGTCTGTACACCGGCGAACTAGTGGGAAACAACTGCCGAGGTGACGAAAAGGTGCGCAGACTTCAATCATGGATGGCAGATGCTGGAATTCCGGTGACGTCTTTGGGTTACGCATATGGCGATTCGTCAGGAGATTCCGCTCTTCTTGCCGCTGCTCATACGGGTGTGTTGGTGAAGAAAACTGAACTGGAAGAGGCAGCTGCATGATGCGCGCAATATTGAAAGAGGCACGTCCACATCAATGGATGAAGAACGTCCTTGTTTTTGCTGCGCCTGGTGCGCTCGGTGTCTTGAATGAATGGGATCCTTTGTGGAAGACCTTCGTTATCTTCGTCGCTTTTTGTCTGGTTGCGAGTGGTACCTACTACTGGAACGACATCAAAGATGTTGAACAAGACAGGCTTCATCCCAAGAAACGTTTCCGCCCAATTGCCAGTGGAGCTATTCCGCTACCAGTAGCGCGTGTTATCGGAACAGTTTTGCTTGTGGGTGGTCCGCTGTTGGCCGCTTCAATTCGTTTGGAAGCCGGAGGAATTGTTGCGCTGTATGCAGTGCTGACTATTTCGTATTCCTCATGGCTCAAACATGTGGCTCTTCTTGATCTTGCCATCGTTGCAAGTGGTTTTGTTCTTCGAGCAATGTCAGGCGCTGCTGGTACGGAAACACCAATGTCTAATTGGTTCGTCTTGTGCACCACATTTGGTTCATTCTTTATCGTGACCGGGAAGAGATTTGCTGAGTTGGTGGAGATGGGTGACAATGCAACGTCGACGCGTGCTTCTCTACGGGCGTACACGGTTCCATATCTTCGACAACTTCTCGTCGTTTCGTGCACCGCAACAGTCGTTACATACTGCATGTGGGCTTTTGAAAACGCCACAAATGCCGATGAGGTCATTCCGTTTCACGGACTCTCAATTGTCCCCATGGTGCTTGCATTGCTTCGCTACTTGATGGTTCTAGAAAACGGTGGCGGTGGTGCACCCGAAGAGGTCTTCATGAAAGACAGGTCCATTCAGTTGTACGGACTGGCGTGGGTAGTGGTGTACGCACTTGCGGTCTATGTGGCGTAACGGCCAGATGTGCAGTTCCTTGCATACGGGGCTCGTCTAGAATTAGCAAATGCCACGCGAGCGTCTTTCAGGGTGGGGTCGTACGGCCTGGACTGTTGCAGACCTAGTTCAGTCCACAGACCCCAACATCATTCGCTCCACCATTGCCTCGTCGGGCGAAAGGGGCGTTATCGCACGTGGTCTGGGTCGTTCGTACGGGGCCGCTGCACAAAATGCCGGCGGACATGTGATTGAACTCACGAGTGAACACGACCCCATGGGGGCAGATGCTGTGCTTGACCCAGTCAGCGGTCTTCTCGACGTTGCTTCAAGTGTCAGCATCGACTCAATACTTCGGTTGTGTGTTCCGCGTGGTTGGTTTATTCCGGTAACGCCTGGGACTCGCTTTGTCACAGTGGGGGGTGCAATTGCATCTGACGTGCACGGCAAGAATCACCATTTCGATGGAAGTTTCGGTCAGCATGTTCGCTCACTCACCCTTATGTTGGCCAGCGGGGAAGTAGTAGAGCTATCACCGCAGTCTCACCCCGAATGGTTTTGGGCAACCGTGGGTGGAATGGGTCTTACCGGGATCATCTTGCGTGCAACAGTTGCCATGCTTCCCATTCAGTCATCTCGTGTTCGAGTCGAGACCGAACGTTTGCCGAACTTCGATGCAGTGTGTGATGCGATGTCTGGTGATGGCGACGATTCCACATATCGCTATTCCGTGTGTTGGGTGGACCTTCTTGCAACAGGATCATCAATGGGTCGCGGAGTATTGACGCGCGGAGATCATGCGGCACCTTCTGAAGTAAAAGGCGATGATCCACTTGCGTACGATCCACGCTTAAAAGTGTCTGCTCCTGGTTGGGTACCTAACGGGTTATTGAACAAGTACACAATCAAGGCGTTCAATGAAGCGTGGTTCCGCAAGGCACCTGCCAAGCGTCATATCGGTCTTGAATCTATTCCCGCCTTCTTTCATCCCTTAGATGGAGTGAACAAGTGGAATCGGTTGTATGGACCACAGGGTTTCTTGCAATACCAATTTATTGTTCCTCTTGATCGCACCGATGTGTTGCGTCGCGTTATTGAAAACTTCTCCGAAGCAGGAGTTGCATCGTTTCTTGCCGTGTTGAAGCGAATGGGACCACAGAACCTCGCGCCACTGTCATTTCCTACCGAAGGGTGGACGTTGACGTTGGATATGGCTGCGGGCATTGCTGGACTCCCAGAATTACTTTCTCGGGTCGACGGAATGGTCCTCGATGCCGGAGGCCGGCATTATCTAGCGAAAGATTCGCATGTTGCACCAAGCGCGGTGCGACGTGGATATCCACGTTTTGACGAGTGGATGTCAACGCGTGACGAGATGGATCCACTCGGAGTGTGGCGAAGTGATCTTGCTCGTCGACTAGGTCTTGTTCACCCAGGGAGGGTCTCATGAAAAATGGCGTCGGAGTAGCACAGAACATTGTTCTCTTCGGGGGTACAAGCGAGATAGGTATCGCAATCTTGAAAAGATTGGTGAAGCCAGGTGTTGCTCGCGTGGTGCTTGTGAGTCGAAACATCGATGCCGCAGAAGTTGCGTCCGAAGGGTTGTCGTCTCAGTTTCCAGAGGTCGACTTTCATCACATTCGTTTTGATGCAAGCGACGCATCCGCAATGCAAAACGTCGTTGCTTCAGTGGCCGAAGAAGTTGGCGACATCGATGTTGCTGTCATCGCACAAGGGCTCCTGAATGAAGGAAGTGATTACTACTCACATCCAGATGGTCTTGTTGAAATGGCAAATGTCAACTTCACCGGAACCATGACACTCATGTATGCGCTCGCGGCACGTGTAAAGGCTCAGGGCTACGGAAAGATTGTTTTGTTGTCGTCGGTTGCTGGTGAACGTGTCCGCAAAGGAAACCCGGCGTACGGTGCCACAAAGGCAGGTATTGACGGATTCGCATTGGCTCTCGACCACGAGCTTGCAGGAACAGGTGCATCTGTCCTCGTTGTTCGCCCTGGCTTTGTTGCAACGAAGATGACATCGGGCATGAAGAAAGCGCCATTTTCTACCGATGCTGAATCGGTGGCAGCAATCGTGGAGCGTGGAATTGCCTCCGACAAAAAAGTGGTGTGGGCACCTGGAATTCTGCGCTGGTTGTTCTTGGTTCTGAAGAACGTTCCACTTCCGGTGTGGCGTCGTTTGCCTCTGTAGTCAGATCACGGAATCGCTGCGCGTACGCCGTACATTCCTGTCACGGTCACAAGACCTGTTGCAAAGATGAGTAGGACAATTGGCCACCATTTGTCTTCGTCGTCGCGTAATGCTCGCGCCACAGGGAAGATGAGTGGGAAAGCAGTGAACAAGAATCGTGGACGAGCGGTCACTGTTGCCGGCAACAGCATGAGCACCAGAACAACTGCCGTGTACGCGGTGTACATAGCGGGTAATCGGAACTTCCACAGAGCAATTAACGCAAGGACCATTGCAAACATTGATGCGGCCGTTAGAACACTGGTGGGAGAACCCGTTGGGTTCAAGATGAAGTCAAATGTACGACTGACCGCTGTGGCACCAAAACTGGTGCCTTCTTTCCACGCTTGGCTTTGCACTCGGAACCACGCAAAGTTTTCATCTGTGTGATGCATGAGGAACGCCATAAATCCCACAAAACCAATGGGCGACAAAATGGGGGCAATCAACGACTTCCATTCTCTGTCTTGCTTAATGGCAATCAGTGATGCCACTGCGCAGGCAGCAACAAGCGCAATACCGTTTGGGCGACACGCTGTTCCTAAAGCCGCGAAAATTCCGGCCCACCACCACATTTTTTTCGAGAGCGCGATGAAGCAGAGACACGCAAGGGTGAGCAGCAAGGCTTCTGAGTAAGCCCAGCTCAAGACAAAACTTCCAGGGAAGAAAGCGGCAATCATCATCGCCTTCTCCGACGTTTTCACATCGAAGAGATTCTTTGCGATGACCCCAACGAGGTAGATGAATGCGGCGCCAAAGACAAGGTTGACCAGGAGTGCAACTGTGACTGGTCCGCCAGGAATGATGTTGTCGAGATAGTGAACAAGGCGTGGGTACAGAGGGAAGAATGCTGCGCGAGCATCGGATACGAAATAGGTGACGTTCGGCATGATGTGATGCGGGTACCCCTCGCGCACGACATCGAGGTACCAATGGCCGTCCCAACTGTCGAACACCTGCACCAATCCGGTGAGACCGCCGACGGGCTCTTCCTCGTTTAGGCGGGCCCATACGGCCTGTGCGGCAACTGCGATGGCGGCGCCCATGATTGCAAAGAGGCGAGACAACACATACGCCACAGCGCCTCGGCGAATTGCTCGGCCCCAGGGGTCAGATGCAGGCGGGACAAGCGTTGAGAGGCGGGATGACTGTTCCATAGGTGCCCTACAAACGGGTGATGGAAACAATACGCCGACGGGGCCCTCGGGCGGGTGCTTTCATGCCACTCAGTTGCAGCCAGCGCACCACACGGTGTCTCTGACCGGCATAGGGGGTCAGAGAGCGAATCATCTCGTCGTCTGTTCCCCGGATGGCTCCTGTGAGTGCATACGCGACGGTGTTCTTCACATGGAAGTCGCCCACCTGCAGCGCGTCTGGGTCTCCAAAAGCTAAGCCACCTGCGACAGCCGCGGTCCACACGCCAACGCCTGGGATGAGTTGCAGTTTTTGAGTGAGCTCGTTTGGCGAAAGGTGTAACTCTGCGAGGCGAAAGAGAAAGTCGGAATGTTTGGCAACTGCTCGCAACGTGTCTGCCCGTTTCTTCTCGATGTCGTAGGTATGCAGGGTGGTGTACGGAAGTGATGCCAGTTCATCGGGATGCGGCGGAACCCACAAATCATCGCGCGGTCCTGGTGCTTGTGCACCATGCTTCAGAACAAGTGTGTTCCATTCACGATGAGCTTCTAATCCCGTTACTCGTTGGCCGAGAACTGCGGGTAACAACTCGTGATAGGGGACATGGCTGCGGCCGAGCGGTAACTGACCGAACATTCGCTGTGCGCGTGCAACATTGTCGTGGTGGGCGGTAATAGTGGGAAGAGAATCGGTGAGTCCGTACAGATCGTGAGCCCGTGCGGCAAGCCATTCTGCTCCTTCTCCGTATGTCTGAATAATTGGTGATTCAGACGTGACGTGGGAGATATGCAGGGATGCTGGTCCGAGTGGGGTCAGGGTTGCTCGCCAGATCGAGTCGTTTTCAATTCGACAGGTTGGGTCGTTTCTGCCCTGACGAAATGCGGCAATTGCGTGCTGTCGTAAAGAAAAAGCCTGCTCAGTGTCGATGGGAAAACTGTAGTCGTGGCACGATGGGGCATGGCCGAAGTTGAACTCTCCACACCACGCGACGGAATCGCCCTCGTCACGTTAAATCGTCCCGACAAATTGAATGCAATGACGTCAGAGATGGTGTCCCAACTGCACGACACACTTGACGCCATCAGTGTGGACCGATCGGTGCGGGTGGTCATCCTCACGGGTGCGGGTCGTGGGTTCTGTGCAGGTCTCGATTTAGGTGGCTACGGCGACGCGCCAGGGTTCGCATGGAACGGCCACATGGAAAAGGGTCTCGCGGTGCAAAAGCACATTGCGTCTCTCATCCCACATATGCGGTCACTTCCACAACCCATCATTGCGGCTGTGAACGGAGCCGCATCGGGTGGGGGATTTGCACTAGTCCTCGGCTCCGATGTGCGTTTGTGCGCGCAGTCGGCAAAGTTCAACGCGGCCTTTATTCGTATTGGGTTGTCGGCATGCGACATTGGTACTAGTTGGCTACTGCCGCGCCTTATCGGAGCATCGCGGGCGCAAGAATTAATGCTGACTGGCCGATTGTTTCACTCTGATGAGGCTGCACGAATTGGGCTCGTTGTTGAGTCCTACCCCGATGACGTTCTTATGGACGCCGCCTATGCAAAGGCGGATGAAATCATGCAGAACACTCCCATTGGAGTAGCGCTGACAAAAGAAGGAATGTGGTCTGCCTTGGAGATTCCGGGTATGCAGGCAGCTATCGATCTGGAGAATCGTCAGCAGATTATGGCCACATTCTCTGACGATGCTCGCGAGATGCGTCGTGCCAAGAGTGAAGGGCGCCAACCACGGTTCACTGCCTAGTCAACTTTGACAAATCGTTCACCAGCGAAATGGGCGCTACGCAGTCCGTGCGACTAGTTTGGAGTTGTGAGCGAACGCGAAATCATGACCTGGGACATCTTCGGAGTGGCAAGTCGCGAACTTGCAACAAGCGTGGCCGAGTCTGGGTATGAACCGGACATCATTTTGGCCATTGCGCGTGGAGGTCTCCTTGCAGCAGGTGCACTTGGTTATGCGTTGGCTGTAAAAAACCTCTACACAATGAATGTCGAGTTCTACACCGGTGTTGATGAACGTTTACCCGTTCCCATGATTCTTCCTCCCGTTCCCGACCTTGTGGAACTTCGGTTCGCCCGTGTTCTTGTCGTTGACGACGTGGCAGATACCGGACACACCTTGAAGATTGTGCAGGACTTCTTTAAGGGCCGCGTAAAGGAAGTGCGGTCTGCGGTTTTGTACGAGAAGCCTCACTCTGTTGTTCAGTGCGATTACGTATGGAAGCACACCGATTTGTGGATCAACTTCCCATGGAGCGATAAGGACCCCGTGGTGAAGCGTGACGGAATCGTCAAAGACGCTTAGTTCGCACTTTCAGTAACAAAACAATCAGCGCATTTCTTTCAGAACGGTGAGCGCTGTGTTTCTTCCACTGGCTCCCCACACTCCGGCACCAGGGAACGTTGCGGCTCCGGTGAGATACAAGCCCTTGATAGGCGTGTGGTATCGAGTGAGTTCGGGATTGGTACCCATAAATGCGGCCAATGGTCCGCCCGCAAAACTTGTGGCGTGACCTTTAGGAAGATGAAACTCTGTCTCGTAGTCGGCAGGCGTCATGACGCGCCAATCCGTAATGGTGTCCATGAAATTTGGTTGAGCAAGGGTGGCGAACTGACGCAACCATCGCTCGGGTTCGTCTTTCGATGTCCAACCATCGGTAAAGGAATACGGGGTGTACAGCGACTCGAGACTGAATACGTGTTGACCTGATGGCGCGAGGGTGGAGTCTGTGACAGATGGTGAATTTGCAAGTAATGCCATGCGCGGCATTGTTCGACCCTCTTGCATGAGTTGAGCCCCGCGATGAAGTTCTGCAAGGGACGGGCTAACAATGATTGTGGAGGCCACAGGAGCACGACCAAGCAGAGACGATGGTTCTGTTGTGACGGCATCTATTTTCGACTCGTATCCTTCGCCAGAAGGGGTCGCTGTCCAACGTTCAACCAGTGACTGTGCTCGTGCCGGTGGGTTCTTTAACCACTTCACGAAGGTTCGATGTGGGTCGCAGGCTGACACAACTATTCGCGCGGTCACAGTGGCTCCGTCGCTCGTTTGTACGGCGCGTACTGAATTTCCCTCGCAGACGATTCCCACGACTTTGGTGCCTGTTCTAAGTAGTCCACCCGATTGAAGAAATGATTGCTTCAATGCTTCGGGCAAAGCGCCGCTTCCGCCGACAGGTCGACCAACATGTGCAACATGGCGAAGTGCAAACGCCACGGCTCCGAGTCCGGTTCCGGGTGTTTCTGGTGACAATCCCCACACCACGGGTCCTTCCACCATTGCAGGGCCGATGATGGCTTCGTTAGTGAAGAACTCACGCATGACGTCTGCGGCCGACATGCGACTCATTCGCAACATTGTGGTGACGCCGCGTCCACCCTTGCGAATGACGCTAGAAAGAAGTGAACCCCGTGTGGGTGGTTGCGATGATGCGTCAAGAATAAGTTTGGCTACGGGAATTGCTGCGCGTGCGAATCTTCTGTATCCGTCAACTGAATCGGGATGACTGTGTGCAATTGATTCCACTGTTTGCTCAACGTCGTGCCATAACTCCCATGGAGTTTGGCTAGACCAATCAAGATTGACCTGCGGTGGTTCCACGTTGATATACGACAGGCCGTAGCGAGAAAGATTTAGTTCTTCTGCAACAGGAGTAGTGCGAAACGTGAGGTGATCGCAATTGCAGATGTTTACGCGAGCCCCGGCGAAGTGATCGCTAGCAGCGGTACCACCCACTTCGGAGCGTGCCTCAATGAGAAGTGTGGAGAGTCCTTCGCGCGCAAGGTACGCGGCGGTAACGAGACCGTTGTGGCCAGCACCAATGACAATGGCATCAAAGTCGCTAGATGGTGGTTTCGTCATTTGTTCATTCTTTCACTGAGATAGGTTGAGTGCATGGTTTCATCTCGACATTTGGCGAACTTGCGCGCACCTGAATTACCTAGTGCGCTCACGAAAGACTCCATCATCGTCCTGCCCCTCGGAGCTATTGAGCAACACGGTCCACACCTTCCGCTCAACACCGACTTTGTGGTAGCCGACGAGGTGTCGAAAGCTGCGGTGGAGACAGTGGGAGAGGAAACTAACGCTTGGCTCTTGCCGACCCTTCCTTTCACTAAGTCCAACGAGCATGCGTGGTCAGCGGGAACTATGTGGTTGTCGGCAACAACTCTGATGGCCGTGCTTGACGACATTGCCCGAAGCGTGGCATCTACCTCGGCGCGAAAATTGCTGTTTATCAATGGCCATGGTGGCAATAGTGCGCTGACGGCCATGATGAATCGCGAGATTCGTTTGAAGTGGGGATTGCAAACATTCTTGGCTCACCCGCATATGCCGGCAGATCAAGGGGGAAGTTCTGCAGAGTCTGAACTTGGAATGGGTGTTCACGGCGGAATGGACGAAACGTCGGTGATGTTGCACCTGCGGCCCGAACTTGTGGATATGTCTGTAGCAGTTCGCCGTGTTCCAGAGAAGATGGCACAGAACGAACATGTTCGATTTGGTGGGAAAGTTGCATTCGGATGGTTGTCGAATGATTTCTTCGCCGACGGGCATATTGGTGATCCAACGGGGGCAACCGCAGAGATTGGTTCACGTATGTTCGACTCTGCAGTGTCGTCACTGTCTGGGTCTCTTCGCGAGATCAGCACATTCGATTTTGGTCGATAACGCGAAAAGGGGAGGAACCGTTCGGCTCCTCCCCAGTCCGTTACTTTCGTGAGAAAGCGTTAGCCCAACTTGATTGATGGGTCGATGTACTTGTTGGTGACAATGTCTTCCGCAACAAGGCCGTCTTTCACCTTTGCGCCAGTGGATGTAAACACTGGAGCAGCAACTTCGATGAACTTGGTGACACGATCAATGTCGAATGAACCAAGTGTTCCGTCGGGGCTGTTTGCAATGAGGTTGTCTGCTTGCATTTGGTCAACAGCTGCTGCTGCTTGACCAGCGTCGTAGACCCAGCCGTTGTTGTACTGCGTCACTGCATCGAGAACGATGGCGTTGGCACGCTCTGGAGATGCGAGGTAGCTCACCATTGCTTTTTGAATAACTGGAACAAGTTCCTTCAAGCAAGAGTCGTACTTCTCGATGGTGGCGGGGATTCCGCCAAGTGACTGTGCGTATGCCGTCCAGCCTGCATCGTGGATGTACTGGTAACCCACTGGCTTCATCCAGTCCTTCAGAACCTTCTCGTAGAAGTATGGCTCTGCAGTACCGAATCCCTGTTGTGCGTCTTTTCCGCCTGCGGCAAGGAACGATGCAGGTGCGCCGTCGTATGTGCCGTCAGTCTGAGCCTTGTCGAGAATTCCGGTTGCCGTGAAGTACTCCATGTATGCAGCACCATTGAAGTAGCGAACTTTCACACCCTTTTCCTTCAGATCGGCAATCTTCTTGACGTCTGGGTAGGTCTCTGGGTCCCACATGATGATCTGTGGGTTGATATTGAAAGGAGCAACAACTGCAATGGTGGGCAAGTCGCCACCGGATTGCGAGACGGACTCGTCAGTGCTGGTGAAGCCCAAAAGAATTTCTGGGTCCTTGTAGAGCTCGGATGTGACTTGGCTGTATCCAATTGCAGGGCCACCTGCGCGGACTTGCACCTTCACGCCAGTGCTCTTGCCTTCCGACACGAGGTCGCCTGTGACGCGGAACTTCTCAGCATCAATGGTGTAACCATCGCCGATCAGTTCGTACAGGTTGCCGTGTTCTGCTTCTGGGTTCCAGTCTGTTTGCAAGATGACGGTCTCTGGGCAACCAGCGGCTGCCAAATCGACACCTTCAGCTGCTGCTGGAGTTGTGGTGTCGGATGACGAATCGCCACCACCACACGCAGCAAGCGTGAGTGATGCCGCGATTGCGACTCCGAGTAGTGGTCTCATCTTCATAGGTGGTGGTTCTCCTGGTTATGTGGTGGTGGTGGGTCACTGACCCCTGGTGGTGATGTGCCACTTTCCAATGGCTGCGCGAGACAACCATCCGAAAAAGAGGAACACCACCAGACCTAAAACGCTCGCCATGATGATTGCCGTGATTAACTCGGCACCCCAGAGGCGGTTGCGGTACACGTCAATTTGAGCGCCGATTCCAACGACGCCGCCTTGACGGAAATAAAAGTCGCCGACAACGGCGCCGATAACGGCAAGTCCGGCTGAAATTCGAAGCCCAACAAAGATGTTGGGAAGAGCGGCCGGGAACTGCAATTTGGTGAGGCGAGTCCACCGAGACGCTCCTTGCAACGTGAACAACTCGTGCTGGCTCTTTTCCGCGGATAACAAGCCGAACAATGTGTTGCTCACAATGGGAAAGACTGCGATGAGGACAACGACGAGAACTCGTTGTTTTTGAGCACCGTCGATAAGTGCACGAATGAGAGGAGTTAACGCAAGAACTGGAGCACTTTGAACAGCCACCAAGTACGGCCATGTTGCTCGTTCAAGCCAGCGGCTCATGCTCATGATGACCGCCAGAACCATGCCCACCACAATGGTGATGGCGAGACCCATAATGGCGACCTTTGCGGAATCCCACAGTGACATCAAGATGGGTTGAAAGCCACGACTCTCTCCCGTGCGCCACACTAAGAATCCTTCATTGATTACTTCGTGAGGTGTGGGCAAGAGGAACCGCTTGTGAGGCGGAAGAATGACACCTGATAGCAGGTACCACGAACCAATGAACAGTGCGAACACAATTGCGGGGCCGGAATAGTCGGACACGCTGATTCGCTGTTTCTGATCGGGAATGACTTCGTCAACAATTGACTGTTGTGTGTCGATGGTGCTCATTGGTGTGCTCCACGAAGTGCGTGTGAGATTTCTCCGCACATTTCTGCAAACGCTGGTTCGTAACGCAAATCATGATTACGCGGATATTCAAAGGGAATATCGAATGAAGCAACAATGCGACCAGGGCGAGCCGACATCACCAGAACCTTGGTGGACATGTATACGGCTTCGGTGATGGAGTGTGTAATGAACATGCCAGCGAAGCCTTCACGTTGGAACAATTGAAGTACTTCGTCGTTGAGTCGCTCGCGAGTGATTTCATCTAACGCACCGAACGGCTCATCGAAAAGGAAGACCTTTGGTTTCATCACCAAAGAACGGGCTAGCGATGCACGCATACGCATACCGCCAGAGAGTTGCCGTGGGTATTTGTCTTCAAATCCGCGAAGGCCTACAAGGTCGATTGCCTCTGCTGCTTTTTCTTTACGGTCGGCTTTGCTCAACCCGTGAAGCTCGGCGATGAGTTCAACGTTCTTTTGCACCGTACGCCAGGGCATGAGTGTTGCATCTTGAAAGACGTATCCGATGCTGTCTCGGTCGACGCTGCACGTACCGCCGGTGTTTGATTCCAGATTGGATGCAATGCGCAACAGTGTTGACTTGCCACAGCCTGAAGGGCCAACAACTGTGACGAACTCGCCTGCGTTCACCGATAAAGACACGTTGTCGAGTGCCCTGGTTCCGTCGGGGAAAGTCATTGACACGCTCGAAAAATCGAGCAGGGTCTGACCTGAGGTGTTGCTCATGTTTGCGCCTGTCTGCATCTCAAACATTGCCGTACTCCGCACAGCACTCACCATAAATGATGAACGCGACGTGTGTGTCACGGAAATGTTTACTTTATGTTTCTCTTTGGTTCGGTAAGTACAACGCCGCCATATACGACTGTTCTGTCGGGGGGCCCCATTGCAATTGCCTCTCGTAGGTTAGTCGCGCGAATACCAATGAAATTGGCTGTGTCACCCACGTGAAGCGATGACGGTGTGCCGTGAACTGCGACGTGGGAATGGGTAGTAACCATCTTGACGGCTTGTTCGGCAGTCTCATGCGCTGCAATCATCATGAGGTTGGCAATCTCTAAAGGGTCTGCGCGGCCAACAAGATTGAAAGGGTCTTGCAGATTGTCTGCGCCAGCAGCCACAACAACGCCCGCTTGCCGTAGCAACGTGCTGGGCGTAATGCCGCGTGGAGCAAGGCTGTGGATATCTCGTGCCTGCAAGAACAGATTGGTTTGCGGAAGCGCCACCACGGTGATTCCGGCTGCGGCGACTTTGTCGGCGATACGGCGAATGTCGTCGGTGCTATGAGTTGATAGTGAAACGCAATGGCTCGCGGTGACGTGGTGCGAGATGCCTCGTTTAATCATGATGTCGGCAAGATGTTCGAGATCGCTGGAGTCGGGTCGTAAATTCTCGTCAGCATGCAGGTCGAGTGGAAGCCCTGATTCAAGCGCCAACGACAGGAGAACATCGACGGCTTCTCGTGGATTGGGATCGAGGTGGGGGCAGCCGCCCACTACATGAACTCCGCTTGCAATTGCCTCACGTGCAAGAGAGAGGCGTGACTGAGCGTCATGACCCGTGACGGGCCATTCCAGCAACATGGCTACTTGGATATCAATGAAGTCTTTACAGCGATTGCGGGCTTCAAGAAGTGCCGAGACTGACGTGAGGCCACCAGCAACTGTGGTGTCGGCATGGGTACGCACCGACGTGACGCCATTTCGAGACATGAGGTGAGCGGCGCGAGTTGCACGATCCACTGTGTCGTCAAACGTGATGGTGTGTCGGACTGCTTCAAGACCTCTGATTGCCCCCATGAGGTCACCGTCTGGATTGTCCACGCGGTCGGCAAGGAATGCTTTGTCAAGGTGAGAGTGCGGCTCGACGAAGGAGGGAAGAATCAGTTGTCCTGCAAGTGAGACTTCAACGTCATGCGTGGTGTTATGACGATCGTGAGCGGGTGTGATTGCAGCAATACGGCCATTTTCGTCGCAGAAAATGTCAACCTGTTTCTCTCCGAGACGTCCGTCTGTGAACAGCGTCCGCTGAGCCATATTTAGATGAGTGGCTGAAGGTTTGGAAGTGGACGACGTTCCATGGTCTCGCCAAGACGTGGCATGACTTCTTCTGCAACCAAATGCATTTGCTCGTTCATTTCCTCGCGCGAGATGCCGGGAAAATCAAAGAAAATGCACAAATGCTTGAGGTCGAGCAAGTCTTTCCAAAAGCCGATTGTGTCAACGACATCGTCTACGGAACCAATGGCCATGATCTTCTGTGCGTTTGAGTCTTCAACGGTGGGGCAGAAATCGAATGGCACTTTTGATCCGTCTGCATTGCGATAGCTGGAGAAGCGTCCATATGGCGACAAGAAGCGACAGAACTCGTCATGGCCTGGCGCGCCTCTACGCATTGCTGCTTCGCGGGTTTTGCCCACGTGAATGTTCAAAACAAGGGCGCGGTCTTCGCCTGGTGCAACCGGCTCTCCCATTTCTTCTCGAATGGCTGCGTAACGGTCCCACTTGTCTTTTTGGCTGTCTGCATTCTGCAACCAGTACACGGCCTTGTGGCCAGCGCGTGGGACATATTCAATGGTCTCTGGCGATGTAACGGGCTGATACACGTCAACAGTGCGCAGAGGACGTGGGATGAGAGTGAGGTCGTCGACGTACTTGCCACGATCGGGGATTTCGTCTGGAGGGAAAACAAACTGCTTGCCGCGGTAACTGAAGCGTTCGTTTGTCCACGCAGATTTGATGATTTCGATTGACTCTTCAAATGTCTGACGGTTAATACGGTCGTGTTCTGCGGACATGGAATTGTCTCCGCTCGCTACAACGGTTCCGAGGCTCCATGCTTCTCTGGGAACTGTTCCTCGACCAACTCCGAACTCCATGCGGCCACCAGTGATGATGTCGGCCAGTGCAAAGTCTTCGGCAAGTCGAAGCGGGTGCCATTGGGGAACGACGTTGAACATTTGTCCGAGGCGCAAGTTCTTGGTGAGCATTGCGAGGTGTTGTCCGAACATGATCAAGTTTGGAAGAACTTCGTACCCTTCAAACTGGAAGTGGTGTTCGGTGAGCCACATGGTGTCGTATCCAAGTGAGTCAGCGGTTCGTGACCACTCAACAAGGTTTTTGTAACACTCAATGACAGCGTCATTGCCGTACCGACGATCTGTGGGGTTGATATTCGGGTCTCCGGCATCGGGCATCGGAACGGTGCAGAAGAAGTTGGTGTCAACGCGCATTCCACGAAGGTACTCCAGAAAGGGTTGACTTCGTGCCCCCGAATGGTGAACAAGATGTAAAGGTTGTGTTGCCGACCGTTGGCTACCAGTGTCCGCGTGCCTGAAAGACATCGCGAAGTGCTCGCGTGTCATCGCTCATAACGCCATCAACGCCCAAGTCAAGAAGGCGAGCAATTTCTATGGGGTCATCAACAGTCCATACATGCACCTGAATTCCCATGGAGTGTGCAACATCGACGAGACGTTGTGTGGTGACAGGAATTGGGCCCTGCTTGACGGGTACTTGAGCGGCAAGCGCATGGCGTGATGGATGAAGGGGGACTCTGGTGGAACTACGCGCAACAAGTTTGGCTACTTCTTTCGGGCCCATTGACGTACACACGGAATCGCCAAACTCTGCTCGTATGCGGGCAAGACGTGCATCGCTAAAGCTTCCGATACACACTCTGTCGAGAATGTTGCGAGTGCGAAGGGTCTGTATAAGCGGCTCAAGCGCAGAGTCGGCTTTGCAGTCGATGTTGATGCGAATGTCTGGCCATTCATCAAGAAGATCGTCGAGTAGGGGAATGGGGTCGGTTCCGTCAATGCGTGCCGATTTCAATTCCGCCAGCGTGCTTCCTTCAATGGTTCTGTCTTCGCCGCATGTGCGCTTCAGGTCGTTGTCGTGGAAGGCAACAAGTACGCCATCTGACGTGGCATGAACATCTGTTTCTATATAGCGATAGCCAAGTGCAACGGCATCGGCGAATGAACGCAGAGTGTTCTCTGGCGCTGCCGATGTTCCACCGCGATGCGCGAATGCAATTGGCGTTGTGTTGTCTAGGTAGGGGTGACGCGACGCCATTAGATGGAGCGTCCCGCCGCTTTCCAGTACTCGTCTTTCAGCAATCGCTTGTACAACTTGCCCGTTGGGTGGCGGGGAAGTTCGGGACGGAAATCGATACTGCGAGGGCACTTCACATCTGCCAGCTGGCTGCGACAGTACGCAATGAGTTCTTTCTCTAGCGCGGCAGCTTCTTCTGGAGTTGCAGGCATAGAAACAGGTTGAACGACTCCCTTGACCTCTTCGCCAAAATCTTCATTTGGAACTCCGAAGACTGCAACGTCAACAACTGCCGGGTGATTAACCAGAACGTTCTCTGATTCCTGCGGATAGATGTTCACGCCGCCAGAGATAATCATGAAGGCTTTGCGGTCGGTGAGATACAAGAAGTTGTCTGCATCGAGATAGCCAACATCGCCCAATGTTGTCCAACCACGACCCTTTGGATCGCGAGATGACTTCGTCTTTTCCGGGTCGTTGTGATATTCGAATTGTGCTGTGCCTTCGAAGTACACCGTTCCTGATTCGCCGTTTGGCATTTCATTTCCTTCGTCGTCACAAATGTGCACCACGCCTTGAATTGCGGTGCCCACCGTTCCGGGGTGGGCTAGCCACATTTCACTGTTGCAGTACACAAAACCATTTCCTTCTGTGCCTGCGTAGTACTCATGAATGATGGGTCCCCACCATTCGATCATTGCTTTCTTCGTTTCCGCTGGACATGGTGCGGCGGCATGAATGGCAACTTCTAGAGAAGAGATGTCGTATTTGGTGCGCACTGCAGGGTCTAGCTTCAGCATGCGGATGAACATGGTGGGTACAAGCTGCGTGTGCGTTGCCTTGTACTTGTCGGCAAACGCGATGTAGTTCTCTGCGTCGAAGTGTTCCATCACAACAGTGGTTCCGCCTTTGACATGAACTGACATGTTGAAGCGAAGTGGTGCTGCGTGGTACAGCGGCGCAGGGGAGAGATACACCATTCCATCGCGGAACTTGAATAAGAAATCAGTAACAGCAACACCAAGACCAGCAGATGTTCCAAGCGGTGTTGTAGCAAATGCTCGCGCAACGCCTTTTGGCATTCCCGTTGTACCGCTGGAGTACAACATGTCTGTTCCGTCGACCATGTTCTCAAGAGGTGTTGTTGATGCAGAGTTGACAACTGTCTCGTACGAGTCGTAGCCATCAACAGTTCCACTCAGCATGAGACGCAATCCCACGTTGGGAATTCCGTTCGCAATTTCTAGTGCTTGATCTGCTTTATATTTCGATGTGATGTAGGCCTTAGCAGCACAATCGTTGATGATGTATGTCAGTTCTGCACTAGTGAGGCGACTTGAACATGCGGTGTACACAAGGCCCGCGTAGTGGCAACCCCAGATGACTTCCAAGTACCGCGGATGGTTTTCCATACACAGAGCAATGTGATCGCCTGGTTGGAGACCTGCTGCTCGCAACACATTGGAAAGCCGGACAGCGCCTTCGTGAAGCTGTGCATACGTGATGATTTCGCCGGTCTCGGCGAGAATGACAGCGGGACGGTTGGGGTGAGTTTCTGCATGAACGCCTGGGTACATGGGCTACAAACTAGTGAATGACGCAGGTCACAATGGTTTCGGGGCGCGAGCGGCTCGTATATTGGCGAGAAAGACACCTATTATTCGTCCCAACTACTCACTAAGGGGAATCACATGAGTGTTGCAACGTCAACGGTGGATGAGGCTCGAGTTCTAGAACTCGCCAAGGAATTGCTGGCTGAGTTCCCACCAAACAAGGTGTCTGCCCAAGAGTTCCTCGGTGCACAATTCGACAAGGGGCTTGCGTGGGTTCATTTCCCCGTCGGTCATGGCGGTTTAGGTGCAAACGCAAAATTGCAAAAGACTGTGAACGAGGCCATTTATGCCGCGGGAGCACCCAACCCAATGATGCGTAACCCAATTGGTCACGGCATGTGCGGTCCAACTGTTGTTGAGTGGGGAAGCGAAGAGCAGAAGAAGCGCTACTTGCGTCCGTTGTTCACCGGAGAAGAAGTGTGGTGTCAGCTGTTCTCCGAGCCAGGTTCGGGTTCTGACTTTGCCGGACTTTCGTCAAAGGGCGTAAAAGACGGTGACGAGTGGATCTGTAACGGTCAAAAAGTATGGACCACTTTGGCTCACTTGTCGCGATGGGGTCTGTTGGTCGTTCGTACCGATTCCGACGCTGTCAAGCACGCAGGTCTCACCGCGTTCGTGGTTGACATGCAAGCACCTGGTGTTGAAGTGCGACCACTGCGTCAAATGACGGGTGAAGCCGAGTTCAACGAGGTGTATTTCACCGATGTACGTATCTCTGAAAAGGAAATGCTGGGCAATCCGGGCGACGGATGGCGAGTCAGCCTCACAACATTGATGAACGAGCGCGTGTCCATCGGTGGTTCAATTCCTCAGAAGGGTTCAGGATCAATTGCCCATGCAGTCAAGACATGGAAGTCGTTGCCAGAAGACAAGAAGGATGCTGCATCACAAGATGAACTGATGAAGCTGTGGATTCGTGCTGAAGTTCACCGTCTTACGAACATTCGTGCAAATGCTCAACGACGCATGGGTGCTCCTGGTCCTGAAGGCTCCATCGGCAAGATGGAAAGCGCAAACCTGAACAAGGCTGTCTACGAGTTCACCATTGGGCTCATGGGTGCCGACGGAATGCTTTACGGGTCTTACGAGATGGTTCGCCCAGAAACGGCAATGAGCTTTGAAGGAATTCAGAAGGCTTTCTTGCGTTCACGTGCGAACTCGATTGAAGGCGGAACTACCGAAGTGATGAAGAACATCCTCGGTGAGCGCATTCTTGGACTTCCCGGAGACGTACGTGTCGACCGTGAAGTTGCATGGAGCAAAGTTCCTCGCAACTAAAGCGAGGGCGCTAGCCCACGTGTGCCATTAAGACACCCGCAAAAGCGGCGAGTAAAGAGGTGAGCAAACTTGCTGCTCCGCCGATTCCTTTTGCTGCCTTACTTGTGCCATTCGAATGAATCAGTGTTGCAATGACTGCGACGCCAACGAAGAGCATCTTGAGTCCAAATGTCACCATGTATTCAGTGCTTTCAGTGGACATATCGGTGCTGGCTAACCCCCACATGCCAGTGAACACCACAACGATGAATGCAGGCCAGGCAATGCGAGCAAAACCTTGCGCCACTGTCTTCATTGCTTGAGGGGCAACAGTGCGAAGCGATGGCACTATGCCGGCAAGAACGATTTGCCCACCAATCCATATTGCGACCCCGATGAGGTGGAGAAAAACACGAATGGAATCAAGTGTGGGAGAAATCATGTCTCAGAGAGTGCCTCAAGGACAGTGCTTGCTGCAAGTGCGCGGTCATCCATTGTGGGAGTTGCAAGCACCGCCGCGCCACTCATGGCGGTGATGGCAAGATCTATTGCCGCTTGGAGATCGCGAATATTGCGTGGCGGAGGAAAGTATTCGTCCTCATCGGTAACGAAGACTTCTTCCACACCATTGATGGGTGCCAGTCGCGCCAAGACACCAAGTACAAGTTCTTCCGGTGCAGATGCGCCAGCAGTAACACCTATGGTGCCCGACAGTGAATCAGGCAATTCGTCTGCTGAATTCACGCGGTACACCTGTTGACAGCCTGATTCGGTTGCAAGACGTTCAAGTGCTCGTGTGTTTGAACTGTTCGATGATCCAATAACAATGAACGCGTCGACACGTGGGGCAATAGATGTCAACGCACTCTGTCTATTTGTTGTTGCGAAACACAGGTCACTTCGACCAGGGGTCCACACATTCGGGAAACGCGACTTCACTTGCACTGCCACTTCGTTCCATTCTCGATGGGACAACGTGGTCTGAGCGAGCATGGCAACGGGTTGGTCAAACTCTGGAAGGGCATTTACTTCTTCAACTGATTCGACTCGCGTAATGGCGTGTGGTGCAACTGCCATAGTGCCCACGGCTTCTTCGTGACCTTCGTGGCCGACATAGACGATGTGGAATCCTTTGCCAGCACGAGTCTTTACTTCGTGATGAACCTTGGTCACTAGCGGACATACCGCATCGACCACATAACTGCCGCGCGATCGCGCGGCCGCCACAACTTCGGGTGCTGAGCCATGTGCTGACAGCATGATGGGTGACCCTTGGGGTACTTCGTCAATGGAGTCGACGAACACCACACCCTTTTCAATAAATCGGTCAACAACTATCTTGTTGTGAACTATCTCGTGGTAGCAGTACACGGGTTCGTCAAAACTGCGAACCATCCAGGCCAGCGCTTTAATGGCCATTTCTACGCCAGCACAGAATCCCCGCGGAGACGCAAGCAGTACTTTGTCAACAGCCATAGAGCAACTTCAGACTAGCGAGAAGCCACGAAGGTAGCCTGTGACAGGTGAGTGCGGTCATTGACTCTCTACCGGAGATTTCAGCAGTAGAGCCATCGTCGGCTGCGTTTCGTGCTGGGTTGCTTGCTGGTGACCGAATCGTCTCTGTAAATGGTGTGTCGCCAAGAGACATTCTGGAATGGCATCGACTGGTGGAATCCGACCTTGTAGACCTGCATGTTGCACGTGGTCGAGAATCGTTAGACATTGTGGTGGAACGGCAGTCAGGTGAGCCATTTGGGGCAAGTGTGTCAAGTGCTGTGTTCGACCGAATTCACACGTGTGACAACCACTGTGAGTTTTGTTTTATTTATCAGTTGCCCAAAGGCATGCGACAAAGCCTGTATTTGAAAGACGACGATTACAGGCTCAGTTTCTTGTTCGGAAACTTCACCACTCTGACGCGTTTTACCGAAGCCGATCTAGAGCGAGTCATAGATGAACGACTGTCGCCGCTGTACGTCAGTATTCATGCGGTCGATCCACATGTTCGCTCCGAGATGCTTCGAAACAATCGAGGCGGATTCAGTCTTCGTTGGTTGCGTCTGATGTTGGACAATGGCATTAATGCACGTGCACAAATAGTTTTATGCCCTGGTGTTAATGATGGCGATGTTCTCGATTCAACATTGTGCGGACTGTTAGAGCAGTTTCCTGAATTGGAATCAATTGCCATAGTTCCACTTGGTCTGTCGCGATATAACAGCGAATCTCGCATGCGTGTGCACACACCGGACGAAGCAGCAAATGTCATCACCATTGTCGAGACTTGGCAAGAACGCTTCCGTGGTGTTTTGGGTTTCCAACCCATTCACTTGGCCGACGAGTTCTACATGGTGGCTCACCGCGATGTCCCGTCTGCTTCTCACTACGGCGACTATCCCATGTTGGAAGATGGGGTAGGTCTTGTTCGTTCGTTTATTGAATCGTTTGGTGGAAATGGTCCAGAGGTGATGGGGCGTTCAGATGGCTTCTTCGCATCGGTCGACGCCCCTAACCCCTCTGCGTACACACGGCCGGCGAATCCTGCAGCAGAAACGTCCCTGAGACCAGCGTCAGTTGTCAGTGTCGCGCTGCGGTCGCGAGCCACGCGAAGTGCCAAGCCACCAGCAGTGGTATCGGGTTCGTATGGGGCTTCTATGTTTCGTCGCATTCTTCCCGAACAAGGCTTTGGTCACGTTCCAGTAGTGGAGGTGCGCAATGAGCACTTCGGGGGCAATACCGCCGTGGCTGGTTTATTGACCTATTCCGACATAGTCCGCACTTTGAGGGATTTTGGCGGCGAGAATGTCTACCTGCTTCCTGATGTGTGCCTTAACGAGGGTGTGTTCCTCGATGGGGCAACAGTGGACGATTTATCGAAGGAATTCGATGTGGAGATCATCGCGACGAGCGGTGTGGCTTTGCGTCATCGTTTACTGGAGGCACAGAAAGTAGAGCCCCATGTCTGACGTTGAAGAATCTGTAGAAGTTGAATTTCCCACGGTGGTCATTGTTGGTCGCCCCAACGTTGGAAAGAGCACATGGTTCAACCGAGTCATTGGCGAGCGTGCAGCAATTGTGGAAGACCGCCCCGGTGTTACTCGCGACAGGCACCAACGTTTGGCGCAATGGTTGGGAATTGAATTCTGGATTGTGGACACAGGCGGCTGGATGCCCAGTGGTTCTGAACTAGACGACAAAGTCAGTCGCCAAGTAGAAGAAGCTGTTCGTGATGCCAACTTGGTCATTTTCATGGTGGATGCGTCCGTGGGTATTACCGACGAAGACGAACTCATCGCTGCATGGTTACGACGCAGTGGAGTAGATGTCTTGCTCGTCGCTAACAAAGCAGACAATGAACGCAGAGAGCAAGAGCGTTGGGAATTTATGTCTCTTGGTCTTGGCGAGCCTTTTTCGGTCTCTGCACTTCACGGTCGTCGCTCTGGAGATTTCCTCGATGAAGTTGTTGCGCGTATTCCACGAGTTGAACGTCCATCCGATCGCCCAGAGCCAGTGGGGGCAGACGGTGTTCCCCGTGTTGCTCTTGTTGGTCGTCCCAATGTTGGAAAGAGCACACTGTTTAATCGCCTCGTTGGTGAAGAGCGCTCGGTTGTGCACGACATGCCTGGTACAACACGAGATGCCATCGACACATTGGTGGAAACTGAAGATGGGCCATTGGTGTTTGTGGACACCGCGGGTATGCGCAAGCGAAGCAAGGTTGACGATTCTGCCGAGTACTACTCACTGGTGCGTGCGTTGAAGGCTATTGACGAAGCCGATGTGGCCATGCTTGTCATTGACGCAACAGTTGGTGTGACAAGTCAAGATCAACGTTTAGCAGAGCGTGTGGATGTTGCCGGTTGTCCCATTTTGATTGTGTTGAATAAATGGGAACTTCTTGAGTCGGAACAGCGCCGACAAGTCGAAGCAGATCTCGCCCGCATGTTGTATTTCATCGATGATGCTCCCGTGTTGAAGATTTCAGCACTCACGGGCAAAGGCGTACATAAGCTCCGCCCAGTTCTTCAAGACGCCATCGATCAATATCATCGAAAAATCCCTACACGCGATGTGAACAAGGTGATTGCCGAAGCACAACAGAAGCAGCCCGCGGGCGGTGGCGCACGTGTTTTGTTCGCTGTGCAAGGTGCTGCAGACCCCCCAACGTTCACGTTGTTCGTGAATCGCGAGCTGCCACAGCCCTACATTCGTTACCTCGAGAGATCCATTCGCGAAGCGTTTCAGTTCGGCTCTACGCCGCTGAAATTGCGCGTACGTCGTAAAGGTGATTAGTCGTGCCGTGGTGTGAACCGTGTGCTCGCTACTTTGCTCCATCAGCAATGACAGTGGACGGGCGCTGCCCTGAATGCTCAAGTGAAATGGAGACTCCCAATGTCTCTGGTCACATCACGCCCGACACACTGGACCTAAAGAAACTCGCAGGCCTCGATAACGAAAAAGCTCCGTGGCACTTCAAACTGTTGATGGTGTTGCTCTGTTTGTATCTCGGTTGGCGAGTCGTTGACCTCTTCGTTTAGGGGCGGTTCGCAGCAAAGCCGATAACATTGCAAGTCATTCGGGCTGTAGCGCAGCTTGGTTAGCGCGCTTGTCTGGGGGACAAGAGGTCGTGGGTTCAAATCCCGCCAGCCCGACCATTACGGTTGACACTATGTGCGGCAGGTTTGTTGGCTCCTTTTCAACTGACGACATTCTGAATGAGATGCAAGATGCCGTTAACTCGGCTGGTCTACGCATGAACCTTCCAGACTCCGATTTGCCGTTACTTCACAACTTCAATGTTGCGCCAACCCACGCCATTCCCATTCTTCGTGTGGTCGATGGTGTTGTAGAGGTAGATGTTGTTCAGTGGGGTCTGTTGCCCATTTGGTCGAAGGATGCTTCAAAGGGCGCCAGCATGATTAATGCTCGTTCTGAAACCATCACGGAAAAACCTTCGTTCAAAGGCTTAGTGCCAGGGCATCGCTGCATTATTCCCATGTCCGGTTTTTATGAATGGGACAGAACAAATCCGAAAGCCAAAATTCCGTACTACGTCACTCGTGCAGACGGCCATCTCATGTTGGGTGCAGGTATCTGGAGCGACTCTCCAATTGTTGATGCCGGAAAAACGTGCGCGCTTATCACGCGCGACAGCATCTTCGATTTGTCAGATATTCACGACCGAAGCCCGGTGGAGTTTCACGCTGACGAAGCGGTGGAATGGTTACTGCCAGGCGACGCACCCTTGGAGTTGTTTCAGCCAGATCACCAGCCCCGTTTTCGTACGACACGGGTTTCTACGCGGGTAAATAGCGTTCGTAACAACGACGAGACTCTCATCCAGCCAGTTGACGGTGAAGAAGAAAAGGAACTGACGCTCTTTTAGGAGTTCAATGCAGAGATAATTTTCTCCGCGTTGTTTTCGAGGGTTTCACGGTCAACGCTTGCTGCCGCATTAGCGAAGCTGAGTTGACTCATGTTGTTGGTGGGAATGAGGTGAATGTGGCAGTGATTCACTTCGTAGCCAGCGATGATGAGTCCGACGCGTTCACACGGAAAGGCCTTCTGAAGAGCTTTCGAGATGCGATGGGATACTTCAAATAAATGAGTTGCCATATAAGGGGAGAGATCGACCCAGTGGTCAACTTCATCTCGTGGAATCACGAGGACATGGCCGTCAGCCATAGGGTTGATTGACATGAAGGCGACGCAAGCTTCGTCCTTGTACACGAAGGTTCCTGGAATCTCTCCACGAATGATGCGAGTAAAAATAGTTGTCATCCGAGGTATCCGCCTGACACTGTAAAGACGTCTCCAGTGCAATACTGCGACTCCGGTCCACACAAGAAGCGAATCATTTCTGCAATGTCATTGGGAACCCCCATGTGGCCCTTGCCGATACGCATCACAATTCCGGCTTTCAATGTTTCGCTGAATGGCGTGAGAAGAGGAGTATCGATATAGCCAGGACACACTGCGTTTACGTTGATGCCTAGACCGGCAACTTCTTCCGCCGTTGTTTTGGTGAGCGTGATGATGGCGGCTTTTGCAACCGAATAGTGGGGTGCTCCGGCTGATGGCTTTTGACCCAGAATGGAAGAGATGTTCACGATGCGTCCCGATCGTTGGGGTTGCATGTAGCGAAGAGCTGCGCGTGTTCCGTAGAAGGCGCCGTAGAGGTGAACACGAATCATGCGATCCCACTCGGCATCGCTCATATCGATGAGATAATTCATCGGCTCTAGTTCATCTATTCGGCCTTCCATCCGCTTCATCTGGTTGGCGATTGCGATGTCGGTTTTGCTGCCTGGAGCCGTTGGTGCAATTCCAGCGTTGTTCACCATGATGTCGAGGCGTCCAAGTTGTGAAACACACATGTCCACGGCAAGGTCCATCCTGCTTGAGTCGGTGACATCAAAAGGCAAGGCAAGTCCGCCAAGTTCAGATGCAATTGACTCCGCTGCTGACGGGTTGAGGTCGTTGATGGCAACAAGGGCACCGTCGCGTGCGAGCCGTCTCGCGGTCTCGGCGCCCAGACCAGAGCCTCCGCCAGTGATGAATGCGACTTTGTCTTGAAGTGGAAGAGCCATAACTGCAGACTATGTCGTTACCCATATAGGAAAGTCACTCTGACTAGGGTGATGGAGTGTCGTGGCGTTCGGTGTTTACTATTCCCAACGTCATCTCCATTGTTCGACTGGCAATGTTGCCCACCTACGTTGGTCTAATGGCCGACGGCAGGGTAGTGGCGGGCAGTTGGTTCTTCGGGCTCTTGGCCTTCACAGACTGGATTGACGGTTATATCGCGCGTCGTTTTAATCAGGTCAGTGAACTTGGAAAAGTCATCGACCCAGTGGCTGATCGAGTGGTGTTCTTCGTTGGCATTGGTGCAGCGATGTACTACGGATTTTTCCCAACGTGGTTCGGCATCGTCATTCTTGTGCGAGAAGTTTCAATTGCAGTTCTCATGGTGGGCGCTACAGCGCTCGGCATGGAGAGATTTCCTGTGACGAAACTGGGCAAGTGGGCAACGTTTGCTCTTATGTCGGCAGTCCCATGGATCACGCTTGGATCTGCTGGCGGTTACTGGTCCGTCTTCACCATTTTGGGCTGGGCGGCGGGCATTCCCGGAGCCATTGTTTCCTATGTGTCTTTTGCCAAATACATCCCCACGGTGCGCGCTCATATGGCCTCAGGGAGACAGCCCTAGCGAGTACCGTTGGGGTGGTGAATGTTCCCTCAAACTTGAAGTACACCAAGGACCATGAATGGGTCTCTGTTAACGGTTCAGTTGTTCGCGTTGGTATCACCGAGTACGCCCAGGACGCTTTGGGCGACATTGTGTATATCCAATTGCCAGACGTCGGGTCCACCGTTGAAGTGCATCAAGGTCTAGGCGAGATCGAAAGTACAAAAAGTGTGAACGATGTATATGCGCCGGTCTCAGGAACAGTCACTGTGGTGAATGAAGCATTGTCTGCGACGCCTGAACTGTTGAATTCGGATCCGTATGGCGAGGGTTGGATTTGTGAAATCGAAGTCACCACACTCAACGAGGCTGCTCTCATGGCCGCCGAGGAGTATTCCGCACTGATTGGTGCGTAATTTGCCATGACCTACGTGTTTTGCAACAAGTGTGGGCACCGAAATCCACCGAGTTCGGCGTTTTGCTCAGCGTGTGGGTCGGTTCTCGACATTCTCGACGACCGAACAATCACGTTGGCAAAGTCCGACCCACTGCAAGACGCTCTTGGCCCCAACGACGATGTGCGTGTCGACCTCGGTGACATACAGCCTGGTCAAGCCATCCTTGTCATTCGCGGCGGCGAAGACGAAGGCCAATATTTCGAACTCGCCGGAACCGTTACGTCTATTGGACGCAGCGAAGACTCCACCATCACATTGGAAGACATCACCGTGTCCCGTCAGCACAGCGAGATTCATCACAGCGCGGGTCGATATATCGTGCGTGACGCAGGTTCGTTAAATGGAACGTACGTCAATCAGCGCCGTATCGATGTTGCCGAGCTGTCGCAAGGTGATGAGTTACAAGTGGGCAAGTTTCGTCTGGTGTTTCTTGAAAGCGCGGAGGACTTGTCGTGAGCGATCGTGATTATTTGTCTATCGGTGAAGTCCTCGCACAATTGCTTGAAGAATTTCCCGATGTCACAATTTCGAAGATTCGTTTTCTAGAAAGTCAGGGTCTCATCGAGCCCGAACGAACGCCATCTGGCTACAGAAAATTCACTGATGGTGAAGTGGAACGTTTGCGTTTCATACTGCGTGAGCAGAGGACTAATTACCTGCCGTTGCGAATCATTAAGGACAAATTAGAAGATGAAAGTTCGGACATCAGCCGAGACTTCACTTTGCCTACCCAAGTTGTTTCAACCTCAGGCCATCCTGCGGCCCGCGGTTCCGTACCACGACCACGAGACGAGACCACAGCCATGAACCGCCCCGAACAAGACCCAATGGTCCCACAATCGGTTCAACGCGAACAACGACGTGAGGCACTTCGTCATCGAGACAACACTGAATCAATCCCACGAGATCAATTGGTTCAGCAACACAAGATTGAACCTGCATTTCTCAAAGAGCTAGAGGCTGCCGGATTGATCTCAGGTCATGAAGTAGGGGATACCACTTTCTTCGATGCAGCATCTACTGAAGTAGCTAAAGCGGCAGCACGTTTCCAAGAGTTGGGAATCGATGTTCGTCATCTTCGCGCATGGAAAACATCAGCTGATCGTGAGGTGAATTTGTACGAGCAGCGAATTTTGCCGTTGTTAAGACAGCGCAATCCTGCATCACGCGAAGAAGCACTCAACATGCTCGATGAATTCATGGCTCTTGGTGGAGAGTTGCGTTCTGCTCTCATTCTTCGCGACATCATCCGACTCACAGAACAGCGTTGACATGAAATCTCTCTCTGTTCGTGGTGTTCGCATTGATCGAATGTCGAATACTCCGGTTGTCACTCTTCGTGAAGAAGATGCTCCTCGCCGACAGTTTGAGATCTTTATTGGTGGTCCAGAAGCTGCTGCCATCAAGACGGCCCTCGACGACGAACAGACGCCTCGTCCGCTCACACACGATTTGTTCGTTTTAGCTCTCGAGCGAATCTTTGTTGTCGTGGTACGGGTGGTGATTACCCATGTCTCTTCTGGCACGTACTACGCAGACATTGTGCTTCGTCACGAGACAGACGACGAGGTAACGGTCTCTGCTCGGCCCTCCGACGCCATTGCCATCGCATTGCGTGCGTCATGCCCCATCTATGCCCAAGATGACCTTCTCGACCTTGTGGGGGAAGCAATCGAGGAGGAAGAGGCGGTGAATACCACCGAGATTCTCGACGAATTCCGTGATTTTATTGAGAATATCTCGCCAGAAGATTTTGGTGCCTGACCCCTTGACGATGTGAGGGTTTGCCTCGTAGCGTCTTACACCCGCGTAGTTACCAGGGTGTGACATCGCGACAGAGACGAACGGAACCATCACATGAAGTCATTCAGCGGAACACAAGCTGCAGAGATTGTCGGCATCACTTATCGACGCTTGGACTATTGGGCACGTACCGATTTGGTTCGTCCGTCGGGCGCAGATGCAACAGGCAGCGGAAGCCGTCGCGAATACACCTACCGCGACCTTTTGGAATTAAAGGTCATCAAGAAGCTTCTCGATGCTGGAATTCGTTTGGAGTCAATCCGTGACGTGTTTGCCTACATGCGCGAACATGTCGACACCGATATCTCGGCCGCTCACCTCGTCATTAACGGTTCAAGTGTCATTCTTTGCGATGGAGATGAACTCATCGACGTATTGCGCCATGGCCAAGGTGTCTTGAACGTATTACCAATGTCTGGAGTTCGCGATGAAGTAGATCGTCGCATTATTTCGTTCACGCCCTCAACCAATGAGATTGTTGGTTCAGAATCTAACGACGATGACGATGACGGACTTGCTGGCGTAGTCGCTGCTGTCTGAAATGAAGTTTTCACCGCTTGACGCGGCACATCGTTCGCTAGACGCCAAGATGGTTCCGTTTGGCGGCTGGGATATGCCACTGAATTATCCGTCGGGAACACTTGCCGAACACACGGCATGCAGAACCAACGCTGTGATGTTTGATGTCTCTCACCTCGGTACCGTTCGCGTCGAAGGGCCCAACGCCTTTTCGTTGTTGCAGAAATCTCTCACAAACAATCTTTCAAAAATTTCAGTGGGTCGGGCTCAGTACACGCACTTGTTAGACGAAAACGATGCATCAGTTCTCGATGACATCATCGTGTGGTGGGTAGATGACGACGTGTTCGACGTAATGCCAAATGCATCTAATACAGATCGAGTCGTCTCAGCAATTGGCGGTGTTGACACAACCTCTACACGCGCTGTGATTGCTGTTCAGGGTCCTCACGCGCGAGCAAAGGTCTCAACGTTTTGCACCGAAGCGGCCGACGTACCCAGATTTGCGGTGCGCCGTGTTCAGGTGTGTGGTGTTCAGTGCGTTGTCGCCGGTACCGGCTACACGGGTGAAGACGGAATTGAAATTGCGGTTCCGGTGGAGCACGCCGAACGCGTTTGGTCTGCGTTGCTAGATGCTGGTGTTCAACCTGCTGGCCTAGGTGCGCGCGACACGCTTCGTCTCGAGGCGGCACTGCCACTTCATGGTCATGAACTTGGAGAGGGAATTACTCCGTTACAGGCGGGCCTTGAATGGGTGGTGGCATGGGACAAAGAGTTTCGTGGCCGCGCACCGTTAGCCGCAGAGAAAGACAGGGGAGTCAGCCGTCATCTTGTGGGCATCTCTATCGATGGTCGGCGTCCGGCACGTGACGGCTCTGCGGTGCTCTCGGCATCGGGTGAGGTGGTTGGAGCAGTGAGTAGCGGCAACTTCTCGCCAACGTTGGGTCACTGTGTTGCGCTGGCATTCGTGTCCCCTTCGATTGTTGTGGGAGACGCCGTGTCGCTCGATGTGCGAGGGATTTTATTGCCAGGTGTCGTTGTGAAGACGCCGTTCGTGGCTAAGAAGAAGTAGTACCCGACTCATCCTTTGGAGGGGAGGCGGGGCGTGTTGGGCGAAAACCAAACAGGCCCCCAGCATTTTCGGCCAAAGTGGTGAGTGGCCCGAGTTTCTTTGAAAGCTCGCCCAGTTGTTGTGCGGCTTCACCCATGGCAGCCATGGCGTTCATTGCATTGCCAAGCTGCGGCATAACACGCTTCAGTGGTTCTTCCACTTCATCAAGCAGTGAATTCACCCGCGTTGTGGTGCGATTCAAGTTGTCCACCGTGGATGCGATGTTCTCCATGATGGTGATGAGAGCTTCTGTGGTGCGACGTGAGGTGTCGACAGCTTTCGATGCAAATTCCACTGGATCGACAAGCGTCAGCAATGCCATGAGTTGCTCTAGCGGGTTATACGGAGCTGAAGTCTCGTGCTGCTGTTGCTGATCGTTATTGACGGAGTCGGTCACGCTCACACGGTAGCGGTCTCGAGCGACTGTGCGTATGCCTCTATAGGGGCACAGGTGCAGACGAGATTACGGTCACCGTACGCCGCGTCGATTCGAGATACCGGTGTGTAATACATGCGCGTACGTAGACCAGGGACCGGGAAGAGTGCTTGTTCTCTGGTGTAGGAGCGTTCCCACGAACCTGCGATGTCTTCAATGGTGTGTGGAGCGTGGTGAAGTACAGATTTATCCGCAGAGATTGAACCTGTTAAGACTTCATCCACTTCAGCGCGAATTGAAATCATTGCGTCACAGAACCTATTCACTTCCGCAAGCGACTCACTCTCGGTGGGCTCCACCATCAGGGTGTTTGCGACGGGGAAGCTCATAGTGGGTGCATGCAGTCCGTAGTCCATTAAACGCTTGGCAATGTCGTCGATAGACAATTCGCTTCCCTTGATGACGCTGCCTACGTCGAGAATGCATTCGTGTGCAACACAATTGTTTGCGCCTCTATACAAAACGGGAAACGATGTGTTCAGACGAGCCGCAACATAGTTCGCCGACAAGATTGCATCTGCCGTTGCCTGAAGTAATCCCTCCGCTCCCATCATGCGAATGTATGTCCAGGGAATTGCCAAGATGCTTGCAGACCCATACATGGCCGCAGAGATGGGTCCAACCGGTGACGAGTCATCTAAGGGGTTGCCCGGAAGGAATGGGGCAAGATGGGAACGAACGGCAACTGGTCCAACTCCCGGACCACCGCCACCGTGTGGAATACAGAATGTTTTGTGCAAATTCAGGTGACTGACATCGGCGCCAAACTTTCCAGGTTGAGCGGTGCCCACCAGAGCATTCATGTTTGCACCGTCAACGTAGACCTGACCACCGTTGTCGTGGATGATTGCGCAGATCTCGGCGATGGCTTCTTCAAAAACGCCGTGAGTTGATGGGTATGTCACCATTGTCGCCGCAAGCATGTTGCCAGCTTTTTGTGCTTGTACGCGCAGGTCGTCTACATCGATGTTTCCGTTTTCGTCGCACGCCACCACAACCACGCTCATACCGGCCATTACCGCACTGGCTGCATTTGTTCCGTGCGCGCTAGAGGGAATGAGGCAAATTGTTCTCTGATGATCACCGCGCGACTTGTGATAGGCACGAATTGCCATCAGCCCTGCAAACTCGCCTTGGCTTCCTGCGTTTGGTTGAAGGCTGACGGCGTCATATCCCGTGATAGCAACAAGCATGTTCTCTAGTTCAGTGATGACTGAACGCATTCCCAAACTTTCATCACGCGGAACAAATGGATGAAGTGACGCAAACTCTTGCCATGTCACTGGCTCCATCTCGGTTGTGGAGTTCAGTTTCATGGTGCATGAACCCAACGGAATCATGGTTCGATCTAATGCAAGATCTTTGTCGGCGAGAGAACGTAGATAGCGAAGCATCTCATGCTCGGTGCGGTGACGATGGAAAACCGATTGAGTCATGTACTCATCTGTTCGCATCGGAAGGGGAGTCGCTTTCGAACCGTCAGTCAATGCAACGTCGAGGGCAGCGAGAAGAGCCTTGAGCGAGTCTTCTGAGGTCGTCTCGTCAATGCTGAAAGAGACGGTCTTTTCATCAACGAGTCGAATGTTGAAACCGTTCTCCTTGGCGCGTTGTACGAGCGCTGTTGCAGACTCAGTACGAACGGCGACAGTGTCGAAGAAAATTGAGTTTGCCAATACAAAGCCGGCGGCTTCTAAAGAGTGTGCTGCACGAGAAGCGAAATGGTGCACTCTGTGAGCGATGCGCTGCAAGCCGTCTGGTCCGTGCCAGACGCCATACATTCCCGCGATGTTCGCAAGTAGTACCTGTGCAGTGCAGATGTTCGATGTGGCCTTTTCACGGCGGATGTGCTGCTCACGGGTTTGGAGAGTTAAGCGCAATGCCGGGCGTCCTTGGGTGTCGGTGCTGACGCCAACAAGACGACCGGGAAGTGCACGCGCATGTGATTCCAACGTTGCCATGAACGCGGCATGTGGCCCGCCGAATCCCATGGGTACGCCGAAACGTTGAGACGAACCAACAGCAATGTCGAAGCCAAGTTGCCCTGGCGGAACAACGATGCTGCAGGCCAAAAGGTCTGTTGCTGCAATTGCGAGTGCCTTCACTTCGTGAACGCGACGTGTCAATGATTGAACGGTGTCCACGTTTGGAAGACCACCGTTGCTTCCGGGCCATGACACAACAACGGCGAAGTGACCTTCTGGATTCATGGTGTCTACATCGGCGAGAGTCACACTGATGCCAATTGGTTCCATGCGTGTTCGTAACACCGAGACAGTTTGTGGATGAGTATTGGAATCGACCAGAACAGAATCCGATCCGGACTTACTGACGCGATGAGCCATGGCTACGGCTTCTGCAACCGCGGTGCCTTCGTCGAGAAGTGATGCATTTGCTAACGGCAAACCAGTGAGTTCAGAAATCATGGTTTGAAAATTCAGCAGTGCTTCAAGTCGTCCTTGGCTGATCTCTGGTTGGTACGGCGTGTACGCGGTGTACCACGCTGGGTTCTCCAGCACATTTCGCTTCACAACAGGTGGAGTAATAGTTCCGTAGTAGCCCTGACCGATGAAGCTTGTTCGCTTTACATCGCGCGAAAACCGAGAACGTAATTCAGACAGAACTTCGTGTTCGGCAAGTGGTGCATCTAATGCCAACAACGTTCTCATTCGAATAGAAGAAGGAATTGTTGATTCAAGAAGAGATTCAACAGACTGTGCGCCAATGACCTTCAACATGTGGGCACGATCGGCGTCGGACAATCCAAGATGACGTGATGCGAATTCGTCGGGCGTGAATGCTGGCGACGTCAGAGATCGAATCTGCGGGTTCATATGGTCTCCAAAGAGCTATGACCCCCGCTGTCGTTTGTGCCTGAGAGCTTCACCACCGAAGTGGCTTTCCCCGTCGGCGGAGGGCAAGCCCTCTCTTTCCAGCGTTTTGGTACCTGCCAGGTCCCTGGTGCCTGAGAGATTCCGGGGTGGTTGCTCCTTCGGCGGTGCATGGGCACTCTCTCCCAAGCAGGTATGTGCTCACACCGTAGTCGGTGGTGCAGTGGGGAAGTGGTGCTAGTCGACTGTGGCGTATGTTCCAGCAGAACCAGTGGTGCCGTCCATGACGGAGGCACACTCATCTAGGTCCAGCAAGAACTGCCGGTAGGTGTCTGCATGCCCAGCGTGGACGGTGAGGTGCACTGTGGCTGGCGGCCCCTGACGGTCCATGTACCAACCCCGCGCAATTAATGCATCGGCCAAAGCAAAAACGTCATGACGCTTTTCATCTTTTGCCCCGAAGGCGAGCAGGGTGGTGTCGGGGTATGCACGCAAGGCCAGCAGGGGATGACCCTGAATGTGTGTAGCGATAGTGGTGGCTATATCGCGAGCAGTTCGCGCAACTCGTGTGTAGCCATCATTTCCCAAATAGCGAAGAACAGCCCACGACGAAGCGATGGAACCACCAGATTTGGTTCCCAAAATTCCGGAAGAGCCGTACATGCCGCCGAGCCAATTGTCGGTCATAAACACCTGGTCGTTACGCAAAGTCTTGTTGCGGTGGAGGAGTACTCCTGAACCCTTCGATGCATATCCGTATTTGTGTAAGTCAACAGAAATTGACGTCACGCCTTCAACACGAAAATCCCACGGAGCGAAGGGGAGTCCCAGCTTCTCTAAATACGGAAGAGTGACTCCACCCATACATGCATCAACATGGCAGTTGATGTTGTGATCTGTGGCAATCGATGCGATGGCGGCAATGTCGTCAACAACTCCCTGCGGATATTGAGGGGCAGATCCCACAATCAGAATTGTGTTGTCGTCGACTGCAGCGCGCATGGCATCGGTGTCTGCTCGCCAATCACCACGTACCGGAACACGTCGCGCCTCAACAGAAAAATAATCGGCTCCCTTTTCAAGAGCAGCGTGTGCCGAGGTGGGCAGAACCATGTTCGGTGTTCCCGTCAGACGACCTTCACGTTGTGCGCGCTTCACGGCGGCCCGAACCACCAACACCAAGCTTTCTGTGCCACCAGAAGTCATAAAGCCCGCAGTGTGGTCATCTCCATGGAGCCAGCCCGCAACTGTGTCGACCACTTCATTTTGCATATGACGTAGCGACGGGAATGCCGCTGTGTTCAAACCGTTCTCACCGGAGTATCGGCGATACGCCTCCTCGGCGACAGCCAGAACATCTGGACCAGCGGAATAGGCGAGTGTGAACACCCGGCCATCACGCCAACGAACATCGTTCGTACGGAACGATTCCAGTTCTTCGAACACAACGTTGGCGTCCACGCCATCTGGCAAGTCTCGGATTCCCATGCGTGCACCTTAGGTGCCAGATGGGCGAGCGATCTGTGGGAAACGCCCATGTTGATTGGTTTCCCCAATAATTACATAACGGACATTATGGGCGTAACGAAGGGTTGAGAGATGCTGCGGCGACGGGCTCTGCGGCATCCATCAACCAGTCCAAAATGTCTCGAAGGCTTTCTTTGGTGTGCCGCGGTTGCTCTAGGTCTTTGCGTGCGTCAATCAATGCACAGTGCAAAACGTAAATCTGATCTTTCAAAGAATCCAGTTCGTCCCGTGTCATCACAAGCTCATTTTCCGACAGTTGTAAATCTTGCGCTCGTTGTCGTGACACCCAGTCCCATTGTCGGCATTTCTGGCTGCAGAACTCTTTACGTCGGCCTGGTCCGTCTTTTTCGATGAGGACATGGCGACACCACCGGCAACGGCGGTCATTCCCCTGCGGTCTCCCATCATGCGTTCTTTTCGTCATGACGAAAATATAAGGACAGGTAGCGTTCACGATGTGGATTTACCTGTAGCCCCTGAACGATTTTTTGCGAGCGACAATTTCAGTGGTACCCATCCGCGTTATTTAGACGCCATCACTCGTGCGAATGCTGGTCATGTTCGCGCGTACGGTGGAGACGAACACACATCTCGTGCTACACGTCTATTTGAAGAGCTTTGCGGCGAAGATGTTGAAGTTTTGTTTACGTTTGGCGGCACTGGCTCAAACGTTGTTGCGCTTGCAAGTTTGTTAGGCCCGGCAGAATCTGTGGTGTGTACCAACTGGTCTCACATTCACGTTGACGAGACGGGGGCTCCAGAAAAATTTCTAGGGGCGAAGTTGCACGATGTCAGCACAGACGATGCAAAGGTTCGGCCGGAGCACCTTGATGAACTGGCGGGTGCGTTAGGCAATGTGCATCACGTTCAGCCTGGTGTGGTGTCTATAACGCAGGCAACTGAATTGGGTGGTTTGTATTCCGCAGACGAAATTCGCGCTGTCTGTAATCGTGCGCACTCGTACGGAATGCGTGTGCACTTAGATGGTGCCCGCATCGCCAATGCCGTTGCTGCTCTGGGTGGCGATGCGCACACATTTCGCGCACTCACATTCGAGGCTGGTGTCGATGCCGTTTCGTTTGGTGGAACGAAAAACGGAATGCTGGGTGCTGAGGCCGTATTGCTTCGTCGTGGGGTTGGTTCTCCACGCGCCGCGTACTTGCGGAAGCAAGCAACTCAGCTTCCGTCCAAGCAACGGTATGTATCGGCACAGTTCGCTGAAGCGTTGAGTTCCGGTTTGTGGATAGAGACCGCGTCTCACGCCAATGCCATGGCTCGCCGCCTCTACGACGCACTCAGCGACCTTGAGACACTCCAGATCGCTCCCCCTGCCGTCAACAGCCTCTACCCCATCCTCCCCCCTGCTGTGAAGGCCGCGCTCCAAGAGTGGAACTTCTTCTGGGACTGGGACCTCAGCCGTTCTCAGGTGCGCTGGATGACGTCATGGGACACCACAGAGGCAGATGTGGACGCCTTTGCAGCGGGCGTGCGCACCGCCCTTTCCTGAGGTGTCCGTTGACAAAAAGTTCAGAATTGACTGTTCAGTAAATTCCGCTAATGTGAGTCCAGGCGCGGCGTAGTTGGGGGACAACCATGGCCATTGGAGAACTGTTTGCATTCCGTGAGTGGGATGACACCACGTGGTCTGAATTAGCTGAGTGCAAAGGTCTTTCAGCAATTTTCTTTCCTCCTGCAGCCGAACGTCCGCAAGCTCGCGAACGTAGAGAAGCGCAAGCTCGCGAAGTGTGTCACTCATGCGAGGTCATGTACGAGTGTCGTGACTTTGCTCGTCGCAATCGTGAATACGGTTTCTGGGGTGGCGAATCAGAAGAAGAGCGTCACGCCGCCGGATACCGACTCATCGCGCCAATTGGTGTGCGCGCTCGAGTTATCTCTTAACTCTCTTTTCGAAGAACAACGGCGGTCCAGCCGTCTCGTTCGCTTCTGTCTTGTTCCGTCAATACCGGAAAGGCTTCGCACACTTTCTCTACTTGTTCAGTGCGCATGCCACTGAGTATGACGAGTCCCCCGTTCTTGACCGCGCTTGAAATTTCCGAGGACTCTTGAATGAGAACTGGCGCGAGAATGTTCGCAAGTACGACATCAACAGTGATGTTCGGGTACCCGTCGCTCCACGAACACGTTGCTACGCCATTACGTGCTGCGTTGGCCGCCAGTGCATCGCGTGACGACTCCGCAATGTCATAAGCCTGTACTGAACAGTTGCGCAACTTTCCAAGAGCAACAGCCAAAACACCAGAACCACTTCCAAGGTCAAATACAAGTGATGCGACGTCTACGTGCGTGAGGGCAAGTTCCAGTGCGAGAAGTGTGGTGGGGTGATTACCCAGTCCGAACGTGTCGAGTGGTTCAACGTAAATGGGAATGCAGTCTTCAGGTGCTGTGACCCATGCGGGAACTAGTGCGACTTCATCGTTGACCCATGTTGGTTCTGCAAACTCGCGCCATGTATCTGCCACCGCTCGGTCTACGTGAACCGTTTGATACTTCACGTCTGGGTACTTCGTTACGACTGCGCGAATGGAGTGTTCGGGGTTCTCCCCCATGCTTGTTCGCAAGGTCACCGTGTTGGACGAATGATCACGTTCTTCAATAGCAACAACACCAAGACTCCAAAGGGTGTCTGCAACTATTTCAGCATCGTGTTGGTTAACAAGAAAGTCAACCATTGTCCACGTATCGCTATTGGTCAATTCGTCGAAGTTGTTCACGAAACCGTTGACCTTTGTGCAAGTAAGCAGCAACGGCAACTTCAATGTCTTGTTTGCGTGCGCGGCCTTCTTTGATAGTTGCTGGTGCGCCAACAGCAAGCGCTCCGGGTGGAACGACTGTGTCGTTCAAGACAACTGCATTGGCTGCAACAATGGCACCACTGCTAATGACGGCGCGATGAAGAACTATTGAACCCGACGACACCTGGGAAAAGTTCTCAATGATGCATCCCTCAAGATGAACCACGTGCCCAATCACGCAATCGTCACCAACTGTGGTGTGGCTAAAAGGTGTGGTGTGAACCACCGTCCCATCTTGAATACTGGTGCGCTCACCAATAACGATTGCCCCGTCGTCTCCGCGAAGCACAGCGCCTGGCCAAATGCTGCTGTCGGCACCAATGGTGACCGAGCCAATGACAATGGCGTCGGGGTGAACATACGCAGTGGGATGAATTGACGGAACTTGTTCGCCGAGAGCGTAAATGGGCATGCGGTCAGGTTAGTGAGAGGCTCTGGAACACTGACTGTCGGGGCATTTTCGGAGATACCGTAGAGCCCCTATGTCACGCCGTATCGAGATCGAACTCACCAGCAAGCGCGAAGATGGCACGTGGACCTGGCGTGCCGCCGGAGCCCAGCAGCCAAAGGGTGTTGTTGAAGACTCCGTCGTTCCTTCTGGCGCACAGGTAAAAGATGTCGTGCGCGCTGAAGTCGAGACCGATCTTGACGGCACACGAGTTCTTTCTATTGCTGCTCCAAAACAAAAAGCAGAGCGCTCTGGAATGCTGCAGTTACTCCCCTCGGAGAAGCCGTTCGAACCAGTCACTCAACAGTTGCGCAAAAAGGGCGGACGCGATGGCGACAAGCGTCGTGGTCCGCGCCGTGAAGGTGGCGAGGGCCGCCCACGTGGCGAACGTCGTGATGGCGACAAGCGTCGCGAAGGTGGCGAAGGCCGTAGCGAGCGCCCGCGCCGTCCGTTCTTCGAAGCACCACCAGAACTTCCTCAGCGTCCAAAGCCGAAGCGAATTAAGCCGAAGCGAGTCAACGTCGATGCAGTTCTTGCAGAACTTCCCGAAGCGCAACGTGCAATTGCTGAAAAGGTACTGAACGGCGGTGTGCCTGCTGTGCGTGCCGCAATTGAAGAGCAAAACAAGAAAGCTGTTGCCGAGGGCCGTGAAAAGGTTCCAGCAGAGGGCTTGTTGCAAATTGCAGAAAATCTTTTGCCTCGTCTTCGCGTTGCTGAATGGCGTGATCGCGCATTGTCGGCAGAAACAATTATTGAAGACGTCGACCTTCGCGATCTTCGTTCCATTGTTGTTACGGCAGATCAGTTGGTCGCCATCGACGAACCCACACGTGCACTTGTTGCGAAAATGAAGCAGGCTCTCGTCGTTCGTCAGGAAACTGAAATTCGTCATTGGCTAGAAGACATCGAAGCTGCAACCAAAGTTGGTCGTGTTGTTCGTGCCCTTCGTTTGTCGTCACAACCACCAAAGGCTGGTGTGCCCTTCCCCGCAGCGTTGGCCGTTCAGTTGGTAGACGCAACAGTGTTGGGGCTTACCGTCGACGCTCCCGCAGAACGTTGGATCACTTTGTTAGAAGCAGCAGCCTTCTCCCCCGTTCATGCCAAGGTGCTGCCACCTGCAATTCCGCCGGTTGTCTCTGACGACTTGTTGAAGACCATTGTTCGTCTCGGACCTTTGATGCCTCAACTTGCTGCTCTCTTTGGTGTGGCCGTCGATCCCAAGGCTCGTGCTCCTCGTCCGTTGCAACAGCCTCGCCCCGACAAGAACGGCAAGAAGCGTGCCGCAGATGTCAATAAAGCCGCAGAGTCGAAGCCAGCAAGAGCACCCAAACCCGCTCCAGTCGCTGCTGAGAAGCCTTCTGAGGCACCTGTAGAGGCCGCGGTGGCTTCCGAGGCTCCTGCACAAGAAACCGCTGAAGCAACCGCTGGCGAGTAAGCCGTTGGCTGGGGCTTGCTGTCCCCTCCCTCCGCACAACTACGGTGAGTTCCATGTCAGACATGGTTACTTATGAAGTTCGTGGTCACGTTGCCGTGATTACTTTGAATCGTCCCGATGCTCGCAATGCGGTGAATGACGAACTTGCGCAAGCAATGGAAAACGCAATCGATCGTCTAGAAGGCGAAGATGGTGTGTGGGTGGGTGTACTTACCGCTAACACCGAGGGTCACAAGTCTCCCGTGTTCTGTGCTGGCGCTGACCTAAAAGCGTTAAATGCAGGTGGCCAAACGCTGGGAACAAAGCGCGGTGGTTTTGCTGGGTTTGTCTACCGCGAACGCAACAAACCAATCATTGCTGCAGTTGACGGTTTGGCAACTGCAGGTGGGTGCGAAATAGTTCTTGCTGCAGACATGGTGATCGCCACCACGCGTTCGTCATTCGGACTTGCCGAAGTGAAGCGCAACCTTATTGCGGGCGCGGGTGGTTTGTTTCGTCTTCCGCGCGCTATCGGAAAGTCTGTGGCAATGGAAGTCATTCTGACTGGTGATCCACTCACAGCAGAACGTGCGCATCAACTTGGTTTGGTGAATCATCTAGTAGAACCTGGTGCTGCTCTGGACGCCGCAATCGCATTAGGAGAAAAGATTGCAACGTCGGCACCGATGGCTGTTGCCGCCAGTCGACGCGTTGTGCTTGCGTCTGCGTATGAGTCAGACGAAAACTTGAAGAAGATGACGAATGAAGAGTTCGCACCCATTCTTCAGTCGGAAGACACCAAAGAAGGATTAATGGCGTTTATTGAGAAGCGTCCGCCGCAGTGGAAGGGTCGCTAAGCGACTTACCCACGATGATTGTCTGGGCCACAAGCCCATGACGCTCAAAGAGATTCTTCATTGCTCTGTCGCCGGGCAAGGCCGACGCGCCAAGCCACAGGACACCCATTCCGCGGAGATGCCCTAAACACCGTTGCATGAGCGCATCACCGATGCCGATCTCTCTGGCAGTGGGCTCTACGTACACGTGTGTGATTTCCCACGCGCTTGTTGAGGTGGCTCCAGCGCTCAGCGAACCGAACACCGTGTCGCCGATGCCAGCAACAAATGTCAGAGCGGTGGACACTGATGGCGATGCTGGTGACCCACGATAACGAGTTGCCTCTTTCGCGGATTCGCTTCGGTGAGTGCGCAGAGTCTCTGCATCATCGTCGCCTGCTTCGCGCACAAAAATAGTGTTAGGACTTTGTGTCACCTGAAGAGTCCGTTGTGGGTGGATTATTGGAGGAAAGTTTGCGTTGCGCTTCGCTGACTGCGTGTTTCACCGCAAACTCCCCCACCATGCGTGCACCTGGTGCCTGACGACGCAACGAGTGGACAGTGTTGTTCACTGTGCGCCACAAATTGCGATGAATCGACACCAGGGGGTTTGTCACTTCTTTGACTTCTTCTTCACAACGACTGGACACTCGTCGTCACCCATTGGGCACACCGGTGCATTTTTACGAACCAACATGAAGCACGAACTACACAAGGTTTCGTCAGCTCGCTTGGGTTGAAGAGTGTCCTCGCCGCTAGAGCGATCGTCGGTTTCAACGACTTCGTCCTCTTCCGCAGGAAGATCTTCTGATGCCAAACGATCCTTCAGAATCTCGGCAAGGTCTTCCTCGACGTCGTCCGGAGCGACCATGTCGTCTTCGTCGTCATCGTCATCGCTTCCCTTTTTGCGCACAACTGTGGCGCCCAAAGAGTCGTCATCGTCGTCATCGTCTACGTCGTCTTCATCGACGAGGTCGTCCGCAAGATCATCATCAAGAATGTCAAGATCGTCTTCGCCGTCGAGATCAATTTCTTCGTCAATGTCTTCTGGATCTATGTCGTCTTTTGCCACTTTGGATTCCTCCGTTTGCCTCAGGGCTCGGGGCGGGATACTAGGCACATTCTGTGCCAAACGGGCGAATGCTAGACGAATGAGTACAGAAAGTGACGGGGGTCACTTGTGGATAAGTGCGCGCTAAGAGTTGCTTCGGCGCGCTTCTGCACGTCGTTCAGACTCGAGTCGTTCAAGTTCCGGAGCCTCAGTTGTCATGTGGGTCATGGCTGCAGCAATCGCGGTGTGACCGGCTTTTTCTGCAATGAGACGATGCATTTCGAGGGCAACACGACGGTACGACGGGTGGCCTTGGGGGCTGGATCGAAGCTCAAGCATGTGCATTGCCTCTCGTGCATTGAACTGCATTGAATAGCGAATGCGATATGCCATTGAGACCGCATAGGAGGCCTGGCTGGGATGGTCAGCAACAAGTGCGTCATACAGTGCGGCAGAACGGTCCATCACCTCATCGAAGGCTTCTGACGCCCCCGCTGCGTCTACTAAATCGGGACGGGTGTAGCCGTGATACGGAGTCAGTGGTTGCCACTCGATGGTTAACAGGCGGTGGCGTTGCATGTCTCGGAATGCGCCGTAATCGGACAGCACATCGAATCGGTAGTCGGTTCGTTCAAATGCGCGACCAGGCCGGTGGCGGCGATTCTCTCTGTCTCCAACGTAATTGCGCAGAATGTCGGTCTTTTGCTCTACCGACATTTTCTCTACGCGCGCAAGAATCTGCGATTCGGAAAGGTGTGAATAGGCGTAGCAGGCCGCTGCAACAATTTTGTTCTCACCATCGGGATCGAAATCAACAAGGGTTACTTCGTCGACATCAGACGCAATGGAGTCTCCGAACAGATCATCCACTAGAGAATTCATATTGGCTGCATTTGTGGCCAAGTAATTCGACCATTGTCCACCACGTTCTGCGACATCTACGCGGCGCAAGAATGACGGAATTACTTTTCGAAGTTCTGTGAGCATCATGTCTGCGTAGACACGAGCTTCGGGCAGTGCGTGTGCGCGCATTCGTAACAGCAGTGCCTCAAACGCCTGACCGCTTCCGTAAATTCCAACATTTGATAATGACGACGCTGGCAACAAGCCACGTACAGCATCAAGTGCTTTTGCACGAGTTGCTTGGCGGTAGACAAAATCGCTGTCGCCTGCCTGCTTTGGAACGCTGGAGCGAACATGTTGGGTCACGGTCTCGGCCAGAACGCTGTAAGAATCGAACATGCGGTCCATGTCCCCCACATAGCGAGTGCCGAACTTGCCTTCCAGTAGGTCGGGGTCACGGTAGTAGCGATAGCGACCACCGAGGCGCTCGTCATAAGCGATGTAGCGAGTGCTCTGTTCGAGGTAACTCATCAGGCGACCCCACTCGAGAATTTTGGTGAGAATGTTGGATGCCTGCTCACACGCAAGGTGAACTCCACCTAACTGAGCCACCGAATCGTCGCCGTACTCGACGAAGACCTTCTCGTAGAGAGATTCAGCGCGATCAACACCCACGGTGGCATCGACAGCAACATCTCCGGCAATCTCTAAATCGTTGACGAACTCGTCAAGGAAAAGCCGACGCAAACTACGCGGACTACGGCTGTAACGAGCGAACAGCGCGCCTTTCACCACTTCTGGCAAGTTCACCAGAGCGAAAACAGGCTGATCGAGATTGGTGAAATAACGTCGGAGAATGTCCGACTCTGCCTGTGTGAATTCCTCGGGAACGTAAACCGTCACAAGTAGTCAGCCTAGGAGTCGCGCTGGTCTCCCCCGTGGATACCGACTACAGAACATCCTTGTCCGCATTGGCTTCGGAAAATTCTTTGGCAATGGCGCGCTGCTGGTCGGGAGACGTCCAAAAATCGATGGCCGTCATGGCCATAGCTTTGGCACCATCAATGACTGCTTTGCCTGCCATTGGTGTAATTGATTCACGCGCAAAGTCCACCGTGTGAATTGATGTTCCCGTTGGAGCCGAGGCAATCATGGGGTGAATTGATGGAACAAGGTGGCTGATGTTGCCCATGTCGGTACTACCCACGACGCGACGTCCGTTACTTCCCGGCACTGTGACACTTCGACCAATACGTGATGCATTAGCAACGTACATTGCCGACAAGTTGTTGTTTGTCACCATGTCGGCGTACGGAGTATCGACCCACTCATGAGAAAAACCACAGCCACAAGCAGATGCGCCTGATTGCAGAGCATTGAGAACGCGAGGCTTTAATGCAGAAAGGGTTGTCACAGTGTCTGAACGTACGTACCACTCCATTGCTGCATCTCGCGGAACAATGTTTGGCTTCTCTCCCGCCCGTGTGAAGATTCCATGGATTCGTTCTGTGGGAAGTATGTGCTGGCGCAATGCAGCGACTGCCATGTACCCCAAAACTGCCGCATCAAGAGCATTCCGACCTTTTTCGGGTGCGGCTGCTGCATGTGCTGACTCGCCCGTGTATTCAACGACAAGTTGTTGAAGGGCGATTGCGTCAATAGTGGTGAGATCGGCATCGGCGGAATGAACCATCATGGCCACGTCAACTCCGTTGAGAGCACCGTTACGTGCCATCACAAGTTTTCCACCTCCGCCTTCTTCTGCGGGTGTGCCCAGGTATCGAAGACGACCACCTGCCTGCGGTGCTACCACTGCGAGTGCGAGTGCTGCTCCTAAACCAGCGGCAGCAATGATGTTGTGACCACATCCGTGTCCAATATCGGGTAAAGCGTCGTATTCACTCATGATGCACACGGTGGGTCCGTTGCCTGCCTCACCCGAAAAACCGGTGTCGCAACCGTACATATTGAGTTCGGTGGGAAGTCCTAATTCGTTGGCCGTACGTGTGAGGAGTTCAGATGCATAGACCTCCGCGAAATTCTGTTCAGGACGTGCGTGAATGCTGTGGCTGACATCAATGAGTTGCTGCGCGACTGCGTCAATTCGCTCACAGGCCTGTTGCTTCAGTTCATCCACGGCGGTGTCCATGGTCTCCATTATGACGGACGAACGAATCAGCCGTGCATGTTGAGGTCTACAACAGCACAGTCCAATAATCGGGAAGCACAGAAACGTCTAGTTGTACCCAATTATCAACAGCGCGGCCGTCGAGGACTAATCGTTCTCGTGGAGACTGTTTTGAATGAGAAAACTCAGTACTACGACGAAGCGAAATGAGTGGATGAGGAACATGAGTTCCCGTCTTTGCTTTTTGACGGGCTAAGACGCGCTGACGGAAGGGAAGATTTCGTTCCATGACCATCACATCACACTCACCGTCATTGGGATGCGACCGAGGGGCAATGTTGAGTCCGTTGTAGAAGCCGCTATTCGATAGAACGACGAATGACCCCCGCCACCACGAGCCAAGTGTGATTGACGAGATGGCAAAGAGATCACGTTGTTCGCCAGAAGGTGCGGTCACCGTGCATCGGAGTGCATCAATGGGAACCGCTGTGCACTCGTGGCCAATGATGGGAACCTTTGGTGACCCAAGAGACAAGTGCAGGTCTCCACGAATCACTGAGAAAACAGACGATGAATCGTGGCGTGAAGCATCGAAGTCGTCTTCTGCAATCTCGCGTTCTTCTGGGCACATCACTCGCACTCCCCATTCTTCACCCTTACGAATGGTCATGATGCGTTGGCTCCTTGTGCAGCAGCAACAACTCCCCTGTCGATAGATCTAATCGCTAACTCGGCTGTTGTTCGCAGCTCCTCGTTGTTTGACGTTGTAACAATCTGGCGAAGCAAATCAATAAGTTGGCGAATTGAACGCACAAAGTCACCGGGAGTGAGTTCTGGATCGAGAATCTTGGACAACGGTTTACCTGACGCCCAACCAGCACATTCAAACGCAAGTCCTCCGTGTGGAGAGCGATGAACGTGTAATCCTCTTTCGCGCTGTGCGTCTTGTAGTCGCTGACTGAGTTTTTCAATCCTCTTGAATCTCTGACGAATGATGTCTGATGGCCATCGTGTTGGACCGCCCGAATCGCCACCTCGTGGCTCGTAAATGAGCGTGGAGAGCACCGCAACCAAATCGTTAACGGACAGGCCATTCAGGATTCCTTTGTCCATCACTTCAACAACTAACAAGTCGCTCTCATGAAAAATACCCGACAAGGTTTCCCCCTTGGGTGTGAGGCTCCAATCATCGATATAGCCAAGGTCTTCGAGAAGTTCCACTACATCCATGAATCGAGCACTAACAGAACCTGCTCTGTTGCGAGAGCGATCTTCCATTTGGTCAATTTCGCGTCGAAGTCGCTTGATGCTCTTTGCACTGATAGGAGAATCAGCAATACGGCTCTCGCCGGAAAATTCAATTGCACGTGTGGCGGTGTCGTCAACCTTTGCCTTCACCAAACGTGAAACAGCCTCTTTTATGAATTCTGTTCGGGTTGGTTCAAAAGGAATGGGTAAATCTACGTGTGCGCCTTTCAGTGGTAGCGAACGCAAGTCTTTGGCCATCACCTCAAGCGTTTTCTTGGACGGAGTGAGTACGGTGAGGCGAATTCCAGCGCGACGTGCAGCAGTAGAGAGCACCAGTCCCCGTCCTCGAATGTTCGACGCGTCAAACATCACGACATCTCCTGGACGAAGCGCTCTGAGAGCTATTTCGGCTTCCACAGAGGAAGCCCCGGTAGGAGTGCTTTCTGCTTCGTACTCAAGCGGAGCACTGCGTTCTAGTAGAGCCAATTCGCGGCGTTTCTTCTCTAGCAATGCCTCGGACGTCACAACATCTCGGTCTGCCTGAAACTGAGCAAAAGATAAATTCAGAATGTGATGGGCTCCGTCCTCGGAATGATTTCGCACCATGTTCACGGCCATATTGAACGTTGGTCGAAAAGCAGATGTCAATCGGAAGCTTTTACTGAGAGCAAGACCAGCAACTTGTTCAAAAGTCACAAATGGGTTCCATAGGGAGATGGCATGACCGATGTCGTCTAGTCCGCGACGCCCGGCACGTCCGGTGAGTTGGGTGAACTCCGAGGCGCGCAGCAGTTGATGATGGTCTCCGGTGTACTTCGTAAGTTTCTCAATAACGACAGCACGCGCTGGCATATTGATTCCGACTGCCAAGGTTTCTGTGGCGAAAACCACTTTTACAAGCCCCTTAACAAAGCACTCTTCAACTGCTTCTTTAAACATTGGAATCATTCCCGCGTGATGACATGACACGCCAGTTCCAATGTCGTCAAGAAAGTGTGAATATTCCAGCGCAACTCGATCGTCATCGCTGAGAGATTCGCAGTGTCGCTCCACAATCTCAATAATTTGAGATTCTTCATCTGCACTTGTGAGGATGATTCCCGCACGCATGCATGATGCAACGGCATCTTCACACTGAGCTCTACTAAAAATAAACACAATCGCTGGCAACATCGCGTTGTCTTCAAGCAACTCAACGGTTTCGGGTCGAGTGGGCGGAGAAAATCGTCGAGCCTTCTTGGACTGGCCTTGACGTCCACCGTTAGGTCGTCCTCCGGAGAGAAGTCGTTGAACGTGGCGATTAGGTTCTCCACCAACAATGGTGTGGAACATTTCAGTCTTGTCAGATGCTTTGTCGTGTACCGCGAAATGATTAACAAGTTCAATTGGTCGAGTGGTCTCGACCACCACGTCTGTTCTTCCCCGCACTGTAGATAGCCACTCGCATACTTCGTCCGCATTCGACACGGTGGCCGAGAGGCAGACCAGTTGTACCTCTGGGTCAAGTTGAATGATGACTTCTTCCCAGACTGGACCGCGATATGCGTCTTGCAAATAATGAACTTCGTCGAGAATGACAACTCCAAGATCATTCAATCTGTGCGACGACGCATAGATCATGTTGCGCAACACTTCTGTGGTCATGACCACTACCGGTGCGTCAGCGTTAATGGCGTTATCTCCCGTTACTAACCCAACGTTGTGTGCGCCGTATAGCTCACCAAGGTCGCGAAACTTCTGGTTCGACAAGGCCTTGATGGGTGTTGTGTAGAACGCTCTGCGTTTCAATGATTGAGCGCGTGCAATGCCATACTCGGCAATAAGGGTCTTTCCTGAACCTGTTGGTGCCGCAACAAGTACCGAAGCATCTGCATCGATTGAGTCCATGGCCTTTACTTGAAAGGCGTCTGGCTGATACGAAAGTTGAGAGAGGAACTGATCTCTCAATGTGCTCATATTGCGGTGGCCGGACGTTTACGCGTTAGTAGCCAGCCAACGAGAATTGAAATAAGAAACAACACGGAGAGCGGCACAGCCAAAGCGAGCAGGCTGACGGGGTCTCCGGAGGGTGTAATAACTGCTGCGAGGACAAAGATGCTGACCAGCGCATAGCGCCATTGCTTAATGAGGGTCTGTGGTCGAACGGCATTTACTAATTGCAAAAAGACCAATAACACAGGACTTAAGAAACCAACGCCGAATGCAAGCATCATCATGACGACCAACATGATGTAGTCAGTGATTCTGTATGCCTCGGTGATATCCGAACCAGACCACGTGATAAGGAATTCGAGTGCCTTATCTAAAGTCCAATACGCAATGGAACATCCGGCAGCGAACAAAACAACAGACGACAAAATAAACGGGACTGCATAGCGCTTCTCTGTTTTGTTCAATGCCGGAACAATAAATCGCCAGATTTGCCACAGCACGACGGGGAGCGCCAAAACAAGTCCGCCGTACGCACACACCCGTAAACGCGCCGTGAATCCATCAAGTGGTCCAAGGGCAAAGAGCGAACCATCACATTTGAATTCGGGGCGCGACGAGCACAAATTTCGGTATGGGAGTGTGAGCCAATTCTTTACAGGGTCGTACGCAGCAAGCATCACCATTGTTCCAACGGCAACCGCCAAGAGTGCGCGAATGACGCGCTGACGAAGTTCGCGAAGATGGTCCATCACGCTCATGGAGCCGTCGGGCGTTGATGCACTCATTGGTCGTTACCTGGCTGCGGTTGGTCCTCTATTGCTGCCAACTCTTCGGGTGTGGCGGACTTTTCTGGCCGCATTGGCGGAGATGGTTCGGTGTCCACTTCGCCGAAGCCAGTCTTTATCTGATCGGCAGTCTTACGTAAGTCGGAAACGGGCTCTGCAAACGTGTCCTTGATTTCTCGCTCTAGTCCCTGAGCCATTTTCCGGACTTCTCCGTAGACGCGTCCCACGGTTCGAAGGACTCCTGGTAGTCGCTCTGGGCCTAGGACAACTAAGCCAGCCAGGAGAAGAAAGACAATTTCGCTCCCAGTGAGGTTGAACACTCTTCCAGCATAGAACTGTCCACCTAATCTTCGATGGTGCAACAACGACTCCCCTCTCTGCGTGATGTGCCCATTGCTTTTGCCCATCGTGGGGCCCGTGCCCACGCTGCGGAGAACACGGTCGAAGCGTTTCAGTTGGCACTTAAGTTGGGTGCGAATGGTCTTGAAACCGATGCATGGCTCACATCTGACGGTGTGGCTGTCCTTGATCATGACGGCGTGCATCGCAAAGGGCTGCGCAAGAAACCTCTCTCGCAAGTGCCACGACAGCAACTAGAGCCACATATTCCTACTTTTATCCAATTCTTGGAGCTCTGTCCCGCCGGTGTTCATGTCAGTGTCGATGTAAAAGATGTGTCGGCGGCAAAAACTTTAGTGACGGACGCCATGTCAGTTGGATTTCCGCTTCACAATTTATGGCTGTGTCACTTCGATATTTCTCACGTCTTGGCCATGCGAAAGCTTCATGACGATGTTCGCATCGTTGATTCCACTCGCTTGCACAAATTGAAAGACGGACCCGAAAAACGAGCCGCCTTACTTTCGGAGCACGGAATTGATGCATTGAACATGCACATCAGCGATTGGAATGGCGGCCTGGTGACGCTGGTGCATCGTTTCAATCTTTTTGCATTCGGATGGGACGCACAGTTTGAGCCAGTTTTAACGTCGGCGTTTCGAATGGGACTGGACGGCGTGTACAGCGACTATGTGGATCGCATGGTCGATGTCTATACATCCGAAATTGGTTGTGTACCCCAGACCTAAAGCCCGCGAATACTGCCAAATGGCCACACCACTGCAAATGCACGACCAATGACAAGTTTCGCCGGAATGGTTCCAAAACTACGGCTGTCAAAAGATTGACCCCGATTATCTCCCATGACAAAGACTTGGCCTTTGGGAACAGTCACCTTTTTCATGTCCACAATCCGACAAATGTCTTCTGGAGTGGGTAGCGCAAGTATGTCTTTATCAAGATACGGCTCGTCAATAACGGTTCCGTTGACTAGCACTTTGCATTTTTGAATCTCTACGGTGTCGTTCTCTATGCCGATTACTCGCTTAATGAGATCGTCATGTGCAACTACCCCGCCGTTGGTGGTGACACGGTCAAAGACCACCACATCGCCGCGGCGAATATCGTGCAAGCGATAACTGAGCTTGTTCACTAAAACACGGTCATTTTCAAGCAAGGTCATTTCCATGGAAGGGCCACTGATATAAAACTGCTGCAGAACGTAAACGCGCACCAGCATTGCGGCTCCGAGAGCCATGAGAACGACAAGAACCCAGTCGCGCAACATACGGGATGCCGAATGTGGCGTTGGTTCCTCGTTTTCCTGCTGAATATCACTATCAACCATGGGCACCCCAACCTACTGCCTGGGGTGTGGGTAATGCTTACAGCCCAGCGATGAGGCGTTCTACCCGTTCGTCCGTGTTCAGAAAAGGGTCTTTACAGACAACTGTTCTCTGTATCTGCTCATTGAGCTTCAGATGTACCCAGTCAACTGTGAAGTCGCGGTTCTTTGCTTTCGCTTCCCGTATGAATTGGCCCCGCAAATGTGCACGTGTAGTTGTCGGTGCGACGTTCTGAGCATGTCGAATTGTGTCTGGTTCAACCAAGGTTCTCACCATGTTGCGTTGTGCCAACTTTTGGAATAAACCACGATGTGGATCAATGTCGTGGTACTGCAGATCGATGGCAAGCGATTGTGGGTTATCAAGAGGGACGTTGTGTCGCTCGCAGTATCTGTCGAGCAGACGTTTCTTGATAACCCAGTCAATTCTGTCGTCCAAAGTCATGGGGTCGGTCTCCAGCGATTGCATGACATTTTCCCATTCGCGAAGCGCTCGTGTTTCGTGCTCGTCAAACCCGTGACTTGTCTCAAATGCCAATGCCATTTCAAGGAAGTAGGCCTGCATGTCAAGTGCGGACATCTCTTTACCGTTTTTTAGTCGAACTGGTCGTCGACATGTGATGTCACTAGAAATCTCTCTGATAGCGCGAATGGGATTCTCAAGTGTGAAGTCTCGAAAAACAAGTGACGGCTCTTCTAGCATTCGCAAAACACACGCGGCAGTTCCAACTTTTAGGAATGTGGAGTACTCCGACATGTTGGAGTCGCCCACAATCACGTGAAGTCGTTTGAATTCCTCGGCATCGGCATGTGGTTCGTCACGAGTATTAATGATGGGACGAGATCGAGTAGTTGCCGACGACACGTCTTCCCAAATATGTTCCGCCCTTTGTGACAGTGCATAGACAGGACCTTTTGGGGTAGACAAGATTTTCCCCGCTCCTGAATAAATCTGACGTGACACCAGAAATGGAATGAACGAGTTTTGATAGTCCTCAGGTTCGGTAGATCGACGAACCAGGTAGTTTTCGTGGCATCCGTAGCTATTTCCCGCCGAGTCAGTGTTGTTTTTGAACAGATAGATGGTGCCGCGAATACCTTCGTCTCTCAGTCGAGCTTCTGCATTGGCCACCAAATCGTTCAATATGTAGTCCCCCGCCCTATCAAAGGTGACCACATCCGCAATGGAATCGCATTCTGGAGTTGCAAATTCGGGATGCGAACCCACGTCTAGATACAGACGACCACCATTTTCTAGAAACACATTCGAACTTCGACCCCACGCAACAACACTGCGAAACAAATAGCGTGCAACTTCGTCTGGCGTAAGTCGTCGTTGCCCGCGCAGAGTGCACGTGATGCCGTATTCGGTTTCTAACCCGAAGATACGACGTTGCATCAACTAGGCCTGAAGAAACAGCGCAACTTGTGCTTCGTCTACTCGTACGAAACAGCGTCGCTCGGTGCCGCGCGCAAGAGTTGCAACCTCTAGATCTTCAGCGGTGAGCGATCTGTCCGGGCCGGCAAGTGCAACTGCGGCCTTCTGTACAGCCACTGATAACTCGGCATTGGGGTCGAGTGTTGGCAAGAGTCGAGCACTAATTGCTTCGGTGTCGCCACCAAGAATGCAACTTTGAGATTCATCAACGACAGTTCCGTCATAGGTGACATGGAATAAACGATCTGCTGACGCTGTAAGTCCGACTTCTGCAATCAGAATCTCAACTTCTAGAGGCTTTGATTCGTGCGTGAAAGCCTGCCCCATGATTTGGGCGTATTGATTGGCTAAACCTCTGCCCTCAACATCCGCGCGAGAAAATTGGTAGCCGGTGAGATCGGCGGCGCGAACTCCCATCTGTCGCAACTGGTCAAACTCGTTGTACTTGCCAACACCAGCAAAAGCGATGCGGTCGTAGATTTCTGAGATTTTTCGAAGATTGTTTGATGGATTCTCGGCTACAAGAACGATGCCATTGATGTACTGGAGAGCGATGAGTGCTCGGCCTCTAGCGATTCCCTTACGTGCAAAGTCCGCCTTCTCCTTCATCATCTGTTCTGGCGGTACATAGAAAGGCATGCTCATCGTGAACGAACCTCCTGTGCGATGGTTTCAAAAATTGTTGCGAGCGTGTCGTCGGACACTTTGTTCCACCCAGATTCATCGATAGTTGCAACAATGGGATACACACCTCGCAATGCATCTGGCCCGCCGGTGGCCGAATCTGCATCTGCTGCTTCCCACAATGAACGACACGCCAATGTGATTGCATCGCTGGCAGACAAATCTGACTTCCAACCCACTTTCACGACTGTTCCTGCATGCATGCTTCCGCTGCCAATAGCGACATACTCACGTTCTTCATAACGACCGCCAGTGGCGTCGTAGTCCCACAATCGCCCTTGCGATGCCAATAGGTCGTATCCGGCAAACAGTGGCATGACAACCATTCCTTGCATCGCGGCTGGAAGGTTGTTGCGCACCATGGACGACAATTGATTGGCCTTGCCTTCAAGCGAAAGAGAGCGACCTTCCATCTTTTCGTAGTGCTCTAACTGAAGAGCAAACAATTTGATCATCTCCATGGCGGGACCTGCAGCGCCGGAGATGGCTACCGCACTGTGGCGGTCTGTCTGAACAACTTTTTCCATACCACGATGGCTAATCCAGTTGCCAGAGGTGGCGCGACGGTCACCTGCAATGAGAACACCGTTTGAATAACGCAGGGCTACACAGGTTGTGGCATGTGGAACGCCGAGCGATTCACTCCACTGAGACATGTCTGGCGAAAGTCCGACACGTCGTACAAGCTCGAGAAAGTTAGCTCCCGGATCGTTGGCGGCAGAGAAGACAGGCATGCTCATCGTTCACTCACCACCTTTTTGAACGTAATTCTTCACAAACTCTTCGGCGTTTGACTCGAGAACTTCATCTATTTCATCGAGGAGATCGTCAATGTCTGCCTGCAGTTTGCTGGAAGAGTCTGTGGCGGAGGCGTGACGCTCTTCGGTGGGAGCCTCGTGTTCTGACCCGGTGGACTTCTGCTGACGAATCCGTTCCTGCATGGTCTCTACGGTACAGAGGTCTGTGGCAGGTTGCGCTACCAGCCTGGGTCGTCTGCCACAGGCTCAACTGCGTCGTGTCCGAGCGCGTCAAGCAACGCAGTAACGGTCTCACAAGAGTTCAGTAATCCCGCAACATGTGAGTGTGTCCCCTTCAAGGGGTCCATCATGGGAACCCGCTGTAGAAGTGGTCCTCCTGTGTCAAACACCATGCTGTCCCAATTGGCAGCAGATACTTGTTTCGGCCATTTTCGAATGCATTCACCTCTGAAGAATGCTCGCGTGTCTGTTGGAGCCTCGGTCATAGCCCGTTGGACATCTTCATTTGTGACGCGTGTGTGGAGGCCCATTCGATATGCAAGACAGCGATCTCGTTGCATATCGTGGTACTGGAGATCTATTGCTCGAAGCCGGTCTAAACCAATGTTGTTGGAATGGCGCACCATCATTCCGTCAATGACACGTTTCTTCGCCACCCAATCGATGATGTGCGCTACTTCAGTTGGATCAGATGACAAAGCCCGCAACACCGTCTCCCACAGATTCAGAATCTCTTCTCCATCACCATGCGTGGGGTCGTTGTTCAGGGTATTGAACCACTTGCGCGTTGCCTCGAATAATTCAGCCTGAATCTCTGCCGCCGTCACAGTGTCGCCGTTCGCCAAAGTCACCCTGTGTTGCAATGACGTGTCGTGGCTAACTCGTCGAATTTCAGTGACAGGGTCGGCAATGAGCAAATGTTCGGGAAACTGGTTGTCCTCAATAAGGCCCAGCAACAGCGCAGTTGTGCCAACTTTCAAGAATGTCGCGTTCTCCGACATATTGGCATCGCCAGCAATGACGTGTAAGCGACGCCACCTTTCTGGGTCGCAGTGAGGTTCATCGCGCGTATTGATAATTGGTCGCCGAACGGTGGTTTCAAGACCAATTTCTTCTTCAAAGAAATCTGCTCGTTGAGACATCTGAAAAAGCACAGGGGTCTCCCCCTCACGGGTGCATTCTGTACCCACCTTTCCAGCACCTGTATAAATCTGTCGAGTGACGAAATGGCTAGTGAGTTGAGCGGCAAGCTTTCCAAATGGTGTGTCGCGAGAGACGAGATAGTTCTCGTGGCATCCGTAGCTGTTTCCTTTTCCGTCGGAATTATTCTTGTGCAGAACTATCTCGACACCGTCCGGAAGTCGAGCATTGGCGCGCTCCATCGACCGGCGAAGAATTTCTTCCCCTGCGCGGTCATAAAGAACAACATCAGAGATAGAACGGCATTCGGGTGTTGAAATCTCTGGATGAGCATGATCTACGTAGTAGCGGGCACCATTAGTGAGAACAGTGTTCGCCATTAACACCTCAACTTCTGGGTAGTCAGCTTCGGGTCTCCAACCGTCTCTGGCATCAAAACTGGGCTGCTCTCCCGTGAAATCCCAGGCTCTCAACGAGAGACCCTCATCTGAATATGCATTCACAATGAGTGATGACGCCATCATCGGTGTGATGTCGGCGCCACGTACAAAGATTCCGTATTCGGTTTCAATACCGCAAATCTTTGGTGTTGGCATAACTACAGGTACTGGCCAGACACGGTGCGCTCGATAGCTTTCGCACCCGTTGCTTCCGTAGATCCGTCATTCGATCGCACCAAGGTGCGAATGAAAACAATTCGTTCACCCTTTCGGCCAGAGATGCGCGCCCAGTCGTCAGGGTTGGTGGTGTTGGGAAGATCATCATTTTCATGAAACTCGAGTCGAATGGCATCAACTAAGTCGCTGGTGCGCAGGCCGCGAGTTCCTCCGGAAAGTATTCGCTTAATTGCTGTCTTCTTGGCACGACGAACAATGTTCTCAATCATTGCACCGCTAGCAAAATCTTTGTAATACAGAATTTCTTTATCGCCGTTCTGATAGGTGACTTCTAAAAACTCGTTCTCTTCTACGTCCGTGTACATGGAATCAACTGCAGTGGCGACCATTTCTGCAATGCATTCGTCTACTGATCCGCTGTGTTTTGCAATTTCGTCGGCATCGATGGGAATTTCGTTATTGAGATACATGCCCATGATGCGTTCTGCGGAGTCGCGATTTGGTCGATCAATCTTGATTTTCACATCCAGACGTCCGGGACGAAGGATTGCGGGGTCGATGAGGTCTTCTCTATTGGTGGCCCCAATAACGATGACATTTGATAATCCCTCAACTCCGTCGAGTTCGGCCAGCAACTGAGGAACGATTGTTGATTCCATGTCGGATGACACGCCAGTCCCGCGGGCACGAAACATGGAGTCCATTTCATCGAAGAAGACGATGACGGGCCAACCCTCTTCGCTCTTTTCACGAGCACGTTGAAAGACCAAGCGAATTTGTCGTTCTGTTTCACCGACGTACTTGTTTAAAAGTTCTGGTCCCTTGATGTTGATGAAGTACGAGCGCCCTTTGTCTGCTCCTGTACGAAGCGCAACCTTTTGGGCAAGGCTGTTTGCAACGGCTTTAGCAATCAGCGTCTTACCGCAACCTGGCGGTCCGTACAGCAAAATTCCCTTTGGTGCTGGAAGACGGAACTCACTGAACAGATCTTGATGCAAGAACGGAAGTTCGACCGCGTCTGCTATTTGCTCAATTTGAGAATCGAGACCACCAATGTCGCTATATCGAACATCGGGAACTTCCTCTAGCAAGAGGTCTTCTACCTCTGGTTGTGGTAACCGCTCAAGAAGAATGTTGGCGCGTAGGTCCAGGCGGTAGGTGTCCCCAGAACGTATGTGAGTACCGCGAAGCAAATCACCAAGTTCCACCACACGGTTCTCGTCTCCACGCGTTGAGACAATGGCCCGAATTCCATCTTCCAGAACTTCTACGATGGTGACAACTTCGCCAACTGTTTCAGACGGCCTCACCAAAATGATGTTGAGGCTCTCGTTCAGAAGAACTTCTGCACCTCGGTGTAATTCTTCAATATTGATGTCAGGCGTGGCGCGCACTCGCATCTTGCGTCCACCAGACATGATGTCGAATGTGCCATCGTCATTAGATTCCAGCAACACTCCGTATCCCGACGGAGGAGCAGACAATTGGCTGACCTCCTGTTTGAGAGATTCAAGTTGGTCTCGCATATCTCGTACGGCTGCCGTCAGACGATCTCGTTGCATCTCAGTTTGAGAGAGCTGACCCTTTGTGGCAAGTAATTTTTCTTCAAGTTCCCGTGACCGTGCTGGCAGTTCAGACAACCGGGCACGTAATTGTTCAATCTCGGCGAGAAGTGCATCTCTTTCGATGTCAGCCACGCCTGAACCTTATTGCCCAAACATGCCGTTGGCACCCACCGACTGGCAGTGCCGAGTGCAACAGGGACTGCAGCCATTCCCCGTGTAATATCTCTCTAGAGCCCAAGTCGGGTTCAGGTAGTGGCGTCAGTACGACGTTGTAGCGAAGGGACTCCCCACATGAAGGTATGGATCGACCAGGACTTGTGCACAGGCGACGGACTCTGCGAAGAAATCGCACCCGACGTGTTCACACTCCTCGATGACGGCCTTGCCTATGTGAAGGAAGGCGACAAAGTGTTCGCTACCGCTAAGGGCAATCCTCAAGGCGCAGAAGGTCTCGCAAACTTCGCAGATAACCGTATTGATGCAGTAGTTGAATCCGCCGAGGAATGTCCTGGCGAATGCATCTTTATTGAGCCCTGAGTATCACTCGACGCCAATAAAACGCGCAACAGTTAAGAAGGCTGTATGCGCAACCATTCGATGGTCTGGGCGAACAGCCATGCCCTCAATGTGCCACGTTCTGTGAAGTACTTCGAGCGTGCGTTGATCTACCCAACCTTTTCCAAGCGACTCTCTCACCTGTACGGCCTGCGTTATTGATGGTGTGTAAGCAACAAGAAGTCCTCCGGGAACAAGAATCTTCTCTGCAGTTCCCGTAACGCGCCATGGTTCTGGGAGGTCAAGCATGACTCGGTCAAATGAACCTTCGGGAACGTCCTCGTAACTATCGCCAAGAGAAACGTTGTATCGCTGCAGTGCTTCTTCGCCCAGGAACGAGCGCACATTGGACGTAGCGCGATTAAGGAAATCTTCGCGCAATTCAAAACCAGTGATGTGTGCACCCCAACGCAACATGGTCATCGAAAGAGCACCAGAGCCAATTCCTGTTTCAAATACGCGGACGCCCGGAAAGATGTCTCCCAACATGCACATAGGCGCGAGGTCTTTCGGATAAATAACCTGTGCGCCACGCGGCATTTCGACAACGAAATCCTCAAGCGTTGGTCGGAGAACTGTGTATCTCGCTCCCTTGGTGGATTCAAGAATTCGACCTGGAATTGTGCCGATTACTGATGTGTGAGGAATGAAACCCGCGTGACTGTGAAACTCGCCCTCGACATTCAATGTGACGAGATATCGGCGTTGTTTCGAGTCGATGAAAAGCGCTTTTTCGCCCTCTTGAAAAACACTGCTCACAACCTTGCCTCTTTATCCTTTATCACCGACACCACGAGGGTTTCACCACGGCGCAGCTTTATCTGTTGTGGAGAACCACCGAATCGTTTGTTCAGCCAGCGAAGTACGGCTACGAGAAACAGAAAACGACGAAGGAATGGACTCTTGGCAACTGGTCCGTTAAGAAGTCTGCGTGCGATGAAACGAAGAAGTGAGTACACGTTCGTTAGAACCGACGAAATTCAACGCGACCACTGCGCCGACGACCGCCGCGACGACCAACGATGTAGGCCAAGATGACAACAATTGCTGCGACAGCCGAACCGGCTGCGATTAATGATTGTTTCTTGTCTGATGCACGACCTTGGATATCGGCTTGCAGTGCACGAAACTTTGACTCCAGATCTTCACGCGAGATGTGTGGTGTATCGGACATATCACTCCCCCTTCGCGAGGCTTCGTTGAGAAATTCGACTGAAAGACAGTGCCACGAGGGCCGACACCACAACAAGTGTGAGGAGGTAATGAACGAATGACCAGGCACCATCAAGTGCTGTTCCACCAAGGTCTTGGCTAAGACGTAGTACAGCCAAAGAGAGAAACACCATGGCAAGTCCCAGGCTGACAGCAGCGACAGTGCCTACGGCCACCCATCGGGCGGCTCCCTTTAGTGGCTCAAGAGTTTCCTGCCGTGCATACGCCTTGACAGAATCGACAATGTCGGTGACCTGGTCGCTCGGCGTGGCGCGGCGGCGAAAGCGAGAGGTTGTATCTGCCATGGACAGAGAATCCTACGGCTGAATTGTGGTGTTATCCACAGGCAATTACGGCCCAAAGCGAAAAGTAATGATCTCCCGCAGGTGCGTTATCTCTTCCACTATGCGAGATGCACGGGATGTCAACGATGTCAATGCCAGAACTTCGAATCTCGCCAACGGTCCACATGGAAGAAGTCGCAAGAGCGACCATAAAACTGCCTCAGAATTTGCGTCCTCGTCTCCAAAAAACAACACAGACTCCGCTCCACCCGGCACATGGGGGTGGGCGATGTTGTGAGAGTCCATCAAGGCAAAGAGTGAATCAATCTGGGAAGCGATATCCCGAAGACTCTTCTTGACTTCGTCGCTTTCACTCAGGGTTGTATCGAGGTGGTGCTGAACTACTTGGGCGCGTGGATAGATGAACTCGTTGTTCCAATTCGTAATAGTTACTGCGTGTGCCACATGGGCGTACACCATGACACCAAAATCTGAAGGTTCCACATGGTCAACTTCAACAAGTACGCCAGTATTGAAACGCTGATCTTCGCCACCGACTTCGGAGCCGGCCGCGATGAGCACCGACACAAACTGACGTGTGCTTTCCAGGACATGTTCCATCATGAGCAAGTAACGCTCTTCGAAGACGCGCAAAATGACGGCATCTCCAGGAATGTATGCCGCTCCAACGGGAAACGCGGCGACGAAACTCACGGTGCTAACTGATCGGGTGTTGGTACGGCACGTGCTCTGTTCAGTGCAGAGCCCAACGAATTCCAAATGGGACGGTACGAGCCTTGGTTGTCTATTCCACTGGCATTCATCAACAACGCAAAGCGAACGGGAGAATTTCCTTCAAGTGGTAAATAACCCACTAACGCTTTTACGCCAGTGAGAGTGCCGGTCTTTCCCACTAATCGATTTTTCACAGGAGAATCTTCAAAGACAGATCGAAGGGTGCCCGTTTGCCCTGCTACCGGAAGTAATTGAGGAAGTATCTCCTCGTTGCTCTTTAGCAACGTCATAAAATTGGCACAACTCATACGATTGTTCGATGACAACCCAGAGCCGTCCGCAACAGTTGCTGTGGTGGGGAGTTTCCACTTCGTTATGAATTCCTGAACAACCGCGATGCCCGCAGCGGTAGTACCCAGTTTTGACTGTGCAAAACCAATTTCTTTCAGCAACATCTCTGCAGTGTTGTTGTCGCTATTGACGAGCATCTCCTGAACAATCTTTGAGAGCGGCGCAGATGTAATGGATGCAACCTTTTGCGCTGTAGATGGGACAGAGAGTTCATAACGAGAGTCGAAGGCCACGGAAACACCACGTGCACCAAGCAGTGAGCGCAGCTCGTTTGACGCGGCAATCGCCGGATTATCGAGTTTCATCGGCTGTCCCACAACGGCGCCGTCATTTACGGTGAGAGCTCCCAGTGGTCCCGCTTCCACCACATTGAATTCAGCGGGCCATGCATCGAGGAATCGAACGGCGTCATAGCGGGCGTCAACGCCCACAATTGACCCTGTAATTGAACGAACTCCTGCTGAGACAATTGAATCGGCCAAGGTCTCAAGTGATGTTTCATTGAACGTTGGGTACTTCTCGGTTGCCATGTATTCCCTGCGCACCAAGAGCGGGTCTCCCCCACCAACGAAATAGAGATCTTGAACAATTCCAGTGTCAATCTGCCCAGTCCCAAAAACGGCAGTTTCAAAAGTGTGTTGTGCCCCAAGAACATCAAGTGCTACCGCTGCGGTGACAACTTTTTGCGCGGATGCAGGAATAAAACTGTCTGTGCTACGCAGAGATGCTTGTTGATCACCAAGCCATTCCACCGTGAAGCATGAACCACTTGGAAGTTGAGAAGACACATTGGCAACACCGCGACGAAGTGCTCCCGAACGTGAGATGGTTGACAGAGTTGTTGGTGCACGACGCACTGAAAGCACTTTTACAGCGGCTGGCGTGGCGAGGTTGCCAGATTTCAGAGGAACGACCTGCTGAGCAATGGCGTCGGTAATGAAATAGCCCGCACCCAGCACCAGCGCACCGAGGGTCCCGACAATCACCAGAAAGCGAACCGGATCTTTCGCTCTGCGAACCCGTTGATTATCTCTTGGCAACACCAGTATGTACCGCGTATCTGTACAGGTGACCAAGAGCAACAACAGCACGATTGCCACTTGCGTAACACAGTCGGCCAGTGTCTCGAACTGTGGAGACTCCTGGATTATTGGGATCGGCAACTGCAAGTTCGGTCGCAACCAAGATTGGTTTTCCAGTGTGTAGCGAGAGATCGTGTGCTGCTTGAGCGAAACGCGCATCTTGACGTTCGTGGTACTCAACAATTCGCTCTAGTCCATGATCAGGATGAAAATGACCTTCTCGCATCAGGCGCGCTTGGTTTGCCTGAATGCCAATACCTAGGTAGATGACCGCATCTACATCGGGATGCGTGGCAATCATTTCCATCACTTCAGGAATGGTGTCACGCGTCTCGCCTCCAGCGCAGTCAACCGGATTGTTGCGGCTCCATCGCGGTGGGAGTTTGGTATCAATCAATGACTTAAGGTCTTCGGGCAGTTGCATCAACTGCAGCGATCCGTCTTGCGCGATTGCGTCACTCGTGACAACGCCCCACCCGCCAGCTGTTGTCAGGATGACAACGTTTGGACCCTTCGGAAGCGGTTGGGTTGCAAATGTTGCAGCCGCTTCAAACGCTTCTTCAACGGTGGCCGCCCGTGTGATGCCACCGGCCTTACAAGCCCCATCGAAAATTGCATCGTTTGCCGCAAGCGCACCTGTGTGGCTGGCAGCGGCGCGAGCACCCTTTTCGGTTGCGCCACCCTTGACGACCACTACCGGTTTTGTTCGAGCGGCAGTTGTGAGGCGAGACATGAGACCGGCCCCGTCGCTAATGCCCTCCACATAGGCAAGAGAAACTTTCGTTGCGGCATCGGTGCTGTACCACTCAATAAGGTCAGCAACTCCGAGGGCGGCGGCGTTACCAGCCGATACTGCTCGACTGATGCCAACACCTGTTTGACGTGAGTAGTTCATGAAACTAGAGACAAAGTTTCCGCTTTGACTAGCAACTCCAATAAACCCAGCGGGTGGATACGGCGCGACAATCTGTGCGCACAAGTGGGCAGGCGTAGACACCACTCCCTGACCATTTGGTCCCGCCAACAAAATTCCGAGTTCGTCAGCAAGTGCAATAAGTTCGTCTTCAAGGACGCGGCCTTCTTCGCCCGCTTCTCCGTATCCGGCTGACGTGAGGAAAGCAGCCTTAATCCCCTTTTTTGCACACGCGCGTAGCAAGTCCGGATTAGCAGACGCTGGTGTGCAAACGAACACAAGGTCAATGGCATTGTCGGGCAACTCTGCAATGTCTGCAACTGTGCGAACACCCAACACTTCTTCACCTTGCAGATTGGTTCCGAATACCCCACCTGCATAGCCACTGGCCAAAATATTGTGCAGCGAAACAAATCCGAATTTTCCGGGATGAGTTGAAGCACCAGTGACCAAGACGCCTTTGGGCTCAAAGAGCGCCATGAACTGGTCGTTGCTATAGGCAGACCGTTTCTTCGTAACCGGAGATGGGCGGTCACCAAGTTCAACGAGGGCATCGACCGCAACAACGTGGCCGTCGGGCTTCACGATAAGGGGGTTGATGTCCACCGACACGATGTCAGTTCTGTCGATGGAGACCTGTGATAAACCAACAAGACACTTCACAATTTCAACTGCATTCACGGCTGCTTCGCCGCGAAATTCCTCAAGAAGTCCTTGTGTTCGCAACGAAGCCAACATTGAATGAGCCATCTCTTCAGTGATGGGTGCGGGTCGGAAGGCAACGTCTTTCAGAACTTCAGCCATGATTCCGCCAATGCCCAACATGACCGTTGGACCAAATTGTTGATCAACCAGAAGACCAACAATGAGTTCTCGCGACCCAGACACCATGGGTGCGATGAGAACATGCACGTCACCGTCTTCCGGCGTGGCTGCATTGAACAACTCGGTTGCCGCATTCTGCACTGCATCGGCGTTGGCAAGACGAAGCTTTACGAGACCCCGTTCGGTTTTATGGGCAATGGAGTCACCGCCCAGCTTTGCGACAACAGGAAAACCAATCTCTTCGGCGGCGGCTACAGCCTCGGCAGCCGTACCGACCCTCTTCTCTGGGGCAAAAGGAACTCCGTAGGCGGAGAGGAGTTCTTTCGAGTCGGATTCGGAGAGGGTACGAGATGTGGACACGGCTCTATACGGTACTCATCCTGAGCACACTGTGGTGATTGCTAGGCGGTGTGGCGAATGATGTGTTGAGCAATTTCTGCCGGAAGTTCGCCAATGACCAAATGGCCTGCTGGAAGTTCCACCAGTTCTGCTCCTGGAACCACAGAAGCAATATGCCTCGACTTGCTGATATCGACCCATCGATCGTCGCGTCCACCGAGCACAAGACATGGAACTGAGATGCCTGACAGGTCGGCTTCAATATCCACTCTGATATCCAATTCCAGGTGCGCATCTGACCCTGGTTGCACCGCAGACGAAGCCATGGCGGCTACCCCATCAATCATTGGTTCCAACATCGCAATCGTGTCTGCGCTGTACCCATCGGCAATGGCGTACCGCATAAAGAGATCGGGACCAATGGCAATGAGGCGTCTCCAGAGATCGAAAGTTATTCGCATTCGCGCATCGCTCTGAGACCAACCACACAATGATGTAACAGTGAGAACCGAAGACGGATGTTGTGCAGCGGTCTTCAATGCAGCAACTGCACCTAGTGAATAACCGACTACATGAAATTGCGAAAATCCCAAGTGATTCATCAACGCCACAGCATCGTCAACGAGGTTGTCTAGTTCAATCGGTGCGGTCGGCATCTCCGATTCGCCTGAACCAGGAAATTCAAAGACAACCCAAGTACGAGACTCGCTACATGACGCTTTCACCTGATCCCATGCATTGGCAGCTTGTGTTGTGCCGTGAAATGCCAAAACTGGAGATCCAGTGCCTTCAATTGAATAGCCAATTTTTCTTCCGTTGTGTTCAAAAACTGCCATGAGAGAACCGTAGACCAACGGCGCGTTGGGTTGACTATTTCAATAACGCGGCTTTGAAGAACGAGATGACGTGTTCGCGATGTCGTTCAACGTTGGTGCGAGTCATGGCATTGTCGTCGAAGAGTCCGTCAATAAAGGGTGCATCAGAGAAATAACTCAAGATGGCTCCGTAACCCGTAATGAGTAGGTGACGTGAATCGTGGCGATGGAAAACACCAGCATCCATCTGCGCGTCCAAATACGAAGCTGCTCCATCAAATAAGGGACGCAGCACGCCAGAGAGATCAATCCCCAGATGTACTCCTCCATCAAGGGCTTCTCGTCGCATGATTCGTACGTAGTCAGGTGTATCAGCGAACAAATCGAGGCCCGCACGTAAGACCAACTCTGCTTTGTCCCATCCGTAGGCGGGAGATGCGATGGCTAATTCCAAACGCTCCAGCCATTCAGACAGCAATCGTTCAAAGACATCTCCGTAGAGGGCTTCTTTGCTGGGGAAATGATGAAGAAGGCTCGGTCTACGAATACCTACCCCGGCCGCAATGTCATTTAGTGACGTGCCTTCATAGCCTCGCTCGGCAAAGCATCGAAGGGCTTCATCGAGTATCTGGTCCCGTGTGCTTCGAGCAAGGTCTGGAAACTCATTGTCGGCCACAACTAAAACTTATCGGCGCTCCGCCCTACCGACTAGTAGGTAGTGGGCTAGGGTTGTCACATGGACACCATCTTGACGTCGCTACTCGCCGCCGTAATTGCCGCGGCCATCGTCACAACGCTTGCGAACACGGGAACCACTGTATATTTGCATCGAGCGCTCAGTCATAGGGCTCTTACTGTTCGACCAGCAGTCGCGTGGGTATTTCGTCTCGTTATCTGGCTCACAACGGGAATTAAGCCAAAAGAATGGGTGGCAGTGCACCGCAAGCACCACGCCTACACAGATGAAGAAGGTGACCCGCACTCGCCAGTTCTGTTGGGTTGGTGGACTGTTCAGAAGATGAACGTTGCGCTGTATCGCAAAGCCCTTTCTGACCCGTCACTTATCTCGAAATATGCGCGTGACCTACCGGACGATAAGTGGGATCGCTGGTTCTTTGGACACAACAAAACAGGTCTGGGGTTGGGAATAGTCATCCTGATGGTCGTGCTTGGACCGTGGACGGGCTTACTTGCGGCGTTTATTCACGCCAATGTGTACCTTGCAGGTAACGCAGCCGTTAATGCATTAGGACATCACTTCGGAAAGCGTCCATATCCGAATGAAGCAACGAATCTTCAATGGCTTGCTTTTTTCACCATGGGCGAAGGACTTCACAACAATCATCACGCTGCTCCGTCGTCGCCACGACTCTCGCACCAGCGAGGTCAAATTGATTTTGGTTGGTGGGTGATTCGGACATTGAAGGCCACTCGCCTTGCGACTCTTCGTTTTAGTGATGTTCGTCTGACTTCCAAGGCGCAGTCGGCGTCGGGAGCGACAGCGAACTAGTTTTTTGGTGTGCAGTCACGACTAGTCGCCGAAAATTTCTTTGACGGCCATGTTTTGCACGGGCCAACTGCTCTTTGCTTCTCCGATGACGGAGTTGTTCAGTCAATTGAACTGACGTCTGACTCGCCCGATGTTTATTTGGTGAGTCCGGGCTTAATAGATGTTCAAATGAACGGGTTCGACACTGTCGATGTAGCGACAGCAACATCCGAAGATCTTGAACGTCTTGATTCTCTCTTGATGGCTGCAGGGACATCGTGGTGGTTGGGAACAATTGTTACTGGTCCGCTTGACTCGATGATGGAGACATTGAACAGGTTGTCTCTCGCATTACGAAACACCACAACAGGATGTATGGGTGTACATGTTGAAGGGCCATTTCTTGGTGACGCTCCTGGGGCGCACAGGCCCGACTGGATTGTTCCCATCGATCTTGATTGGATCGATGCACTCCCTAACTGTGTGAGGCTCATCACTATTGCGCCCGAGCAAAAAGATGCCGTACAAGCAATTCAATTGTGCTCCCGCAAAGGAATCACCGTGTCGTTGGGTCATACGCGATCTACGTCGTCTCAATTCAACGCTGCTGTCACTGCAGGGGCGTCCATGGTGACTCACTTATTTAATGGAATGAGTGGCATTCATCATCGTGATGGTGGTGTGGCACTCTCGTCGCTCTTGACCGATTCTGTTGTTGCTGGTCTTATCGCAGATTTAGTACACGTGTCGCCAGACGCAGTCGCGCTCGCATTCAAAGTAAAAGGGCAAGAATCGCTTGCACTGGTATCCGACTCGGTCGCCTGGAACTCCGATTGGGCTCTTCGTCGGGGTATCTCAATTGACGACGGCTCACCTCGCCTCCCCGATGGAACATTGGCTGGCTCATGTACGCCACTAGCCGAATGTGTACGCCGTGCCGTTGTGCACTGCGGCGTGCCTCTCGCCGACGCACTCCGAGCAGCAACATCTACACCTGCTCGCTTGGTGGGTTATCCACAGTTTGGTCTCGTCTCGGCCGGTCACGATGTCTCGCTCGTGTCTTTCGACGAAGCTCTTCACGTCTCTCAGACACATCGCCGATTAGTGTTCCAACGTGGCTAACAAACTGACGGCAGAACAAGACGCGCTCTCCATTTCGCTCATACGCGGTCTAGCGATGGATGCACCGCTAAAGGCAAAGAGCGGGCATCAAGGAACAGCAATGTCTCTTGCACCGCTAGCTCATGTGCTGTACAGCAGAGTTCTTCAACATCATCCAGGTGATCCCACATGGGTCAATCGCGACCGCATCATTTTGTCCAACGGCCATGCATCGATACTTCAGTACGCCATGTTGTTCCTTGGTGGATGGGGCCTCACGCTGGACGACCTGAAGAATTTCCGACAGTGGGATTCGGCAACGCCAGGTCACCCCGAGGCTGGACATACTGCAGGTGTCGAAGTAACAACGGGGCCTCTCGGACAGGGTTTTGCCAATGCTGTTGGAATGGCTATCGCCGAAGAACATTTGCGAGCCGAGCATGGGCCTGTAGCCATTAACCACCACACATTCGTCATTGCGGGTGATGGTTGCTTAATGGAAGGAATCAGCCACGAGGCTGCATCGCTTGCCGGTCATCTCAACTTGGACCATTTAATTTGCATTTTTGACGACAACAAAATCACCATTGACGGTTCAACAGACCTCACCTGTACCGACGATGTGCCAGCCCGTTTCCGCTCGTACGGTTGGAATGTCATTGAGGCAGGCGAAATAGCCGATGATTGTGATGCACTTGAACGAGTCTTGTTGCAAGCGCGGCAGAACGTTGGGTCACCAACTCTTGTGGTACTGCGTTCCCACATAGGTCATCCTTCGCCCGAGCTCACCGATAAACACGAAGCACACGGCAATCCGTTTACTGCAGAACTTGTGTCGTCTACCAAAAAGGTGATGGGAATTCCCGATGAACCATTTTGGGCACCCGACGATGTGGTTGCTGCGTATCGAAACCATATGGCAACTCGAGGTCAGCAATGTGTGTCTGAGTGGGTGTCACTGAACTCTGAAGAAGTTCGCACAGCACTGAAAACCCAGCACGAACTTCCGCTCGCATCAAACATCGCTCCCGCACTGCCGGTGTTCACTCCCGATACCAACCTCGCTACTCGACAAGCATTTCAAAAGGTGTTGGAAGCCACGAACGACGCCTTGCCCCATGTCCTAGCCGGTGCTGCAGATCTCACGGGAAACACCGGAGCAAAACTTGCGGGAACTTCTGCATTTTCTGCCACCAACCGATCTGGCAAGCAGGTGTATTACGGCATTCGTGAACATGCGATGGGTGCAGCACTTGTTGGTATGGCTCTCCACGGTGGAGTCATCCCGGTGGGCGGCACGTTTTTCGTGTTCGCCGACTATATGCGCCCCAGCATTCGACTTGCCGCACTGTCAAAGGCTCGGTGTGTTTTCGTCTTTAGTCATGACTCCGTTGGAGTTGGTGAAGACGGACCAACACATCAGCCGGTGGAGCACCTGGCCTCTCTTCGAGCAATTCCCGGACTTCAAGTCATACGACCCGCTGACCCCAATGAAACATCTGCTGCGTGGTTAGCGGCTGTCACGCATGACGGACCTACTGCAATCATTTTGTCTCGCCAGAATGTGCCAGCACTCACCGATGGTTCTGCTGTTCATCCGGGTGCAGCCATTATCCATTCAACCGCGTCTCCTAAGGCCACTCTTATCGCTACGGGAAGTGAACTCTCTGTTGCAATGGATGCATCACGCATCTTGCAGAACGACGGCATCGACGTCAATGTGGTTTCAATGCCGTCATGGGAAAGATTCGCATCCTTAACGTCGGCCCAACAAGAAGCAATCATTCCTCGCACCTTGCCACGAATCAGTGTGGAGGCTGGATCAACATTCGGCTGGCATCACATTGCCACTCACTGCGTAGGTATTGACCGTTTTGGCGCCAGCGCTCCGGGCAACGTGGTGATGGAGAAACTAGGAATTACTGCCGCGCACGTCGCTGAAACTACAAAAGCGGCCGTGCTCGGATGAACACTCCCCTGCAATCGGTCTTTAGCCAACAGGGACAAAGTCCGTGGCTAGACAATTTGCAGCGCGGCTATCTCGTTCATGGCACACTTCGAAATCTCATTGCTGATGGTGTGCGTGGTCTGACATCAAATCCCACTATTTTCCAGAAAGCGATTCAAGGTTCGCAGGACTATGACGAACAGTTCGCCACAGAAATCGAGCGCGGTCTTACTCCTGAACAGGCGTACTGGGAGATGGTGGTTGCCGACATCAACGGAGCCCTCGACGAATTCAGCGAACTCTATGAATCATCTGCGGGAGTGGACGGGTTTGTCAGCGTAGAAGTCGACCCAACACTTGCTCACGACGGAGATGCAACATTACGTGCTGCTCGCGATCTTCATAACAAGATCAATCGCGCGAATGTCATGATCAAAATCCCAGGTACTCCAGAGGGTCTGCCAGCAATCCGAACAATGATTGCCGAGGGTCGCAGTGTGAATGTCACCCTTATCTTCAGCCTTCAGCGTTATGCAGAGGTGATGGAGGCGTACGTGGCAGGCCTAGAGGATCGCATGAATGCCGGTCACCCACTGCGTTCAGTTCACAGTGTGGCCAGTTTTTTCATTAGTCGAGTCGATAACGAAGTCGATCAGTTACTCGATCACATTAAATCGCCAGAGGCCTTGGCTCTAAAAGGCAAGGCGGCAATTGCTCAGGCAAAGTTGGCCTACGAATTGTTCACGCAGGTGTTCTCTGGTCCGAGATGGCAGGCCTTGGCTAACGCGGGTGCACATGTTCAGCGTCCGCTGTGGGCGTCAACTTCTACAAAGAATCCTGCATACCCAGACACGCTGTATGTAGACGAGCTGATTGGACCGCACACAGTCAATACGTTGCCAGACGCAACATTGAGTGCTTTTGCACATCATGGAAACGTGTCTCGCACTATTGATGCAAATATTTCAGAAGCGCACCGCATTTGGGAACGACTTCATTCTTTGGGTGTAGATATGACCGCGGTGTCAACAAAATTAGAGCAAGAAGGAGTTTCCTCTTTCATAAAGAGTTTTCAAGAACTCCTCGATGCATTACGCGACAAGGCAGCGTCGTTGTCCTGAAGTAACCTCCAAGCATGGGTCTTCAAGAAGATTTTCACGCGGCTGTGAAACAGATAGAGGCTGCGTATTCTGCAGGATCACGTACACCAGCGGACCGTCGGTTCTTTCAGCGTCTTCTCAAGGCGTCGGCCGATCTCTACGACGGCGACGGTTCGTCACTTGATGTCAAGATTGCAAGTACTGCTCTCGAAGAAATGACTCGTGCTTTCGACATGTTTGCTCCGTATAGAGACGTGCGGAAGGTGTCTATATTCGGTTCGGCACGTACCACCCCCGATAACCCCATCTATTCGTTAACCGTTAACACCGCAAAAGAGTTGGCAGATGCCGGATTTATGGTGGTCACGGGTGCCGGTCCAGGAATCATGGAAGCTGGTATGAAAGGTGCTGGGCGCGAACGCTCTATAGGCGTATCTATACGTCTGCCGTTTGAAACTGGGGCCAATTCGGTCATTGCAGGCGACGAAAAATATGTGAGCATGCGATATTTCTTTACACGCAAACTCATGTTGGTTAAAGAATCACACGCATTTCTGTGTTTACCTGGCGGCTTCGGAACACTCGACGAGACCTTTGAACTTCTCACACTGGCACAAACTGCAAAATCAGTTCCTGTTCCCATCGTGTTTCTTGAAGTGCCAGGCGACCCTTTCTGGACTCCCCTAATGGCAACTATGGAACCTTTGCTTCTGGCCCACGGATTGATTAGTCCGTCTGACATCTCGTTGTACAAGATCACAGACAACATCCACGAGGCAGTCAGTGAAGTGGTTGGTTTCTATCGGAACTACCACTCCATTCGATTTGTTGACAACCGCCTGTACATACGAGTTCAGAGGCCACTTCCCTCCCCCGATGTTCTTGCGTTGTCGCAGCAGTTCTCTCATATCGGAGATGGTGAAGCGTTTCTGCAAGGCGGTCCAACACCGGAAGAAGTTCGAGACAACGACAATGAGAATCTCACAAGAATTTCATTCAATTACACAGCAAAAGGATTTGCCGACCTTCGACCACTGATTGATGCGTTGAACGAATATTAGAGAGAGGTGAGATGGTGGATCGCTTTCTCCACTGCTCGCCGCGCCTGGGAGACGTTCTTTTCTTCCGGTGGTCGTGTGGTTTGCCCAGCCTCAATTGCATCGGAGAGAAGACGCATTGACAGGTCATTGAGATCTTCAGCAATTGTCTGAAGTTCCGAGGCAATGGTTTCGCGGTCTTTCACCCTGGTCCTCCATCGAAGCGCGTCGTGTGTACATCGATGGTACATCTTCAGTTCATACACGTTGGTGGTGCGTTATCACCTAGAGTAAATGACTGTGTTGAGAGAAGAGCAGCCACGCGAGTGGGTCAGTTTTGAAGATCCCGATGAATTACGCACATGGATGATTGACGCAACGTTCTTGCGTTCTAATTACAAGTGCATTTATGGCGAAGGTTGCAAGGGCGTGCACGATGACCCAACTCCAGAACTGATGCAGGGTTGCTGCTCGTACGGCGCTCACTTCTTAGATGAAGACGACATGAAGTCGGTGAAGAAGTATGTCAAGCGCCTAAAGCGCAAGCACTGGAAGAATTTCGACAAGGGCAAAGACGGCAAGTGGCTTGTTGGTAAAGGCGACGACATGAAAACCCGTGTGGTGAATGGTGCCTGCATTTTCCATAACCCGCCAGGATTTGAAGGTGGCACTGGGTGCGCGTTTCATATCGCTGCAGTTGAGGCGGGCGAACGACATATGGATTGGAAACCCGATGTGTGCTGGCAAGTCCCCGTTCGACATGAGGACTACACCGAAGATGGCGGTTATGTCATTTCCACGATCCGTGAATGGAAACGCCGCGACTGGGGCGAAGGCGGAGATGACTTCCACTGGTGGTGTACCGAATCTGCAGACGCATTTGTCGGCAAAGACCCCGCTTATGTGTTTTTCAAAGACGAATTAACAGAGATGATGGGAGCGAAGGCCTACAAAGTGATGGTCGAGCAACTCACTAGACCCACAGCAGTACCGCTTCCCCATCCAGCAGTGCGATCTCGTACACAGAAGTAGAAGTACGTCTACTTGCCTTTTGATTGACGTCGGCGATCTTCCAATGTGAGGAAGCGCTTGCGAATTCGAATGCTATTTGGAGTCACTTCAACGAGCTCGTCATCACCAATCCATTCAATGGCGGTTTCCAGCGTGTGAATAATGGGAGCTGCCAATTTGGGGCCGTCGTCGTGGCTATGTGTACGAATGTTGTTTTTTTCCTTCGCACGAACAACGTTGAGAACCATCTCTTCATTACGTGCTGCTTGGCCTACAACCATTCCCTCGTACACTTCGGTGCCAGGGTCCAAGAAGAACTCTCCACTCTTTTGAAGATTGTCGAGAGCATAAGAAGTTGTGGTTCCCATGCGGTCGGAAATAAGAGCTCCGTTTGTGCGGTGTGGAAGCTCGCCTGCCCATGGCATCCAGCCTGCGTGAGTTTGGTTCAGTAGAGCGGTGCCACGTGTTGACGTCATCAGCATGGAACGGAATCCGATAAGGCCACGAGAAGGTGCTTCGAAATGGACGATTGTGCGACCTGGGTCGCCGGCGCGCAGTTCGGTCACTCGGCCCTTACGCGGAGCGAGCGTTTGGGTGATAACTCCCACGAATTCATCGGGAACATCACATGTTCCGGATTCCAACGGCTCATGCTTCTTTCCGTTGATCTCCTTCGTAATAACTTCTGGGCGACCAACCTGAAGTTCGAAGCCTTCACGACGCATGTTCTCAATGAGGACAGCCAGCTGTAATTCGCCACGCCCAGCAACACTGGTGACATCGGGTGAATCTGTGTCTGCGATACGAATAGACACGTTGCCAAGAATCTCTTTTGCGAGTCGTTCCTTTAGGTGGCGGCTCGTAACAAATTTGCCTTCTCGTCCGGCATACGGAGATGTATTAACTCCGAACGCCATTCGAATAACGGGTTCGTCAACTTCAAGGCGTGGCAACGGAGTGGTGACATCTATTGCGGCAACAGTGTCTCCTACTTCAACTTCTGGAATACCAGCAAGCACGAAGAGATCTCCAGCTGAGATTTCGTCTACTTCGGTGCGTCCAATTCCGTCGAACACACTGAGCTGAACTATGCGACGACGAATAGGGGTTCCGTTTGAATCTTTGCCCCACAAAGCCACGGTGTCACCTTTGTGCATGACACCGCTGTGGACGCGACCAATGGCGAGACGACCCAAGTAGTCAGAAACGTCCAAGTTGGTAACGAGAGCGGTCAATGGAGCTGTTGCATCGTGAGTTGGAGCGGGAACCGTATCCAAAATGGTTTCTAAGAGGCACGAAAGATCGGCGTCGTCTGGCGGCATGCCAATGCCACGCATTGCTCGGCCTTCGCGTGCAACCGCAGAAATGACGGGGAACGTAAGTTGGTCGTCATTCGTAGCAAGATCGAGAAACAGTTGTTCTACTTCTTCAAGAACTTCCTGAGGGCGGGCGTCACTTCGGTCCACTTTGTTAATCACCAAAATTGTGGGAAGACCAAGTCCGAGAGCCTTTGAAAGCACATAACGGGTTTGCGGAAGCGGACCCTCGGCAGCGTCAACGAGTAGCACCACGCCGTCCACCAGTGCAAGTGCTCGTTCAACTTCCCCACCGAAGTCGGCGTGTCCCGGTGTGTCCACCAAGTTGATGAGCGTTTCCTTGAATGTGATGCGAGCGGCTTTGGCCAAAATGGTGATACCGCGTTCACGTTCCTGGGCGTCAGAGTCCATGACTCGGTCCACCACCTGCTGGTGAGCGGCAAAAGCTCCGGTAGAGCGCAACAAGGTGTCGACCAATGTGGTCTTTCCATGGTCAACGTGCGCCACCATGGCGACATTACGAAGAGAGGCAGTCATGAGGGGTTCAAATTTCTGTCCAAGGGACGTAGTTAGTCGGCGTCGTCTTCCGACTCGTCATCGTCGTCGAATGTGACGCCGTAACGTTCAGCGATTGCTGCGTATTCGTCATCCTCGGCTGAAGAGGAACGTGGAGAATCTCCAAAACCTAAATCTGCGGCAGAAGGACCCGCTTGCTTTAATTTGCGCGCTTCTTCGAACCGGCGATGTCGACCCTTTTTCACGGTCGGTCTCCGAACAGTGTGTGGCACATGTGCCGTATGGACAATCCTGAATACTCTACAGCCCGATGAGACGGATGAGTGGGAATTGCCTCACTCTGGGGCAACATCGACCAATCTCAGACCAATATCTGGTCCATTCTGGGTGAATGTGAGTGCTTTACGGCCGGAAACGAGATCTTCAATATCTCGTCCCACAATCTCTGCACGCCAGCCATGACGCAACCGAGCAGTGGCGAGGCCTGACAACAATTCGTTGATGTCTTTGCGGGTTCCCAGCAGCCCTGCGTCTAGCTCGCTCTGGCGCGCTAGTTCGGTAATCCAAGCAGACACCAACGTGGCTGCAGAGCGAAGAGACTTGTCGAGATCGTCGGTGTCACTAGACGGAAATGCAAGGTCGCCTTGTTTTGCGTTGTCGACACCTACGGCAATTGAGGCAAGTAACGCCTTTCCTGTTGAGCCATTGACGTGACGATTATCAACGCCACGACATTGCAATAAATCGTCCGGTGACCTAGGTGCTCGCTGGGCAATACCCAACACAGCGATATCTGAAAGAACATGACGTGGTGGAATGTCGAGGTCCATCGCGCGTTCTTCCCGCCAGTACGCAACACTTTGAGCCACCCAACGCGCACGCCCCTTCAAAGTTCGGACATCTTTCACGCGTAGCCATGCGTCTTCTGCAGGCTGGGGACCCGTTCTCTTTGTTCGCAGTTCTTCACATGCGTCGAACGCCCATTGGGTTCGGCCTTTTTCATGCAGTCTCGCCAGTAAGAGACTGAGTAATTCTTCCAAATACACAACGTCGGAGGCTGCGTATGAAAGTTGATCTTTTGTCAGCGGCCGGCGAAGCCAGTCAGTGAGTCGGTCACCTTTGGGAACAACAATTTTTAAGAACGACTGCACGAGAGACGCCAAAGATGGTTGTGAATAGCCCAAGAAACCTGCAAGGAGTTGCGTGTCGAGAATCCGCGATGGGACAGCACCAATACTTTGGGACATCACATCGAGATCTTGTTGCGCTGCATGTAGAACGCATACCGAGTCACTGGCAAAGAGCGGATGAAACTTGTCTAGGTCAATGGTGAGTGGATCGATGACAAAGACGCACTGACGAGCTGCAATTTGAATGAGTGCCAACTGCGGAAAATACGTCTTTTCCCGATGGAACTCTGTGTCGAGGAAATAAAACTCAACACCGGAAATCTCAGCAAGAACTGCGTCTACATCACGATTGGTATCAACCCACGTGAAGTCAATGTCAACGTGGTTGGTTGCCGACGACGATGTCGTATCCCTCGAGAATCCAGGCACCTGTCCCCCCTGTCACATTGACAAACTGAGTTGACTCATAATCGGGCTGTTGCGAGACGAATTCACACGCGCGCGCACTACGCCCGCCTGCTTGACATACAACGAAAACTGTTGGCGCCTGAGGAATGTTGTGAAACAGTTCTGTAAAAACACTGAGGGGAATATTGAGTGCTCCGGGAATATGGCCAGAGACATACTCATCTTCTTCGCGCACATCAATCACTATTTTTTCCGAGATGCTGGCAAGCGATGCCACATCGGTTTCAGACCACGTCATTACTTCAGAGTAGTTGAATCGTCGGGGGCGAGGAGATCTGCCGGGGTGTTGATGTTGCGTACAGCGACTGCTGGTACAGGTACTTCGGCAACATCAAGCAAGACTGCCGCACGGTGAACAGCACGTTCATTTCTCTTCCACACACCCTGAAGTGATTGTAGACACTCTTCTTTCGACCACGCAGCGCATAACCAATTCAGACGATCGGTTCGACCTACAGACGCTTGCGCATCATTTAGTCCCCGCACCAAACTTGTTATGACCGCATCGGTAATAAAGGGCATGTCACATGACAGCACCACGACAGAGTCGTGTGATGCCGACTTCAACGCGGTTATGACACCGCCAAGAGGTCCCTCGCCAGGAAATGAGTCCTTCTTCCATGTTCCTGACAGCTTCTTTGCTTTGGCTTGTGTAGAGCCCACCAGCAGAATTTCAGCGGCGCCTGCGGCCTTGGCGGCTTGAGCCACTCGAGTAGCCATGGGAAGGCCATCGACTTCAAAGGTGGCTTTATCGGACCCCATGCGGGAACTATCTCCGCCAATGAGGATGGCAACGGTGAAATCGGCGCCCGACATAATGACAAGGGTACGGGCATCTGGGCATCTATGGTTGCCTCATGAGCATGATCTTTGCAGCAACAGATCCAGAAACCCTGAAAAACCTTGCCTTGGGCACGTCGGTTGTGTCGGTGGTGGTTGCCATTGTCTTGATGAAAGTGGTCTCATCAATTGTGGGCAAAGTGATATCAACTGCAGTGTTCGTTGCCATAGCGCTCGCCGGCTACTCCCAACGCGCAGAAATCACCGATTGCGTCGACAAAGTGAAGGCACAGGCAACATCAAGCGCCTCGGTAGACACCTCGTGCACATTTTTTGGTCAGGACGTCACCATCAAGGTTCCGTTACCCACCAAGTGAGGTTGCACCAATAGTTGGTGAAATTCGCGCGGGTGGCTTATTGGAGCTCCGTGTCCTGCATTGGCAATGACGACAACGTCGCCTTTCACCATTGCTGCTAGTCGAGGTGTGCCGTCAATGTGATGTTGAGAACCTTTTGTTCCGTGTCCACACAAAACGCGACACGTGATGTTGACACCGTTCCACGGGGCCGCTATTCGCAAATGTGACAGCTCCCCCGTTAGTGCCCGACCTTCTTCGCGTCGTTCATCTCGAGTCTTTTGTGGCAGTTGATTCCAGCGACCTTCACCAATCATTCGAATCATGAAAGCCTCGGCCGCTTCAGAGGGGTCAGAGAGGGTGAGCGCCGTACCTCCAGCGGAGTTTTGCGGCCACCACTCAGACCACGCCAATGGTGTCTCATAGGTAGAGACCCCCACAATCTGTTCTCCCAATCGCTCGGCCGCAGCCAACGCAATATTTCCCCCGTAGCTATGCCCGACTAGCACTGCGGTTCGCCCCTGCAGTATCTCTTCGAGATCGTCAACGTTCCCCGCAACCGTAAACGGACCGCCATGTTGTCTTTGGCGGCCATACCCACGTCGGTCGTAGCGAAGTGTGGTGTGGGTGACAGCAGCCAAGCGGCTCAGTCGTGACATACCGGCAGAACGGTCGAGCGAGCCATGGATGAACACAACCACCACATCACTTGGCGGGCCTGAGATATCGACGGTGAAGCCCAACCTGTGGGATGAATACGCCGGCAGGTCGCTCACGCCCTTATCATCTCACAGCAGTGGAACTAATACTTGTACGACACGGACTACCCATCAGACGAGAAGTTGTCGACGGCCCAGCAGACCCCGAACTGTCGGTGGAAGGTCATGCTCAAGCCCAACACCTTGCCGACTATCTGGCACTTGAGCACATAGATGCCATTTACACAAGCCCCATGAAGCGTGCGCATCAGACCGCATTGCCTTTGTCAAAGATAAAGGGACTCACTCCCATTGTTGAACCAGATGTTGCTGAATGGGATCAACACTCAAACGAATACATCCCCATTGAAGAATTAAAAGCGGCGAATGATCCGCGATGGAAAGAATTAGCGAGTGGTGCCTGGACATCGGAAGAGGACCCTGCACTATTCACTGCTCGCGTCATCGCTGCTCTTGATCGAATTATCGATCAACATCGCGGCCAAACAGTGGTTGTCACGTGTCATGGTGGAGTCATCAATCAGTTTGTTTCCCACGTCATCGGAATAGATCGTGGTCAGTTCTTCTATCCGAACTACACGTCTATTCATCGCATTGCTGCATCATCTCAGGGACACCGCAGCATTCTTTCGGTGAATGAAACTTCGCACTTACGTGGAACAGGGCTACCCATTGGACTCTTTCATGGTTAACCCACACATCGATTCACTGTTTCATTGGCTCGATTCATCACCCACCCCCTTCCATGTGGTGAATACTGCGCAAGCGGCACTTCACGATGCTGGGTTCGTGCTTCACGACGGTCTCAGTAACTCCCTTGCGTCACGCGGGTACTTCATTCGTGATGGTGCACTTGTTGCCTGGTCGCTAGGCGATACACATGCCCCATTCCGCATCGTTGGTGCCCATACCGATTCTCCGAACCTTCGCATTCAACCCAATCCGGACGTTGTGTCTCATGGGTGGGCGCAACTTGGCATTGAAATCTATGGCGGAGTCTTATTGAACTCCTGGCTCGACAGAGATCTCGGAATCGCCGGACGCGTTGTTTCGTCAGATGGTTCAACAACATTGTTTTCGATTAACGAACCTCTTGCCCGAATTCCTCAGTTGGCAATTCATTTAGATCGAGAAATTAACGATCGTGGTTTGCAACTCGACCGCCATCAGCACACTGTTCCTGTCTGGGGCGTTCAAACGCCTGTGTTCTCGGAGTGGTTGCAGGATGTCGTCGGAGTAACCAGCATCTCGGCTTTTGATGCCCATTTATTCGATATTCAAAAAGCAGCATGTCTCGGTGTCGATTCTTCGCTCATCGCCAGTGCTCGCTTAGACAATCAGTTGTCGTGCTGGGCTGCCATTCACGGACTTATTCATTCGCAGTCTTCGTACGCATGTATTGCGGTATTGAATGACCATGAAGAAGTGGGGTCCGAGAGTACAACCGGAGCCGGCGGACCTTTGCTGGACAGTCTGTTGGCAATTATTGATTCACAACAAGACGCGTCTGTCGGACAATCTCACGACAGAAGACTGGCATCGTGGTGTTTGTCTGCAGATAATGCTCACGCCATTCACCCGAATTATCGCGAACGTCATGAGCCTCGTCATGCTCCCCTGCCCAACAACGGTGTGGCGCTCAAACTCAACGGTAATCAGCGATACGCAACTTCGGCGAGAGGCGCATCGCATATACGAAACGTGGCCGAGTCTAAAGACGTACCGCTACAAACATTCGTTTCTCGAAACAACATGCCCTGCGGCTCAACCATTGGACCAATCACGGCCACACGACTCGGAATTGATGCCATCGACGTTGGCGTGCCGCAGTTATCTATGCATTCAATTAGAGAAATGTGTGGCGCCGAAGATCCGGGGCATCTCTTGAATCTCGTCCAAGCCTTTCTGGCGTTCTAAGAATTTGGAGTGCCAGCTAACGACTGTGCCTCATTGAAAAGACGTTGCAGTTCTTGAGACAACATTTCTGTTACGTCCTTCACCGCACTACGTGGAACTTTTCCTGAAGCATCGAGCGGAGCAAGAATCGGCTCGCCCACCACAACGACACATTTGCGCGGATAAATCATCTTCGAACCCTTCGGCATAACGCCCTCTGAGCCACCAATTCCAACAGGAATGATGGGAACTCCTGCCTTGACCGCCACGTAAGCGGCGCCGTCAAATAGTGGTTGCACAATGGGTCCAGACTGACGAGTTCCCTCTGGGAAAAGAACAAGTGGCTCGCCCGCCTCCAATACGGCGACACATCGCTTCAGTGCTTCTCTGTCCGCTGTTCCGCGTGTGACGGGGAAAGCACCTAATGCCGAGATGATCCAGCCAATTGGTTTGATTTTCCAAATTGTGTCCTTGCCCATGAAGCGCAAACGGCGACGTGTGACGGCAGCTGCCAAGGGAGTATCGATGTTTGATCGATGAATGGGCGCAAGCAAAAAGGCACCGGTGGATGGAATGTTGTGTTTGCCTACAACCTTGGTGCGGGTGTACCCGACGCACAATCCCACAACCAAGCCACGAATCAGTGTGTACAACATTTTGCTTGTACGGGATTGTCCAATTAATCGCGTGTCTACTTCGGCCATCACTTCACCTTCGTGTTGCTTCGTATGCGTTCACTATTTCCGTCACAACGTCAGCGATTGTCTTTCCCGATGAATCGACAATGACCGAGCCGTCAGCTGCACGCAATGGTGAGTCATGTCGTGTTGAATCAATTCGGTCTCGTTCTGCAATTCCAGCGGCAACTTCGTGAATGTCGCCTCCCACCTGTGCGACACGTCGGCGTGCACGTTCTTCCGGAGAGGCTGTGAGGAACACTTTGACATCTGCATCGGGAAATACCACCGTTCCAATGTCTCGTCCCTCTACTACACCTCCACCGTGTTGCGATATCCACTCTCGTTGTTGGTAACGCATTGCATCTCGCACTGGCGAGAGTGCTGCAATCACACTGACGACAGCAGCAACTTCTGGTGTACGAATGTGATCGCTGACGTTTTCCCCGTTCAAGAACGTCGATGCTCCGTCAAGAACGATCTTTATGTCTGTGGCAACTCGAGCAATCTCTTCTTCACTGCGTGGGTCAACGCTGTTTCGCAGGGCGTGCAGGGCTACACAGCGATACATCGCACCGGTGTCGAGATAAGGAAGATTGGTGGCTTCAGCAACAAGACGTGCAACCGTTGACTTTCCAGCGCCAGCCGGGCCGTCTATTGCAATGACGGGCACATCTACCAACTTGTGCCGAGTGGACGACCTTCGTCGTAGCCAGCCGAACTTTGCACACCAACGACTGCTCGTTCATGGAACTCTTCCAAGGTTGCCGCCCCGGCGTATGTGCACGAGGAACGAAGCCCAGCCACAATTTGATCGATGATGTCTTCAACGCCAGGTCGATGGGGGTCGAGGTACATACGAGACGTACTGATTCCCTCTTCAAAAAGTTCCTTTTTTGCTCGCTCAAATGCAGATTCTGTGCGGGTGCGGTTTCGAACAGCCCTATTGGAAGCCATTCCGAAACTTTCTTTGTAGAGACGACCCTCTGTGTCGCGCAATGTATCTGCTGCTGATTCGTATGTTCCCGCTAACCAAGAACCAAACATGACGCTTGCAGCGCCTGCAGCAATAGCTAACGCCACATCCCGTGGATAACGCACTCCACCATCTGCCCACACATGCTTGCCCATTGATCGAGCAACTTCGGCACTTTCTAATACAGCGGAAAACTGGGGCCGTCCGACACCAGTCATCATTCGTGTGGTGCACATAGCACCTGGTCCTACACCAACTTTGATGATGTCGGCACCAGCGTTAACGAGGTCTCGGGTTCCTTCGCGTGTCACCACGTTGCCGGCAACGACGGTTGAGTGTGGCGCTGCTTTACGAACTGCTTCTAAAGCCCGAATCATGCTTGCTTGGTGGCCGTGAGCGGTGTCAATCACCAATACATCGACGCCAAGTGCGACCAACTCCTTGGCACGAGCCGCAGGGTCGCCATTAATTCCCACTGCCACAGAGGTGAGGAATTGACCATCTGCATTTAGTGCAGGTTGATAGATGGTGGAACGAAGCGAACCTTTGCGAGTGACGGCTCCCACCAAAACGCCTTCAGAGTCAATCACAGGTGCGAAGTTCAGGCGTTGTTCCACAAGAGCGTCGTGTATGTCGACAACAGACTGTGAATCTGTAAAACACACCATGTCTAAATTCATGACGTTCTTTAACTGCGTGAAGCGGTCGTACCCGGCTCCGTCATGTTCGGTAAAGATGCCTAATGGTCTATTTGCCTCGTCGACAACCACTACGGCGCCGTGGGCTCTCTTGTGAATGAGGCTGATGGCTTCACCGAGGGTGTCCTCAGGGGCAAGCGTGATGGGAGTCTCAAAAATGGCGTGGCGGGACTTCACATAATCAACAACGATCTTGATGATGTCGAGGGGAATATCTTGAGGAAGTACAACAAGGCCTCCGCGCCGTGCAACGGTTTCAGCCATTCGGCGACCAGCAACGGCTGTCATGTTTGACACCACGATGGGAATGTTGGTTCCGATGTTGTCTGAGGTTCGCAAATCGACATCGAGACGGGAAGCGACGTGCGACATGCTGGGAACCATGAAGACGTCGTTGTAGGTCAGGTCGTGTGCTGGAAGCTGCTGTAGGAAGCGCATAGGGCGTTACGAGACTACCGTGTTCGTATGGCTGCTTCAGAGAACATCCCCGTCGTCCTAGTTCATGGGTGGGCAGGCTCCTTTCGAGACACCTGGCAAAAGCCCGGAATTGATGCTCTCCTAGAGGACATTGGCCGCTCTGTTGTGGGAATCACCTTGCTCGGCCACGGTGACCAAGACAAGCCACACGAACCCGACGCATACGCCGATTTGCCTCAGTGGTTCCTCAATGAACTGCCACATGACGCCCCGGTCGTCGACGCGGTCGGATTTTCGCTTGGCGCTCTCACCATTTTGCGAGCGTTCATCGCCGAGCCCCACAGATTCCGCCGCGTGGTGCTTGCAGGAATTGGAGATGGTGTGTTCCAAAAGTCTGACCCAAACGGGAACAAACGCATTATTGATGCGCTTGAAGGACGCGCACCGGAAGACGACACATTTGCCCGAATGTTTGCTCATTACGGAAACCAACCAGGCAATGACATCACGGCACTTGCTGCAATTATGAAACGTCCACCAGCAGAGCCAGTGAGTGCGGACGATCTTGCGTCACTTAATAACGAAGTGCTTGTGGTTCTTGGTGACGCAGACTTCACGGCTCCGGCAGAACAACTTGCAAAAGCATTTCCTAACGGCCGATTGGTTGTTTTGAAAAATACAGATCACTTCGCTACCCCAGAATCTTTTGCATTTATCGACGCTCTTCTTGACTTTCTTGCATGACAGATTCTGAAATCATCACAACGAACGTCGTTCGCGCAGCAGAAGTCTTACGTGATGGCGGAATTATTGGCATGCCCACAGAAACTGTGTATGGCTTAGCTGCTGTTGCGCTGAATGAAAGTGCAGTCAACAAAGTGTTTACAACGAAGGGCCGACCCAAAGATCATCCGCTGATAGTTCATTTGGCATCTTTAGAACAGTGTCTTGATTGGGGTGTGTTCCCACCCAGTGCCCATGCCTTGGCAACTGCATTTTGGCCAGGCCCACTGACTCTCCTTGTTGAGCGCACACAGTTAGTGCCGAACTGGGTTACGGGCAACAGGGACACTGTTGCTTTACGCGTTCCTCGACATGAGTTAACTCTTCAGTTGCTACGCCTAGTAGATACAGGAGTTGTTGCGCCGTCGGCGAACAAATTCGGAAAAGTAAGCCCCACAACGGCTGAACATGTTTTGGCCGATCTTGGAGACGATGTAGATCTCATACTTGACGGTGGTATCTGTGATGTTGGACTTGAATCAACCATTGTTGAGTGCATTGGTTCCAGTGTGAAAATTCTTCGGCCGGGAGCCATTACAGCAACCGATGTTGCATCAGTGGTGGGCGATTTGCCATTTCTTGATTCTTCGAATTCCCGTGCGCCTGGGATGTTGGCGTCTCATTATTCGCCCAATGCTCAAGTTCTCCTGTGTAGTGAATTAGAAGACGCCAAAGAACAACTAGAGAACATCAGATCCCAAGGCCTTATCGCTCGCATTGTTTGGCACGAGGATGTCATTGAATACGCAGAACAGTTGTATTCAGACTTGCGACAAGCAGACACAGATGGATGCCAAGTTGTGATTGCGGTTCTCCCCCAGTCAGATGGTGTCGGGCTTGCCATTCGCGACCGTCTCACCAAGGCTGCACACCACGACTGAATTAGTCGTCGGATACTTCGTTGATGGTGTCAACGAGGAAATCTCGTAGGTCCTCCACGCCAAAATGTCGCGGGGCGTTTATCAAGGCGAGGTGCACCGTGGTTGCGCCAGCCTCCGGAGAAAGTTCGCAGCGACACCATGCATCCTGAACGTCATCGAAGGGAGCGTCATGTAGGAAGAATTCCATCACGTATGGAGGTTCTTCGTCGATGGTTTGTCCACAATGTGCTGCAGCAATTTCCAGTAAGTGCCACGCCTCTACGGGAAGACAGGAAACGGTGAAGCTAGACATGTCTCGCAGTGCGTAGGACACACGATTCTTTGGAGGAGGTGGTGGTGTTCTTTTGTTGATCGAAGGCTCAACCCCCGCACGAATGAGACGCAATGCAGTTTCAAAGGCCTCGTTAATTGCCAACATTGTTTCGTGCTTGCCACCAACGTCAGGATGATGTTGTGCGGCCAACTTCTTCCACGCCGACCGAATGGTTGCTTCAGTTGCAGTAGATGGCACTCCCAATATGTCAAATGCGGAGCGCTCGGTCACAAGGGTTAACGACCTTTGAAATTCGGTTGGCGCTTCTCAATGAAAGCTGCCACACCTTCTTTGAAGTCTTGTGTTCGGAACAACGGCAACAATTGAAGAAATACGTGGTGGACATTCTGCTCAAATGTTTCAGTTTCTGCTGCTCGCATCATTCTCTTGATGGCCCGCACGGCAAGAGGTGCGTTTGAAGCAATCTCGCCAGCCATTTCTCGCGCTCTATCAATGAGTTGGTCGGCAGGCACAACATCGTTAACCAAGCCCAGTTCAAGGCACTCGTTCGCATTCAGTGTGCGACCAGTAAACGCAATTTCGGCTGCACGTGCATATCCGACAATTCTTGGAAGAAGCCACGTTCCGCCGCTCTCTGGCAAAATTCCACGCTTGGCAAATCCCGGCGCCATCTTGGCGGTGTCGGCAGCAATTCGTATATCGCAGCCCAAGGCAATGTCGAGTCCGTATCCGGCTGCACCTCCGTTGAGTGCGCATACAACTGGAGTATCGATTCCATGCAAGACAATGGGCGGAGTGTCGCGAATGTTGAACTCGACCATGTTGGCGCCGGTGTCATCGAGTACTCCGAGAGATTCGGTCTTTCCAGCCTGTGACCCCAAGTCGAGTCCTGCACAAAATGCTCGACCTGCTCCCGTCAGAATGATGCAACGAACATCGGGGTTCTTGTCTGCTTCAAGAAACTTTTGAGACAGTTGATCCAGCATTTTCCCAGAGATCGTGTTCATTCGACCAGGAGCATTCAGGGTGATTGTTCCGATGTGGTCGGATATTTCCAGCAGTACTTCATCTTCTTGAGCCATGCGGGCAAACTAGCAAGCGTGACAGCAGCATCAGGCACCCAGAATCCCGACTCAACCAGCGTTCCTCAACCCACGCTTGATCCAAGCGTGGGAGACGCCTGTCGAGTACTACTCATCCGTCACGGGCGAAGTGCAGACATCGTGCCTGGTAGTACAGACAGTGCAGATCCACCACTCCATGACGAAGGGAACCGGCAGGCCCTTCTTCTTGGTGAGCGTTTATCTCGCACGCGGTTGGACGCCGTGTACTCCAGTCATCTCAAACGTGCGGTCGACACTGCCCAGGCCGTGTCGACTCACCACAACCTCTCCCCCGTCATTTATGAAGATCTTGAAGAGGTGCGACTTGGCGATTGGAGTCACGGAGAGTTTCGCCGTAGGGCTGCCACCTCTGACCCAGAGTTTCTTGAATGGCGTTTACGGGGAACATGGGACGGGATTCCAAATGGTGAAGGTGACGAAGCGTTTCGTGTTCGAGTATCACAACGAATTCATGATCTAGCGCGCAATCATCGCGGCCAATCAATCGCAGTTGTATGTCACGGTGGTGTCATCAATGCATTTTTGGCGCACATTCTTGGCACTGAACGATCTCTGTGGATGATGGTTGAGAACACCAGCATTACAACCGTCAATATTTCAGACACATTCAATGTCATTGGAGTGAACGATTGTTCCCACCTTTACGACATTATTCACACTGTGCCTCGCTAAGACGCCCCAATGTTCTTCGGTAGCGGAACAAAAAATGTATTGAGAACGGCAATGAAAAAACTGACAGCGCCGACTATGTGTGCTGCCACAAGGACAACTGGTACCCCTGTGAAATATTGCAAGTAGCCAACGCCCCCTTGAGTCACGGCCACAAATGCAAGTGTGTTCAGTGACTCACGCAAATCAATCTCGTTAGTTTTTCTGACAGAAAACATAAAAAACAACAAGGTGGCAACGGTTGTAAGAACCGAAATGCTGTGAATTCGAGCAACTGTCACCAAATCGAATCCGAATCGAACAGCGTCTTCGCCGCCAGCATGAGGTCCGGTGGCGGTAACAACAGTGCCAGTCACGATGGCCACAAGTGACGCAACAACAAGAATGCCGTGTCGTAGGTGATATTCGCGTGGAACCGAACGCCACCAAGAAAAATCATTCGGGACAGCCGCACGTCGATACAGCAGTAATGCAGAAGCAATAAGCACGAGCGAGACTAAGAAGTGCGCCATATTGGCGTACGGGTTTAGTCCGGTGAGAACCACAATTCCACCAATGATGACCTGAGCAAGCACACCAATCACCAGACTCCATGCCAAAAGCACGAGGTCTCTTCTGTATGGACGACGAAGGTGTGCCAGCAACACCGCAGCAATAACGCTGGCCGATACCACCCCCGTGAACAACCGGTTGGCTTGTTCAATAAATGTGTGGCCCGAAGAAACATCGACGAATTTTTCCTCGTTGCAACGTGGCCAATCACTACAACCCAGTCCCGATCCCGTTAATCGAACTAGCGCACCAGTGAAAACAATGACGCAGAGCGAACCAAGTGCGGCGCCAGTGACAACGCGAAACGATTTTTCCGACACACGAGCCACGCCAAAACTGTAGGGCTCGGCGACCAATGTGTCCCACTTTCTGACAATCAATGGAAAGTGGCTACGGTCACAGTCATGATTACCTCGTTCGATGACTACCCGATTCACCAAACCTGGCAGCCCGTGGCGCATCCGGAATCTGGTGATCCGAATCACTACGACAGGTACTTCTTCAATGGTTACTCAAAAGACGGTTCTATCTTCTTTGCCTTAGCAATGGGTCTGTATCCCAATCGTCATGTGATGGACAGTTCGTTCAGCGTCATCAAGAATGGTGAACAAATTAATCTTCACTCTTCCGCCCGAGCTCCTTTTGATCGCATGCAGTGCATGTCCGTTGGACCTATCACGATTGACATTGTTGAACCCCTGAAACGCCACCACATATCTGTGTCATCTCCTGAACACGGAATAACGGCGGACTTGCATTTCACTGCGTCGTCTCTTCCATACGAAGAACCGCCGTTTCACGTCAGTACTGGCAACAGAACAACCATGCACTACACCCGCCTTACGCAGCTTGGATCGTGGAATGGATACATAGAAATAGACGGCCAACGAACCGAAATACATCACGATGTTGTGGGATCTCGCGACAGGTCGTGGGGTATTCGTGGGATTGGCGAAAGAGTGCAAATGGGCGCTCCTGTTGTTAGTGCACCGCAGTTCTATTGGCTGTGGGCTCCGGTGTGCTTCGACACATTCGGCACAATGTTCGACGTCAACGAGTTTTCTAGCGGTGAACGGTGGCACGAATCCGGTGCACTCCTGACTGGGCCAGACACCATCCAACATGCGCATGGATTGACATATGACTTCGAGTGGGAACCAGGTACTCGGCGTGCTCAACGGTTCACGTTGAACTACGAATTTGCTTCGTCGTCTGCAACATTGGTCTTTGAGCCAATCCTTCATTTCCAGATGTTCGGTTTGGGCTATCTCCATCCTGAATGGAGCCACGGCACATGGAAGGGTGAATTAGTCGTCGACTCAGACAGGTTTTCGCTTCCGGTGCCAGACCCCACAGCCATGCACCATCTGCACGTACAAACATTGAGTCGGGTCGCCTTTTCGTCATCTTCTGGCGAGCACCATGAAGGGATTGGGGTTCTTGAGACCCTTGTTCTTGGTGCACACCAGCCTTCGGGCTTCTCTGGCGTCGCCGACGGCTTCAGCGCCTAACCGCTCCAGAGCCACTACCTAACAGCGGCGTCATCCCGTTTCCCGTCACTTTCTGTAGTCACACGAACACCTAAACCACTCTCCGTGGTTAGTTAAACATTTTCCGTGAGAAATCTCTCAAGTTCTGTCCAGCCCTGCCGATCCCTATTGCGGATCAACAAGGGAGCAGACAGATGTCTCACAACCGTTCACACTTCATCACCCGCATTGCCTTGGCTACAGCAGTAGCCGGCATGGCACTCATCGCAGTTCCAGGAGTCGCTCAGGCCTCTACAGGTCAAGCCATCTCGAACGTTGCCGCAACTCGAACCGCACCTGGCCAGCCGAAATTTGGAGAACAGGGCCCTCATGTCGTTGCAGTTCAACAAGCAATCATGCGTAACGGCTTCACATTGCGTGGCGGAGCAACCGGAATTTTCGACAAGCGCACTCTTGCAGCCTTGAAAACCTTTCAAAAAGTTGTTGGCCTGAAGGTGACTGGCGTTGTCGACGTTGCAACCGCACGAGTACTGAAGGTTGCGGCTCCATCCACAACAACTCAGGCCCCTGCCACGACTGCTGCGCCCACAACAACTGCTGCACCAACTACAACTATTCCAGCAGTCACATACCCACTCACAGCACAAACTCTTCCTGTTCGCGGAAACCGCGGTGACTCAGTTCGTCTCGTTCAGAACGCGTTGAAGAGCGCCGGAATGACAGTCCGTGGAGGAATTGACGGCATGTTCGGATCCGGAACAACAGCAACTCTTCAGGCATTCCAAACCGCTAAGGGACTTCCGGTGAACGGCCTTCTCGACGTGGCTACCGCTTCTGCACTTGGCCTCATCGCACCAGCTCCCGTCGCAGTTCCTGTGGCTGCACCAGTTGCCGCGCCTGTCGCAGCACCTGCACCAGCAAATTTCCTCACAAAACTTCCTGTTCGCGGAAACCGCGGTGACTCAGTTCGTCTCGTTCAGAACGCGTTAATTGCTGCAGGCATCACAGTGAAAGGTGGAGCTGACGGAATCTTTGGTGGTGCAACCACTGTTGCCATTCAGGCTTTCCAAACGTCCAAGGGTCTCGCCGTAACGGGTCGCCTTGACACACGCACCGGAATTGCTCTTGGTGTTGTTGCTCCTCCAGCAGTTCAGATCAACGTGTTCCCTGTTCAAGGCCCATGTTCATTTGAAAACACCTGGCACGCACCACGTGGCGGTGGCCGACTTCACCTTGGTGTTGACATCATTGCCAACGAAGGAAACCTCATCTACGCCGTCGCTGATGGAACCATTACAAAGACATACAGCACTGCTACAGATCGCCTCGCCGGTAACGGTGTTCGTTTAACAACTGCCGATGGAACATATTTCTTCTACGGGCACTTCAAGGCCATTGCAGAAGGCATCACCGTTGGAACCAAAGTGAAGGCCGGCCAGGTCATTGGATACAACGGCAAGACCGGTGGAACAAACACACCACACTTGCACTTCGAAGTTCATCCACGTGGTGGAGAAGCAATTGATCCAACATCAATCGTTGCTGCAGTAGACGCTTGCAACGTGACTACACCACTTCCTATCCCCTAGTTGATCCACACAATCGCTCCCGGTTTGCCACTGATCCACGGCAAGCCGGGAGTTTTGTGTTTATGGCCGAATTTCGTAAAAGGCGTTCACGTTGTGATCTATATCTAGACGCTGAAAAGACGAGAATCCAGCAGAACGAGCCATGTCTTCAGCACGTGTCGCAGACAGGCCGAGCGTGCCGAGCCCCTCTGCGTCCGGGGCAGACATAGCGGAAGACATGCAGCTCAAAACACTGATCCCGTACAACAGAGACGCCATTGGATTTTTCGTGACATTCAATTCCAGAGAGTCGTGGGCTTTAATGTCCACAAGTAACCATGTTCCGTCTTCGGATAATGAGCGACGAATTGTCTTCATCATTTCTGTTGGATGAGTCATGTCGTGAATGCAATCGAACGTACATATCAAATCGAATGTTCCGTCTATAGGGGTGTCGCGTGGGTCTGCAAAAGAAACGTTGCTCAGCCGTTCTTCACGCAAGCGTTCATGTGCTCGGTCTAGAGCGTGACGCGAGATGTCGTACCCAATGATCTCTGAATTTGGGTAGGTCTTGGCAAGCAAAATTGCGAGACCACCAGCACCGCATCCGATATCGGCCACTCGTGCGCCAGCAGAAAGCTTCTGGTGCATTCCTGACAAGGCCGGGATGACCTTTGGAATGAGAAAATTCTGATTCCAGGGTTCAAAACTGCGTTCAATTCCCACTGCACCTTCGGGACCATGAGAGTCATAGTCGTGTCCAATTCCTGTGCGAAAGGATTCAGGCATTTGGTGCAGTGCACCCATTGTCTGGGGCAAGCGATGAAACATTCCCATTCCGTATGCAGGATGTTGAGGAGTAGCTAAAACGGCAACTGCTTCGGGAGTGAGATAGAACAACGGCTCATCGGCGGATAGATCGACGCACGACACAATGTTTGCCGCCACTTGGTTGTGAATCCATTCGCGCACCCAACGTTCGTGCAAACCAGACCGTGCAGCCAAACTAGCGGTTGTTTCACCGTCGGGACGCTCGGCCAAAGTGGAATACAGACCCAAGGTGTCACCAAGATGAATCATTCCGGCTGTAACCGCTCCCTCAAGTTTCGAGAACACCACGAAAGAGAACATCTTGAGAGCATCGGGATTGAGAGGACGTTGATCAGCCATCACCACACATTAGGCACGATTGTGTTGCGCTCTGGTTAGTAAGTGCGCAGTTGTGGTTGTAAGTGGTCATTTCCCGAGAGCAAAGAAAGACCAAAAGTGATTCCATCACCCAATTTCATGGCAGACACGATGTTGATGGTTGCGTGCCCAATGACAAACCTCTCCCATTCCCATGGTGTGGGTTGCAATCCCAGCATGTGGCAAATTGCGACGCTTCCCGTTCCTGCATGACACACCAGCGCTATGCGTCGCCCGTGCTGGTACGACGAAGATTCGTGCCACACAGGGAGAGACTTGTCAGATCGTTCAAGCCCACATTCCCGCAGGAACTGTGACGTGCCGTCATTAATTCGGTTGACGAAATCGTTGACATTTTCGCCACCTTCCAGACCACTCCAACGATCATGCGACGCTTTTTGTTTTTCCGCCTTCCATGCGGCTTGCGCACGCTCCTCTGGCGTGCCGTGCCACATGGGGTCGCGAATCTCTTCAAGCCAGTCAGCAACGACAAGATCGCGATTCAAAACCTTCAGAATCGGATCAGCAGTCTGTAACGCACGCGTCAATGGAGATACGTAAATGTCATCGAAGTGCTCCGACTGCAGAGATTGGGCAACAGCTTCCGCTTGTTTGTGTCCTAACTCTGTTAACGGAGGATTCACAACATTGAGGCCATCACGAACCCATTCCGGTTGTGCGTGACGAATAATGACAATTTCCATAGCTACTCCACCGGCACTTGAAATTTAATGCCGCACGAATCGAATGCTTTCTGAAATTGGCCCTGATACTGCGCAAGATTCGCAGTTGCAGAACTGACGTCAACAATTCCGTCAAGTGCCGATCCCAAACATTTCAACTCTGCATCGGACAGTGACAAGCCGAAAATATTCGCCACCGTGCGGGCTGACTCGAGAGCATCAGATTCATCATTAGGAGGAGTCGCTGGCGGGTCGGTCTGCGTGGGAGACGGAATACTTGGGGAGGGCAGCGTGTCAACCACTCCGCCTATCGGGGCCAAAGTACTTGGTAGTCCACATTCTGAAATAACAGCAGCGTCAACAACGTTTGCCAGAGCAAGAGTCTCGGTAGAACCAAGTTCTGCTGCAGCTTCGACCGCACCTGTGCTCTGAATAGCTATTGACACGTCCCATAGGGAATCGTCCATGGCACTGATGAACTCATTGATTTTGATCGCTAGTTCAGCAGCCTCAGTTGGTGCATTCGGCGACACGGCTATTGCATTGACAGTAGCCCTGGCATCTAAAGAGTCGAGGCGAAGTTGCTCGTATTGGTCTTCTGAGAAGTTGTCTAACCCTTGACTAAAGCGTGTCGTATAACTAGGAACAGAGAGCGCATACGAACACAAACTTTCTTCGTCTGCAGAACACCCCGTAAGTACCAGCGCGAAAAAAACAAGCACAGTCGCACAAGTTTTCGGTATTCCAAACACCACAACAGTCTGCCATCTCTTAGTTTTCACGGACGTCACCTATTGTTTGTCATCATGAACAAAATTGACGCAGCATCACTCATCCTCCGAGTCGGATTTGGACTATCGATGATGGCCCATGGGTGGAACAAGGTCTTTTCGCCATCGGGATTGCGCGGTACAGCCGGGTGGTTTGAGTCCATTGGAATGAGATGGCCCCGCATACAAGCACGAATCGCAGCGGGCACAGAACTGATCGCCGGATTGCTGCTGACGGTGGGGCTTCTTACCGGCCTGGCGTCGATGGCATTCATTTCTCTGATGATTGTTGCGATAGCGACAGTTCATTGGAAAGTGGGCTACTTCATCTTTCTTCCCAATGGCGGATGGGAATATTGTGCAGCCATCGCTGTGGCTGCGACCGCTTTGTCTATCTTGGGCCCGGGTTCCTTTTCACTAGACAACCTCTTCGGAATTGATTCCACTATCGGTACTATCGCATTTCCCGTTGGCGTCCTCGTTGCCGTGTGTCATTTGGCTATCTGTTACCGACCAACATCACAGACGTCATCGCAATAGCCTGAGACGGTATGCAAAAAATCGTTCGTGTCATCCTGGTTGTGGTTTGTTCTGCTATTGCTGCAATGTGGATCTACGCATTCGGTTTCGCCTCCCGCGAAAGTTTCAACAAAATTGGAGACGACGCTTGGAAAGCAAGATCTGAAGCACACTGCCAGGTCGCCGAAAATGAACGGTTTGCGCTTGAAGATCTCACCCAAATGAATCCCGAAGATGTCAATGCGTTGAAGAAAAAAGCGGACATTGTAGAAAAGGCAACTGATTCCCTAGAGCGAGCCATTGACAAGATTGCTCAAGACTCGCCAAGCGACGCCAAAGGAAAAGAACTCGTTCCACAATGGATTGCGGATTACCGCAAATACATACAAAACCGTCGAGACTTTATTCAGGCATTACGCACCAGTGATAGGCGTCCCTTCTTCGCAGAGACCGAGGTTGAGGGCGTACCTATTAGCGAACGAATTGGAAAGTTCGCGCGCGAAAACGATATGAAGACTTGTCAACCACCGTTAGACCTTTCGGTCTAGGGCACATCAACCCATCCATCACCATCCACATAGCGACGAATAACGCGAGCAGGCGAACCAACTGCGACAGAGAAAGACGGAATGTCTTTGGTGACAACTGAGTTCGCCCCCACTACGACGTGCTCTCCAATAGTGACACCAGGCAAAACAATTGACCCGTGACCCAACCACGAACCGTTCCCTATCGATACTGCACGCTCTGGCTGTGACTGCTCAGAAATGGGGCGTGTCACGTCCTCATAACCGTGGTTTTGGTCGGTGATGTACACGTGATGACCGGTCCACACATCGTTACCAATGGTGATAGAGAAATGTCCCACGATGCCGCTGCCCTTACCAATAAGGCATCTGTCTCCAATAGTGACGACGGGGTTGGTGATGCACTCTTGGCCTGGGACCATTCCGGCCGAAAGCGCAACACCTGGACCAATCAGAGTGTTGTCGCCGATTGAGATGAATTGCTCATTAAAGATTGTGGTGGGCTTCCACATAATCAAACTCCCCTGCCCGAAATAATGGAAAGCCTTGCCGTGCAAATTGCTGGGTGACAGCGAAGCATGTAACGACACCCAAGAGCTGAAGCGGACATACAAATTGGCGACGAGTCTCCCAAGCACGGAATTCACGCTAGTTATTGATGCCGTCGCAAACACTACGGTGTCACTATGAATCAGGAACTTTCCGTTGTCACCACTCCACGAGCAACCGTCACTGGCAGACGCCGCGCCGACGGTGGGTCGGAGTTTCGTGGAATTCGTTATGCAACAGGAGCTCGATACGAACATCCGGTAGACGTCGCACTCCAGGGTTCGGTTTCGGCGCTCGAATACGGACCCATCTGTCCGCAGGTACCCGGATTTCTCGAGCAAACCTTGGGACTAGATGCTTCATCGATGGATGAAGACTGCTTCTTTCTCAATGTCTACACCCCGCAAGATGTGAGCGATTCAAGTTCCCTACCGGTGTTGTTTTGGATTCACGGTGGTGCATACACCAACGGCGCTGGGTCTCTTGATTGGTATCACGGCAGTTCTTTAGCGAATCGACACACTGTTGTTGTCTCAATCAACTACCGACTCGGGATTCTTGGCTTTCTTGGCGAAGAGAATTTTGGCACTGAAGACATGATGTCTGCCCTTCGATGGACTCGAGAACACATTGCTTCTTTCGGGGGAAATCCCAACAACATCACCATCTTTGGAGAATCGGCTGGTGGTTCTGCGGTTGTCTCCTTGATGGCCGCATCAGAAGCAGACACTCTGTTTCATAAGGCATGGGCAATGAGTCCGTCAATCGGACAACTTCGCACTCGTGAACGAGCCTTAGACGTACAGACAGAGATTTTTACCGAAGCAAACGTTCGCACAACATCTGAACTTGCAGAACTTCCTCTTCAACGTCTTCTAGATGTTCAAACCGCACTACTTTCTCGCCCATCGCGAGAGTTCGATTGGTTTGCACCGGCATCTTCATGTAACACAATTGCGTCAAACCTCTTGGAGACAGCATCGGCGGATCCGAGACCTTTTGTCATCGGAACCAACAAAGATGAAAACAAACTGTGGGCGGCCTTTAATCCTTCTGCGTCTACCGTCACGCAACAAGACTGGACTCAACACGCAACAAAGATTTTCCAGCAAAATGCAACTCGTGCTCAGACTGTGTATGCGGAACATCGCCCAGGAGAATCTCCGCACTTCTTAATGTCTGCGGTCGATACAGATGTTGCCTTCCGCGCACGCGCTTGGTCTTTGGTAGACCAACGTTGTCGTCAAGCCAACCCAACGTGGATGTATTGGTTCACGTGGGCTACACCAGCATTCGGCGGCCTATTGGGCAGTTGTCATGCACTAGACATCCCCTTTGCCTTCGACAACTTGGATGCCCCTGGCGGCGAAATGTTTACGGGAAATGGTGCAGAAAGAATTCCATTGGCCAAGCGTTTTGCTGATGAGGTTGTGCACTTTGCCACACAATGCCACCCGTCGTGGCAGCAGTACAACATCACCTCGCGACCAACTCTTCAACTAGACGCTGAAGTTACGCTCGTGCAAGACCCCGAGAGCGCCATCCGAGAGCTTTTTACCGCCCAGTAATGCGTCGTTACAGGTAAGTGTCTCTGTAATCGCCGTAGCCTTTAGCGGGTGAACGGAGCAAGTATGAGCGCTACCCCGAAGAAGAAATTCACTGTCCCCATGATGGCCGAACGCATGGCCGCGGGTATTCCCATGTCGATGGTGACTGCATACGACTCAACGTTTGCCAGCATTGTGGACGAAGCAGGCGTCGACATGATTCTGGTTGGAGACTCCGTGGCAACTGTTATGCAGGGTCAAAAGACAACGTTGGGTGTCTCAATGGACCACATGGAATATCACGTCCACATGGTGGCCTCTGTGAAGCCACACGCTCTCATTGTTGGTGACATGCCATTTGGTTCTTATCAAACATCGGTGGAAGACGCAGTGAAAAATGCTGTTCGTCTCATTAAGGCTGGTGCGGAAATTGTGAAGCTTGAAGGCGGAGTTCACGCCGCCGATCGAATTGCAGCGATTGCTAACGCAGACATTCCCGTTATGGGACACATAGGACTCACGCCGCAGAGTTATCACCGCATGGGTGGCAACAAAGTTCAAGGCCGCACATCTGGCGAATCGGCCGGAACACGAGAACGACTATTAGAAGATGCTCATGCCGTAGACCGCGCTGGTGCAAGCGCCATGGTTATTGAAGGCGTACCTAGTTCACTCGCCGCTGAAATCACCCAGAAAGTGTCGTGTCCCACTATCGGAATCGGAGCCGGCGCTTCGTGTTCAGGTCAAGTTCTGGTGATGCACGATCTTCTCGGTCTCTCTTCACGAAGCTTTACGTTTACAAAGGCATACGCAAATTTAAGATCTGCTGCATTGTCCGCGGTATCTGAGTACGTAGACGAAGTGAGAAATAAGACGTGGCCCGACGCTGACCACAGTTTTGATTGACGTGGAAATTCTCACCACGCCATTCGAGATGCAATCTTGGTCTCGGGAACAACAGCATCAGGGTCACACAATAGGTTTCGTACCCACCATGGGTGCTTTGCACAGGGGCCATGGCGAACTTCTTGAAAACAGTCTTCGTCACTGCAATCGAACAGTTCTGTCCATTTTTGTCAACCCCACTCAGTTCAACGCTTCATCTGATTTCGATACCTATCCGCGCACGGTGGATGAAGACCTCGCATTAGCCGAGACACATGGTGTGTCTTCTGTCTATCTGCCGTCTGTAGAGACCATGTATCCCGAAGGCACGAGCGTTTCTGTACACCCAGGAACTGCGGCCATTCCAATGGAAGGTGCTATGCGCCCCGGACATTTCGCGGGTGTCGTTACTGTCGTGAGCAAACTATTTCATGCAGTTCTTCCCCACTACGCCTATTTCGGCAAGAAGGACTACCAACAACTCGCCGTCATCAAACAGCTAGTGAAAGATCTCAACTTTCCGATTTCAATTGTTGGAGTAGATACGGTTCGAGAATCGGATGGTCTTGCGTTGTCTAGCCGCAACGTTCGTCTCACCAGCGAGAATCGTGCTCTTTCGGTGTCTATCTCTACTGGACTTCAAAAGGCGAAAGAAGCGCATGCATACGGCCAGCACTCTTCACAAGAACTACAGAAGATAGTTCTCAATGAAATACTCGCTACACACGTCGCCACAATTGAATACGTCAACGTGTGTCACCAAGAGAACCTTGAACCCTTAGAAAATACACGTAATGGCGCAGTCATCTGTGTTGCTGCGTGGTTTGGCGATGTTCGCCTCATAGACAACATCGAACTTTCGTCCCGCTCAGCGGTGTAAATGGGGATCGGTCTGCGTGACTCGCAGTCGTACCGTGAATGCGGAATCCCCTGACAAAATTCCACCCCGAGCAAAGAGTCGACCGCCCTCCCAGTTGCTCAAACCCAGTTCTGGTCGCAAGAGAGCGAACTGGCCATCAACCCAACGGGTAAAACCATCCCCCACAAACGGAGCATTAGCCCTTCGCCAAACAAATGTCTGCTCATCGGCGGACTGTGAACATGTAGACACCACAAATTGTGGGGAGTATGTATTGAACAAGTCCACTGCATGCTGAAGAGATTCCACCAACACGATGTGAAACTCGGGATTTTCTTCCCATTCGAACTCATGACCCAGGGACGACACGTCGCTCACCGTGACCTGTGGTTCAGAAACTGGGCCTTCGGCCCGTTGAACAACTATGTCAGTAGATGCCAACAGATATTTCTCAGAACCCAACACGGCGTGAATTCGCGGTTCTGTTCCCCGTTTACGGCCTGCTCTTCGCGCAGCATCGAAAATGACAGGTACCAACTCTTCGGCTCGATGAAGCGGCACACAAATGGTGTTTAACGTGTTGCACACTTTTCTGTCCAGAGAATGTTCAACATGAAGGGACAGCTCCTTCTCATCACACGATTCACCAACAAGAATCCACGCACCACCAGTTCCGTGCAAACTGACCGAGAGCCCTGATTGCTGTGCAATTGAGCCAAGTTCGGCAACTGCCTGGCCTGACCCGCGTGCGACGGCAAGTGCGAGACGTTTGTCGGAAAACAAAGCCCAACCAGCCGAGTGCTCCGCAGAGTCGAGCAACTGCACACATTCGACAGGTAGCCCCGATTGAAGCAGCGCTGGAGTAACAACGTTGTGCATAATTGCGCGCGCAGTACGCAGGGCATCACTGCCTATACGAAAAACAACAGTGTTTCCACCCTTTAGGACTCCGGTTGCATCGGCGAAGACATTCGGCCGACCTTCAAAAACAAAGCCAATGACGCCAAGCGGCGAACGCCACTGCTCAACAGTCCACCCGTCATGTTTTACAGACTCGACAAGTTCTTCAGTCTTCATCTCTAAATCACGCCACATTCGAAATGCAGACACCATGTCAGTGCGCATTTTGGACGACAACAACAGCCGTGTTGTGGAACGCCCCCGACTACGAGCTGATGACACATCTTCAGCATTGGCGACGGCAATTGCGTCAAAGACTGAATGGTCCGCCAACAGGCGCGCTGCCGTGTCGAAGAAGGCATCAATTTGTGCAGGTGATGCATCTGAGAGTCGTTGAAATGATTGCAGCGATGACGACACCGCATCCGTGACCATCTCGCGGATATTGAGCGGGATTCGCCGTAGAGCAGCCGACGATGCAATTCCGAGAACGGTGTCCCCGTCCTTCAGAGACTGCGCAAATTCCTCGGTGACCGAGATGAGAGCGTCCCCCACCAACACAGAATCTCCCGCCTGAAGCCTTCGCGCCTGTTCCATTGCTCTATTCTGCTCTGAATGAGCACCACAGAGAGCCATCGCTTCTACTTTCGCCAATTGTTAAGTGGTCAGGATTTCGCACAGGGCGACATGATGGCTACGCAGATGGTCAACTTCGCCTATTTGCTCGGAGATCGAGATTCTGGTGAGTGCGTGATTGTGGACCCGGCCTATGCAGTGCACGACCTTGTTGCAATTGCAGAAGACGATGGAATGAAAGTCGTTGGAGCTCTCGCTAGCCACTATCACGCAGACCACATTGGCGGCAGCATGATGGGGCACACAATTCAGGGAATTTCATCTCTTCTTGAGGAATGCAATGTCCCCATACATGTCAATGAAAATGAAGTTCCCTGGGTGGTCAGAACGACAGGCTTGAGTGAAAAGGACCTAGTGGCCCACGCATCGGGTGACATCGTCACAGTTGGGGAACTTGAAATAGTTCTCGTTCACACTCCGGGCCATACTCCTGGTAGCCAATGCTTTCTGGTGAACGGATGTCTCGTATCGGGCGACACTCTGTTTTTGGACGGTTGTGGTCGCACCGATTTGCCCGGATCAGATGTTGGGCAGATGTACGAGAGTTTGTCACGTCTAGCGACACTTCCCGACGAGACAGTTGTCTTGCCTGGACATAGGTACTCCGAACCACCCGCTGCCCGACTCAGCGATGTGAAGGCGCATAACTATGTCTTTAAACCTAAGACCAAAGAAGCCTGGCTCACAATGTTCGGACACGATTAACTACGCAAACGCAGAAGTTAAAACACTGACTCCCGACAACACAAGCATGACAAGAACCAGTTTTTTGAACACTGCTCCGTCCACACGTGGACGTAATGCGTAACCCGCGCGAAGCGCAAGAAACAAAATAGGCAGAGATGCCGCGGCTGCCACTATTCCGTTTGCCTCCACATTTCCAGAAATAGCAAATAAAGAAATCGCACCAAAATTTGATAACGCAAAGACGGTGTTAATGGTCGCACGAAATGTGTGTGCTTCCATTTGTCTCGCCTGCAGGAGAAACACCAACGGTGGGCCGTTCGTTGATGTGGACGTGGAGAGAACTCCGCTCATTACTCCCATTATCCATTCCACGAACCGTGATTGTCCTGTGAAAGTAAATCCTCGTGCGAGAACAAGAGTGGCAAGAAGTACAACAATGCCCAAAACAAGACGCATTGCCGATTCCGAAACAATCACGAATGCGAAGAGACCAAGGGGCATTCCTGCGTACGCCGCAATTGATAGACGGCGAGCCGTTGGCCATTCACAATGTTCTCTATCAAGAATTGCTTGCGCAATTGTTGATACTGCACCAATCATTGTTGCAACGATGACGGCGTCGTGTGCATCGACGAACAGCGTCATAAGCGGAACGGCCAGCAAGCCAAAACCAAAACCAGCTAACGACTGTGCAAAAGCAGACACCGCTACTACAGCAATAATCCAAATAATCTCGATGCCTTCCATAATTATGGAACCAAAGTGTCCATTGCCTGGTTAAACACCTCAGTGTGGATATGGACATGTTGTTTGTTATGGCTAGGCGACATCAACGCCATGTTATGAAATGGAGTTAAAAGAATTCCGCGGTTCAGACAGAACAGATGGAGATAAGCGTCAAGGTCATGATCAATGCTTTCTGCTGCCTGCCGTCCATTCTTAGGCGGTGGACAAAACCAGTACTCGGCTCTGCAACCCAACTGCTGAACATGCCATTCAAATCCCACTCGCGTGTACGCATCTCGTACGCCCTTCGTCCACTCGGTGGCTAGCGGAATCATGTAGTCGAAATCAGATTGCAAGAGTGTGCTCGACAGCGTGGCTCTAATAGCCGCCATCGCCAATGCGTTTCCCGTAAGCGTTCCCCCAACACCAGAGACATCCACATCGTCTACAACAAGAGATTTTTCTAAGCGTTCCGCCACGTCTGCACTCATTCCGTACACCGCGGCTGGCATTCCCCCACCAATAGGTTTTCCAATCACGAAGAAATCAGGCTCCAAATTCCATTCACGAGTGCAACCGCCGGGACCCGCGCAAATGGTGTGCGTCTCATCGATAATGAGAAGCACTCCGTGACGGCGAGTGATGTCCCGCACTGAAGCGAGGTACCCATCTTCAGGGAGAACGATGCCGATATTCGTTAGCGCAGGTTCCATCAACAGGCATGCCACATCACCGACCGCTAACGCTTTTTCAAGCGCAACGAGATCATTGAATGGAATGACCACCGTGGTGTCTCGGGGATGAAACGCGGGGCCAAGTGCTCCCGGCCGCGGAATCACCGAACCATCGTGATCGAGAACTGCGAGTGTTTCATCAACCGTTCCGTGATAGCACCAATCAATCACAGCAATTTTTGGCCGCTTCGTCAGGTGCCGCGAAAAACGCAGAACGAACCTGTTGGCGTCGGTGGCTGTCATTGCAAACTGCCACTTCGGTAGCCCGAATCGACGACTGAGTTCCTGGGCCACCCACACAGAATCATCATTTGGCAACATGGTGGTGATGCCCGCACTGGCCTGTCGGTGAAGTGCTTCAGCTACCTGGGGCAATGCATGGCCCGTCATGGCGCCTGTATCCCCCAGGCAGAAGTCCACGTACTCGTGGCCATCTACATCGTGGAATGTTGCCCCTGCTGCGTGCTGAAAGAACACCGGAAAGGGTCCGGGCCATCGCGCCATCCACGGCATGGGTACCCCCGACACCAAGTTCTGTTGCGCCAACTGGGCCAAATCGCGCGAACGCGGATTCCGTGATTCAAACAACTGCACTTCTCGGTCCATCTGTTCACGTAAACGCACGCGATTCATAGCACCTCCCTAGGCTTCTGAAACCCTACGGTGGCGACCACCTGTGGGCCCGACATTTGCCTAGACCCAATAGTTCAGCCTTTTCCCTTTTACATTTCGTACACTTTGCCTATGCCCACGACGACGGACCTTCGGACCTACTCGGTCAACTATCCCCGTCTGAAGCAGCGCCTCATGGACTTAGCCAGCATCGGAGCCATTGACGGTGGAGGGTGTGCTCGTCTGGCTCTTACCGACGACGACAAATTTGGTCGAGACCTCGTTGTCGCGTGGATGTCCGAGCTCGGTCTAGAGATCTCCATTGATGTTGTAGGCAACGTTGTGGGCACTTGGAACGTGGGCTCAGGAACTCCTGTGATGACCGGCTCCCACATCGACACCGTTCGCACTGGCGGCAAGTACGACGGCAACCTAGGTGTTCTCGCTGGTCTTGAAGTAATACAAACCTGCCAGGACAACAACATCACTCCCCAGCGACCACTTGCAGTTGCTTTTTACACGAACGAAGAAGGTGCACGTTTCGCACCCGACATGTTTGGATCTCTGGTGTTTGTTGGCGGCTTAGATGTTGAAACTGCACTGGACACTATTGGAATAGATGGCGCCCGGGTTGGCGACGAGTTAGAACGAATTGGTTACAACGGTGCTACTCCGTGTCCCGCTCATGCTCCTCATGCCTTCGTAGAACTACACATCGAACAGGGCCCCGTTCTTGAACAACAAAACATCACCATTGGCGCAGTAACTGGCGTACAAGGAATCTCTTGGCAAGAGGTCACTATTTCTGGCCAATCCAACCACGCGGGCACCACACCAATGGCATTGCGTCACGACCCGGCCTACGTTGCTGCAAACATTGCGGTCTTCCTTCGAGATCTTGCCTCTCGGTATGGAGGGAACCAAGTGTGCACAGTGGGCAAAATCGATCTTCATCCAAACCTCATCAATGTTGTGCCAGCAAAAGCCGTGCTCACGCTTGATGTACGTAATACCGACGAGGCCTTGCTACAGAAAGCTGAAGCGGAAATTAAAGAGCACATGCACATGTTGGAAGTGAGCGAAGGAGTCACCATCACTTCGCGCCAGTTGGCACGCTTCGAACCAGTGGTCTTTGATGAATCAATTGTGTCGCTGATAGAGAATCTCGCAAAAGAGAACAATCACAGTGTGATGCGACTTCCTAGCGGAGCAGGTCACGACGCACAAATGCTGGCCCGCGTCTGCCCGACCGCCATGATTTTTGTTCCCAGCGTCTCCGGAATTAGCCACAATCCCGCCGAACACACCGACGACAAAGATCTCGAAGCTGGAGCCAACTTGTTGCTCCACACAATGCTGACCCTTTGCACAATGGAGACAATTGCATGAGCCGCGTCATAACAGTGGGGGCCGCGCAGTTAGGCCCCATTCAAAAAGAACACACACGAGAAGAAGTTGTTCAGCGGTTACTGGCTCTCTTACGTCAGGCCCACACATCTAATTGCGATCTCGTTGTGTTCCCCGAATTGGCACTCACAACCTTTTTTCCGCGCTGGTTTCTTGACAACATCACTGACGCCGACCATTGGTATGAAACTGCGATGCCATCACCGGTTACTCAGCCGTTATTTGACGAAGCAAAGAAGTTAGGTATTGGGTTCTGTCTGGGATACGCCGAACTCACTGACGATGGACGCAGATTCAACACTCAAATTCTCGTAGAAAAAGATGGATCCGTGGTTGCCAAGTATCGCAAGGTGCACATTCCCGGCCACGAGACAAATGAACCTGATCGTCCTTTCCAACATGCCGAGCGTTATTACTTCGAGCCGTCAATGGAAGGTTTCGGAGTGTGGAATGCATTCGGTAGTCGTATGGGCATGATGATTTGCAACGATCGCCGCTGGCCAGAGACATACCGCGTCATGGGTCTTCAAGGCGTAGAGATGATTTTGTGTGGCTACAACACCCCTATCCATTACGTGCCCGATCCAAGCCAAGACATTCTTCAAGGCTTTCACAATGCACTCGTCATGCAGTCGGGTGCCTATCAGAACGGAACATGGGTTATTGGTGTTGCTAAAGGTGGTGTAGAAGAAGGCGTCGACTCACTGGGACAAAGCATGATTGTTGCCCCATCTGGCCAAATAGTTGCTCAAGCTTTCACCACCGACGATGAACTGATTACTGCTCGATGTGATCTTGATTGGTGCCGCCGTTACACGGGAACACTCTTTGATTTCGATAAGTATCGACGTCCTGAGGTGTACGGGCGAATTACATCGCAACGCGGCGTGGTCATTGACTGATATGTCTTTTACAACATCTGGTCTTGTATGCGGGCATCACCACCTGTATTCATCTCTCGCACGGGGTATGCCGGCTCCACCGCAGACACCAACGAACTTCATGTCAATTCTTGAAAATGTTTGGTGGCGACTCGACGCGGCTCTAGATCTCGACATCATTTATTGGTCAGCAGCTCTAGGGGCCGCCGAAGCACTGCTCAATGGCACAACAGCCATCATCGATCATCACGAAAGTCCCACTGCTATTGAAGGATCACTCGATGCCATAGCGGCCGCTTGCGATTTCGTGGGCATTCGATACAACTTGAGTTACGGAGTAACGGACCGCTGGAACCACAACGATTTGTCGTCAGTTGTTGACCCCAATTCACGCATGACCGATGCCGCGCGGCGCGGACTTACTGAAAATGAGAGGTATCTCGCTTCGGGAGGTCGTGGAATGGTCGGAGTCCATGCCGCATTCACATGTTCCAACGAGACTCTTGAAGCCGCCGCCGATCTGGCAGCGCGATACAACACCGGCGTTCACATTCATGTTGCTGAAGGTTCCGACGACGCAGATGCTGGAGAACGTCTTCAATCCTTGGCTACAGACAACTGGCTACTCGTCCATGCTGTGCATCTCACCCAATCACTCCCCGGCACCATTGCACACAATCCTCGTTCAAACATGAACAACTCGGTGGGCTATGCACAACCGGCTCGTAGAGAAAACCGCATCATTCTTGGAACAGATGGAATTGGTGCAGACATGTTGGAGGAATTCCGACTGGCCTATGTTCGACATCGTGAGGACGACATCACTGCTTCGCCGGACACCGCGTGGCAGTGGCTGTCTAATGGTCAGCACTTCTTCCCGGAAGTTGTTAACGACACGGTGACATGGACGTATGCAGACGTTGACAGTCCATGGCATTTGGCTTTTACTCCCGGAGTTCGCGCAACACACGTGACGATTGATGGGAAATCTGTTGTTCACGATGGAGTCCCCACATCTTTCGATTTTCACGAAATCACCATGAAGGCTGCGGAAGCAGCCAAGAAACTGCACGAAAGGTTGTAGCCGTGCCTGTTCTTCTTCCTACAAGTCTTTCAGAAGCAACGCAAATGTTGTCCGATACGCCTGGTGCAACGCTGCTGGCCGGTGGCACCGATCTGATGGTGGAAGTCAACTTCAACCATCGCAAGCCAAACGATGTCATCGCCCTTCGTCACGTACCCGAATTATCTCAATGGTCACTGAACAAGGTGGCGGGCACAGTCTTCATTGGTTCTGCGGTCCCCTATAAACACATGGAGTCTGGCGAACTCGCACAACTGGTACCTGCGCTTGCTCAGGCTGCGCGAACGGTGGGCTCACCTCAGATTCGTGCCGCAGGTTCAATTGGCGGAAACTTAGGAACTTGTTCGCCTGCAGGAGACTCTCTACCAGTGCTATCAGCTTTAGATGCAATCGTGCATTTAGCCTCAGTGAACACAACACGAGATGTACCTGTTTCGGACTTCATGGTGGGACCAAAGAGGAATTCGCGAGAACAAAACGAAATCATTCTTGGCGTCACACTCCCCATCCGTAATGGCCGACAGGGGTACGCCAAGGTGGGCGTACGCAATGCAATGGTTATTTCCGTTGCTTCTGCCTGTTTTGCGTTACAAGACGGATCCCCACGAATTGCTCTCGGCAGCGTTGGTCCCACGGTGTTGCGGTGTCCACATGCTGAGCAGTTTCTTTCTCAAAATCTTGCAGCCGACGGGTCAGTTTCTGACGACGTAGCAAAAGAGTTTGGACGACTTGTGTCGCAAGAGTCGAAGCCAATCGATGATCATCGTTCTACAGCGGTCTACCGACGTCATGCTGTGGGTGTTCTTGCGCAACGTTTGGTACAAAGAGGAGTTCAGTCATGAGTTCAGCCGAGTTCTATTCACTCACAGTAAATGGAGTTGAACATCAGGTAGCAGATGCGTGGATTGGTGAGAGCCTGCTGTACGTATTGCGTGAACGACTCGGTCTTCCAGGTGCAAAAGGTGCTTGTGAGCAAGGCGAATGTGGAAGTTGCACTGTTTTTGTTAACGGTGAGTCAGTTTGTAGTTGTTTAGTGATGGCCGCAAGTGCAGTGAATTGTGAGATTGCAACCGTTGAGGGTCTAAATTCAGATGGCACGCTTACAGATGTCCAAGAAGCATTCATTACAGAAGGCGCAGTTCAGTGCGGGTTTTGCACTCCTGGACTTGTCATGGCAGTTCATCACTTGCTCGACCAGAACCATTCACCATCAGAACTAGAAGTAAAAGAAGCGTTGTCAGGAAATATTTGTCGTTGCACCGGCTACGGACGAATTTTTGCTGCCGTCGACGCAGTCATCGCCTCTCGCAACGGAGTTGAGTCATGACAATTACCAAAACACGAAGAGATGTACTTGGGAATAGTGCGCTTCGCCCGGACGGAGCAGCCAAGGTACGCGGCGACTTCTCGTTCACATCAGACCTCAATGCAGAAAATATGCTGTGGGGTGCGACTCTGCGATCTCCACACGCTCACGCGCGAATCATCTCTATTGACTACAGCGAAGCATGGAAGATCACGGGTGTCGAAACCATCATTACCGCCGACGATGTTCCGGGACTTCCCACGTACGGACTCATCAGCCAAGACCAACCCGTCTTTGCCCGCGACATCGTTCGTTATATGGGTGAGCCAATAGCTGCTGTTGCCGCCGATCATCCAGAAACTTGTCGCCGAGCATTGGCTGCAATAAAAGTTGAATATGAGTTGTTGCCGGTTCTGTCAGAGCCAGAAGATGCCATCTCAGGAACAGTTCCCGCAATACATCCCGATGGAAATCTCATACGTCATCAACGAATTGTTGCAGGCGACGTCAGTGCTACTGGTCCGATTGTTGTTGAAGGAACCTATGACATCGGAATGCAAGATCAGGCGTTTCTTGGTACTGAAGCCGCTCTCGGATTTCCCGACCATGATGGACACGGCGTAGAAGTTCATGTAGCCACCCAATGGCTTCATGAGGACCAAAAACAAATGGCCGCGTGTCTTGGTTTGCCAGAGAACAGGGTTCGTTTGGTTCTCGGCGGCGTTGGCGGTGCATTTGGTGCGCGAGAAGACATCAGCCTTCAGGTGCACACTGCGCTGTTAGCACTTCGCACCAAACGACCAGTCAAGATGCAGTACGGACGTGAAGAGAGTTTCTTCGGCCATGTCCACCGCCACCCTGCAAAGGTATGGATGCGACATCACGCAGACCAAAACGGAAAACTCATCAAGATTGAAGCCCGTTTTGTTTTCGACGGTGGAGCGTATGCGTCCACATCATCGGCCGTTCTCATTAATGGAGTCACGCACACGCAAGGTCCATACGTTTGTCACAATGCAATTGTTGACGGTTATGCCGTTCGCACGAACAATCCACCGTGTGGTGCCATGCGCGGATTCGGCGTTGTGCAAGCATGCTTTGCACACGAGGGCCAAATGGACAAGATTGCCGCCGCTGCAGGAATTGACCCCGTCACTGTTCGCCTCATCAATGCTATGAAAACAGGTGACACGCTCATTACTGGTCAAACGGTGGAAAGCGTTGCGCCGGTGGAACGTCTCATTAGAGAGACAAATGAAATTCCCCTTCCTGCGCCACTTCCCGACGTCGTCGACGAACTACATCTTCCCGGCGGCTCTGGCATTACCTCTGAACGCAAACACATCCGTCGCGGAATTGGGTGGGGCGTCAGCATCAAGAACATCATGTACAGCGAAGGTTTTGACGACTACTCCACTGCTCGCTGCACGCTGAAGGACGGCGCAGTAACGCTGAAGTTTGCCACTAGCGAGGTGGGACAAGGCTTTGTCACGTTGGCCCCACAGATTGCGCGTTCAGTCCTGGGTGTAGACGATGTTGTGTGCGACACCATCGACACAAATATCGGTTCGGCTGGCTCTACTTCAGCGTCTCGTCAAACATGGATGAGCGGCGGTGCAGTAGACGGCGCTTGTCGTTTAGTACGGGAACGACTCTTTGAACATGTGGGAGCCAAGTACGGGGTGGATCCCATTCGACTCATCATCGATGACACCGACATTGTGGACACCGTCGGAACTCTGCGAGTCTCAGTGCATGAAGCCACACAGGGCGTCACAATCTCTGAAGAGTTTGAACACCATCATCGGCCCACAGAAGACCTCGACGAGAACGGCCAAGGAAACTGCCACGTAGCGTTTGCATTTGTTGCTCACCGCGCAGTGGTTGATGTAGACCCAGAACTTGGCCTCGTAAAGGTTGTTCAGATTGCAACAACACAAGACGTTGGCAAAGCCCTCAATCCACTGTCTGTCTTAGGTCAAATTGAAGGTGGTATTGCCCAAGGACTTGGTCTTGCGGTCATGGAAGAGATCATCGTAGAAAATGGGCGGGTTCGAAATCCAAGCTTTACGGACTATCTGTTGCCCACGGCACTCGATGCTCCGGTGGTCGTTGCGCGACTCGTCGAAGAACCAGACCCACAGGCTCCACTCGGGGCAAAAGGTGTTGGTGAGCCACCATGCATTTCGGTGACACCCGCAATTGTGGCGGCCATTCGTGATGCCATCGGCAAAGACATTCCTCGATGCCCAGTGCGTCCTCAAGATATTTGTTTGTAGCCGTCAGCCAAAGACGCGATCGGTGTAGCGGTTAGCAAAAGTTCTGTCGGGGTCTAGCTCATCTCGAACAGAAAGAAAATCGCTAAATCTCGGATACAAGGTTGCGAGTTCTGCAGCATCTCGATGGTGCACTTTGCCCCAATGTGGTCGAGCCTGATATCCCCGCAGAATGTCTTCTACGTCGCGGAAGAACGGTTCAAACTCCATGCCTTTATAGACATGGACAGCGATATACGCACTGTGACGGCCGTACGACGTACTTAATGGAACATCGTCAGAAGCCGTGAACCTAACCTCTACGGGAAAGTTCAACATGTACTTCTTTCGTTCCACCATGGACCGAATGTCGCGCAGTGCATCTGCAACACATTCAGCGGGCAACGAATGTTCCATTTCATAAAAACGAACAAGGCGCGGACTGGCAAAGATCTTGTAACTGTCGTTGATATACGTTCGAGACCCAGATGATGGTAACGCTGTGGCAAGACGAGGAATCAGCGAAGGCTTTACGCGTCCAATTCGACACAAGGCACCGAATGCATAATTCTCCATGAAGGTTTTTTCAATCCATCCCTTGACCTTTGGCAGGGGCTGAAGAGCGTCGGTCGTACGGTTGTTTCGTTTGGTGAGCGCCCACCGAGTGTGTGGAATCCAAAAGAATTCGAAATGATCGTTTGACGACTTCAAATCGTCAACGTTGTTCAGAACATCATCCAATTTCATTGGCATCTCATGCGCATGCAGTCGAAATGCATCGACCACTTTGATGGTGCATTCAGTAATGACTCCAAGTGCACCAACCGATACTCGCGCAACATCGAGAATGTGCGCATTTTCGTGTGCGGAAGCGACCACAACATTTCCCACACCATCGACGAGTCGCATACCGACAACCTGTGCTGCCAGTCCGGGCAACGACACCCCTGTGCCATGAGTAGATGTTGAGATGGCGCCAGCAACGGTCTGATACGCAATGTCTCCAAGATTCGCCAAAGCGAGACCTTCGGCGTGAAGCAAGAAATTCAATTCATTCAGGGTTGTCCCAGCGCCTACCACCACTGTTTTCGCTTCTCGATCGATAGATCGAATGCCCTTGAGTGCCCCGATAGACAGCATGTGGCCATCGGAGACTGCTGCAGGAGTAAAGCTATGGCCAGAGCCCACAACCTTCACTTTGTGGCCCGCGTCATGTGCGCTTTGAACAAGCGACACCACATCGGCCTCGGTGTGTGGAGAGCCAAAGCTCAGGGGTCGAGCCGTTTCGTTCCCGGCCCAGTTCTTCCACACGTATGCCATGCCCTATTCATAGCCCAAAACCCCTCTCCGGGACGGCTCCGCTTGCGCCTGTGTGCCCGCAGAAGACATAGGGTGGAGATATACGCGGACCTACTAGGAGACCCCATGACGAAGACACAAGTCCCCCTCGTTGACTACTTAGCACTATCACCGTCCCCGCATCTAGTGGCCAATGAGTGCACATCGTGTGGCGCTCGATTCTTCGATCGACGTAACGCATGTGCCTCGTGTTTCGCAACGTCGTTCAAACAAGTCGACATTGCGACCGAAGGTGAAGTTCGTTCTTTCACCATTGTTACGTTCGCATCACCAGGCGTTCCCGTTCCCTTTGTTGCCGCAATTGTGAACTGCGGTGGAACAAGCGTTCGTGGCAACCTCATTAACGTCGACCCAACACCAGAAAAAGTTCATCTGGGTATGAAAGTTCGACTGGCTACCTACTCACTCGGCGACGACGACAACGGAACTGAAGCAATTGGCTTTGGCTTCGAACCACTTTCGTAACTACTCACACATCTATAACAAAGGACATGAACATGGCATCAGAAGACATTTACATCCTCGGCATCAATATGACGAAGTTCGGCAAGTACCCGGACAAAGACACCGTTGACCTTGCAAGTGAAGCAATCATCGCCGCTTTGGCAGACGGTGGAGTCACCATGCGTGACATGGGAGTCATGGCTGCTGGTTGCCTAATGGGTCAAGGCGGAATTGGCCAGATGATCCAAAAGCAAGTTGGCCAAACAGGTATTCCTGTCTACAACGTGTCAAACGCATGCGCCACTGGTGCAACAGCCCTTCGTACCGCAATCATGGCCATCAAGGCCGGAGAATGCGACATGGGACTTGCTGTTGGCGTAGAGAAACTTGCAGGTGTTGGTCTCCTCGGTGCAGGTGCGGGTGCAAAGGGATCCGGCAAAGAGTGGAAGCCCTCCGGACGCTACGGCGCGGTACAAAACGTTGATGGCTACATCGGAACAGCCAACATGCCCGGAACTTTTGCCCAGGTGGGCATGGAGTACGGCCACAAGTACGGCGGCGCAACCTTCGAAGTGTTCGCAAAGATTGCAGAAAAGAACCATGCGCACTCAACCCTGAACCCATTAGCGGCATACCAGAAGAAGATGTCGTTGGAAGAAATCATGAATGACGTCATGATTTCGTATCCGAATACACGCTCAATGTGTTCTGCCAACTGTGACGGTGCAGCGGCGGCTGTTGTTGTGAGTGGTTCAAAACTGAAGACAATGTCTTTGGAACAACAGCGTCGAGCCATCAAGGTTTCGGCATCTGTGCTTACTAGCGACCCATATCAGGAAGCATGCCAAGTACTTCCCGACGTCAACACACTGACTCGTATTGCAGCAAAGAAGGCCTACGAGCAGGCCGGAGTTTCGCCGCAGGATCTCGATCTCGTTGAACTTCACGACTGTTTTGCAACCGCAGAACTCGTTCACTACGACAATCTCATGTTGTGCGAAGAAGGTGGCGCCGTAGATTTCTTCAATTCAGGTGCAACCTGGCGCGATGGATCTACTCCTGTCAACGTGTCTGGCGGTCTTGAATCGAAGGGCCACCCAATTGCGGCAACAGGAATTGCGAATATTTGGGAAGTGTGTCACCACTTGCGTGGCGAGGCCGGCCCTCGTCAGATTGAAGGTGCCAAAGTGGGTCTTGCACACGTCATCGGCCTTGGATCGGCATGTGGCGTTCACATCTTGGAGAAGTCAGCGCTCTGACCCAAGCACCAAGCGTTTACGGATCCTGCGACACAGCGTTCAACGCTGTGCGTGACGCGTTCGTCAACAACTTTGTTGAACATAACGAAATTGGTGGTGCTGTGTGCATCACCGTTAATGGTCGTCGTGTCGTCGACTTGTGGGCTGGTTTCGCTGACCCACAACGATCTCGTGCATGGCAAGAGGACCAATTAGTTAATGCGTTTTCGGTAGGCAAAGGAGTCACCTCGCTGGTGGCTGCTCAGTGCGTTGCCCGCGGCGAGATTTCATACGACACTCAAATTGCCGATGTCTGGCCTGAGTTTGCCGCACATGACAAAGACGCACTCACCTTCCGCGATGCACTCGGTCATCGAGTCGGGTTGCCTGCCGTTCGCCAGCAGCTTCCGCCTTTCGCTATGTACGACTGGGATGCCATGTGTACTGCGCTAGCGAATGAAAAGCCCTGGTGGACGCCTGGCACGGCTCATGGTTACCACGTGAACACCTTTGGGTTTCTGGTTGGTGAGGTTCTTCGTCGGGCCACAGGAAAGACAGTGGCACAACTCGTACGGGAGCGAATCGCAACTCCACTGAATGCTGATATTCATCTTGGGTGCGACTCGTCCGTGTTGTCTCGAATCGCAGACTTTGAATGGCCAGGCACGACGTCGCCACCATCTCCGCCGCCAGACATGACCGATGAACAACTGCTTCAGTTCAATACGTACAACAATCCGCCGGGTATGTCCGGTTCTGGAACCGTGAACACAACCGAATGGCGTCAGGCAGAGATTCCCTCCACCAACATGCATGCAAGCGCCAGGGGGGTGAGCGCCATGTACACAGTCCTTGCGTACGGCGGATCGCACAATGGCGTGAACCTTCTCCCCTCTTCGGTCCTAGCCGAAGCCACAACTGAAGTGTCACATGGACTAGATGTGGTACTCCAACGTGTGTCACGTTTTGCCCATGGGTTTCAAATTCCCATTCCAGAACGCGGCTTCGGGCCACATAGCGAAGCATTCGGACATTACGGCGCTGGGGGCTCTGTGGGCTTTTGTGACCCCGTCAGTCGTGTTGGATTTGGCTATGTCATGAATCAGATGGGACCACGCTGGCAAAACCCTCGCAACAGAGCACTTATAGATTCTCTGTACTCCTGCCTCTAATGGCTCTATCGCAACCAAGACCTGCGAACATAGGTCGTGGGGAACAACGCAAGCATTAAGCCAACAGAACTTCTCCGGATTCCAGCTTTCCGTCTTCTGTGGACCAATAGCTTTCTGTTCATTCTTGTTCAGAGCACCCAACGATTTGCGTTTGTGTGGCTAGCCCTGGACCTAGGTGCACGTTCTGACATCAGCGGAGTCATTCTCTTCGTAATGGGAGTGCCAGCACTATTGATCTCTCTTCCCGTTGGCGTCATGAGTGATCGAATGGATCGTCGTTTACTTCTCATGGGAAGCCAATTGGGTGCATTGGCCACCACAATTGCAATCGCCGCCATGGTGACCACTGGACACATCACCACAACGTGGGCAATCGTGGGTTCGTTTATTGCGGGAATTTTTATCGCTCTTGGACAACCAGTTCGAAGCGCAATGATTCCCACGTTGGTTCCGCAAGACAAACTCGTTGGTGCCATCGCAGTCAGCACCATCGGTTCAAATATTGGCCTCATCATTGGTCCTGCAACCGCAGGCCCCGTCATCAGAGTCTGGGGAATTCAGGGGGCATTCTGGTTGCAGGCAGTGCTGTACACCATCGGATTTATCGCCCTCATTCCACTGAAAGTTCCAGCAGTACCAAATTCTGTCCGCCGCAAAATTAGAGAAGACATTTTTGAAGGTCTCCGCTTCATTAATGGTCACGAGTCTGTTAGGTCGCTCTACGTTTTGCTCTCATCCTCCACCCTGTTCATGATGGCGCCATGGATTGTTTTGGGGCCACAGATTGCGAGAGAACAAGCAGGTGCTACCGGAAGCCAAACAACAGCTCTCTTTGCTCTCTTAGGTGTCGGACAATTCATCACATCGATGGCCATAATGCGTTTCAATCACAAGATGATTCGCAAGGGTCTCTGGTTCATGTGCGGTCTGTGCTGGGGATCTTCTGTACAAATTCTGCTCGGCCAGTCAAACTCCATACCGATGATGGGTCTGTTCCTGTTCCTCTGGGGTCTCGGTGGCGGCTTCTATATGAACCTCAATCAGACACTTATTCAAAACAACACACCCCCAGAAGTAATGGGAAGAGTCATGGCCTTGCATTCACTCCTCATGAGCGGACTGGCACCAGCGGGCGCATTAGCTGTTGGTTTTATCGCACGCAGAATTGACTCGGCCCCACTGGTGTTCTCTGCTTGTGGAGCGTTAATGCTTGTCAGCGTCGGATACTTCTTGACGTTTAAAAAGCATCTACGACCAATGTCTTAGGGTTCTATATGCAACAAAATGGTGTCGGCATCTGAGCGTGGATTCAGTCGAGATGCGCACACAACAATGGTGTCGCCACTCGCTAACAGATGAAGTGCTCGTGCATCTTGAACGGCCGTAGCAATAGAAGACGTGATGTTTCCGTCTCGGGCTACCACCATTGGATAGACACCACGACAGATATTCAACTGTCGGGCTTTGTCTACTCCGGGCGTTGCGGCAACTATTGCGCACGACGGCCTGCACGACGCTAAAAGACGTGCAGAAAAACCGGTGAAGGTGACCGAGAGAATGAGATGAGCAGAGATTCTCTTTGCAAGAGCGGTAGCAGCCGCAGTGACCGCAGCAGCCTCAGGATTTGCATCGGCGTAGTAGTTAGGCATGGAGACTCGTTTTTCGGCAGCCTCACAAATGCGTGCCATGGCCATCACGGTCTCGTTCGGATAGGCACCCACTGCGGTTTCACCGGACAACATCACCGCGTCGAAACCGTCGCGCACTGCACCACTAACATCGGCCACTTCGGCGCGCGTTGGTCGTGTTGCTGTTGTCATTGATTCAAGCATTTCCGTGGCGCAAATGGAGATAACTCCACGCTGTAACGCACTAAGAGCAATTCTGCTCTGTGCCGCCGGAACGCTTTCAAATGGTGTCTCAACGCCAAGGTCTCCACGAGCAGCCATGACACCATCGCTCACCGCACAAATCTCGTCAATTCTCTCTAAAGCCTGAGGTCTCTCGATTTTTGCAAAGACCAATATGTTTTCACCCACAAGTTCGCGCACTGCAACAATGTCGGCCGGTGATTGCACAAACGAAATGGCCACGATTTCTACACCCATTTTCCGGGCGACGCGCAGGTCCGCAAGATCTTTATCGCCTAGGACTCCACCACTCACTTCGGTGTCAGGGAGATTGACGCCCTTTCCCTTTTTTAAAAAGCCGCCACGCACAACTCTCAGCGACAGTGTCTCGCCGTCAATATCTTCCACGACCGTTTCAAGCCGGCCGTCATCCATAAGAATTCGGTGCCCAACCGCAACACCACGGGAGCCCCCGCGGGCACCAGTTTCAATACCGAGGTCACTCAACGACAGTGAGACAAGAGCTCCGTCAACAAGATCGATTGAGTCTTGAGCGAAGCGAAGTTTTGGTCCTTGAATGTCAACCAAAATTGCCGATGTTGGCGCAGCTTCGCGTACCAACGTGATGGACTTTGCCAGTTCGTCGGTGGACAGATGAGAACAGTTCAAACGAAAAACTGATGCTCCGGCGTTAACCAGACCTCGAATACCGTCTACCGACGACGTGGCCGGCCCGAGGGTTGCAACAATTTTGGTTAATCGCATTGGTGTCGAAGGGGGGACTTGAACCCCCACGCCCTCACGGGCGCCAGTCCCTTAAACTGGTGCGTCTGCCTATTTCGCCACTTCGACGTGGGCTTTCACTTTACCGATGAACTCTGCCGAACCCAAAGGGTCAGTTCTGAAGCAAGAACGCGAGCGCAATAACCGTAAAGAGCCAAACTGTGGCAAACACAGTGGTAATGCGATTGAGGTTCTTCTCTGCTGCTGCTGAGCCAAGACCTGCTCCGCCGCCGCCAAACATGTCTGAAAGACCACCGCCCTGGCCGCTATGAAGCAACACGCCAACGATGAGAGCAAACATGGACACCACGTTGATAACCAACGAGAGATACAGAATCACGGTACGCACGGTTATTGAGGTTACCCCTTAGGGCTGAGTGTTCCCCAAGGTCACTGGGGTCTCCATGGGGAAATGACATGCCACCAGGTGTCCATTCCCTTGGTCTGCGAGCAGGGGCTCAGTCGAGGCACACAGATCTGTGGCCTTCCAACAGCGGGTTCTAAAACGGCATCCAGACGGTGGATCAATGGGCGAAGGCACATCACCCTCTAACCGAATACGGCCGTCGCGTCCCCGGCGAGTGGGATCGGCCACCGGAACAGCAGACAAGAGTGCCGATGTATAAGGGTGTCCAGGTTGGGTGTACACAGACTGCGCCGAACCCATTTCAACAATCTTGCCCAGATACATGACGGCGACATTGTCGGCAATGTGACGAACCACAGACAAGTCGTGCGCAATGAACATATAGGTCAGACCGAGCTCTGCTTGGAGAGTTTCCAGCAGATTCAGGATTTGAGCTTGGATACTGACGTCAAGAGCAGACACGGGTTCGTCTGCCACAAGCACTGTGGGTTCCAACACCAGTGCCCGCGCTATGCCGATTCGTTGTCGTTGCCCACCCGAGAATTCATGCGGATATCGGTTGTAATGCTCAGGATTAAGGCCAACAAGTTCCATTAATTCTTGTACACGAGCCTTTACTCCTTGTGGCGGAGAGATTCCTTGCACAGAAAGTGGCGACGAAATAATTTGCCCCACGCTGTGTCGGGGGTTTAAGGATGCATACGGATCTTGAAAGATCATTTGTAATTTACGTCGAGCGATGCGAAGGCTCTTTCCCGACAAGTGTGAGATGGACTCCCCGTCCATCAGAATTTCTCCAGACGTTGCGTCAATAAGACGAGTCACCACACGCGCCAGCGTTGATTTGCCACAACCAGATTCTCCGACAACACCAAGCGTTTCACCATGTGCAATGGAAAATGACACTCCGTCTACGGCTTTGACTTCGTTCGTGGGTCGACCAAGAATTCCGGAGTGTCCTGTAGGGAAATACTTGATGACATTGTGGGCCTCTAAGGCAGCCTGTTTCATAGTGTGTCTCCGCGAGCACCAAGAGAAACCAGCTGAGCATCGCTCATATGACATGCCGACGACGATGACGTGCCGGAGACCTTGTGCAATTCAGGAACCTCTGTTGTGCATCTGCTGCCGGTGTCTTTGGCATACGCACAACGTGGATGAAACGAACATCCAGTCGGAAGAGAAATGAGTGATGGTGGTGTGCCTGGGATCGTGGTGAGATGTCCGCGGGTACTTGTATCAAGACTTCCCACTGCACCCAAAAGGCCCCATGAATACGGATGTGTGGGAGTAGCGAATATCTCGCTCACCGTTGCACGTTCAACTATTCGCCCGCCGTACATCACCAACGTTGAGTCAGCCACTTCGGCTACCACACCCAAGTCGTGGGTGATGAGAATAATGGCCATCCCCGTCTCTCTTTGTAGGTCAAGCATGAGGTCCAAAATCTGTGCCTGCACTGTTACGTCGAGAGCAGTCGTTGGTTCGTCGGCAATGAGAATTCGCGGAGAATTGATTAGCGCAATAGCAATAACAATTCTCTGTCGCATGCCCCCGGAGAATTGATGTGGATACTCATCAATGCGCTTTTCAGGATTTGGAATGCCTACTTTCTTGAGCATTTCCAACACTCGAGCCCGAACGTCATCTTTCGTTGCTGATGAGTGATGGATAATGTACGCCTCGGCAATCTGATCGCCAACGGTGTAATACGGATTCAACGCCGAGAGCGGATCTTGAAAGACCATGGCAATGTCTTGACCACGAATTGAACGCATGGTGGGCTCGTCCACTGTCAATACATCGCGTCCTTCAAGTTGAACAGAACCAGTAGTTGTAGAGGTAACAGAATTGTTCAGACGCAAGAGCGAAGACGCAGTCACCGACTTACCAGAACCGGACTCCCCCACAATTCCCAACGTCTGACCTGGAAATAAATCAAACGAAACATCGTTCACTGCTTGAACAACTCCATCGGGAGTATTGAACGACACGCAGAGGTTCGACACCGACAAGAGTGGGCTGTTACTCATTTTGATCGCACACGTGGGTCAAGGACGCCATACAAGACGTCGACTACAACATTTGCCAGAACAATAAAGACAGCCGCCGTCATGGTGGTTCCCACTAGGACCGGTAGGTCCGATTCAACGACAGCTCTGATGGACATACGACCCATTCCTGGCAGTGAAAAGACACTTTCGGTAATGATTGCCCCGCCCAACAGTGCCGCGAAATCTAAGCCTGCAATGGTGACAATGGGAACCAAAGCCGAACGAAGGACATATTTGCGAATAATTGTTCGACGGCGAAGACCCTTAGCAATTCCTAGACGAACAAAATCTTCGTTCATTGCTTCCAACATTCCGTTTCGTGTGAGACGTGTGTATCCGGCAGCAGACAAAACAGCCAACGTTGTCCAGGGAAGAATCATTGTGGTGAGAAATGACAGTGGATCTTCAAAAGGCGACTCGTATGACGGGAACGGAAGAATACGAAGCCAAATACAGAACGAAAACAAAACTAGGAGACCGATGTAGAAGGTGGGAAGGCTGACTCCGACAGCGCTAAATGTGGTGGCTGCTCTGTCCTGCCACCGTCCCCTTTTCAGCGCAGCAATCGTGCCCAAGCCAATTCCTAAGGTCATCCACAAAATGAATGCACCGAGCGACAAGTAGAAAGTGACGGGGAAGGTACGAGCAATCAAAGTAGTCACGCACTCGTGTTGGCTGAATGAATATCCAAGCGATGGTGCAGGGCACGAGAAGGCTGCTGCCCCTACTCCATAGTCGCGACCTACAAAGAAGCCCTTGATGAACAGCCAGTACTGCTCTAGGAGAGGTTTGTCGTATCCAAGCCGCACACGGTTGGCTTCAATAATTTCTGGTTTGCAATTTTTGCCGCACGTTAATGCCGCCGGATCAGCGGGCAACATTGCGAACAACATGTAGGTGAAGAAAGAGACGGCCAACAACAGTGCCAACGCAAAAAGAATTCGACGTGTCACGAACAAAAGCATTGGTCCCTCCCCTTCCTATAAACCAAATTAGTCAGTAAAGGTCAGAGGGGACACCGTCTGTGACGGTGTCCCCTCCTTCCGAGTATGAGTTTTCTCTTACTTGACGTAGAGGTTGCCGAAGCAGAACGCTCCGAATGGGCCCCACTGGAAGGTGTTACCCACTTTTGAGCCCCAAATGCTCTGAGCCTTTAAGAAAGAGCCAGGAAGTGCCCACAGGCGGTCCACCACATACTGGTTCAACTCTTGCCACTGCTTGCCTTGTGCAACTCGGTCAAGGTTGACCTTTGCTGCATTCACAAGTCCTTCGAACTCTGCATAGTCAGCGTCCTTGGAGTTACGGGTCAAGTTGAATCCGCCACCGGTGGTGAACAGTTCTGGAATAACCGTTGAAGCATTAGCCCAGTCTGGAGCCCAGCCACCACGAGCGATGTCGTAATCGGTTTCTGGGTTCATCACTGTTGGCCAGTACTGGCTGGGCTCGACAGCCTCAGGCTTGAGCTTGAAGCCAATAGCACCAAGGTTGTCCTGCCAAATAGCCAATGACTTCTGCCATGTTGGGGTATCCGGGTAGTAGAAGTTCAGTCCGCTCTTTGCGCGGGCAACAACATCTGGACACTTGGTTTCGGCTTCCGCTACAGCAGCTTTCGCGGCCTCGACGTTGGCGCTGCCATCGGTGTTGTAACCCTCTGGCATTGTCGACTTTGCGTAGTCAAGTGCAAGCGCTGGCTTAACGAAACCGTCGGCAAAGTCACCGGTGTATGGACCACCGCCGGCTTTACGAAGAGCTTCACGGTCGAGAGCCAAGTAAATGGCCTTACGCACTTCGTAACAAGAGAGGTTCTCGTTGTTGAGGTTTGTGTAAGACACATATGGGTCGTAGTAGTCAACCGAACGAGCCTTCAGAGCCTCATCACCATTTTCAAAGATGGTTTGAAGGTTTTCTGGCTGAATACCTTCAGACACTGCGAACTGATCATCACCTGCATCGGCAATCATGCGCTCGTCGATTGTTGCTTCTTCAAGACCGAATTCGTAGACGATTGAATCTGCATACGCCTTACGAAGTTCGTCAGAATCTGCGTTCCAATTTTCGTTACGCACCAATACAAGGGACTTGCCAACTTCGTAGCTTTCAATCTTGTATGGACCAGAGGACACTGGATTCATGTCGTACTTTTCGCCATTGTCTTTTGCCTTCGGCACTGGGCTGAAAGTAAGCAACGTTGTGGTGTAGTTGAAGTCAGCAACTGGGTTCTTCAAATTGAACGTGATGGTGTTGCCTTCACATGCCACAGCCTTGTCATACGCAGCCTGCTGTTCGGCAGTGGCGGTGTACGGACCTGGATAATCAGCAACATCGATGTAGCTGATTGCATAGGTTGGTCCATCCGTAATGACATCTGTTGCAAACGAACGTGAAACGCCGTACGCAACGTCTGCACACGTGATTGCTGAACCGTCTTCAAAAGTAATTCCATCGCGAAGCGTGAACGCCCACGTTTTACCTTCGTTAGATGCGGTACCAGTATCGGTCGCAAGGTCACCGGCAATTTCTGAACCGGCGTCACCTTCTTCGTACTTGTAACTAGTGAGCGAACGATGCATGGTTGTTCCTGCAAAAGCAAGATCGGACCCTGTGTAGTTTCGCTGTGGGTCAAGGTGTGCAATTTGCTCACCACTGGTCAAGATGCGGATTGTTCCGCCCTTTTTGGCTTCGCCATCTCCGCCACCGCTGTCTGATCCGCCACCGCACGCTGCGGCAAGGACTGATGCAGCGAGAGCAAAGCTGACGGCACCGATGATTCGACGCTTAGTCATATTTCCTCCCAAATAGACCCGGATGGGTCTAATGAATGAAACTCACCTTAGTAGAGATGAGAAACATTCATAACCACCGTGGCGACAAAGAAAGATTTTCCGTCCTACAGGGTCTGGCGGTCGGCCTTGGGGTCGAGGGCGTCGCGAACGGCATCCCCCAAAATGTTGAAGGCCAAGACCAGGACGATGAGGGCCACCCCAGGGATGAAGAGGTAGGTGGGATCTGCTCGGTAGTACTTCACCGAGTCCCCCAACATGACGCCCCATGAGGCCGCTGGGGGCAACATTCCAAGTCCCAGGAAAGACAAGGTGCTCTCGGTTGCTACATACCCAGGAAGGCTCAATGAAACGATCACAATGACGGGCGCCCACAAATTGGGCAACAACTGCTTGAACACGATGTGCCCAGTTCCCGCCCCGCTTGCCCGCGCTGCCTCTACAAACTCGCGCTCGCGAAGAGACAGCGTTTGGCCGCGAACAACGCGGGCCACATACACCCATCCGAACGTTGCAAGTACCAACACGATGTAGGTCAGGCGAGCCGGGTTTCCTTCAGGCACACCCAACGACTCGAGACGCTGGGTAAACGGACGAGTGAGAGCGATGATGAGCAAGAAAGAAGGAAACGCCAATGTGAGATCCATGAATCGCCCCACTACGGCGTCAACTTTTCCACGGCGATAACCAGCAAAGATGCCGATCATCACGCCGATTGTGGTGGTGAGAAGTGTTCCCAAAAAACCCACAAGCAACGACACGCGAGCGCCATAGAGAAGTCTGGCCAGAATGTCACGACCAGTGCCGGGCTCGACACCCAACCAGTGTTCACTAGAGATACCACCAAATGCGCCCTTTGGAAGACCAAAGTCGTTCAATGCATCGCCATCTAACTCGTAAGGGCTAATTCCAAGAACTGCGCAAATGACGGGCGCGAAAGCCGCGGCAAAGATATAGAACAAAATGACTCCGGCGGCGGCGAGTGCAAATTTGTCCCGACGGAACCGCATCCACGCGAGTTGTCGTGGCGACTTGCCTTCAATGACCACACCAACAGTGCCATCGCTTGCCAACGTAGCAGTGTCTGTAAATGTTGCCGACATAAGTACCCCTAATGCAAACGGTACTGCACAATACGAGCGAACTCGTCCGGGTCAAGACTTGCGCCACCGACAAGCGCCCCATCGATATCTGGTTGAGACATGAGATCGGCGATGTTCGCGGCCTTTACTGAGCCCCCGTATTGAACACGAATGCTGTTTGCTGCGTCGGCACCCGATAAGACAGACACCTCTCGACGAATGGCGGCACACACTTCTTGAGCGTCTTCTGTGGTCGCTGTTTTTCCTGTACCAATAGCCCAAATGGGCTCATAGGCAACAACAAGAGAAGCAACCTGCTCCGGAGACAATGCCGACAGAGCGGAGCGAACCTGCCCGACCACCTTCTCAGTTGTAGAACCAGACTCGCGTTCGTCGAGTGTCTCACCAACACACACGATGGGCGTCATATTGCTGGCAAGAATGGCTTTCACTTTGCTCTTCACCATCTCATCGGTTTCGCCAAAGATTTCGCGACGTTCGCTATGGCCACAGATCACATATTTCACGTTTAACTTTGCAAGAAAAGACGGCGCGACCTCACCGGTAAATGCTCCCTTTTCCTCAAAGTGACAATGCTGAGCACCCAATAAAAAACGCAAACTGTCGGCTTCAATCAGTGTTTGAACACTACGAATATCGGTAAAAGGTGGATGCACCGAGACATCGACTGCCTCGAAATCGTCTTTGCCCACTAGGTATGCAAGTTTCTGCATGAACTGAATTGCTTCGTAATGATTTTGATGCATTTTCCAGTTGCCACTAATGAGCGGACGTCGAGAGTTAGCGGACATTAGGTGCTCCTCGTAACGCAGCAAGACCAGGCAGGTCGCCCAGTTCTAAGAGTTCAAGTGATGCACCACCGCCGGTAGAAACATGATCGACCTCATCGTCCAACTTGAATTGGGCGAGCGCTGCGGCACTATCACCACCGCCAACGATGGTGAAAGCCTTCGTAGCAGCAACCGCTTCAGCAACGGTACGTGTTCCTGCTGCAAAGCGTTCATCTTCGAACATGCCCATTGGCCCATTCCAGAAAACTGTTCGAGCGTCCATGATGACATCGGAGAAGGCTGCTGCTGTTCCCGGACCAATATCTAGACCCTTAGCACCTTCAGGTAAACGAAGACCAAACGTTGCGAAATTTCCGTTGGCGTCTAGACCAACTAAATCTTCAGGCAAATGGATGGACTTGCCACTGTCCAACAGTTTTTTGCACGTAGCAATTTGATCGAGTTCACAAATGGAAGCGCCAACGGGATAGCCCTGTGCGGCGAGGAACGTGAAACACATTCCCCCACCAATCACTAACGAATCCACCACCTGAAGCAACGACTCAATAACTCCCAGCTTGTCGCTGACTTTTGCTCCGCCTAACACCGCAATAAACGGACGTTTCGGATTGTCGCGCAATCCACCTAGTACTTCTACTTCGCGTTGCAGCAGTCGCCCTGCTGCGGATGGAAGCGTTTGTGGAGGCCCCACTATTGATGCATGGGCTCGGTGCGCAGCACCAAACGCATCATTCACATACATGTCGATGTTCTTCACCAAACTCGCCACGAACTCCGGTGAATTGGCTTCTTCACCCGCGTTGAAACGCAGGTTTTCTAGAAGTTCAACACCAGGCGCAAGTTCAGCCAGACGAGCACGAACTGGCTCCATTGAATACTTGGTTACTGGAACGCCCTTCGGACGGCCCAAATGGCTGGCACACACAACGTGAGCACCGCGAGATGTCAACCATTCAATGGTGGGAAGTGCAGCACGTATACGAAAATCGTCTGTAATGACCCGCGCATCGTCGGGGCCTTCCATCGGAACATTGAAGTCAGTACGAACGAGAACTCGTTTGCCCGACACATCTCCCAAGTCCTCAAGAGTGGGAACACGCGACATAAATAACTCTTCTTATTTTGCGACGTGCAATGTCAGGTCGACCAAACGGTTGGAGTAACCCCATTCGTTGTCGTACCAACCGAGCACTTTCACCAGTGTTCCCATACTCATCGTGAGGTCACTGTCGAACACACACGAATGTGGATTGGTGACAATGTCGCTAGACACAATTGGGTCGGCGGTGTACTCAAGCACGCCCTTCAATGGCCCGTCTGCTGCAGCCTTAAACGCAGCGTTAATTTCTTCTACGGTTGCAGGCTTTGACAAGTTGGCAACGAAGTCGGTGATAGAGCCAGTGGGCACAGGGACACGTAGTGCAGTTCCGTCTAACTTGCCCTTCATTGATTCCATCACCAAACTGGTGGCTCGAGCCGCGCCAGTACTGGTAGGCGTGATGTTGATTGCTGCACCGCGCGCACGGCGCAAGTCGCTGTGTGGTCCGTCAACGAGCGATTGGTCACCGGTGTAGGCGTGCACGGTAGTCATCAGGCCGTTCTGAACACCGAAAGCATCGTCTAGGACTTTCACCAAAGGAACAAAGCAGTTGGTTGTGCAACTTGCGTTTGAGATCACCTTGTGCTTCGACTTGTCGAAATCCTGATGATTAACGCCATACACAAACGTTGCGTCGGCTCCGTTTGAAGGCGCAGAGACGATGACCAACGGAGCTCCACCCTCTAGATGTAACGCTGCTTTGTCGCGGTCGGTAAAAATTCCTGTTGATTCAATAACGACGTCGACACCCAAATCGCCCCACGGCAATGCCTTTGGATCGCGTTCAGCCAACACCTTTAAAACTTTTCCGTCGACACTGATACCGCCATCGACAGCCTTGATGTCGTTAGGAAGAACGCCCAAAACCGAGTCGTACTTCAACAAGTGCGCCATAGTTTTCAGTGAACCGAGGTCGTTTACGGCAACAATTTCAATGTCTGCACCGCGGGCGGCAATGGCCCGGAAGAAGTTGCGACCAATTCGGCCAAATCCGTTAATTCCAACTCGTACTGTCACGACAGTTCGTCCTTTCACTGAGGAAACCCGTGGCGGGGGTGTCGATAGCCACCCCACGACCCTAGTTCGTGACCGTTCGCCCTATGAGATTTGCCTACAGATTGATGTCCCTGTGGGTAATGCGAGGATGGTGACCGGCAGCGGTCAGACGACGACCGATCTCTTCGGCCATTGCCACCGAGCGGTGGCGACCACCTGTACAGCCAATTGCAATGGTGAGATAACTACGACCCTCAGAAACATAAGCGGGAACAATGAGATGCAGCAGTTCCTGCACGCGGGTTAGAAATTCTTCTGCTAGCGACTGGCCTAGAACAAAGTCGCGCACACTTTCGTCGAGCCCACTAAACGGACGTAGTGCTTCGTCCCAGTGAGGGTTTGGCAAGAAGCGAACATCGAGCACCATGTCTGCGTCAATTGGGACCCCATGTTTAAACCCAAACGAACTGAATGACAACTGCAAAGAGTCTCCGGGGTTCTCAGGACCGAACAGTTGAACCAGCTGGTGACGAAGTTGATGCACAGACAATCCTGTGGTGTCAATAAGTAGGTCAGCAACTGCCTTCACAGGACTCATAGCGGTCCGTTCATGCTCGATGACCGATTCAAGTCCCAACACACCATCACTCATCGGATGCTTCCGCCGTGTTGCTTCATAACGACGAACAAGTTCTCGCGTGGATGCCTCTAAGAACAGAATGCGCGCCGTGTGACCCTGCTGACGCAGACTTCCCACAGCATCGAGAATGGCGGCCTGATGACGAGCATGACCAACCACCAGACATAACTTCGTAATTTCACCACCGGCTTCGCCCGAAAGTTCTACAACTTTGTCAATAAGCACGACGGGCAAGTTGTCAACGACGAACCAACCAAGATCTTCTAAATCGTCTGCAGCCTGGGACCGACCTGCTCCAGATAATCCGGTTACAACCAAGATGTCAGTCACAGGCGAAGGTTACTCATTTATTGGCTCATCTTCACGGAGCGTAAGTACAACAACCGTGGAATGGTGTGGGCAAGCGAATACTCGGGTGCCCTGTCCAAGAAGCCCTGCGGTGGACTCGGTTCCACCATGCGCTCAAGACGTAAACCGTGTGCGATGAGAGAGTTGATGTAGCGGCTTAAGGGTCGATGAAGGAAACGGATGTAGATGTCTTTTTCTACTTCTTCAACAGATTCAGTCTCCACCAGGTAAGGACCAATACGCCAGTACTGCTCTGGAGGATCAATGATGTGATCATCAATCCATCCGCTTCCTGGTGTCTGCAATAACGGGTGGTTCAGGAAGAAACTGAATTGGCCGCCAGGGCGCAACACCCGTGCAACTTCTGCAATTGCGCCGTCAACGTCGTCGATGTGCTCGAACACTAGGCATGCGACTACGGCATCTTGCGAGTTGTCGGCCACGGGTAACGACGTGGCCGAACCAAGCTGGTACGTGGGTCCCCCGCCGCGTTCACGCGCGATAGCGATGTGAAGTTCCGTTGGGTCGATACCCAACACAGTTGAACCTTGACGTGCGAGTGCTCGCGCAATCTGGCCATCTCCGCAGCCCACATCGAGAATGGTGTGGAAACCGTCGAGTTCTTCTGTAGCCAAAGGAATAATTTGTTCTTCGTACTCAGGATCGACGCCACCTGTAAAACCATCAATCCACCATTGAGCATGTTGGTCCCACAAACCATTGTCCGACATGTTGCAACCTTACGATTCTGCGTGGAACTTGTTGTAGATGGCCTGAGCAACCTGTTCGGGCAACCATGTCAGCATTGTCAAATCTTCTAAAGAAGCCTTCTTCACGGCGTTGACACCGCCCATTTCCTTCACGAGGCGTTTCGCTCTCGCCTCACCAAGTCCGGCTATGCCATCGAGAGACGACGACACCATTCGTTTGCCACGCAACTCTCTATGGAAAGTGTTGGCAAAACGATGCGCCTCGTCACGAATGCGTTGCAACATAAAGAGCCCTTCTGTGCCCCGTGGGATGCGAACCGGCTCTTGCTGCCCAGGAATGTAAACCTCTTCAAACTTCTTTGCTAACGAAGCAACCGGGATCTCGTCGGAGAGACCAAGCTCGGCAATAACTTCCATTGCCACACCTAATTGTCCTTTGCCGCCGTCCACCAGCAACAACTGCGGCGGATAGGCAAACTTTCCTGGCTTGGTACCACGCTCGCCTACCGGTTGGTCGCGTTCTTCAACGTAGGCAGAAAGTCTCCGATGCAGAACCTCACGCATTGCTGCGTAATCGTCGTTGCCCGGAACATCTTTCACTTTGAAACGCCGATACTCACGTTTGTTGGGAAGGCCATCTTCCATGACCACCATCGAACCGACGTAATCGGTTCCCTGCAGGTGCGCCATGTCGTAGCACTCAATTCGCAATGGGGCTTCGGGCAACATCAGAAGGTCTTGAAGTTCGGAGAGCGCACGACTTCGAGAATTGTGGTCACTCGCTCGTTTGAGGCGATGACGAACAAACTCTTCGCGAGCGTTCACCGTGACTGTTTCATGAAGTTCGCGCTTGTCTCCACGTTGTGGAACTCGAAAGACAACCTGGGAACCACGAAGATGTTTCAACCATTCGGCGTATGTCTCGGCATGGTCAGGCATCACCGGCACCAACACATGAGATGGAATACCAAGTGGTGGTTGATCGCCATACATCTCTTCTAAGACCCGATCGACTAAACCGCCGGGAGAAAGATCTTCCACCTTGTCAAGAATGAATCCCTTACGTCCTACAACGCGGCCTTTGCGCACAAAGAACACCTGCACGGCTGCTTCAAGATCGTCGTCGGCAATTCCAATGATGTCCAAATCTTCATCACGCTCGCCCACCATTTGCTGCTTCTCAATTGCGCGCATCACGCCACCCAATCGATCGCGTAGCCGCGCGGCGCGTTCAAACTCCAGCGCTTGTGAAGCGTCGGCCATTTCTCTCTGCAGCAACGACACCACTTCATCGGTGTCGCCATCTAGGAAAGACAGAAGTTGACGCACGTGTTCGGTGTATTGCTCGGCAGAAATCTCTCCCACACAAGGACCAGAGCATTTCTCGATATGAAACAGCAAGCACGGGCGACCAAGTCTCTGATGCTGATTGAACTTGCCTTGTGAACACGTACGCACTGGGAAGGTTCTCAACAACAAATCGAGTGTCTCGCGAATGGCCCATGCGTGTGGGTAAGGGCCAAAATAACGAGTGCCCTTTCTCTTGGTGCCACGCATGACCACAGCACGCGGCCACTCTTCATCGGTGGTGACTGCCAAGAACGGATAACTCTTGTCGTCGCGAAGGCGCACATTAAAACGAGGACGGTGCTGCTTAATGAGCGAGAACTCCAGCATTAATGCCTCAACCTCGTTGCGCACCTCAATCCATTCCACCGAGTGGGCCGCATTCACCATTGACGCGGTTCGTGGGTGCATTTGGCTTTGGTCTTGAAAGTAACTCTGTAGACGCGAACGAAGATTCGCTGCCTTTCCTACATAGATGACGCGGCCATGTTCATCTTTGAACTGGTACGACCCTGGTTGCGTGGGAATGGAACCGACGGCAGGACGCTGAACAGCCACAATTACTTCTTCGGCTTCGCCGCAGCCTTTTTCACTGGCGCTTTCTTCACCACTGTCTTCTTCGCAGAAACTGACTTTTGAGAAGCGTTTGGCACTTTCTTAGCCGCAGATTTTGAAACGGTCTTTGCTGGGGGCATTCCCAAAAGTGGTGCAAGGAATCGACCTGTGTGGCTAGAGCCTGTTTTCGCAATATCTTCCGGGGTTCCGGTACCCACAATGGAACCACCGCCACTGCCGCCCTCTGGACCTAAATCAATAAGCCAATCGGCAGTTTTGATGACATCGAGATTGTGTTCAATGACAAGAACTGTGTTTCCCTGGTCTACCAAGCGCGACAGAACCGTAAGCAAACGACGAACATCTTCGAAATGCAAACCTGTGGTGGGTTCGTCTAACAAGTACATGGTGTGACCCGTAGAACGCTTCGCCAATTCGCTGGCCAGTTTTACTCGTTGCGCTTCACCACCAGACAATGTGGGCGCTGATTGGCCAAGGCGTACATAACCCAGGCCAACGTCTACAAGAGTTTGCATGTGGCGCGCGATTGTGGGCTGATTTGAGAAGAAGTCCAAGGCTTCAGAGATGGGCATGTCGAGCACTTCGGCAATGTTCTTGCCTTTAAAGGTGATGTCGAGTGTGTCGCGGTTGTATCGCGCCCCTTTACAGACCTCACACGGCACATACACATCGGGCAAGAAGTGCATTTCAATCTTTATGGTTCCGTCGCCTGAACAGGCTTCACAGCGCCCACCTTGCACGTTGAAACTAAAACGACCGGGCTGATACCCACGCACTTTTGCTTCGGGTGACGCGGCGAATAGTTTTCGAATGGAATCGAACACGCCTGTGTAGGTGGCCGGGTTGGAACGTGGTGTACGACCAATTGGAGACTGATCCATGTCGATCACTTTGTCAATTGCGTCGATACCGTCGACTGCTCGATGGCGACCTGGTGCTTCCTTGCTCTTGTAGATGCGTTGCATCATGGCCGGCAGCAAGATGTCGCGAATGAGAGTGCTCTTTCCGCTTCCTGAAACACCAGTCACCGCAACAAAACAACCGAGGGGAATCTCTACGTCGATATCTCGCAAGTTGTGCTCGCGCGCACCGCGCACAGTAATAACGTCACCCGATGGCGTACGACGTTTCTGGGGAACCTCAATAGATGCAGCGCCAGTGAGATAGCGGCCAGTGACAGAATCTTTTGCTTTCGAAATTCCGGGAACGGGACCGCTGTAGACGACTTCTCCGCCGTGCTCACCTGCTCCAGGGCCAATGTCGACAATCCAGTCGCTTTCCTTAATGGTCTCCTCATCATGTTCAACAACAATGACAGTGTTTCCAAGGTCGCGTAATCGCAACAATGTTTCAATAAGGCGACGGTTGTCGCGTTGGTGCAAACCAATGCTGGGCTCATCGAGCACATAGAGAGTTCCTACAAGACCTGATCCGATTTGGCTGGCCAGACGAATGCGTTGCGCTTCCCCACCAGCCAATGTTCCAGCCGACCGTGACAAGGTGAGATAGTCGAGACCAACGTCTAAGAGAAAACCAAGACGCGCGTTAATTTCTTTGGTAACGCGCTCGGCAATCATGGCATCGCGTTGACTCAGCGTAAGACCAGCCAAAAATGCGGCTGAATCTCCGATAGACATGTCACACACTTCAGAAATATTTCGGTCATTAATGGTGATGGCCAAAGTGGATGGCTTTAAACGTGCACCTTCGCACGCCGGACACGGCACTTCACGCATGTACGTTTCGAACTGTTCGCGGGTCCAGTCACTTTCTGCATCTGCATGACGACGCTTAATCCAAGGGATGACACCTTCGTATTGTGTGCTGAATTGACGAACTTTTCCGAAGCGGTTTCGGTACTTCACCTGCATGGCACCGGATTTTCCGTGCAAGACAAGTTTCTGATGCTTCGCCGAAATCTTTGACCATGGTTTGTCCATGTCGATGCCTTCTTGCTCGGCGACTGCGCCCAACATGCGATGAAAGTACGCGGTGTGTGCACTGCGCCACGGAGCAATTGCCCCCTCGGCCAAACTCATTGAGTTGTCGGGAATAACGAGTTCTGCGTCAACTTCAAACTTTGTTCCAAGCCCGTCACAGTTCTCACACGCGCCATACGGAGAGTTGAATGAGAAATTACGTGGCGCAGGCTCGTCGAAACTGGACCCGCACTTCGGGCACGCAAGGTGCTGACTGAATGTCAGTGTTTCGCTATCTGAACCGTCTTTCGCCACTAACTCAACCCCAGCTACACCATCAGCAAGTTTCAGGGCCGTCTCAAGAGAGTCTGTAAGACGGCGTTCAATGTCGTCTCTGCGTACCAAACGGTCGACGATGATGTCGATACTGTGATTCTCGTAACGAGCAAGTTTCTCGCCAGACGCCAAGAACTCAGCTATGTCTCGTACTTCACCATCTATGCGAGCACGAACAAAACCCTGCCCAGCAAGGTCTGCCAACAATGTGTCGTACTCGCCTTTGCGTCCGCGAACAACGGGAGCCAAGACTTGAAATCGAGTTCCCTCTTCCAAAGTCATGATTCGGTCGACAATTTGCTGGGGTGTCTGTCGCTGCAACTTTGTTCCGTCAGTAGGACAATGCTGAATTCCAATTCGCGCATACAACAGTCGCAAATAGTCGTAGATCTCGGTAATTGTTCCCACGGTCGACCGCGGATTTCGCGAAGCAGACTTTTGATCAATTGAAATTGCCGGGGACAGTCCCTCAATAACATCGACATCGGGTTTGTCCATTTGGCCTAAGAACTGACGCGCGTATGCAGACAGACTTTCTACATACCGGCGTTGACCCTCTGCGTAGATGGTGTCGAACGCCAGAGAGCTCTTACCACTTCCGGAAAGCCCAGTGAACACAATGAGTTGGTCACGTGGAAGTTCCAGGCTGATGTTTTTTAGGTTGTGTTCGCGCGCACCCCGAACGATGATTTTCTCAGCCACGGTACGAGGCTACCTAGTTGCTAACGAGCGTCACGAAGTTCACGCCGTAGGTCGTTAATTTCGTCTCTGAGACGTGCGGCATACTCGAATTTCAACTCGGTGGCTGCTTGATTCATCTCGTCTTCAAGAGTCTGTATAAGACGAGCAATGTCCTGCTGTGGCATGGACTTAATTTCTCTCTGAACTTTGTCCCGTTCACGGTTACGGCGAACACCCTTCCCTGGAACCGGCGCCGTATTATCGCCACCTGTCAAGACCGACAAGATGTCTCCGACAGCCTTGCGAATAGTTTGCGGGTTGATGTTGTGTTCCAGGTTGTATGCAATTTGAGTCTCGCGACGTCGTTTGGTTTCCCCAATAGCGCGTTCCATGGATGGGGTCACTTTGTCTGCATACATCACCACTTGGCCAGCAACATTTCGTGCCGCACGACCAATCATCTGAATGAGCGACGTTTCACTGCGCAAAAATCCTTCTTTGTCGGCATCGAGAATGGCCACCAATGACACTTCAGGAAGGTCCAAACCTTCACGCAGCAAGTTGATGCCCACCAATACATCGAATTCACCAAGTCGTAGACCACGAAGAATTTCTATTCGCTGCAATGTGTCGATGTTGGAGTGCAGATAGCGAACATTCAAACCTTGTTCCAACAGGTACTCCGTAAGATCTTCTGCCATCTTCTTTGTAAGCGTGGTGATGAGTACTCGGTCCCCCACCTCCACCCGGCCACGAACCATTTCAATGATGTCGTCAATTTGGCCTTTCGTGGGACGAACAATGACTTCTGGGTCTACAAGACCCGTAGGGCGAACAATCTGTTCTACAACCTTGGTGCTGTGCTTGAGTTCGAACGGAGCCGGAGTTGCCGACATAAAGATGCACTGATTAATTCGTTCAAATGTCTCTTCAAATCGAAGTGGTCGGTTGTCTCGTGCACTGGGGAGACGGAATCCGTGCTCTACCAACGTGTCTTTGCGGCTTCTGTCTCCGGCGAATTGAGCGTGTAACTGTGGAACTGCCACGTGGCTTTCATCGATAATGAGCAAGTAGTCCTTGGGGAAATAGTCGAGCAAGGTAAACGGTGGTTCTCCGGGTTGACGGCCATCGATATGCATTGAGTAGTTCTCGATGCCATTGCAATAACCCATCTCTTGAATCATCTCTAAGTCATATTGGGTCCGCATACGCAACCGTTGAGCCTCAAGAAGTTTGCCTTGGCTTTCAAAAAGGGCAAGTTGTTTTTGCAACTCGTCTTCGATGCCGCGAATGGCTTTGCGCAGTCTGTCGTCACCCGCAACATAGTGAGTTGCAGGGAAAATGAGTAGTTCGGAAGGCTCTGACAAGGTCTCACCAGTGAGCGGGTCAATCATGGTGATTCTGTCGATGGTGTCGCCGAACATTTCAATGCGAACAACATTTTCCTCGTATGCAGGATGCACTTCAATGGTGTCTCCACGTACTCGGAAGTTGCCACGACCAAGCGTCATATCGTTGCGGTCGTACTGCAGGTCTACTAATCGACGCAACATGCTGCGCTGGTCGTAGTCGACGCCAACATGTACTTCGAGCAATTGACCCTTGTACTCCTCGGGGTCACCCATACCGTAAATACAGGACACACTTGCCACAACAATGGTGTCGCGTCGCGTGAGCAAGGCAGCCGTTGCGGAGTGACGCAATCTGTCAATCTCTTCGTTGATGGATGAGTCTTTTTCGATGTACGTGTCGCTTGACGGAATGTATGCCTCTGGCTGGTAGTAGTCGTAGTAACTAACAAAGAACTCCACCCGATTATGTGGGAAGAATTCCTTCATCTCTTGAGCTAGCTGCGCAGCAAGGCTTTTGTTCGGGGCAAGAATGAGCGTAGGACGCTGTGTTTTCTCGATAGTCCAAGCAATGGTGGCCGACTTGCCTGATCCGGTGATTCCGAGCAAAGTCTGGAAGCGTTCACCACCTTCAATACCTGCGCTTAATTCAGCAATGGCTTTCGGTTGATCACCCGCCGGAGCAAAGTCGGATACAACCTGAAATGACGTCACGGGAGAATCGTACAGAGCGGTTCTGTCAGCCGTTGTTTGTGCGAACACCCGCGTCGGGTTTCGCTGGCGGCAAGGAGCATGCCCACTGCCACACCTGGTCAACCTGAGCGGCCAGCGATTGCATATCCCCCGAATTGTCGATGACCTTGTCGGCGATTTCTAAACGCTTCTCGCGAGATGCTTGTTTCGCAATACGCGCGCGGGCATCGTCTTCGTTCATGGATCGGAATTTGACTAAGCGTTCAATTGCAAGTTCAACCGGAACGTCAACCACGATGACTCCACACAAACCTTTGCGGGGATTCTCTGCCAACAATGGAATGTCGAGAACAACAACTTTGTGCTTCTTCAATGCCGGCAACACACGGCACCACCATGCGCTCTTGTCGGCTTCTTTCATTCGCCTATCCATCTCTGCCGCCACAGCCGGATGAACAATCTTGTTGAGATCCTTCAACGCTTCGGGGTCAGAAAATGCTATGGCCGCAAGTGCCGCGCGATCTAGTGAACCATCACTAGCAATGATGGTGTCACCGAAGCGTTCCGCAAGCACTGTAAGTAGCGGAGCACCAGTGGATTGGAGTTCACGAGTGATGGCGTCGGCATCAATAATGACGGCTCCGTGCTCTGCGAGCAACGAAGACACTGTTGATTTACCCGAACCAATCCCACCGGTCAGGCCCAGAAGGATCACGTAACGACGCCTTATTCAGCAGCAGGTGCTTCGGCGCCGGCTTCGCCAGGCTGACCGTATTCCTTGTAGTACTCAGCCCATGCAGCTTCGCGCTCGGAGTCGTCTCCGCCCACCCAGTTGCCGTGCTCGTCCACCTGGAACTGGCCCTGATACTCAGCGGCAAGTTCGCCACCTTCAGCGGCCTGCTTAATGGAGATAGAAATACGACGACGAGCAAGGTCGAGGTCGATGATCTTAACCCACAACTCTTCACCTGGTGCAACAACTTGCTCTGCGGCTTCAACGTGATGCGCCGACATTTCCGAAATGTGTACGAGGCCTTCGATGCCATCGCCCACCTGAACGAATGCACCGAATGGAACAAGCTTTGTCACGCGACCATAAACAAGTTGTCCGACTTCGTGGCTGTTTGCAAACTCTTGCCATGGGTCTTGTTGTGTTGCCTTCAGTGACAAGCTGATGCGCTCGCGGCTGAAGTCGACATCGAGAACTTGAACAGTGACTTCGTCACCAATTTGTACGACTTGTGATGGGTGCTCAACATGCTTCCATGACAACTCGGACACGTGAATGAGTCCGTCCATGCCACCGAGGTCGACGAAAGCACCGAATGCAACCACCGACGACACCTTGCCGTGGCGAATCTCGCCAGACTTGAGGTTGTTGAGGAAGTCGTCGCGAGTTTCCTTTTGGTTCTCTTCCAAGAATCCACGACGAGACAACACAACGTTGTTGCGGTTGCGGTCGAGTTCGATGATTTTTGCGTCGATGACTTGGCCGATGTATGGCTGAAGGTCGCGTACGCGGCGAAGTTCTACAAGCGATGCTGGAAGGAAGCCGCGCAGACCAATGTCGACGATGAGTCCACCCTTGACAACTTCGATGACTGTTCCGTGAACAACGCCGTCGTTTTCCTTCTTGCGCTCAATTTCGCCCCAGGCCTTTTCGTACTGGGCACGCTTCTTTGAAAGAACAAGGCGTCCTTCTTTGTCTTCGAGAGTAAGAACAAGCGCCTCAATCTTTTCGCCGAGTGCAACAACGTCGTGCGGGTTGACATCGTTCTTGATTGCCAGTTCGCGCGTTGGGATAACACCTTCGGTCTTGTATCCGAATTCAAGCAACACTCCGTCGCGGTCGATCTTGACGACGGTACCGGTGACAAGTTGTCCGTCTTTAAGTTCCACCATGGTGCCATCGATGGCATCTGCGAAGCTGGTGGAGAGATCACGTTCTGTGATTTGGCGAGGTGTGTAGTTACCTTCCGCGTCGAATGTTCCCATAGGGGCGGAAGTGAGTGTTGCGTCGGACAAGGATGTGGTCTTTCGAGATGGATAAATACGTATCAGTGGGGACCTGAAAGGTCACCCTCCCGGCGGAAGGGCGAAGTAAACGCTATCACCAGAAACTCTGAACTCTCAGTGGAGGCGGGGGCTTCTCGGTAAGCGCCAGGGTCCACGCTTGAGATGCTGTGGGGCTCAAAATTGCAGGCTGCCAGCATGATTCGAAGCTCTCGTGGGGTGTAGCAACCAGTCCAGAGGTCGACGGTCTGGCCCACCCCTTCTTGATTGCGAATCTCGGTGACTTCGTGACTGACGCCAGTTCCGGCGTCAAACGTGGCTTGCTCGAAATACTTCACGGCGAAATACGCATTGAAGGCGGACAGAGCCATGCCGGCGCCGTCCTTCAGTGCCCGACGTATGCCCCGCAGAACATCAATGTCATGACCATTCGCCGTCATAAGACCAAATGCTCCTTGGCACAAACAAATTGCGGCGTCGAATTCATTGTTGAACGTCAGAGCGCGAGCGTCCATCCGTTCAAATGTTGCACCGCTGGGTGCGGACAGCTGGGCAAGGTCCACAAATGTTTGGCTGATATCTATTCCGTGAACTGCAATACCCCGACGCGCTAGTTCATATGCGTGGCGCCCTGGCCCACATCCGACATCAAGCACCCGCATGCCCGGAGCAAGACCCAGCACCGACACAATGTGGTCAATCTCTTGCGTCGTGCCTTTCGTAAATGAGTAGCGCAAATATGCAGGACCCATGTGGTCGGCCATTGACTCAAACCAATGCGACCCCACCTCACTAGACATGAAGAGTTACGCCTTTGCTTCGGCCCAGGTGGGACCCCATGCGGCGTTCACTTCCAACGGCACTCGCAAAGACGCAGCATCATGCATGGCCTGCAAAACGAGTGGGCCTACTGTTTTCTTCTCGTTAGTGGGAACCTCAACTATGACTTCATCGTGTACCTGAAGAACAACTCGTGACGTAAAGTTTCCTTGATCCAACAATTTGTCGATGTGCACAAGAGCGATTTTGAAAATGTCCGCAGCCAATCCTTGAATGGCTGCGTTCATGGCCTGTCTTTCCCCTGCTTGACGTACTCGGAAGTTGTCGCTTCGCAATTCCTCAATGGGGCGACGCCGACCAAACAAGGTCTCCGTGTAACCCAGCTTGCGCGCTTCAAGAACTGCATCGTCCATGTACTGCTTCACATTGGGGAACGCAGAAAAATATGAATTCAAAATATTTGCTGCTTCATCTACCGGGATAGCCAAGCGTTGGCTAAGACCGTACGCTTCCATTCCGTACGCAAGACCGTATGACACCATCTTTGCTTTTGAACGCTGATCATGCGTGACGTCGCTTGGTTGAACTCCAAACACGCGAGCCGCCGTGGCTTTGTGAATGTCCTCCCCCGCTTCAAACGCCGAGATGAGTCCTGGGTCATTAGCCAAATGGGCAATGCAGCGCAGCTCAATCTGGTTGTAGTCAGCCACCAACAGTTCTGACCCCTGCGGTGCCACGAATGCAGTGCGAAACACTCTTCCTTCGTCGGTGCGTACAGGAATGTTGTGAAGGTTGGGCTTATCGCTACTGAGACGACCTGTTCGCGCAACCGTTTGATGGAACGTTGCGTGTATGCGACCATCGGATTGAACTTCCGACAACAAGCCTTCTCCGTATGTTGATCGCAGCTTCTCCACTTCTCGGAAACGAAGCAGTGGACCAATGAACTCTGGCCACTCGTCGTGCAATTTCTCCAAGGTGGCAGCGTCGGTGCTGTAACCAGTCTTCGTTTTCTTTCCTGGAGTCAGGCCGTGCTCGGTATAGAGAATTTCTCGCAACTGCGTTGGAGAGTTGATGTTGAAGTCTCGACCTACAATTGATCGCAAACTGGCTGTTAACTCCACCGTCTCATCGGTGAGTTTGGTGCGAATGGCTTCTAGTGCAGCGCGATCTACCGCCACCCCAATGTGTTCCATCTTTGCCAAGACCCGCACGAGCGGATTCTCGATGTCGTTGTACAGGGAAATGTTCCCCACATCGGAAAGTTGCGCACGAAGAACATCGGCCAATGCTGCTGTCACCAAGGCCGATTCAACACATACGGATTCACTGGCCGCATCGGAAGCACCAGAGAAATCGAACTGCCCATCAGATTCGGAAACGACACCAATTTCTGCACCCAACACGTTCAGAGCGACTTCGGTGATGGTGTATCCGGAACGCGATGGGTCTATGAGATAGGTAGCGATGGCCGTATCCAACGTTAAGCCGCGCAGGTCGATGCCACTTTGCAGCAAGACACGCATGACGGGTTTGGCATCGTGCATGACCAGTGGTGTTGTGGTGACGAGGTCGCGTACGTCTGCATCTGAAAAAACCGACATCGGAATGTACGCAACGCGTCCGTTTGCCGCATCGACGACACACGACATTCCCAACAACGACGAGCGGCCAGGCTCGCCTTCAAAATGTGGAGCCAGCACCAATTCTGTTTGTTTCGCAAAGAGATTGATGAACTCTTTGGAAGAGGAAACTCTGACAACCTCATTGACTACAAGATTCAAATCGGTCGTTGATGAGGTGTCGACAGGCTCTGTCACAGACCCACGAACGTTCCACCCTTGTGCAGTGATGGTTTCTTTCAGTCTCTTCGACATGGTTTTGAATTCGAGAAAATCGAACAACTTTGACGATGCGACCACATCGGGCTGTGGAGCAAGTTCATTGAAATTCAGATCTAGTGGTACATCACGACGCAGCACCATCATTTGGGCGTTACGTATCACGCGCTCGCCGTGCTCTAACAGCCCGGCTTTCAATTTCGGTGTTTGATCATTGGCTGCAGCAACTACCGATGCAATGTTGCCGTATTGCATCATCAACTTTGCAGCAGTCTTTTCTCCAACGCCAGGAATTCCCGCCAAGTTGTCGCTTGGATCTCCTCGAAGGGCTGCATAGTCGGCATAGAGAGCAGGTGTTACTCCGGTGCGTTCTAAAATTCCCGCTTCGTCGTACAACGCGTAGTCGCTGACTCCACGTTTGTTGTACAAAACACGAACATGTGGATCATGAACCAACTGGTAACTATCGCGGTCACCAGTCACGATGATCACATCGTTACCTTCGGCTTCGGCACGGCTTGCCATTGTGGCGATGAGGTCGTCTCCCTCAAAGCCAGGCATTTCAATCCAGCGAATTCCTAGAGCGTCGAGAAGTTCACGAATTATTCCCAGTTGCTGAATGAGTGTCTCTGGGGCCTTTTCGCGTTGCGCCTTGTATTCGGGAATCGCTTCATGACGAAAAGTAGGTTCGGGTCTGTCAAACACAACCACAAGACCGTCAGGCTTGTGATCTTTCACCAACGTGAGCAACATTGTGGTGAAGCCATACACCGCATTCGTCACTTGTCCGCTTGCGTTCGACATGTCTTCGGGCAATGCAAAGAAAGCACGATATGCAAGTGAGTTTCCGTCTAGCGCCATGAGGAGCATGACGTACCTCTTTCTTAGTCGGGCTTTAGTTCGCCAGACACAATCATGTCAGCAACGGCTTTCATGGTTGTGCGGTGGTTCATAGCGCCACGCTGAATGAAGCCGTACGCGTCGGCCTCCGACATTTTGTGGGCATCGATGAGCACGCCCTTTGCGCGATCGATGGACTTGCGTGCCTCTAGTTGTTCACCAAGAACTTCAACTTCACCGTTCAGGGCCTGCATTTCACGAAAGCGACCAATGGCTACTTCGATAGCGGGAATGAGGTCGCTCTTTTGGAAAGGCTTGACAAGGTAGGCAAGCGCACCTGCGTCGCGTGCTTCTTCAATCACTTCACGTTGGGAAAAAGCTGTCAGAACTAACACGCCACAGATTCTGTCTTTGGTAATCAGTCGTGCTGCTTCCAAGCCATCCATGCCAGGCATCTTGATATCCAAGATGGCAAGGTCGGGTCGCAATTCTCGAACTAGGTCGACGGCCTTGTCGCCACGGCCAGTTTCACCAACGACGTCGTAACCCTCTTCTTCGAGAGTTTCTTTTAGATCGAGTCGAATAATTGCTTCATCTTCAGCGATGACAACACGAATGGTCATGATCGGCTCTCTTTCATTCGATCGAGAAGCTCGTTAATGCGATTCTCTAGTTCTGCAATTTCAGCGACAACAGAAGCGTGATGGCGAACAATTGCATCTGCATGTTTTTTCGCCTGGCGATATTCGTAATCTGCCGCCGGAGTCTCTGATACGAGGGCACGCAACGAAAGCTCGTCGGCTTCGTCGACGAGCTGGCTCTTTTGGTCTTCGACGACTCGTAGTTCTTCACGAAGTTCGCGCAGTCGCCCTGAGGCTTGCGCAAGTTTGCGTTGAAGTAGTCGCTGACCCATCGGAGTGAGTGTATGAATCACCTGGGTGCCCGAGGTGGGACTCGAACCCACACGCCCTCACGGACAACGGATTTTGAATCCGTCGCGTCTGCCATTCCGCCACTCGGGCCAGGGTCTAAGAGCGTATCGCCGAGATGGCTACTGAGAGGTAACCACCCACGAAGACCCTGTGGGTCTAAGGTTTTTCCACCATGCTCGCGTTTACATTCCCCGGCCAAGGCTCTCAGCGTCCCGGCATGGGTCGTCCGTGGGTGGGCCACGACAGCTGGGAATTAGTTGACGAAGCCTCCGAGGTGGCTGGTCGAGATGTCAGTGCGCTGTTGTTAGACGCCGACGCAGAGGAGTTGAAGGACACCCGCAACGCCCAACTCACCACGTTCGTCTCAAGCCTGATGGTTCTCGACGCGGTTGAACGTTTGGGTATTGAGCCCAGTTACTGCGCCGGCCACAGTCTTGGTGAATACACGGCACTCACTGCAACTGGTGCACTGTCATTTGAAGATGGCGTACGACTCGTCGTGGAACGAGCAGACGCAATGCACGAAGCAGGAATGGCAAGCCCCGGCACGATGGCCGCAGTCCTTGGCCTAGACGACGACCTTGTAGAGGTTGCTTGTCGGCGCGCTGACGCAGATGTGTGGGTGGCTAACTTCAATGCGCCTGGACAAGTAGTTATCGCAGGTTCACCCACCGCCGTTGCCGCAGCTGGTGAACATGCTAAAGAACTCGGTGCAAAAAAGATCATGCCCTTGCAAGTCTCCGGTGCGTTCCACACACCATTCATGACCGCCGCACGCGATCGTTTGCGGACTGCCATTGCTTTGGCCGCACCGCGCGACATTGAAGTTCCTGTTATTTCGAATGTTGATGCGTTGGCGCACGCGAACGGAGAAGAGTGGTCATCACTTCTCTCGGCTCAATTGTCTAGCCCTGTTCGCTGGAAGCATTGTTTACTGACTTTGGCTGAAGCCGGAGTGACCGGTTTTGTAGAACTTGGACCTGGCGGAGTGCTTACCGGAATGGCAAAACGCACAGTCGACAATGCGCGAACTGTCAGCGTGGCCACTCCGGAAGAATTAGACAAACTCATTGAATGGGTAGATGCGTCGTCTCCTGTCGCCACAACCCAGGTTGAGGGTGAACATCTTTTCGCAGTGGAGCGACTTGTGGTCAGCCCATCGGCCGGAGTGTTCACGCCTGCTCCAAACATTGGCGTTGGAACAACTATCAGCGTTGGTTTAGTTATTGGCCATGTTGGCGACACGGAAGTTCGCACTCCCTTTGCAGGAATTGTTCAGAACTACATCGCTGTTGAAGGCGAACGAGTGACTGCTCATCAGCCAATTGCTTGGCTACGGACCCACTAGGACACCACCCATGCCAAAAATTCCAGATCATGTGCGTGGCGCCCGTTTCACCGGTTGGGGCACAGCTCTTGGCCACAAAGTTGTTACAAACGACGACTTAGCCAAAACAATGGACACAAATGACGAGTGGGTTCGCGAACGTACTGGCATTCAACGACGACACATTGGTGGTTCTACATCCGAACTAAGTGCCATCAGCGGCGCTGCAGCAATGAAAATGGCTGGTGTAGACCCGTCAAGCATCGATGCGCTCATTCTTGCCACCACAACGCCCGACAGAACAGTTCCAGGAACATCTGCAACAGTTCAGAATTTGCTTGGACTCAGTTGTGGTGCTTTCGATGTCAACGCTGCTTGTTCTGGTTTTGTGTACGCGCTGGTTAATGCACACGGCCTCATTGCAATGGGAGCAGAACGAGTACTTCTTATTGGCACAGACACTCTTGCTCGCATTACAGATTGGACAGACCGAAACACAGCTGTTCTTTTCGCCGATGGGTCGGGCGCAGCAGTGTTAGAAGCAACGTCTGGACGCGGGCATCTCTTGGGATGGGACCTAGATGCCGACGGCAGTGCCGAAGAGATCTTGTACGCCGAAATAGGCGGAAACATCCAGATGGAAGGAAAAGAAGTTTTTCGTCGGGCTGTTCGCATCATGGTCGATAGTGCACAGAAGTCAATGGCTCATGCAGGCGTTACTGCCGATGACATTTCAGTCATCGTTCCCCACCAAGCGAATATTCGAATCATTTCTGCTGCGTGTGATCGATTGGGTATCCCCATGAGCAAAGCCGCTGTTGTTCTGCAGGAAACTGGCAACACATCTTCAGCATCAATTCCACTCGCATTGTTTGCCGATCTTGGTCAGACAAAACCGAAGCAAGGCGACCTTGTTCTGCTTGTGGGTTTCGGTGCAGGCATGACCGCTGCAAGCGCAATTCTTGAATGGGGTGCGCAATGAGTCGGGTTGTCCTCATCACCGGCGGTTCACGCGGAATCGGACTTGCATGTGCTCAACGATTTGCGGCACTTGGAGACAAGGTCGCGGTGACGTACAACTCTTCTCCACCCCCGCCAGAGTTCTTTGGAGTGAAGTGCGACGTCACAAATGCCGACGACGTTGATGCTGCTTTCACCGCAGTGGAAGAGCACTTTGGTCCAGTAGAAATTCTTGTGTCTAACGCGGGAATTACAAAAGACACACTGCTGTTACGCATGAGCGAAGCTGACTTCTCCGCAGTAATTGATGCAAATCTCACCGCAGCATTTCGTGTGGTAAAGCGAGCAACACCAAAAATGCTGAAAGCACGTTCAGGACGCATCATTCTGATGTCGTCGGTTGTAGGTCTCTTGGGTTCGGCGGGCCAAGCAAATTACGCCGCGTCAAAGGCAGGGCTCGTCGGTTTTGCACGGAGCTTGGCAAGAGAACTTGGTTCTCGCAGCATCACGGTCAACGTGATTGCGCCAGGCCCTGTGGCAACAGACATGACAGCGGCGCTCGGAGAGGACCGCTTGAAAGAACTCACCAATGCTGTTCCCTTGAACCGTATGGCATCCCCCGAAGAAATTGCGGGTGTGGTTGCTTTTCTCGCCGGACCAGATGGTGGATACATCACCGGTGCGGTCATCCCTGTGGATGGCGGTTTGGGTATGGGTCACTAATCAAAAGAACAACTTCAGCCCATGTGCTGTGCGAAAATAGACACCAAGTCAAGGAGGGCCCCATGAGCCAAGAAAATTTCGATCGTTTCGTGAAGTGTGCAGTGGCAACACTTGGTGTAGAGGCTTCTCAAGTTACTCGCGAAGCAAAATTTGCCGACGACCTCGACGCCGACTCACTTGATGTGGTCGAGTTGGTGATGGAACTTGAAGAAGAATTCGGAATTGAAGTTCCCGAAGAAGATCTAAATGATGTCACCACGGTTGGACAAGCGTTCGACCTCATCATGAGCAAGATCTAGACAATCACGAGCCCCTCAACATGATTGGTGCAGGTCATCGCGTTGCCATCACAGGCTACGGAGTCGTCGCTCCGTGTGGTCTCGGCAAAGATGCGTATTGGAAAGGCCTTCTTGGTCCAGGCATAAGCGGAACCAAATCGACTGCCATTGAGAATTGGGATCCGCTTCCCTATTTTGAAAGCTCCAAAGATGCACGTCGTGCAGACCAGGTAGAGCAGTATGCGCTTGCAGCCGCAGCAGAGGCCTTCGCACAGGCTGGAACCTTAAACATCGATCCAGCACGTTTCGGAACAATCTTTGCCACCGGAATTGGCGGGCTTCACACCCTTGAAGAACAGGTTCAAGTTCGTCTCGAAAAGGGTGAACGCAGAGTCTCACCATTCCTTGTTCCAATGATGATGGCAAATGCATCGGGTGCCGCCATCTCTATGAGGTACGGACTTCAGGGCCCGAACGAAACCATCTGCACGGCGTGTGCCGCAGGTACTCATGCCATTGGCTATGCGGCACGACTTATTGCATGGGGCCGTTGTGATGCAGTTGCAACGGGCGGGGCCGAATGCGCCGCCACTGCAACATCACTTGCTGGTTTCGGAAACATGACGGCGTTGTCGTCAACGGGTGTTTCAATGCCATTCGATGCAAAGCGCGACGGATTTGTTATGGGTGAAGGTGCGGCGGTGTTCATCCTCGAGCGCTACGACCTTGCAGTGGCGAGAGGCGCAACCATTCTTGGAGAAGTTTTGGGAGCGGGAAGCAACGCCGATGCCCATCACATCACGGCTCCGGCGCCGGGCGGTACAGGTGCAATCGCGTGCATGAAGTTGGCCCTCGAAGATGCCGGACTTACAGCATCAGATATTGCGCTTGTAAACGCACACGGCACTTCAACACCGCTGAACGATGCCGCAGAAGCTCAGGCTGTTACTGCGGTGTTCGGAGAACGCGCTGTACCCATCACAAGCGGCAAGGGAGTCACTGGTCATGCCCTCGGCGCTGCCGGAGCACTGGAAGCGGCGCAGGTTCTGTTGTCTTTTGAGCACAAACTCATTCCGCCAACTGCAGGTACAACAGATCTAGATCCGTCTCTCACCATCGACCTTGTTCACGGTGCTGCCCGCGAATGGACACCAGGCCCTGCTATCTCGAACAACTTCGGCTTTGGCGGGCACAACGGCTCCGTCATCATTGCGCCAGCCTCTTAACTCTGCTTCCACTCGTCCCGCGTGATCGACCACAGATGCACTTTTCCCACTTCGTTGGGCGCTTCTGGAGTGCGTTCCGATTCTTGAACCATCTGAAAACCTAACGACTCTGGCACTCGCCCAGATCGCACGTTTGCCATGTCATGGGCAATCTGAACAACAGACACTTCGGGGAGAGAAAAAGCGGCCGTAGTGAGCGCTCTTGAAGACCGTCGCGCAATCCCTCGCCCAACATGACTACTGCGCACCCAGTATCCAATCTCTAACGAACCCTGTTCCCCACGAAGGTGCAAGCCTGTTCCCCCAACGCACACGTCGTTGATGAAAATACCCATTGTGAAGTTCGTGCGTTGCGCCCATTCGTTGTTCCACGTGTCAATGAGTTCTTCTCGTTGCACGACAGTCTGTGGCTCATACTTCGCCCATGGCATCCACAGTGAAAGTTCATTGACGCTTTCTGTAACGGCGTCAACGAGTGCCGCGGCATCGTTGCGTTCGTACCGACGAATAATCAGTTCGTCGCACTCAATTCGAGTGGGGATGTCTGAACGTAACCACGTCATAACTGAACTGTAGATGCGCGCATTGTTGCGAGAAGCAGGATTTATTTGTCGGCAAAGACGAACATGAGATCAAGCTCGCAAGCAATCTCGCCGTTCAGCAATGCCTTACCAGCGCCCTTACCTGCACGAGCGCTCATACGACCAAGTTCAACAACAAGCTCAAGTTCGTCACCGGGACCAACTTGTTTGCGAAATCTTGCACCGTCGATGCCGCCGAACAGCGGCAACTTATTTGCATGGTCTGGAGAAGTGAGCACGCAGTACGCACCAACTTGGGCAATTGCTTCGCACATCAGAACCCCCGGCAACGTTGGGCGTCCAGGAAAATGTCCTTCGAAGAACCATTCATCTCCGGTGAGTTTCCAATGACCCGTTGCGCTCACACCCGAGACAAGCGCACTGACACGATCAACAAAAAGAAAGGGAGCCCGATGCGGCAACACATCGATGGGATTGGGGAAGGAACTCACTTGCCCAATGCCTTCAGCAAGTTCTTTGGCGTATCCGCTGGAGAGATCTTGTACCACGCTTCCAAAATGATGCCGTCGTGAATTAGAAATGCTGAGCGCTCAATTCCCATGTACTTTCGTCCGTACATCGATTTTTCTTTCCACACCTTGTACGCCTCAGCGACAGTGTGCTCGGTATCTGCAAGTAGCGGAAAACCGAGTTCGTACTTGTCGTCGAACTTCTTCTGTTTGGCTGGCGTGTCGGGACTGATTCCCACCACTGCTGTTCGGCCGATGTCGCCCAAAATGTCACGCAAGCCACACGACTGCGTTGTGCACCCCGGCGTATCGGCCTTGGGATAGAAGTACACCAACACCTTTTTCTTTCCCAATTTGGCAAGAGAAAATGGTTTGCCATTCTGATCAAGCAACTCAATTTTCGGAGCCTTTGAACCTGGTTTCAACATGAACACAGATTAGTTCTTGCGACGCAGTCCGTGACCATAGAAGCCACCTTTGGGGCGGGCATGAGCGTGATAGTGATCGGGAATGGTGCGCATGTTGTCGTCAATACGCATTTCAAATTCAAAATGAGTGTCCACCACAATTTCCAATTTGTCGTGAAGACGCTGTTTCACGTCTTCTGGTGGATGAGGGTCATGCGTTCGCCACACCACCATAGGCACACCACAACTCTCACACTCGGCTATCCAGCATTCGTCATCTTCAAAGAACCATTCAGACATCCGTGCGGCTTCGCACAACTCGCACGCGTCTCCCCCAAAGATGTTCATGTCACCACTTTTCGGAATCGAGTGCGGCCCGCACTTCTGCAACATATGCGCCCACTGCATCGGCGCCGCCTTCGATCATTCGACGCACCACCGAGGCTCCCATGATGACACCATCGGCAACTTTGCTTGCCTCAACCGCTTGGTCAGCATTAGAGACACCCACACCCACCAACACCGGCATAGTCGTCACTTTTTTCACGCGAGCCGCTAACGCAGTGGCAGTACCCGCAAGGCTTGAACGTTCGCCAGTAACTCCTAGAAGTCCCACCGAGTACACGAATCCGCGCGCCCGTGCCGTCACTCTTGGCAAACGGTCATCTGGCGCAGTGGGTGCAGCCAACATCACCGTTTCCACTCCCGCGGCATCTGCTGCGGCGGTCCACTCACCAGACTCTTCGAGGGGAAGATCGGGAATGATTGCAGCCGACACACCTGCCGCAACAAGATCGGCGGCGAAACGTTCATGGCCTGCATGAAAGACGGTGTTGTAATAACACATCACTGCCAACGGAATACCAACATCGAGAGTGCGAACTCCGTGAAGAATGGACACTGGCGTGGCACCCGCGTCGAGCGCAACCTGAGATGCCTCCTGAATAATGGGGCCGTCCATCACGGGATCAGAAAATGGCAGACCAATCTCGATGGCATCGGCTCCGTTTGCTGCACATGCACGAACCGCGTCTTCCCAGCCGGGGTATCCGCCGGTGATGTACGGAACAAGACACTTTCCACCTGCCGATATACGTGCCTCTAACGCGTTCTGAAGGCGACCACTCACTTCAATCCGCCGAGGATGTTCATCATTTGGCCAACGTCTTTGTCGCCACGACCCGACAAGTTCATCAGAACTGTCTTGCCCTTCATTGATGGTGCTTCACGGATAATCCAGGCCATGGCGTGTGCGCACTCTAGAGCAGGAATAATTCCTTCTGTGCGGGACATCACTTGGAATGCTTCAATCACCTCGTCGTCTGTCACCGTTGGATACTCGGCGCGGCCAATTGATGCTAAGTAGGAATGCTCCGGACCCACTCCGGGGTAATCAAGACCAGCAGAGATGCTGTGTGCTTCCTGCACTTGACCGTATTCGTCTTGCATGAGATAACTCTTCATGCCATGCACCACGCCGGGTTGTCCACGATTCACTGCTGCGCCACCTGCAGGCTCTACGCCGATGAGACGAGCGGGCGTGTCGACAAACCCAGAGAAGATTCCCATGGCATTTGACCCACCACCCACGCACGCCACGACAAAATCTGGATGTGTTCCTAACAAGTCGTTGCACTGAGTAAACGCCTCGTCACCGATGACTCGGTGGAACTGACGCACCATGTAGGGGTACGGATGCGGACCCATGACCGAACCGAGGCAATAGTGCGTTGATTCAACAGTGGCCACCCAATCACGCATGGCTTCATTCACCGCATCTTTTAGCGTTTGGCTTCCAGACGTAACGGCTTCAACATCTGAACCTAAGAGGCGCATACGGAACACGTTGAGCTCTTGGCGAGCAACGTCGACAGCACCCATGTACACCTTGCACTCAAGACCCATAAGAGCAGCCGCGGTTGCCGATGCAACACCGTGCTGTCCAGCTCCGGTCTCGGCCACAATGCGCTTCTTTCCCATGCGCTTGGCGAGAAGTGTTTGGCCAATAACGTTGTTGATCTTGTGTGAGCCCGTGTGGTTCAAATCTTCACGCTTCAAGATAAGACGAATACCTAGTTGTTCGCTGAGGTTGTAACACTCGGTGAGCATGCTGGGCCTACCTGCGTACTCGCGAAGTACCTGATTCAACTCATCACGAAATGACGGATCATTCCAGGCATCGTGGAACGCTTCTTCAAGTTCCTGACACGCAGGAACAAGTGTCTCTGGGACAAAACGTCCGCCGAATTCGCCGAAGCGACCATCGGCGCCGGGGGTGACCATGATGCTCATTCCTAGATTCCACCACGAAAGAGACCAAATCACATCACCGATTCAGCGTGACTCCTCACTCATCCATCCAGTCATATGGCGCATTGGTTCCACCATCGAACTTTGGTGGTTCGGCTTCTCGCGCCGCCTGAATGAATCTCTTCAGCAAAAGGGGGTCTTTCTTGCCTGGCGCACTCTCCACGCCACTGCTGACATCGACACCCCAGGGGTTCACTTGCTTAATCCCAGCGGCCACATTTTCTGGGGTCAAACCGCCCGCCAAAATGAGATTCACTCCTTCTGGAACCTCGGCAGCCAAATGCCAGTCGAAGACCTTCCCCGATCCGGGTGCAGGAGCATCTACCAAGACGTATGGGGTTCGGAACTGAAGGGCGTTTGCTGCGTCAACGCCCCCAGCAGACACACCCTTAATCACAGTACGCACATGCTGAGCAACCGCAGCAACATCTTCCGGGCGCTCATGGCCATGTAACTGAGCCGCTTTCACGCCGCTGTTATGCACTAATTCAATGACGCGCTTCGGGTGTTCGTCACGAAAGACGGCAACAGTGAGCACTTCTGGCGGAAGCCTCCGAGTGATGTCGTAGACCTTCTGCGCCGCAATTTGACGAACCGACGGGGCAAAGATGAAGCCCACCGCGTCGGCACCAAGGGCCACCGCAAGAAGCGCATCGTCTTCATTGGTAATGCCACAGATTTTGACGAACATAGTGTCACCGTACTGCTACAGAGACCACTGAATGGTGGAACTTACGGAACACACAATTCAGTGACAGCATCGGTAATAGACGCACTTGTCACCAAGTGTTCGCCCACCAAGACAGCGTCGTACCCGGCCGCCCGAAGAGATTCGGCGTCGGCTCGCCCACGTACTCCAGATTCGGCCACCTTCACACACGCTGCGGGAATGGCAGATCCCATACGGACAGCACGTTCGTGATCGACCGAGAAGGTAACTAAATCGCGCTGATTCACGCCAACCAACGAAGCGCCACATTCCAGTGCAACCGCTAGTTCTGACTCGTCGTGTACTTCGACAAGCGCATCGATATCTACATGGTGTGCAAGATAAAGAAATTCCGACAACTGAGTCTTGCTTAATGCCGCTGCAATCAACAGCACACAGTCGGCTCCCATGATTCGTGCATCACATACATCTCGAGGGTCCACCGTGAAGTCTTTGCGCAAAACAGGAAGTTCACATGCAGAACGTGCTTGTTGCAGGTCGTCTACGGAACCACCGAAATGCGGTGCGTCTGTAAGAACACTTAAACAACTGGCGCCACCTGCCTGATACAAGCGCGCAACAACGTCTGGTTGCATGTTTGCGTTCAACACGCCTTTTGACGGAGATTTACGCTTGAACTCAGAAATCACTGCCAGGTGCGGAGTGTTTCGCAACGCCGTGATAAATCCACGAGGAGGAACGCACGCACGGGCCTGGTCTACCAGCACGTCGAGTGATCGTTTGTCTGCAGCAGCTCGTTCACGATGGTGCGCGAGAATCGCGTCGAGATACGTAGCTGCCATATGTAAGAGGTCTTACAGACCCTTGCCTGCGATTGGTGTAAGGAAGTTCATCTCTGGACGACCGCCCATGAACGGCGCAAGTGACTTGCTGAACGGTCCAAACCAGTCGGCACCCATATGTGCATTCGCTGCATCTTGGTTTTCGTACATCTCGTAGACCCACAATGTGTCGGCGTTTGCTGCATCTGCATGCAAGATGTAATAACGCGTGCCGTCTTCTTTGTTGACGTGCTCAAACGCAGCCTTGAATGCTTCGGCGAGCTCCGCGCCCTTTCCTTCGGCTGCGGGCAATTTCACGATAAGGCTGATCTGGCTCATGATGTTCTCCAAAATTGAATGCTGATGACAACGTCAGCACTTTCAAACTAGTGGCTCGTGTAACCGCTCGCCCTAGTGGAACCTAAAAGCCCAGCAGACGCGCTACTTCGGCTTCGAGATTGGCAATGGGAACACGAACCTGCTCGGTGGTATCGCGTTGACGAATAGTGACTGAGTTATCTTCCAACGAGTCGAAGTCCACCGTGATGCACAGTGGTGTACCAATTTCGTCTTGCCTGCGATAACGGCGGCCAATCTGCTGCGTCTCGTCGTACTCACACATGTACTTCTGCGATAAAGACCCAAAGATTTGACGTGCCAAAGGTGTCAGAGTGTCTTTCTTCGACAACGGCAACACAGCAACTTTGTAAGGCGCCAATCGTGGATGCAAACGCAACACGGTACGGGTCTCGTCGTTCACAACATCTTCGTCGTAGGCCGCCAACAAGAACGCTGCCATCGTGCGGTTGGCACCAGCGGCTGGCTCGACTACATAGGGGATGTAGTGCTCATTGGTGGACTGATCGAAAAATTCCAACTTTTGACCTGATGCCTTGGAGTGTTGCGTGAGGTCGAAGTCTGTGCGCTGAGCAATACCTTCAAGTTCTCCCCAGCCCCAGGGGAACAAGAACTCAACATCACTTGTTCCCGCCGAATAGTGAGACAGCTCATCTGCATCGTGCGCACGAATACGCAACATGTCGCGAGGAATACCCAGTTCGACGTACCAGTCAAGGCGTGCTTGGCACCAGTACTCGTACCATTTGGGACCTTCGGCTGGTGGTACGAAGAACTCAAGTTCCATTTGTTCGAACTCACGAGTACGGAAGATGAAATTTCCAGGAGTGATTTCATTACGGAAACTCTTCCCCACCTGAGCAATTCCGAATGGTGGTTTTTTACGACTGGTTTGAAGCACATTAGAAAAATTAACGAACATGCCTTGCGCTGTTTCGGGGCGCAAGTAAACGTCGGCGCCGGCTCCTTCGATGGGACCAGCCGTGGTTTTGAACATGAGATTGAATGCGCGCGCCTCGGTGAACTGGCAGCCCTTCATCGATTGCGGGCAGTCACGCGTTTCTAAATGGTCTTCACGGAAACGTCGTTTGCACACGGTGCAGTCGACCAATGGGTCGGAGAAATTAGCCAAGTGACCAGATGCCTCGAAGATTTGTGGTGGCCCCAAAATGGCCGCATCTATAAGAACAACATCGTCACGTTGTTGCACCATGGTGCGCACCCACGCGTCTTTCACATTGCGCAGCATGAGCGACCCCAGTGGGCCGTAGTCGTAGGAAGACCGGAAGCCTCCGTAGATCTCTGCGCTTGGATAGACGAATCCTCTGCGCTTGCACAGATTGACGATCTGGTCGAGGTCTTTAGCGGGCATGAAGAGCAAGCCTACAAGTGGCGGTCAAACACACCGAGGCTCTTCAATCGTCTTTCTAGGTGAGCTTCCATGGCTTCCATGGCCAAATTGTTCACCTCGATGACTGCAGGTGACTCCTCTAGGGCGAGTGCGTCGTTCATTCGACCACCCAAGATGTCTCGAAGAATGCTGAGAGCACGCGATGACACAGGAAGCCCTGAACCACAGGACGCGCAATGTGCGCCCCCTTCCACAACATCGAATGTTGATAACTCCCCTGACTCACCACACCCCACGCACTCGTCAAGTTGAGGAGTTTGTCCTTCAATTGAGATGAGACGCCAGAAGAATGCTGCAAGCATCAGAGGCGAATTGCGTTCATTCAGTGCGTGCAATGCACGAGACAACAATTCATACAAATGTGGCACTGGGTCTTTGTCGGGGGTCACCTTGTTGACGGCCTCCACCATTGCTAACCCTTGACGAAGTCGATCAAAATCGTCACGCAAATTCTGGTGGGGATGAATGAGCCTTACTTGGTCGACGGTGTCAAGTTCTCGACCTGAACGCAGAGACAAATCAACGTGACTCATTGGCTCCAACCGAGCACCAATTGATGACTTGGTCTTTCGAACACCCTTTGCCACAGCCCGAATTTTTCCGTGAGTTTGTGACAGCAACACCACAACACGATCTGCTTCGCCAAATTTATGGGACCCCAGCACAATGGCGTGGTCGCGATACGTACTCACGAATCAAGCCCGCCAAATCGACGATGTCGTCTGTTGAAGTCATCGATGGCAAGTTCCAGATGGCTGGACTCAAACTTTTCCCATTCCAAATCAATAAACACCAATTCGCTGTATGCCAGTTCCCACACCATGGATTCAGGAATTCGGTCGGCCGGCCCAAGCACAACCACCAAGTCAGGTTCTTCCGTTGCCGGAGCCAAAATTGCTTGAGACAACATTTCTTCATTAAGCGATTCAGGGGCGACTCCGGCAGATCGGAGGCCTTCAACAGTTGCAGCAAATCGATTGTGTCCGCTCGCCATGGGATCCACAATGACGTGCAGCGATGCATCCCGCTGCCACACATAACGAGAACCGTGGGCAACAGACACCGGAGCAACTTTGTTTACCGATGTCATGAGATGTGCATACGCGCTTAACTCTTCTGCTGAAAAATCAGGACCGTGATGAGGTACGACAGTCACCCAATGTGCGCCCTCTGCGGCAGCTGCTCGTGCCACAGCGCGAAGCCTTTCGTCCCACTTTTCCGCCGACATTTCCAACCATTCAGCAGGAGTGCCTCCCGCAACAACCACATGGCCCAATCCGGGCTGGGTAAGCGTGGACGACTTCGGCATACATCTAGTCTCCCACGCCACGCTGGCTGAGTCGCTTGCATACGAGAAGACGCTCCCCCTTACTAGGGTGGTCAACACCATGAGTTCAACCAACCCTCAGCGCCTTCACGTTGCGTGCATCATGGACGGCAATGGCCGATGGGCAAGTCGCCGCGGGTTGCCGCGCACCGAAGGGCACACCGCAGGCGAAGCAGCCTTGGCCGACATCGTTCGCGCCTCCGCCGATCGTCCCGTGGGTTGGCTGACAGCGTTTGGGTTCTCCACCGAAAACTGGGTACGCCCTCGAACCGAAGTTCGCCACATACTGTCATTACATCGCCGCCTGTTTGCTCGTACCGAAGAAATGAACTCTCGAAATGCGCGCACACGCTGGATAGGTCGTCCATTCAACGAAAAAGGCTCTCGCACTCCTGTCTACGTGCAAAAGGCCATTGCCAAGGCAATTTCCGACACTCAAGACAACACGGGCCTCACAGTCACCATTGCGTTCGATTACGGCAGCCGCGCCGAACTGGTACGGGCTGCTCAGCGCGCAATGGCGGCGGGGCCCGTCAGTGCGGCATCTATCACCCAAAATTTGTACGACCCCACGTTGCCCCATGTCGATGTCCTGGTGCGCACGTCCGGCGAAGCACGAATCTCAAATTTCCTACTCTGGCAAATCACTGGTGCGCGTGTCTTCTTCACAGAACGCACCTGGCCCGACTTCGATAAAAATCAACTCGACGAAGCACTTGCACTCGCCAGTGGGCACTACGCATAGTCATGTCGCGGGCTGGTAACGAAGCAATTGAAGCACTGCGTCGCGTCACCGCAACTTTCGAAGGTTCCGAGGAACGCCAAGGCCAAATAGATATGTCGCATGCCATTGCAGAATCACTTGCATCTGGTCGTAACGCAATCATTCAGGCCGGAACCGGAACTGGCAAGTCTCTCGGATACTTAGTTCCGGCAATTTTGAACGGAAAGAAGACTGTTGTTGCCACAGCAACAAAAGCTCTTCAAGACCAACTAAATCGCAACGACCTTCCTTTACTTCAGAAGCATCTCGGCGTCGACTTTTCTTGGGCAGTGGTAAAGGGTCGCAGCAACTACATCTGCCTTCAGCGTGTTCGTGAACGTAAAGACACCAGCGGCCAACTTGAATTCGAAGAAACAACCGACCGAGTTGCCAAGGAAATTGACACGCTTGTCGACTGGGCCAAGAAAACATCCACTGGCGACTTCGAAGAACTGGCGCGTATGCCATCCGAAAAAGCGCGACAGGCGGTCAGTGTCGCGGTCGACGAATGCCCAGGTCGCAATAAGTGTCCGGTCGGCGCCGACTGTTTCGCAGAGCGTGCGCGTGATGCGGCTCTGGCAGCAGATGTGGTGGTGGTCAACATCCATTTGTACGGAACCCACATCGCCAGTGGCGGCAACATTCTTCCCGAACACGACGTCGTTATCTTTGACGAGGCTCACCAAATAGAAGCTGTTCTCAGCGACACTGTCGGAACAATGTTGTCCAATGGGCGAATCACTTCCTTTGCATCATCTGTGCGAAAAGTCATGGCCGACCCCACACTCACCAATTCACTCGAAGAGTTCGGCTTACGGTTCTCCGGAACTATTTCTCCTTTTGCAGGACAGCGACTCCCTTCACCACTTCCTTCAAATATTTTGGAGACCTTGTCACTTGTGCGCATTGAAGTGAACACCATCATCAGTGCACTGCGAGACGTAAAAACAGATAACGAAGCAACGCAACAACGTATTTATCGAGCACAAACGCAAGGAGCTCGTCTGGTCGAGTCACTCGATCTTGCGTTGGGCACATTTACGGGATACGTCGCCTATGTCGAAGGGTCACCAGAGCGCCCATCTCTCCGCCTCAGCCCACTTCATGTTGGCGATGTCTTACAGAAAAACGTGTGGGACTCACATGTCGCAATTCTCACAAGCGCCACGGTTCCGTCTGCCATGCCAGAGCGCGTAGGACTACCCCTCGAAGGCACCGAAGTACTCACCGTCGATTCACCCTTCGACTACGAGCGCAACTCCCGCTTGTATTGCTCGCCCAACTTCCCAGACCGCAACTCTCCTCAGTTCACACCATTTGTGCACGATGAACTCGAGTCACTCATCACTGCGGCAGGCGGACGAACGCTTGCGCTCTTCACCAGCAACAAAGCGCTTAATGAAGCCACCGAAGCCCTTCGTCAACGCGTTCCTTTCCCCATTCTCAGCCCATCCGATTATTCACGTCAGCGCATCATTGAGATGTTCATGGAAGACGAACACGCGTGCATCTTTGCGTCTCAGTCTTTTTTCCAAGGGGTAGACCTGCCTGGCCGTACGTTGTCTCTGGTGATTCTCGACAAACTTCCGTTCCCTCGCCCCGACGACCCACTTCTCGAAGCTCGTCGCGAAGCCGTTGGCCGAGACAAAGCGTTCACACTGATTGACCTTCCCATTGCAGCAACTTCTCTTGCGCAAGCAGCAGGGCGCCTCATTCGCACCGCCGACGACATGGGTGTCGTTGCTGTTCTCGATAATCGTTTGGCAACCAAGAACTATTGGCGAACCCTCATTGCTGCACTCCCACCAATGACGCGCACACGAGAGCGCGCAGAAGTAGAACAGTTCTTGCGCGATATCACCGCAAAGAAGTAGTTAGTAACCCAGACGTTCTAACCGGTCTGGCTTTTGTTGCCAGTCTTTGTCCACCACAACGTGCAACTCAATGAAGGCACCTGGCGCCATTTGGTGTCGCACATTTTGCCCCACCTTCTTCAACAGTTCTCCACCCTTGCCAATGACCATGCCTTTTTGGCTCTCGCGCTCGACCAAAATTTCACATCGCACCCGCGGCCATTCCCATTCGGTCACACGCGTGGCAACTGAATATGGAAGTTCGTCCTTCAGTACCGCCAGCAACTGTTCTCGTACCAGTTCTGCCACCCATTGCGCTTCGTCGGTGTCGGACACCATGTCTTCGGGGTAATACGCCGGCCCTTCTGGCATTTTCTGCATGAGTGCTGCCAACAGTTCAGGGACGCCTTCACCCGTCACAGCCGAGACCGGAAAATACTCTGCGGCTTCCAACACCGATACCGCTTGTAGTTGTGCAAACAACTGCTCGCGACTTGCTTTATCGGTTTTATTGACAACGACGAATGCATTTCGAATGTCTATGTGATCGGCCACCCACTGATCACCACGACCAAATGGTTTACACGCATCGATCAGCAAACACACAACATCTACATCGTTCACGCTGTCGAGTGCCGTTGCGTTCACCCGCTCACCTAATGCGGTGATGGGCTTGTGTATTCCAGGAGTGTCAACAAAAACAATCTGACCGTCGGCGGTGTGATGAACACCGCGAACTCTGGTGCGAGTGGTTTGCGGCTTATTCGAAACGATGGACACCTTGGACCCACAGATGGAGTTCACCAAAGTTGATTTCCCTACGTTGGGACGACCAACAAAGGTGACAAAGCCGCTGCGCACAGTCACAGGGTAGTGACAAATAGAGGTCAGTGGAACACTTGCGCAGGTTTTCATGCGCAATACTTAAGACATGCTTCAGAACGCATTCAAGAATCTCGACGCACGCAAGTGGTTCGACCGCATGCAACCGCAAACTCTCTCCATCGCCACTTTTCTCCTCTACATCGATGGAGTTTTTTCATTTCTGCGCTTTCTCGACCGAAATGACATCGAGGGATACATGCGGATGCAAGGCGGGTTCTATGCCCTTCTCACCTTCGCCTTCATCCTTTGTTTTCCAGCAGGTGCGTTTTTTATGGCCAACGGAAAGTTATTCGGCTGGTATCTGTCGCTCATCGCCGCCTTCTCGCCGTTCATTCTTCGGGCAATTTTCAAGCTGACCCTCGCAGACTTCGTGTCGTGGAAAGACGTCATCGTGGGCAATAGCTATGTGAACCTCATGTTTGAGGTTGCCCTCTGCGCCCTTCTTCTCCACTCAATGACCCAGAACTACGTCAAGCATTGGCTGCGTTAACCACCCAGCCCGCACGTGTGACACACTCATAGGCATGACACGTCACATTGAAAGCCTTGAAGCCCTAAAAACCCTCGTTGGTGAGCACCTCGGATACTCCGAATACATGGTTATCGACCAGGCCCGCGTTCAGTTATTCGCAGACGCCACCGGCGACCAGCAATGGATTCACACCGACCCAGAGCGCGCAAAAGCCCAGTCACCATTCGGCGGACCTATTGCTCACGGGTACCTCACACTCTCCCTAGGACCAGTTTTGTTGCCACAAATCTTCTCCGTTGGCGGTGTCGCCATGGGCGTCAATTACGGCGCAAACAAGGTTCGATTTATGGCACCAGTACCCGTAGGTGCAAAGTTGCGTGCCGGAGTCAAGGTGTTGGCCGTCGACGACATTGCTGGCGGCGCACAAGTCACTATCGAAACCACTTTTGAAACTGAGGGTTCATCGAAGCCATCGTGCGTTGCAGAAGTGATCTTCCGTTACTACGCAGGCTAAGAACGGCGCCTCCTAACGAAAGTTAGGAATGACCTTTTTTGCAAACAGTTCTATGGTTTCCGTGCTCGGATAGTCGGGACACCACGGAATAAAACCCGTGCAACCAGCATCTAGGTACTTCTGGATTTTTTCGCTGACCTGTTCAGGCGTACCGACTAAGGCTTTTTCGCGCCACTGATCTGCTGCGAGTCCCCACGGATTTTTTGATCCGGCCTGTTCAATCTCTTTTTCCGTCTCGCGGATGAAGACTTCACTAGAGATTGTCTTGCGGATGGTGTCTTCGTCGCGGCCCACTGTCTTGCAGTGACCCTTCAGAATCTCACGCTTTTTAATGAATTCGTCCAACGAACTTCCGAAGTTCGATACATCGGCATGCTCGGCAACAACTCGCAACGTGAGCTGCTCTCCACCGCCACCAATCCATACGGGGGGTGTGGGTTGTTGCAGCGGCTTCGGGTCACAGTGGGCTCGCGACATCTTGTAGAACTTGCCGTCATAGGAGGTTTCTGGTTGTGTCCACATGGACTTCACGATTTCTACGGTCTCACGTAACATTCCAATGCGGTCTGATGGCTTTGCGAACTCGTATCCGTATCCCTTGTATTCGTTTTCGTACCAGCCAGCCCCAATACCCCAGTCGAGACGACCACCAGAGATGACATCGACAGTGGACGTGATCTTTGCTAGCAGTCCCGGATTGCGATAGCTGTTGCACCCCACCATTTGACCCAAGCGAATTCGCGAGGTTCGTTGACTGATGGCGGCAATGGTGGTCCAACATTCAAAGACAGCTTCATGTGCCGGTTTTGGAACGTTGTGAAAGTGGTCGTACACCCAAATGGAGTCGAATCCGAGTTCTTCTGCAAGGACTGCAATGTTCACCGAGGTGTTCCACTTGTTCTCGGCACCCTCAATTCCGGCTAGTTCCATTTTCCATCCTTGAGGAATGAAGACTCCGAAGATTGGGGCATGGGGGTTGTTCGACATAGTCCCTCCTTTCGTGCCGAGGTTATCGTTCCTCTATGTCCGCGTTCCCACCTGCCACTCTCAGTTATCCCGAACTACACGAGGCCATTGCAGCCACTCGACCCGACGAAGAATGTCTCATCTTCCGAGATAGGCGATTCACATGGCAGCAAATCACGGACAGAACACGACAGTTAGCGAACTATCTTGCGACACAAGGACTTGGCTGTCACACGGAACGCACCGCTCTAAAAGGATGGGAAACCGGACAAGATCACCTTGCCATCTACTTGCACAATGGCAATGAATACCTAGAAGCGATGCTCGGTTCATGGAAGGCCCGCGTTGCCCCCTTCAACGTGAACTATCGCTACGTTGCCGAAGAACTGCAATATCTATTAACCGATTCCCAAGCATCAGCAATAGTGGTTCACTCGCGCTTTGCTCCGTTGCTTCAAGAAGTTCGTGCTGCTCTTCCACATCTTCGCGTCATCTTGCAGGTTCCCGATTCTTCACATAACGAACTCTTGCCCGGCGCTGTGTGGTACGAGGATGCATTGCAACAATCCCCCACGTCGAAACCTTCAGCGGGATACCACGGCGACGATCTCTACATCCTGTACACCGGCGGCACCACGGGTATGCCAAAAGGAGTCCTCTGGCGAAACGCTGACGCCGTCGTTGAGTGTTTTGGCGGATCAAAAACTGCTGCCACTGTGGACGAGTTTTTACTTGAAGCCGTTGGCGCCTTGCGATCCTTACCTAGCCCGCCGTTTATGCACGGTGCTGGCCACTGGATAGCCATGCGTACGTGGTTATCGGGTGGCACCATCATTGTTCAGTCCCAACCAGATCGACTTGACGCTGAAGACATTTGGGGCCTAGTCGAAAAAGAAAAAGCGAATTTCCTGCTGATCGTTGGTGATGCATTTGCTCGACCCTTATTAGACGGACTGAAAGACAACACACGCGATTTGTCATCGCTTCTTACAATCTTGTCTGGTGGCGCAGCATTGTCCGCCCACTTAAAGAAAGAATTTCTCGAATATCTTCCTTGGATCATGATGGTCGACGGTCTTGGATCATCCGAAGCAGGCGGCCAACTGTCGCAAGTGTCGGCGGGTGACTCTGCAAGCACCGGAACATTTCCCCTAGCACCACAAAACCACATTCTGTCCGAAGACATGACACGAGTTCTCGAACCGGGACACGAAGAGTTGGGGTGGCTTGCGAAAAGCGGTCGCTTAGCCCTTGGATACTTGAACGACGCAGCCAAGACTCAAAAGACCTACCCCGTTGTTGACGGTGTGCGTTACGTAGTCCCCGGCGATCGTGCGCGGGTCACTGCCGATCTCATTATTGAGCTTCACGGTCGTGACTCGGTAACCATTAACTCAGGTGGAGAAAAGATTTTTGCAGAAGAAGTCGAAGCCGCGGTGAAGGCACACCCAAGCGTGTACGACTGCGTCGTCACCGGTCGCCCAAGTGAACGTTGGGGCAATGAAGTGGTTGCCATTGTCCGTTTGAAAGACGGCGCAACTCAAGATGAAGCATCGCTACTTACAGAAGCAGAGAATCACATCGCGCGTTACAAACTGCCTAAGGCGTTTGTCTTCGTGCCCGCAATTGTTCGCTCGCCAGCCGGCAAAGCCGACTACAGATGGGCGAAACAAATAGCTGCGGACGCAGCACACTAAGAACTAAACCGGCAAATCGCCAGTGGCTTTGCGGGTCGTCCCTGTGTCGGTGAAGGCCTTTATGGTGTTTTCGGCAATACGCATTTGATGAATTTCGTCGGCGCCATCGGCAAACCTTGCCCAACGAGCGTTCTGCATCATGTTGGCAAGTGGAGTGTCGGTTGAATAGCCCAATGCGCCATGCACCTGAATGGCACGGTCAATAATTCGGTTCAGACTGTTTGCAACAAAGTGCTTCGCCATAGAGACTTCCGTTCGGAAATCTTCGCCCTTGTCAATTTTGTATGCGGCGTGCAAAATCATCAACTTGCACTGGTACAGCTCCATTGCAGAGTCAGCAATCATCCACTGAACGCCCTGCTTTTCTGCCAAGTACGAACCGTGGCTATAGCGCTTTAGTGAACGGTCCACCATCATGTCGAGCGCAGTCTCTGCCTGGGCAACCCATCGCATACAGTGCGCAAGACGAGCGGGACCTAAACGATATTGACCCAAACGGTGTCCGTTGCCACGACCTCCAAGAATTTGGCTGTCGTGCACGCGCAAATCGGTAATAACAATCTCTGAGTGACCCGTTGAACCATGCATGGTTTCCACTTCACGAACATCGTTCCAACCTTCTGTTGGAAGATCAATGAGAAATGCGGTGTTGGCTCCACGAGATCCAGGGGGGACATCCATTTCTGTACGTGCAATAAGAATGGCGAACTTTGCTCGTCGTGCACCAGAGATGAACCACTTATGTCCGTTAATGATCCACTCATCTCCGTCTTTGATTGCGTGCGTCTTAATGAGCGTGGGATCAGAACCAGCAACTTCTGGTTCGGTCATTGCGAAACACGACGACGACGTACCTTTCAGGAGTGGCTTTAGATATTTCTCTTTCTGTTCATCGGTTGCCCAATGAAGCAGGGTGTGCATATTTCCTTCATCTGGTGCGTTGCAGTTGAACACCCAAGGGCCCACGCGAGTCTTTGCCGCTTCTGCTTGCACCATTGCCAGCGCAACGTGGCCAAGACCCATACCGCCAACATCTTTGGGCATGTGAGGCAACCACAAGCCAGCCTCTACTGCTTTGTGACGCAACTCGATGAGATCGCGAACATAGGCGGCGCGCATCTCTGGTTCCATTTCGTCACGGTGACCGTAGGGCTCCATTGCAGGCTTAATGACGTTGTCAACAAAGTCGCGCACTCGAGAACGAATTTCTTCATGTTCTGGCGCAAGCGTGAAATCAATCATGGCGGTGTCTCCCCTTCAACACGTGGCGTTCCACCCATTCTGCTGCCCCGTGACCAAAGACTGCGAGTCAAGAACCCAATGGTTCAGAGATATCCCAATAGCCTTTCATCTGTGAGCACATCTGATTCGTCCGGCAAGTCATCCTGGGACACCCAGGCCCTGCCTGAGGGTGAAGACAAGCAACGCATGGTGCGCAACATGTTCGATGCAATCGCGCCTCGGTATGACCTTGTGAATCGAATCATGACTTTTCGTCTCGATGTTCGCTGGAGGCGACGCGCGGTGAAAGACCTTCAACTAGCACCGGGCTCACTTGTGTTGGACCTTGCATCAGGTACCGGAGATTTATGTGTCGATCTTCGTCGTGCCGGTCTTACGCCAGTTTCGATGGACTTGTCATTTGGCATGCTGTCGAATGACCGAAGCGGAGCACCCAGAGCGCAAGCCGACATTCTTCATCTTCCAGTTCCAAACGGTTCGGTGGACGGAATTATTTGTGGTTTTGCACTTCGCAACTTGGTGAACCTCGACGAATTCTTCGCAGAGTGTGCTCGAGCCATTCGCCCTGGTGGTCGAGTTGCATTGCTCGATGTAGGCGTTCCACACAACCCCATCATCCGATTTGGGAACAACATCTACTTTGGCAAGATTGTTCCGCGAATTGGTGCATTGCTTAGCGATGGCCCCGCGTACCGATACCTTCCAAAAAGCGTTGCGTATTTGCCCGACAGAAAGACTCTCGTAGAGAAACTACGAGCAGCTGGTTTCACCGATGCGACACATCATCAACTGTCTGGTGGCCTCACACAATTAATGGTGGGCACGCGCACTGCATGAAATATCGTGTCGTTCCTGTCGACCAATCATTCGACCTGAATGATGTGTGCAACGGCGATGGATTCCTTTTTGTTCGTAACAACACCGGCCATGCCGCACGCGGAATTGTTGCTCTCGCAAACGACCGTGATATTTCAAACCTTTTGTCTTCGCTTCAACAAGCAGATGGCTCCCTAAAGAGAGCCCCGCTTGCATTCGGACTCGTTCCCTTTCTTCCATCTTCTCCATCCACATTTTTTCTTCCTCACGCAACGTTCAGTGTGCACGACGATGGTTCCCGCACGCTGACATTGATTGGCGCTACAGACGACGACATCAACGACAACGCCGTTTCATCTGTTCTCTCCTCTGCACTTCAACCAATTACAGCCACTCCATCGGCGGGTTCGTATTCCGTGAAGCCCGCAACTCCCATTGACACCTACTTGGCGGCCGTCACAGCGGCTCGTGATGCGGTACGGCGCGGCGATATTCACAAAGCTGTCATTGCGCGCGACGTCGATGTCACTAGCGATACTCCTTTCAATATTCACGGAGTGTTGCTTCGGCTTCGTTCGTCATTTGGGTCTAGCTACCGATTTTGCGTGGGAAACATGATTGGCGCGTCTCCAGAACTTCTTATTCAAGTGGACGGCCGAATTGTTCGAAGTCACCCGTTGGCCGGAACAGCCCCACGCACGGGGGATCCCGACACCGACGCTCGGCTTGCTGCAGAACTCATCGCCAGCACAAAGAACCAAATTGAACACCGAGTTGTCATCGACATGGTTCACGACACCTTGCTTCCACATTGTTCGTATCTGGACTGGGAAGCAGAACCGTCCATTGTGCCGGTAGCCAACGTTCAACACTTGGGAACAGCCATTGAAGGCGCACTTGCTGAACCTGTGCCGAATGTTCTTCAACTGGTCAGAGCTCTGTGCCCCACTCCGGCACTTGGCGGATCTCCGTCAAAAGAAGCGATAGATCTCATTACACGCCATGAAGGATTCAATAGAGGAAACTATGGCGGAGCAGTTGGCTGGGTAGACGCCGACGGAAACGGAACTTTTGCCGTCACCATTCGCTGCGCAGAACTCAGCGACAACCGAATGCATGCTCGCTTGTTTGCAGGGGGTGGCATCGTGGCCGAAAGTGAGCCGCTTGCCGAACTAGCCGAGACTCAAGCCAAGTTTCAGGCGATGCTGTCGGCTCTTATTCGACCGTAGACACAGCGGCTACGACCGCTGCATTTAACGCGTCGTGTTGCCCAACATTCACCGAACGAACTAGCGGTACTTCAATGAGGCATGTTCCATCGGAATGCAACGCGGCCAGAAGCGATTCAGGGTGGGTTGCCTTTTCGTATCGAATGCCGTGTGTTGCCGCAAGGTGTTCAAATGAAGCGCCGTGCGGAGTGCCGTACAACAACTCAAATGTGGCTTCATCTACCTGCGTTGCTTGGGGCAGGAACGAGAAAATGGCGCCGCCGTCATTGTTGGTCACCACGATCTTCATGGTGACGTTGCGTTGAGCAAGACCCCACAAACCATTTGAATCATGAAGACATGCAACGTCACCGATGAGCACGGTGACAGGCCGTTGAGTTGCTAGCGCAACACCTACAGCGGTACTCGTGACACCGTCAATGCCGTTTGTTCCCCTGTTTGAATGAACTGTGACATGCGGGGTGACTGTTCCAAACCATTCAACATCCCGAATGGGCATTGACGACGACACAACAAAATGCGACCCTGCAGCCAGCGAATCGGTGACTGTTCGTGCAATAGAAGGTTCGGACCATTCTTTTTGTGTCCACTGCGAGATGGCATTCTGAGCAACAGTCTCTGCAGCATTCCACTGCGCCGCCCAGTTACTCGCAGATGCAGACACATTGGCCTTCACTGCAGTCATCAATTCATCGATAGGCGCAATATATGTTCGCTGCGTGGAGTGATCTGGATCTGTCACCATTGATGTTGATTGCACCTGTACAACCGGTATTCCATGACGAGAAACCCACTGTGCCGTCACTTTCGATGCGGGTGGGTCGCCCACACGCACCACAACATCGGGAACATGAGAGTCTGCAAAACCGCTGTTGCGCAAAATAGGGTCGAAGGCCACAACAACATTCGGTTCACACACTCGAAGTCCGCTGCGAGGGTCGGCAAACACGGGCCAACCCATGTGTTGTGCTAGTTCCAGCACCGACGACGTTGCACCACGGCCAGCAATAAATATGCCGCGCTTGCCCGATATGTCTGCTGCGAAAGAAGCAACGAGTTCAGCGGACACTGAATGCGCCGCCACAACCGTTGACCACCCATTGTGACGACCGTCGGGTAACGGCGATGCAGTTCCCAATAACGGTTCACGGAATGGAAGATTGAGATGAACTGGTCCGGGTCGTTCACCGCACGACAAAGACACCGTACGCGCGGCCAGCGAACGCCATGTATGTGACGCGTCATCTGACGGCACTCCGGGGTCGTGGAACCACCGAACCGCAGAACCAAACAAGTTGGTTTGATCGATGGTTTGTGCAGCACCAACATCTCGTAACTCTGGAGGCCTATCGCCCGTGCACACAATGAGTGGAACATTCGCCTGATGGGCTTCCACAACCGCTGCGTGGAAATGAGTTGCGGCAGTTCCAGAAGTGCACAACAGAATTGCTGGTATTCCCGTGGCTTCGCCAATGCCAAGTGCAGCAAATGACGCACTTCGCTCGTCATGAAACAAATGAACCGCGAATTCTTTACGAGCAGCCAATTGCACGGCCAACGGAGTGCTTCGACTACCCGGTGCGATGACGGCCTGCGTGATGCCCAGGGAGAGCCATTCATCCACCAAGGTGGCACAGAAAGTGGCTGCGGTGTCGCCTGGAGTACTCATGGCACCTATCGTGTCACCTGTGAAGGTTGAAATTTGGTCTGATGTGGTGTGTCCATGGTGCTTTATAGGCAAGCGCCGTTTTGAGACCGCCGTGGCACAACTTCGCGAGAAGGGTGTCACAGACCCCATAGAAGTGGAATTTCGCGCCTACCAGCTTGACCCCACCGCCCCCGTGGGCGCTCCCACGCCCGTTGTCGAGGCATATGCCAAGAAGTTCGGCGGCACAGAGCGCGCTGAGCAAATCTTGAACCACGTCACCCGTGTGGCCGCCAGCGACAACATTGAGTTCAACATGGATATCGCATTACGGGCCAACACCATTTTGTGCCACCGCGCCCTTCATTGGGTGCTCTCCACTCACGGAGCATCAAAACAGAACGAAATGAAAGAAGCCCTCCTTCTTGCGTACTTCACCAACGGGCAAGACGTTGGTGATCTTGATGTGGTTCTTCAGGCTGCGTCAAACGTGGGTCTTGATTCTTCAGCGCTACGCACATGGCTAGAGGCTGGGGAAGGTATTGACGATGTACGAAGCGATTTGCAACAAGCGCTCGATATGGAAATTTCCGGGGTCCCCTGCTTTGTCATCGATGGCAAGTACATGATTCCCGGCGCCCAGGATGTTGACGTGTTTGTACAAGTGCTTGAACGAGTCCTCTCGAAGTGACGTCACTTGCCACTCGCGTTGTTGGTACTGGCGAGCCACTCGCCTTTGTTCACGGTTTTACACAAACCGGCAATTCATGGCTACCGCTCTTACACCACATGACAACCCCTGTGTGCGCCACATTGATTGACGCGCCCGATCACGGAAACTCTCACCTATCACTATCGCTTACTGAAACTGCAGACGAACTCGTCGCACTCGTCAGTCAACAAACTCTGGTGGGCTATTCAATGGGGGCTCGCATGGCTCTCACCGCAGCCATCGCCTACCCACAGGCCTTCACCCGACTTGTTCTCATTAGTGGCACAGCAGGCTTAGACACCGAAGAGGAACGCCGCCAACGCGTGGCAAGTGATGAAGCCCTTGCCACTCACATTGAAGACGCTGGTGTTGAAGCCTTCATTCCCGAATGGCTTGCAAATCCCATGTTCGCTGGGCTGAGCACCGAGAATGCGCGTATCAACGAGCGATTAACGAATAGCGCGTCCGGGCTGGCATCGTCTTTGCGCCGTGCTGGTACAGGCACTCAACAACCAGTGTGGAATTCTCTACACACACTCGCAATACCCGTTCTAGTCATAGCCGGCCAGAACGATAAAAAATTCAGTGCCATCGCCGAACGGCTTCATTCATTACTGCCTAATTCAGAACTGCACATTCACCCAAACGTGGGCCACACAGTGCATCTTGAAGACCCTGCGGGCTGCGCTGCTGTATTAGACAACTGGTTACAACGAACTCAGCGCTAACAGAATTCCTGCGGCATACGTAATGCCAAGAATTAATTGGGCTTTACCTACGGCTCCGAGAACAATGATGAGATCTTTGCCTTGTGCGCCACGCGCCACCGCATCGAGAGCTGGTTTCGTGGCGATCACACCAACCAAACCGAATAACGTAAACACACCAGCCGTGAACGATGTAGCAGTGATTGCTGCAAAGGCAACGACAATTAAAACTGCAAACAGTTTGCGGGTGCGAACATCTCCTATCTTGACGGCCAGGGTTCGTTTGCCCGCCACAGTGTCGCCGGGAATATCACGCAGGTTATTAATCACCAATAACGCGCACGCATAGGCCCCCACTGCAATTGACGCAACCCAACCTGTCGCCGAGAACGTTTCCGCCGTGACGTATTCGGTACCCACTGTTGCCACGATGCCAAAAAAGACGAAAACGAATACTTCGCCATAACCTGCGTACCCATACGGACGCGGACCGCCTGTATATGTCCACGCAGCTGCAATAGATGCAACACCAATCAGCAATAACCACAGCGTTGTGGTGAGCGCAAGCACCAGACCAGCGACCGCGGCAATGCCAAACGATAGAAATGCAGCGCGCTTTACTGCTGTCGCAGTGGCAACACCTGATCCCACCAGTCGAAGTGGTCCCACGCGCTCTTCATCGGTTCCACGAACTCCGTCTGAATAGTCATTTGCATAGTTCACACCCACCTGCAGTGCCAGGCTGACCACCAGTGCCGCCAACGCACGCCACCACACAGGTTCATCTACTGCAGAAGCACTTGCTGCGCCTACTGCGACTGGCACGACGGCGGCGGGAAGGGTACGCGGACGAGCACCAAGTACCCATTTCTTCCAACCCAGTGACGAAGGTGACGGCGTAGAACTCATTGGTCAAGTGTCGCACGGGACATACGCTGAATGTGTGAACGAACTGGTCTGCCTCGATGTGCCATGTGGACAGGCCATGGTTGACCGCATCAAGAGAGCATGGGACAACGGTGACGCCATCTTTCCGTTGGACCAACGCCTCCCTGCGCCAGAGCGAGCACGCGTTCTAGAGATCATTCAGCCCACCCTCGTTTTCGACGGAAGCGACGATGCGCGCGTTGATGGTCGCCCTGTTGAACCTGGCGATGCCGTCGTTGTTGCCACTAGCGGCACAACGGGTTTACCCAAAGGTGTAGTTCTCACCCACGCAGCCATTGAAGCTAGTGCCCGTGCCACATCGGCTCGCTTGGGCGTCGACCGTTCCGATGTGTGGTTTGCGTGTCTGCCACCTGCTCATGTTGGTGGCCTCAGTGTTGTCCTTCGATCTCTCGTAATGGGAACTCCGCTCATCACAGCACCACAATTTTCTGTCGATGCCTACAACGATGCCGCTCTCAATGGCGCAACTCTGGTGTCCCTTGTTGCCACCGCACTTCAACGCGTTAATCCCAGCCTGTTTCGTTCCATTGTCCTCGGCGGATCGAAACCACCTGCATCATTGCCCGACAATTGCATCGTCACATACGGGCTCACCGAAACAGGCAGTGGTGTTGTCTACAACCGAACGCCGCTAACGGGCGTCGAGATTGACATACGAGACGGAATCATCTGGTTGCGCGCACCAATGCTGTTGCGTTGCTACAGAGACGGTCATTCTCCGTTAGACAACTCTGGCTGGTTCCGCACCGGAGATATGGGAACTTTCCAAAACGGCTTACTGAACGTGGAAGGACGAGAGGGCGACCTCATTATCTCAGGTGGCGAAAACGTGTGGCCAGAACGAGTTGAAGACGTTCTTGGTACGCATCCGTCAATTGCCGATGTCTGTGTTGGTGGAGTTCCCGATGCTCAGTGGGGTCATGCAGTCACTGCATGGGTGGTGCTACACGACGGCCACACACTCAACTTGTCTGAGGCGAGAGAGTTTGTGAAATCAACACTTCCCGCGCATTGCGCACCGCAGGCTCTTCATGTGGTTACCAGTATTCCGCGCACGGCTCTTGGTAAACCAAAGCGAGCCGAACTAATTGCACATGCCAGTTAGTCGTCGTCCAAGACAGGCTTTAAACGAACTTCGGTAATGCGACGGCCTTCTAGTGCTTCCACCACAATTCGCCAACCGTCGACCTGAATGGACTCACCCACAACCGGAACATGCTCAAGAGTTCCGAAGAGATAGCCACCTACTGTGTCGAATTCGTCGTCTTCCAATTTCAATCGGAAGTGATCGTTGAACTCGGAAATTGCCATACCCGCGTCAACCAGCGACTCTCCATTTGGCAATTGACGAACAACGGGAACCTCATCGTCGTGCTCATCCACAATTTCGCCAACAAGTTCTTCTAAGCAGTCTTCCAATGTGACAAGACCCACGATGCTTCCGTACTCGTCGGCGACTATTGCCATATGGAAGTGTTCGCGTTGCATCTCGCGCATTAACTTCGCGACTGGTTTGTTTTCCGGAATAACAATTGCTGGCCTCACCAATGAATCAACGGTGAGCCCACCTTCCCCTGCGCGTATGCGGCGCATGAGGTCTTTGGCATAAATGATTCCCAGAACGTCTTCGTTGCCTTCGTCGTCTTCACGCATGACAGGCAAGCGGCTGACACCATGCTCGAAGGCTTCGTCTAACGCATCGTCTATCGACGAACCCGCATCAACACTGATGATGTCGGGCTTAGGCCGCATAATCTCCCGAACAACTGTGTCACCGAACTCAATAATGGACTCAATCAGTTCGCGCTCTTCATGTTCGATGATTTCTTCTTCGGCGGCGGCTTCCACAATGCCAAGGAACTCTTGTTCACCAATGAATGGACCCTTCTCCAGCCCCTTGCCTTTCACCACGATGTTGGTCAGACCAATAAGCGCTCGACTCACCATTCGTAGCGGCCAGAAGGCAACAAGCAACGACACCAGACGCGACGTAGACAAAGCTGCACGATCAGAATGCAACACGGCGTATGTCTTTGGGACTGCTTCGGCGAACACAAAAAACACAACTACGTTCAGAACAACACCAACAGCCACACCAACAGCGCCGAACAATCGGCCAGCAACAACACCCGTGAGCGTCGCCTGAATTGTTTGACAGACATTCACTGACAGCAAAAGCGGATTCACCCAGCGTTCTGGTTGAGTGACCAAGGCAAGCAGTGCGGCACCACCCCGTGCACCCGAATCTGCCAAGGCTTGTGCCTTCGGCTTTGAAACCCTAGAAAGACCCATCTCGGCGATGGACAACACAATGAGCACCAGCAGCAAGACTCCGATGGCAAAGAGCATCCACCAATCAATTGTGGTTGGAGCTGAAGCAATCATTCGTTGTGGTCCTGTCTGAATCCGTGTGGCGCTGGGCCGTTCCAATGGTGGTCACACAAAATGTGCAACTCTCGTTCCCTCATTCGAATGGTGTCTTCTTCAATTGCATGGTCGTACCCAAGCACATGAAGAATTCCGTGAACAACGAGAAGCGCAATTTCGTCATCGAGTGTTCCGGCATGCTCGGGTGCTTGCTGTTTCGCAATCGCCGGACACACCAGAACGTCACCAAGCAAAGTTGGCATGTCGTCATGATCTGTGTGTGGCCGAGCAGGACCACGTGTTAACGCACCCGGACCTTGCGAATCCGCTACTTCCACACCGTCCAACGGAAAAGACAGCACATCTGTAGGGCCGACTTTGCCCATGTGTTCGGAATTTAAGTCGGCAATTGTTGCTTCGTCAACGAAGAACAAAGACAGCTCACACCCTCCACGTACGCCTTCTGCTCGCAATGCCTGAATAGCAAGATTTCTCCATTTAGGAAGGTCTATGGGTACATCCGATTGTTCATCGGAACAGAACACTTCAGGCACACCATCGCCACCAGCACGCTTGGGGGCATCGATACGCGGTCGAGAATCACCCACGTTGCTGACCCCGTTTAGACGACGATCTGTCTGACGAGCCCGCTCGTTCATACGCAGCGACAATGTCGGCGACAATTCGGTGACGCACAACATCGGATCCGTCCAATGTGACGAAAGAAAGAGACTCGATGTTGCCAAGTTTTTTCTCAAGTCCGACTAATCCGCTACGGCCATCGGAAACATCGATTTGCGATACGTCTCCTGTAACAACAACCTTTGAACCAAAACCAATACGAGTGAGAAACATCTTCATCTGTTCTGGGGTTGTGTTCTGTGCTTCGTCCAAAATGATGAAGGAATTGTTGAGGGTTCGTCCACGCATAAAGGCCAACGGAGCCACCTCAATAGTCTGCCGTTCTATTAATTTCTGTGCGGCTTCTGCTTCCACCATGTCGAATAATGCGTCGTACAACGGACGCAAATACGGGTCAATCTTTGCCATCAAGTCTCCAGGCAGGAAACCCAGACGCTCACCTGCTTCGACAGCAGGTCTGGTGAGAATAATGCGCTGCACTTGACGCGCGTGAAGAGCCTGCACAGCCATGGCCACCGCTAACCAACTCTTTCCGGTACCTGCTGGACCAATACCGAAGGTGACGGTGTTTTCTCGGATGGCGTCGACATATCTTTTCTGACCAGCGGTCTTGGGTCGAACCATCCGCCCACGTGAACCTTTCAGAATGTCGTCGGTGAGCACAGTGGAGGGGCGTTGTTCTGCGCGCACCATAACAATGCTTCTGTCCATCACCGACTGGTCAAGCCGTTCGCCACGCTGCAACAACAACACCATCTCTTCGAACAATTTGCCCACTTGATGTGCGCGCGGACCGGCACAATGAATTTCGTTTCCGCGAACAACAACAGACACATCGGGAAATGATTCTTCGACACGCCGCAAGAGTTCATCTCGTTGACCCAACAACTCGGCCATGAGATGCGTGCCCGGAACAACGACCGTGACGGTGGGGGCGACTGTGCTCATCTGCCCTTCAGACTACCGATACGGCTGGGTTCCCTGAGATTCCACAGCAGGACAAAGCACCCGTAGTACCGTCACAGTGGTTCGTAATGGGCGGTCGCAACATGTCAAAAACAGAGGACACAGGTGCGTAGGGCTCTTTCCACGGCTTCATGGGCTGCGTCCATAGCCGCAATCATCGTCGGGGCCGCTCATGGTTTTCTGGCCGAATCACTCGCTTCCCCATGGGCATGGACGGCACTTGCCGTATTGGGCCTTGGTGTCGTTGTGGGCTCCCCTGTCCACAAACCATCATTCACGGTGTTAGCCACACTCGTAGTGAGCTGTGTCCCGTTGGGCTTTGCTCTCGCATTGTCTCGTGCAACTACATCGGCTTCAACAATTGAAACGTTGATGGTGCTGTCACAAGCAACCCTTGCCCTGGGTCTCGCCGTTTTTGTCAAACGTCGACTCGGATCTCGCGCATCCGCGGTGCTTGCAGACGGGGTCATCGTCGCCATGGGTGCATGGGTTCTTATCTGGGTAGTTCTTGTTCGGCCGCTTATTGACACCAACGCAACAACTTCGCTCACCACATTGCGAGCAGCATCGCTTGGTGTAGCCATGGTTGTTCTTTTCCTCCTTGCAACCCTTTTGTTTTCAGACACATCACCCACGATTGCCGTAGGAATGTTTGGCGTTGCAATTGGTCTTGGTTTGGTGGGCGTGGTGCTACGTGCGTTGTCCTTTCGGGGCGACATCACAATTAATGAAACAACATTTGTTGCGCCATTCTTGATGGCTGCTGGTTTGGCAGGCGCCGCGCTTCTCCATCCGTCGGTTCGCGATGTTCATAAACCGGGTTCGGTCAGATTGTCGCCACCACTTATGACTCGACTCCTCACAACCACCGTGTCGCTTATTGCCCCCATCATTGTGTTGGCTCTTACCGATGCTCACGGAACACAAGATCGTGTGGTTCGCACATTGTCGGTCTCGGTGTTGGCCATCGCAGCAATGGTTCGCATTATTCAATCGGTCAGGTCAAATGCACGAACACAAGAGCGGCTTGTTCGCAATGCACTTACCGACTCGTTAACCGGACTACCAAATCGTGTCCTGATGTTGGAACACATAGAGAACGCCGTCCAACAATCGTGGCGCACGAATCGTCAACCCACCGTTCTCTTTATTGATGTGGACAGGTTTAAGAACATCAACGACAGTCTCGGTCACTCAATTGGCGACGACGTTCTTATGCATGTGGCATCGCGACTGTTGACCAGTGTGAACCAACACGCCACTGTGGCTCGCATTTCAGGAGACGAGTTCGTTGTCCTCGATCCCACGACAGAAAGCCCCACTCAATCAGTTCTGTTGGCCGAACAAGTTCTTGACGCTTTCCGGGAGCCGGTCACCACACCCGAAGGTGACATGTTCGTTACAGCCAGTATTGGTGTTGCATATGCGCCAAAAGCAATGGAACTCAGCGCAGACGATCTGTTACGTCATGCCGATACGGCCATGTACCGGGCAAAGGGTGCGGGCCGAAACTGCATTGCGCTCTTCGATGACTCCATGCTGCACACCGTGTCTCAACGACTCGATGTTGAAACGGCGCTCTACCGCGCATTGGAACGAAACGAACTTCATCTCGTTCACCAGCCCATTGTGGACATAGACCTTGGCATAGTCGTTGGTTTCGAGGCGTTAATGCGATGGAACCGAAGCGATGGCGCTGCGGTCTCCCCAGCAGAGTTCATTCCCATCGCCGAAGAGACAGGAACAATTGTTCCTCTTGGTTCGTGGGCAATTAACGACGCACTCACACATTTACGCCAATGGATAGAAACTGGTGTTGTCACGCCAAGCACCACCATGAGTGTCAACGTGTCGCCTCGACAATTGAATGATCCGCAATTTGTTGCCACCGTCAGCAATGCCCTTCAGGCCACAGGAATTCCTGCAGAACAGTTATGGCTTGAAGTCACCGAATCGGTAATGATCACCGAGCCAGCCCAGGCCTTGTCTGCATTGCGGCGATTAAACACATTGGGTGTACGTATCGCCATTGACGACTTCGGCACTGGATATTCGTCTCTTTCTCTACTGCAACAGTTCCCTATTCAATGCGTAAAAATTGATAGAGCCTTTGTGCAGAACATCACCGACGACATTGGTACGCGAAACCTTGTGAAGACCATCATTGCAATGGCCGATGCGTTGGGTGCCGATGTTGTTGCCGAAGGAATAGAAACCGAAGGACAACTGCTGACACTCCAATCACTTGAGTGTCATCGCGCACAGGGCTATTTCATTAGTAAGCCAGTTGCTACAGCCGACGTACCAAACACCGTCAAAGAACTACACGATGGTGATGCGTGGAGAAATCACACCACGAGCGAATAGCTACTTGGGTGCGCCCACCTTTGACAGTGTGCCGTCCGCAGAACGAACGTACAACTCGACGGTGTGGGCGCCATCGGTAAGTAACGAATAGTCAAGAATGGCGGTGTATTCCACTACATCACGTACGCCAGATAACTCACCAATAACCCCGGCTGCAACACCGTTGATTACCACGACGCCCTCGGTACCGATTTCTGTAGGTCCGGTCAAAGAGATTGTTCCGGTGATTAATGACGGAACGCGACTTCCACGTGTGTCGGACACTTTTGTAAACATCTTCTTTTGGTTGAGCGTCCACGATGCAACATCTGTGCTCGCGCCAGCACTGGTGACAGGCTGACCAATTAGAGAAGCGGAGCTACCAACTGCAGCTACTCGGCGAATGTTGCCAACGTTGCTGACAACGGTTGCATAGTGCCGAGCGCGGTCTCGTGCTTCGCTAAAACCACCTGAAAAGACTTGTGATTCACCAGTTGCCGAAACCACCCTTCGTTCGCGACCCGATGGGCACTCTTGCGCGACAGACTCACCAGCAAATTCCCACGATGTAGTGGTTCCCGTGACTTCAAGAATGGTGGGCAAGACGTCCAAGTTGGTCACTGCACAGTCGCTGACCGAAGCCGCCACCTGATTCGGGAACTTCATAAGTAACGGCACACGATAAATGTCGTTGGCTTGTTCCATATCAACAAAGTCGGTATGACGCTGCGGCAGCGTGGGTAAGAAAGAAATTCCGTGATCGGCCGAAACAATAAACAACGTGTTGTCCCAGCGCCCCGCTTCTTTCAGCGTCGACATGGCTTCAGAAATCGCCTTATCTGCCGCGGCCAACTGATACAAGAAAGTTTGGTACGTGTCGCGTACGCCATCTTCACTCTCAGGGTTTGCCGTACTAATTGCCTTCGACAAGGGAGCCACGCGCATGTCCGGAGTGACACGCCATGGCGCATGAGGCAACAGCACGTGCGTCACCTGCACACGCGGAGACGGATCGTTCACCATTGCTTTTACTCCGCGACCAAGTGCATCAATTTGGGACAAAGCACCAACACCGAACTGTTCCTTGAACTTGTCTGCTACGGCGCCAAATCCGCCCCAAGCGCCCTCAATAGATGGGACTCGGCTGCGAAGAAACGGCGGAAACACGCGATGGGCGTACACATAACTGGCATCGCGAAAGAACGATTTCACACGGGACGGTGAGAACGAACCTGTCGACCCTGTTGAACCACCGCACACATCAGGTGGGCACAAACTAGTGACGGGCTCAATGCCACCCACTGCTGTTTTCCCTGCAAACACGGTGAAGATGTTCTTTGGGTACTGAGCCAAAAACGGTCCACCAGCCTGTTGTGGAACAACCGATGCCAGTAGCGCCGGAACCGCCTGGTGAGTGAAGTTCGACTCCGCTACTGCGTTGCGAAACCACGTTGACTCAGATGCCAATTTGGCAAAACCGGGATATCGCTCGGCATTAATTGTTCCGTCTTCGGCCAGCAATGCATAGAGAGGAAACTCATCGAAGACAATCTGAAAAACAGAGACTTCCGAATTTTTGATGACTGCATCAGATTGCGGGCCGTTCGTCATGAACAAAACGGGCTGCAACTGCAAGACCGCGTTCGCTAGAACTGCCACAGACAAAATGGCCAACCAACGCGACCATTCGCGAATGACTTTCTGCGTGTCATACAAGAGAGGCAACACCACAGCCACCAGCGCACCAATAGCCAGTGACCCAACATTGCCGTCAACGTTGAGCCACCGAGCAATTGCCAAACCGAGCAGGAAGGAAAAGCCAGCAATAAGCCATAGGCGCATGGACTCATTGACTTTGGGTCCAAACCATCGGGTGACGCGATCAAGAAGGGTTGCAGCAACTGCTGGTCCTAAAAGGATGGCCAACACAAAGAACGCCGACTCAACGGTAGACATCTTCGAGGCTGAGAAAATGGTGGGGTTCTTCCCATAGAGGTCCAACAGCGGCTGTGCCACCGCCATAGTGGACAGAGCCAAATACGTAAGGAAGTGCCTGCGCATCACCTCTCCACCTTGCCACAATGAAGAGGTGTTCGCCCGTGCCCTCACTTACCGCACCCGCTCTGTGGTGTCTCGTGCACTGGTCGCCTTACTCCTGGTAAGTGCATTTGCGTTGCCTACCCCGGTTCGTGCACATACTGCTCCACGACTCATTGGGGTCAATGGTCAAGGAACCCTCCTCTTTATTGGCGACTCCCTCACTGTTGGCTCCGACGCCTTCGGGTCACTTGCCCGCAAAGCACGAGATTCACTCATCTGGACAAAAGTCATCATGGACGCACGTGTTGGCCGTACTGCGTCTACGGGGGCTTCTTCACTTCGAACTCGGCGCACGTCGCACACCACCGCCATCGTTATCGCGTTGGGCACAAACGACATGATCTCAAAATCAGAGTCGTGGTACCCATCGTGGGTGATTGACAAAGTGATGGTTGAATCTCGTGGCCTACCCGTGTTGTGGTTCACCCTTGAGTTTTCCGCCACTGGTCGCAGTGACTGGCGTCTGCGAGCGTCTCGCTTTAACAAAGCGCTTCGTACAGCACAAGCAAAGTGGCCAAATTTAATGATTGCCGATTGGAATTCTCATTTTGTGCCCAATCGCGTAAGTCGGTTTATTGCAGATGGAGTTCACCTCACAGTGAACGGATACCGCACACGCGCAAACTTTTCTGTAAAGCAGTTGATGCAATTTGGTGACACCATCGTGAACGCAAGCACCACTACTACATCCACCACCACATCCACCACGACAACGACGACCACCACGTTGCCACCGGACACCACAACGACGTCGTCCACTAGCACTACAACAACAACATCAACAACATCAACAACGGCACCATCCCCGCCTACGACATAACGTGAACCGCTACGGTTACACCATGCTCGCTGTTACCGCATCACAAGGCAAAGTATCCGTCGTCGATCGCGACATTCCCGAAGGTGATGGCGAACTCATCGCCGTCACATCATCTGGTATCTGTGGCAGCGACCTTCACATGATTGAAAACGGACTCGTCAACGTCGTGCTTGGTCACGAGTTTGGTGGATACACAACCGATGGACGACTTGTTGCCGTGCGACCAACCGGCGCGTGTGGTTCGTGCAGTCACTGTTCAACACACCATTCACAACTGTGCGCAGAAGCATTACGCAATAGTCACGGCATTTCACGTGATGGTGGACTTGCTGAGTTTGTTCGTGCAACCGAAGATCGACTTTTTGAAATACCGACAGGTACAGATCCGTCGTGCGTTGGACTTGTTGAACCCCTCGCGGTTGTGTTGCACGGCATCAACCGCATGAATGTTCAAAACGGAAGCACAGCCGTTGTCGTTGGCGCAGGGTCCATTGGTTTGTTGGCTGCGGCGGTACTGCGCGACCGCGGAGTCGCAGTAGACATCGTTGCTCGCCACCCCCATCAAGAACGCGCTGCAGAGCAGTTAGGAGTAACGCCGGTTCGCCAAGCTGGCAGCAACTACGACGCGTCGTTTGATGCCGTCTGCACACAGCAGTCGTTCGACACCTGCATCACTGCAACTAGGCCTGGCGGATCACTTCTTGAGTTCGGCATGTTCTGGACACCCGTAGCCCTGAACAACCAGATGCTGCTGAAAGAAATCACCGTGGTGCCGTCCATCTTTTATGGCCACACCCAAGAGCACCACGACTTTCAAGAAGCCGTCGACATCCTGCACCGTGTTCCGTCCATTACTTCTGCCGTCATCACGCATCGATTCGCCCTTTCCGATGCACAAGAGGCATTTGCCGTAGCCGCCGACCGCAAGGCCGGCGCCATCAAAGTGCACCTACTGACATCGCTGTAATTAGCCACCTGAGCGGCAGTTAGAACTACTCACCCTTGTGACCATGTGCAATTAATCGATTGCCCAACACAAGTTGTTTTCTTTGCGTTTGTCTAGGAGCAACATTGCACCCCCTGCTATCGTGACTGCAGTCACACCACGGTGGTGTGCCAACTTTGGGGGTAACTCAATGACTCAACGTCAGACCAATCGGTCACGAGTGTTGCGTCGCGTAGGTGCAGCACTTGCTGCAACTGTTGCGGTGTCCACTGTGACTGCAGCTGGAAGTCAGGCGGCAAAACCGCAAGCGACTTCCAAGTACGGCGGAACAGCGAAGGTGGCCATTTTTGACACCAACGCCGGATTCTGCTTTGCAAACAACAACGCAAACTCTTCGTTGATGGTCATGCGTACCATTTACGAAACATTGTTTGAAAAGACCAATGGTGGAGACATGATCGGCTTGCTTGCATCGGGCTCAAAGAGCTCGAACGGCATGAAGACATGGGACATCTACCTGCGTAAGGGAATTAAGTTCCACGATGGCACCGACTTCAATGCAGATGCAGTGAAGGCAAACCTTGATTACCTCTTGGGTCACAAGGCTGCTAACGCCGCTCTCGCTGCAGCAGCAACTGCGCCGTACATCACTCATGCAACAACCGTTCTCACCACACTGAGCAGTGCTGCTGCTGGTGCAACTGGTGCAGCCGTGCTGACCAACCTTGGTGTTACATCAACCATGAAAACAGAGGACAAAGTTGGACGTCTCTCGTTGCTGACCGCTTTGGGCACATTTGCCGACAAGGGTTCGCTTGACGTTCTCTTGTCTGGTGGAAACAAGGCTGGTGGCTACCTCAAGTCCATCGGACTCGACAAGCTTCCTGACCTCACCTTCTTCCAATCATCAATTGGTTTGGGTACGTCAGCTGCTTTCGGTGCAAACATCACCAAGGTTGATGTTGTCGACTCACACACGGTGCGTCTCACGCTTGACCGTGCACAGAACGACGTTCCCGGAATGCTGTACGCATCTGGTCGTTTGTTCATGCGTGGACCAGCACAGTTCACTGGCACAGCAAGCAAGGACCGCTGTTCAACTGGTCGCCCAATTGGTACGGGCCCATTCAAGACAGCCGACAACCACACAACCGTTAGCACCGATGAATTGAATGTTGTCCGCAACGCCAGCTACTGGCGCACGGATCCAAAGACTGGTGACAAGTTGCCATACTTGGACGGCATCAAGTTTGTGAACATTAAAGAAGGTTCACAGCGCGCAGCCGCAATTCGTACCGGTGCATATGACGCAGCAATGTTCTCAGCCGCAGCCGAAGGAAAGTTCATTCAAGACCTTCGTAAGCGCAAGAGCCTTGTTTCCGAATTCAAGTCACCAAACGACTACTACCCATCACTCTGGTTGAACCAGGGCAAGGCGAACTCTCCATTCAAGAGCAAGAATGCCCGCTTGGCTGTTCTGCACTGCTTGGACCGTGCAAACTTTGTCAAGGTTCGTACCCGCGGTGAAGGCGTAGTCGCCAAGTCACTTGTTGGACCACGCAGCACCATGTACACCACAAAGGGATTCCAGGCATACAGCGTTGCCAAGTCGAAGAGCTATGTGGCTGCTTGGAAGGCTGAAGATCCAGCAAAGAACACAGAGTTGAAGTTCACTATTCCTGCAGACGTTTCATCGTCGTCACAAGGCAACGCAAAGTTCCTTATTGCGACATGGGCAAAGTGTGGCATCAAGGTGGACATGGTTGTTGAAGAAGCAGCACAGATCATTGCCAAGGCATTCAACTCCGGAGCATCATCTGCTGCGGACCAGAACGCCTACGACGCAATTGCAATCTTGCTGTTCGAAGGAACCGACGTGTCGTTCAACCTTCCATTCGTATTAACAAATGCGTATGCAGGTTCAACCTCTTCGGCCCGAATCTTTGCTTCAAGCATTGGTTCAGTCCTCGGACTCAACAAGCACACAGACACCAAGGTGAACGAGTTCTTCCAGGGTGGACAGGCTCAGACCTCGAAGGCTGCAGCACAGCGTTTGTACCGTCAAGGTACTGCTTACCTGCAGACAGAGGGCTACATGGGTTCAATCCAGCACTTCTACTACACAATGTTTGTGAACAAGAAGAATGGCCTGACCAACATTGGCAAGGTTCAGTTGAAGACCGGCGTTACTCAGCGAACAGTAACCAACTGGGGAATTGACTGGAGCGGCGTTCAAAAGCCAACTAAGTAAATTTCACTGAATTTACGTGTGAAGCGGGAGCGACACCCCAATGGGGTGTCGCTCCTTCTTCTGAATTACTATTGTTTTATTAGCTAAGGGGGGCGGATGAATTTTCTGCAAGTAATCGCAAAACGCCTGGTTGGAATGGCGTTGGTTATCACCATTGCTTCGTTCTTGTTGTCATGCCTTATGTGGCAGTTACCTGGTGATCCGGCACAACTTATTGCTGGCGGTGCACCAGAAGGAGTTGTCAGCGCCATTCGCGTTGAAGTAGGTCTCGACCGCGGAGTCTTCGGATTTTTTTGGCATTGGTTTAGCGGTCTTCTCAGCGGAGATTTCGGCAAGTACTACTTAAATGGCGGAACACGCGATGTGCTTGAAGTCATCAAAGCAACTCTCCCCGTTTCTCTTCAACTCATTCTGTACGCGCAAATTGTTGCACTTTCGTTTGCCATTCCACTTGGTCTTATCTCTGCATATAAAGAGAACAGCCGTTTCGATCGCATCGTCAGCAGCACATTGTTCACCCTTGTTTCCTTCCCCAGCTTTGCGCTCGCACTGATCATGTCGCTCATTTTTGCTGTGAAGCTGGGCTGGGTAGACCCCATTGGCTATGTAAAGCCAAGCGAGAACTTGGGTCAACACTTCAAGCTCATGGTTCTTCCCGTCATCAGCATCGCCGTTGGCCTCACCTCGTCGTATACACGCTTGTTGCGCACCGACGTCATAGCAACACTCAAAGAGGACTACGTCACCATGGCGGCCTCAAAGGGAATCTCCAACAAGCGAGTCTTGTGGTTCCACGTGTTCCGTCCGTCTAGCACCACCCTGCTTACATCTGCCGCGCTCAACATGGGCGGCCTCATCGGTGGCACCATCGTTATCGAAACCATTTTCGTTATTCCCGGAATTGGATACGAAGTGTTCTACTCAATTGGCGCTCGTCAAGTAATTGCTATGCAGACACTCATTCTGCTCATCTCGTTCGCCTACGTGTTCTTCAACACAATTGTCGACCTACTCACCAACGCCATCGATCCCCGTACTCGGGAACGTCGTGGCTAAGAACATTTTTATAAAGCAAGAGGACGGAAAAGCGTGAAAACAAGAAAGAGTCGACCAGTCGGGTTTTATCTCGCTGGGTCCTGGCTAGGACTCATGGTCTTCATTGGCCTGTTCGGATGGATCTTGCCATTGCCACAATGGGATGAAGCATTCTTCGATGACCTTGGTGTCGGACCATTTAGTCCGCGCCACCTTCTAGGTACCACTCAAGACGGCTACGACATGTTGGCTGGTCTTGTAAACGGAGCCCGTTTGTCGGTGTTCATTTCTTTCGCATCGGTATTAATTGGTGGCGGAATTGGAGCACTCATCGGAATTACCGCTGCATACTTCCGCGGTAAGTACGACCTCATCGTGGTGTCAATCTTCAACATCTTGTTGTCAATTCCAAACTTGGTGTTGTCACTTGCTTTGTTGTCGGTGTTTGCGTATTCAGACGCCGACAATCCAGCGTCAACGAATCGCCGAGTGATGGTGCTTATCGCCTCACTAATCATCGTCATCATTCCAATTTTGGGTCGTATCTCACGCGGTTCTGCATTGCAGTGGACCAACCGTGAATTTGTTCTGGCATCGAAGTCCATGGGAACAAAGAGCTTCACCATCATCTTCAAGCACATTCTTCCCAACGTTGCACCGGCCATCTTGTCCATCGGTTTCTTGGCCATCGGTTCGGTCATCATCGTTGAAGGCTCACTCTCCATTTTGGGAATTGGTATTCCCGGTGGAGCCAGCTGGGGCTCAATGCTGGCAAACGGACGCGGCAATATTGCCTACAGCCCGCACGAGGTATACCTACCTGCGCTCTTCATCGCTCTAACCGTTATCTCAAGTAACTGGTTCGGCGACTACGTCAGATCAAGCCTGGACAAGAGGGAGTCAAAGATATGAGCGAGTTACTTACCGTCGACGGGCTGTCTGTTCAGTTCGCGACGCCTCGCGGCAATCTCAGAGCTGTGCGCGATGTGTCCATCACTCTCAACAAGGGCGAAAGCCTGGGTGTTGTAGGCGAGTCTGGTTCAGGAAAAACTGTTCTCTCCCGCGCAATCATGGGACTTCTGCCCAGCACCGCAACACGGACTGGCTCTGTTGTCTTCAAAGATCAAGAGCTTCTCACTGCCGCACCCGACGTTGTGCGCGAATTGTGGGGCATCGATATGGCCATGATCTTCCAAGATCCCATGACAGCACTCAACCCTGTTCGCCGTATTGGCACACAGGTAACAGAGAGTCTCATTGTTCGTCTCGGAATGGACAAAAAGGCAGCGAAAGCAAAGGCTGTAGAAATTCTGAAACGCGTTCGTATTCCCGATCCTGAGGGAATGTTGCGCAAGTTCCCGTATCAGTTGTCTGGTGGTATGCGTCAGCGAATCATGATTGCTATCGCAGTGTCATGTGAACCTCAGTTGCTGTTTGCAGACGAGCCCACAACGGCGCTTGACGTAACTGTTCAGGCGCAAGTATTGGAACTTCTCACCGAACTGCGTCGCGAATCGAATATGGCAATGATTCTGGTCACTCACGACCTTGGCGTGGTTGCCGGCCACACCGACAAAATTGCGGTGATGTACGCAGGCAACATTGTTGAATACGCGCCAACCAGGCAGTTGTTCAGCAACATGAAAATGCCATACACAGAAGCGTTGCTGAAGTCCATTCCGCGTTTGGAAACACCCACCGGAACCCGCCTTCCTGTCATTGAAGGTCGCCTCCCCGACCCAACCAAAGAACTGGTGGGCTGTGCCTTCGCAAATCGTTGCGCGTATGCCACAGACAAGTGCCGTACCGAAACACCACCACTTACCGACGGTGGCAACAACCACTACTACCGTTGCTGGTTCCCAATCGGAGGAGCAAACTAATGACTGCCCTAGATGGTCTCGTTATCAAGATTCTCTTGCGTCTGGGCTTTAAAGGCCTCAACAGCGTAAAGAAGTACCTGGCAGAGCAAGAGGCAAAGCGTCCTCTCTCGCCAGAAGAAGAAAAGCAACTCTTCCCCCACCATCGCCCCGACAGCGATCGTGTATTGGTTGTTCGTAACTTGAACGTTGAGTTCAACGTGGGTAAGGGCAACGTCGTTAAGGCAGTCTCTAATGTCAGCTTCGACCTTGTACGTGGAGAAACGCTTGCTGTTGTGGGCGAATCTGGCTGTGGTAAGTCAACGCTTGGCAAGGCTGTTTTGCAGTTGCCACATCCCACCGGTGGTTCAGTGAACTTCCTTTCAAAGGAACTCACGTCCATGGGTAAGAAAGAGCTGCGAGACATGCGTCCCGCCATGCAGATGATCTTCCAAGACCCCATTTCATCGCTCGACCCACGCTTGCCTGTTAGCGAAGTGCTTGCCGAACCGTTGCGTGTGTGGAACCGCGGCAACCAAGTAGAAATCGATGCAAAGATCGACGAACTTCTTGGTGCAGCAAACCTTGACCCTGCTGTTGTACGCGACCGTCGCTCATATGAATTCTCTGGTGGCCAATGCCAGCGAATCAGCATTGCACGCGCACTAGCACTCGACCCAACAATGATCATCTGTGACGAACCGGTGTCGGCTCTCGACGTGTCGGTGCAGGCTCAAATTTTGAACCTGCTGCAAGACATGAAAGATCGCTACGGCCTCACACTCATCTTCATCTCGCACGACCTTGCAGTGGTGAAGGCTGTGAGCACCCGCGTAATGGTGATGTACTTGGGCAAGGTGTGCGAAATTGGCACACCCGACGAGATCTACCAAAACACAAAGCACCATTACACACGTGCTCTTGTGGGCTCCGTGCCCATTCCTGACCCAGACCGTCCACTGTCGGGCAATCTCATTCAGGGTGAGCCACCATCACCAGCCAACCCACCTTCTGGTTGTCGCTTCCGCACGCGTTGCCCTATGGCAACAGAAAAGTGTGCACAAGAAGAGCCCCAGTTGCGTGAGGTCTCAGTGGGTCACTTCGTGGCCTGCCACCACCCCATCGCTGAATAACGTCGCTTACAGTTCTGTGCCTTCGGGCCAGCCTGGAGTGCCTGCGTCTAACTGCACGCCCATGGTGTTCAGATAGCCGGACACAAGTCGATAGGTGCCAGCCACCATGACTAATTCGGTTAGTTCTGCCTCGTTCCAACGAGCTGCCAGTGTGCGCCATGTTGGGTCTGATACACAATCGTGCTCACACAATTCATCGCACAATGCAATGAGTGCCGCATCATCCAAAGACCATGGGTGTGTAGACGAATTCGTGGCCAGGCTGGCGATCTCTTCAGTAGTGAGACCAACTCGTTGACCAATCAGTGTGTGCTGTCCGAATTCATAAACAGCCCTGCAGTTCCATCCCACCCGCAAGATGACTATCTCGCGCTCTCGTGGTGGAAGTACACCTTTATTGAGAAAGTATCCGGCATAGTTCAAAAACCTCTTTAAGACGGCTGGATGGTGAGCCAACGTTGCAAAGATGTTCAGCGGAGTTCCATCGGGTGCGTCTATGCCTCGACCAAGTAACTCATTTACTTCATCGCTTGCATGAGTGACAGGAGCCAGACGAGGGGTAGTTGGACGCGGAATTGAATTTGACGACATAGCCCCATCTTGCCTTAGATAAGAGGTGTGCCGCATCAACCTTCGCTCCCCTTTGGCGGAGAGCAACTGCCAGGTGATGGTTCGGCGATTCTCATTCCCAATTTCTTCGCCGCAGACGAAGCTGACGAACTCTTCCGTGAATTGTTGTCTGGCGTTCCGTGGGAGACCCAGGAATTGGCCATGTTTGGGAACATTGTTCCAGAGCCCCGACAATCTGCGTGGATCTCAGATGGCGTCACATACGCCTATTCGGGGGCCACTCGCACCGCACACCCGTGGACGCCAGCGCTGAGCCACATTCGAGACAAATGCTCACACCAGGCAAATACCCGCTTCAACGGCGTACTGGCCAACTACTACAAAGATGGAAATAACCATTTGGGATGGCACGCCGACGACGAGATGGTGAATGGTCCAGAACCCACCATTGCATCGGTCAGCTTGGGTGCAGAACGGCGCTTCGATTTTCGCCATAACGAGACGCATCAGGTAGTAAGTGTTCTCCTCCCCCATGGGTCTCTACTCATCATGTCGGGGCTTAGCCAATCCTGCTGGCAACACCGAATACCGCGGGAAACAAAACTCACCCTTCCACGCATCAACCTGACGTTTCGAAAAGTACTGAATTTGTCCTAGATTTTGCGCATGCGTTCAAACATTGGTTCCATCCTCACTAAGCGTGCTCACATGAATCCGGACAACGAAGCGTTGTTCGACGTTGCAGCCAATAAACGATTCAACTATGCAGAATTGAATGCGCGCACCAACCAAGTTGTAAACGCGTTAACGCCCCACGTCAAAAAAGGTGATCGTGTTGCGCTTCTCATGATGAACTCGCACGAATTCATCAGTGCATTCTTTGCAATCGCAAAGATGGGCGCCGTTGTTGTGCCACTCAACTGGCGACTTGTTCCCGACGAACTTGAATTCATTTTGAAAGATTCCGGTAGCACCGTTTTGTTCTATGGCGAAGAGTTCTTGCCATCAGTTGCAGAACTTCACGCACGCGGAGACAAGACCGACATCAACGTGTGGATTCACACCGGTAGTGACGCCACCAAACCACCATTTGCGAAGGGATTCAACGAACTTGTTGACCCTGCACCATCGACCGAACCAGAAATCACCGCTTTTGATGACGACATGTTGTACATCATGTACACATCGGGAACCACAGGTTTACCAAAGGGTGTCATGCACACCCACACAACACAGATGGAAGCACTCATCACACTGAATGCCACAAGTGATTTCTGCATTGGCGACCGCTATCTCAACCCCATGCCACTGTTCCACGTAGGTGCACTTACTCCTGCCATCGTTGGTGCGTACCGCGGTCTTGCACACATTCTCATGCGCGCCTTCGACCCCGTAAAGGTGTGGGAACTTGTTCGTGACGAAAAGATCAACAACGCACTTCTGGTTCCCGCAATGCTGGGTGCATGTCGCATGGTGTACGACCCCGCCACACACGACCACAGCACCCTTCGTTGGTTCCTGAGCGGTGCAGCACCTGTGCCTAAGGCTCTTATTGAGGCCTATGCACAAATGGGCATCGAGATCCACCAGGTGTACGGCCTTACCGAAACCTGTGGCCCAGCATGCCTCACAACTCCAGAAGATGCTCTTCGAAAGGCCGGCTCTACCGGCAAGGCGTTCTTCCACACCGATGTGAAGCTGGTGCGCCCAGACGGCTCTGAATGTGATGTAGATGAACCAGGCGAAGTGCTCATTCGCGGCGGGCACATCATGACCGGATACTGGAATCGTCCCGATGCAACGGCTGAAGCAATTCGCGATGGCTGGTTCTACAGCGGCGACGTCGCTACACGTGACTCCGAAGGTTTCATCTGGATTCAGGACCGCCTAAAAGACATGATCATCTCTGGTGGCGAGAACATCTACCCTGCTGAACTTGAAAATGTCATTCTGGGTAATCCTGGTGTTGCCGACGTTGCTGTCATTGGGGTGCCGTCAGAAAAGTGGGGCGAGACTCCACTTGCAGTGGTGGTGAAGAAAGACCCCGCCCTTGATGAAGCCACCGTTTTGGCTCACTGCGAAGGGAAACTTGCTCGCTTCAAGATGCCAACCGCGGTTCGCTTTGTTGACGCAATTCCAAGAAACGCATCGGGCAAGGCCTTGAAGCGCGACTTGCGCATTCAGTTCCCCAGCCTTTAGGCAACGACGGCGGCTTCGGCCGCAGCACGCCGTTCGGCTTGACGCTTGGCCACCTTGCCCACGCGCTCAATGTGACGCATCAAATTGTCACGGGCTTTCTCGGCGTTCGCCGAGAGTCCTTCAACTTTGTCGATGGCCCACTGGCGAAACACCAACGGCATGATGATTTTCTCGTGGTGAATAGCAAAATCGTAAATGCCCGCTTGAGCAATGGCCTTCGAGTGTTCGGCGAACCCCGGAATTCCCACTCCTGGCATTGCGAAGTTCACTATTTGACGCTCTAGTGCCTCGACTGCCAATGATGGATTCAGTTCTAACAACTTTGTGACCATGTCTCGATAAAAGAGATGGTGTCGGTTCTCGTCAGTTGACAATTTCATCATCACGTCGTAACCCGTTTTGTCCAGCATGGTTCCGGTGTTGCGATGAGAAATACGAGTTGCAAGTTCTTGCACGGCCACGTAACACATGCCGTCTGCTGCAGATTCTGGTTCTGGAACAATGGCACTGCTCACCTGAGCCATACGACCGTCTTCAAGTTCCCGCGGCTCCACCAGTCCACTTACCGTGATGTAGTCACGCATCACAATGGCGTGACGTCCTTCTTCTGCGGTCCAACGCTGCGCCCACGTACCCCACGCAGATTCACCGCCGAACATGCGTGAAATAGTGCGCGTGTACCACGGCAAGTTGTCTTCGGTAAGAAGGTTCACCAGCAATGCAGATCGAACACCTTCTGGCAGTTCGGACTCGCCATAAGAGAAACCATCGGTGAGCAGACGTTGCGCGCGATCCCAAGGCACATAATCGTGCGGGTACCAGTCTTCGGCACTCTCTAGGTGACGATTCAAGAGACGCTCTGCCTCTGGTTCAAGTTCGGAGAGAAGGGCCAGGTCGTCCATATGTCAAACCTAGTCCCCTACCAACTAGTAGGCAGGTCACTTCTGAGACGGACTAATTCACCTGTCGTTCGAAGCCTTCCCAGTACGGGGCACGAAGAATGAACTTCTGAAGCTTTCCGGTAGCCGTTCGGGCAAGTTCGGTGCGGAACTCCACCACCTTGGGGCACTTGTACGCCGCAAGTTTGGTGCGCACATAGGCAATCAAATCGGCTTCCGTGAGGGCTGAGTCTGGAGTCTTTACCACCAGGGCCAGAACTTTTTCTCCCCACTTCTCATCAGGAATTCCAATGACTGCAACTTCGGCAACATCGGGATGAGAGAACACTGCATCTTCAACCTCAATTGACGACACATTCTCACCTCCCGACACAATGACGTCTTTCTTGCGATCTGCAATGGTGAGATACGTGTTTTCCGAGATATAGCCACCGTCGCCCGTGTGGAACCATCCGTCAACGATGGCTTTCTCGGTCTCCGCAGGCTGGTTCCAATAACCCTGCATCACTGTGTTGCCGCGTGCAAGAACCTCGCCTTGAGCGTCCACCTGAATCTCTACACCCAACGCAGGTGCACCAGCGGCACCCAATTTGGCCGCACGTTCCGCAATGGGTAGTGCAGACCACTCTTTGCGTGTGCGATTCATAGTGAGCAATGGAGAGGTTTCGGTGAGGCCGTAGATTTGCACGAACTCCCAACCAAGTTCGGTTTCAATTCGCTCAATGGTTTTCGTTGGTGGTGGTGCACCAGCAACCACCATACGAACCGAGCCTCGCGATGTGGAGAGCCCAGTCTCGGATGCTGCATCCAAAATCATGTTGGCGACAGCGGGAGCACCGCACAACATGGTGATTCCGTGTTGGCTCATGCGACGAAGAATCTCTGCCCCGTCTACTTTGCGCAGAATCACGTGAGTGCCGCCCATAGCAGTAACCGCGTACACCATTCCCCATCCGTTCACATGAAACTGTGGAAGTGTGTGCAGATACACATCTGACTCGTTCACATTCATTTGCCATCCGAACACCGCGGAGTTCACCCACAAACTGCGATGGGTTAATTGCACACCCTTAGGGCGCGCCGTTGTTCCGCTTGTGTAATTAATTGTTGCCGTGGCGTCTTCGTCCGGAGTCCATGGTTGTGGCTCACGGTCGTACAGATAAAGAACCTTGTCAGAATCTGCACCAATAATGAACTTATGTTTGGCGGTCACCGCAGCCATCGCCTCTTCAAGCTCGGGATCAACAATGAGAACTTCAGCTCCACAGTGCTCAACGATGTAGGACACTTCATCAGCAACCAAGCGGAAGTTGATTGGAACAAGAACACGTCCGTAGCCGCTGACACCAAAGAACGCGGTGAGTAGCCGGGCCGAGTTTTGACTCACCATGGCAACACGAGCACCATGCGGGACGCCCAGTGCATCTAACGCCGCTGCTTGCGCACGTGCACGACGTGCCATCTCGGCGTACGTGATGGTTCCCCACGATTCACCTGGCTGATCGGGTTCATCAATTACGGCGATGCGATCCCCGTAGACCTGCTCGGCCCGACGGAGATGGTCAACAATGGTCAGCGCTACCTTCATGCTTCTACCGTACGCCGAACGGCACATGTGATTGAACCTGAGAATAAAAGAGGGGCCGGACCTTTCGGTCCAGCCCCTCCTCGATAAGTGTGCGACTTATCTGAAAGTTAGCCCTTCCAGACTCCGGTCCACTCGAAGCCCTTGGTTTCAACAATTTCGGCCTTATCACCGCTAGGCATCTTCAGTGTTCCGATGCCACGCAGTTTCGCGTTGTTGTTGACGAAGACTTGGAAGCCACCATGAACGGCTGGGATTGCGTATCCCTGGTCCTGGAGGTAGGCGGTGGCTGCTTGCCACTTCTTCTTTGCCTTTGCAGGGTTCAACTCAGCCTGTGCACCGTAAATCAACTCGTCAACCTTGTCGTCGCTGTGGTTACCCAAAGCAATAACTGTGTTATATCCCTTACCCAATAGCGTGTCCTTGATTGGGTTCGTTGAAGTAAGCGGGAATGCCTTGCTGACGAAGAACGGGAAGACATAGCCAGGAGTTGCACCTTCAGCAGGTGTGCCCTGTGCGAAGTCGAAGTCGTTTCCGCCACCCTTGTAGATCTTTGAAACCAACAGGGCTGATTCACCAATGAATGGATCATTCACAAGGATTCCGGCCTTTTCCATCGACTTCTGGATAAAGCGCGTGTTGTTCTGTGACTGCGTGCTTGAGTCCGCGTACAACGTAACTCTCATCGGGCCGGCTGTACCAAGCTCGGTGTTGCAACGCTGCAGATAAGTACGTGCCTTCTTCAAGTCGTACTTCGGTGCACCCTTCAGCGTGAACATTGGATGATCCTTACCAACAATTGAACCGCTGTAGTTGCCAGTGCCGCGCAAGCGAACCTTGTTGTATGAATTCCAGTCCATGGAGTAGGCAGCAGCCAAACGGCAGTTACGGAACTTGAATGGAGAGCCAGCCTTGTTGACGTTTGGCATCCATTGTCCCCATGCAGTCTGCGTTGACTTGTATCCGGTTACAGCAGACTTTCTCTTCGCAAGGTCTTGTGTGAATGTTGCATCGCCTTGTACGAAGAACGCAGCGTCGCCACGACCTGTACGAACTGCTGCTGCACGCTGTGATGCTTCCTTCACGACAAGGAATGTGATCTTGTCGAGGTATGGAAGCTGACGCCCTGCGGCATCTTTGCGCCAGTAGTTCGGGTTGCGAACAACAATCTGCTCGTCCGGCTTAAAGGACTGCAACATGAATGGACCGGTTCCGATTGGGTTGGTTGAACAGTTGGCTGTTCCAGCAATCTGTGCAGGTGCACGCATGACGTAACGGCCAGCGCGGTACATCAAACCAAGGAAGTCGTTGTCTGGACGGTCGAGAGTGACCTTTACCGTCAAGTTGTCAACCACATCTACGGTGAGAATGTTGGCGTTAACGCCAATACCTGTTGATGCATATGTACGTGAGGGCACAAGCGCACCACGTCCAATGTCGATATTTTGCTTCACAACGGTGGCGTTGAATTCTTCACCGTTTGAGAACTTAATTCCTTCACGCAGTGCGATGGTCCACACCTTGTTGTCGGTCGATGTCGCGGACTTGGCGAGATAACCGACGTATTTGCCGGTGCTGCTACGTTCGAAAAGGCTTTCGTAGATAGAGCGAGATGCACCCAATGGGCCACCAGGCAAGGCATTGGCAAAACAATGTCCGGCAATGTTTCCATCGATAAGCATTGTGATTTCGCCGCCGTACTTCGGCGTTGCAGATGGACGCTCTGCGGCTTGTGATCCAGAGGCCACAAACAGCGAACCAACAAGGCTCACCGCTGCAACAGCTCCGAATCTCTTCACCATTCGCGAGCGAACGGAGATTCCCCGTTGTTTCATTAATTTCCCCCCGAAATTAAAGCCACATCGTTTATGTGACTGCAGTCACTATAGTCACCGGGCTACGTACTACGCCATGTAGAAACGCCAAATTGACAAAAAATTGGTTGACAACCACAAGTATTTGCATCCTGCCAATACGGCGATTGCTAGGGAGGAAAACTCACCATTTTGTGGTTATTGGCCGATCTTCTGAAGGGTCTCGACTCGCTCACGAAACTGCCTCACTGTGCCCCACAGAATCTCTTCCACTGGTTTCACGTCGGTAATTCGACCAGCAATCTGACCAGTAAGGGCAATTCCGGCTTCAAGGTCCCCACCGAAGTACACGTCTTGCGTTCGAGCAAACTGATCCATTCCCACTTGGTCTTCATGCTCAAGTTGAGTGGTGCGCTCGGTCCGCAGGGCTCGAAGGCCTGGTCGACCAAATCGATTAAGGAACACGGTGTCGGTTTCAGCAGCATTCACAATTGCGTTCTTCCAATTGTCGTGAACTGGGGACTCTTTGGCCGCCACCATGCGAGTTCCCATCTGCACTGCTTCTGCTCCCAAAGCGAATGCAGCAGCCATACCAAATCCGTCGGTAATTCCGCCCGCAGCAACAATGGGAACATTCACGTTTTCTGCCACCAGTGGCAACAACACCATGCTGGCAACATCGCGCGGGTTTTTGAAGCCCCCACCCTCTCCTCCTTCTACAACTAACCCGTCCACTCCCGCTTCTACAGCCTTGAGTGCTGCAGCCAACGTTGGCACAACGTGGAAGACGGTCAGACCTGCGCTCTTCAACTTCGCGGTGTACTTGGTGGGATCACCTGCAGATGTGGTTACAAACTTCACTCCTTGTTCAACAACGAAGTCAGCAATCTGGGGGTCACGCACAAATGCTTGTGCAATATTCACACCAAACGGTTTGCTTGTGAGTTGTTTCATTTTGGCAATCTCAACCTTGATGGCATCTAGTTCGCCCGATGACGTCTCGATGATTCCGAGACCACCCGCATTCGATACTGCAGAAGCCAGTTGTGATCGAGCAATCCAACCCATCGGAGCCTGAATGATGGGATAGTCAATTCCCAACATTTCTGCAATACGGGACTTCACAGGGGCAGGACGAGATTCAGTCATAGCCACACACTAAAACACGGTCGAGCCGGCACGAACATGCGAGCGAACGCAATGCACTCACTGCAGGTGGTTCGCAGTTGGCTACGGTGAACGCATGACAACACGCAGAGTGGCACTGATTAACGACGGCAGCTTTTATGTTGGCCCACCGCTGGCAAAACGTCTCGCAGAAAGCGGGCACGACATAGTGATTGGCAACCCTGCCGACGGACTCATTCACGAACTCGAATCGCTGGGTGTCAACGCGGTAGGTGTTGACAATGTTCGAGACTTGGCACAGCCAGAAACCGCTTCGGCATTAGTGAACGCTGCGATGTCTGCGTTTGGTCGCATTGACTGTGCCGCAATGTCTTCGGGTCTCATAGTGACGGGGTCTCTTGTGAAGTCATCACGAGAAGACCTCAACAAGGTGTACTCAGGATGCGTTGTTGCCCCCTACGAATTCCTAAAAGCCGTTCTTCCCGTCATGGTGGAACAAAGAAGCGGTCAGGTACTGGTCATCACCAGCGCATCCGGGTCTCGCCCAACGCCTGGTGCTCCCCTGTATTCGTCAATGCGTGCCGCTGCCACCATGCTGGCCAAAAATGCCGCACAGGAAATGGCACGCCACAACGTTCAAGTGAACTCAGTGGGAACCAACTACATGGACTTCCCAGAGTTTCGCCGGGCAACAGGCGCCGATGATCCCGATGTACGCAAGAAAATTGAGTCGCAAGTTCCGCTGGCTCGACTGGGGACTCTTGATGAATTTGCGCACTTTTGTTTGCCGTATCTAGATGGTCGCAGCACTTTTGCCACCGGACAATACGTGTCCTTCTCGGGCGGCTGGAGCTAAAACTTATTAGTGGTCAGCTTGCGCCCATTTGCGTCGCGCCTCTTCAATAATCTGGCCACCAGACATAGCAGTGATATTCGCTGTACCTGTTGCAGCAATTCTGTTTCGCAATGCTTCCCTGTGAACGTCCAAATGGTTGATAAAACGATTTACTGCATTTGATTTTCCAACACCGTGACCCACCAGAACAACATTTGATGCCACTGATAAAACTGCGGCAAGTTCAGTGAAATAGGGAACTTCTGCCACCTCGCTTGCGTGGCCGTGATGATCTTGTGCCGCACGAACATGTCGCACAATAGGAGTTGCGCGAGTCACCTCACATACCGGGTCGCGGCTCTCATCGTTCAGTAGCCAAACGCGCGCATGATCGTGAGTGACTGCTGCAACTACGGATCGATCTCGAATCTTTTCTAATACATCGTTCTTCATGCGATGAGAGTAAGTGGCAATTGCATGAACAAAGATACGCACGTTCACTTGAGTACAAATTCTTATGGTGAAGAGTTTCGACCATCTCTACGGTTTGGGCATCACGTCTACGTAGAAAGCGAAACACATGAAGTTCAGGGCACTGGCGAAGAAACAATGGACCCGAAAAATTAGTGGCGCAGTTCTGCTAGCACTCGCTGCCACTCTTATGGTGAGTTGTGGTAGCGACTCAGCCAATGAACCCACCCCACAACAAGGCGGCAACATCAAGGTGGGCATCTTTGACACGTTTCCTGGATTCTGCATAGGAAACAACCCAGCAAACTCTGCACTCATGGCAACCCGAACAATGCTGGAACCACTGTTTGAAAAGAGTGCGGATGGACGAACGGTCGGACTACTTGCAAAAAGTGGGACACCTTCTGCAGATCTCAAAACATGGACAATTGTGTTGCGGGAAGGCATTACTTTTCATGACGCCACTACATTCAACGCAGAAGCAGTCGTAAAGAACTTCGCTGCAATTACCGGACAAGTTGCCGCAGGTGCTTTTGCCCAAAGCGGATTGGCGGGACTTCAATCAAAGTCTCACACCATTGGAACCGCAACGGCCTTCACTGCCAACATCATTGGTTTTCGAGCCGTTTCGGAATACGAAGTGGAGTTCACTCTCGATAGGCCACAATACGATTTTCTGGCCACGTTGTACGCCTCCGGACGATTCGTTATGCGCTCGCCTCGTCAACTTGAAGACGCCGAGACATGCGCACAAAAACCAATAGGCACAGGCCCTTTCTCCTTGAAGAGTTGGAATCCATCCCAACTTGTAGTGGTGAAAAACCCCAACTACTGGCGAACTGACCCCGACACCAATCAACAACTGCCCTATCTCGATCAAATTACTTTCGACCTCGTCGCAGAAGGTGCTCAACGGTCTAACGCCGTTCGAACTGGAACCTATGCCGCGTCGTTCTTCTCCGCGGCTGCCGACGCGGTCTTTATTAAGGACCTGCGTGAAAACGCCGGAGACACCACCGAGTTTGCATCTCCCACGGAGTATTATCCATCGTTGTGGCTGAACCAAGGAAAACCCAATTCACCGTTTACCAACACGTCTGCACGCCAGGCAGTGCTGAGCTGTCTTGACAGAAAATCATTCAACGATGTTCGGCTTAAAGGTGAGGGTGACGTTGCCACATCCATTGTTGGCTCAGCGAACATTATGTACAACCAATCAGGGTTTCCGAAATACGACGTCAACAAAGCGAAAAGTTATGTAGAGCAATACAAACGCGATACGGGCAAAAATGCTCTTAGCTTTGTCTTTCCAGTTGACACCAGTTTGGCATCACAGGCCAACGGTCGATTTCTGAAGTCAATGTGGAGTAAGTGCAATATTGTTGCGAACTATTCCGTAGAACAGACGGCCCTCACTCTTTCCAAGATCTTTAACCCAAGTCCCAACATTGCAAAGGGTCAGTTTTACAACTCGTACGATGCTGTTTTTCTCACATTGTTTGAAGGCGATGACGCAGCGTTCAACATTCCGTTCATTGTGACGAATGCGTATCCGACAACATCGACTAACCCTGTTCGTCCACTTTTTCAGTCAAGCTTGGGTCGCGTCTTGGGCTTGAACCACCATGCGGACACCGCGGTTGACGACTACTTCTACGCCGGTCAAGCACGAGCAGATAAAGATGATGCGCGAGACGAGTTCCGAAAAGGAACCGAGTACCTGCAAAAGAATTCTTTCATGGGCGCAATGGCGTCGCACTACTACTCCCTCTTTACCGCCGCAGGAATTGAAGGAATAGGGAAACTCGACTTGCCCGACCAAGTAATGCCACGGAAAGTGACGAACTGGGGAATTGATTGGACTGGTGTGTACCGAGTGAATTAGTTCTGCGCCGAATACGTTTCGCGAAGGTCTTTCTTCAGCACTTTGCCTGTGGCATTACGAGGCAACTCCCCTGAGTGCCAGAAGACGCGAGTCGGAACTTTAAAGGCAGCCAGGCGCGAGCCCAGCAGTTGGAGAATGTCATCTTCGTCTGCTGGGCCGTGTCCGTCTGCGGCAACCAACACCGCTGCTACTTCTTCGCCCAACTTGGCATGAGGCAATCCGATAACTGCACAATCACGCACAGCACCATGTTCAAAGAGAACAGTTTCTACTTCGACGCAATACACATTCTCTCCACCGCGCAGCACCATGTCTTTAATACGGTCAACGACGTAGACGAAGCCGTCTGAGTCCATGAATCCGGCATCACCTGTGTGAAACCATCCGTTCGTAAACGCTTTAGCGGTCTCGGTTGGCTTATTCCAGTACCCGCGAACATTGTTTGGACCGTAAATCCAGACTTCACCAATAGAACCTGAAGGGACATCGTGTCCATCTTCGTCGACAATGCGCACATCGGTTCCCACGTGTGGCAAACCAACACTGTCTTTTCGCGCAAAGTACGCAGCGCCACTATTCGCAATGACTGCTGCCGTTGTTTCTGTCAACCCATATCCATTTCCAGCGCTTACTTTTCCGGCAAAACGGGATTCAATTGACGCCACTGAATCGGGTGCGACGGGAGCCCCACCTTGCGAAATTGCAACAAGGCTTGACAAGTCATAGTTGTCAATAGCGGGATGTTCCATGAGTGAACGTACAACTGTGGGAACACCACCGAATGAATTCACCTTGTATCGCTGAATGAGTTCCAACGCTTCCTGCGGATCCCACTTGTATTGAGCCACAATTGCAGAGCCGTTATAAGTATTCGAGATCATTCCGCATAAGCCCGCAATATGAAAATACGGAAAAGTACTGAATGCGGTGACTTGAGGTTTCGGAGTCGATGCTGCAAGGGGAACTACACCTGCAATTTTTGCCGCAACTGCAGTTCCAATCAGCCCATTCCAAATGTTCGTGACGTAGTTACGGTGACTGCCTGCAGCCCCCTTCGGAAGTCCGGTTGTTCCCGATGTGTACAAAATGGTGGCGTCGTCGTCAGGATGAATACTTACGTCAGGCAATACCGCAGACGCGTTGGAACTGACATCAGTCCACGCAAAGGTTCCAGGGCGAGCGTCAGCGCGTACCACCACAACCGAATGCACTCCACAGTCGGCCAACATCTGGTCTGACAAACGTTCGAGTCGTTCGCCATCAACGATTGCAGCGGTTGCTCCAGAGTCAGTGAATGCGTACTTCAATTCTTCTGCAATCCACCATGCGTTCAAACTGACCGTTACTGCGCCAATGCATTGCAATGCCCAATGTGCCAAGGCCCACTCTGGGTAATTGCGCATACCGATTGCGACCCGATCGCCTTTGCGTACCCCGCGCGACATCAGCCATGCAGCAGTGGAAACAACCTGGGAGTGAGCTTCGGCGTACGAAATGCTGTGCCCGTTGAAATGGAAGTAAGGAATATCGCCGCGCGCACCTGCAGCAAGCCACACATCGCGCAATGTGGCAGGAGCATTCTTGAAGACGCGAACCGGGTTCCCAAACACGGGAACCGTCTCCAATTCAAAGACTGACCCAGGAGCGGTGAGTTCGGCGATGGCCTCGGCGCGTGTTGGCATAACGCAACGGTAGTCGTGACTGCCGTCACAGGAATAGACGGACAATGGAGGCGACGCCGAGAATCGAACTCGGATAAACGGCTTTGCAGGCCGCTGCGTAAGCCATTCCGCCACGTCGCCAGAAGTGATGCGAACATCACAACGGTTCAACTCTATCGGGAGCCCTAGACGACTCCCCTAAGGAGAATTATCCCTTACGAACGGCGTGGAAGATGGTGCGAGTTCCGCCAGCCAACAACATCTTGGACTTGATGTTGAACCGTTCCGACAGCAAACGCTCGAATTCATCGAGATTGAAATCGTCGTGAATGCCTTCGCGCTTGTTCGTGAGAAGTTTGCGCACCATGGGGTCGTCGGCGTGCGGCATTTCAATAATGAGCTCTGGTGTGAGATCGCGGAACATATCTAACTGTGAGGCAATGGGTACATTGAAAGTAATGGCCATGTGATGGATAACTGCAAGTGCCATCACGATGTCGGGGTTGCCTCTGTCAAACACGCCGGGACGTTCTTTGCCGCGCCACCCGATGCCGCCACCTGAATCGGTGAGGTCGACGTAAAGCGGAAGAATCTTGTCGTTTTTCTCGGCCTTTAGTTCGTTGTACAAGCGATCGATAACCAAGGGGTCGGCATCCATTGCAACCACATAGTCGGAATGTGCGGATGCGATTCTGCTGAAAACGCCGTCGTTGCAACCAATGTCCCACACTTGCTTTCGTGCAGCAGATGCAACGGCATCGCGTACAAATTTTTGCTTCTCGTCCAGGCTTGATTCCAAATAATGGCCGCGTTCAGAATAGTTAGACCATGTTGACTTCTTGTCGCCAAGAGTCAATTTTTGAACAATCTTTTCTAACTTACGCATGGTGGCATCGAGAACCTGAGCGTTCATGCCCGCCTTCGCCGTTGCCTTCTTTACATCGGTATCGGAGTCGGCGAATCGTTCAGATGCGGCTGCGTGCAACACAACGTGCGTGAGGCGACCCTTGCGCGGGTGCAACAGACTTGCCGGCAACAATTTGCGCATGGTGCTGGGCGAAATTCCGTTAACCGAACCACGCAAAAATGGCTGGTACTGAACACCCAGATACGCCTGCAACATGAGTGGATACAGGAACATTTCGCAGAACTGCTTGTAGCCGTACCACGGGTCACCCTTTCGGCGCTTTTCGAATGATCCGGCGTCGATGAATTGAGCACGCGACCCGATGAACTGCACGTTGTACGGGGTTGCATCTTTCAACCCAACACCATCGGCCAATGTTTCGCGCGTGAGCTTCAACTGAAGCAACGCAGCGTCTTTCAACATAGAGAACGTCCACTCGTACGGATATGACACGAAAGGCAGCAACGGATGTGTCATTGCCGATGTCCACGGTGCTGATAAACCAACCGACGCTGGTTCAACGATTGACGTTTCAATGAGTTCGCCCGATGCGAGTGCCGACTGAATGGACTTTTTCTTCCAGACCGCTTCAATATCGGCTGCACCCTGAGCGGTGAAGGCTCGTACTACTTGTCCGTTGCCAATAAAAACCTTGCTAAGGGGGTCACGAAAAGAGCCTGGGTCTTGCTGAACGCTGGACATAGGACTTAGTCGTGTGCGTTAGCGGCGTCGTCTTCGTCAGCGGGTTCGGTGACGAGAGGCTTGCCTGTGACCTTCGAGCGAAGGCGGGCCATGCCCATCTTGACGGCGACGACAAGTCCGGCAAAGCCACCTGCGACTGCGGTGATGATCATGCTGCCGGTACCGGCATCTAAGTAAGAGAACATGACATTCAGGCTACCCCACCACACCCACAGAAGGCTGAGACCCCTGAAATGCCTCTGACATGGCGGTATTTCCTCGTTAGCATCGGCGCGTGCCCCAACAGCCCGATACCACTGCCATCACCGCTGGACGAGACGGATCCCCCTCTTTGTCTCCGGCATTGTGGCCGTCCACTGTGTGGGAGTCCGCAGATTTAGACGATGCCACCCGTCGCGCCACCGGACAACGAAGCGACCATTTCTATTCACGCTTCTCAAACCCCACTGTCACCCAGTTCGAGAAGGCAATTGCAGAATTAGAAGGCGCCGAGGCAGCACTGGCATTTGGGTCTGGCATGGGAGCCATTGCCTCTCTTGTTCTCGCTCTCTGCGGGACAGGTTCACACATCGTTGCTCAAAACAACATCTATGGAGCCACGGCAACTTTTCTTCGCGGGCCATGCGCACGATTCGGCATAGAAACCACGTTCGTTGATCCCACAGTCCCCGGAGCATTTGCAGCAGCGGTTATTCCTGGCCGAACAATGTTGGTTTTGGCAGAGTCGCCGTCGAACCCTCTTCTCACCATTGCAAACTTGCAAGAGCTCGGAGCAATTGCCGGGCCCTTCACGGTTGTCGACTCAACAATGGCAACCCCACTTGGTCAACGCCCACTTGATTTCGGCGTGGACATTGTTTTGCATTCAGCAACGAAGGGCATCGGCGGACATAACGACGCGTTGCTAGGTGTGCTGGCTGGCGAAAGCGACCTTCTGAACGAGATCTGGTCGTACTCGGTCATGCATGGTTCAGTTGCATCACCTCACGACGCCTTAAACGCTTTGCGCGGAATTCGCACTCTCGGAGTACGAGTGGAACGACAGAACAACTCTGCTCTAACGGTTGTACACGCACTGAGTAGTCACCCTGCTGTCACCGCCGTGCATCATCCCTTCTTAGAGTCACATCCTCAACACACCATCGCGCGTACACAAATGCGATTTGGTGGGTCGGTCTTGTCGTTCGAACTCGCAGGCGGAATTGATGCGTGCCACACCTTTGTGAACAACCTTTCGCTTGCCCACATTGCAACATCGTTTGGCGGACCCGAAACTCTTGTGTGTCACCCAGCGACAAGCACTCAAGTGGGACTAGACGCCAACACACTGAATGCATTGGGCGTCACACCAGGACTTTTGCGCTTGTCGCTTGGCTTAGAAGACGCACGCGACATCGTTGCCGACATCACCTTCGCACTGTCGAAGATTTAAATCTTTTTGGGTGGTCGTGGAATGAACTGGCTGGTTCGAGCTGCGTATTCGGCATAACCCTCGCGACGACGCGACAACGACCGTTCCAACATTGGAACACCAGAAATGCGCAATAAGAAAAAAGTCATTGCAACAGGTCCGATGAACCCAATCACTCCCGAACCGGTTTCGGCACCGACAATGCCAATACCCCACCACAACAACGCATCGCCGAAATAGTTGGGATGGCGCGTCAGGCTCCACAATCCTTGGTCCATGACTTTGCCTGCGTTATTCGGATCCCTTTTGAAGCGTGCCAACTGAAAGTCTCCGATGGCTTCAAACGAAAGGCCGACAAGCCAGACCATGATTCCGATAACAGCAAGTGGGCCAACGCCAGGCGAACTATCTCCGTTACCGAACTGAACTGGTAACGACACCACCCACATGAGCGCGCCCTGCAAGCCAAAGACAGTGACGAGACTGGAGTACGTGAACTTCTTGCCCGCCTTCTTGCGCATTGCCTTGTAACGCCAATCTTCACCATGGCCAATATTTCGCTTTGCCAAGTACAAAGCGAGTCGTGTTCCCCATACGCCAACCATGACGGCCAACAAGAGCTGTCGACCACTGTCTCCGTCGACTGTTAAGGCCAACACCCACGATGTGATGGCGAAGCCTGCACCCCACACGATGTCAACTATTGATGCATTTTTGATGATGACGCTGAGCAACCACGTTGACACCATGATGATGGCAATCGTGATTGCAGCGATGAGCATTGAACTACCCATTTTCTCCCCCTGTTAATGGAACGAATACGCGAGACATATGCCGAGAAACAGCATCGTCCATGATCAGCCATTGTTCATCGAGCCAATCAACAAATGCTTCACCAGATGCCACTGTTGCACGATGATGTTCGGTGATCTTGACGTGCACACGAATGGCACGCTGAGCAAGATGGCGAACTATTCCACGAAAAGTGTCGAGACCGTCAAAACCGCTATGCCACATAGTGATGACATTGGCATTTGGAACTGCGGCCAACAATGCCGCAGCGCCTGCTGGCTTTGGTGGCAATAAGTGCTGCAATTTTTCAAGTCGAGTGGCACGTTCGGGTGATCGCAAACGCAATTTGGATAACGCTCGTGTTCGTTTCACGATGTTGGCGCGACTTCCCTCCGGGAAAATAACTGCAACTTCGTCAATCGCAAGACCAGCCGCCATTTGCTCTATGCCCTGTAACTCTGATGCAACATTTGCCGATGTTCGATCAATGAAATAGTTCGGCAGACGATGCCCCACCACATCTAGGCACGGATCCATCTTCAATTCTTTTTTCAACACGTACCGAGGCTTTAAGTGAGCGTGATCCACCAACACCCAAGCGCTCATCACCGAATCAGCCAAACTTGCGTGTCGACAGAGAGCAACAAACGGTCCCTCACCCAATTCGTTGAATCCTTCAACTTCGATGCGAAGACCGACCGTGACACGAAGAGCGCGAACCACATTGCGTGTCCACCACGCCTGCAGCCGATAATTCAGAGATTTGTTCTTGGCCTGGCCCATGACGAACACACCGCCAGCGCCGATGAGCCCACAGGTCTCTAGCCACGACCACAAGGTGCCGAAAGCGACGAAACGCAGCAAAGGCAGGCGCCAGCGACGACGAAGAAGGTCGACAAGAGTCAGTACGGGAATCCAGACAACACACGTCGCCAACAAGACAACGGCCAAGACGACGACTGCCGTCCCCATGACCGGGCGCCGTAGCCATGTCCGCTCCATAACTTCACCCTATTCCTCCCTGACTGGGTCATAAGAGCCAAACAGGAACTACCTTTCGCCTTAACATTTTGTAAAATGACCCTGTGACAGACCTTGCTGCCTCCGGCACCCGCATCTCTTTTCGCGTCAATGGCGCGCCGGTAACGGTTTCGGCCGACCACCCCCACCTTTTGGCCGCGTTGCGCGACGAACTAGATATCACCTCACCAAAAGACGGGTGCTCACCTTCTGGTCAATGCGGATGCTGCACCGTCATGATTGATGGCAAGGCCCAAGTGTCGTGCACCTACTCCGTTGCGAAAGCCGAAGGACGTGACATCACCACCCTCGAAGGAGTCAGCGAAGAAGAGCGAAACACATATTCGTCGGCGTTCGCAGCGTGCGGGGGCTTGCAATGTGGATTCTGCATTCCGGGCATCGTTATACGCGCTAAGTCTCAAGTAGACAAAAAGGGTGCCGATCTGAAGCGTGAAGATATGGCTCGACACCTCGGAGCACATCTGTGTCGATGCACCGGATACGTAAAAGTTCTCGACGCCATTGAAACGGTTGCGCAGGGAACCCCTGTCGAAGTCTCACTGCCGGGCGGAGTTGGCTCACGCGGAGTCAAGTATGAAGCTGCCGACCTTGCGCTGGGCGACCGTGGTTACGTAGACGACATTCGAATTCCTGGCATGCTGCATGGCGCATTGCATCTCACGCAACATGTTCGTGCCGACATTCTTGCTATTGACACCTCGGCTGCTGAATCTGCACCTGGAGTAGAAGCAGTCTTCACCGCTGCCGATATTCCGGGCGTTCACAAGGTAGGAATCATCTATAAAGACTGGCCCGTCATGATTGGCGTCGGAGAACGCACCTCATATGCAGGAGATGTTCTGGCCATTGTTGTCGCTCGCACTCGCCGTGAAGCTCGTGCTGCCGCAGAACTCATTCAGGTGAACTATGCACCGCTGCGTCCCATTGTTGATGCCGTTGCGGCAATTGACGACCCAGAGATTGCGGTGTGGGGTACCGACAGCAATGTTCTGTCGCGCAGCGAATACACACGCGGAGACGTTGACGCACAACTTGCAAACAGTGCACACGTCATTACAGAAACATTCCAAACTCAGCGCATTGAGCATGCTTTCTTAGAACCAGAATCAACGTTGGCAGTTCCAAACACTGCCGACGGCACACTGCACGTGTATTCGGGCGGCCAGGGTGTGTGGGACGACCGCGATCAAATTTGCGCAATTCTCAATGTGCCCACAGACAAAGTCACTGTTGAACTCGTTTCGAATGGTGGCGCCTTTGGTGGCAAAGAAGACATGTCAAACCAGGGTCAAACTGCGCTTGCGGCATGGCTACTTCAAAAGCCTGTGAAATGCACTTTGTCGCGCGAGGAAAGCCTCCTCATTCATGCCAAGCGCCACCCCATCCGTATGGAATACACCGTTGGTTGCGACGCAACAGGGAAACTCACGGCTGTACGTGCACGAATGATTGGCGACTCTGGTTCGTATGCCTCAGTCGGAATGAAAGTTCTTGAACGTGCTGCCGGACATGCAACGGGTCCGTATCACACACCCTCTGTTGACGTCTCGTCAGTTGCAGTTCGCACCAACAATCCCGTGTGCGGTGCCTTTAGAGGTTTCGGCGCGAACCAAGCCCAATTTGCAATGGAAGGATGCCTCGACCGACTTGCAGAGAAAGTTGGCATCTCCGGTTGGGAAATTCGCAAGCGCAATGTCATTCACCCCGGAGAAGTATGGGGCCCCGGACAAATCATGGACGACGGATCTTTGGGTGCCGAAACTTGCCTCGACACAATCAAGAGTGCATACGACGAAGCGGTCGCTGCCGGAAAAGCTGTGGGACTTGGACTTGGACTGAAGAACTCAGGACTTGGCAACGGATTCCGAGAAGTCACCCGTGCTGTTGTTCATTTCCGTGCCGATGGCATTGTCGAAGTTCGTCACGGATGGACAGAGATGGGACAAGGTGTTCACACGGTAGCTCTTCAAGTTGCGGTGGAAGAACTAGGTATCGATGCTTCAAGCATTCGTGTCATTGTCGACACAACGCGCCAATTAGGTTTCGGCCAAACAACAGGTAGCCGTGGCACGCTCATGGCGGCAGCCAGTGTGAAGAAGGCTTGCGAAGAAGCCAACGCGGGTGGTCGTGCGGTTGGTGTCGACTACATGGGCGAATATGTCGTGGACTGGACTCAGCACTTAGGCGACCCAGGCGTAGAGAACCCCACCATCCACTCGGCGTTCGGATACGCAGCACAACTTGTTGTAATGGATCCGGTGACACAAGCAATCGAGAAAGTTGTAGCAGTTCACGATGTGGGCAAAGCAGTGAACCCCACATTGTGTGAAGGTCAAATTGAAGGTGCTGTTCACATGGGTCTTGGTTATGCACTCACCGAAGACTTCCCATCAAACGAGAACGGCTTCCCCACCAACATGACTCTTCGCTCACTTGGCATTTTGCGTCCAAAGGATGTTCCGCCAATCGACGTCGTCATGGTGGAATGCCCGCAGCCACGAAGCCCCTACGGAATTAAAGGCGTAGGCGAAATTGGCTTGGTGCCCACCGCACCAGCCGTTGCTGCCGCCCTTCATGCGGCCGACGGTATTTGGCGCACCCAATTGCCAATGAAACCCAAAACCGACGATTCGAACGACTAAGTCAAAAGTCTTCAAGGAGAACACCATGTCAAGCCCAGCAGCCATTTACCTACAGGACGCCCACCCCATCGCCGAAGGCATGGAGTACACAAAATACGCAGAACAAAAAGGATTCGAGGCTGTGTGGCAAGCCGATAGTCGACTTGTACGCGATGCCATCGTTCCAATGTCTGCGTTTGCCGCAGTAACAGACACCATCAAGATTGGTTCAGGTGTTGTCGACTGCTGGACTCGTAACCCTGCTCGTCTCGCTGCCACATTTTCTACTCTCGATGACCTCGCGCCGGGTCGCGTCATCTTGGGAATTGGCGCATGGTGGGATCCGTTGGCGGCAAAGGTTGGCGTGTCACGCGCAAAGCCACTTCGTGCGATGCGCGAAATTATTACGGCAGTGCGTGGGCTGTTAGCAAACGAGACAGTCACGATGAACGGTGAATTCGTTCAACTTGACGGCGTTGAACTCGACTACGTGTATCAAGAACGTCGTCCGAAAGATGTTCCCATTTATTTAGGTGCAACGGGAATGCAGATGATGGAGTTGGCTGGTGAAATTGCCGACGGAGTCGTTCTGAACTATCTGGTCTCCCCCGACTACAACAAGAGCGCCATCGAAGCTCTCGCCAAAGGTGCAGATAAAGCAGGCCGCAAGTGGGAAGACATCGATCGCCCACAATTGGTGGTGTGCAGCGTTCACGAAGACCGCAAAACCGCACTCGACATGGCACGCCTCATGGTGACGCAGTACTTGGGTCAACAGCCGCACATTATGAAGGCCTCTGGCGTCCCGCAATCTCTTTTAGACAAAGTGGGCGAAGTACTCACGTGGCCAGCAACTCATGAACAAGTCGTTGCTGCATCAAAACTTGTTCCCGATGAAATTGTGCAAATGCTGACAGCATCAGGAACACCCGATGATGCGCGCGCAAAAGTACGCGAATACATGAAAGACGGAGCAACATGCCCCATCTTGTATCCACTTGGCGATGTAAAGGCAATGATTGACGCCTTCTCTGGCTGGACTGCATAAGACACGCTCAGCAGCGTTTACTCTTACGGTGGTGACACCACGAGAGCCACTTGCCCATCGACTGCAAGGTTTCGGTGCATCTATTTTTGCCGAGATGACCGCTCTGGCGGTGTCCACCGGCGCTATCAATCTGGGACAAGGATTCCCCGACTACGACGGCCCTCGTGACGTTCTCGATGAAGCCATACGAAATGTGGCGGAAGGAAACAACCAATATCCTCCGGGCATTGGTGTGCCTGCGCTTCGCGAGGCGATTGCGCATCACCAGAAACGCTTTTGGAATCTTTCTTATGATCCCGATTCAGAGGTGTTGGTCACCATGGGTGCAACCGAAGCTCTCGCAGGTGCACTGTTGGGCATTCTGAACACCAACGACGAAGTGGTGGTGTTTGAACCACTTTTCGACACGTACGCCGGATGTGTGGCTCTCGCAGGTGCACACCTGTCCCCTGTCACTCTTCAACCTCAATCAGATGGTCGCTACGGATTCGATGCAGACCAATTACGAAACGTCATTACGCCGAACACCCGAATGATTCTGTTGAATTCGCCGCACAATCCCACTGGAATGGTGTTTACCCGCGATGAGTTACAGCTTGTTGCCGACATAGCAATTGAACACAACCTGATTGTTGTGTCCGACGAAGTGTACGAACATCTCACATTTGATTCTGCAGTCCACATCCCCATTGCAACGCTCCCAGGCATGTATGAACGAACAATCACCATCTCGTCTGGTGGCAAGTCATTCAATACAACTGGCTGGAAAATAGGGTGGGCCTGTGCTCCGGCGGCCTTGCTGAATGCAACACGTATGGCCAAACAGTTGTTTACATTCGCCGGCGGCACTCCGTTTCAATCGGCCATCGCAGTTGGTCTGCAACTGCCGGACGCGTACTTTGAACAACTTGCAGCAGACCTCCAACGCAAACGCGACATGTTGCTTCCTGCCCTTCGCGACGCAGGACTACAGCCCATCACCCCCGAAGGAACATATTTCATTACCGCAGATATTCGTGAACGATTCCCCCATGGTGACAGCATGCAGTTCTGCCGTGCCCTCCCTGCACAATGTGGAGTCGTCGCCATTCCGGGTGGAGTTCTCTACGACCCACGACACAGTGAGGAAGGCAAGCACATCGTGCGATTTGCATTCTGCAAGCAAGACGACACCATTAAAGAAGCATCACAACGACTTCGGTCGTGGGCATAAGGTAGAGCCATGAAGGTTGCCGCTATTCAGCACAACATTGCTTGGGCAGACCGACAGGCAAATTTTGCTTCGCTAGAACAGCACATACGTGATGCGGCATCTCAGGGCGCACAGTTCATTGTTCTCAGCGAAATGTTCTCCACTGGCTTTGTGGTTGATCGCAGCGACATTGGCGAACCAGTAGATGGTCCATCATCACAGTTCCTCATACGATTAGCCACAGAGTTACAGGTTTGGATTTGTGGAAGTTGCCCAGAAGTTTCTGATGGAGATCCGCGTCCGTACAACTCATTAGTGCTGGCCCACCCCAATGGCACGACAGATCGATACAGGAAAATTCACCCATTCACATACGGCGGCGAAGACAAACATTTTCGTGCTGGGTCACATTTTCTTACGGCGACCGTCAACGACCTACGGGTCAGTTTCTTCGTGTGTTACGACCTTCGCTTCGCCGACGAGTTCTGGGCACTAGCACGAGACACCGATGTCTATGTCGTACCAGCAAACTGGCCCGAGTCACGCAGAGAACACTGGTTGGCCCTTTTGCGTGCGCGCGCCATTGAGAATCAGGCCTACGTCATTGGTTGCAACCGAGTGGGCTCGGGTGGCGGGCTGACGTACAGCGGTGACTCGCGAATCTTTGATCCGCTTGGCAACACACTTGCGTCGGCGAATGAGAAAGAAGAGATTCTTCTTGCCGACATAACGTCAGACGTCGTAGCAGCAACGCGCCAGAAGTTTCCTTTTTTGCAAGATCGCCGCTAGTTCTACGGGCGCGGGTCAATAGGCGTATCTATACCTAACGCTGCTTCAATTTGTTCTGCTAGCGATAAGCACCGCAAGTCTGAGTAGCGAGGTCCCATGACTTGAATTCCCACGGGAAGACCATCGGCCATACCACCTGGGGCAACCGCACACGGCAGGCCCAGCAAGTTGCCGGGCAAGATTGGCCGCATGAGCTCAAGTGTTCCCATTGAACCTTCAATGGTGTCGATGTCGTAATCGGCAACGAACGCTGGCTGGCTCCAAGTGGGAAGTACAACAGCCTGATATTCGTCAAACCATGTGGACCACGTGCGCGCCAACATGTCACGTTGCGTGTGCATGAGATAGACATCAAGTGTTGACATCTTGGGAAACACTTCAAGAGCATTCGAGATCAACGTGAGACCACCTTTGCCCATAATGACTTCAACTTGGTCACGAATGTCGTGAAGTTCCGAAAACAACATCTGCGCCCACAGTAAGTACGACAACTCCATGTCTGGCGGCGATGCTTCAACAACATTGTGTCCTTCATCGGCCAACACATCGGCTGCACGACGGACTGCGTCTGAAATTCCCGGATGCGTGGAACCACCTGGAGGGTTAGCAACTACTGCAATCGTTACTTTCTCACCCGGTGCTAGCCCGGTGAGTGTGACAGGAAGGCTGAGAGGGTCTCGATGGTCTGGTCCGGCCACTATGGAAAAACCGTGACGCACATCTGAGATTGTTCGCGCCATGACTCCTTGGTTCAACATCGTCTGTGACGCCAACGATCTGTTTGGTGCCGGATATGTGGTGGTGTGTGGAATAACTCCAAACGACGGCTTGAGCGTAGAAATTCCACATGCGTGCGCCGGATTACGCAAAGAACCACCAATGTCGTTGCCCAAACCAATTGGTGACATACCTGTAGCGAGTGCTGCACCTTCCCCACCGCTAGATCCACCTGCTGTGCGATCGGAGATCCACGGATTCTTTGTTCGGCCATACAAAGACGAATCGGTATGAACTCGAAGTCCCATATCGGGAAGATTGGTGCGAGCCAACGGAATTCCCCCCGCCGCTTTCATTCGCTCCACGATGGGCGCATCCACTGGTGCGATGGCTTGCGCCAACAGTGGCACCCCATACGTTGTGGGCAACCCGGCAACATCGATGTTTTCTTTAATGGTGAACGGAACACCATGCAGCGGACCAAGCTCGACACCACTCTTTACCGCCTGATCGGCCGCATCGGCCATGCGCAACGCATCGTCTTCCAGCACACGCACGATGGCGTTGACATGCGGGTTTACTTCAGCAATGCGGTCAAGATGCGCTTGCACCACTTCACGACTACTCACCGTTCCATCGGCAATGTCTGCGGCCAGTTCTACCGCACCTTTTCTCCATAATTCGTGTGCCATTACAACTCAGACCATTTCGTAGGTGATTGGCAGGTGCTTTAGTCCACCTACAAAGGTGGTCTTCATCAGTGATGGCTCACCGGCCAACTGCATGGACGTCACTCGTGGAATCAGTTCAGCGAGCAACGCCTTAATCTCCATACGAGCCAACATGGCCCCTAAGCAATAGTGAACTCCGAAACCAAACGCTAAGTGCTTGTTTGGCGAACGGGTGATGTCGAATTCATATGGCCTGTCGAACACATCTTCATCACGATTCGCCGACGGATACGACAACAACACCGACTCACCTTTCTTAATGGTGACACCGCCTATTTCGTAGTCTTCAGTTGCTGTGCGCATGAAGTGCTTCACTGGTGTTACCCATCTAATGATTTCATCGGCGGCCGTGGAGACAAGTGACGGGTCATTACGAAGTTTCTGTAGTTGTTCCGGGTTTTCAATGAGTGCCTGAACACCTCCAGCAATGGCAGACGCAGTGGTGTCGTGGCCAGCAGTTGCCGTAATGACGTAATAGGAAATGGTTTGCATCAAGGTGAGGTCTTCACCATTTATCTTTCCATTCGCCACGGCTGACGCAAGATCGTCAGTGGGATTAGCACGTCGTTCTTCTGTGACCTGGGTGAAATAGGCAAAGAAGTCTTGAATGACTGCGATCATGTCTTCTGGTGACGAACCACGACGAAGCTCTTCATCGGCCGCTCCGAACAGTTCCTGGGTCAATTTCAACATTCGCGGATAATCCGATTCAGGCAATCCCAAAATGTCCAAAATGACGTTGAGCGGGAGATGCATAGCAATGTCTTGCACAAAGTCGCATTCGCCACCAAGAGTGGCCATTTTGTCTACGTAGCGCTGAGCAAGTTCAGCAAGGCGAGTTTCCAACTTGGACAAATTCTTCGGCAAAAACCATTCACTGGTTACTCCGCGTAAATCACGATGCTCCGGATCATCTACGTGAATCAGTGTCCGCAACATGTGGCCGTTTTCGGCATTTCGTTGATCACTAGACGCAGGTCCAAGAACTGGACGTGGTTCATTAATAAAAATGTTGTTGTGTAGCTCAATCTCTAAGACATCTTTGTGTTTAGTGATGGCATAAAAAGGGTTGTATTGCCCGCTCGGATCCGTGTACTTATGAATGGGCGATTCGCGCCGCAATACGGCGCACGCCTCGTTGAATCTGTCTTCATCGGCATATGCAGTTGGATCGGTGAAGACCAGAACGGCTTGATCGGGCGTGAGCGCCATATGTCCCCCTTACATGACCCCCCTATCTTTCACTACAACTGCCCCTTTGCGCCACATTGAAGGGCGGGCAGAAAAGTTATTTACGAGCTACGCAAAGCCCTGAAATCTGTCTCGTGGAATTTCTTTTCGCTGACCGCTCAGGCTTTTTATGCGCAAAATTCGCACCATGAACCAACGCACATAGCGCATGACATATCCGCGCAATTCCAGGGTGGCCTTGCGCAGTTTCATGTATTTGTAGCGGCGGGCTGCCATAAGAGCCTGCTTGCGCACAAGTTCGCGATGAAACTTCGCAACGTGACGACGTGGCTTCAAGGTTCCGTACCCCTTATTGGGCCCATCGAGACGAGGTGTGTGAAGCCCAAGTTCCCGTAAGAAATCGGCATAGGCGTACGCGAATTCTCCGAACACAACACGGTCGGTTTGTGATTCGCGAATTTCGTCTTCGCCAACCTGAATGGACACACAGGAACCCGTATCGACCAGACGCTTCAACGACGTCTCGGCAAATTCTGTTCGACACACCACCAAACTGATGCCGGTCTTTGTAAAGACCGTGCTAGGAAGCCATGCATCGCCCACCACAAGGTCGGCCAAGAAGTTTGAGTGATTAATGCACACATGGCATCGAGATGTATTGAAGTGCCGGTCAAACGCCACCTGGTATCCGAAATCAACACGACGACTCGCAGAGAACTGCTCGCCAGAGCGAGTAGTCACCGTAAGTTTTCCAACCGGCCCACCACCGCGATAAGAAATGTCGGCAATGTCTTCTGGGTTGTACCCCAAATATTCACCCATGGCATTAATGCTGTGGTGTGAGTATTGCCAACCACACAACAAACCAATAGTGAGAACAATCTTGTCGCGCAGCTGTGGTTCACACGTACGCACCCACGAATACAAACCTTCTAGTTCGCAAGGAATTGCAACAACCGCAAGTCGACCTGGAGTGTCTTTCAATAACTGCAGAGCGGGTGTCTGTTTCAAGTTGTGATAGATGGAACCGGGCAATGTGTCAACATCGTCAGGCGTAGTCACCAGACGTGCCGCAAATTCAATTCCATCTACATGGTCAAGCGCAATAACTGCATCGATGTCGCCTGATGACAAGAGCGAACGCAACAACTCCTTGATGAGTCCACCCGAACTTGCCTTCACATTGCGTTCAGTCGTGGTGCTTTGCGACAGGTGCACCGAGCGCACCACACCAAACGGCCCCACCGCTGCTCCTGGAAAGAGATAGTCCTGCAAGCCCGCATAGTCAACCGACACTGCAGGACACACCGATGCCGCCAGTTCAGAACCCGGTGAGGTGGGTTCATAAATCAATCGAGATGGATGTAGCGACACCTTCACTGAAGTATCGGCCATTTCGCAAGCTCCACAGCCAATACACATTCCTGATGAAATCACTCCTGAGAGGTCGGCAGTGACATTCACGATTGAACCGCCTGCGCAATTACGGAAAAATTCTTGGCAGACCGCTCGCGAACGCCTGGCAATGCAACACGAATCTGTTGAGAATATTCATCTGATTTTGCCAATGAATCGATCACTTTATTGACCACCAGGTCGGGAGTGGAGAGAACGTGTGAGTCCATTCCGAAATCAACCAGACCAAAGTCATCGAGAACCTCTCGATACTTGTGGCTCCACCCGACCACGACAGTTGGAGTTTCTGTACACAATCCGGAGATCATTGCGTGAAAGCGCGATGTAACAAGGACACTTCCCCTTCCAATTAGTTTTCGCAATTCTCCGGCAGACAAATCAGCGTCGACCGTGACAACCAGTGCATCGTCACCAAACAGCGCACCCACTTCACGACACACGGGTCCGTCATTCATTCGTCCCTCACCATGGCCCACCCGATACGAGTGCGGAGCAATGACAACTCCACGTCCTGTTTCCTGGCGAATTCGACGAATGAGTTCGGCAACGGCCGCTACGTAGTTGTCGCCTTTCGACTCATAAATGCCACGAACTACAGCACTTGGCATCACCACAATGAAACCGTCGCCCGCTTCTGACACCTGCGCGTCGATACTGCTCGGTAAATCCTTGGCCTCATCTAATGAGAACGCCAAGTCGGCTACATCGGTGACATTGTGAAGACCCAAAGAATTCAAATGTTCTCGGGTGCGAGCCCCACGGGCACAAATTGCAGTCACACGCGGCAAAACAATCTTAGATAACACTTTGTTGACTGGTGACTGAAACGGGCCCAACGCCTGTGCCGCTTTCACTGTGGGTACACCTAACAGCAGCGGCACGCCTGTCATGAGGGAGTTGTAGACCACGATGGGTATTCCCCGACCATCGGCAAATGAGATTCCCGCAACGTCGACTACGACGTCTGAATTCAACATTGCCCTACAACCGCGTGAACGCACCCACCCCAGCGGCAGATGAAGCAGTCGCGCGAGAGACGCAAGAAGCGCGATGGGAAACTCGACCAAAGCAAGACGTAGCGGCTGAAGACCCACCACGTCTACTGGCGATGACGTAGGGATCTTTGGTGCATCTGCGTCTGGATATGTGGTGAGTAACGAGAATGAACACGGGCCCAACGTTGTTGGCAATTTCGCCACAACTGTTTCCACCATTGCTGCGGCCCCTTTGTTGGCCGACAAGGCTGCACCCACAATGGACACGCGTCGGCTTTGAACAGAGGCCACAAATTACCTATGCGCGTGGAACTGATTGAGGCGACTTCGTGGCCCGCACAACAAGGTCTGCCAACAAACCGACCGTGATCACTTGAAGAGCAGCAAAGAAAACCAGCAAAGTGTTCGCTGCCAGACGGAAGTCTCGGTTCGACCAGTCATACCCAAGTTTGACGAAGCCAGCAGCCAAAAGAAGCAAACCAATTGGCAAGAACACTTTTAGCGGGTTGTACGAAAGTGTCATACGAATGACCTGCAAGATGTAGCGACGAGTGTCTTTCAACCAGTGAAACTTTGATCGTCCTGCTCGAGGGAAGTACTGAATGGGGAAAAACGCAATGCTGTACCCGTTACCAAGGAAAGACATTGTCAGCGTGGTGACGCACGAGAATCCTTTGGGCAGTTCGTGGACGTACTGCATTGCAACATCGCGACGGAATGCGCGCAAACCGGAGTTCAGATCTTTAATGTCGGTCTCCGACAAATAACTTGCCAGCTTGCGAATGATCCACTTTGCCGGAGTGCGTAGCAGTTTGTGAGTTCCCTCTTCCGTTTGGCGCCAGCCCACAATGTGGTCATATCCGTCCATGGCATCGACAAGTTCGGGAATGAGGTTGTTGGGGTAGGTCATGTCTACGTCGGTCCACACCACCACACGACCACGCGCTGCGGTGGTACCAGTGCGGCGCGCGGCACCACTTCCCTGGTTACGACGATGTGTAATGAGGGTGATGCCAGGAATGCTGGCTAGTTCAGTTTCCGAACCGTCATTTGACCCATCGTCGACAACAATGATTTCAAACGAGTATGACGAGGCCGTCAAAGCGTCTCGGATGCGATCGATTTCGGCTCGCAGGTGTCCCTTTTCGTTGTAAATCGGGAGGACAACGCTTACGTCGCACTGGTCGGGGGTGTACTCGGTCATTTTCCTGGGATCTCCGGTTAGCAATGGGGGCTTCCCACCCTTTGCCACAGTACTCGCGCGACCCCCACCTCATTGGCGACGATGCTCCATTTCCCGTCTACAGGGGGCCTATCGCCCCATCCATAGAGACAGTTGTATTCAGCAGGGACTTGTGTTCCGGGGTTGGAGAAGTCAAAACGCACAATGCGAATGGGATGAAGGCGGTACCTCAGGTAGTAATACGACTCGTCGTTGCGAACCCCTGCATCGAAACCGACCAACGTGGTGCCAGACGCTCTGACAATATCCAGACTTGGTGTGTCGCCATCTAGTTTGTCTCCGCGCGAGAGAAGACTGCGTTGGCCCGACGTGATGTCGCCCACTGCGAACAACACCACCAATGCAACGATGCCTGCCGCGCGAGACCGACGAGCAATGAGCCACACCGCCACACCCACCACCAAGAAAAATGCGGTGAATGTAAGAAACCCTGGCGACACCACGTATCGGGCTGCATCGGCACCAACAATGTTTGGGAACACAATGTTGCGACGTGCCGCTCCACCTTTTACTCCGTCACCACCGTCCACAATGACGTAGGCAATTGACAACACCGGCATCACAGTTAATGCACCCAACCACGCACGACTAGCAAACACCCCGCGACGCGAGAGTGCCACTACAGCAACAACCACAACCGCGGGCACCATCATTTCCACGTAACGGCCATACATGAGATGGTCGCCCCTGTTGCCATGCAATAACTGCAATCCACCAGTAAAGATGATGGAGAACACCGATAACGCAAGAACTGCCAAAGTGACCGACTCGGCCCATGTTGCCTCATCGCGCGTACGCAGTGATCGATTCTTCACAGCGGAGTGCACCGCGAAAACAATTCCTAGCCCCACTATTCCAACCGATGTCGCCAACAAGTACCAGGTTTGTCCAACCATGGTGCGCAGCAACGCGGGCCATAATTCCGGGCGAAACAATCGGCTAAGTAAGCGATTCTCTTGGTCGTATGACTCTAAATAAATGCTGGCTTTCACAAAACGATTCAACAAATACGAAACTGCATATCCCGACACCATGGCAAGCCCTGCTGCTGCTAACCACTGAAACGACAAGCGCGTCACACGCCATAAGAAAACACACAACAGAGCGATAACTGGCAACAGCAATGTGAAGCGGCCATGCAGCCCAGGCATTAGGCCCGTAAATGCTGTGAGAACCACAACAGTTCGGGGTGATGTTGCGAGAACAGCCCGGTACACCAGCGAGATGAATGCGAGGAACGCGAGTCGCGCAGCTATTTCTGGCCACGCAAACATTGCACTCACCAAAGTGCCAGGCAACACCACAACAAGTGCCATCACCACACGCGCCACATTCTGTGAAACGTTAAAGACACGGCGTGCTAAACGCCCTGCCCACCAGGCCGTTGCTAGTGCAAACCCAATGTTGACGAACAGCGTGATGCGATATGCCCCAGAGATTGACCCAGAGACGAGCCCCGCAAGTCCTGTGACAATTCCGAAGCCAGCAGGATAAAAACTTCCTGTTGGAATGGGAGCCTCAACGTGGCCAATGATGGCCTGACCATTCGTGAGGAATCCCCATTCGTCCGGATGAATAGTGGGGCCAGCCATGCGGGCCGCCACCGTGGCCATGAACAGCACCGCGACTATTCCGGCCACCCAAGCAACAACGAGATGGCGAGATGATGGTTCTGCGGGTTCTTCTCGGTGAAGCTTGCGATCGAGTGAGCGCGCCCAGTTGAAATCCACGGAGAAACCCTAGTTTCCGCCGAGAGTGAAACGAGGTAGCCCCTTAGAGGTAGCCGGGACCACCGATGTTGTTTTGCGCATCGCGTTCACGCGCGCCAACAGCCGCAAGTGCTTCACCAACAGGAAAATGAACGCTGGTGAGCTGACGCAATGCATCACCCGATGTAATTCCCTGTTCGATAAGCCACGCACCGTGCGTTGCAACAACCTCGTTAAACAACCGACGCACTTCTCGCGCATTTCCGAATCCGTGCTCACGTTCCCACGATGAGACAATCATCTTGAGCGCATCACGAGCAACGTCATCTAACTGATAATCAAACTCGTTTGCCAAACGTTCGAAGATGACGGACAGTTCATCGTTTGAATAATCGGGAAACTGCAACGAATAGTCGAAGCGACTTGCCAGACCAGGGTTCATGGCCATAAAGGTCTTCATCTCGTTGGGATATCCGGCAACCACGACAACGATATTTCCGCGATTGTTCTCCATGTACGCAAGAATTGTTTCAATTGCTTCGTGTCCGTAATCGTTTGCGTGATCTCGCGCCAATGAATAGGCCTCGTCTACAAACAACACACCGCCGCGAGCAGAATCGAGTGCTTCACGCGTTTTGATGGCAGTTTGACCGATGTATCCGCCCACCAATTGCGAACGATCGACTTCCACCACATGACCGCTGCTGAGCAATCCGAGTTGTTTGTAGATACGACCAATGTGGCGAGCCACAGTTGTTTTGCCGGTTCCGGGATTACCCGTGAAGACAAGGTGAGGCGAGGGTGACACAGCGTTTAATCCGTTGCGACGACGCACGCGAGCCACCTTCTGCACGTTGGTGATTTGCTTGACCAAGTTTTTGACAGGAGCAAGTCCCACCATTTCGTCGAGCCCTCCAAGCGGAGTACGCACGGATTCCTTTTCGTCGTCGGCAGTCGCAGAAGCGTCGGGGCCTTCTTGAACTTCCTTGGGGCGTTCAGAGCGTCGGCGGACCGATTCGGTACGCGCCTCCATTTCTGCGTCCATCTCCAAACGAACGAGCGCCTCGGACCACTTGTCAACCACAAAATCGAACGACCCAAGAACTTGCTCGATTTCAGACCGTGTGACTTCGTCGGCCAAGAACGAATGAGTGGCAATGACCTTTACACGTGACCCATCGACAGTTTCTAAGCGCGCCTGCACAAAAGGCATCCAGCCGGTGCGGCTAGTGACCCACTTGCGAACCTCTGGCGAGTCGGTGACGGTGATGACATCTGAATCGATACGCAACACAACGGTTCCGTTGAAGCGCTCGTACAGCGTTGCAGTTCCTTCTACTTCACCCTTTGTGAGATACGACAGTGGCCACGGGGCCAAATCTTCTGTGTCGTAGTCGTCGTCGAACGCAGGAGACACATCTGCCACTTCCAGAAAAATTTTGCCAATGCGTTCTTCGGCCTCGATGATTTCAATCATTGTGCACCTCCAGTGATGTCCTCGACGTGATCGCCCCACTCGTTGTCGAGCAGGTCGAAGAACGTTTGTGTCCATGTTTCATACAGGTCCCATGTGTCAGTCATCCACTGATGGGCCTGATCGTGCAGCACACCCTCGTGATGCATGAACCAACCCTTCAGAACAAATGCCGTGCGACTGCGTCCGCCATGACAATGCACCACCACTTGGCGACCCTCTGCCAGAAAAGCGTTGATGGCCTCGACGCTCTCTTTCAATGCGAAAAACAAGTTGGGATTGCGATCGCCTTCACTGTCTCGCATATAGACCTGACGGCGGTGAGGGTGATTGAGAAAGCGATCTTCAGTAATACACAACGACACCACGCCGAAATCTTCTGGAACTGTTGCTGCACCATCGAGATTTGACGCCCACACGCCTGCGGGATGTACCAACTTGGCCTGAACTGGACGTTCTGGCGGCGTGATGGGTGCGTTACCCAAGCCCAACAAACGACGAGCCGAGTTGATGATGTCTTGACCGCGATACACGACATCTCCAGCGTGAGGCGTGGTGACGGTTCCGTGCACGTATGTTGCCCAACGAACCGGAATTCCCTGAACGCCATACAAAGCCCCCGCCATTGCACCCGCAATAGCCGCCACAGTGTCGGTGTCGCCGCCAAGGTCGATGGCTGCAACAACGGCATCGTGAAATGACGTGGTTGTACGCACTGCCCACAGCGCTTGCCCAACCGCGGTCCACACCGTTCCGTTCGGCAGGTGCGACTCGTGATGTGGATCGAAATCGGTTGCCAAAACAGAGGCGAATTCGTTCTCTAGGTAGGGTCCCCACGGTGTCTCGGCAAAGAAGTCGAACGATGACTGAACGCTTCCCAAGAAATCACCCGTGAGGATGGTGCCGCGAATGATGTCGGCCACAAAAGCAGCCCCCACAGACGCAGACGGATCGTGGTGCGTGAGTGATGCCTGCTCTACAGCAAGCTCTACTGCTTCAGCACGACTGAGGCGCACTCCAAAGACTCCGACCGGTGCAATACGCATGACACTGCCGTTGCTGGCTGTGCGGCCACCAAGGGCTTCGTGTGCTGCTTCTGCCGCTCCGAAATAGTTCGGCGACTGCAACGCATGTGAAATGGTGATGCCAACATCTTTTGCGGTTGAACGCCACGTACGGAAGTGCTTCCACATGACCTCTGGGTGAAAACCACCTGCTTCTTCAAGTGCATTCGCCAAGGCAAGAGCCATTTGTGTGTCGTCTGTAAATTCGCCCGGTGCCCAGTTGAACCCGCCGCCTCCAATCATTTCGCCAATGCCGCCTACCACGTGTCGTGGGAAGCGAGCCGAATACAAGCCGCCGCTTTGGAACTCAAACGGTGCACCAAGAGCGTCGGCAACTGCGGAGCCCAACATGGCCCCAGCGGCACGCACCTGCTGTGGGTGTGAAAGCCGCGATGATGAAGAGGAAGAGGTTCGTTTTTGGGTCATGGGACTCCTTCTCCCCAGGTACCTGGGGTTAATTGTAGATGTGACTAGAATATAGCACATGGGTGTTTTCACCCTTATGAAATAAGGGACGGTCCGACCAAAATGTGTCAAAATGTCCCTATGGCCCCCGCTAAGAGAACCAAACAAATGGACTTTTTTGTCTACGTCGACACCGTGGTGTTCACGATTAATCCAGACCGAGCAGCAGAGGCGAAGGATCGTCTTGAGGTGCTCGTCATGCAGCGACCAGAGCGGTCGAGCAACAAGTGGGCACTCCCCGGTGGCCTGGTAGGCGACACGGAAAAACTTGAAGCCACTGCAGTACGAAAAGTGGCCGAAGAAACCGGAATTGTGTTGAAGCCGAAAGACCTACACCAAGTAGGTGCATACGGAGACCCAGAACGCGACGACCGGTTCCGAGCAATTGCCATCGCATACATGGCCCTCGTACCCCACCCTGGTGAACTTGGTCCAAAAATGCATTCGGACAATGCCGCGTTTGTGCCATACCGGCGTTTGCGAGACAAGCGGATGTTGGAGTTCGACCATTCCGAAATCATCTACGAAGCACGCCGAGTTGCCCGACGAATGCTGGAAGACACCAATGTCGCACTCAGTTTCTGTAAGTCAAAGTTCACCATTAGTGAACTACGAGGCGTCTACGAAGCATTCCTGCAATACGAAGTTGATCCCGCAAACTTCCGACGCAAAGTTGATCAAGTAAAGAACTTCGTGACGCCAATTGACGAATTTGCTGATTTTGGAACAAGCCCAGGACGACCAGCCCAGATGTACAGGGCGGGAACTGCAAACAGGCTGTCTACTCCTATTCGCTTCCGCCGACCTGGCGATCCGTATTTAGAGAAGTAGAACTACTGCGCGTTTGGGCGCGGCTTGTTGGGATCTGGCTCTTTCGGCAGACCCAAAACGCGCTCACCCACAATGTTGCGCTGCACCTGTGCAGTACCGCCCCAAATTGTTGATGCACGATGCTGGAAGAACAACGATGTCCAACGGTCGGCTACGTATTGACCGTTCTTGTCGTCTTCAATAAGAAGCGCTTCTGCACCACGTGCGTTCATCATGTGATTTGAAAACTTCTGCGCATATTCCGACCAGAACATCTTGTTGATTGATGCCGCCGGACCCGGTTCCTTCCGTGCCAATACTTCAGACAAAAGCTTGAGCCCTTGGAAACGCATGATTTCTACATGGCTATACGCCCACGCAAGTTGCTGACGAGTAACGGGATCTGTTGACTTGCCATTCTTCTGCAGCAACTTGACTGCTTCCCAGAATTGCTTCGTGTATTCAACGTGTTGCGTCGTTGCGTGACCACCACGCTCGTTACCAAGAGTGGTCATGGTGACGCGCCAGCCATTGTTCATGCCGCCAATAATGTTTGCAACTGGTGCGCGAGCTTCGGTGAGGAACGTCTCGGTGAAGTGCGATGCACCTTGTGGTTGCTTAATGGGGCGAAGTTCAACACCGTTTGACGTTTGGTCCTCGTTGAACATAGGCAACAACACATACGAGATACCTGCGTGCTTCGGAGCGTCGACATCTGTTCGGCACAAACAGAACATCATGTTTGCTTCGGTTGCACCAGATGTCCAGACCTTTTGACCTGTAATGAGTATTTGATCGCCGTCGATGATTCCGCGAGTCTTCAGCGCTGCAAGGTCGGAACCAGCATCGGGTTCCGAAAAGCCTTGGCAATAGCGATCGGTTCCGTCAATGATGCGTGGCAAGAATTTCTTCTTTTGCTCTTCACTGCCCCACACAATGATCGAGGGTCCCACAAGCCACTCACCCATTCCGCGTGTAATGCGAGGAACATTCGCCCGTGCAAATTCTTCGTTCAGCACAGCGACTTCGATTCCGGTGAGACCACGACCGCCGTACTCCTTTGGCCACGACACACACATGTATCCGGCTTCGGTGAGCTTTGCTGCCCATTCAGATGCGCCAGGCACGCGACCACGCGTCACCATGTCTGTTGACACGCCCACGAGTTCTTTTGGCTTGTTCGCCTCTAGCCATTCGCGAATCTCAGTTCGGAACGCCAGTGCGGCGGGTCCTAAATCAAGTTCAAGAGCCATGTGTCCCCCTCGTAATCCCTGGGGAAAGTATCTCAGTTAGTCAAGCGCCGACAAGAACCGAAGAACGGCGTCGTTGACCGGAGCTGGGTGGGTCATGTTTGCTGCGTGAGGCCCGCCATCGATAGGAACCAAGGTGGTGGGGCCAGCGAGACGGTCACGTAACACTTCGGCCTTTTCCATTGGAATAGCAACGTCTGCGGTGCCATGGATGATAAGTGCCGGACACGAAATTTCTCCGAGACGATCTGTGATGTCGTCACGATGCATGAGGCAATTGAACGCTTTACTGAATTGGTCTGGCTGCATGGCTCCCCACTTTGCGAACCAATCAGACCATTCACCTGGGCCAAGAATGATGCCGGCGATGATGTCTTGGACAGCAACTGCGCCGTGCTCGAGCCAGGCCGCATGCAATCCGTTGTAGGGCTCTACCGTTTCAGGAGCTTCGGTGCCCGATTGAGTGTCGATAAGGATGAGTGCGCGAACACGTTCTGGCGCAGTGAGAGCGACGCGCAAGCTTAAGAAACCACCTTGTGACATTCCGCCGATAACTGCCGACTGAATTCCCAAATGATCCATTAGACCAAGTACGTCGTTTGCAGAATCCCAGTAGGTGAACTCCCCGGTTGCTTGAGTGCCACCGAATCCACGTTCATCCCACGTAATGACTCGATAGGCGCCTTTCAAAGCCTCGACCTGATGGTCGAACATGCTGTGATCCATTAGGAAGCCGTGACTCAAGATGACCGCAGGACCTTTGCCGCCAGAGTCTTCAAAAGAAATTGTTACGCCGTTGATGAGTGCTGTCTGCATAGCACCACTGTAGACCTAATTCGCCACGCGCAAATTCAGGAGCTCAACGTGGTCGAAGGGCCTCGTCAATTAACGCATCGGCATCGGCAGTGACCGACAACGACCATTGCGGTGCTCGTTTCTCGAAGAATGCCCTCACTCCTTCAACAGAGTCTGACAGTGACGCCATCTTCGGAATCAGCCGACCTTCCGCCGTGATCATTTCATCGACAGACATATTGATTCCCTGCCACATCATCTGCTTAGCCACCGCAGCCGACACGGGCGCAACATTCACTGCAATGTCTCGCGCCATCTCAAGCGCAGCGGGCAACACTTGGTCGGCGGGCAACGCACGCGAAACTAATCCCAACTCTGCAGCTTCGGCGCCCAAAATCATTCGTCCGGTTAACAACAAATCTGCTGCACGAGAAAAACCCACCACGCGCGGCAACAGCGCATGGGAGCCCAGTTCAGGAAGAATTCCCCGACGCACCATGGCGTATTGAATTTTGGCCGTCTCTGACGCAATTCGAATGTCACACAACATGGGATAGGTAATGCCAACGCCCACCGCATGTCCATTAATGGCAGCGATGACTGGCTTTCGAACATGATGTGGCATGCGGCGCGGACGAGTGTCTTCACCAGGACGTCCACCAAGAAAACCTGATTCACCGCCGCTGAGATCTGCACCTGCACAGAACGCCTTTCCGGCGCCCGTGACAACAACAGCACGAACAGAGTCGTCTGCATCTGCTGCGCCCATAGCCACAGACAGCTCATCACTGAGTTGCGGAGTCCATGCGTTCATTGCATCGGGACGATTCAGCGTGACTAGCGCAACGCCATCGGAAACGTCGTACAGAACGGTTTCTAAGTTCATGACCATTCCTTTCGCATTGCTGGCAGAACATTTTCAATGTATTCAGCGAGTAGCTCTTGATTCCACGGTGGACGAATTGCAATGTTCACCATTTGCGCACCCGCATCAATGAACGGAGCAATTTGTTCCATGGCGTCTTCTGGCCTACCAAGGAGTGATCCAGAAATAATTCGTTCGCTGGCTGCACCCCATTGTTTTTCTAACTGAGACTTCACCGCGCCAATGTCATCGTTGCTTAATCCGTACGACAGATTGATGCTTCGTTCCACAGCCGATGGTTCACGTCCAGCCTTCACACACCAGTCGTCGAGAATTCCATTTAATTCTTTGTACTGAGACGGGTTGGCGTACGCAGCGTTCCAACCGTCTGCATAGGCACCTGCCATGCGAAGCGTTTGTTTCGGTCCAAGACCACCAATCCACAACGGCATCTTCCCCATAACACCTGGCACCATCGATGCATCGGTGAGTTGTACCCCTGGGGTTGTTTGTGTCACGCGTTCACCGGAGCGCCATTTTGTTATTGCACCCAATTGACCTTCCAGAACCTTGAAGCGGCCACCCTGCGAGGGAAAGTCAATTCCGAACGCTGCAGCTTCTTGATCGTGCCAGCCACTTCCCATGCCAAGTTCAAATCGACCACCAGAAAGGTGGTCAACAGAGATGGCGCCTTTCATCAGCACACCAATGTTTCGATACTGCGAGCAGAACACCAAACACCCGATACGTGCACGAGATGTATCAACCGCAAGTGCCCCCAACATAGAGAATGCTTCAAAGTGTGGCTGTGTACCACCAGCCGGCGGTGCTTCGTACAAGTGATCCCACAACGAGATCCAATCAACGCCCGCAGCGTCGAGCCATTTCCATAATGCACGCAACTCTTCAACAGTTGCGTTCTGCGCACCAATGTGCACTCCGAATTGAACAGCCATGTCCGCTACCCCCGTGGGGTTAACGGTAGTCAGTGGCGCGGCAGGTCTTTACCATCAAGCACCACATTCCAGCCACCGTCAATGGCATGAATAGATGTGATGAGGGCTCCACTCACGCAGGCAGTAAGCGCATCTGTCACAAATGAGCGTTCTGGCCAGACAACAGTGGCTCTCTCGGTTGAGAGCTTGACTGCGGCATATTCATCACGAAGAGCACGAGCCGATTTAAAGAAGGAGAGAACCGCGGCGTCATCGTTGTGTGAAATTGCTGTTGCAATTTCTTCCAAAACCACTGCATAACGCGACAACACATTCTTCATTTCTTCGCGGTTGATGTTCACCATCGATGCGGACAACCACGGTTCAGAACCGGCGACGCGAGTGCCATCTCGGAAACTTCCAGCCGCCAACTGCAGTGCTAGCGCCTTTTTGTCCTGGGTAGAGAGAACATTGATGAGTGATGCCGCCACCACATAAGGAAGATGACTAATGGTGGCAACTCCGGCATCGTGAGATGCGATATCGAGCACCGACACACGTGCGCCCATGGCGTGCACCAACGCAATGAGACGCACCAGAATGTCGCTTGACGCTTGTTCTGGGCACAACACCCACGTTGCATTAACAAACAGGTCTGATGTTGATGCAGAAAAACCAGAGAACTCGGTACCCGCCATAGGGTGACCCGGCACAAACACCGCGTTCACATCTGCAAAGAGAGTGACCGCATCACGGGCGCGTTGACCCTTTACGGACGAGACGTCTGTTACAACAATGTTTGAGCGCCCACTTGCACGAATGGCGTGAGCCACTTCGGTATAGACCTTTTCTTGTGCGTCTAAAGGCACACAAATAAACACCACATCAACCGATTCAACAAGACTGGCCACATTTCTATCGACTGCAAAGCCAGCGTCTTCTACTTCTTTCACAGTGGAGGCCGAAGGTGAATACACGCGAACGGATGCGGCACCACTAGTGCTGAGACTTTTACAAATAGAACCACCGATAAGGCCAGCCCCAATAACCCCGACACGCTCCACAGCCATACCGATTTTTATCTATCTCTCGGGATGGTTGGCAACGATTGGGTGAATCCCGCGTTCGATCCGGGAGAAACTGTGCCAAGACCAGCCAGTGACGGAACAACTCCGTCACCGGCCCACGCCTGGAACGAACCAAGCACACGCACAGTAGAGCCAATGTTGTACAACTCTTGCAACGCGTCTGTGACTGCGGCGTCGCCAATCCAGCCTTCCGTTGTGAGGATAAAACAGTACGCACCGAGTTCGGTGCGAAGTGGACGCGACGAGATGGAAAACACCGCAAGTCCACGAGACGAGAAGCACTGAAGAATATCTGCCAGCACACCGGTGTGATTGTCGGGAGGAACAAGGGCAATCCATGTGCGATATTCGTCTTGTGTTCGCTGTGCAGGAAGCGAACGACTTAACAGGTAAAACTTGGTGTGCGCGGCCGTGTTGTCTTCAACATTTTCTTTGTAAACGTGAAGTCCGTACAGTTCTCCCGCCAAAACCGACCCCAACGCAACCACTGTCGGGTCAGGGTTCTTCGCCAAGTTCTCACAGGCAGCACTTGTTGAGTCGGCAGACTTCACAGCGAGATGAGACGACGCAATGAAATTCTGACATTGCGCTAACGCAAACGGGTGACTGACCACAGTGGTGGGCTGTGAGTGGGGCGAGTTTGTGTACGCGTGAAAGCTGACAGGAATGACAACTTCTTCGCGAACAAAGACATTGGCGGTGTTGAAGACAATCTCATGAACAGTGGAAGTGACTTCACCTTCAACCGAATTCTCAATAGGAACTAACCCGTGTCGCACCTGACCGCTCTCTACTGCGGCAACAACCGACTTCACATCTTTCATGGGAATGAATTCGTCGCCGTGTGTGTGCAGCATTCGGGCGGCTTGGTGGCAGAAACTGCCTTCTGGTCCCAGGTATGCGACGGTGCTTATCTCGGTGGTCATTGAAGAGAACCTGTCGAATGCGTGTCGATCCAAGACTGGTATTCGTCCACATTCGTCAAGATTGCAGGAACACTGCGCACTGGGTGATCTTCAATGGCAAGCGAGGCCGGCGTGCAGACACCAACAATCTTCAAGAAGACGTCATGCTTGAAGAGTTCGACAACAGCCGCCGCAACAGAATCTTCCACGGGGTGTCCAGCAAGTTCCACCAAGAACATGTGTGGGTTCTGTTCACCGACGTTGATACTGCGAAGACTGACCAAGTTCACACCATTCAGACGGAAGATGTCCATGATGCGAGCAAGGGTCCCGACTCGATCTTCAAGCGGGCAAATAAGCGCAAGGGTCTCAACACCTTCAAGAGGTTCGGGAATTCCGCGACCAAGAAGTCCGTAGCGAGTGGTGACATCGACAGCCGATGAAGCCATGAGTTGATGATGAACCAACGAAAACTGCGATGCCACAACATCGGGTGCAAGGGCTACGTGCAACGGATTGCCCTGTGCTGCAACAATGCGGCATGCCTCGGTGGTGTTAGGCGCGGAGACGCCGACTATTCCCAACTCGTCGAGTACGGGGGCAAAACGTTCGAGGATGGATGAATGCGAGTGAGCCACCATGGGCGGCTTTGTTGCATCGAGAGTTTGCACCCATAACTTCTCCGTGAGGACCAAGGTGCGAGTGATGCAGGTGTTGGTGGTGTTAAACAGCAACCGAGCGACCGCCTGGGTGAATTCCCCGTGTAGCGAATCTTCCAACGGAACAACCCCAAGACAGCCCACCGTGGTGTCCACTGTTGATACCACTTGTTCAAGTGACCGAAGTGGCAAAACTTCAGGCGAATCGAATGCCTGAGCGAAGAGGTGTCCGGCACGCTCATCCGAGCTTCCACTGGGTCCGGCGAAAAGTAAAACCGGCTCGTTGATGTCGCGTGTCACCCGTACGAGTTTACCCATCCCCGTGGAAGGCACCGAGTTACTTTTCCCTTGACGGCAACTGCACTGCCAGCACTCCGTAGGATTGTCTCTTATGACGTTGAACGGTGCCGACAATATTCGTGTAGGTCTCTTGGCCTACGGAGCCATCGGCCACGAACACAACCTGGCAGTCCAGGGCACGCCAGGTCTTGAACTGACTGCTGTTTGCGACACCAACCCCGATCGAGTGGCCGCTGCAAAAGAACTAGCACCGCACGCTGCTGCGTTCTCCGACGCCACTGAAATGCTCGATTCAGGACTCATTGATCTTGTGGTGATCTCCACTCCACCCAACAGCCACTATTCATGGGCAAAGTGCGCGCTTGAACGCGGTGTTCATGTGGTGCTGGAAAAGCCCATGGCGCTCACCGCCGAACAATGCGACGAAGTAATGGCGCTAGCCGCCGCCAAAAACCTCATGCTGGTGGTGTACCAGAATCGCCGCTACGACGCAGACTTTGTCACCATGAAGCGCCTTATTGAAGAGGGCGCTATTGGCGACGTATTTCAGTACGACTGTTTCGTTGGTGGCTATTCAGAACCATGCACATACTGGCATTCGAATGCAGAAGTTTCGGGCGGAGCAATCTTCGACTGGGGAAGCCACTTCATTGATCAAATTCTCGGAATCATTCCCGACGCCATTGCGCATGTCAGCGGACAGAATCACAAACGTGTTTGGATGCACGCAACCAATGCCGATCATGCGCAAGTAACCATCACGTTCACGTCCGGAACCCAAGCAACATTCGTGAACTCAGACCTTGCTGCAGCACGCAAGCCGAAGTTTTATGTTCTAGGAACAAGGGGAGCCATTGTTGGCGACTGGAACCCATCTGCAGAACCCACCGTTGCAGACCTTCCTGCCATCCTCACGGTATTCAACGCCGACGGATCACGATCAGTAGTGCCATTAGACAACGTTGAACCATTTTCGTTTCACAAATCTCTTGTTCAGAACATTCGTGCAGCAACACCCGTCTCGACTCTTGCAACACAATCTCGAAATGTTGTGGCCATCATGGAAGCCGCCGAAGAATCGGCACTTGCTAACGCCATGCCCGTTACGCCAAACATCAAAACACCGTGACCATTCGCTGGGGCTTCATTGGTGCTGGATATGTAGCCAAGCAAGCAATGGCCGCTGCAGTGCATGCGGCGCCCGGAGCCGTGTTACGCGCAGTAGCCAGTAGAGACCCTGCACGTTCTGCGAAATTGGAACCAGAGATTGTGCATCAGTCGTACGATGCCCTCCTGGCCGATTCCACCGTTGATGCCGTGTACATCAGCCTGACCAACGCACAACACGCACAGTGGGTGATTGCCGCACTAGACGCCGGAAAACACGTTCTGTGCGAAAAACCACTTGCGATGAATGCAGCAGAAGTTCGCACCATGATGTCTGCGGCCGAGCGCAATAACCGGCTACTCGTGGAAGCAGTGTGGACGCGGTGGCAGCCACGCATGAAGAGAATGTCCGATGTTGTGCAACGTGGAGACATCGGTGACATCTCGTCCATTGCATCTGCTTTTACGTTCCAAGGAAACCTCACCGGCAATTACAGGTCGCTTCCGGAGTTTGGTGGCGGCGCCCTCCTTGATGTGGGGTGTTACCAAGTGCACTTATGGATGATGCTTCTGAATGAAGACATCACTGTTCGCATCACCGACATTGAGCGAACCATGAGTGCAGAAGGAATTGACCTCACTACACATATTCAGGCACGCCTGAATGATGCGGTAGAAGTCAACGCGTCGTGTTCATTCGATCTTCCCGCAACGCAGAAAATTGTGGTCACGGGCACCAACGCCACCATGCGCACGGGTGAGGGCGAAGCCTTCACACTGTGGAAACAGCCCGGCACACTGCTTCTAGGTGACACCACCGAGCACTTCCCCGCCAGCGACGCATTCGCGCTGATGGTGGAAGCGGTCAGTGCGAACATTCGCGACAACTCCGCCCCATTGTTCCCCATCCAGAGTTCTCTGCGAGTGGCCGAAATTTTGGACGAAATTAGGAACTACGGGCCCACGAAATAGGCCAAAACACAAAAACCGCCCCGGAGGGCGGTTTTCTTGGAGCGGATGACGAGATTCGAACTCGCGACCCTCACCTTGGCAAGGTGATGCTCTACCAACTGAGCCACATCCGCATGTGTGACCCTCATCCTAGCGAGGCAACTTCGGGTCGCAACCGGGGCTAGACCTCGCGCTCAATGGCCGCTTCGGCGGATGACTTCTGCTCCCCCACCAACAGAGCCAAGAAACTCAATACGGTCGCTGCACCCACCATCTGCCACAAGGTCAGCGATTCGTCGAACACAATCCATGCCGCAACGGTGGAAATAACGGGACTCAGTAGGCCCAGCAATGATGCCAAAGTGACGTCTACATGGCTTTGCGCCCATGTCATCAGACCGTGTCCTACTAAGCCTGGCCCAATTGCCATTGCTAACACGTACACCCAGTCGGTCGATTTCATTGCGCCGAGATCGCTTGATGCAATAACTCCGAACGGAAGAATAAAAAACGACGCCCACAAAAAGACTGCGGCCAAATATGACCACGAATGCACACCTTCAACGCGGCGCTTCTTCGACATGATGAAATACACGGTCCATAGCACTACATTCAGCAGCGCCATAAGGTCACCGCTGAGTTTGGCTCCGCTTGTGGACGTAGCAGCTAGTACTACAAGCAGTACTCCAGCCATTGAAAAAGCCGAATACAACAATTGACGCGCACGAATTCGCTCGCCAAAAAGTTTGGGCGCAACAAACAAGACAAGAATTGGTTGCACTGTTGTAATGAGCGTTGCATTGGCAATTGATGTCATTTTCACTGATGCAAATCCGGTGATAAACGACAAGCCAAATAAAACTCCTGGTAGAGCGGTGATCCTCATGAGGTCGCGCGTTAGTGCGCCGCCGGTGCTGTATGCAACAGCAATCATCATGGGTGCGCCTATCAGCATTCGATAGAACACGATTGCCGGCGTATCTACCGACATTGCCTTGTTAAAAATGGGACCAACACCCCATGCAACAACGGCGGTAATTGCTGCGATGACATGAATGTCGTCGCGTTGCCGAAGCGAGGTAGACGTGCGTTGTGCGAATGTCACTTCGCGGGCGGATTCAGATCGATACGAAGAGTGAGAACGCCGTCTTCAATGGTTGCTGTGGCATCACCGATGATGGCGAAGTCACGGAAGTCTGCTTCGGCTTGGGCAATGAACAACTGACGTTCTTCACCGGCAACGGGCGGTAGCGGACGTTTGCGTACTGCGGCGGCTCTATCGCGAAATCGCGCAATCATTTCTTGGGGATCAAATGCAGCCATTACTGGTTCTCCTGTCGCTGATTCAACAATGGGTCGATAATTGATGGAGCCGACGGCAACACGTCCACTGCATCGTCTGAGTGGTCGTACGGATCGTCGAATGGTCGTTCGGGTTCAGAGAGAGGCTCACGAGTAAGCACAGGTGGCGCTGCGTGATGAACCACGGGTTCTGCACCGTCTGGACGAACTTGATTGAGTAACGCCAAACGTTTGGCGTCGTCGGCACGTGCGTACGCGCGGTCGGCCATCACTTCAAGTGGGGCCAGTACTTCGGGGTCTTCCACTGCTGCTCGCCAGAACCCAAGTGTGACAACAAGCAGCACAAGTCCCAGAACAATGAGGCCGATGCCGAGAACATTCACGGACACACTGGATGCAACAACCGACACTTCCATGGGCTCCTAGTCTCTCACGCCAAGCACCCGTGTGGCGGGCTACTCGGTATCGGCCAAGAACTGAGACAGCTGCAGGCTGACAGGGGCGGTTTCCACCAAGAAACCATCGTGGCCCTCGCCGCTTTCAATGGTGGCGTGACGTGTCCGAGAGTCCTTCTCACGTAGGTGTTGATGAATGAACTCTTGCTGATACGGCGGATACAAGATGTCTGAGTCAATGCTGAGAGTCAGTGTTGGCGCCGTGATGCGAGCAAGTGCTTGGTCTACCCCACCACGAGATCGGCCAATGTCGTGGAGATCCATTGCTTTGCCGATGTACAAATAACTATTGGCGTCGAATCGACGAACCAACTTGTCACCGTGATGGTCTAGATACCCCTCCACGCTGAAGCGAGAAAACAGGTCGATGCCATGTGCGTCCAAACTGCTGTCGCTGAGTTGTCGTCCGAACTTCTCTGTGAAACGAGTGTCGGTTCGAAATGTCACCTGTGCAACCATTCGCGCAATAGCCAACCCGTACCACGGACCGGCATCTGGCGCTGCGTTGTAATAGTCGCCCTCGTTATAACCAGGATCCATTAGTAACGCACGACGACCGATTGAGCTCCATGCGATTTGCTGGGCCGATGCTGCTGCCGATGTTGCAATTGCGGCAAGTGCGCGCACTCTGTTTGGGAACATGATGGCCCATTCCAGCGCCTGCATTCCTCCCATGGAGCCACCAATCACCGCGCGCCACGAACGAATTCCTAACGCATCGGCTAGTGATGCTTGTGCGCGCACCATGTCGCGAATTGTGACAACTGGAAAACGAAGACCGTACGTTTTTCCATCGTCTGGATGCATTGACGCTGGACCTGTTGAGCCTTGACATCCGCCCAAGACATTTGCGCACACCACAAAGTACTTGTCTGTATCTACTGCGTGACCCCTGCCAACGACACCTTCCCACCATCCGGGAGTGGGATGACCTTCCGATGCTGGTCCTGTGACGTGACTGTCGCCAGTCCACGCGTGACACACCAAGATTGCATTTGATGCATCGCTGTTGAGAGTTCCCCACGTTTCATAAGCAACGGTGACGTTCGAAAGAGAAGCACCACCCTCCAACGAAAAAGGTCGCTCCGTTGCAAACGTATGAAACTGCCGATGGCCGACGGGGTCACCGGGCATCCACGCGCCAGAGGCAGGGTACGGCAACGCGTTGTGTCGAAACTGAGCAACCATTGTTCTTCCTGTTCTGTGCGGGTGACGATATTTCGCTTACAGGAGACAGCGACCTGTTGTTCTGCTCTGCAGAACCACATCCCTTATCTTGCGATAAGGAGGCACCGTGCGGCTGTCACCCCGGTTGCCGGACCATCTGGTCTCTCGTAATGCTGGAGCAAACTCTACCCCTCACCGCAGTGCAACAACAGGGATTTATTCGGCCACGATCTCGGTGAATTCGGAAAACCCCGTCAATGTATGGAGATGGTCTCGTAGCGAACCTTCTGTTCGCAAGGTGCGGTACGCCGTTTCTATGGCGCGCGACGCAGCCAAAAGACCAGAAAGTGGCGAGATGACAATGGAGAACCCCATCTCTTTCAATTCCTGTGACGTGAGAAGTGGGGTCTTGCCTTTCTCCACCATGTTGGCAACCAGATGAACGCCCGTGAGCTCGTGCGCAATTGTCTCTAGTTCGTCCACAGACTGAGGTGCTTCTACAAACACGGCATCAACACCAAGGTCGCGAGCCATGCGACCTCGCTCTAACGCTTCATCGAGTCCGAGAACTGCGCGAGCATCTGTACGCGCAGTGACGAACAAATTGTTTCTCTCACGCACAGCAGCCGACAACTTTGCCAACCATTCGTGAGCGTCGACCACTTCTTTGCCGTCCATGTGACCGCACTTTTTTGGCCACACTTGATCTTCTAAAAAAATCCCTGCTGCACCTGCTTGTTCCCACGTATGCACCGTGCAAATGACGGCGTCAACATCGCCGTACCCAGTGTCGGCATCCACGATCACATTCATATGTGGAACAGCAGCACACACGCGTTGCGCGGCATCTGCTACTTCGTTAAATCCGAGAATGCCAATGTCGGGTACGCCAAGATGCGTTCCCGCTAAAGCAAACCCGGACAAAAACACACTGCTAAAGCCAGCCCTCTCGGCAAGCAACGCAGACAATGGGTCCCACACACCAGGAAGCACTAATGCTTCTGGCTCTTCAAGCAGAGAATGAAGTGTCGAGCGTGTCACTTGACGCCGAGGGTATCCATGGCGTGTTGCTTCAGACGCTTGTAGTCCACCTTGCCGTTCGGAGCGCGACCGATAGTGGGCACCACGACAATGCTGCGAGGCGCCTTATATGCAGCAATACGTGAGCGCACATGTTCTGAAAGCTCTTCAAGTTTGGGATCAGCGCCTGGTTCAGCTTCCACTACCGCGCAGATAGTTTCACCGAATCGCTTGTCGGGAAGCCCAACAGCGACGGCATCACGAACGGTGTGGTGAGTCTTCAACACTTCTTCCACTTCTTCGGGGAACACTTTCTCGCCACCTGTGTTAATGCACACAGATCCGCGACCCAACAAATGCAATGTTCCGTCGGTATTCACCTCAGCCCAGTCACCTGGCACAGTCCATCGACGTTCTTCAAAAATGCGGAATGTTTGTGCAGTTTTTGCCTCGTCTTTGTAGTACCCCAACGGAATTGCACCACCGACAGCAACCAAACCCCGCTCACCACTTCCCGGCTCTACGCGGCGACCATCTTCTGTGAACACAACGCAGTTGGGACCTAGTGCAAATTGAGCGGTTTTAGCCGCTGCACCTTTTGCCGACACCGACACGCCCATACCAACCGCTTCCGACGAACCAAAACTGTCGGTGATGAACATTTGTGGAATGTGATTCAACAATCCGTCTTTATTTTCTTGACTCCACATGACTCCAGATGAGCCCATTTGAATAATGCTGGTGAGTTTCCACTTACCGGGGTTTTCATCCAGCACTTCCAACATGGGGCCAGCGAATGCCTGACCAACAATGACCACGCTGTTCACCTGGTGCTTGTCCACCTCGTCCCACAATTTTGCAGGATCAAAGTTTCTATTCGGCATGGTGACAATGCATCCACCCATTGCCATGTTGATGAACGCAGAGAACTGACCTGTGCCATGCATGAGCGGACATGCAACAAGAGCAACCTGCCCACGTTGTCCGGGAGCGACACGGTCAATCACTTCTTCCACAGTCTCTGCTGGCGGAACTTGCAAAATTGCATTTCCTCCGCGACCGAGAACTGTGATGAGGTCGTCTTGGCGCCACATCACGCCTTTGGGCATACCCGTGGTACCGCCGGTGTAGAGGAACAAGAGGTCGTCACCACTGAGGGGTTGTGCCGGCACGACGTCGGGAACACTTCGTGAAACAACGTCGTTGTAGTTGAGAGCCCATGCTGGCACGTCGTTACCAGATTCATCGGGCACCATGTACCAACGCTTCACCAACGGCAATCGATCGCGCACCTGATTCAACAGGTCTACAAAAGTTGCATGGAACACCACAGCTTCGGCATCGGAGTTATCGAAGAGATACAGAATTTCTTCGGGACCGTATCGATAGTTGGTGTTAACCGGGACAAGTCCGGCAAGCCAGCACGCAAACGTGGTCTCTAAATATTCAGGACAGTTGTACAGATAGTGGGCCACTTTTGCCTGGTGACTAGCACCTGCGGCCAACATGTCGGCTGCTAACGCATTAGAACGTTGATGAAACTCACCCCAGGTATAGGTGACATCTCCGTAAATTTGTGCTGTTCGTTGCGGGTCTTTCCGCGCAATACCAGCCCACATCAGTCCGTAGTTCCACGTTGTCATGGCGCTCCCCTCGTCCTGCACCCCCAAGTGCGTGAACAGCACCGTATCAAGGCGAAAAGCGCCGCGTAGACCCCTGCGGGTTGGGAAAGAGAAATCATCTGGTTACCGTACGCAGGGTTCCAGCGGGCGGAGTTGGAGCCACCTAGCCTCTGTGCTCATGAATTCACTCACGAAGCGCGATGTTGAGGCTCTTCTGCGTGACTACGACTCAGACCCCCTTGCTGCTCTGTTGACTGCTCTCACCAAGATGTGGAACGTGTCCGAACTGTCGTGGGACGATGCCGTCACTCGTCTCCCCATGAGCGACGAAGACAAGTCCCACCTCCGTCAGCACTCTCTTGATGCTCTTGATGAACTCGCCAAACAATTAGTGGAGAACCGTGGTCTACAAAAGTGAAAGTGCTCCGTTTTCAAGACCTTGTTGAATGTGCCGTGTAGCCATCACCTCAAACATCTTGTCGCCACGATCTGTTCGTCCAACAATCTGAGATGCAATGACCGCCATGATGACTCCGGAGATGGCTTCACGTTTGTAGTGAAACTTCACCCAGTCGGCGTCAATGTCGTGACCATACGATTCAATTCCGCGAATGTATTGATCGACCAACTCCCATTCATAACGCCTTCGGTCATCGGGAAGAAGCCCTGCGCCAATGAAATACGCAAGATCTGCAATTCCATTTCCGTGACCAGGCGTTTGCCAGTCGACAACTGCACATGGAACTCCTCCATGCTCTGTGGCATACAACAAATTGTCCAACCGAAAATCGCCATGCGTAACGGAGAATGCCTCGCCCTTGCCTAAGACATACCCCTCAATGTTGTTCGCCATTACTTCAACGAACTCAATGCCTTCAGTGCCAATTTCTGAACGAATGATCTCTTCATACACGGCAAGAAATCCGGGCTTCACCATTGCTAACAGACCCGACAACCTGTCTACGTCCCCAGCATCGCGACGCTGTAACCAGTCGATGGAGGCAAGTGACTCGTCTTTCCATCGTGGTCCCTGCATTTTCACCAGCTGATCGACAGCCAAACGAGCATGCTCAATTCCACATGCCCGAATTTGATCTCCTTGTTCGCACGGTGCCATGTCTTCGAGAACAATTGCGATGTCACCACCGTCTTCGTGCCAATCTGCAAACCAACATTTTGGTGAGCGCACGTCGAGTGTGTTCACGAGTTCGTTGTAGAACTTCACTTCACGTTCGTAGTTACGCAGGCTGATGCCGGTGGCGCGACTGGTGGGGTCTGTAGATGCCATTTTTACCACCACGGACGACGGCACTGACGGGTCACTGCTTTCCAACGCGTATCGCAGGTTCATTCCCACTTGCCCTTCACCAATGCGCTTGGGCGGACCAGCTACAACTTCTGCATTGAAGACTTCTCGCCAAAAATCGGCGTCGATAGAACTTTCGTTGTATTCCTTTTTCCCCACGCCAACCACCGTACTCTCCGCCCCGCTAGCGTTCACCACTGATGCGACGCCTCTTCACACCACGCTGGCTTCTTGTTCATGTCAGCGTGAGCGCCCTAGTGGTCACAATGGTCTTTCTCGGATTCTGGCAATTGAACCGTCTTGACGAACGACGACTTCGCAATGACACCATCGCAGCGAACACTTCTGCCCCAATTGAAGACGCCACACAATCAATGGGACAAGAAAACGAAGAGTGGCGACGTGTCACACTCACAGGTCAATATCTCGCACCTACCGAGGTATCCATTATTAATAGATCGCAAGATGGAGCAGCCGGAGACAATCTGGCGGTTGTATTTAAAACAGAGACCAATGGAAATTTTTTGGTGAACCGAGGCTTTGTTCCACTCACCGTCAGTTCTCGGTCGTTGCCAGAAGGCCAGCTCAGCATTGTGGGCTTCATTCGGCCTAATCAAACTAGGGGAACCCTCGGTGCCGTTGACTCGAGCGAAAAAGGAACAACTCAATTCCAACGTTTCGATTTGACACGAATTTCAGCATCGCTCGACGTTGACTTCAACACCACGTATTACGTACAACTCATAAAGGAAAGCCCGTCGCCGAATACGCCGTGGCCATCTCCCGTGCCGTTTCCAGCGGTTGATGAAGGTCCGCACTTTTCATACGCAATGCAATGGTTCTTCTTTGCACTGGTCGCTCTGGTCGCATGGGTCTATGTAGTGCGACGCAAACTTCGCGAAATGTCTAGTGACCCTGCTCCAACGCAAACATCCGCCTGAATTGCTCCACCACATCGGGGCTCTTGTGCTGTGAATTCAACGTGCGATACACCGTGTCGACATTCACGGCTAAACGACCAAACTCGCCCCATTCTGCAAAACCATTAAGTGCGATGTCTCTGGCGGCATCCCATGCGTCCATGCCGCCGTTGAATCGTTCGGTCGCCTGACTCTGTACATACACCAGATAGTCCCTAATGGCGACAACGCCCGCCTTGTCGGTGAGTGGACCATGCCCAGGCACAATGTGGTCGACATCTGATGCACAGATGAGATCGCATGCAGCAATCCAATTGTCGAGGGGTCCCACCCACACCACGGGAGTGCCACCAATAAACAAAATGTCTCCTGTGTACACAGTCTTTGCATCGGGAACAAACACCAAGGTGTCGCCCTGAGTATGAGCCGGGCCTACTTCAACTAATTCAATTGCACGACCACCCACTTCAAATTCGAAGCGGCCAGTGAACGTACGAGTTGGAAGAACTGTTTCTATTCCTTCAAACTCAAACTCCCCAAAGAAATGTCGAAAGAGGTCGCCCACTTCACCAGGAGCTTGGTTCAGCGCAGCAAGCATTGCTGCTGGTACTTCGGCCATCTCATGCGCTGTAGCAGCCGAGGCGATGATTTCTGAATCACGAACAAGTTGATTGCCGTAACAATGATCTCCGTTTGCGTGGGTGTTCACCACTGTGGAAATGGCTGCCGAACGAGTGTGTGGTGCCATGGCATCCAACATTCGTTGTGTGATCTTTAGGTCGAACAATGTGTCCACCAAGAGAGAGGCTCCATCGCCCACAACAAGTCCGGCATTTGACCAGCCCCAGCCACCATCTGGCTGCAAGTATGCGTGAGTGCCATCGGCAACTTCGTGCAATCCCAGTGTGTAACTCATTGCAATAACTCCCCTAGTACACGCGCAATACGCAATGCCTCCATTGTGACAGGTGCGGCGGGTGTTTGGTGCGGGACATGAGCCAGTACAGACGCATCGGCAACCACTAGCCCCGTGGTACCTGGTATTCGACCCGTAGGGTCGACCACAGAACTCAGCGACGACGACACGTGAGATACCGGCACCAAGGATGAGCGCATCCAAGTTGCTAACTCTTGGTCAGTCATGTGAAGAACCTGCTCAAGACCCGTGCCCTGCGAGTCCCCCGCAATGGACTGTGCAATGTTCTGAAACTCCGATGCTTGAAGCATGGATGCAGTCAGACGAACAAGTTCACCCATTGCGCGAAGGTCTTCGGCGTCGCTTAACAAATTCAACTCAACGTCAACGCGGTCATCTTTAAGAACTACGTGCCCTCGCGACTTTGGATTCAGCAACAACACAGAGACCAAACCAAACTCTGGTGCATTGGCGGATGCGCGTTCATATGCCACCAACAAACCCTGAGCACCAGATGGAAGAGCAATCTCTTTCACGACACTGGCATCAAAACGAGAAGGCTCCGATGTGGTCAACTGCAAAGAAAATGTGATGCATGGGTGATCTTGCAGTCCCTGCCCAATTGCGGGAGCAATCTCTGCAAATCCGGAATTCAACAACAATGCCGAACTAGCGATAGCCCCTGCCACTAACACCACACAATCGGTGTTAATTCGAGCGTCACCACACTCCACAGCAAAGACCGAGCCATGGTTGTGATGAATGCGTGTGACTTCGTGCGTTCGCAGTTCGACGCGCCCTTCTTCCACCAAGTGGTTGACAGCGCGACCCGGATTCCAACGTCCGCCATTCCACCACAACCGAGATGGACGACCACCCGATTTCAATAACGCTCTCGACACGGGGCCCATGTCGTCTGAATGTGCGAGTCGAGTGAGTCCGCGAACGTGCTCTGGCTCGTCTCCCGTGAGAAGCATTGCATTTACTGCGCTGCCACCGCCCCAGGCACGAGCTTGTACGTATTCAGCAGATAATTCCGATGTGAGCGACACCACACGTTGTGACACCAATTCGTGGTGCGAAATGACATCAAAGAATGCGCTGTTGTTGTCGTGTGGAGATACACCGCCTGGCTCGCACACCACAATGGGACGCTCGGTATGAGACGCTAGGTACAGAGCCACGGTGCTGCCTGCGGTTCCGCCGCCCACAATGACGATCGGACCATCAGCCATTAGTTAGTCCGATGTGAAGACGGAGACAACCCATTTAAATGTGCTGCGTCGTTGTAGCGAACAAGCCGCCACTTCGAGCCTTGAATGTGTAGCAACTCAGTCAGCGATGTGTTGATAGTGGAAAGCTCAAACTTGCCTACCGGATGCATATGCAGCGTGTGCCGCAGCACCGCGTCGATGACACCGCCATGACATGCAACCAACACAGCGCCGCCTTCGTTGTTGCGCACAGTGCGTTGAAGTGTTTCTACGACTCGATCCTGGAACTGCCCCACGGTCTCGCCACCTGGGAAAACATTGGCGTGAAGGTCGTCCCATTTCGGCATGCCGAAACGTTCAATAAATTCCGCATACGCCATGCCATCACAATCGGGGCCTGGGTCGTGCTCACCCCATCCTGAATCAACTGTGACCGACAGAGAACCTAAAGCTGGTGCAACAATGCTGGCCGTCTCAATCGCTCGTGGAAAATTGCTGGCATACAGCGCAGTGGCGGCAACATCGTGCCCGGCCAACAGGCGTTCACGCAAAGCATGTGCTTGTTGACGACCAACATCTGTGAGTCCCGTACATGAACGTGGACCGCCTAAGAAACGTTCGACGGTTGCGCGTGATTCGCCGTGGCGAACAAGAACAAGACGTGTCTGCGACACAGTGGTTTACGCCAGTTTCTCGACGAATGCTTCAAGTTGACGCAAGTTGCGACACTCGAACACACCATCTGTGTGTGTTCCGTACTCTCCAACAATTGAGTCACCCGTATTCCAATAGGAACGGGGTTCGGGGTTCAACCAAAACACCTTGCGAGCCTTTTGCTTCATTTCTTTTACAACCCACGCTTGAGATGCGTGATAGTTGTTGCGGGCATCGCCCAACAAAATGACGCTCGACTTGGGGTTGATTTCTTTGCCCCACTTTTCCCAGAACACTTCAAATGCATGGCCGTAGTCAGAGTGTCCGTCCACCCAAATAACGTCAGCTTCTGTATTGATGCGCTGAATGGCTTCTGACACATCTTCGGTCTTCTTGAAGAAGTCGGTCACCTCGTCGATGCCGTCAATGAAGACGAATGCCCGAACCTTGGAGAATTGGTTTGATAGCGCATACACCAACATGAGGGTGAAGCGAGCAAAAGCAGCAACAGACCCGGAAATGTCGGCGACCACGATGAGTTCTGGTTTTGACGGACGTGGGTATTTGAACTTCGGCTCTGCGGGAACACCGCCATACGCCAAGCTATGGCGCACCGTGTTGCGGAAGTCAAGCGGGCCTTTGCGTCCGTGACGACGCTTACGAGCCAGCTTTGCCGCCAGTTTGCGCGTGAGCGGTTGCAAAGCCTTCTTTAGGTTTTGCATTTCGTCGCGACTTGCGTGCATGAACTCAACGTCTTCAGGAAGTGGCTTGCGCAATGTTTTTGCCATTGCTTCTGCGCCGCGGTCGGCAACAAGTCGGCGACGGATTTCGGCTTCTACCTCTTGCTTGAATTGTTCAATGCGGTGATTGAACTCGTCGCGCTCCAGACGATCTTCGAGTTTTGTGAGTTCGCCACCCACTTGTTCGCGACTTGCGTTCATCAGTTTGTCGAGCATGCCGTCTAGATCGAGATTGCGCAGGGTGCGGTACAGGTAATAGGTGCCGCCCACAGGACGACCCGGTTCCATACCCGCAAAGCGTTGAACTGCTTGTCGTGCCAATGCACGCATCATGGCTTGGTCGCCATTCATGAGTGCATTCATAAGAATCTGCATCAACTCTTCTGGAGTGAGTTGATCCATTCCGCCAGCACCGCCGTTGCCTTCGCCCTTCATTTGGGCATCTTGCATTTGACGCAGGAAGTCGTCGATGCTGCCTTCGCCGTCTCCATCGGTGATGTTGTATTCGGGTCCCCGAAGACTGAAGTACACCTCGAACACTGTTTCGAATGAACGCCAGTGAGCATGGTTTTTCACCAATGTTGCACCCAGTGCGTATTTGAATGCTTCTCGATCTTCCAAAGGAATATGCGAGATAGCGGTCATGGCGTCGAGGTTCTCCGTGAGGCTCACGGGCAGACCCGCGTTCCTCAGTTCAACAATGAATCCCGACAGAAGTTCGAGCATGGTGACAACTCGTCGACTTAGTCGACGGACAATTCCTTCACAGCCTTCGCGATGTCTGTTTGGTACTTCAGAAGGATGTGCAATGTCTCTTTTGCCTGTTCGGCATCAATATGGTCGATTCCGAGGAGAACGAGAGTGCGCGCCCAGTCCAGGGTTTCGCTGACAGATGGCGACTTCTTCAGGTCTAACTGACGAATACTGCGAACAATTCGAGCCACTTGGTCGGCAAGCATGTCGGTGATGCCTTCTACCTTTGTGAGAACGATTTCTTTTTCGCGGTCCATCTGCGGATAATCAACGTGCAAGAACAAACAACGACGCTTCAACGCTTCGGACAGCTCGCGAGTGTTATTTGATGTGAGAAACACCATAGGAACTTGCTTTGCGGTGATGGTTCCAAGCTCTGGAATAGACACTTGATATTCGGAGAGAATTTCCAACAGAAGAGCTTCCGTCTCGACTTCAACACGGTCGACTTCGTCAATCAGCAGCACCACGGGGTCTTCAGCGGTGATGGCTTCAAGAAGTGGACGCGTCAGCAAGAACTCGGATCCGAAAATGTCATCGTGAATCTCACTCCACGAGTCAGAGCTCTTATCGGCCTGAATACGAAGCAGCTGCTTCTTGTAGTTCCATTCATAGAGCGCCTTCGATTCGTCGAGACCCTCGTAACACTGCAAACGAATAAGGCGGGCTCCTGTCATTTCGGCGATGCTCTTGGCCAACTGGGTTTTACCCGTACCGGCGGGGCCCTCGACCAAAATTGGCTTTCCGAGGCGGTCTGCAAGGAATGCAACACCTGCAATGCCGTCGTCGGCGAGGTAATTGACGGACTTCAGACCGTCACGAACTTGTTGAACAGAATCAAAGCGAGGTGCCATAAGACCCTCCAACCTAGTGGCAGAGCCGTAAAGACGGGTCATTGGGCTTCCAAACACCCCTAGCCACCTGCTCTCAGCACCTAACCTGACCATCATGTTCAAAGACACGCTCGTGGTGGCTCTGGGTACAGCAATGTCCCGATTCACTGGCCTACTCCGAGTGGTGGTCTTTGGTGTCATTATCGGACAAACAGCACTTGCCGACGCTTTCGACGGAGCAAATAACTCACCGAACTCCATCTATGAACTTCTTGTGGGCGGTTTACTGGCGGCAAGTTTGGTTCCTCTCTTTACCCGCTTTGCCGAAGATGACGACGAAGAAGCAACACAAGTTGTTGTCTCTACATCACTTGTCGTTCTTGCAGCAGCCACTCTTATTGCAGTACTCGCCGCGCCACTTATTTTTCGTCTCTTCTCTCTTCATCCAAGTGAGCTAGTAGACGCCGACCAGTTCCGACGCGCCGGAACAGCCATGACGCGCATCTTCCTCATTCAAATTTTCTTCTACGGCCTCACCGCAATTGGTTCGGCGCTATTGAACTCGCGTCGCCGTTTCTTTGCAGCAGCGTGGGCTCCGGTGTTGTCGAATGTTGTCACCATTACGTTGCTGCTTGTCATCCCCTTCACACGTGACGGAACGCCAGACCTCACCGATGTTCTCAACGACCACACGTTCTTCTTCTTGTTCACCATGTCGGCCACAGGTGGAATTATGGCCATGGGCTTGGTTCTCATCCCGGCTCTCAGACGCGCGAACATTCCGTTTACATTCACTCCAAACTTTTCGCACCCCGCCGTGCGCACCATGGTGAAATTGTCGTCGTGGACTTTTGGCTACGTGGTCACCAACCAAATAGCACTCATCGTCATTAAGAACCTTGCAGAGCCAGGCAGCGGAAACCAAGATGCATACTCAAAAGCATTCACGTTCTTTATGCTTCCCCACGGACTTCTGGCTATTTCTATTGCCACCACTTTTGTTCCTGAATTAGTTCGTCGTGTGCGCGCGGGCGACAAAGACGGGTTCGCAATATGGACAACGTCGGGGGTTCGCTGGATCAGCATCCTCACCATTCCGGCCTCGGTCGCCATGGTGGTGTTGGCGCACCCAATCATCAGTGCCCTCCTCGAACACGGCCACTTCAACTCAGAGGCCGCATCTAACACCGCGAGAGCACTCGCCGGATTCTCTGTTGGTCTTGCTGGTTTCTCCCTGTACATCTTCTGCTTACGAGGGTTCTACGCGCACGAAGACACGCGCACGCCGTTCTATATCAATGTGTTCCAGAATGTCCTCAACATTGTTCTTGCCATTGTTCTCGTAGAGCGACACGGTGTTCTTGGTCTTGGTCTGTCATTCGGAATTTCATACATGATTGCCTCATGTGTGGTGTTGTGGCTCTTACACACGGAATACAAAGCAATTCAGTGGACCAGCATTGGCTCCATGATGTGGCGAACATTGTTTGCAAGTGCACTTATGGGCGGCGGAGTCTGGGTGCTGGAATTTCTCTTGCATCCAAAGTCAGGCATGTCTCAGTTGGCGGAATTGTTTTTGTGTGTCACAGCGGGCGTTGTCATCTATGTGATTGCACTTGTTTCACTCAGAGTCCCAGAAATGCAAAACCTGTCATCTCTGCTCCCACGCCGCAATACCGACGTAGACACCACGCTGTAACAACTAGCGGGAAAAAAGAACCACTAAATCGTCTCGGTGGATAGCTTCCACTACCGACATATCCGCTAGATCGGCGGTGCGTTTCCCTGCAGCGTCACGAGCTACATCGGACGACATAGCCGACATTCCACGCGCCAACAGATCTCCGGCATCGTTCACCACGTTGACCACGGCACCAATATCGAACGAACCGCTAACGGCTGTAACACCAGCAGGAAGCAATGATGTGCCGCGTTCAACCAACGCTTTCTGGGCGCCTTCGTCGACAGTGACAGTTCCCTCAACTTCAGCAGCGAATGCAATCCACAGCTTTCGTGCGGACAATTGACGGTCGTGGGGAAGAAAGCGCGTACCAATGTTCTCGTGCGACGCAGCACGCAACACAGCATTCGTCGCAGATGCAGATGCAATAACCGCGGTAACTCCGGACCACGATGCAATTTGTGCAGCAGCCAACTTGGACGACATTCCCCCACTACCGCGATCTGTTCCGGCGCCAGACGTAGACACCGCAAGTAAAGGATCGTCTGCTGCGACTTCAGAAATAATTGTGGCGCTGGGATTAGTACGTGGATCGGCTGTGAACAGCCCGTCCATGTCGGTCAGTAGCACCAACATGTCAGCACCCACCAAGTGCGATAACAACGCGGCCAAGTGATCGTTGTCGCCATAACGAATTTCGTTGTTTGCAATGGCATCGTTTTCGTTCACAATGGGGATACATCCCAATTCAAGCAAACGGTGAATGGTGTCGCGGGCGTGTAAATACTGCTGACGATCGACAAAATCGTGAGGGACCAACAACACCTGTGCAGCAACCAAGGAATGTTGCGACAGAGCAGCGTTGTACGCAGCCATAAGTTGAGGTTGACCCACTGCTGATAATGCCTGCAGAGACAACACATCGTTGGGGCGTTCGCTCATTCCTAAACCTGCAACACCCGAAGCAACCGCACCTGATGTCACCAAGATGACATCGTGGCCTTCTGCGCGAGCAGCCGATAATTGCGCTGCCACCGATGCGATGACGTCGGAACGGATGCGGCCGTGATCATCGGTGAGTGACGATGTTCCTATCTTGACGACGATGCGCATGACTACAGATTCACACTTCTGGAACGAATTCGAAACTGAATTGTGCAATCCACACCACGTCGCCTTCCACCACGCCCGCTTTTGACAGCAATTTAGGCACACCAAGCTTGTCCAAACGCTCGTCGATGTAGTTGAGGGCTTCTGGAGTGGTCACATCGTTGAGAGCCACCACTCGTTCGGCACTGCGTCCGTGTACGCGGTATTCGTTTTCGCCAAGCCGCTCTACCCATGAATGCTCTGGCTCTGGGCGCATGATGATGGTTGCCTCGGCAACTGGTTCTGCCTGGCGTGCTTGACCCACCGTTTGAGCCAACGCATTCACCACAGAGCGAACATTTTCGGTGGTGATGGACGACATAGACATATGCGGCCATGCGGCTACGACGTCAGCGTCGGCACTATCAATTTTGGTGCCAACAATTAGCGACGGACGTTCCAGAAGTTCGGGTCGATAATTGCCCACTTCGTGTTGAAGAATTCGCAATTGTTCTTCTGGTTCAACTCCGTCAAGTGAAGCAAGGTCGACCAAGTAGCACAGCACGCGAGCACGTTCGATGTGACGAAGAAACTGATGCCCAAGTCCTTTTCCTTCGCTTGCGCCTTCAATAAGACCAGGAATGTCGGCCATAACAAATTCGGTGCTGTCGTCAATTCGTACAACGCCGAGATGCGGTTCAAGAGTGGTGAATGGATAGTTGGCAATTTTTGGTTTAGCTGCCGACACAGTGCTGATAAACGTACTCTTGCCCGCGTTTGGGAAACCCACCAACGCAACGTCGGCCATGAGTTTCAACTCAAGCAACAACCACCGTTCGTAGCCTTCTTCGCCCTGTTCAGCAAACGACGGTGCCCGACGTTTGTTGTTCATGAATTTGTGATTACCGCGCCCGCCGCGACCACCCGATGCAGCAAGCCATTTGTCGCCGTGGTTAGTGAGATCTGCAAGAACTTCACCGGTGTACATGTCGCGCGCAATTGTTCCTTCGGGAACAGCCACGAAAAGATCTTCTCCACGTCGTCCGTGAAGGTCTTTGCCTTTGCCGTGCACACCATTGACCGCCTTGCGGTGAGGGTGGTCTCGAAACGCCAACAGCGACGCCACGTTACGGTCGGCCACAAGCCACACATCGCCGCCCTTGCCACCATCGCCACCGTTTGGTCCACCAAATGCCACAGGGCCCTCGCGACGGAAACTGACACAGCCAGCTCCGCCATCGCCACCACGCACATTTAGTTGGGCTTCGTCGACGAACACACTCATAGGGACTGTCCAAGGCTACGGCCATTCACTCCTCCACGAGCGACACACCACTCACCTATCGTGGAGATATGGATGAATCCCCCACCACCGACCGCAATAACACGTGGGTCTCCACCATGTCAGGCAACACGTCGTCATCCATCACCCTCGCCCACGCCGATTCGTGGGCCGGTATTGGCACCACCAACATTGCAACGCGTGGACATCGAGAAGCCACCGAAGACTCCACCATGGCTCCGCTTGCCACACGCGCAGTTGGCCCCGGAAACCGCGTAATTGCCGAGGACGAAGACCCCTACCGCACCTGTTTCGAACGCGATCGAGACCGCATCCTTCATGCTTCGTCTTTTCGTCGCCTTGCTGGGAAAACACAGGTCTTTGTCTTCCCAGACGATCATCAGCGCACACGTCTCACTCATGCTTTGGAAGTTGCACAAGTTGCCGTCTCTGTTGCTCGCGTCCTTCGTCTTAACGTTGCACTCACCGAGGCAATTGCTCTTGGGCACGACTGCGGCCATGGTCCTGGTGGTCACGCCAGCGAAGATGCACTGTCTCCGTACATCGAAGACGGCTACGACCACGCCGTGTGGGGCGCCGATGTTGTCCTTCAACCTCTCAACTTGTGTTTGGAAACACTCGACGGAATTCGCAATCACAGTTGGTCTCGCCCAGCGCCATCTACGCCCGAAGCAGAAATTGTTAGCTGGGCCGACCGCATTGCCTATGTGTGTCACGACTTCGAAGATGCCGTGTACGCAGGCGTTGTTACACCACAACATTTACCCGACATTGTTCGTCAACGTTGCGGAACCACCCGACGTCAACAACTCAGTGCTTTCATTACCGCAATGATCAACGCAACTGCCGAAACTGGCCGCATTGGCATGGTTCCCGATGTTGCCGAAGCACTTGCAGAGTTCCGTCGCTTCAACTACGACACCATCTACCACCGCGCCGAATCGCGCGTTCAAGCGCAAAGTGTTATCGACATGTTGCGACCACTAGTCGAGCATTACATTGCCCACCCCATGTTGTTGCCCACATGGCACGACACGCCGTTCGACCCTCACACCGTCGCAGCATCACGAGAGGCCGTCAACTACGTGGGCGGCATGACCGATCGATACGCCTGCAAACAAGCCGTGGAACTCTTGAAGTACCCGGTACACAAATTGCCGCAGGGAATAGACACTCTCCTCGCTGGGTAAACCACAGAAACACAAAGGGCGCACCTTTCGGCGCGCCCTTTAAAAATGTGTTTTGGCTGTTGTGTTATTCGCCAGGAACGACGTCTACAACCTTGCGTCCACGACGCTCGCCGAACTTAACGCTTCCGTCAGTAAGAGCGAACAGAGTGTCGTCCTTGCCAATGCCCACGTTCTTGCCGGGGTGCGTCTTGGTGCCACGCTGGCGAATGATGATGGTTCCGGCCGTAATGACGGTGCCATCGAAAACCTTTACGCCGAGGCGCTGTGCATTTGAATCGCGGCCGTTTCTTGTTGAGCCGCCGCCCTTTGTCTTTGACATTCTGGATCAGCCTTTCGCGATGGATGTGATCTCTACAACGGAGTACTTCTGACGATGTCCGAAGCGACGACGCTGATTGGTACGACGCTTGTATGTGAAGCCGTCGATTTTTGGTCCCTTTGCAGTTCCGATAACGCGACCCTTAACGGATGCGCCCTTCAACTGTTCGGGGGTGGACAAGATTGTGGAACCGTCAACGACGAGAACGGGAGTGAGAGAAACCTCGACACCATCTTCGACATGAAGAAGCTCAAGCTGGACCTGCTGGCCCTGCGATACCTTCTCTTGCTTTCCACCGGATGCGATCACTGCGTACATAGCGGTTTCCTACCCTATCTGCCATTTCTGGGCTCCGACACCGTGCCGAGCCCTAGTTTTCACGGATTTCCCGTCTTCTGACCACCGCGTTGGGCTAGTCGAGAAGACCGAAGTCCACCTTCATGCCTCGACCAGAGCATTCTGGGCACTCGCCTGCAAAAGCCGTGATGAGACCTTCACCGATGCGCTTGCGGGTCATTTCCACTAAGCCCAGTTCGGAGATGTCGAACACTTGGGTACGTGTCTTGTCACGAGACAAGGCCTGACGGAATGATTCGACAACCTTCTTACGGTTGTCTTTGATTTCCATGTCGATGAAGTCAATAACGATGATTCCGCCAATGTCACGCAAACGAAGTTGATGTGCAACTTCCTGTGCAGCCTCGAGATTGTTCTGGAAGACAGTTTGTTCAAGATTGGATGTTCCGACGTTCTTGCCGGTGTTCACGTCGATAACGGTGAGTGCTTCGGTGTGCTCGATGATGAGCGAACCACCCGATGGCAACCACACTTTGCGGTCGAGCGCCTTGTGCAACTGTTCGTGCACATGCTGAGTCTCGAACAGTGACAGCGGTTCTGCATCACGGTCGAAATATTCAACGCGGTCGGCAAGTTCAGGGTTAAAAGCCTGAATGTAACTACGGACGTCTTCATACAGACGACGATCATCAATAAGAACTCCGCGATAATCGGCATTGAACTCTTCGCGAATAACGCGCACAGCCAACTCTGGCTCGCGATACAACAACTGCGGTCCTGTTGCTGCTTTGGCCGCGGCCTCAATTGATTCCCACTCTTCCAACAAACGCTTCATGTCTGCGGTGAGTTCGTGTTCGGTTGCATGTTCTGCTGCAGTGCGAACAATGACTCCGTGTTCGGCAGGCTTGACACGGTCGAGAATGTTGCGCAAACGACGGCGTTCGGAGTCTTCGAGACGCTTCGAGATGCCGTAGGTCTTTGAATTAGGAATAAGAACCACGAATCGACCAGGAATTGACACTTCTTGTGTGAGGCGAGCGCCCTTTGCACCAATTGGATTCTTCGTGACCTGACACAGAATCATCTGGCGCGAACGAAGGATGTGCTCGATACGTGCGGTGTCTTTCGTTTCGACATCTTCGCCATCGAACTGAACATCACCGCGGTACAAGACGGCGTTCTTTGGAGTGGCAATGTCGACGAATGCTGCTTCCATTCCGGGAAGAACGTTTTGCACGCGACCCATGTAGATGTTTCCGTGAATTTGACCCACATCGTCGGCGGGACGACTGACGTAGTGCTCAATCAGTGAGCGGCCTTCCATGACCGCCACCTGGGTGACACCCTCGCGCACCTGAACACACATGAGGTATCGACCAACGGGGCGACCATTGCGTTCGCGGCCACGACGACGTTCAATGATTTCCGCATCGAGATCGGCTGAATCGCGACCAGACCCTTGACCGCCCGAACGAGACCGACCACGGCCATTGCGACGACGCTTCTTCTTGTTATTGGACCCTTCGCCCGACTTCTCTTGCTGAGCAACCGGAGCAGCAGGCGCTGGACGCGTGTCGCCAATTTGTGGCTTACGAGCCGGGCTAGGTGGTGGGCCCGCAGGTGCAGATGTTTCTGATGCCGACGAGGCTCCCTCGCCTGGCTTGCGACGATTCTTGCCACCACGAGAGCCTCGACGACGCTTCTTTGGGCCACCTTGACCTTCGGCACGGGGCGCCTGGGAGCTCTCTCTGGGCGATGACGACTGTGTCTGATCGGCTGCCGCTGAATCGGCAGAACCGTTGCTGTCCATGAAATTTTCCTCTCTCACGTCGCGCACGAGGCGCGCCATGGGGCGCAGGGGCAGCCACGTACTGGCGCCTCCGGCCCTTTCGGCCTGACAAATAGGTTACCCGCGAGTGTTAGCGGAAACGGCGCATGTGGACACTCTGAACCAAGCCAATCATGATGGCAAAGGCCACGGTGTGAGACCCCCCGTAGGAAACGAAGGGCAAAGGCACACCCGAAACAGGGGTAATGCCCATGGTCATGCCGATGTTCTGAAAGGCCTGCCACAGAATCATGGTGAAGACGCCAGCGCAGAGAAGAAACCCCAGACGGTCTTGGGCAATGCGGGCAATGCGATAGATACGCCACAGCACCACGCCGAATAATGCGAGAACAATCCCCGCCCCCAACATTCCAAACTGCTCCCCAACTGCCGAGAAAACAAAGTCGGTGGACTGCACCGGAATAAACGCTCCGTTTGTGAGCGGGCCGTTCAGGTATCCCTTACCGAAGAACCCGCCGGTGGCCACTGCTCTCTTGGCAAAGCGAACCTGTGTCACCAACGTTTGAAGCGCAGCCGAGTCTGAGTTTTGGTTCAAGAATCCGGTGATGCGTCGCAACTGGTAATCCTTCACCACGCCAGAGACCACACCCGCGATGACAGACACGATGGCGAGTGACGTAATGAGGATGATGTACTTGATGTCTGCTCCGGCCACCAACAAGACACCCATAGCGCATGCAACGAACACTGACGCCGACCCAAGGTCTGGCTGAATTGCAACGAGCGCAACGGGAACACCAACAATGAACAGTGACTGAATAAAGCGTTCGTATCGAACCGTTGCGCCGTCGTCTTCTGCCAAGAACCCCGCCAGCAGAAGCAAGGTGGATACTTTTCCAATTTCTGAGGGCTGAATGGCAATGGGGCCGACATCAAACGACAGACGCGCTCCGCCGGTAACGGACCCTGCAACGAACAAAAGAATGAGCAGCACAATTGTGACGGCATAAAACAGTTCTGCACTGCCCCGCAATTGCACGTAGTCCATCCACATCACTACCGCCATCACAACAATGGCAATAATCACGAAAATGATTTGTCGTTGAACAAATTGAAATGGGTCGGCCCCTCTGTTCAACAGACGCGGTCGCGTTGCTGAATAAATCATGAACGCACCAATGATGGTGAGAGCTCCGACTGCACCCATAAGAACCCAGTCGATGGTGCGGGTGGGGTCGGTGAAACCACGACGAATGTTTCCCAATCCCGAATTAGGTCGGCGCGTAAATACCGTGCGAGCCATTTAGTCACGCACCGATGAGCCAGTGCCTACAAGACACAACGGGTTAGGCAAACTCTGAGGAGCCGCAACTTCAAAACTATTGGGATCTAACGGGTCAGATGGGACTGCAGGAGCAACTTGAATTTTGTTGATGAGGGCTGTGAACATGCACTTCACAACAGGCGCCGCGGCACGCGAACCAAATCCGCTCTTTTCCAAATACGCAGAGGCGGTGTATGGATACTTTGGGTTCTTACTAAAAGCAGCAAATGCCGACGAGTCGTTCCATGGCAAGTTGCCGGCACCCTGTGCAGTTCCCGTTTTCCCAGCAAGCGGTAAAGCGCGTTTTGGGAAAGATCGGAAAAGTTTCTCGCCCGTTGTGGCGTGATAAAAGTCCGATGTCACGCCAGGGCCAGTGATGACTCGAGTGAGCCCCCGCACGATGGGGTCGAGAACTTCAGGACGTATTTGTATGTCGCGAACAATTTGCGGTGCACTGAAATCTTGAATGACAAGACCTTCATCCAAGTTGACTCGATTCGATTTACCGTTTGGAGTGCCTGGTGCCCAAATAGCCTTCACAACACGTGGACGCACCACTTTCCCACCGTTGCCTAATGCCCCGTATGCAACGGCAAGCTGCAGCGGAGAAGCCGACAACAATCCCTGGCCAATTGCCAACTGCACGTTGTCACCGACGTAGTACCCCTTGCCCTCTTCCTTCGCAATGGCGCCAGACGCCGCCAGCTGTTGTTTGAGTGCGCGATTCGGCACTGTGCCGATGTACTCATACGGCAAATCGATTTCAGTGGGAGAACCAAATCCAAACAGACGAACTTGATCTTCTAGAACTGGCCTGTTTCCGCGTTCAGTAAAAATCTGCTCGCCAATTTTGTAGAAGAAAACGTCTGATGACACTGCAAGTGCAGTGACAACATTGATGCGACCGTACTTACATGGTGCACCATTGCCACAGTTTGCGTTCTTGAAAATGCACTTCACATTCAATTGGCAACGTTCGTCAGGAATGCTGGCCAGTTTGTATGTTCCCTGATCTCGCAATGTGTATTCAGTGCCGTTCGGTAGTTGACCGGTGTTTAGTGCAGCGAAGGCGACAAATGGCTTGAACGTAGAACCCAAGTTGTAACGGCCAGATATTGCTCGGTTCACCAAAATTGACTGGTCGGGATCATCTGTCTTGGGGAACAACTGATTGAACTTCTCCGACGTGATGCCTGCGTTAAACCATCGATTGTCAAAATTCGGATAACTCGCCATTGCGGCAATCTCGCCAGTGTCATGATTCAACAAAACACTGGAGCCAGCAGGAGCCTTGTAATACGTCACCTCCGGGTACCGCGGATCTGGCTCACCGAATGCAAGAACGGTGGGCGCCTCGGTTCGGCGACGCATCAGAATTTCTTGTTGTAGTGCCTGCTCGGTGAACTGCTGCATCTCTAGGTCAATGGTGAGCTGAACATCATTTCCAGGAACGGCTTCTTTTCTCTCTAACTGACGCAAGAAACGTCCGCGAGAGTCCACCTCGTACTTCACATAACCAGGTGTTCCACGAAGAACCGCTTCGTAGGTTTGTTCCACACCAAACTGCCCAACACGTGCATCAGGGTCGTATCCCAGGGTTTTGTAGTAACTCTCGGACTTTTCTCCGGCAGGAATTGCACCAAGGAAACCCACCACGTGGCTTGCGACAGGCGCGAATGGATATTCGCGTCGCCATTCTTCTCGAACGTCAACTCCGGGATAATCCTCGCTTCTCTCTCGAATGTAAACAGCGAGATCTTCAGAAATGTCTTCCTTCAATGGAAGTGGTTGCAATTGGTCGAATCGCTTGGATGCATAACGGTCCTCCAACTGTGTCACCGTCATGTTCAACGCACCAGATAGGCGATTCCACATCTGTTGACGCGCAAGGGGCTTTGCTATGACGGCGCGTTCAATAGTGAGAGTGAGAATTCGTTCATTGTCGGCAACTATTCGTCCCTTCACATCGAAAATACGCCCTCGTTCGGGAGAAATTTTGATTGTTCGGGTTCGTACTTCGCGCACTTTCACTTCTAGTGACGGAGCGTCAACTGCTTGCAGAAACCACAGTCGCACCGTGAGCAAACCAAGCAAGGTGCTGGCCACAATGACAAGCACTGATAATCGAGAGACTGTGCGTTCTCCAGCCATTAGCGCACCGGTGCCGGATCTTTCAATGCCCAACGGCACAGAATTTCAACAGGAACACTGAAGACGGCATTGAAAAGTGACACCACCGCTACTGCAGTAAAAATCTGAAGGGTAAGAACTCCTTCGGCGCCGGTGACTGTGAACGCAATGGGGAGAACAACCATTCCAACGGCACTTGCCGCACTAGCCACCAAACTGCGCGACCACCACGTTGACTCGTGCACGAATGAATGCGCATAACCAGCCAAGTACGCAACGAGCGCGAAGACTGCAGCACACAAACCGAGTGGCGTCGTAAGAACAAAGTCGTACAACAAACCCACAATAAATCCAGCGACGGCCCCAGTACTTGAGCCTTTCGCAAGACCGCACGATGCAGCAAGCAGAAGCATGACTTGCAAACACACGTTGAACGGACGCATCTCATTAAAGATGGTGGTTTGAAGAGACAAGAACAGCAATCCCACCAACACAAGTCGTGTGTACTTGTTTTCTGCAATTCCGATGATGGCGTCCATTACGGCTCCGTCGGGCGTTCAGTAATTGGCTGGTACAACAACACGCGTACAAAGTTCAAGCTATTCAAATTGGCCGACAACTTCACTTCGAGAATTGGGCCCAATGTTCCGGTGCGCTTCACCACTTTGCTGACCGTTCCAATCACAATGTCGGGTGGAGCCAAAGATGTTGCGCCACCGGCTGAGATAACAGGCGAACCCACAACGATTGCACCAAATCGAGGCGTGTTTTCAATAAAGCGAACAACGGGATTCTTCGACAAACCGCGACCTTCAAGCGCTCCTGTTTCACGCAGTGGTAAATCTGCACCTGCAGGCACAGTGATTTGGGTGTTGGTGTTTTGACCTGGTTGATTCGGCCCAGCAGTTCCAGTTGGAGCAGTGACACCCGGCGCCAATGACGATGTTGTCACCGGAAGTGTGGAACCGGGCGTAAATCCCTTGATGGTTGTAGTGGTGGTTCGCGGAACAGTTGTTGTTGTGGTTGTAGTTGTGGTTGTTGACGAAGTGGACGGAGAACCAGGAACCGTGGTGGTAGTTGTGGTGGGCGGCGTGTTTACCACCTTCACAGACAATGAATAGCCCGGATCGGTTAACAACATGACAACAGCGCGTTTGTTGTACACATTGGTGACTTTGCCAATCATTCCCGCCGCATTTAGAACTGGCATACCAACTTTGATGCCACATTCCGAACCACGGTTAATTTCCACTGTCTGTGAAAAGTTCGATGGCGATTGACCAACAACCTGTGCCGTGCATGACGAGATTCCCGCCAAAGTGGGAAGTCCGTTCAGTGCGAGCAGCTCTTGAGCTTCGCGAACTGTTGCGATGGCAGCGATATTTGCGCCCTGACCGTATGCCACCAGATCACGTAGGCGACGGTTCTCATCGACGACATCGTTGTAGTGCGTAATTCCGTTCCATGCATTTTGAACAGGTCGTGTAACAACTCGTGTTGCACTTTCAATAGGACGAAAGATTGTGCCGAAGACTGAACGTGCCCCGTTCACTACTGAACTTCCACGCAGATCGAGCGTGATTAAGAGAACGGACGTGAGCGTGAGCAGAAGGATTGCTCGGCGCCGTGTGAAGGTTGAGCCCGCCACGGAGATACGTCTACGACTGGTCGAGTCCTGGAGAGGACATCATTCCGCGCATCGCTTCGATGTTTTCGAGTGCGCGACCCGAACCAATGGCGACGGCGTACAGCGGATCTGGAGCCACATAACAGGGCATGCCCGTTTCATGATGAATTCTCTGCGTAAGTCCGGTGAGCAACGCGCCACCACCAGACAGATAGATACCCCTGTCCATGATGTCGGCCGCTAGCTCTGGCGGAGTTCTGTCGAGAGTTGACTTCACAGCGTCAATGATTGCAGCAACTGGCTCTGCGATGGCGTCGCGTACCTGGTCGGAGGTGATTTCGATGGTGCGTGGCAGGCCAGACACCGTGTCGCGTCCACCAACATCGGCCGTGAGTTCTTGAGACAACGGCCAAGCAGATGCCATCTGAATCTTGATTTCTTCTGCAGTGTTAATACCGATATCGAGTCCGAACTCAGAGCGAACGTAGGCAACGATTGCTTCGTCGAGTTCGTCGCCAGCGACGCGAACGCTTTGTGCCACCACAATTCCGCCCAACGAGATAACGGCAACTTCCGTTGTGCCGCCGCCAATGTCAACAATCATGTTGCCGCTTGGCTCATGCACGGGAAGATCTGCCCCAATTGCCGCAGCCATTGGTTCTTCAATGATGTGAACGGGTCGACGAGCACCGGCATATTCAGCAGCGTCTTGAACTGCACGTTGTTCAACACCAGTAATTCCCGATGGAACACATATGACCATTCGTGGCTTGCTCCATCTGCTGGTGGTGATTCTCTGAATGAAGTAGCGCAACATTTTTTCGCACACATCAAAGTCGGCAATGACGCCATCTTTCAGTGGTCGAATGACTTCAATGTTTTTGGGAGTACGACCCAACATGCGCTTTGCTTCCCAACCAACTGCAACAGGGCGGCCGTCGCGCATGTCGATAGCAACTACTGATGGTTCATTAAGGACAACACCTTGCCCGCGCACGTACACCAATGTGTTGGCGGTACCAAGGTCGATAGCAATGTCGCGACCTATAGCCAAAGGGTTATTGCGGCTCATGAGTAGTTCTCCCCGACCACCTAGCGAACTAGAGGATCTGTGGAAATGGTAACGACCCTCGCCTTAGAGGGCGGGGAAGAAGATTCCCAGTTCTCGTGCGGCTGAATCGGCAGAGTCGCTTCCGTGAACAAGGTTCTCGGTAAACAAGGTGCCTAGGTCTCCACGAATGGTGCCCGGCGCAGACTTGGCGGGATTGGTGGCGCCCATCATGGTGCGCACAATTTCCCAGGTGTCTTCAGGACCTTCAATGGCCATTGCAACAACCGGACCGCGAGACATAAAGGCCACGAGTTCGGCGTAAAAGCCTTTCCCCACATGCTCTTCGTAATGGCGCTCCAAGATTGCAGAGTTCAGCGTGCGCAGTTCCATACCAACAATGCGCAGACCCTTGTTTTCGAATCGGGAGATAATGGTTCCGACAAGGCCGCGTTCTACGGCATCGGGCTTGAGGAGGACGAGGGTGCGATTAGACATTCCTTCAGGCTACGGGCTGGGGCAACGCTTGCCCCGTTAAGCGGGCGCAAACCCTTTACGGAAGCACCTTGCGCAAATGTGCACGGGCTGCACCCACCACATACAGCGAGCCCGCCACCAAGATGGCGTCGTCACTCGTGGCGTCCGACAGCGCCATGTCGCACGCACGCTCCACGGTGTCGGCCAACACAACATGCACACACCCCATATCGGTTGCCATTTGTGCAATCTCTCGCCCGTTTCGACCACGCGGCGACGGAGCCGTGCAGCACACCACCATGTCGAATTCATCTACTTTCAACGCGGACAAGGTGTCAGACAGTTCGCGCCCCGCCAGCACACCAACAACAAGTATGCGACGACCATGCGGATCGAAGTCGTCGAAAAACACGCTTGCGCACACATCGGCGCCAGCCGGGTTATGAGCACCGTCCAAAATAACGAGGGGCTGGTGACCCACAACTTCGAAACGTCCGGGCATAGCAACTGTTGCCAGACCCTCCATCAACGTGTCTCTGTCTAGTGCGCCACCGAAGAATGCTTCTGCTGCTGCGATTGCAACGGCCGCATTCTCTCCTTGATGCCAACCATGCAACGGCAAGAACATGTCGACATAATCCGCGTGCGACGTGCGAATGTGCAGCGAGCGACCACCAAGCGCTAAATGATTATCGACAACATCGAAGTGTTCCTTTCGAAACAACATTTCTGCGTGTGGTTCCTCTAAAAAGATTGGTCTCAAACTGTCTCGAGTTTCACCAATAATGGCGACGCTGTCTGACTTAATGATTCCGGCTTTCTCTTTCGCAATGTGTTCCAACGTTGGCCCCGCAAACTCGGTGTGATCGAGTGCGATATTTGTTACAACTGCGACATCTGGAGAGACCACATTGGTGGCGTCCCACCTACCCAACATTCCCACCTCAACAACAGCCACTTCCACCGCATCGTCGGAAAACCAGCGAAACGCCGCAGCCGTCATGATTTCAAAGTACGTGGGACGCAACCCCGAAATACCTTCTGCATTTGCAATGGCAGCAACAGATTCAGCGAAGTCTTCTTCGTGAATGGGTTCGCCGTTCACCAAAATTCGTTCACGAATACTCTCCAAATGTGGACTGCAGTACGTGCCCACCTTGAGGCCGTGCGCCATGAGAATTTTTGTGATGATTTGGGATGTTGAACCCTTGCCGTTCGTGCCGGTCACATGAATAACGCGATAGTCGTTTTGCGGATCGCCCAACACTCCAAGCAGGCCACGAATTTTGTCGGTGGAAGGATCGGTAATGCGGCCAGTCTTTTCATACGAGGCGTGCTCGTCAAGATAAACAAGCGCTTCTTCGAAGTTCATACAACTCTTAGGATGCTGCGCGTCGTTGACGAGGCGTGCGTGCTGCACCCTTCGACACAAGTTCTGGCATCGCCTTGTCTGTTACACAATCTGCGGTCACGATGACCTTGGCAATGTCGGTACGGCCAGGTACTTCGTACATGACGTCGAGAAGGGTTTCTTCCAGAATTGCTCGCAAACCACGTGCGCCTGTTCCGCGAGTAAGTGCCAGATTGGCAATTGCTTCTAACGCATCATCAGAGATTTCAAGTTCAACATCGTCGAATTCAAAAATCTTGATGTATTGCTTTACAAGAGCGTTCTTTGGTTCGGTGAGAATGCTCATGAGTGCTGCATTGTCGAGAGCGTGAACAGCCCCCACCATTGGCAAACGACCGATGAATTCAGGAATCATGCCGAACTTCAAAAGATCTTCGGGCAAAACCTGTGCGAACAGTTCTCCCGGATCTTTGTCAGCCTTTGATTCGACAGTGGCATGGAATCCGACACCCTTGTGGCCAATTCGTTGCTCGATGATTTGTTCAAGCCCAGAGAACGCTCCACCACAAATGAACAGCACGTTGGTGGTGTCAATTTGAATGAACTCTTGATGTGGGTGCTTACGTCCACCTTGTGGTGGAACAGAGGCAACTGTTCCCTCAAGAATTTTCAGTAAAGCCTGCTGCACACCTTCGCCTGAGACATCACGCGTGATGCTTGGGTTCTCTGCCTTGCGAGCCACTTTGTCGATTTCGTCGATGTACACAATGCCTTGTTCAGCACGCTTCACATCGAAGTCGGCAGCCTGAAGCAACTTCAGCAAAATGTTTTCAACGTCTTCGCCGACATAACCGGCTTCTGTAAGAGCTGTTGCGTCTGCAACAGCAAACGGAACATTCAGCATGCGTGCCAACGTTTGCGCAAGATGCGTTTTGCCACAGCCTGTTGGACCGAGCATAAGAATGTTGCTCTTTTGCAGTTCTACATCGTCGCGGCGAATGCCAGTGTTCTGCTGCAGATACTGCAAACGGCGATAGTGATGAAAGACAGCTACGGAAAGAACCTTCTTTGCCCGCTCTTGTCCGACCACATACTCATCGAGGAATGCACGAGTCTCAACGGGAGTTGGCAGTGAGTCGAGGCGAACATCGGAGCGCTCGCCCACTTCTTCTTCAATGATTTCGTTGCACAGTTCAATGCACTCATCACAGATGTACACGCCAGGGCCAGCAATGAGCTTCTTTACTTGTTTCTGGGACTTGCCACAGAAAGAGCACTTCAGCAACTCACCAGTGTCCGTAAATTTGGCCACGAAGGCCCTCCCTCGAGATGTGAATCAGCGAATTGGACCGGAGCGGTCCGCAAGCTGACGTGACGAAATCACATCATCGATAATGCCATACTCAAGGGCCTCTTGTGCTTCCAATACGAAGTCACGGTCGGTATCGGCATGGATGCGCTCAATGCTCTGGCCTGTATGGCTGGCAAGGATTTCCTCGAGAAGGTCGCGCATACGAAGGATTTCCTTGGCGGCAATCTCTAGGTCGGTGACTTGGCCATAGCCCACCTGGCCGTATGGCTGGTGAAGAAGCACGCGGCTGTGTGGCAGGGCAAGGCGCTTTCCCTTGGTACCGGCAGCAAGAAGAACTGCAGCGGCCGAAGCAGCCTGACCCAAGCAGATTGTTGCAATGTCGTTCTTAATGAACTGCATGGTGTCGTAAATGGCGAACAACGAGTTGATGTCTCCACCAGGGCTGTTGATGTAGATGTTGATGTCGCGGTCTGGGTTTTCACTTTCCAAGTGAATGAGCTGCGCACAAATGAGGTTCGCAATGGTGTCGTCGATTGGCGTACCCAAGAAGATGATGTTCTCTTTGAGAAGACGTGAGTACAAGTCGTACACACGCTCACCACGACTTGTGGTTTCCGTAACGTTTGGAACGTAGTAGTTCTGGAAATTCATTGCGTCGTTCCTTGATTTAGTCGTGGTCGTGACCGTCGTGGTCATGATCGTGGTCGTGCTCACCAAGGACGGTATCGGTGCTGAGCACTTCCCCATTCTGGTCTACAAAAGTGACGTTATGTAGGAGCCACTCGAGCGCCTGTGACTTGCGCATTTGTGCCACCAAGTCGGCAACCGCATCGTTCTGCTCGTATGCGCGGCGTACCTTTGCGGTCTTTTCGCCAACTCGAACACCGATTTGCTCAAATTCGGCTTCAAGGTCAGCATCGGAAACTTCGATTCCTTCGGCAGAAGCGACAGCCCGAAGTGCAAGGTCGACTTTGACCGCCTTTTCGGATTGCGTCTTCATACCAGCAATAAACGAATCGGCGTCTTGGCCAGTAGCAGACAACCACTGGTCGAGTGCAATGCCTTGTGCTTGGAATTGCTGCAACGTGTTTTGTACGCGAGCTTGGAGATCGTTGTTCACCATTGCTTCGGGCGCTTCGATTTCGACGAGTTTTTCAAGTTCGTCGGTGAGGCGATCGACAACTGTGCGACGCATTTGGTTCATGCGCATCTCTTCGTAACGGGCACGAAGTGATGTCTTCCATTCGTCGATGGTGTCGGCGTCGGCGATGTTTTCAGCAACCCATTCATTAGTGAGTTCAGGAATTTCAAGAGTTTGAACACGATTGACGGTGATAGCGAAATCGGCTTCTTCTTCGGTGCCATTCGGAACCGCAGTAAAGGTGAGTGAATCGCCCTTCTTTGCCCCAGTGAGTTGATCGTCGAAGCCGGGCGCTACCCAACCGCGACCTACTTCATAGGTCCATTCGTCGACGTTTAATCCGGGAACAGGTTCGCCGTTGCGTGTGCCCACTAAATCGATCACCACATTGTCGCCAACTTCGGCGGCACGATCAACATCGACAAGCGTTCCGAAACGACGGCGTTCGGTAGAGATTGCTTCGTCGAGTTCTTCGTCTGACAGCGACGGGTTCACAAGTTCAACACGAAGACCCGCATAACCAGGTACTTGAATTTCCGGACGTACTTCACACGTTGCTTCAAACTTCACTGGATACTCAAACGGTGCCGGAGTGGGGTTCTCTTCGGTGACTGGGTCGTTGTTGTTCAACAGCGTGACGTTTGGCTGCGCGATCAGATCAATGTTGTGCTCGCGTACGGCCTTACCTAGGTATTCAGGGATTGCGTCTTGCAGTGCCTGACCAAGTGCGGCATCGATTCCGATTCGCGCTTCCAAGATTCGACGTGGAGCCTTGCCTGGGCGAAACCCCGGCAGACGTACTTCACGGGCGATCTTGCGGAACGCGGCGTCGATGTTGCGATCAAATTCGGCCTCGTCAACCTCGATGGAGAGCTTGACCATGTTGCCTTCTAGGGCTTCGAGAGTGCTTTTCACAGGGTTCGGAGTGTATCGGTTCGCCCTCACTGCTCACTTTCCAGCAATAATGGAGACATGACGCTTTGGAAGCCCCACGCACTTGCCAACCCTCACCAGGGTCAAATCAATTTGCGGGTTGGCGACAAAGTGGTTGCCAAAGCCGGAATCGACGACGCCCCCGAAGGCACTGAAGGCAAGGTCATCTTGGCCAACGGCTTCAACTGGCTGCGCTACAGAGTTCTTTTTTCGAACGGTGCAGAAGTGGGCGACCTCGATCATCGCCATCTAGAACCCACTGGTCGTACCGCGCGACGCTTGGCACGCGAAGCAAAACGAGCCAAGTAGTTCTCACAATCGTCTGAGTACCGATAGCGTTATTCGGACACCACGGGGTGTGGCGCAGTTGGTAGCGTGCCTGGTTTGGGACCAGGAGGCCGGGAGTTCAAGTCTCCCCACCCCGACCATTTCGACCATCAACAACGAGGAAATCGCATGCCTGCAGATCTCGACTCCGCCAAATACGTTTCGTTTGTGACGTATAAAAAAGATGGCACTCCTGTTGCGACACCGGTGTGGATTGTTCCTTTTGACGGTGGTTATGCATTCACCACCGAGCCCGATGCATACAAAGTTCGACGAATCCGTCACGATGCGCGTGCCACTCTCACGGTGTGCAACATGAGCGGAAAAATTTCAGAGGGTGCCATCACACACATCGGAAGCGCCGTTGTTCTCGGTGACGACGACGCCAAGAAAGTGACAAAGCTCATCGAAAAGAAGTACTCCATCGGAACAAAACTGTTGGGGGTCATGTCGCTTGTGAAGAAGCTTCTTGGCAAAGGAACAACAGCAGGCGATGGCGCAATAAAGGTCACGCTGCACTAACAACAAAGAAATCTGGGGATATCCCTAGTTTTTCCACAGGTTCTGCTGTACGGTGGAAACTCATTCATTTGTCCATGGGTACAAACCGGTATCTATGGCCCTTACAAGGGAGATACCCCCATGGACCCCCGTCCTGTTTCTTTTGCTGACCTCGGTCTGCCCACGCCCCTGGTTGACGAACTTGCCCATCAAGGCATTGTCAACCCTTTCCCCATTCAGCAGGCCACCATTGCCGATGCCTTGTCAGGACGCGACACGCTTGGTCGTGGCCGCACCGGATCTGGCAAAACACTTGCCTTCTGTTTGCCAATGCTTACCCGTTTGCACAACAGCGGAAATCATCGCGATAGATACCGCCCACGTGCGGTCATCTTGGTTCCTACTCGCGAATTAGCAAACCAAGTACGTGACGTCCTTGTGCCACTTGCCGATGCACTTGGTATGCGCACAGCCACCGTGTACGGCGGCGTTAGCTACAACGGACAAATCAATGCCATGCGCAATGGCGTTGACATTGTTGTGGCATGTCCCGGCCGTTTCATCGACCTTATGGAGTCGGGCCAAATTGAACTCGACGCTGTTGAAGTCACCATTTTGGACGAAGCAGATCACATGGCAGAGCTTGGATTCCTCGAGCATGTCACTCGCATTTTGGAAAAGACACCTCGTGAAGGTCAGCGCTTGTTGTTCTCTGCAACTCTCGACCGCGGTATCGACAAATTGGTACGCAAGTTCCTCAGCAATCCCGTCACACACGAAGTGGAATCAAACGATGAAGAAGAAGCTGCGATGACGCACTACTTCTTCCAGGTAACTCAGGGCAACCGATTCGACATCATTGCTGACTTGTGTGCAGCACCTGGTCGTTCACTTGTCTTTACACGCACCAAGCACGGAGCTCGCAAACTGACGGCAGCTCTTGTTTCCGCTGGAGTTCCCAGCGTTGAACTGCATGGTGACTTGTCACAAGCCGTTCGCGCACGCAACCTCGCTGCGTTGTCGAACGGAAAAGTAGACACGCTTGTCGCAACAGACATTGCGGCTCGCGGTATTCACGTTGACGACATTGCAGTTGTTATTCACGCCGATCCGCCCGAAGAGCACAAAGCATTCCTTCACCGCTCTGGCCGTACCGCACGTGCTGGCGCAGAAGGAACCGTTGTCACAATGGTGACTGAGAACATGCGTCGCCATGTGAAGCGTCTTGCTCGTGATGCAGGCATCGACCCCATCACAAAGACAGTTGTTCTCGGCGACGACATCCTCACTGAAATTGCACCCGGCGAGCGCACAAAGCGCGAGATGCCAGACATTGAAGAGCGTCGCCCACAAAATCGTGGTGGACGCTCCTCTGGTGGTCCACGTCGTCAAGGTGGACGCTCTTCTGGTGGTCCACGTCGTGAGTTCCGCGACCGCGACGACCGTCGTGGAGACCGCCGTGACCGCGATGATCGTCCACGCTTCGACCGCGACGACCGCGCACCACGTGGTGGTCGCGATGACCGTCCAGCACGCGGTGGTGGAGAGTTCCGCAATCGCGAGTTCCGTGCCGACGAGCGACCCGCACGTGATGATCGTCCGCGCTTCGACCGTGACGACCGCGCACCACGCAATCGTGATGACCGCCCTGCACGCGACGACCGCGGTTTCCGTGGCCGTGACGACCGTGCACCACGTGGTGGTCGTGACGACCGCCCCGCACGCAATCGCGATGACCGTCCAGCACGCGGCGGTGGCAATTTCCGTGGCCGTGACGACCGTCCAGCACGCGGTGGAGATGATCGTCCCGCACGTGGCCCGCGCACCGAAAGTCGTGGCTCACGCCCCGGACCACGCGGTAAAGCCGCTGGCGCTCGCAAAAAGCCAGCACGCAGTTACTAGAACCCATGTCTAGTCGGCAAGACTGACTAGGTGGCTTCATCGAAATCAGCGTCGACATCCGACGTCATCTATACCGCTCGACTTATTCGCACGGCTAATCCCTCTCGCCCAACGGGCACTGCAATTGCCGTGCGCGATGGCAAGGTTCTGGGTGTGGGCACGCTTGAAGAATGCCAGTCGTGGGGAATCACAAACATCGATCGGCGCTTCGAGAACAAAATTCTCACTGCCGGCTTTGTGGAAGCACATTCGCACGTGATGGCCGGAATGTTCCATCACATTCCATATGTCGGTTGGTTCCCGCGCATGATGCCCAATGGCGAAGTCATCGATGGTGTGAAGTCCACAGAAGAACTTGCCGAACGCGTTCGAGACATTGCAGTGCGCACGCCACTTGGAGAATCAATCATCGTTGCGGGGTTTGACCCCATCTATTTGAAAACAGAACGCTTATCGCGCCACCACCTTGATGCAGCTACTACCGAACATCCGGTGTTCGTGTTTCACGCAAGTGGCCACTTAGCAACTATCAACTCGTTCGCTCTGCAAAAGTACGACATTGGCCCAGGTCACCCCGCTCCCGGCGTGGGTTTTGACGACAACGGAGAACCCAACGGCGAACTTCGTGAGCCTGCGGCGATGGCGTTATCGAAAGATGAGTTTCGTGCCATTGGTCGCCTCATTTTCGAACAAGAGACAGTTGTCCAGTACGGAGCGTCAATGCGCAATGCGGGCATCACCACTGCAACTGACTTAGGCGTCACACTTCACCTCAATGATGAGGCTCTCGCCATGACAGTAGAGACAACGCAAGACGAAACATTTCCTGTTCGAATGGTGGCAGCCTCACGCGTGATTGGTGCGGTGAACGACATGCCCGATGCTGTGGAACGTATTCACTCGGCTCGAACGAAGTCTCATCACAAGCTTCATTTCCCCATCGTCAAGATGGTTCTCGACGGATCTATTCAAGGATTTACCGCAGTTGTTCAGTGGCCCGGCTACTACACGGGCGACGATCATGGACTGTTTCTATTGCCACCAGAACAAGTGGTGGACTATCTGCGCCCATTCCATAAAGCAGGAATTGGAATTCACTGCCACTGCAATGGCAGCACCACATCACAAGTATTCATTGACGCCATCGAACAACTTCTGCAGGAAACCCCGTGGCTTGACCATAGACATACAGTCACTCACGCTCAGTTGATGACTCACGCGCAAATGCGTAAGGCCCGGAACCTTGGCATGTGCGCCAACTTTTTCGTCAATCATGTGTTCTATTGGGGTGATCAGCATCGAGACATCACCGTAGGTCCAGACCGCGCGCACGGCATGAATCCGTGCGGCTCTGCAGATCGCATTGGCCTCCCCTATTCATTTCATACAGATGCACCCGTGACTCCACCGGGCCACTTACACACCATGTGGTGTGCGGTCAACCGAAGAACTGCTAGTAATCAGGTGCTTGGCGAGAACGAGAAGATCTCTATCGATCGCGCATTTCATGCAGCCACCATTGATGCGGCATACCAACTTCACATGGACCACCTTGTTGGTTCGCTTGAAGTGGGTAAGTATGCCGACATGACCGTGCTCGACGATGACCCATACACGGTTGACCCGATGGAAATTCGAAACATCACTATCTGGGGAACCGTTGTAGGCGGCGTTCCTTACGAACGGCCTGTTCACTCATCGTGACAAACCCACGTGTACCCACATTCGTTATCGCCGGATATCTGGGATCGGGAAAAACCACTTTTATTAACGCACTGCTGAGTGGTGGAGCAACAAATGTTGCAGTTGTAGTAAACGACTTTGGCGATGTGAATATTGATGCTTCACTCATTCGCCAGACACACGCAGACACAATTGAATTAACGAACGGATGCATCTGCTGTGCAATTGGTGGCTCACTTGCAGACACACTCTTTACGCTCTTGGACAGACCAACAATTCCGTCAACGGTGATTATTGAAGCAAGTGGGGTGGCAGACCCTGCAAGTGTTGCGGCCTACACGCATATCTCTGGGCTCTCCCCTGCCGGAACTGTGGTTTTGATCGACGCGTCAGAATTTTCGGACAATCACCGCAATGAACTCATTCGTTCAACTCTTGAACGTCAAGTTCGCGCCGCACATCTTCTTGCTTTCACTAAGACCGACATTGCAACCGATGTGCAGAGGAACGAAGTGGAATTAATTGTCTCCGCACTTGCACCGCAGACACCCGCGGTCGCTACCACTGCTGAGATACTTGCGTTTCTTGTCGATGCACAACCGTCTCCTCGTATCGACCCAGCACCCGGAGCGCACAACCGTTTCTCTTCGCGAACCCACCATTTCTCTCGCCCGCCAAGCCGGAACGAACTCCTGGAATTCCTCACTGCGCTTCCACGTTCAATTGTGCGTGCCAAGGGCATTGTGGAACTTTCTGATGGCGAATGTGTTTTGGTGCAACAAACAGGCCACCACCGAGCGCTCTCCGCAATCGATGCCGCCCCAACAGGCATTGTGCTGATTTCGTCAGAGTAAGGTTCGTCACTGAACCACAGAGGGGGCGACGTGGAACGTTCAGTTGATATTGCGGTCGTTGGCGCAGGCTTTGCCGGCATGTACACAATCGTCAAAGCACGAGAACTAGACATGTCTGTTCGCGTCTTTGAAGCAGGTACCGACGTTGGCGGCACGTGGTACTGGAACCGGTACCCCGGCGCGCGCTGCGACGTTGAAAGCGTGGAGTACTCCTACAGTTTTGACGAAGCCCTACAACAAGAGTGGGAGTGGACAGAGCGATATGCCCCACAGCCTGAAATCTTGAAATATGCCCAACACGTGGCAGACCGTTTCGACCTTCGCAAAGACATTCAATTCTCTACTCGCGTTGTCTCGGCACATTTCAACGAAGACACCAACACGTGGACTGTCACCACTGATGCCAACGATGTTGTGACCGCACGCTTTGTAGTTTTTGCTACCGGATGTTTGTCGTCCGCGAATCGACCTCATTTTTCTGGTGCTGAATCATTCGTCGGAGACGTGTACCACACCGGTGAATGGCCACATGATGGTGTTGACTTCTCTGGAAAACGAGTGGGACTCATTGGGACGGGTTCCTCCGCAATTCAAAGCATTCCCATCATCGCCCAGAACGCTGAACACCTCACCGTGTTTCAACGCACTGCGTCATTCTCCGTCCCCGCACGTAACGACTCCATCGATCTCGACTACGTCAAAGACGTCAAGTCCCGCTACCCCGAATTCAGAAAAGCCAATCGCCAACAGACTGGTTCTTTCGGTTCCACCATTCGTCGTGGAGACTCATCTGCACTTGACGCCTCCGAAGAAGAGCGGTGGGCAGAGTTCGAGCGACGGTGGGAGGAAGGGGGCTTTGCATTCTTGTCGTCATATAACGACTTTCTCTTGCGTAAAGATGCGAATGATTTGGTGGCCGAGTTTGTTCGCCACAAAATTCGCTCAATTGTGAAAGATCCGGCAACAGCAGAACTTCTTATGCCCACACAGGTCATTGGCTGTAAGCGTTTATGTCTCGATACTGGGTATTACGAAACCTTCAATCGCGACAACGTGTCACTGGTAGCGGTGGACACTCACCCCATTGAAAGAATCACTGAACACGGTCTTATGGTCAACGGTGTGGAACACACTTTCGATGTTTTGGTGTATGCCACTGGTTTTGATGCCATGACAGGATCGCTTCTGAAAATAGATATTCGCGGCCGCAATGGCGTATCGCTGGCCGATGCGTGGCACGCCGGACCTGTTACATACTTGGGTGTAAATACGGCTGGCTTCCCCAACATGTTCATGGTGTCGGGGCCAGGAAGCCCCTCCGTGCTGACCAACATGATTATGTCTATTGAGCAACACGTTGAGTGGATTACCGACTGCATTGACCACATGACAAAAAACAAGTTGTCTGTCATTGAAACCACGGAACAATCTCAAGCTGGCTGGGTGGCCTTTGTGAACGCTGTTGCCGACATGACGCTGTATCCGTCGTGTAACAGTTGGTACCTCGGTGCCAATGTGCCAGGAAAGCCAAGAGTGTTCATGCCCCTTATCGGTTTCCCTACATACGTCGATAAGTGCAACGAAGTTGTACGTAATGGCTACGAAGGATTTGTGCTGGCCTAAGCCCTTATTTGGCTCGCATCATTCAACGACAAACATGTGGTGCATGCCGTTTGCGTAGTGACCTTCGATGTTGCACAACAACTCATAAGTCCCCGCCTCAAGTTCAAGTGTCAGCACCTTCGCTTCGTTCACTGGCCATTCGGGAATTTCATCCACTACTTCAATTCCTTCAAGTTCTTCGTCGAAGCGATTGTTCACACCCAGTGGAATTTTCCCAGGCTCGAAAGACGTCTTGGTCACAAGGAATTCATGCTGGATGGAGCCAAAGTTTGCAATGGCAAAGGTGACTTCACCAGCTTTTGCTCTACTGGCACTCACTTCAACATCCCATTCTCGAACACTTCCTGTCACCTTGTTTGAAAGTGCAAAATCATCGGCGTCCGGCTGGCTTGAAGGGTCAGCACCACATCCCGCCAATGCCGCGATGACAAAAACAACCCCTAGCCATTCCTTCTTTATGTACAACGATGTACTCCTTACTCCTGTCAATCACCTGACAAGTGTCATTTTCGTCGCAACATCACCGGTTCGCTGTGAACATACGTACCAACTTCGCCTAGCGTGTGAGGTGCGCTCATGTTCGAGCGCCGCACAACGGAGATCACATGACTACCTACGACAAGATCTACATCAACGGCCAATGGGTTGCTTCCGAAGGAACCGCAACAATTCCCGTCTTCGATTCACTCACTGAGCAGGTGATGGCAACCATTCCCGAAGGAACTGCTGGTGACGTCACCAAAGCCGCAGCAGCAGCGAAGGCAGCCTTTGAATCGTGGAGCACACTGCCCAAGGAAGAGCGCGCAAAGTACATGAACCGTATTGGTGACGCGCTTGGGGGCCGCATGGATGAAATTGCCTCTGCAATCTCGCGCGAAACCGGAATGGCGAAGCCACTTTCGAACATCATCCAAGTCGGAATCCCCATCAACTCCTTCAAGCAAGCCGCTGTTCTTGCTGAGTCATTTAATTTCTCCAAAGAAATTGGAAACTCATTGGTTGTTCGTGAACCCATTGGCGTTGTTGGCTGCATCACCCCGTGGAACTACCCGCTGCACCAAATTGCTGCCAAGGTTGCATTCGCCATGGCTGCTGGATGCACCGTTGTTCTCAAGCCAAGTGAAGTTGCACCAATTGACGCATTCATGCTTGCCGAAATCATTCACGAAGTGGGCTTGCCCGCGGGCGTGTTCAACCTGGTAACAGGAACCGGCCCTGTTGTGGGTGAAGCAATTGCAGCAAGCCCCGACGTTGACATGGTGTCCTTTACTGGCTCCACTCGTGCCGGACGTCGCGTTATGCAGGTTGGTGCCGAAACCATCAAGAAGGTTGCACTTGAACTTGGTGGAAAGAGCGCCAACATCATCTGTGATGACCTTGACGACGAAACCTTTACAAAGGCCGTCATGGGCGGAACGGGTCAAGCATTCTTGAATAGTGGTCAAACATGTTCACTCTTAAGTCGCATGCTTGTTCCGCGTTCAAAGCTTGAGCAGGCCGAAGCATTGGCCGCAGCCGTCGCAAACAACATCAAGGTGGGCGACCCATTTGCAGAAGGCACAAATGTTGGACCTCTTGCATCAGCCGCGCAACGCGACCGCGTGCAGATGTACATCAACAAGGGAATAGAAGAAGGCGCCAAGCTCATTGCTGGTGGCCCCGGAGCACCTGAGGGTCTTGACACCGGCTACTACGTGAAGCCCACCGTGTTCTCGGAAGTCAGTAACGACATGACCATCGCGCAAGAAGAAATCTTTGGCCCCGTGTTGTCCATTATTCCGTACGACGGAATTGACGATGCAGTCGCCATTGCGAACGACAGTGTGTACGGCCTTGCTGGAGCAGTTTTTGCAAAAGACAAAGAAACGGGCATCGCAATTGCACGACGCATTCGCACCGGACAGGTCACCGTGAATGGCGGAGGTTTCAACCCCAACGCTCCATTCGGTGGCTACAAGCAATCGGGTGTTGGCCGCGAACTTGGCGAATACGGTTTCGAGGAATTCCTCGAAATTAAGAGCCTGCAGCTCTAATACATTCCACTGTGCACAAGCCCGTCCCCTGTGGGGCGGGCTTGTGTTGTTTATGTAGTCGGTGGGCTGGGTGGCACTGTTGTCGTCGTTGTTGTCGTCGTCGACGTAGTTGTCGTAGTCGTTGACGTAGTTGATGTTGTAGTTGTTGTGGTTGTCGTCGTGGCGGGAGGAATAACAAAACCATTTGCCCATCCCCAGCGAATATCCATCGGTGCACCAACGGGTGTACCCACGGCTCCCGGTATTGCATCTATCGCTCGCCGCAATTGAGACCAGCCGTCCCATGCAGAAATTCCCGTTGTTGGGCATCCGCCACGAACTTGACTACACGCAGACGTTTGAATTGTGATCGCTCCAAGCCGTAGCGGCATGGCCATCGATGCAGCACGCGCAGCCATGACAGCCCATTGACGAGATTGTGATCCGCTTTGCGTATGAATTTGCGGCATGGCGAACACATTTGGACCGGCATGAGATGACACCCACAACACGTCGTCAATGGTCCAACCGTTGTTACATGTGAGATCGGATGACACCGTTTGTGGACACCCGTCGGCAGAGCCAAAGTTCCACAAGCGAATCGAGGATGCTCGAACAAAACCGTCTACCCACGAACGCGCTTGTCCAGGCGGGCCCCACCCTGGCTCTAAATCGACTGCGGCAGAAATAGCAACGCGAGCATCAGATGCGGCACGCGCCTGTTCCACCATGCGACCCCATGTCGCACCACCCATAAATCCGTTGTGTGCAGTGACCGAACCAGAGTTGCTTGTTCCAATTGACACTTCCCATGGGCCCGTTCCACATTCGGCTAGTCCCGCGGCCCATGCTGCAGATGTTGCAACAATTGTGCTGTAGGGAATAGTGCGACCAAACCCATTTGTTCCACCTTCCACCTGGCGACCGAATGAAAGAACAACAATTCCACGCGGAACCTTTCGAGCCTGATCGCATGCTGCGGCGCGAATAACTGGAACTGCAGTATCTATTGGTGTGACATCTTGACCGCGAACATAACTTCCAACGGCCACAACCCAGTCTGGCGACGAACGATCTGGCACCGCCGTTGGATACCACGCAGCATCACCCGACAGAACCGCCGATGGCACGTTCACTTCTGTATGAATCGGATTACGAATGCAACTTGCGCTACACGACGACGTGGAAGCCGAGAAAGCATCGACATTCACTTTTGTCCCACTCGATCGACTATTGCGAGTAGACAATGCAACAACTTGCACCGTGTTCACCGATTTAGTGCCGCGAAGCGCCACTGATTTACGTGTCGCCTTTGGTGCATATTGGTCAATGGTGGTTACTCGTCGTCCGTTTACCAACACAGCCAATTTTCCTTGCGCTGGCCCCGCGACGTACCACATGGCAAATGTCTTTCGCTTGAGGGAGAACGATGCACTGGCACCCGTTGTTGACGCTGCAAGAAGTGCGCCGCCGTGCGCGGTGCGACTCTTTCCCACCGACCATGCCGTTGCAGTGACCGATTGTGTTGTGGCCTGAGCGACCGACGGAACAACACAGCACGACACGGCCAGCGCTGCGACAGCCACCATGCCAAAACGATATTTACCCACAAAGTCACCCTAGACACCGTCAGAGATGAGATTCAGTCGCCCCGTCTCGTCCGTGCGTACGTACAAGTATTTCAGTACCCTTGCTATTCCCCCATGAAGTTTCGCTCCCTCGTCGTCTCTGCATGTACTGCGGCAGTTCTTCTGTCTGTACTGCCATCGGTAAGCGCCGTACGAGCCACTGGGGACGGCGACACCAGCGACACCACCATGTCGAAGCCAGGAAATGCAGACGCTGGAACCAGTGTGGTGTGGCTAGTTCTTGATGAGGCGCCGCTGTACGCCCTTTTGAAAACAGATGGCTCGATTAACGAGAAGCGTTTCCCCGGATTTGCAGAACTTGCTCGGCACTCCACGTGGTATCGCAACACTCTTGCCACCGCGCAACGAACAACAGAAGCCGTACCAGCACTACTCGATGGAAAATGGCCGACGCTTCGCAACTATCCGGTCTATAGAGATCACCCCGTCAACCTCTTCACGGTTGCTCGAAATCACAAGAAGCTTGATGTTTTTCAAACAATTACAAGTTTGTGCCCCAAGGGTCTCTGCCCCAACAGAATTCCGGTTAACCAAAGACATGTACGAAACCAAGTACAGCAATTCCGAAATCTCATTGTTCGAGCGTCCACATCAACCACTGCGACGGTGCATTTTTCCCATTTGCTTTTGCCACATCGACCTTGGCGATTGTCAACTGAGTCCCGCGTAGGAAAAGACCTGGAATCTGACCCGCGACCTGGTGACATTTTGGATCGGCGCCGAGATTCGTATCAGGCACTGCTTCGTCAATTTGTAGCAACTGACGCGCTAGTTCTGGAATTAATCTCAGAATTGAAGAAATCTGCCAATTGGGAGAGGACCATGTTGGTCGTCACCACAGACCACGGCATCACTTTTGTTCCTGGTGAGTCATACCGAGACGAAGTGAATCCCAATAATCCAGGAACTCTTGAGGATATTTACAGGATTCCGTTGTTCATCAAATATCCGAATCAACAATCAAGCGCAGTCAACAATTGTCCCGTGTCGTCCATAGACATTCTTCCAACAGTGCTTTCGGCTGCGCAGATTCCACATCGCGAACGTTTTGATGGGAAAGACCTCACCGCAACATGTCCGCGACGAACTTCTCGACGTGTCCAGTGGCCATATACAGGAACAGACATGACGACTAATTTCTCCGCAATCCTGAAACGCGTTCGCTACTACAACAAATGGGTAAGTGCCAACGGCGATGTTGATGACATTCACCGAGTAGGCCGTAGCGGTCAACTGATAGGAACCAGAACTCCCGACACTTTCAAACGTTCCACAAAAGTGAAATGGCTAAACATTGACCGCACCAGTTTTCAAAACATTGGAAGCAGTTCGCTGTCATATGTTCCCTCCCGTGTCTCTGGTTTAGTCACGACATCAACTGCATTCTGCACACGATGTGAAGGTGTCCTAGTTGTTGACAATGTTGTTGTGGCGTCCATCCCCGAATTAGCCGGAATTCAACCGTCTTCAACGCCTCAGTACATCACCACGTCTCTTCTTACTTCTGGCATCACCTCGTCGAGTGGGCCAGCAGAGTTATGGATTGTGGATTGGACCCGCTCCACACCTGTGTTTTCCAGAGTGGGACCTTCCCGATAGCCGAGCGCGCCGATATGAGGAATCGGCTGCGAACATTGGCAGAAATTTTTTAGTGATGCCGAGGGTTGACGTGGAAAACTCAAGCACACTAGAGCGGTGACTCGTCGGGTTCCTCCAACTACGGCCGCCATCTACAAGGCTGCCCCACAACCTCACCGAGACACCATGCTTGCCATGCGCGAGCACATTCTCTCCGTCGTTCCACACGCAGAGGAAGTGATTAGTTATGGAATGCCGGCATTCCGACTAAATGGAACTGTGGTTGCGGGGATTATGGCGGCAAAGAACCATGTGGGGTACTACCCGTTCAGCGGATCAGTGCTGCACCTATTTCCAAAGGAAATGAGCAAGTACTCGCACACCAAAAGCGCCATCCACGTGCCGGTAGACAAACCGTTGTCACGAGCATTCATTAACAAGCTCATCAATACAAAAATCAATCTAGTTACGGAATGAATCTCCGTAAGCACCGACTGCGTGTTGGTCTGTGAGGCTGAATTCACAGAAGAATTCGACAAGTGGTGGGCGTTGAGGGACTCGAACCCCCGACCCTCTCCTTGTAAGGGAGATGCTCTAGCCAACTGAGCTAAACGCCCGAATATTTCGGAGCCCTCACCTTATCGCCGTCTCTGGGCTGTGCGTCAGCCAAAAGCGCGGATGGCACGGGTGCGAATCGCCTTAATAGCAGGGCCAGGAACCGTCCATTTCATGCGGTCAAACTGTTGACCATCCTTGAAATTGACGGTCCATGCGTTGTCGTAGTCGTACTCAGAAGACGACCAGTAGTAACTGCGCTTCAAGGGGTCTATGGGGGTGTCTGCAGCCTGCATAAACGTGTACATCTTTTCCAGTTCGTCTTCAGATGGCAAGAACCAATCGTCGTATCCATTCACCACCAAAGTTGCCGCGTAACGGGCTGCGTAACTTCCTCTTCCGTATGTGCGGATGATGCGAGTGGTGTTTAACTGACCCGCGCCAATCAACTTTGAAGCCACTCGCTTCAGACGTGCTGTGCTTGCGGGAGTGTCGTAGTAGATGCGATTAATGCGATCGTTAACAGACAATCGTTTCCACGTGAGACCTACGGCTTCGGTCGATGACGGAGCAGCTTCGAGATAACGGCCCCAGAATCTCGTGCTGCCGGCATCGTAGAAGACAACACCACCAGCCGGTCCAATGTCTCCAAGTTGGCACGGACCTTGCTCGGTGCAAGTGTTGCCAGTGAGTTTCGGATTACTTACAGGTGGCTGCGTGCCACTTACCGGACCAAAAGCTCGTGTCGGCATTAATCGATACAGCAACGACGGGAAACCAGACATTCCGTGCTTGGCATTGCGTATGCGATCCTTATTCGACCTAATGGGAATGTTGTTCACACGACCAACACCGTTCTCATCGGTGAACTGCGTGCTGTCTTGAAACATTTGATACCAAGCAAACGATGCAGAGTTCTCTGTAGAAGTCCAGTAGGCAGCCTTGTACAACGTTGGCCATTGACCAATGGTCGCGCGATGATACGCATAATCGAGTTCGTCCTTCGATGGCAGATACCAATCGGATTTGCCACCAAGCGTGAGATTGGCAACATATGCCGCGGCATATTTTCCTTCACCATTTTGGGAAATGATTTGCGCTGTATTCACTGCCCCCATACCAACTGCACGCGCATCAATACGTTGACGGTTGGCCGAGCCCGCTTCGCTGTTGGAATAAATGGATTCAGTAGGACGAAGAGACCACGGAAGACCACGACCGTTCGAAATGGGCCGAGCCTCTATATATGTACCCCACCACTGAGGAGTTGCGGCTACATAAATGACACGCCCACCACCTGGTCCGAGATTGCCGAGCACACAATTTCCACCCGTCGCACATGTTGCGGCGCTGACCTGTGGCACTGCAACAAACAGCGATGCAAACATGGCGAGTGCAACAGCAATTCGTTTCATTTCGCCGTTCTACACCCAACTACCCACCTCAAAGAGGCAGAGAAAATACCTACTGACGGCGCGATGCCATGAGAGAGGCCAACATTTCGGGACTTGACGCAATAACGGGACGTCGACGCGCATTCGTATCAATCGTCATTAAGTCTTCGTCATTGGCTTCTGCAATCACCGCACCGGCCTCTGCGCAAATGAGAACCGCAGCCAAATAATCCCACACACCTAAGCCGTCGTAGTCAATAAACCCATCTAGACCGCCGCGGCCAACGAGGGAAATGTCTAGTGCTGCTGCTCCCAATGTTCGTACCTGCCACCATCCGTGACCTGGGGCTGGCAAAGCATTCGTTCCCACGACGGCGCGCGCTGGGTCAGTTTGTCCAGATACTCGAATACGCATTCCATCCACATTGGCGCCTGCACCACGAATTGCGGCGTATCGCGTCTCACTCCCCGACTGTTCTGCCACAAGCGCCACACGTGGACCACGAGAGTCGACAACACATAATGACGTAGCAAACCACGGAAAGCCTTTACTTGCGTTTGTTGAACCATCAACAGGATCGACCACAATCAACAACTTGTTGTCGGGAAGTGGCCATTCAAGATCGCCTACGCCCGATTCTTCACTTAAGACGAAAAAACCGGCCGTTTCACACATGTCGACAACGACTTCATCAACAGCAACGTCACCCGAATACTGACCGTCACGCTCTCCGGTGAATTCCCAGACACCTGTTTCATCAATGATGTCGGCAGCAGCGTCCGCAACGTCGTGGAGGAAACCAAGGATGTCGCGGTCGTCAGAATTGCTATCAAAGTGGGGCACCCTCAAACGGTAGTGTCCAAGGTGTGGCTGTGATTGATATTGCCGGATTCGTTGCCGACCTGAAGAGCCATGCCATCGACCACGGATTCCATGTTCACGATGAGCGCCATTTCGTTGAAACGTATTCCCTGCGTCAATTGTGGGAAGTAGACCTACACCCTGAAGAGGCTTGTAGCGGCCCCATCGACCTCCATGTCAGCCTCGAAATTGACCCCCGCACACTTCTGAACTTTGAAGATGTGGTGCTAGCGATGGATCATCCCGACGATGAACCAGCGGGCGACTTCTCGTTCCCGCTTGTTTTCACATGGGCATTCCCGCCACTCACGTCACCCCCCGACCTCTTGGTGCTAGCCACCGACGTCGCTGGTTTGGGTGGCGTAGAACTTCCGCTTGAAGTGTCCGCCATCGATTCATATCAACGGGTGACTGATGCAGCCGAACGAAGCCTCAGCGTTGTTGGGCGGGTTCCCATTGCACTTGCCATGGTCTACCGAGGTGAAACTGAACTCATCTGTGAGTTACTGGACACATGCAGACGAGTCAGCCTCGACCTACTGAATCGCGTTCCCGCCTGGATTGGCGACGCCTAACTGTAATTTTCCCCCGCTATGGCTAGTGATGCTCGTATTCATCGGTACGCATGAACGCGACAATCACCTAAGACATGGTGGGCCAGGCAGGGATCGAACCCGCGACCCAGGGATTATGAGTCCCCTGCTCTAACCAACTGAGCTACTGGCCCGTACGTGCGGCCCACGAGGACCGAATGGCTCCGGGGGTGGGGCTCGAACCCACGACACACGGATTAACAGTCCGTTGCTCTGCCAACTGAGCTACCCCGGAAGGGAAAGAACAGGTTACCAGCGACCCGCCCAGCCACCACAAGGCGGTCTAGTCGCCGTCCAGGAAACTACGAAGGCGTTGGCTGTTGTTGGGGTGTCGCAGGCGCGCCAGCGTCTTTTGCTCAATTTGGCGAATGCGCTCACGCGTGACGCCCTCTTGCTTCGCGACATCATCCAATGTGAGTGGCTCACCGCTTGAGATACCAAAACGCTTATCCAAAATACGACGATCGCGTTCTGGAAGGTGTTCAAGTTCAGCCGAGATTGCTGCAATGAGTTGGCGTTTTTGTACCACCTCGTCTGGCGCTTCGGCATCTTCGTCGTTTGACACGCGATCGCCCAGTGTTGATGAGTCGTCATCAGAGCCGATGGGTTCATCCAAGCTGCTTGTCACAGATGATATTTGACGTAGTTCTTCAATTTTGTCCACCGGAATCATTGTGCGTTCAGACAGTTCTTGAAGCGTTGGTTCGCGTTCCAGTTCAACTGTGAGATCACGGTCTGCTTTTGTAAGACGATTCAACAACTCCACCACATGGCTAGGCACACGAATTGTTCGACCTTGATCGGCCATGGCACGCATCATCGCTTGTCGAATCCACCATGTTGCATACGTAGAGAACTTGAAGCCTTTCTCCCAGTCGTACTTTTCAGCAGCACGCATGAGACCAATGTTTCCCTCTTGAATGAGATCGAGCAGTTGAAGCTCGCGCCCGTCGTATTTTCGTGCGATGGAAACGACTAAACGAAGATTCGCCGTGATGAGGTGTTCGAAAGCCTCGTCACCCTCACGAATCACGTTTCGTAATTCTCGTCGTCGGGTGGGCGATGCTCCCCCAGCCTCCAACTCTGCTTTCGCTGCCTGCATCTCGCGAATTGCTCGGCCAAGTGTTCTTTCACCTTCAGCATTCAGCAATTCCACTTGCCCAATTTCTTGCAAGTACATGCGCACGGCATCACCCGCGTCACCGACGGGCGCTTTATTAACTGCTGCGGGTTTCCGAGCCGACGGAAGCTTGCGTTCCACTGGCTCGGAGATATCTGGTTCAACAGTTGCTATGGAGATATTTATTTCGTCTAACACCGATTCGATTTGACGAAGCATCTCTGGATTTAGTTCCACGTTTCTAAAAACATGGGCCACGGTATTGGGATCTACGGTGCCATCGTCCGAACGGGACGCCACCAATGTGGCCCACTCGGCGGGATCCACATCTGCATGTGGAGGCTGAAGCCGAGGGTTGTGGGTCATTGTTCTGACTCCGACGTGGATGCCAACCACTGCAATAACTGCACGGCCGCCGCCACTGCCTTTTCTGGCTGACCTAGGTCTTCCAGTGCAATGCGCACCGCCCGCTGTTGCTGCATTTCTGCGGCATCGACAACGGTGCGGCGACGTTGCAATTCGCGACGAACAGCCGCTGCAATAAGTGCTCGTGCTTCAACAAGAGGATCTGCTTCGCCATCGTAAACAGCAGCGCGCTCGATAATGGCGGCTCCTTCTGGTGACGCGGCCTCTATGGCTCTATGCACATCGCCCTCGGTCGTTGCAAGAGCCACAAACGCATCGCGCGAAGCATGGTCGCTGAAGAGTTCTTCAATGAGCCACGGCGCAATGGAATCCCATTCGTGAATGAGTAGTGACAACGCCACAAAACCCGCACCTTCAGGGGCTTGCTGAATTGGTGCAGCCACTTCGGTAGACACCGTGCCACCCTTTTCTGCCACACGAACAAGTTCTGCAGCAGAAACTCCCGTATGGCTAGCAACTTGACCGGCATAGAGACGGCGAACATTTGGGTCTGGGTGTTCATTAATAAGAGTCATTGCCTTCGATGCCAGGCGTGCGCGAGATTCGGGAGAACGCAATGGGTTCGCATCGAAGAGTCGCTGCAAACGAAAACCCAAGAAGGGAATGGCTTGTTCAATAGCTTCGGCTAAGGCCTCAGGATTGGTTTGCGACAGTTCGCCTGGATCTTTTCCTTCTGGGAACTTAGCCACCGATACCGACACGTCGTACTTCTTTTCCCACGCATAGAACTTTTCTGCTGCGCCTTGTCCGGCAGAGTCAGCGTCGAAGGCTAAGACCACATTGCGTGCGTAGCGTTTCATAAGTTTGACGTGTTCTTCAGTTAACGCAGTTCCACACGTTGCGACAGCAGTTGCGACTCCACTTCGGTGAAAACCAATGACATCGGTGTATCCCTCACACACAATGACTTTGTCTTCTTTAATGACGTTGCCCTTTGCCCAATTCAACCCGTACAGCGTTCGCGACTTTGTATAGATAGGAGTCTCTGTGGAGTTCTTGTATTTCGCTGGGTCTGTAGAGCCAGGTAGAATTCGACCACCGAATGCAACAGCATTTCCATTCTCGTCAAAGATGGGGAACATCACGCGAGCGCGGAATGAATCTTGTAGTCGACCTGCCTTATTTACAAAGCCCAGACCAATTTCCGTCAGCATCTTTGCCGGAGCACCCAATGCCTGACAGAGCTGATCCCAGTCGTCTGGCGCCCACCCCAACTTGAAGTTGCGGGCGATGTCTCCGGCCAAACCACGGGAACGCAGATACTCGCGTGCGGCGCGGGCGTCACCTCCTTCAAGCAAACGCTTGTGATACCACTCGACTGCTTGGTTCATTAGTTCTTGCAGTTCTTTGCGATGCTTTCGTTCGCCCGTGCCTGCGCCCGATGTGTAGTGAAGCTCAATGCCAGCTTTGCTGGCCAGACGTTCTACCGACGCAATGAAGTCGAGATGTTCAATTTGCTGAACGAACGTGAACACATCGCCTTTGGCGCCACACCCAAAGCACATGTAACGGCCTGTCTCGTCGTTCACGCTGAACGATGGCGTTCTTTCAGAATGGAATGGACACAAACCAACTTGCCCGCGGCCTGCTCGACGAAGTTGGGCATATGGAGACACGACGTCTGACAGGGTGACGGCCGAGCGCACCTTTTGAATGTCGTCCTCCGCAATGGCCATGACACGACATTAGTGCCACGGCAACGCACTTATGACGGGCGGCGTTCCTCACGCAACGAAGCGAAGATGGAGACCGCGAGGACCAGCGCGATGAAAGACAACGAGATGGCGATAGGCATGTGCCACCAGTATGAAATGGTCATCTTTATTCCGACAAATGCGAGGATAATGCCCAGACCGGTCTGCAGGTAGCGGAAACGGTCCCGCATGTCAGCCAGTAAGAAGTACAGCGCGCGCAAACCCAAAATGGCAAAAGCATTGGAGGCAAATGCGATATAGGTCTCGTTGGTGACTGCGAGAACCGCGGGCACTGAGTCGATTGCAAAAATGACGTCGGTAATTTCCACTAGTACGAGCACTGCGAGAAGAGGTGTTGCCAATCGCTTGCCGTTCTTGACTGTGAACATTTTCTGTCCGTCCAGCTCATCTGTGGACGGAACGAAACGGTGGAAGATGCGCATAGCGCGCGATTGCGATGGGTCGAATCCTTCGTCGTGCGTCTGTAGCAATTTGATTCCGGAATACAGCAAAAACAAACCGAACAAGATGAGCGTGATCTTGAACGTGTTAATGATGGCAACGCCAGCAAAGATGAACCCAAGTCGCATGGCGAGGGCACCGAAGATGCCCCAGAACAGCACACGGTGTTGGTACATCTTTGGAACCTTGAAGTGAGCAAACAGAACGGCCCAGACGAAGACGTTGTCCACACTGAGGCTCTTCTCAATGAGATAGCCACCCATGTATTCACTCGCGGCAGGACCGCCAAATTCCCACAACACGAAGAGCGCGAATAGGAGACCAAAGCTGATCCACACCGCTGATTCAATGGCGGCTTCTTTGGTATGCACTTCATGCGCATTGCGGTGGATAACAAGGATGTCAATAAGCAATAACCCGCCAATGACGGCGATCAGCATTGGCCAGTGCCAACCCGCTACGTCAAGCTCTACCTTTCCCCCGCTATCGGACGCAGCTCCAGAAAATACCGAACTAAAGACGGGGTTAAAAAACATAAGTAAAGGTTACTACCTTTGCCTACTTCGTCTCCGACTTCACTCCACCAATAACGGCCTGTGCCGCAGAAAGACGGGCAATGGGAATTCGGTATGGAGAACAACTGACATAGTTCAATCCGGCTCTGTAGAAAAACGCGATTGATTCGGGGTCTCCGCCGTGTTCACCACACACTCCCAACTTGATGTTCTTTTTCGCTTTACGACCACGCTGAACTGCTATCTGAACAAGTTCACCCACACCCTGTTGGTCAATGGTCTCAAAGGGATTTCGCTTTAATAGCCCGGCCTGTAAATACTCGGGCATCATCTTCGACTCAACATCATCTCTACTAAACGCAAAAGTCATCTGCGTGAGGTCGTTTGTACCAAAGCTAAAGAAATCGGCAACATCGGCAAGTTCATCGGCGCGCAACGCAGCACGCGGAGTTTCCACCATTGTTCCAATAGTCACCTTTGGACGCTTCATGATCTTGTCGCCCTTCTTTGCTTTTGGTGACGGGCGTGAGTTGATATCGGCCAACACCTCTTCCACCCAGCTGCGGGCAAGCGCAAGTTCTTCACGCGTCACCGTAAGAGGAATCATGATTTCGACAATTGGCTCATACCCCTTCGCCGACACCTCATCGGCGGCCTCCATTAGCGCGCGCACTTGCATTGCATACAGACCGGGCTTCAACACGCCAAGACGAACTCCGCGTGTTCCCAACATGGGGTTCACTTCGCTCCATTCTTGAGCCGCCTTCAACAAGTGTTCATCCTCAACCGTCAGCCCTGACGTTGCCTTCTTTACCTCTAGTTCGTTTACGTGCGGAAGAAACTCATGCAATGGCGGATCTAGCAAACGCACCGTGACAGGCAAGCCTGACATCTCGGTCAGAATTCCGACAAAGTCAGTCTTTTGAGCCACTCGCAGTTCTTCTAGTGCTGCGGCTTCTTCCGCGGGGGTCTCGGCAAGAATCATGCGACGAACAATTGGCAAGCGGTCAGGTGCCAAGAACATGTGCTCGGTGCGACACAGCCCAATTCCTTGCGCACCCAGTTCTCTCGCCTTGCGGGCGTCTTCATCGGTGTCGGCATTTGCGCGAACAGCCATCTTTCCTTTTCGCACTGCATCTGCCCACATCAAAATGGTGTTGAATTCAGAGGGAGGCCGAGAGTCTGCAAGGTCGAGTTTGCCAAGAATGACTTCACCTGTTGACCCGTCAAGAGATAACCAATCACCTTCACGAACAGTGACATCACCAACCGAGAATGAGTTGCCACTGATCTTGACATTGTCGGCACCAACGATTGCCGGAGTTCCCCATCCGCGCGCAACAACGGCCGCGTGACTCACTAAACCGCCACGGGACGTCAGAATGCCTTTTGCAACCATCATTCCGTGAACGTCTTCTGGACTCGTTTCGTTACGCACCAAAATGACATCGGCCCCGCCCTTCGCCGCGCGTTCCGCGTCATCTGCGGTGAAATACACCTGACCCACCGCGGCTCCTGGCGATGCAGCGAGTCCTTTCGTGAGAGCAGTTCCCTTACGCGCAAATTGTGGGTGCAGAACCTGATCGAGATGGTCAGCCGAAACTCGCATAATTGCTTCGTTCTTTGAAATCTTCCACGCGGACTTGCCTGCCCCGGTTGGAGTAGTCATGTCAACTGCCATCTTCAACGCCGCCGCGCCCGTTCGCTTGCCTACACGAGTTTGCAACATCCACAACTTGCCTTGCTCAATGGTGAACTCGGTGTCGCACATGTCTTTGTAGTGACGTTCGAGTCGCGCGAAGATTTCAAGAAGCTCCGAATGAATTTCAGGAAACTGTCGCTGGAGAGCGTTGAGATCTTCAGTGTTGCGAATTCCTGCTACGACGTCTTCGCCTTGAGCGTTGACCAAAAAGTCTCCGTATGGCAGCGCTTCTCCAGTTGCGGCATTGCGCGTAAAGCCAACACCCGTGCCAGAGTTCTCGTCCCTATTTCCAAACACCATCGCCTGCACGTTGACAGCCGTGCCAAGTTCATGACTGATTTTCTCTCGCACGCGATACGCAATTGCGCGCGGGCCATTCCACGAACGAAAAACCGCCTCCACTGCACCGCGAAGTTGTTTGGTGGGGTCTTGAGGGAATGGTTTCCCAGTTGCCTCAACAACCGCATTTTTGTACACGTCACACAGAACAGCTAACGACGACGCTGGAATGTCGGCATCAGTGTGCGCACCCGTATTTGCTTTCAACTTCTCTAACTCATGCTCGAACACAGTTCCGTCGATACCCAAGACAATGCGACCGTACATAGAGATGAATCGCCGATAGGAATCAAAAGCAAAACGTTCGTTCTGTGTTGACTCTGCCAAACCTCTCACGCTCTTGTCGTTCAATCCAAGATTCAAAACCGTGTCCATCATTCCGGGCATTGAAAACTTCGCCCCAGAACGCACCGACACCAGAAGTGGATTATGCGCATCACCAAGCGTGCGACCCATCTTCTTTTCTAAGGCCGCAATATGACGCGCAATCTCATCGTCGAGGCCCTTCGGCCAACCGCCGTGCATATACGCACGACATGCATCGGTAGTAATTGTGAAACCGTGCGGTACGGGTAACTGCAGAACACTCATCATTTCTGCCAAGTTGGCGCCCTTGCCACCCAAAAGATCTTTCATCTCCATTGGAGGACGGCGGTGTTTGTGGTCGAATGCAAAAACGAGAGGCACGTGAGCAGTCTATGAAACCCTGAACGGCTCCTTGTCTGGTGACGCAATTGGTACACAGATTTACCGACCTGCCGACTTTGGGAGCCACATCCTCTCTACACTTCGCCCATGCCTCGTGCAACGCGTCGGTCCTCTCCACGCACTTTCCAACTCTTCGGCTTCCCCACCGCAATTCGGCCAGGCTTCGGAATCTTTCTTGTTCTTCTAGCTGTCCTGTACCCCTTTCCACTTGGGTTGTGGGTGGCAGGTGCAGTTGCGCTGTTTACCGTGGTGCACGAATTGGGACACGCTTTTGCCGCGCGTCGATACAAATGCGATGCATCTATTGCATTGGACTTCATGGTGGCGTACGCCTCGTATTCCACTTCGGTCCCACTCACATGGCGGCAGAAGATTTTCATCTCGCTTGCTGGACCTTCATTTCAGGTGGGAAGTGCTGCGCTTGCTCTCGTCGCGTTCGGTATTAATCCGCTCAGTAGAACAGATATCGCCTCTAGTGAAACCGCAGCGGCGGTGTGGTGGGCCGGGATAGCACTCGGACTCGTCAACCTCATTCCCCTCCTTCCGCTCGATGGCGGAGCAGTTGTTGGCGAAGTAGCGGAACGTTTTTTCCCACAGCGTGGACGCCACGCAGTACTACAGGCCAGTTTCGGAGTGACGGCTGTTCTTGGCGCATTGTGTTTCTTCTTCGGACTCACCGGCCTATTGCCGTTGTTCGTCTTCATGCTTGTTCTCCAATGGCAACAGCTCTCCTTGCCGCGCAGGCTGAAGAGAGCCTTTGACCAAGCTCAACTGGTCTCTCACGGTGATCCAGACGTTGACGAAATGGTCATTTCTGCACTGCTGGAAGTTGGCGAAGCAGAGCAAGCATTGGCATACGCATCCCACGCGTACACACAGTGTCCGTCTTTTTCAAACGCGTTTGGCGCAGCCCGCGCATGCTGGGTTGTGTCACGGAAAGACGATGCAGTCAGTTGGCTTCGTGCTGCTCATGCCTCACAACTTATTCCCGACGAGTTGCGATTAGCAATGTTTCGAACCGAAGAGTTCGCCGAATTACGCGACCAATTAGATGTTGAGTCCGAGTGGTTCACCAAGTGACGAACCCCGACCAACACGAACGAACGCTCTGGTGAATCCCACCGACGTAATGGTTCCTGTGTCTTGAGGCGTGGCTTCAACACGTGACCCCACTCCTACGCCGTCACGAGACATAGTGCGCACGTTCACCGGCGCATCTGCTCCGCGCGAGTCCATTCGTTCGACAAGTTCTTGGCCTGGGTAACACCCTTTGCTGAAACTCACAGAGACAGAAACAACACCAGTGGTGGCAGGAATATCGCCAACCAAAATGTCAACCCCAACCCGCGGCCATTGCAGGTCAACGCGAATCATGTCGATGTGTTCTGGTTCGGTTTGCTCCCCCAGAGTGGGCAATGTTTCTGTGGTTCCCACGACATCGACAGCAGCAGTGCTCCCCCACCCCACAGTGGCGGCGCCATTGACTGTGCCCAACTGTTCACCAACGTTGTCGCCACGGAATGCTCGCACCTTCCAATCACTGACCGTCAACGTCACTTTTGAGCGAAGGACGAATCGTTGTAGTCGCGTAATGACGGAATCTGCGAACCCTGCGTCCATATCTAATGTAAAGACCTCGTCGGCATGACGAACAACACGCAACAACGAATGAACATGTCCCGTTGGTTCCAACAGCAAACTGTGTGTGCTTCGGCCAATTTCCAACGTTGCTATGTCTTGCGCTAACTGCGAATGAAGAAACGCTGCACTGTCACTTCCCTGCACAAGCACCACATCGCGCTCGATGTCTGCCCACACAATGTTGGTGGTCATGCCTTTGTCCCCGCGCTACGTCGACGTTGTGTCATGCGTTCGGCAGCCGGGAGCGTCGCCAACAATGCACGCGCCTTGTTTTCACATTCCAAATCTTCGTCAGCCGGATCACTATCGGCCACAATTCCGGCGCCGGCCTGCAAGCTTGCAATGTTTGGACCAACGAACATGGTGCGAATAGCGATTGCTGTATCTAGATTTCCTGAAAAATCTACATAACCAACAACTCCCGCGTATGGCCCACGTTTGACAGGTTCTAGTTCGTCAATAATTTCCATGGCGCGAACCTTTGGTGCACCGCTGACAGTTCCGGCGGGAAGAGTTGCACGAAGAACATCAATGGGAGACAAGCCATTTCGCACATCGCCCGACACTTGAGATGTGAGATGCATGACATGGCTATAACGCTCAAGTGTCATGAGTTCGTCCATAGTGACCGAGCCATATTCCGCAACTCGTCCAACGTCGTTGCGAGCCAGGTCTACCAGCATGATGTGTTCAGCAACTTCTTTCGGATTCTCTTTCAATTCCGACGCGAGTCGACGGTCGTGTTCATCGGTAGTTCCGCGCTTGCGGGTTCCGGCAATTGGTCGCGAAATGACTCGACCGTTAATGACCTGCACCATTGGCTCGGGTGATCCACCCACGATGGTGAGGCCTGGTTGCTTCAAGTAGTACATGTATGGGCTGGGGTTCACTTGACGCAAGACGCGGTACACGTCGAATGGGTCGGCTGTGAGATCTACGTCGAAACGTTGCGACAACACCACCTGAAAAATGTCACCAGCGCGAATGTATTCCTTCGCAACTTCGACGGCGCGTCGGTAATCACCGTGCGGCATTGACGAGCGAGTTTCGGGCAACTGCTCACCGGTAACAGGTGGTTCCACCGCCACATAGGCCAACGGACGAGCAAGGTCTTCTACCGAGGCGTGCACGCGCTGAACGGCAGCGTCGTATGCATGACCAATCTCTTCTTCCGATAGTCCGGCTACAGGCACACTCTCTAAGAGGTACACACGTTGGCGCCAGTGATCGAAAGCAGCGAGAGATCCGATAATGCTGATGGACGCGTCGGGCAACCCGCGATCGTCATTTGGAACATTTGGCAGATGCTCAATTTCACGAACCACGTCGTAGCCGAGGTGTCCCATGAGACCACCTTGCAATGGTGGCAGGTCTGGAAAAATAGGCGCGCGATAAATGCGAAGGAGTTCTTCCATGGCCGCCAACATTCCCTTGTCTAACGGAACGCTGCTAGGGATATGGCCGGTCGTCGTAAGCACGCCATTTCGCAGAGTGAGAGTTCCGCGTGGGCGACGACCAACAAATGAATACCTGCTCCATCGCTCGCCGTGTTCTACAGACTCCAGCAAGAAACCATCGTCATCCCCAACGAGCTTGATAAAGGCAGCTACCGGAGTTTCAAGGTCGGCCAAGACTTGGGTCCACACAGGAACAACGGTGTGTTCTTTGGCGAGAGCAACAAATTCCTCGCGAGTGGGTGTGATTGCTGTGGTCACTTTTCAGATCCGAAGGCGCGATAAAAGCAAGATCGTTCACCTGTGTGGCATGCGCCCTTACCTTCTTGTTCCACCACGAACAGCAAAGTATCGCCGTCGCAGTCGTAGTACGCCTCGCGAACAAATTGGCGATCACCACTTGTGTCGCCTTTGCGCCACAATTCTTTTCGACTACGACTCCAGTACACCATCCGACCTTCAGCAAAGGTCATGGACAAAGACTCTTTGTTCATCCATGCCATCATCAAAATTTGACCAGTGTCGACACACTGAGCAATTGCGGGGACTAGTCCATCGCTGTTGAATGTGACCGCATTTAGTTCTGCTTCTGTGGCGACGATGACGCGTCCTTCAATTTCTTGTGCCATTAGATGTACAACCCTGTTCCTACTTCAATACGAGACGCTGCAACTGCGTGAATGTCACGCTCGCGCAACATGATGTAGTCGGTTCCCTGTACTTCAACTTCGTAACGATCTTCGGGACTGAACAACACTTGGTCCCCCACTTCAGCGGCTCGCACATTTGCACCCAACGCCACTACCTCGGCCCACACCAAACGCTTGCTGATTTGCGCTGTGGCAGGAATGAGAATGCCGCCCGATGACCGCCGCTCACCCTCGCTTTGTGGGATTCGTACGAGGAGTCGGTCATTGAGCATCTGGATGGGGAGTTTTTGTCCGTCGTCGCTCACCCAAAGCACGGTACCGTCTCAGTTCGTGGCATTGGAAACCGTTTACCTAGAAACCATCGATGGAGTGACCATTGAGACCGATGTTTTACGCACAGATGCCCCACAGATTCGCGCCACAGTGGTCATTGGCCACCCCCATCCGCTGTACGGGGGCAGCCGTCACGACCACATTGTTCAGGCCATGCAACACGCCGCGTTCGAACTTGACTGCCATTCCATTGCGCCCGACTTTCGTGGCGTGGGCAATTCTGGCGGTGTCCACGACGATGGCGACTCCGAACGTTTAGACCTGATGGCGGCATGCGAACTGGCCGACATGATGAATCCGGACGGCGCCATCATCATGGTGGGCTACTCGTTTGGGTCTGTTGTGGCTCTGAACGTCACTCATCCTCTTATTCAGGGATGGATTGGCATTGCGCCACCACTCCCCATGCTTACTGCTGATCCGTTGGCATCTCGACATGCTCCCCCAAAAATTCTGCTCGCACCACAACATGACCAATTCACTCCACCAGATGCACTTCGCACACGATGTGCGACATGGACAAACACAACCGTGACTGAACTACCAAGTGTTGATCACTTCATCGCAGTGGGTGCCAAGGATGCCTGCCTCGTGGCTCTTGGCGGCGTGTTGTCACAGGTGCAGTGACTATCAGACTGGTCGAACCCGCACACCACGCGAGGTCATGACATCTTTTGCTTCTGCAATGGTGTGCTCACCGAAGTGAAATATTGACGCAGCAAGTACACCGGTTGCACCCCCCAAGACCACACCATCGGCCAGGTGATCAAGCGTGCCAACGCCACCACTTGCGATAACAGGAACCGACACAGCAGTAGATACGGCCTTCGTTAACGCAATGTCGAAACCATCTCGCGTTCCGTCTCTGTCCATAGATGTCAGAAGAATTTCTCCGGCACCCAGTTCAACAGCACGAGCAGCCCATTGCACTGCGTCAAGATCTGTTGGTGTTCGACCTCCGTGAAGAAACACCTTCCAACGATTCTCTTCACTGTTCCACTTCGCATCGATTGCACACACCACACACTGAGCGCCAAATTCTGCCGCGATGTCTGAAATAAGCTCTGGACGTTGAACGGCTGCGGTGTTTACGCTGACTTTGTCGGCACCTGCGCGCAGCATTGCGCGAGCATCGGAGACTTCCCGAATACCACCACCGACGGTAAACGGGATAAACACTTCCTCGGCAGTGCGAGAGACAACATCAATCATTGTTTCGCGTCCGTCTGATGATGCCGTGATGTCAAGAAAGACCAGTTCGTCTGCACCTTGCTGGTCGTACTTGGCGGCAAGTTCAACGGGGTCACCTGCATCGCGCAGATCTACAAAATTGACGCCCTTCACCACGCGACCATTAGTGACATCGAGACACGGAATGACGCGAGCGACAATGTCATTGCTCATTGCAGCACCTGCACCGCTTCTGCAACTGTGAACTTTGCTTCGTACAACGCCTTGCCAACGATGACTCCATCCAATTGAGTCACACCTGCAAGTTGCTGCAAGTGTGCAAGAGTTCCCACTCCGCCACTAGCGACAACGGGAATATTGGTGGCGCTTGCTGCCAGTGCGAGACCTTCAATATCTGGACCTGTCAGCATGCCGTCACGTGAAATGTCTGTGATGACGAAAGCGGATGCGGTGGGAAATTGAGACAACAAATCGTTCACTGAAACACCCGACGATTCGGTCCACCCATGAGTGGCCGCAATTCCGCTGCGATGGTCTAACCCCACAGCAACAGAGACAATTTCAGAAACCGCAGACACCAACGACGGATTGGCCACCGCTGCAGAGCCCATGACCACGCGTGTTACACCCGCACTGGCCAAGGCGTCTGCGTCGGCCACTGTGCGCACGCCACCTCCTACCTGAAGCGATGCACGCCCCGAAAGTGCACCAGCAACACGCGCGATGATGGCGCGATTCACTGGCTCGGCACTGCGAGCTGCATCAAGGTCCACCATGTGCACCCACGTTGCTCCTTGTTCAACAAATGATTCCGCTACCGCGACTGGGTCGTCGCCATACACGGTGCTGTCGTCGTATTCGCCTTGTCGAAGACGAACAACTTTGCCTCCCAGAAGGTCAATAGCTGGATACAGATTCATGAGGCCGCCGATGCAACAAAGTTGGCCAGCAAGGCCAGTCCTGCGGTTGCAGATTTCTCTGGATGGAATTGCGTCGCAAAAACATTCTTGTTGCGAAATGCAACATTCAGGGTGTCTCCGTACGACACCGTGGCCGCCACATGGGACGAGTCGCTCGGCACACCATGAAAAGAGTGAACGAAGTACATCCACGGCGTTGGACCTAATCCGGCGAACATCGGATCTGCTGACACCACGTGCAGTTGATTCCATTGCATTTGTGGTCGCGGCATTTCGTCGGAGATCCACTTCACGGTTCCTGGAATGATGCCAAGTCCTTGCGCATCAGGATCTTCTTCGCTGGAATCGAACAACATTTGCATGCCGACGCAAATACCTAAAAACGGCACACCACTCGCGGCGGCTTTGTGTGCCACGGTTTCTAGCCCCGCCTCACGAAGAGCAGACATGCAGGCGCCGAATGCACCCACACCTGGCAACACCACTGCATCTGCGTTTTCCACTACCGATGCATCACTGGTAAGTACGGCGTCTGCACCCACACGCTGAAGAGCTTTTTGGGCTGAACGTAGATTGCCGATTCCGTAGTCGAGCACCGCAACGCGAGCGCGTTCGCTCACGAAAGAACGCCCTTCGTTGAAGGCACTCCTGCAGATTCAATGCGAACTGCATCGCGCAAACAACGGGCCAAACCTTTGAAGGTGGCCTCAATGATGTGATGCACGTTGCGTCCGGCCTTCAAGTTCACATGAAGAGTCATTGCAGCAGATGTGGCGAGTGAGGAAATTGCGTGTTCTGCCAACGATGGGTCGAAGGCTGGAGACCCAAGAGGTAGACATTCAGGAAGTTCAACATTCCATGCAACAAATGGTCGGCCACTGAGGTCGAGTGAAATTTCCACGAGCGCTTCGTCTAACGGAAAATTTCCACTTGCGAAACGACGAACTCCGGCTTTGTCACCGAGAGCGGTTCGTAGCGCTTCGCCAACACAAATGGCCACGTCTTCCACTGTGTGGTGCGTGTCAATGTGAAGATCTCCTACTGCTTTGACAGTGAGATCGAAACCGCCGTGACGTGCCAACTGTTCCAACATGTGGTCGTAAAAAGGAATACCGGTGGAGACTGATGCAATTCCGGTGCCATCGAGAGAGATAGACACCTCAATAGACGTTTCTTTGGTATTTCGCGAGACCTGGGCTGTGCGTGCCATTTCTCTATTCTCGCCGTTCGGGAGCCGAACACCCCGCTTATTTACAGAAATTCAGCGGTTTCAGACGGCCGCGTCAATGGCGTCGAGAAAAGCGGTGTTCTCTGCTGGGGTGCCCACAGTTACTCGCAAACATCCGTCGAGTCGTGCCCATGAACTGCAATCGCGCACTAAGACCCCTGCATTCAACAAGGACTGCCAGATGTCTGCGGCGGGTCGGCTACGGGGGCGGAAGAGAACAAAATTGGCACCACTTGGCCACACCTCAATGTTGTGAGATGCCAACGTCGCTTCAATTCGTGAGCGCTCGGACTTAATGAGAGACACGCGCTCTTCCATCTCTGCGGTGAAAGACAGTGCGGCGATAGTGGCAGCTTGCTTGAATGCGTCGAGGTGATACGGAAGAACCGCAATTTCTAACTGCGACACCATCCATGTTGGCGCCACTACATACCCAACACGCAACGCCGCCATAGACAAGGTCTTTGAGAATGTGCGAGTGACGGCGAGAGGGCGATCTTCAGACACCATGTCCATGGCAGACCAATCAGAGAACTCTGCATACGCCTCGTCGGCCACAACAATTCCGGTTGCATGCTGCAGCAGAATTTCCAAGTTCTCACGCGGCTCAACAAGCCCCGTGGGGTTATTTGGATTACACAAAAAGGTCACCGCAGGTGTGTGTTTTTGCATGACGCGCTCGATCTCGTGGGGATCAAGAGTCATGTCTGCGCGACGTTCACCCACCACAACTTCGGCTCCGGTGACACGAGCAATCTGTGCATACATCTGATACGTGGGTTCAAATGTTGCAACGCATCGACCGTGCCCGCCGTAGGTGAGCAAGATTGTTTGGAGAACTTCATTGGAACCGTTTGCAACAAACACCATCTCGGGCCGAACTCCGTGGCGCTTCGCGATGACGGTGCGCAATTCATGTGCCGCCCTGTCCGGATAACGATTCCATTCGAGAGTGGATGCAACAAAAGCAAGCTTTTCTACCCACCCAGCTGGCGGCGGAAAAGGTGACTCGTTGGTGTTGAGACGCACCGGAACATCGACTTGTGGCGAGTGGTACCCCGACATCGCCTGAATTTGTTCTCGCGGTTCAAAAGTGGCCACGACGCAAACCTAGCGATAGCTCACTGCTCTTAACGAGCAAGTTTCTCTGCACGAATAAGAAGGCGCTCGGCAGATACCAGTGCTCGCTCTGCTTCGTACATGGCGCTGACCAGATCTTCGTGGTTCGGACCAACAGAATCGAGAAGTCCGGCAATGCGATTTCTGTATTGCCCAATGGCATCTGCTGCAGCGCCAAGTTCGGCTCGAACTGTCTCGGTCATTCTTGAAACGCTACTTGATGAGACTTACTTTGATTTTGCCTTCGTTGGCATTTGCGAAGACGGGCAAATGTCGCCCAACTCGCAGATGTCGCACTTTGGCTTCTTTGCATCACAGACGCGACGCCCATGAAGAATGAGGCGAAGGCTGAATTTGCCCCATTCGGCGGGTGGCAAGAACGCATTCAACACCTTTTCCACTTTCACGGGGTCATCTTCTGTAGTGAGACCGAGTCTGCGCGAGAGTCTTCCAACGTGCGTGTCAACAGCAAGCCCAGGAAGATCGAACACCACACTGCGCAAGACATTCCCTGTCTTTCGGCCAACTCCGGGAAGTGTCACCAAATCTTCAAGCTCACGTGGGATTTCTCCGCCGTAGACCTCAACAACTCGTGTTGCCATTCCAATGAGGTTCTTCGCTTTGCTTTGATAAAACCCCGTTGACTTCACAATGGTTTCAAGTTCGGTGGGATTCGCAGCCGCTAGGTCGTGCGGAGTTGGATACTTGGCAAACAACGCGGGGGTCACCATGTTGACGCGAACATCGGTGCATTGCGCAGACAAAATGGTTGCCGCCAATAACTCATATGGATTTGAATGCGTGAGTTCACATTCCGCCCCTGGATACAGAACGGCAAGTCTGGCCGCCACTTCTTTGGCGCGTCCTGCTGGAGTTCTCGGCTTTCCCATAACCCCGAAGGTACCCTGACAGCGTGCCTTCGCTTGAAATCAAACGACATATGGATGCCGTCAGCATGGACGAAGTCAGCACACTTCTTGCCGATGTATGGCGTGCCGATGGTGCTCGTCCCCTGAACGACCATCTGTGGCTCGATCTACGCGAGGGTGGCCGCGAGGGCTTTGCCGGCATCATCGCACGAGATGAAACGCACTCTCACGCCCTCGCCTATTGCCAAGTATCTCGCGGAAATGACTCGTGGTCACTCGACCTTGTCATACACCCTCACCATCGATACGACACAAATGAACTAGCGCCAGGCCTATTACAAGCCGCCCTGAACGTTGTTGCCGACGAAGGTGGCGGCCACGTGCATTGGTGGGTGTTTGAGCCAAACAACACTCACCGTCAACTTGCATCTCAGGTGGGTCTTAATCAAGGACGTCGACTTATTCAACTTCGACGCACATTGCCACTGGAACAAAACCTGCTTGACGAAGTTGCGCAATTCTCAACAGAATCTTTTGTTGTTGGAGTGGACGAAACCGAATGGCTCGCACTGAATAACGCGGCATTCCATCAACACCCCGAACAAGGTGGATGGAATCACCACGTCATCGAGTCACGCGAACAAGAGCCATGGTTCAACGCCAACGGATTTCGTATTCACCGCGACAACGGCACAATGACCGCGTTCTGCTGGACAAAGATTCATTCCGACACAGAACCTGTCATGGGTGAAATTTACGTAATTGCGGTTCACCCAAATCATTCGGGGCACGGTCTTGGAAGAAAAATGGCCATCGCGGGCCTTGCCAGCATTCCCGCAGAGAGTGCGCCCATTGCAATGCTGTACGTCGATTCCGACAATGCAGCAGCACTATCTCTTTATGCATCTCTTGGGTTCACATCGCACCATGAAGAACATGCTTTTGTAGGCGACATTGCGGCTGTGAGCAACTCGTGACTTCGTTGTATCACCCCACACGCGACGAACTAGCCACACTCCTTCATGGCGAGCCTCGCTACAGACTCGATCAGTTGTGGACCGGGCTGTATACACACTTTCAGCGACCCGCCGACATCACCACCTTGCCCGCTGCTATGCGGAGTCGACTCGCTGTCGAATTACCAGAGTCGCTTGTAGAAGTAAAACGCGAAACCAGCAATACAGGTGACACGGTGAAGTTCTTGTGGCACCTGTTAGAGGGCCAACACCCAATTGAAACTGTTCTCATGTATTACGACACGCGCGCCACCGTGTGTGTCAGCACACAAGCTGGGTGTGCAATGGCGTGTGGCTTCTGCGCAACTGGCCAAGCCGGATTCAATAGACACTTGTCTACTGGCGAAATTGTCGAACAAGTTGTGCGCGCCGCACGCGAAGCAGCCACGCACTCACGGCGCATTGACAACATTGTGTTTATGGGAATGGGTGAACCGCTCGCAAACGAACCCGCCGTATGGGGTGCGGTTGAACGCATTCACGACGACATTGGTATTTCTGCTCGACACCTCACCATTTCCACCGTAGGGATTGTTCCCGGCATTCGAACCCTTGCCACTCGCCCACTTCCCGTGAATTTGGCCGTTTCACTTCACGCAGCGCGCAACGATCTGCGGAATGAGTTGGTACCCATCAACACGCGTTACCCACTTGAGATGCTGATGCAGGCGTGTCGGGATTACCTTCACGAAAAAAGGCGACGTGTCACCTTTGAATGGGCACTCATCGATTCCGTCAACGACACCGACCAAGACGCGCAAGAACTCGCCGAACTGTGCTTCCAACTCACACCGGCAGCCCATGTGAATTTGATTCCACTCAACCCAACTCCAGGCTGGCCCACCGTGGGCAGCTCGCCTGCTCGTGTTGCCGCATTTCAACGCATCTTGCGGAATCTGGGAGTGAATGCAACAACGCGCCAGAACCGGGGAACAGAAATTGCTGCTGCCTGCGGACAGCTTGCAGCAGGGCAACCTGTCACGGTGACACCGAAGCCACCCCGTCGCTAATTTTCTAACAAGTACTTCGGGTTTGACACTCGAACTTTGTCTTCAATTACTGGTGCCAGTGAAGTCAGAACATCGGCAAGAGACGTGTCGAACTCGCCCGATCGAATCTTTGCGGAGAGATCTGCATCGCTTGTCACGTCAAGCGACCGCAACATCGCATCATGGCGCTGAAGCATCTCATTCCCCGCGGCCAGTTCACGCAAAACAATGTCGAGAGAATTCATTGCAACACGAGTATGGAACGACAAACGGCCATCTACAGCAGGTGCAACGTCGCGTTCCAACCATTCCCGAACAGACTCAATGAGTTCGGCCGCCGTTGGGCGATCGTGTGGTGCGGTCATACAAGAACCTCTCTCAACATTGTGAGAATGTCGTACTCGTTCTCACATACTCGTCGACCAATTGCAGCAAGCTCATGGCTACGTGCCACGCCACTGAGATGTGTGTTCGCCTGCGCGATGCACATAATGCCCCATTTCAAAGTGCCCAGAATTTCCCACCAACGAACAACATCGGGATGAGGCGATATTCCACTTGCCTGCTCATACGCCACGAAGAGTTGTTGGTAAGAGCCGACTCCGGCAACAGGAAATGCACCTCCAAATCGCCAGGCCCGCACACACAGCCACGCAAGGTCTTCCATAGGGTCACCCACGTGGGCCAATTCCCAGTCAAGAATCGCAGTGAGGCCTTCCGCATTTACCATCACATTTCCTAACCGATAATCGCCATGGACAAGACACGCAACTTCAGAAAGCGGACGATTTTTCTCTAACCAGCGAAATGCAATCTCGAAAACTGGGTGCGGCTCGCCCAGATCGTCCAACACTTTGCGATACATGGTGAGTTGATCGCTTGTTGCAAGACCAGAGATCTGTGAATGGTCAATTGAATGAAGTTTTGCCGCAGCGGTTCCTAATTGGCTGGCAAGAACTGTTCGAGCGTGAGCAAACTCATCGTCTCGCAAAATCTTTCGTGCAATGGTCTCGCCTTCCACGGCGCGAACAATCATGAATGGCAGTTCTAGGTCTGTTGACTTCGAACCGTCCACAACCACTTCAGGCACAGGTACACCTGCGGCGAATGCGGCCGACAACACAGCTGGTTCGCATCCCAATCCGTCCGGTCTGCCCGGACGAACTCGCTGAAGAACAAAATCGTTTCCGTCCGCCTGAAAACGCCAGGTCTCCCGAGAAGCACCGCCTGTCAGGCGACGCAACGATTCCACTCGCGATGCCCCCAGAACGCGACCAAGGCCCGCCTCGAGTTCTGCGTGTTGCGGAGAAGCCATGCCCTACTTTGCCACGCCCACTACCGTGGCAACGATGCCCAAGGACAATCACGGAATACCCGTCATTCAAGCGACGAACGTGTCCGTCATTCGGGACACACGAACCACAGTGAACGCGGTATCGCTCAGTGTGAATACGAGTGACCGATGGGTTGTTCTTGGCCCGAACGGATGCGGCAAAACAACGTTGCTAAAAATCTTGTCGCTCTACCTTCACCCATCGTCGGGTGATATCGCCGTGAATGGACAGACACTAGGCAACTTTGACATTCGCCCAGTTCGGCCGCGATTGGCCTATGTATCTGCATCGTTAGCCACCGAACTTCGTCCTGCTTTGACCTCTCATGAGGTGGTGATGTCGGCACGGTACGGCGCATTAGAAGTGTGGTGGAACGACTATTCACCAGATGACCATGCGCGGGCACACGAATGCCTTGCACAACTAGGCGTTAGCCATCTTGCAGAGTCGCCTATTTCTCTCATCTCGTCTGGAGAACTTCAACGAGTGCTGTTGGCGCGCGCGTTGATGTGTGACCCCATTGCGATTCTGCTTGATGAGCCCACCGCTCGGCTAGATCTAGGAGGTCGCGAACAAGTGGTGCGTATTTTGGACGAGTTCGCACAAACAAACCCACAGTTACCTTCCGTCACCGTCACACATCACGTTGACGAGATACCCACCTCAACCACACACTGTGCGCTCATGCGTGATGGGTCCATAGTGAACGCTGGACCCATTAGATCAACATTGACCAGCCAAAACTTGTCCGAATGTTTCGGAACACCATTGGCCTTGGAGCAGCGACCGAGTGGTCGATGGACCGCCTACGCACCGTGAACGAGTTGCGCTAGCCCAGATTTCCCCGCATCTACATGAGATGCAAGAACGCGGTCGAGAACTCCTGCCGTCCACAGGTTTCCGCCATACGACAGATCGATCTGTACAGAACATCCGGCAGCAGTAGGTACCAGTGTTACTCGCATAACCCACGGAGCATGATTGCGGCCGTCGTTCTCGTCTCGCTCGAACACAACAACAGTGCCGTCGTCCATTGTGCGACGCATTCGCAATCTCTTCGATCGGGCAAAAACACCCACCTTGGCCCGTAGTTCTACATTCCACACATGGTCGCCGCATGACTCGGCTGAATGAACTAAAGCCATCCACTGCGGATAACGAGCAAGATCACTGACATACGGGTGCACGGACTCTGGTGGCACAGCCAAGTCAACAGACGATGAATATTTCATTCTTGATTCTTCTTGCCGAACGCGCGACCAAGTAAACGACCAAAGACCGGTTGCTCGTCGTCATCGTCATTGTCGGCGTCTGATTTCACAATATGTGGTGACCAAGGAATTGCTTTCGTTTCATCTGGATCAATCTGATCAGATGTTGATTCAGCGGCGTCATCAATCACTTTGTCGTCGGTAACAACGTCAACGCCATTTGTGCGATTCTTTTCCCGTTCGGCCAACTCTGCTTCGAGTGATTCGAACAACGATGGTCCGCCATCCCGTTTCTCTTTCTTCGGAGTGGGAGTCTTTTTCGCGGGACGCTTTGCTGCTGGCTCATTCTCGACCACGCGGAACAGCTGAGGAATTGGTTGGCGTCGGTCATCGAGAGTCCATCCGTGGGGAACAGTGAGAGCATCGGCGTGACGGCGACACAAACGACCTGCCTGCTCCCGCTCTAACAAGGCCCGATTATCTACCCAGACGGTGAGCGTGGCGTTGTCGATGCCGTACGAAACCTCTGCTGGTGCCCCGCACCCAGGTCTTTCGCACAGTCTTCGCACACCACAGAAACTACTTGTGTTGGCAGGCCAACGGTTTGACCATTGAAAAGTGGAGAAGGAAGCGGTGGGCGCGACGGGTTGAGGTGGTGGGCGCGACGGGACTCGAACCCATGACCCCCACGATGTGAACGTGGTGCTCTAACCGACTGAGCTACGCGCCCTAAACAAGGGGATTTCAGATTACCGAGACGAGTCAGCATCCCCCACGCCAGCACCATCTGTGGCAGGAACAACACATGCTTTCCCCATCCCTTGCCTGTCGAGATGAGCAAAGGTCACAGCAGGACACGTTTGATCGAACGCAACGAACGCATCGACTACGCCGAAATGCGGACCACCGCATGCCACTTCAACTGCATAGTTTTCTCTGTCGATGTCGACACATGAACCAACCTGTAACAACTGGTCGGGAACACCCGGCTCTGCAGGTTGAGTAAACGCATTTGCAATGAGTACCAAAATTGACGCAGCCACCGCTACTGCCACCAATGCCTTCCACGGAAACCGAGGCGGCGGAAGTTGTGCCGGCCTCGATACTCCTCGCACTCCGTCTTTGCTTGGTGGAGCAGCAGACCCATACGTTGCAGAGCCCGTACGTTGAGTGACGTCGTATTCGCGTCGTGCCACCGGATCAGAGAGCACCGACCACGCATGGTTGACTTCTGCCATTCGAATGGCATCTTCTTTTGTAGAACCAGCAACATCAGGATGCAAGATTTTCGCAAGATGTCGATACGCCTCGCGCAACTGTTCCGGAGTGGCCTTTGGTGTTACACCAAGAACGGAATACAGATTTCTGTTAGTAGCCATGACGAACATCAACAAGGCCGATAAGAGGCTCGCCTGCGATGTATCGCTTTACGTTCTCCGTGATTCGTTCGGACAACAAAGGAATAGCCATCTCAGGAGTGTTGCCGATATGGGGGGTGATAATGCAATTCGAAAGACTCCATAGAGGGTGCCCAGCGGGAAGTGGCTCAGGATCGGTGACATCTAGTGCGGCCCCACCAATTTCATTGTTCTGCAGGGCCCACACCAAGTCATCGGTCACTATGTGCCCGCCACGGGCAACATTCACAATCCACGCGTGATTTTCCATTACCTCAAACTCTGGTCGCCCAATAAGTCCGCGCGTCTCCGGAGTGAGGGAAAGAGCAAGAAACACAACATCGGCCCCCACCAACGCGTTCACCAAATCATCAGTTCCCACAACAGTGTCCGCACCCTCAATGTGTTCAACACTTCGGCGCACCACCGTGATATTGCACTGGAAAGGCGCGAGCAAACGAATGAGAGATTCGGTGATTCCACCACCGCCAACAATTGTGACCGCAGCGTGCAACAAGTTGCGCCCCACTGGCCCTGTCCACTCTGTCTGGCGGCCATAGTTCGCCACATTGCGAAGGCCGGCAAGTGCCAACGCAAGCGCATGTTCTGCGACTGGTTCGGCATACACACCTTTGCCACACGTCCAGACTCTGTCGTTGTCGATAACGGGCAGAAAATTTTCGATACCCGCAAATGGAACCTGCACCCAATCGAGATGGTCATTCTGATTGATGAGCGACTGCAAACCGTCTGCATCTTTTGCGGCCGTCCACACCGCAGCACTTGCATTCGATGAATCAACAACTGTTCCACCACCAGCAACGACAGCATCAATCACCCACTGTGGTGAAGTTGCAGGTTCAACAGAAATATGTGAACGATTGGTCATGACTTAGTGACGTGCAGAGCCACTGGCAGCACGTTGACGGCGAGATTCAATAATGAGCCCACCCACCATGATGGCAATGCTTCCAAACAAGAGCATGCTGGCCAACACATTGAGCTGTGGCGGAATGGCCACTCGTGATGCCCCGAAAACCTGTAGCGGGAAGGTCACGAGAGATCCGGCATTGAAGAACGTGATGATGAAGTCGTCGATTGACAAGGCAAACGACAGCAATGATGCCGCGACGATGCCGGGAAGAATAAGCGGGAACGTCACTTTCCAGAATGCACGACGCGGTGAGGCACCAAGATCCATAGCGGCCTGTTCTAATGCCCAATCAAATCCACGTATGCGCGCGCGAAGTGTGACAGCAACGAACGACACCTGAAACATGATGTGGGCAATCACCACAGTGGTAAAGCCGCGTTCCACTCCACGTGCAAGGAACAATGTGGCTAACGACGAACCAAGAACAATTTCTGGAGAGGTCATGGGAAGCACCAGGAACAAATTCACCGCACCACTGCCCTTGAAGCGATATCTACTGAGCGCAATGGCAATAAGGGTTCCAAGCAATGTTGCACACACAGTGGACACTGCAGCCACCTGCAAACTCACGATGAGCGCATCGGTAAATTCGGGTTTCGAGAACGGGTTGGCCCAGTTATCGAGGGTGAATCCCTGCCACACAATGTTGTACTTGCCTTTTGGCTCGTTAAAGGAAAACAGCACGATGACAACGATGGGCGCAAACAAGTACAACAGGCCCAAAACCGCAGACGCGTTAATGAGTTTGCGGCCAAGTTTTTGACGAGAACTTTGAGCAGATGTCATACCAAATCGTCCGTTCCCATGAACTTTGCGTACACCAACACCGAACAGGTAATGACGGCCATCAAAACAAACGACATGGCCGAAGCAAGTGGATAATTCAACTCGCGTAAGAACTGGTTCTGAATGGAGTTACCCACCATGGTGGTACTAGGACTTCCCAAGAACTGTGCATTCACAAAGTCGCCCGCCGCAGGAATGAACACCAGCAGGCTTCCAGCGAAAACTCCGGGCAGCGATAGCGGCAAGACCACTCGACGAAATGCTCCGGTCGCGGTGGTATACAAGTCCATTGCAGCGTCAACGAGTCGAACATCGATCTTCTCAAGACTGACATACAACGGGAGAATCATGAACGGCAGGAAGTTGTACGTCAGTCCACCAATAACTGCTGCGGGCGTATTCATCAGACGCCCATTGTCCATAATGTTGAGCCATTCAAGAGGCGTGTCTAAACGAAGTGTGTTGAGCAACGACACAACCGGGCCACTGTCAGCCAACAGGTTCTGCCAGGCCAGTGTTCGAATGAGATACGAGGTGAAGAACGGAACCGCAACAAGACCCAACAGGATTGTTCTGTACTTGCCGCCCCGAAATGCAATGACATACGCCAACGGATACCCAATGAGCAATGTCAGAACTGTTGCTATTGCTGCATAGGAAAAACTACGGGTGAATTGTGGGGCAAAGTCTGTGAGTGCTGTGCTGTAGTTGCTCCACTCCCACGTGAAGTCTGGAAAGAAGTCGAATCGACTTTGTTTGCTAGACAACGACATCTGAAACATGGACCACAGTGGCGCCAGAAAAAACAGGCTGAGCCACAAAATGCCAGGCTTCAACAGTCCGTACGGTGCTAAAGCACGTCGGGTTTCAAGTCCGCCAACAAATGCAGTCCACACCAGTGCCACCACACTGACCAACATGACCGACAACGCAACAAGTCGCGTCGCTCCAGACACCCACCCGGCACCAATGGACACAACTCCAATTGCGAGTACCAACATGACGCCCAACCCCACCCATTCGGGGCGAGAAGTGAATCGGTGTTGCTGCTCGGTCACGTGAGTGATATCACCCAGGCGCCCTAGGCGCCTGTGATGGCTGCGAAGCGCTCGTCGAGCTTGGCTTCTTCTTCTTCAGCCAATGCTCCCCAACTCTGCAAACGCGCAATGGTTGCGGCATCGGGGAACAACAATGTGTCTTCTGCTAGCGCGGCTGCGTCTCCACCCATGTCTGACAATGCGTCTTGAACGCCCTTGACTGGCGAGATGTACTGGACCGACGCGGTAATGCGAGCAGCATTCACGGGGTCATAGACGTAGTCCATCCACTTTTCAACAGCGGAACCGTTCTCTGATCCGGCCACCCACAACATGGTGTCGTACCAGCTGGTGCCACCTTCTTCTGGAACGTAGAACTTCACATCGGGGTTGTCTTTTGACAACTGAAGTACGTCGCCCGACCACGCAACACACGCAGCGAAGTTGCCTGACGACAAGTCATCGGTGTAGTCGTTACCGGTGAAAGCACGGATTTGTCCGTCTGCCTTCGCCTTCTCAATCTTGTCGAACGCACTAGCAGCGTCATCAAATGTCTTGATGCTGTCCAACTTCTTGCCTTCGCTCATCAATACGAGACCCAAGGTGTCTCGCATTTCAGTGAGCATGCCAATCTTGCCTTTAAATGCTGGGTCGAACAGGTCTGCAACACTCTTCAACTCACGACCAGTGGTCTTTGCGTTGTACGCAATTCCTGCAATACCGGTCTGCCATGGCATTTGGTATTCGTTGTTGGCATCCCACGATGGGTTTGCAAGGTCGTCACGCAAGTTCTTGCTGTTGGGAATGTTTGCCATGTTGATTTTTTGGGCCCAGCCCAACTGAATCCAACGTGCGGCCATCCAGAAGGTGGGTGCAACGATGTCTGGATCAATCTTCTTGCCAGCCGACAACGATGGCTGCACTTTTGCGAAGTATTCATTGTTGTCGTTGTACGCCTCTGTGTACTTAAAGTCGATACCCGATGCAGTCTTGAACAACGCAACGGTCTCTTCATCGATATACAACGGCCAGTTCTCAAACATAAGAGACAGTGCTTCGCCGTCTCCGCCGCCGTCTCCCCCACCGCATGCAGCAAGAAGTGCTGGCAAGGACAAAGCGCCCGCGCCCACAAGACCAGATCGAACAATAAAGTCACGCCGCGACAACGGAGTTCCGCGACCAGTGCTGTTCTTCTTTTGTGTTGCCATGTTGTGTCCTCCTGATGAGATCCTTGTGTAAACCTAGTTCGCCAGCCGAGTCCACACGGACTACAGCGCCGCCTCGACATTGTCGACATTGGTAGTGGTTGAACCCGCATTGTCTGGCCAGCCATCTAACAGATAGGGCGCCGACTGATGCCACGACAAAGTGACCGCATTGCCTGGCACGGGGGTGACCCGCTGGGGATCAACTGGCAACACTGCCGAGACTTCTGTGCCGTTTGACATTCGGCCAACGAGACGAAGGGTTGCACCCTGAAAAACGGTGTCCGTAACGTCGATGGATAGACCAGTTGCGCCGCCCAGTGACAACTGTTCAGGACGAATCATGACTGTGACGCGAGTTCCGGAACTGAGCGACACATTGTCGGCACTGTTGCCCGCCGGCACAACGACCTGTGCCCCACCCGCCAAATCGACTCGAGTGCTTCCTCCGTCGGTTGAAGCGATCGTTCCGGGCAACAAGTTGGCTGATCCAATAAACCCAGCCACAAACAGCGATTCGGGACGTGAGTAAATGTCGAACGGAGCCCCTACTTGTTCTACGCGCCCTTCGCTCATGACTGCAATGCGATCGCTCATTGTGAGCGCCTCGCCCTGGTCGTGAGTGACAAATACAAACGTGATGCCCACTTCTCGTTGAATGCGCTTCAATTCAATTTGCATCGCTTCACGCAATTTGAGGTCGAGGGCTGCAAGTGGCTCGTCCAAGAGAAGAGCCGACGGGTAATTCACCAACGCACGTGCGAGCGCCACACGCTGCTGCTGACCGCCTGATAGTTGCGCGGGTCGGCGAGAAGCAAAATCTCCGAGACGCACAACGTCGAGCATCTCCCGAACGCGACGGTTCACTTCAGTGTCATTCAGTTTCTTACTGCGCGGTCCGAAGGCAACATTGTCGAAGACCGACATGTGCGGAAAGAGGGCGTACTGTTGGAACACCGTATTGACATTGCGTTTATGTGGAGGAACATCGGAGACGTCTTCTCCTTCGAGAAGGATTCGTCCAGATGTGGGCTCTTCAAACCCAGCAATCATTTTGAGAGTGGTGGTCTTTCCGCAACCGGAAGGACCCAACATGGCGAAGAATTCGCCACGGCCGATGGAGAAGTCGGCTTCATGGACAGCAACAAATGACCCGTACTGCTTGCGAACTTTGTCTAGCTGTACAACGGAATCACCGGTGTCCATCCCACCTCCCTTGGTTTGACATTTGAGCGTAACACTCAGGCTCGAAAAATCGTGCCTCAGGTTCAGCTGTCAATGTTTGCCATGACGTGCTTTATGCGCGTGTAGTCATCGAGGGCATACGCAGACAGATCTTTGCCGTAACCCGACTTCTTGTAACCCCCGTGTGGCATTTCGGCAACCAAAGGAATATGGGTGTTAATCCAGACGCAACCAAAATCGAGATGTTTTGCCATTCGCATGGCTTTTCCGAAGTCACGCGTCCACACCGATGACGCAAGTCCGTAGTCAACCCCATTGGCCCACCGAAGAGCCTCGTCTTCATCACTAAAACGCTGCACAGTGATGACAGGTCCGAAGATTTCATTCTGAATCATCTCGTCGTCCTGGCGAAGATCTGCAACAACGGTTGGTTCATAAAAGTAACCGTTGCCCGATTGTTGAGACCCACCAGTAACAACGCGCGCGTGTGAAGGAGTTCGCTGAACGAAACCAGCAACACGAGCGAGTTGATTGGCGTTGTTCAAAGGCCCGTAGGAGGCGTCTGCATTCGATGGCCCGGCAGTCACTGTTGCGCTTGCATGTTCAGCAAGTGCTGCAACAAATTCGGAATACACCTTCGGCCCACACACCACTCGAGTTGCAGCTGTGCAGTCTTGACCGGCGTTAAAGAAACCAGCAGCCGAGATTCCGGCTGCGGCGGCTTCAATATCTGCATCATCAAACACAATGACGGGAGCTTTGCCACCAAGTTCTAGGTGCACTCGCTTTAAGTTCTTCGCCGCAGCTTCTGCAACTTCCATTCCGGCGCGCACAGAACCCGTGATGGAAATCATTGATGGAGTGTTGTGAGACACCATGGCACGACCAGTTTCGCGGTCACCACAGATGACATTGAGAACACCTGGTGGCAAAAACTCTGCGGCAATTTCTGCAAGCAGCAGCGTTGATGCTGGTGTTGTGTCTGATGGCTTCAGGACAACGGTGTTACCAGCAGCAATGGCGGGCGCAAATTTCCACACGGCCATCATCATTGGGTAGTTCCACGGAGCAACCTGTGCACAGACGCCAACCGGTTCCCGACGAATCATTGATGTCATGTTGGGCATGTATTCGGCTGTTGCTTTACCTTCAAGCATTCGAGCAGCGCCAGCGAAGAAGCGAATTTGATCGACCATGGGCGGAATTTCTTCGCTCATGGTGAGAGCAACTGGCTTACCAGTGTTCTGCACTTCACACGCAACTATCTCTTCTGCGCGGGCTTCAATAGCGTCCGCAATTCGATGCAGTGCCAACGAACGCTGCGAAGGTGTTGTTTGACCCCACGATTCAAATGCCCGTGCGGCGACATTCATGGCTACGTCTACATCTGCAGACCCCGACAGCGCGGCGTCTGCATACTTTTGTCCCGTAGAAGGGTCAATGACGTCTGTGGTGCGTCCATCTGCTGACTCGACATAGTTTCCGTTGACGAAGTTCTTAAAAGTTGCCATAGGTACAAGGATTCCACATTTCAGTGGGGTGCGAAACTGTCACTGCATATTTTTCAAGCAGAATGGAACCATGACAGCAATCACCACCATCGGCGTCCCCAAAGAAGTCAAGACCGCAGAAGGCAGAGTTGCCATGACTCCTGACGGGGTCCGCGAATGCGAACGTTTAGGCATCAACGTGTACGTGGAAACTGGTGCCGGTGAAGGCGCGTCTATTCCCGATAGCGACTATGTGGCGGCTGGCGCCGACATCGTTCCCACCGCAGCCGATGCGTGGGCTCAACAGATGGTGGTGAAAGTAAAAGAACCAAAAGCGGAAGAGTTCGGGTTTTTACGCAATGACCTCACGCTGTTTACGTACCTGCACTTGGCGGCATACCCGGAGGTTGCACACGCACTTCTCGCAGCTGGCACCACTGCGTTCGCATACGAGACAGTGCAAGCCGAGAACGGCGCCCTTCCGTTACTTGCACCAATGAGTGAAATTGCTGGACGTCTAGCGCCACAGATGGGTGCACATTTTCTTGAGCACACGCATGGCGGACGCGGGGTGTTGATGGGTGGTGCGCCAGGCGTACGCCCTGCTCGAGTGGTGGTTCTTGGCGCTGGCAATGTTGGCTGGAACTCTGCGTGGATTGCTGCCGGAATGGAAGCAGAGGTGGTCCTCATCGACAAGAACCTCGACCGTCTTCGATATGTAGACCAAATTCATCGCGGCCGCATCATGACAGTGGCATCGAATCGCGGAGCAATTGAACGCAGCGTTGCAGATGCCGATCTTGTGATTGGAGCGGTTCTTGTTGCAGGTGGAAAAGCACCTGTCGTCATGTCCGAAGAGATGGTGAAGTCAATGAAACCTGGTGCCGTCATTGTGGACGTTGCCGTCGACCAAGGCGGTTGCATTGAGACAACCAGAGAGACAACACACACTGAACCCACTTATGTCATGCACAACGTTGTGCACTACGCAGTAGGCAACATGCCAGGGGCTGTTCCTCACACCAGCACATACGCACTCACCAATGCGACCTTGCCGTATCAAATAGATGTAGCCACTCACGGCGCTCGAATGTCTGTTCAGAAAAACCCAGCGTTGCTGCACGGTTTAAACACCTTTAATGGTCACGTCACCTACAAAGCAGTGGCCGACGCCATTGGTGTTTCCTTCGCTCCTGCGGCGGACGCACTCGCGTCCTAGGGTGAGGGCATGGCAACTCCTGTTGACGAACTCTCACTTCCAAAACTCGATTTCTTCTTAGGAACAAACAGAGAAGATCGCCGCAAGGTGCTGCGCACTACCGCGAAACAATCCTGGTTGGCGCAAACCGACATTGGGTACACCGTCCTCACGTACGAGACCATCATGGGTGTTCTTCGCGACAAGAGATGGCACTCCGCCACTGGTCTTGGCGCACAACTTCAAGGCATTACAAACCCTGAGTACCTAAATCGTCGTCGCAGGGTGTCAATTCTGAATGCTGAAGGCGATGTACACGTGCGTCTTCGGCGTTTGGTGGCGCCTGCGTTCTCTCCGCGTAGTGCAGACCGTCTTCGTCCATTCATGCGTGATGTGGTGAACGAACTTGTTGACCCGTTATCTGCAAAAGGTTCGGGTGAGATTGTTCAAGAATTGTGCGAGCCCTACCCCATTCCCATTATCTGTGAACTACTAGGTGCACCAAAAGAAGATTGGCAATCGTTCAGCAAATGGGCTACCGACGTATTGCGCATCTTCAGTGAAAACCTTGCCAATGAACTTGATGTCATCATGAAGGCACAAGATGAAATCAACGCATACACGCGCAACCTTATTGAGCAACGCCGCTCAGAGCCACGCGAAGACTTGCTGACAGACCTCATCGCTGCCGAAGAAGAAGGCGATCGTCTCACTAGCGAAGAACTCGAGATGATGGTGGAAGCAGTCATCATCGGTGGCACCGACACCACGCGCAATCAATTGGGACTTGCACTAGTTCTGTTCGCCAACAACCCAGAGCAGTGGAGCATCTTGCGAGAACGCCCAGAACTTGCACCGCGCGCTGTTGAAGAGGTCATGCGTTATCACGGTGCGGTGGGTGGAACCATTCGTTTTGCATCAGAAGACATTGAATACAACGGCGTGCTGTTTCCTAAAGGCACTTTCATGAGTACGTCGATGGGAACCGGAAACTTCGATGAATCAGTCTTCCCACAACCAGATCTTTTCGACATCACGCGTGAACCAGTTGGTCAACCACAACTGTCATTCGGTGCCGGAATTCATTACTGCCTTGGTGCGTCTTTAGCGCGAGCAGAATTGCAGGAAGCATTTATTACGTTGTCGCAACGCATGCCAAATCTTGCGCTGAACGGAACAGTGGAATACAAACCCACTGGCGTTGGCATTTTCGGGCCGGCGTCACTTCCCGTGACGTTTACAAAAGGGCTTTAATCGCAGCAGCTGTCGCGCCAACCGCACGAAAAACATTTGAAGTGCGCATGTTCCGGAGTGAGCGAACCTCCGCACAATGGACATTCAGGAAAGACGCCGAACTTTGTGCGACAGGACTCATCTTTCTGACGCGGTGCGGGCATAGACGTGCGCTGTTCTTCCAACTCCATATCTTGATTCTGCCAAACACCAATGCGTCAACAGTGGACTCCAACCACCACCACAGTCTCGAAGCCCACTAGGTTTCTCTCTGCCCTATGACGAACCCTTCCCACCGCGATAAGAGGCAGAAATCTGCACCGCGACCAGGGACGGCGCGGGCAGCATTTTCGTATCCCGACTTTCGAATGATGTGGACAGCCAACTTCTTGTCCAGCATTGGTACCTGGATGCAAAACGTGGTGCTCCCCGCCTACGTGTACCAACGAACGGGAAGCGCATCTGTTGTAGGCGTTTTTATCTTTGCCCAACTTGGCCCACTTCTTCTGCTGTCAATCCCCGCAGGAGTTCTTGCAGACAAGTTTGACCGCCGCAAGTGGTTGGTCTTTGCTCAGATCATCCAGATGGCGGGGTCAATACTCCTCGGTGTCTTCACCATTTCCCACTCACCCATTTGGTCATTGTTCTTCGCACAAATGATTGTGGGAATAGGTAACGCATTTAATGCCCCCGCATTCTCGGCTGTCCTTCCGAGCCTGGTGAAACCAGAAGACCTAGGTGGCTCCATCAGTTTGTCCTCTGCGTCAGTCAACGGTTCCCGTGTTACTGGCCCCGTTGTGGTTGCGGTCATGATGAGTTGGGGCGTCACCACAGGGCAAGTGTTCCTCTTTAACGCCGCAACATATCTGTTTGTCACGTGGGCTGTTCTTCGTATCTCCATTCCATCTGTAGCGAAGTCCTCCGAGAAAGGCCTGAAGGCGCTGACATCTGGATTCCGTATTGCACGTGAACGACGGGCCATTGGTCGAGTGCTGCTCACGATGAGTTCTTTCTCGCTCTTAAGCCTTGCGTATGTGGGACTCTTCCCCGCTGTTGCCGACCTCACGTTTGACATCGAACCGAAATCAGCGCTGTACAAATGGCTATACGCCACATGGGGACTTGGTGCAATGTTTGGAGCGCTTGCAATAGGAACCGTTTTGGCGGGCATGGACAAGCGGAAAACCGCACGCATGGGATTCATTGCGTTCGCAGTCACTATGTGCGCGTTTGCATCAGTTCGCGGAACAGTTCTTGCATTCATTACCGCCTTCTTCTTGGGCATTGCCTACTTTGGAACAACCACTGCGCTCACCACCGTGGTGCAGAGCAGGCTTGAGTCCGAAGTGCGAGGAAGAGTGATGGCGTTGTGGTTTATGGCCTTTGGCGGAACCATTCCCATTGGAAATGTCATCTTCGGACCCATCATGGATGCAATTGGATCACGACCAGTTCTCTACATTGGCGCGGCGTGGGCTCTGTTCTTGTCGTGGTGGTGCAACATTGAAAAGATAGATAACGAAACTGCGCGCAGCGTTTAGGCCTTCAACAGTTGAAGAATGACTCGTTCGGTTTCTGCCGCACGCGAGCCCTTCACCAAAAGCGAGTCCCATGCCTGTTGCTTCAAGTGAACCATCACTTGGTCAAGCGACAATCCCGATTCTCCATACAAATCTGTCTCTAACGGCAAAAGTTGAATGCGTAACTCTTTTGCTAACGCAGCAACATTTAGATGCGCACCTTTTTCATTGGTGACTTCAGACATCTGACCAAGAACGGCCACCTTGTGTTCGCCACCAGCCGAGGCCAACACCTGCAGGGCCGCACACATTGATGCTTCGTTTGCGTTGTATGTGTCGTCCAAGATGCGCTGGCCAGAGTCGTTAACTAGCCACACCATGCGTCCCCATTCTGTGGCTTCACGACCCACACCACGGCATGCCGCTTCAAGATTCATGCCGCATGCAATACCAACGGCAATGGCAGCTGCTGCGTTTGCAACCATATGAATGCCGGGGTGAGCAGGCGTTGCAAGTGCGGATTCACCGCCATAGGAGAAACGCGCGGTGCACACACCAAATTCGTCCGTGCCTTCAACACTCCATTCAACATCGGCGTCCGATTGACCGAACGTCAGAATTCGACAGCGCGCAAGTGACGACAAATACGCACACCATTCGCTGTCGGCATTCACTATGGCAATGCCATTTTCGGGCAGCGACTGGAACAGTTCACCTTTTGCACGAGCGATGCCCGCTGCGCCGCCGACGCGTTCACCGTGCGCGTCTCCAATGTTGGTGATAACTCCAATGGTGGGTTCGGCAATGGTGCACAACCGTTCAATTTCGTGAAAGCCGCGCATACCCATCTCCAAAACGAGAGCTTCGGTGTTCTCTGGAGCACTCAAAATTGTGATGGGGACTCCGATGTCATTGTTTAGCGAATGTTCTGCCGCGTGGACGTGTTCATACTTTTCCCGCAACACCGCACGCACCAAGTTCTTCGTACTGGTCTTGCCCGTTGACCCAGTGATACCGATGATCTCAGAACCATGCGTTTCAACTAATTGTGTTTTGTAGTGACGACCCAACAACGCGAGTGCACTCGTTGTGTCGTGCACTTCCACGCACGTCAGCCCAGATACAGAGCGGCCATTGGACACGATGGCAAAGGCGGCACCAGCATCACGAACAGCGGGCAAAAAGTCATTTCCGTCTCGCTCGGCCACTATTGCCACGAATGCTTGTCCGGCTTGCAATGTTCGAGAATCAAACGACACCGAAGTGGCCACAGAATCGGCGCCAACAAGGCGTCCGCCGGTGATGTGCGCCACATCTGACGCGGTGATGCGCATAACCCGACCCTAGTGGCGAGTACCGTCGTGCTGATGGACACCACCGATTCACGCATCAATCTTGTGGTGATTTTTGGCGGACAATCCGCCGAACATGACGTCAGTTGTGTGACCGCATCACATGTTCTTCAAGCAGCAGACCCATCGAAATACCGAACAATTCCTGTCGCCATCTCCCGCACGGGCGAGTGGTTCTCGCCTGAATTAGCCGAATTTCCAAACGGCGGCGTCAACCCCAGCAGTCTTCCTGCCCGCCTTGAAGCACACGGTGCTCCTACTAACCAAAGCGTCGTACTTTTTTCCGAACACAGTGCCCCCACTGTGGTCATGCCCCTTGTTCACGGTCCGCTTGGTGAAGATGGAACACTGCAAGGTCTCCTAGAAATAATGGGCGTGGCTTATGTGGGTAGCGGTGTGTTGTCTAGCGCGCTCGCTATGGATAAAGCCATGGCCAAAAAAGTATTTGCGCATGAAGGAATTCCGCAAGTGCGTCACGCCTGTCTGCGCGATGACCACATCACGCCAACGTCATTGCAGTCAGTGTCCGACCAGCTTGGATTTCCACTTTTCGTCAAGCCTGCCAACATGGGTTCGTCCGTTGGAGTGTCAAAGGTTCGCGACGCCGCAGAGCTTCAACGTGCGGCATCACTTGCAGCAACGTACGACCAATGGATCGTGTTTGAAGAAGCTGTTACAGCACGCGAATTAGAAGTTGCCGTCTTAGGCAACCGTCATCCACGAGCGTCCGTTGTGGGCGAGATTGTGCCCGGTAACGATTTCTACGACTACGAAGACAAGTACGTCACCGATTCCGCCACATTGATGATTCCTGCATCTCTTACACCTGCCCAAAGTGACGAAGTTCGCAACTTAGCGTTACGCGCGTACGAAGCTCTGCGCTGTGAAGGAATGGCGCGGGTCGACTTCTTTTTTGAGGAAAACGGACGTGGGTTCTTGTGTAACGAGATAAACACCATTCCCGGATTCACCCCAATCTCTATGTACCCGAAAATGTGGGAAGCGAGTGGTGTGAGTTATTCGGAACTCATTAATGAACTTGTTGCGCATGCACAAGAGCGGCATTCACGTCGCAAAACAAACACATCGCACTAGGGCGACTAACTGCTGGCAGCAGGAATATTGATTTTTTGTCCCTGCAGTAGAACAACCGACTGAATATCGGGCCAGTTATTCGCGCCCAGCAGCGCACCAATGGTGAAACACGACTTGAACTTGTTCTGAATAAGCCACAGAGAATCACCCGACTGAATTGTGTACGTGCCGGCAGAATGGCTTTCGCAACCTGGCTTCACCGATGCACCTGGGGCTGCAGTTCCGCCAGCAGGAACCGACGTAACCGGGTTTACGACAGCTTGTGGTGGAATTTTGATTTGAGTTCCGGGGTACGGAAATTGAGCGGGCGTCACCCATGCGTTGTATGCGAGCAGCGTGGTGACAGAAATATTGAATTTGTTTGCCACAGCAATTGGCGAGTCTCCCGCCACAATCGTGTACAAGGTTTCTTGCCCGACAGCGCCGCTGGGCAATGTGGTGGTTGTACCAGGGGCGGTACTAGCGACCGGGGGAATTGTTGCGAAGTTTGTCGGCGTGACGTTCACGACCGTGGTGGCAACGCCCAACGTGTCTCCACCACAGGCAGCACCGAAGACTGCTGCGCCAAGAAAGCATGCAGAGATGGCCACACCTCGACCAGCACTCACTTTCGAACGAATTCTTAACACGGAGCAACACAGTAGAGCCTGAAGCGCCGCGAATGGTGGCGCTTCGTGCCGTTACACCAGTGGACGCGCCGTTGGCGGAATTGGAGCGGGAAGAGATGTCTCACCCATGAGATATGTGTCAACACCCGCCGCGCAGGCACGACCTTCTGCAATTGCCCACACAATGAGGCTTTGACCACGACCCATGTCGCCAGCCACGAACACACCCGGAACATTGGACTGATACGAGGCATCTCGTGCCACATTTCCGCGTTCGTCGAAAGCAACGCCCAATTGATCGAGCCACGAACCTTTCTCTGGACCGACAAAGCCCATTGCAAGGAACACAAGGTCGGCAGGAATTTCCTGGTCCGTTCCTTCCTTCTTCACAAACGTTCCATTCACGAATTCCACTTCATGAATGAGAAGGGCGCGCACGTTTCCATTTCCATCGTCAACGAATCGTTCGGTGTTGACGCTGTAGATGCGTTCGCCGCCCTCTTCGTGTGCAGATGACACTTTGTACACCATGGCGTATTGCGGCCATGGGTTACCTGAAGTTCGATCATCGGATGGGCGCGGCATGATTTCTAACTGCAACACCTGGCGCGCACCTTGTCGTAGTGCGGTACCCAAACAGTCGGCACCAGTATCGCCGCCACCAATAATGACAACGTTCTTGTCTTTCGCATCGATAGCGAAATCGGAGAAGTCACCTTCTTGCACTTTGTTGGCGATGGGCAAGTACTCCATGGCCTGATGGATGCCCTTCAATTCGCGACCAGGAACATTTAAATCTCGCCACGAAGTAGCGCCGCATGCCAAAACAATGGCGTCGTGAGAAGCACGAAGAACTTCAACATCGACGGCGCCACCCACATCGGCGTTCACGCGGAACTCGGTGCCTTCTTCTCTCATCTGCTCAAGACGGCGATCGAGATGCTTCTTTTCCATTTTGAATTCTGGAATTCCGTAACGAAGCAATCCGCCCACGCGATCTGCTCGCTCCAACACAACAACATCGTGACCTGCACGAGTGAGTTGCTGAGCAACAGCGAGACCAGCAGGTCCGCTACCGATAACAGCAATGCGCTTACCGGTCTTTGTTGACGGAATCTGCGGAACCACCCATCCTTCGCTCCATGCACGATCGATGATTTCTACTTCCACTTGCTTGATAGACACGGGGTCTTGGTTGATGCCAAGCACACACGCCGACTCACACGGTGCTGGGCACAAGCGACCTGTGAACTCGGGGAAGTTATTGGTTGCATGCAGGCGCTCAATGGCTTCTTCCCAGTGACCGCGATAGACAAGATCGTTCCAGTCGGGAATGAGGTTTCCAAGCGGACATCCGTTATTGCAGAACGGAATACCGCAGTCCATGCATCGCCCAGCTTGCTGGTTGAGAAGTGACGAATCGAATGGTTGGTACACCTCTTTCCAGTCCTTCAGACGAATCTGAACTGGTCGACGCGTTGGACCTGTGCGGCCCCACTGAAGAAATCCGGTTGTCTCACCCACGAGAAGCCTCCATCACCTTGTTTGCAGTTTCTGCCTCGTTTAGTCCTTCTGCTTGTGCAGCAGCCATCACAGCGAGAACCTTCTTGTAGTCGCGCGGCATTACCTTGCGGAATCGTGCTAGTTCCACTGTCCAAGCGCCCAAGATTTGTTCCGCAACCGCAGAGCCTGTGAATTCAAAGTGACGCGCAATGGTGTTGCGCAACCACTCTTCGTCGTCACCTGCAACATGCTCTAAATCGACCATTTCGTAATTCACCAACGACGGGAAGACTCCATCGGGGTCGTACACGTATGCGATACCGCCAGACATACCTGCCGCAAAGTTGCGACCAGTTGCACCGAGAATGACCGCGCGGCCACCGGTCATGTATTCACAACCGTGGTCGCCTACACCTTCAACAACTGCAGTTGCTCCGGAGTTGCGAACACAGAATCGCTCACCAACTACACCACGAATAAAGATCTCTCCACCCGTTGCGCCGTATCCGATGACGTTTCCGGCAATCACATTTTCTTCCGCAATGAACGGTGCGTCGCGGTGTGGATGCAAAATGATTCGCCCACCCGATAGGCCCTTGCCCACGAAGTCATTTCCGTCTCCTTCAAGACGTAACTGAATGCCTGCAGGGACAAACGCACCAAAGCTCTGACCAGCAGAACCAGTGAGATGAATGTCGATAGTGCCATCGGGAAGACCTGCGCCACCCCATGCTTTTGTTACTTCGTGACCAAGCAACGTGCCCACCGTACGGTTCACGTTTTTCACAGGCAGTTCAATCTTCACGCGACGCGCATCGGCAATTGCATCCTTCGACAACGCAATGAGCTCATTGTCCAACGCTTCGTGCAAACCGTGATCTTGGCTCACCGAGTTGAACGGTGTTTGCCCGTAGGGGTTTTGTGGCGTCTCAAGAATTGGCGAAATATCCAGCCCTTGTGCCTTCCAATGGTCCACGGCCTTACGTGAGTCAATCATCTCCACGTGACCAATGGCCTCTTGCAAGGTACGGAAACCAAGTTCAGCCAAGTACTCACGCACTTCTTCAGCGATGTATTCAAAGAAGTTCACAACAAACTCTGGCTTGCCAGAGAAACGAGCACGAAGTGTGGGGTTCTGTGTGGCAACTCCAACAGGACAGGTATCCAAATGGCAGACGCGCATCATGATGCAACCACTCACGACGAGTGGTGCTGTTGCGAAACCAAATTCTTCAGCACCAAGCAGCGCTGCGATAACAACGTCACGACCGGTCTTCATTTGACCGTCGGCTTGCACCACAATTCGATCACGCAAACCATTCAACATCAGCGTTTGCTGTGCTTCGGCCAGACCAAGTTCCCATGGCGCACCTGCGTGCTTCAAGGAAGTCAGCGGTGAGGCACCAGTGCCACCGTCGTGACCCGAGATGAGCACAACGTCGGCTTTCGCCTTTGAGACACCTGCTGCAACTGTTCCTACGCCTACTTCAGCAACCAACTTCACGTGAACACGCGCCGCGGGGTTTGCATTCTTCAAGTCGTGAATTAACTGCTTTAAGTCTTCAATGGAATAGATGTCGTGGTGCGGTGGTGGACTAATGAGACCAACGCCAGGTGTGGAGTGACGTGTCTTTGCCACCCATGGGTACACCTTGTGTCCGGGCAACTGGCCACCTTCACCAGGCTTTGCACCTTGCGCCATTTTGATTTGAATGTCGTCGGCGTTCACCAAGTATTCGCTGGTTACACCGAAACGACCAGAAGCAACCTGCTTGATGGCTGATCGCTTCGAGTCGCCATTTTCCATGGGTACAAAACGCTCTGGGTCTTCGCCGCCTTCGCCGGTGTTGCTCTTGCCGCCAATGCGGTTCATTGCAACGGCCAAAGTTTCATGCGCTTCAGCAGAGATAGATCCGTAACTCATGGCTCCAGTGGAGAAACGCTTCACAATTTCAGAAACGGGTTCTACTTCTTCCAGTGGAACTGCAGGGCGTGCGCCCGTGCGTAGTTCGAAAAGTCCGCGCAGTGTTGCGAGGCGTTGCGATTGATCGTCAACGTCGCGGGTGTACTGCTTGAACAAGTCGTACCGACCAACACGTGTGGAGTGTTGCAAGCGATACACAGTTTCAGGGTTAAAGAGGTGATACTCCCCTTCACGGCGCCACTGGTATTCGCCACCAAGCTCTAAACGGCGGTGTGCACGAAGCTCTGGACGCTTCGGGTGAGCGGTTGCGTGACGTTGTGCTACTTCAGCAGCAATTTCATCGAGACCGATACCGCCAAGACGTGACACTGTTCCCGTAAAGAATTCATCAACAAGATCTGTTGCCAGACCAATGGCTTCGAAAATTTGAGCACCGGTGTAGGACGCAACAGTGGAGACACCCATCTTGGACATCACCTTCAAAACACCTTTGCCGGATGCTTTGATGTAGTTCTTCACTGCTTTGTGCGGGTCCATTCCACCAAGGCCGTACATGCCGGTTTCGTGGTCGGCTGCAATCATGTCTTCAATAGATTCAAAAGCTAGGTATGGGTTAATTGCGCCTGCACCAAAACCGACAAGCAATGCCATGTGATGCACTTCGCGAGCATCACCACATTCCACAACAAGACCTACTTGGGTGCGACGCTTCTCACGAATGAGGTGATGATGCACAGCGCTTGTGAGCAACAGCGATGGAATGGGGGCATACACATCGTCTGAGTTGCGATCGGACAGCACGATGATTCGTGCACCGTTCTCAATTTCCTGACTGACTTCTGCACGAATCTTGTCAAGCGCTGTTCGAAGACCTGCTCCGCCATCGGCCACGCGATACAAACCGCTCACCACAACCGATGCAAGATGTGGATGCGTTGCATCGTCGTTGATGTGAATGATCTTTGCCAGATCATCGTTATCAATGATGGGGAACGGCAAGACAAGTTGACGGCAACTGTCGGGGCCCGGCGAGAGCAAGTTGGCTTCTGGCCCAACACTTGTTCCCACTGCAGTCACCACTTCTTCGCGGATTGCGTCGAGTGGTGGGTTTGTGACCTGTGCAAACAACTGCTGGAAGTAGTCGAACAACAATCGGGAACGAGTGGACAACACAGCAATTGGCGTATCGGTACCCATTGAACCGATGGGCTCAGTTGCGGTACGCGCAGTTGGCGCAATGATGACCTTCAGTTCTTCTTCGGTGTATCCGAACATTTGCTGACGACGAGCCACGCTGTCACGGCTATACACAACGTGTTCACGTGCTGGGAGGTCGTCCAAGTTGGTCAGGCCCGCTTCCAACCACTCTTCATACGGATGCTCAGAAGCAAGTTGGAGCTTGATTTCGTCGTCATCAATAAGACGACCCTGCGCGGTGTCAATGAGGAACATGCGACCAGGCTGCAAACGGCCCTTACGCACAACGCGCGACTGGTCAATATCGAGAACCCCAGCCTCACTTGCGAGAACGACGAAATCATCACTAGTGACCCAATAACGACCAGGGCGCAAACCGTTACGGTCAAGAACCGCACCAATCAGTGTTCCGTCGGTAAACGCGACGTCGGCAGGACCATCCCATGGTTCCATAAGAGATGAGTGGAACTTGTAGAACGCGCGCTTGCGTGGGTCCATGCGATCGTTGTTTTCCCACGCTTCGGGAATCATCATCAACAGTGCGTGAGGAAGTGAACGTCCGGCAAGGTGCAACAGCTCTAACACTTCGTCAAAACTTGCCGAGTCACTCATGCTGGGCGTGCAAATAGGAAATGCGCGGTCAAGTCCAGGAATGAGATCTGTGGCAAGCAATGCTTCACGTGTGCGCATCCAGTTGCGGTTGCCCTGCACCGTGTTGATTTCACCGTTGTGTGCGATGTAGCGGTACGGGTGAGCAAGAGGCCACGACGGGAACGTGTTGGTGGAGAAACGGCTGTGCACCAACGCAAGTGCCGACTCCATGCGGTCGTCAGAGAGGTCCGGGAAGAACTGTTGCAACTCTGGTGTTGTCAACATTCCCTTGTACACAAGGGTGCGCGCCGACAACGACGAGAAGTACGTGCGCATTGTTCCTTCAAGTTCGTGCTCAATTCGCTTGCGAACAATGAACAACTTGCGATCAAGGTCAATACCGGTTGCACCTGCAGGGTCGTCGCAGAAGAACTGGCGGAATGTTGGCATGACGGCGCGAGCAGATGCACCGAGGCAGTCAGGGTTAACGGGTACGTCGCGCCAACCGAGAGAACGCAGTCCTTCTTCTTTTGTGATTGCGTCAACAGTTGCTGCGGCACGATCTGCATCGGCAGCTGACTGGGGAAGGAATGCGATTCCCGTTGCGTACGCACCGGCGGCAGGCAATTGAATGCCAGATACAGCGCGCACAAATGCATCGGGCACTTGAATGAGAATTCCTGCGCCGTCACCAGTGTCTGGTTCAGCACCTGTAGCGCCGCGGTGTTCCATGTTCGTCAGCGCAGTAAGACCCAACGTGACAATCTCGCGGCTACGAACACCTTTGATGTTGGCCACAAACGAGACGCCACATGCGTCGTGCTCGAAACGTGGGTCGTAGAGACCGTGAGCCTTGGGGAGATCGGGGTTCATAAAGCGTCTAGTCCTTCAGGAACCGTGCAGAGCACGGCGGAGAATGAGATTGTTCTCCCGGGGCGACGCTGACCCGAGCAGAACTAAAGGCTACCCAGCCCCCACCCGCGTCACAAAGCCATTTATGTGACCTATGCAGGGTCGATGTAGGCAGGTGCCCGCTTCTCGAAGTCGCTCATGACGGCTTCACGCTGGTTATGGCCGCCGATGAGGCTGCCAATGATGCGACGCTCGGCAGCAAACTGCGCTGCGGCAAAGTCGAGAGTCAGACGGTTCAACAGTTCCTTTGCGCCACGAACAGCATCAGGGCTGCGCTTCACAATTTCTTGTGCGTAGGCGAATGCATCGTCTCGTGGATTATCGGAAAGCCGGGTGACGATGCCAATTTCCTTGGCCTCACGTCCATCGAAAATACGAGCAGACAACACAATGTCTTTCATGATGTCGGGACGAACAAGACCCTGCATAAGAACGGTGCCTGCCATGTCGGGCACAAGACCCCAATATGTTTCGCGAACGCTGAACTTGGTGTCTGGGTGTGCAATACGAATGTCTGCGCCCAACGCAATTTGGCAGCCGCCACCCAATGCGTGACCATGCACTGCGGCAATAACTGGCACGGGAACTTCCTGCCATACCCACGCAGACTGCTGTCCAAGGTGAGTAATGCGACCTTCTTGCATATCGCCGGCTGTTGGCGCATCGCTCTTCTGGCGCTCGCCAGAAGCCATGCCACCCATAGACGCAAGGTCGAGACCCGCACAGAACGAGGCGCCCTCACCCGAAACAACGACAACACGAATCTTTTTGTTGGTCTTCAATGATTCGCCCGCGTCAACGATTGCTTGGAACTGTTCACCGTCGAGTGCGTTGCGCTTGTCGGGGCGGTTGAACCGAACGTCTGCGATGCCGTCGGAGATGGAAATAGTGACTCTGTCGCTCATTGCTTTATCTTGACACGGCTCGAAGGCGACGAGACCACCGAAGGCGTGGCAGACTGCCCGTTATGCATTTGAACCTTTCCGCAGACGAAGTACTCAAGACCACCCGCTCGGTGCGCAAGCGCCTCGACTTTGACAAGCCAGTCGAACGGGCAATTGTTGAAGAGTGTTTAGAGATTGCTTTGCAAGCCCCCACCGGCTCAAACAGCCAGGGCTGGCACTGGATCATCATTGAAGACGCAGCGAAGAAGAAGGCGCTCGCCGACATCTACCGCAAGAACTGGGACCTGTACGCCAACATGCCTGGACGCGAATACAAAGAAGGCGACTCACGTGGCGAGCGCATGGGACTTGTTCGCGACTCCGCCGGCTACTTGGCCGAGAACTTTGAGAAGGCTCCGCTTCTTATGATTCCGTGCATTGAAGGCCGCCTCGACAATCTGCCATCGTTCGCTACTGCTGGCGCATGGGGATCCTTGTTGCCTGCCGTGTGGAGCTTCATGCTCGCATTGCGCGAACGCGCCATGGGTTCTGCATGGACCACCATTCACCTCATGAACGACGGAGAAAAAGAAGCAGCTGCACTTCTGGGAATTCCGTACGAAAAAGTGACGCAAGGTGGCCTGTTCCCTATTGCGTACACAATCGGCACAGACTTCAAGCCCGCAAAGCGCGAGCCACTCAGCAAGGTTCTTCACTGGGATAAGTGGTAATCACATGTCCGACATCGTGACGTACGCACGCCATGGCGGTGTTGGCGTCATCACCATGGATGACGGAAAAGCAAATGCTGTGTCGCTTGCGCTCCAATCGGGTGTTAATTCGGCACTTGATGCAGCAGAAGCGGACGGTGTTCCCGTTGTGCTCACTGGCCGCACAGGAATTCTTTCTGCCGGTTTCGACCTAAAGACACTGGCGGCAAGCGGTCAACCTGCTGTCGACATGTTGAACGGCGGACTTCAGTTGTCCATGCGTTTGCTGAGTTTTCCTACACCGGTTGTTGTTGCGTGCCCCGGTCACGCCATTGCAATGGGAATCTTCCTCATGCTCAGTGGCGACTACCGCATCGGCGTGACGGGCAACTACAAGTACGCGGCAAATGAAGTGGCAATCGGAATGACAATGCCGTTTTCCACCATTGAAATTCTTCGTCACCGCGTGACACCAGCCGCCTTAACTCGCGCTGTCGTTCTCGCCGAAGCATTCACACCAGAGAACGCTGTAGAAAACGGCGTGCTTGATGCAGTAGTAGACGAGTCAGAGTTGATGAGCACCGCTCTTGCAACGGCGGAGTCCTACAACGCCCTCAACCTGACCGCACACGCGCACAGCAAAAAGCGACTGCGTGCAGAAATGCTCAGTGCGATGACAGCCGGTCTCGCGAAAGATCTTGACGGCTGGCAAAAACAGTTCTTGGCTTAGTCCACTAATCGCAAACCGCTTGGAGCGATGGACTGATCGACGAACGGCAAGTCCACAACAAACTCTGTGCGATGCGCGGGAAACACGTGTCGAGAAAACAACACTGTTTTTCCATCGACGCTCGTTGTGGTTCGCAAACACCTCAACACAGGTGAGCCAACGGGAACATTGAGCAATTGCGACTCTTCCGAGGTGGCTGCGTCTGCGCCAATTGTTTGCGTAGCACCGGCCAACGGCACATCTAACAATTCATAGAACGGCGAACGTTCAACATCGGCGCGCGATAAGTGTTGCCCCAAGTCAGACGGACACCACACCGTCACAATGGCGAATGGTTCACCGTCTGCAAGATTCACGCGCCGCACTCGCAGAACATTCGGTGTTCCAAGCGCAGATGCCACATCTTTTGGCGCCTTTTCAAATGCAAATTCCAGTACACGTCGTTCGGGAGCTGCACCGGAGTCGCGCATTTGTTCTTCAATGGTGGATAGTCGAGCCAGTGGCTGACGCACAGTCTCCCCCGCAACAAACCAGCCAAAACCTTGTCGCGAGTCCACGAGTCCGTCGTCTCGCAGCATCTCTAAGGCCTTACGAATGGTGACGCGACTGACATCAAACTCACTGGAAAGCTCTGACTCACTCGGCATGATGCGCCCTGAGGCATAGGCCCCCGACAAGATGCGACCGCGAAGTTCTTCAGCGATTTGGTGATAGCGGATGGTGCGCACTTGTATTAGAGTTGTATACACAGAGAGAAAAAGCAAGTCCATTGCTTGCTGAAGGAAAGGTTGCCCCCATGGCCGTGACTGCCGGAACCCCCATCGAACTTGTTGAAGGCGTGTATTCACGCCTCGTAGCGAATGCACACCTTGGTCGCGAGCGCCTTGGTCGCCCCCTCACACTGGCCGAGAAGATTCTCATCAATCACTTGGTCGATCCAAAGACCCAGGAAATGGAACGCGGTCGCAGTTATGCAGACTTCAACCCCGACCGTGTGGCCATGCAAGACGCAACGGCCCAGATGGCGTTGCTGCAATTCATGACGGCAGGTCTGCCCACAACGGCAGTTCCCTCCACTGTTCACTGTGACCACCTCATCCTTGCGAAGGTAGGCGCCAAGTTGGACTTGCGCGACGCGAACGACACCAACCGTGAGGTGTATGACTTCTTGCGTTCAGTAAGTGCCAAATACGGCGTTGGTTTCTGGGGACCGGGTAGCGGAATCATTCACCAAGTAGTTCTTGAAAACTATGCATTCCCTGGCGGAATGATGATTGGTACCGACAGCCACACACCAAACGCAGGTGGACTCGGAATGGTGGCCATTGGTGTTGGTGGTGCGGACGCAGTAGACGTCATGACCGGATTCCCGTTCAACGTTCGGTGGCCAAAAGTCATCGGCATCAAACTCACCGGAACACTCAGTGGTTGGGCAAGTCCAAAAGACGTCATTCTTGAAGTTGCACGTCAACTCACCGTTGAAGGTGGCACCGGTGCAATTGCCGAATACTTCGGACCAGGTGCCGACACAATTTCTGCAACAGGCAAAGCAACCATTTGCAACATGGGTGCCGAAATTGGCGCAACGTGTTCGGTGTTTGGTTACGACAAGAACATGAGCGAATACCTCAGCGCAACAGGCCGCCAAGCAATTGCTGCAGCAGCCGACAAAGTTGCGGCAGAACTTCGCCCCGACGACGGAGCACAGTACGACCAAGTCATTGAAATTGATTTGTCGAAACTCACTCCCCTCATCAATGGACCACACTCGCCGGACCGCGCACACAAAATTGGTGCAAACGGCGTGGGTGCTGCGGCTCGTGAGAACGACTGGCCACTTGAAGTGTCCGCTGCTCTCATTGGTTCGTGCACCAACTCCTCGTACGAAGACATCACACGTGCAGCGTCAATTGCTCGTCAGGCAGCAGCAAAGGGACTGAAGGCTAAGACTGAACTTCTCATCTCACCAGGAAGTGAGCAAATTCGTGCCACCATCGAACGCGATGGCCTTCTTGCAGACCTTGAAGCAATCGGCGCAACTGTTCTTGCCAATGCATGCGGACCCTGCATTGGTCAGTGGGAACGTGCTGCAGACAAAACAGCAAAGCCCAACAGCATTGTGAACTCGTTCAACCGCAACTTCCCAAAGCGTGCCGACGGTTCAGCAAACACACTGTCGTTTGTCACTAGCCCCGACACCGTGATGGCTATTGCATTATCTGGCCGTCTCGATTTCGACCCAATGGTCGACACCATTACCGCTCCCGACGGTTCGCAAGTGAAACTCGATGCACCACAGGGCGACATTCTTCCCGACAACGGATACGACCCGGGCGTAGACACATTCACTGCGCCACCTGCAGACGGAAGTGGCGTGGTTGTTGAAGTCAGCCCAACGTCAGATCGTTTGCAACTGTTGCAGCCGTTCAACGCATGGGACGGAAACGACTACTTGGAACTTCCTATCCTCATGAAAGCTCAAGGCAAGTGCACCACCGACCACATTTCTGCTGCAGGCAAGTGGCTCACCTATCGCGGCCACCTCGAGAACATCTCTGGCAACTTGTTCATCGGTGCTGTCAACGCATTTGGTGGCGCCGTCGGCGAAGGTCTCGACATCACTGATGGTGGTCGTCGCAGTTATCCAGACATTGCAAAGCGGTACAGCGAAGCAGGCATTCGCTGGTGTGCAATTGGTGACCAGAACTACGGCGAAGGTTCATCACGTGAGCACGCCGCAATGGAGCCACGATTCCGTGGTGGCGTTGTTATTTTCGCTCGTTCGTTTGCGCGTATTCACGAAACAAACTTGAAGAAGCAGGGGCTTGTTCCTTTGACATTTGCCGATCCAAGCACCTACGACCTCATCGAGGAAACCGACAAGATCAGCGTGCTGAATCTTCCACCAGTACCCGACCAGCCAATGAAGTGCCGCATCACAAAAGCCGATGGAAGCACCATTGACTTCGAGGCAAAGCACACGTTTAGTCCAGAGCAAGTGGAATGGTTCAAGGCTGGAAGCGCATTGAACATCGTTCGCCAAAAGGTGGCAAACGCCAAATAACTAATCGGTGCCTGGGCGCCGTTCGTCTTCGGAGTTCGGGTCACCTGTGTAGTTCGACGGATAACTCCGACGAAGTTCGTCTTCGGTGGGCTCGCGATACTCGCGTGCTTCAGGTGGCAGTAACGCACTAATGGCATCCATGATTGCGCGTGTGTCAGCATCGGGGTCGGTGTATCTCAATGTCACAGGTGCGCCGACGGTGATAATGATTTCGGGCGGCGATGTCACATTGGTGATGTTCGGCAATTTTGCGTTACGTGGCCACACCTTCTCGGTGCCCCAAATACCAATGGGAATCACTGGTGCTTGCGTTTGCGCAGCGAGTCGCGCAGCACCCCACCGGCCCTTTAAAACGGGCTCGAAGAAAGCACGACCACGTGGAATTGTTCCCTGCGGCATGATGGCCACCAAGTCGCCTGCTTCCAAAGATTCTGTTGCTGCACGCAACGGTTCGTCGCTTCCTGTTCCGCGCTCTACACGAATGCCACCGAGCGCAGTAGCCATTGGTCCAATGGCAGGTGCGTCGAACACTTCTTTCTTCCCAAGAAAGCGAACGGCACGCCCAGTCTTTGCAACCGCAAGAGATACCGCTGCGATGTCGAAGTAACTGCGGTGATTGCCGCACAAAATTGCGGCGCTGTTACGCGGAATATTCTCCGTGCCCGTGATTGTGAAACGCGCATACGGAAACACTTCGGGGCGGGCAAATTTCATTAATGCTTGTTGTGCTTCTAAACCAACAACAGGAATCTTTGCAACACCAGCAGGAACATCTAAATGCATGACAGGCCAACGACGAGCTGCTGCCATTAAACGCAAACGCCAATCGGGATTAACGCAATACGGGTTTCCGACAGCAGCAAGAAGTGGTTCATCAAACACGCTGTCGCTATAGGCATACGAGCCATCAAGATCGATGCCATTTTCTCGGCTCCACGCCTTTACAGCATCTTTCTTTCCACGCGACCACACATATGGCCCAACCAGTTCACCCGTGTAGGCACCATTGTCATCAACGCCATACGTCGTGGCAATGACAGCATCAAAGCCCATCAGGTTGGCAAAAGGTTCGATGAGATCCCGCGGTGTTGTTGTTGCCAAAACAACACGTCGACCTTGCGCACGATGTTCATCCATGACCTTGCGCGCATACGGCTGCACCATGTTCACTAAATCTGGAGCAGCCAACTCTGCAGCGTTGCGCACATGTGACTGCAAATGCCCACGCATTGCAACAACGGCCTGTCGACCCAACACCATTGATGGGAGATTCTCTCCGAAGGTTTCAAACACTTGATACAGCAATGACTCGCCAGGAATGTTGCGCGTGACAACACCTGTTTCACGTAACACCCGACTAACAACGTGTGCAGATGCACCGGACAGCAAGGTGCGGTCAAGGTCGAAAAACGCAGCGTGGTTCACGCGCGCACACTACGCCCATCTGAGAGCAAGCGAAATAGGCAAGTTCTGCCAGAAAAGGGAAAGACCCCGCAGGGGGTGCGGGGCCTCTCAACCGAAACCCGATGGTGGGGGGACCATCTGTTGGGTTCTTTCGGCCGGCCAATGGGGGGCATTGCCGGCGCGATTTATGTAAGTGAAAGTATGCACGTGAATGAGTGAACACTCAAGCCGAACGGGGCGATAGTTGCTATCGTTTTTTATGATAGGTGTCACGGACGGAGAAATCCATGGAAATCAAGCAATTACAGAGCCTGGTGGCCATCTCTGAGCACGGCACGTTCTCCGGGGCGGCCAAGTCTCTCGACACTGTGCAGTCCAATATCTCGGCCCACATCGCCCGCCTCGAAAAAGAGTTGGGCACCGTGCTTGTTGACCGGGCAAGTGGCACCCTCACAGATGAGGGCGAGATGGTTCTCACCAGAGCTCGACGCATTCTGCACGAGATGGAAGACATAGACGCCGACATTCACTCGTTGGGCGAAAAAGCCATCGGTGATTGTCGAATTGGAACATTGGGTACCACCGCGCGGTGGCTGATGCCACCCCTACTGAACTCGCTCACCCGCCATCACCCTGGCGTGCGCACAACAATCATTGAAGGTGCCACCAGCGCGTTGTTGCTTCGTCTTGCAAGCGGCGAAATAGATGCGGCAATTGTTCACTTTCCTATTCAAGATCCGTCGCTAGATGTCACTGAGTTGTTTGCCGAAGAACTATTGCTCCTTGCACCAACAAAACATGTACTTGCTGAACGAAAGTCCATCTCGCTTGAAGAACTTTCCGAGTATCCACTTCTGCTGGCACCGCGAGGCACGGCACAACGACGCATTATCGATAGAGCGGCTGCGACACGTGGAGTGGCCTTGCGCTCGCAAGCGGAAATTGATGGTGTGCGTCTGATGGCGTCGTTGGTGTTTGAAGGATTCGGCCCCGCCATTGTTCCCGCCAGCGCCGCACCTGGTTGGCTGAAGGGCAATTTTGTGCGCATCAGTGTTCCCGACTTGCCACGGCGAGTTGTCGGATGGGTTCAGCGCGAACGACCTCGACCAAACCGAGCCACATTGGCGGTACGAGACCGAGCGATTGATGTTGTGGGCCGCCATGCCCCTCGTCAGCCAGGAATATCGGTACAAATCGCGCCACATCAGTCAAAAGGACTGCGCCACCACCCCTCCGTCTAATCTGTTGAAGTGAGCGACGCCCCTTCCCTACCCCGCGATGTGGTGCTGGAGCTTCAACACAATGTTCCTGGCGCGGCAACAGCTGCAGTAGTGCGATTGTCTACCGGGCGACTCGTTGTCTGGCTAGAAGTCGATGGTGGACACCACAAAGGCGCACTCTCTGCTGCTGCGTCGCATGTCATTGCAACCGCAGCAGACACAGCACGAACAAAAGGGCTTCCGCTGGTGTTGCAAATTGAATCGTCCGGAGCAGACATCCTTGAAGGAATCCCTGCACTTCACGGCTGGGGCACTGCTGCAAAAGCATTGGCACATTGTTCTGGGCATATTCCCAGCATCAGCATTGTGACTGGCCCTGCTGTCTCTGGACCTGCGCTACTCATTGGGCTTTCCGACTTTGTTGTAATGACCGAAGATTCTTACGCATTTGTTAGTGGTCCCACCATGGTTGCTGAATTCACAGGAATCACCGTAAGCACCGACGAACTTGGTGGTGCAACAACACACGCACGCAACAGTGGTGCTGCATCTGTTGTTGTGGCCGATCTCTCTGCGGCAACTGCATGGGTTGAAGAACTTCTTGAATATCTGCCGAACAATGTAAACGAATTACCACCGCTTCTTGACACCGACGACGCTGACGACAGGCTCACACCAGAAGCCGGTGCACTTATTCCAGAATCGTCAACCGGAAGTTACGACGTTCGCAAAGTTATTGAATCAATTGTTGATGATGGCGCATATATGGAAGTGCGTGCGAGGTGGGCGGGCAATGTCATCACTGCGTTCGCGCACATGGCCGGATACCCCATTGGCATTGTTGCGAATCAACCCATCAACTTGGCTGGCACACTCGACATTCCTGCATCACAGAAAGCGGCGCGATTTGTGGCTTTCTGCGATGCGTTCAACATTCCTGTCATCACGCTTGTTGACACGCCGGGCTTCTACCCCGGCAAAGATCTTGAATGGCGCGGAATGATTCGCCACGGTGCACAACTTGTCTTTGCCTATGCGCGCGCCACGGTTCCCCGCATCTGCATCATCTTGCGCAAGTCATACGGCGGTGCCTACATCGTGATGGACTCCAAAGAGATGGGGAACGACCTCTGTCTTGCCTGGCCGTGGGCTGAACTTGCGGTCATGGGCGCAGGTCAAGCCGCTGCAATTCTTCAACGTCGTGCCACGCCTGAAGAGCGAGCGGCATTCGAAGCCGACTACACCCAGCGTTTGCTGAACCCCTACATTGCCGCCGAGCGTGGGTACGTAGACGCCGTTATTGACCCGTCAGATACTCGCCGAGAGATTTGTGCAGCGCTTCACATGTTGCGTGATAAGCGCGAAAAGTTGGTGTCCCGTAAACACGACAACACTCCTTTGTAGCGGGGTTCACAACCCACCAAAGTGGGAGCCGTCTACCGTGTTCGTCTAACCTGACTGTGGGGGAAAAAAGCCCTCGCGACGTATCCCGTCAGCAGTCAAGGAGATCCCACATGGCTGACACCATCACAATCATCGACGACCGAACAGGAAAGAAGGTCACGGTGCCTATCGAGGGCGGAGTTTTTTCTTCCGCTGCTCTTCGAGAGCTGGACCCCAGTCTCTTTATGTACGACCCTGCGTACTTGTCCACCGCATCATGTGCGTCTGCCATCACCTATCTCGATGGTGATAACGGCGTCTTGCGCTACCGCGGCTACCCCATTGAACAGCTCGCCGAGAGTTCATCGTTCTTGGAAGTTGCGTACCTTCTTCTGAACGGCGAATTGCCTACATCAGACCAGAAGGCCCAGTGGGAATACAACGTCACACGCCACACCATGATTCACGAGAACATGCGTAAGCGCTTCGTTGACGGATTCCACTACGACGCTCACCCAATGGGAATGTTCATCTCCGCAACAGCGGCTCTTGGAACTTTCTACGAAGAGGCAAAAGACATCTTCGACAAAGACACTTTCGACAAGCAAGTTCTTCGCCTGGTTGCAAAGGTTCCCACCATTGCAGCGATGTGTTACCGCTTTAGCCAAGGTTTGCCATTCGTCATGCCGAACAACTCGCTCTCGTACGGCGAAAACTTCTTGAACATGATGTTCCGCATCGGTGACGACTACAAGGTGCACCCAACGCTCGCACGCGCCATGGACATCTTGTTCATTCTTCATGCCGACCACGAGCAAAATTGCGGCACCACAGCAATGCGTGTCGTCAGTTCCGCCAATTCAGACCCGTACACAGCAACCGCAGCCGCAGCCGCAGCACTATATGGCCCACTGCACGGTGGTGCCAACGAAGCGGTTGTCCGAATGCTGACTGAAATTGGAGATGTAAAGAACGTCCCCGCATTCATTGAAAGTGTGAAGGCTGGCGAAGGTCGCCTCATGGGATTCGGTCACCGCGTCTACAAAAACTTCGATCCACGCGCCACCATCATTAAGAAGACGGCGTATGACGTTTTTGCTGTCACCGGCATGAACCCACTTCTCGACGTTGCACTTGAACTTGAAAAAGCCGCATTGAACGATGAGTACTTCATCAAGCGCAAGCTGTATCCAAACGTGGACTTCTACTCCGGCCTCATCTATCAGGCCCTCGGATTCCCTGTTGACATGTTCACGGTGTTGTTCGCAATTCCCCGCACCGTCGGTTGGCTTGCACACATGCAAGAACTTCTGGGCGACAGCGAACAAAAGATCAGCCGTCCACGTCAGTGGTACATCGGCGCCGACGAGCGCAACTACATCCCTATTGCTAAGCGATAAGTGAACTAGTCCGCAATACGGACAACTATTTTGCCGACATTGCCGTTGGATGCCATGTATTCGTGGCCCCGTGCGATGTCGGCAAAGTTATATGTGGAGTCAATTACTGGCTTCAACGCACCTGTTGCGAACAAAGGCAAAATTTCTGCAACAAAGCGTTGAGTAATTGCAATCTTTTCGTCTAATGGCCGTGCACGAAGAACTGTGCCGGTAATTGATGCACGTTTTGCTAGCAACAAACCGACATTGAACGGCACTGGCTTGCCTGCCATAACGCCCACTTGAATGATGTGGCCCTTCACAGCAAGCGATGCAATGTTCTTTTCTACGTAGTCTCCACCGATGACATCGAGGATTGTGTCTACGCCAGCACCGTTCGTTGCTCGTTTCACTTCTTCAACAAAATCTTGCGATGCGTAATCGACAACTACATCTGCACCAAGGTCTTTGCAGGACTGCACTTTTCCAGAAGAACAGGTCACGATGACGCGTGCGCCGATTGCCTTACAAATTTGAATTGCTGCAGTACCGACACCCGATGCACCAGCGTGCACCATGGCCCAACGGCCAGATGTAAGTCCGCCTTGTACAACAAGGGCATCCCACGCCGTGATGAACACTTCAGGAATAGCTGCAGCCTCATGAAGTGCCATACCTGCAGGAACAGCCATGGCCTGACGCTCGTGCAACACCAGCTCTTCGGCGTATGCACCACCACTCACTATTCCCATGACATGGTCACCCACGCGCCATGCAGTAACCCGCTCGCCCACTGCTTTCACTGTTCCCGAAAATTCCAAACCCGGAATCTCTGGACCCTGAGGAAACGGATTGGGATAGAACCCCATGCGCTGCAAAAGATCTGCTCGGTTCAAAGCCGTTGCCGCAACGGAAACGAGGATGTCCTCTGCGCCATAGACAGGCGAAGGAACATCCTCGAATCGAAGAACTTCGGGCCCACCGTGCTCGCGGAGAACGACGGCCTTCATGATGCTTATGCCATCTTCTGTTGAAGACGGCGATCAAGTGCTGCGAGGTAATCCTCGGTGGTGAGCCATGGCTGATCTTTCGAAATGAGAATGGCGAGGTCCTTTGTCATTTCGCCGCCTTCCACACTTTCTACACAGACGCGCTCGAGGTTTTCTGCAAAACCAATCAGTGCTGGGTTGTTGTCCAACTTGCCACGATGCTTCAAGCCACCAGTCCATGCGTACACCGACGCGATGGGGTTTGTAGATGTCTTGTTGCCCTTTTGGTGCTCGCGATAGTGGCGCGTCACTGTTCCGTGCGCAGCTTCTGCTTCCACTGTGCGTCCGTCTGGTGTCATGAGAACTGATGTCATAAGACCAAGTGAGCCGTAACCCTGAGCAACGGTGTCTGACTGAACGTCACCGTCGTAGTTCTTACATGCCCACACGTAGCCGCCTTCCCACTTCATGGCGCATGCAACCATGTCGTCGATGAGGCGGTGCTCATAGGTAAGACCGGCCTTGTCGAAATCGGCCTTGAACTCGTTGTTGAACACTTCTTCGAAGAGATCTTTGAACTGACCGTCGTAGGCCTTCAAGATGGTGTTCTTGGTGCTCATGTACACCGGATAGTTACGTGCAAGGCCGTAACGGAACGATGCGCGTGCAAAGTCTCGGATGCTGTCGTTGAAGTTGTACATACCCATGGTGACACCACCGTCTTTGCCGAACTTGGCAACTTCGAACTGCATGGGTTCACTACCGTCCGCTGGTGTGTAGGTCATGGTGACAACACCTTCGCCTGGCACTTTGAAGTCGGTGGCCTTGTACTGGTCACCGTGTGCGTGACGACCAATGACAATGGGCTTGGTCCAGCCAGGAACAAGCTTTGGAATGTTGCTGCAGATAATTGGTTCACGGAAAACAACACCACCAAGAATGTTGCGGATTGTTCCGTTTGGCGACTTCCACATCTTCTTTAATCCGAACTCTTCAACACGAGCTTCGTCTGGGGTGATGGTGGCGCACTTCACGCCGACGCCGTGCTTCAAGATTGCGTTCGCTGAATCGATGGTGACTTGGTCATCTGTGGCATCGCGATGCTCCATGCCAAGGTCGTAGTACTCAAGGTTGACGTCGAGGTACGGAAGGATGAGGCGGTCCTTGATGAACTGCCAGATGATTCGAGTCATCTCGTCGCCGTCGAGTTCAACGACTGGATTCTCAACCTTGATCTTCGCCATAGGAGTCCCTTTCAGAAGTCGGTGTACCGGGGCACGACCGATGTCACTTGTATTTGACTTGTACACAATAGCGCAGGCTGCGGGTATGCCCCCTACCATCACTGTTGGTATGGATTTTGCATGGACCCCCGAACAGCTTGAGTTGCGTCGCGAAGCTGCCGAAGTGGCTGCAGACGCGGTGCGCCGATACGGCCGACACAACGTCACGTGGATGAATGGCTACTCCAAGGAATTTTCTCAAGAACTCGCCCAGCGTGGCTGGATTGGCATGGTGTGGCCCAAAGAATTCGGCGGTGGCGGTCGACCCCCCATTGACCGTCTCATTGTTGGCGAAGAAATGATTAAAGCAGGTGCGCCCATTGCAGCCAGTTGGTTCGGCGACAGACAAATGGGACCGGCACTAATTCAATACGGCACCAAAGAGCAACAAGAAAAGTTCTTGCCAGGCATTCTCGCGGGCGAAACCACATGGTGCATTGGCATGAGCGAACCGAACTCTGGAAGCGACCTTGCATCACTAAAGACATCTGCCGTGCTCGATGGAGACGAATGGGTTTTGAATGGTCAAAAGATTTGGACCAGCTTCGGTGCGCATGCCGATTACTGCTATCTCATTTGCAGAACCAATAACGAAGGTCCGCCACACGCTGGAATCAGCGAAATCATCGTGCCAATGAACACTCCTGGTATCGAAGTTCGCCAAATTACCGACATGACGACCAACCGTCACTTCTGCGAAGTGTTCTTCACCGATGCGCGAGTACCAAAGGACAACCTTGTAGGGCAACCAGGTGGTGCGTTCGGACAAACAATGCGACAACTAGAACACGAACGCGGCGGTATCGACCGTTTGGTGTCGAACTACGCACAATTCCAACTGGCTGTGTCGAAAGCCGACACAAAGAGCGCACATGTTCGTCAAGAAATTGCGTCGTTGGAAATGGGCTACCGCATCGGACGCATTTTGGTGATTCGTGAAGTGCTCCGACAAGCTCCCGCCGGTTTCTCTGCCGCAACAAAGTGTTTCTGCACCGAACACCAACAAAAAGTCGACGAGTTCGTCTACCGCCAATTAGGCGCAGAAGGAATGCTGTGGGACGACTGGACCAAAGGACTCGCCTATGGCCCTGGCTACACCATCATGGGCGGCACATCGAACGTGATGCGTAATATTCTCGGCGAACGAGTTCTCGGCCTAGCAAAGGGCTAACACTTCTCAACAACTTGGGGGCACAACATGGCAGATCTCATCGGTCTCAGCACGCGCATTGTCGATTCTGGCATTGCGAACGAACCTGTGAACAGAACAACAGGTGAATTGTCCGAAATTGCCGATGGCCTCGCCATGGTGGAGTCATTCAGCCACGTGGTCACATGGAACTCAGGTGACGGCTTGGTGTGTTTCGACACCAGCCATAAAAACACCGGTGAACAAGTGGTGGAATCCATTCGCGGATGGACCGATGCTCCGTTTGCAGCATTGGTGTACACACACGGGCATGCCGATCACGTTGGTGGAAGCGTTGACTTTGCTGCCGATGCGGTTGCGCGTGGACACAAAGCACCGCGTGTTGTAGCGCACAAGAATGTTCAGCGCCGCTTCGACCGCTATCGCTACACCGACGACTGGAATCGCATGATTAATGCGCGGCAGTTCGGCGGAATTCGTGGCGACCTGAACGGCGTAATGAACGACCTTCGCCCTGCACCAGGCGCGAAACGACAAGCAACCTTTATTCCTCCAGACACTCTGGACGCAACAGACGTTGTCGACAGATTTGCCACCATCACCTTCGGTGACACCATGGTGGAATTCCACCATGGTCGCGGCGAAACTGACGACCACTTGTGGTCGTGGTTCCCTGACAAGAAATGGGTCGCTACAGGCGACTTTGTTATTTGGAACTTCCCTAATGCCGGAAACCCTCAGAAGGTTCAACGGTGGCCAATTGAATGGGCCGAAGCATTGCGCGCCATTATCGCAAAGGGTCCCGAACTTCTCTTGCCCGCGCACGGTCTACCCATCGCTGGTAAAGAACGAATTGCACGAGTGCTCGACGAGATTGCAACAGCGTTGGAGTACTTGGTGTCATCCACCGTTGAGATGATGAATGCGGGAGAAAACCTCAACACCATCATTCACAGTGTGAAGATTCCCGACGCAACTCTTGGTAAGCCGTACTTGCGTCCGTTGTACGACGAACCAGAGTTTGTGGTTCGCAACATTTGGCGTCAATTCGGCGGCTGGTGGGACGGCGCTCCCTCACGTTTGAAGCCATCTACCGATGAATCTGTTGGGTCTGAAGTAGCACGACTCGCAGGTGGCGCAGAAGTTCTCATCGCACGTGCGAAAGATCTCGCCGCGTCGGGAGATCTGCGTTTGGCGTGCCACCTTGCCGACTTTGCAGGATGGGCAGCACCAGATGATCCCGACGTACACAAAGGTCGTGCAGAAATATATGAAGCACGACGCAAGAGCGAGTCATCTCTGATGGCGAAGGGAATTTTCAAGGGTGCCGCTCGTGAATCCGAGGAAATTATCAAGGCCGCACTGGGCGAATAAGCGTTACTACGACAGCGAAATAAGCACAAGCGCCAAAACAGCAAAACCTAAACCAACTGCTTGCGCACGGTGAATGCGTTCTTTGTCTACTTTTGTGGCCAGCAATAACGTGCTGGCGGGATAGAACGAATTAATTGTTGCCACAATGCTCATGAGGCCCTCGCGCACCGCCAGCAGATACAACGCGTTTGCAGCACTGTCAAAAATTCCCGATGCTGCAACAACGCGCAGGTTCGCGCGTGCCTCTGAAATTTTGCGCTTTGTTAGCCGCATCACGATGAACATGTACGGAACAGACGTGACACGCATTGCAACGACCGGCCATAGACCACTGTCGTCGCTTGTGTAACGAAGTATGACAAATAACGACCCGAACACTGCGCCAGCACCAAACGCCATCAAGAGAACTTTCATTGGCGCGCGACGATGGTGAGGCCCAAGCACATCACTCACCAACGCAATTGCTATTAACGCCAGTGGTATGCCAAGTAACGCCAGCACACCAGGACGTTCTCCTGTGAGAAGTCCCACCACAACGGGAACCGCGGTTGCCGTGACAGCAGATATGGGCGCCACCACAGTCATGAATCCGCTTCCCATGGCGCGGTAGAACGCAAGAAGTCCGGTGGACCCAGCGATACCGCCAAGTCCGGCCCAGAACCAGTCGGATGCAGGCGGTGTGGGTACACCAGATGCGAGAACCAAAATCAACAACACGGCAAAGCCGAATGATTGGCCAACAAACGTGACGGTAATTGCAGAGACCGACCGAGATGCGCGTCCGCCGCAGTAGTCGGCAACTCCGTACACAGTGGCTGCACACAACGCAAGAATGATGTCCACGGAGAGCAGGTCCTTTTACAAACTTCGGTAAGTGGAATTGATGCACGACCAATTCAACACGTGGTGGGCACGACGGGACTCGAACCCGGGACCTCTACCGTGTCATGGTAGCGCTCTAACCAACTGAGCTACGCGCCCATTTCTGGACGGGTACCAGTCTATCGGGGCTTCAGACGGAGACTCACGTCGTTTGCAAGAAGACGACCGTTTCGGGTGAGAACAATGCGTTCCCCTTCAACTTTCACCAAATCACCAAGATCTGCAGGGTCCAATGTGCCCACTGGTACGCCGCGGGATGTACGCAGTGACAACTCCAATGCTTCACGTGAACGTGTTGCGCTGTCTAGCACTTCGTCGGCCGCTTCAACTGATTCGCCCGCTGCCACGCACGCGATGTAACGATCGGGCGTCCGCACGTTCCACCACCGTCGCCCGTTGTGATGAGAATGCGCAGCACAACCGAAACCTTGGTAATTGCCTTGCATCCAGTACACCATGTTGTGACGACATTCGTGACCTGGTTGCGCCCAGTTTGAGATTTCATAATTCACAAATCCGCCAGCAACCAAAACCTCGTCCGCAATGATGTACTTGTCAGCTTGATCATCGTCATCTGGATGACGCGACGGATCATCTGCCAGAGGTGTTCCCGCTTCAACGGTCAGCCCATACGCAGAGACATGCGTTGGACGCAGAGCAACGATTGCATTCATTGTTGTACGCCAGTCGTCCAACGATTCTCCGTGCGCTCCATACATGACATCGAGATTGATAGATGAAATGCCCGCAGACCGTGCTGCAGAAATTGCACGCTCAACATTTGACGGGTCGTGCGTGCGGCCGAGAGCCACCAGAACATGATCCACCATTGCCTGTACTCCGATGCTTACCCGATTCACTCCCACGTCTGCGTACACACGCATGAGATGGTTGGTGACGTCGTCGGGATTGCACTCAACTGTTACTTCCGCGTTAGCGGAAACTGGGAGTGCAGTCACAATGCGGGCAAGCAATTCCGGCGCCAGACGCGTAGGGGTGCCGCCGCCAAAGAACACGGTGTCGGCAGGTGGCATACCGTTCGCCACTGCACGAGCAATATCTTCCACCACCGCGTCAACGTACGTTTCCATAAGGTGATCACGGTCTGTCCACGTAGCGAAGGCGCAGTAGTCACAACGATGGCGACAGAACGGAATGTGTACATACACTCCGAACTCAGTGGACGTCATACAGCCCTACGCAGCTGGCGGAACGAACAACAAGCCGAGTTCGCCTAACTTGTCGCCCACGCTGTCCACCGGAACGTCGAGCATGACAGCGATTGCGCGAGTGTCATGAGCACGCACCGTGATGACTTTGCCATTGAAGTCTTGACGTTGCACTTGAATCATTCGCAAGAATCGTTCCAACATCTCAAAATGTTGTCCAGCCATGGTGGACAGCTTGGCGACGTCAATTCGCAGTTTGCGTGGTGCGCCATCGGCAACTGTGCCGCCGTCGTCATCGCGCTGAGAATCTCGCGGGAGAAGTTGATCAATGCTGACCCCGTAAAAGCGAGCCAGTCTCTCTAAACGCGGCACAGAGATTGCTCGCTCTCCGCGTTCGTACGCACCCAAAACAGATGCTTTGAATTCACTATCGCTTTGAGCTTCAACGTCGGAAAGCGACCATTGCTTTTGCTGGCGAATGCGTCGAAGTCGTTCACCAACTAAACGGGTGAAGGGAGAATCTTGGAGGAGTTCGTCGTCAGATAATGCAGGCATGTCACCACACAGTGTGGTGCATTCAACGCCGCCAGTGTGCGACCATGCGCGCCGCCCCCACAATTGCAGCGGTTTCGGCCCGCAAAATTGTTGGCCCAAGGTGAACTGCCGACGGGATACCCGCAATCTCGGACGCTGTAAAACCGCCTTCTGGACCAATAATCATCGTGGTGACATCGCCCCAGTCGGCTGTTCCACCTGGCTCGGCAACCGCAGCACCGGCATGTGCCAATGACGCCAAAGGTGTAGGGCCAGACACTGTGGGCAAAAACACTCTGCGTGACTGCATTGCGGCAGCTCTCGCTATTCGTGAATAGCGCTCCATGACATGGTCCACCTTGTTGGCTGCCCATCTCACGACGCTTCGTTCTACCGGAGCCAACAGAACGATGTGATCAACACCCACTTCCACCAACTTTTCCACCACGAAGTCTGTGCGATCACCTTTGACTGGCGACACGGCAACGGTGAGAAGTGGAGTTGGTGCGAGTTCAGTCTGAATGTCTCCAACAACATCTAATGCGCCCGCGTTCCACGCGCATACACGCCAAGAACCTGCGCCGTCGGAGCACGTAACAGTTTCACCATCACGCAGTCGTAACACTTTGCCGAGGTGTCGATGGTCGTCGGCAGCCAATTGCGGTGCCGACAAGTGCTGTACAAACACATGCGCCGCAGATGTACGCAGCGCATGATTCACGAAAAGGCCGACTTGATTCGTGAGAACAAACTCTTATCGGCCGATGCCACTTCGTCACCTGAAATTTCTGCCAAACGACGCAACAGTTGTTCTTGTTCGTCTGACAACGACGTGGGAATAGTGACAGAGACTCGAACGCGAAGATTTCCGCGACCGCGACCATTCAGATGTGGAACGCCTCGACCACGAGCCACAAATTCCCGACCATGTTGCGTGCCCGCAGGAACCACAAGGTCGAGTTCTCCATCTAAAGCGTCGAGCACGGTGTGAACACCAAGCGCCGCCTGCGATACCGACAGTGGCAAGTGAAAGACAAGATCGTCTTCGTCTCGAATGAAGTCGGGGTGCTGTGCCACCGCAACATGGACATACAGGTCGCCCGGATCACCACCACGCGGTCCTGCAGCACCACGGCCCGACAGACGCAATGTTTGACCAGAACGAATACCAGCAGGAACATCGACGGTGTACGACTCGCGAGATGAGGTGCGTCCTTCTCCCGAACACTTTGAACATGGCGTGACAACGACCTGCCCCATACCACCGCAACGACCACACGGACCGGTTGTCACCATTTGACCCAACATGCTTTGGCGAACGCGCCGAACTTGTCCGCTTCCGCCACAGTCGGTGCACTCAACTGGTTGAGTACCAGCGCCAGCACCAGAGCCGTCGCATTCACTACAACGCACCGCAGTGTTCACGTCGACGGTGACTTGTTTGCCAAACATGACTCCGTTCAAATCGATGCGTGCAGTGACTTCGAGGTCTTGTCCGCGCGGAGGTCCTGCCTGCTGGCGCGATCCACCAAAACCGCCACCTCCGAAGAATGCTTCGAAAATGTCGCCAAGACCACCACCGCCGAACGGGTCTCCCCCGCCACCGCCGCCAGAGATTCCACTTTCTCCGAATCGGTCATACCGAGCACGTGTCTCAGGGTCGGACAACACTTCGTAAGCACGACTGACTTCTTTGAACCTTTCTTCTGCTTCAGGATTGTTTGGGTTTGCGTCGGGGTGAAGTTCGCGCGCTTTTTGTCGATAGGCCTTCTTCAATTCATCGGCGCTTGCGTTAGACGACACGCCGAGCAATGCGTAGAAATCACTCACGATGCACCCTCGGCAATTCGGCGACCCAATTGTTCGCTGACAACTTCCACCGTGTTCAACGCTTGCGGGTAATTCATGCGAGTGGGACCCAGAACACCCACAGATCCGATTGCTTCACCATCTGCAATAACTGGCGCGACAATGACAGAACACGCAGACAATTGCTCAATGCCATGTTCTGCACCAATAGCAACAGACAAGCCACGATCGAGAAGATCTTGAAGCAAAGAGACAACGACAAATTGCTGCTCGATAGTGGTGAGCACATCGCGCACAACGTCAACCGCGTCGAAAGCATTGGCCAATGACGATGCACCTCCAACAAACACGGGCTTGTCTTTACGATGACGCGCCAGCGCGTTGAGCGTGGCGTAACACACCGCATCAACATGGGCATCGTTCGCTGATGGTATGGAATCAATGTCACCCAAAGAATGATCGACGAGGAATCTTCCGAGATGAGCCACTGCAGACGAGATGTGAATGTCACTTATGTCGTCGGAAATTTGAATTGTTTCGTTTTCTACTCCGTGGTTTGACATAACCATGACCACAGTTGCGGTTCTTGGGGTCACCCTGCTGATATGCACCGCACGCACTGTGGCTGTTTCTACTTCTGGACCCACCACAACCGCTGTGTGGTGTGTGATGTTGGCCAACAATGTGGTGGTGTGACGCAACAAATCTTCCAAACGGCCATGCGCTGCGCTGAAGAATTCGCCCACCTGAGTGGCTTGCGCATCGGCCACCAACGACTCGGGCGTAATGGAGTCAACAAAGTGGCGGTACCCCTTGTCTGTGGGGATTCGACCAGCGGAGGTATGCGGCTGAGCAAGGTAGCCATCTTGTTCCAGTGCGGCCATCTCGTTGCGTACCGTGGCCGACGACACCTTTACCGACGGCAAGTTGGCGATGTGAGTGGAACCCACCGGTTGGCCCGACGCGACATATTCCTGGACTACTGCCCGAAGAATTGCGGTCTTGCGTTCGTCCAACATGATGTGGTGATTTTACTTTCCGCTGACGGCTTTGTATCGGGCTAATGCCTCTTCACGCTCCACCGCATGGTCCACCATGGGCTCTGGATATGCGCTGGGAGCAAGAAGTCCGAGAGTCCACGGTGCGTGAATATGAGCATTGTCCACATCTGCGAGTTCGGGAATCCATTCACGAATATACGAACCAGTCGGGTCGAATTTCTCACTTTGGGATGTTGGATTGAAAACACGGAAATACGGCGCCGCATCGGTACCTGTTCCGGCGGTCCACTGCCATCCGTGATTATTCGATGCTGTATCGCCATCGATGAGATGTGTCATGAAGAATCGTGCACCCCACTGCCATGGCAAGTGCAGGTCTTTCACCAAGAAACTGGCAACGATCATGCGCACGCGATTGTGCATCCAACCAGTTGCAATCATTTGTCGAATTCCGGCATCAACAACGGGATAACCAGTTTGTGCGGCACAGAATCTCGCAAAGCGTTCATCTGCTGTTGGACCCGAATCGACGGGAAGAACATTCATTTTTGTTTGCAAGTTCTGCCACTGCGTCTGAGGCAGGTGAAAGAGAACATCGGCGTAAAACTCTCGCCACGCCAACTCACTACGAAAGTGGTCACCGCCGGCAGACGGCGGGAGCACTCGAAGTAATTGGCGCGGGTGGATCACACCAAAGCGAAGAGCGGCGGACAGCCGCGAGGTTCCGTCTATTCCCGGATTATCTCTGTTGGCTTTGTACCCATCGAGTGATTGCGATGACCACTCAGTCCACCGTAGCCATGTTGCCTCTTCGCCAACGGGAAAAATGGAACCGTCTGGTGCATCGGTGCTGGGATACCCGTGACACAGCGAACGCGCATCATGCCACTGAATCTTGGAAGCAGTTCTATTTTCGAGATGAACGTGATTCATCCACCGCTTGTAAAACGGTGTAAAGACTTTCAACGGTGTTCCGTCGTCTTTTAGAACAGTTCCGGGATTCACTGCATAAGGAGAATCAGCCTCGACAAACTCAATTCCGGCCTGCTGAAGCGCCGTTCGAACTTTCGCATCACGGGCACGACCATATGGCGAAAAATCGGCGGCAACATGAACGCTGTTTGCACCCACCTCTTTGGCGAACGACACCACTTCAGTGACAGGGTCGGCATGGCGCAAGATAATCGCGCGCTCAGCCGAAAGGTCTAATGAGCGCAATGTTGCAAACATGAACTGCGTACGCGCAACACCAGCTTTTTGGAATGCCGGATCAACTACAAACAGTGGAACCACCGAACCGCGAGCCGCTGCCGAAGTAAGCGCCGCGTTGTCGGCTAGACGCATATCGCGTCGGATCCACCAAATAGCAATGCTCATTTTGCCCTCCGAAGTAATGGCAATACTGCCAGGCTAAGAAAACCGCCGTACGCAAGCGACCATTGAATACTGATGTGGTCGCCGATCCAGCCAGTGATAGGTCCGCCGATTGGTGTTGAACCCAAAAATGCGACTGACTGAAGTGCGAGCAATCGACTTCGCATTTCTGGCGATGTCTTTTGCTGACTAATGCCTGTCATGGATGCAACGAGACCTGTTCCGCCAAAACCAAGTGGCAACGCAACCAAGCAGGCCACCCAAAAGTTCGGCGCAAAGCCAAGCGCAATACATGACAACGCATTAATGGTCACCAAGATGCCGTACCAACGAATACCCACCACACGAAAACGCGCAGTGCTGAGCGCGCCACCAATGCTTCCGATACTCACGATGGTGAGAAGGATGGGATACCCATTCTCTTGACCCCACTGCACGTCACTCAACTTCGGAAGTACCACGCTGTAGTTAAAAGCGAATGTGCTGACAATGGCAAACACAACAAACGAATAACGAAGAAACGGATCGCCCCATACAAATGCCATTGCTTCGCGCACGGGTTTACCCGTACGAGGCGCAGGCGGCGAAGGAATCATTTCCGAACGTCGTAGTGCCAGCAACGACCACAGCACAGCCACATACGACAGAGCATTCATGGCGAACAACCATGCAGTGCCAAGCGGGCCAATAAGTACGGCAGCAAGTGCGGGGCCAAAAATTCGAGAACCTGTCATCACTGTTGTGTTCAGTGACATGGCATTCGATATCTCTGCCGGTTCTACAAGTTCGGTGACCAACCCTCGCCGCGATGGATTGTCAATTGCGTTGGCAACTCCCAGCACGAGCGACAGCGCATAGATAACAGGAAGCGATACAAAGCCACCGAAGTCTGCAATGGCCAACATGACGGCCTGCAACAAGAGAGCAGACTGCGTCCAAATGGTGACCGTGCGGCGATCGTGCCTGTCTGCAAACCCGCCTGCCCACGCACCCAACAACAGCATGGGCAAAAACTGGAACAACGTGTTCAAGCCAGCATCGGTGGCGCGCTCGTTAATGCGATAGATGAGAATTGATGTTGCGGTGAACTGCAGCCACGTTCCCACATTCGAAAGCAACAGCCCTATGAAATACACACGCACATTGCGGTGTTGAAGCGAGCGAAACGGGCTCGCCTTGCTGGCCGTCTCGCTGGTGGACATTAATCGTCCAACTTCAAGGCACTAATGAAAACATCGCCTGGTACTTCTACCCGACCAATTGCTTTCATTTTCTTCTTGCCTTCCTTCTGCTTCTCCAGCAGTTTGCGCTTACGCGTGATGTCACCGCCGTAGCACTTCGCTAACACGTCTTTGCGCTTGGCCTTCACTGTCTCGCGGGCGATGACCTTGCCACCAATTGCGGCCTGAATTGGCACATCGAACATTTGGCGCGGAATAAGTTCGCGCAATTTCTCACACATGCGGCGTCCGTAATCGAACGCTTTGTCGCGGTGCACGATGGTGCTGAAGGCGTCTGCAGCCAAACCATTAAGAAGAATGTCGACCAAAACGAGATTGCTGGGGCGATACCCCTCAAGTTCGTAGTCCAAACTTGCATACCCCTGCGTACGGCTCTTCATTTGATCGAAGAAGTCCACAACAACTTCCGCTAACGGAATGAGATAGTGCAACTCAACACGCTCTGGCGACAAGTATTCCAACTTCACCATCTCTCCGCGACGTGTTTGACACAGGTCCATGAGGGTGCCGGTGTAATCCTTCGGAGTGATAATGCTGACTTTGAAGAACGGTTCTTCGATGTAGTTGATGTTCTGAGTTGGTGGAAGATCGGCAGGGTTTTCCACCACCAAGACTTCGCCGTCGGTCTTTGTCACCCGATACGCAACAGACGGTGCTGTGGCGATAAGTGCCAAGTTGAATTCTCGCTCAAGGCGTTCTTTCACAATTTCCATGTGAAGAAGACCAAGAAATCCGCAACGGAATCCGAAACCCAAGGCTCCTGATGACTCTGGTTCGTAGGTGATTGATGCATCGTTTAGCTTGAGTTTTTCCAAACTCTCACGCAAGTTCTCGAAGTCGTCCCCGTCGATGGGATACAAACCACAGAACACCATCGCCTTTGGGTCGCGATATCCGGGAAGCGGTTCGGTTGCACCGCCGGTCACCGTTGTAACAGTTTCACCACTGCGCGCTTCTGCAACATCTTTGATTCCGGCAATGAGGTAACCCACTTCGCCAGGTCCGAGGTCTGGCATGGGAGTGGTCACCGGACGACGTGCACCAATTTCAATTGCTTCGTGGGTTGCACGAGCCTGCATGAACTGCAACTTGCTGCCGGTGTTCAGCCGGCCTTGCATAACGCGAACACTGGAGACGACGCCGCGATATTGGTCGAACTGCGAGTCGAAGATGAGAGCCTGCAAGGGTGCATTGGCATCACCTGTTGGCGCAGGAATGCGTTCAATGACCGCATCCAACAGATCGGGGACGCCCTCACCAGTTTTTGCAGAGATGCGAAGAATGTCTTCGGCTGGGATGCCCAAGATGTTTTCAATTTCTTGCGCGTATCGGTCGGGATCTGCTGCCGGCAGGTCAATCTTGTTCAGCACAGCAACAATTTCGAGATCGTTCTCTAAGGCCAAGTAACAGTTCGCCAAGGTTTGCGCTTCGATGCCCTGTGCCGCGTCCACCACCAGCACCACACCTTCACATGCAGCAAGTGAGCGACTGACTTCGTATCCAAAGTCGACGTGACCGGGCGTATCGATGAGGTGAAACGTGTGACCCTTCCATTCGACGCGAACGTTTTGCGCCTTAATGGTGATGCCGCGCTCACGCTCAAGATCCATTGAGTCGAGATACTGGGCCTTCATGTCGCGGGCTTCAACAGCCCCCGTCATTTCCAGGATGCGGTCAGAGAGGGTCGACTTGCCATGGTCAATGTGGGCAATGATGGAGAAATTGCGGATTTTTGAGATGTCCATGGGCAGTTTGGAGCCTACCTGTGGCGGTTGGTGACGGGGGTATACGCCGATAGCCTTGAAACTCGTGGCAAACATCAAGAGCCAAAAGAAGCGCATTCTTACCAACGCAAAAGCAGCCGATCGCAACAAGGCTGTCAAGAGCGAACTGAAGACCCGTGTACGTACCGCTGTCGCAGCTGTCGGAACCCCCGAAGCAGACGAAAGTGCACGTGCCGCTGTGAAGCGCATCGACAAGGCCGCATCAAAGGGCATCATTCATCCGAATGCAGCAGCCCGCCGCAAGAGCCGCTTGATGAAGCGCCTCAACGCCGCCAAATAATTTCTGGCTTTTAGCGTCGTACCGACGCCAATTCTTTTTCTAACGCTTGCCTGCGCGCGCCCGTGGAGCAGGTGTCGCACCACCCAAACGCGCAAGACGGGCCACAAGAACTTCCATGACGAGTTCTGGTTCCCAATCTTTTCCGCCACGTAAATCGAGATCTGCGGTGGCAATAAGTGAAATGGCACGAGAGATTCCCGCACTACCTAACCGCTGATATTGCTCGAGAACTTTTTTGGCGGTGAATTCTTTGCCGCCCAATATTTGAACTGCGTCGGCTGCGGTGCGCACTCCTCGTCCGTCGATCTTCATCATTTGTGCATAACGATTTGCCAACAGCGCAAGAATTTGCATGGGATGAGAGTCGGCCAACATGCGATGAAGCATGACCAACGCAGTGTTTGCGTCGCCTTTGTCGATGGCGTCGGTGAGATCCCACGGCGCAATGCTTCCCGCTTCGCCCAAGAAAATTTCAATGTCGGAACGAGAAAGTTTTGCCCCTTCTCCGTACGTGGAGGTGAGTGTGGCAATGAGGCCTGCAACGCGCGCTTGGTCTCCACCAAACCAACCAGAGATGAGTCGCGCTGCATCGGCTGAATAGGTAAAGCCGGCTTCTACCAGTTTTGATTCGACCCACTTAATGCGTTCGCCTTGATTGCTAATAACGACCGCACCAATTGTTTCTGCCTTCACTCGCTTTAGCGCATCGTTAATTGACTTCAGCACTTTGCCCGTAGATGTAATGACAAGGTCGGCCTCGTCGATACAAGCGTCGATGGCTGCCACAAAGTTGTCGACATGTTCAGCGGGAAGGTCGTGTAGGTGACGCACCACAACCACTTTGCGTTCTAAGAACAACGACATTGTGGTGAGAGCATCAATTACTGGCGCGAGCGTGAATGTGGATTCGGAACAGTCGAAGTCGTCCACCATCATTGAGCGGTCGTTGTCGCCAACGAGACGATCGACGAGCGACGTGAGTTCAAGACTGATGAGGGTCTCGTCGCCAGAGATGAGGTACGTTGCCACGCCTCTACCCTGCCACAGAGGTGAGCCGATGGACCCGATTCCACCGCAGAGCCACCCACATGACGACAACAGCCCACAACGCAGTGTTGAGTGCTCCGTGAGGCGACAGTGCTGAACCGAGGCGCGCCACTGTGTCTACCCACACAACGGGCACCGAGAGACCTGCCGACACAACTCCTTGCAACGGCGAAAGAGTGGATGCCAATAAAGACAGCGGCAACCCAACGGTCATCACTGCTCCTGCCACAGGCAAGGCAAGTGGATTTGTCACCAACGACACAACGGGAACTGAACCAAAGACAGCGAGCGACACCGGCACTGTGCCAACTTGTGCCGCCAGCGTCGATGCCAAGACCCCACGACCGCCCACAATGCGCCCGAATGGTGCCGACAACCACGCGAGACCTGCGGTTGCACCCACCGACAATGCAAAGCCAATACTCCACGCGAGCATCGGGTCAATCAGTAACAAACACACGACAGATAGCGACAACACAGTTCGCGCATTCATGGGCGTGCGGCGCAATGCGTTCGTTGCCACTGCCGCAGCCATCCAACCAGCACGCAAGACCGATGGCTCTCCGCGAGTTAACACCACAAACCAACCAATAATGCACAGTGTGATGAGCCAGCGCATTCGTGGCGATCGTCTTTTTAGTACTGGCGAGGCGAGCGCAAGTAGATACGCAACGTTTTGGCCAGAGGCTGCGCATAAGTGCGACAGCCCACTGTTGCGAAACCGTTGCACCATGTCGCGCGGCTGAAGTCTGTCGTCACCTACCACCAATCCCATAAAGAGAGACCGCGTGTCATGACTCATTGGCGCCACGCCATCGTTCATTGACGTACGCATGCGATTTGCTGCACGCAATACTGCATTGCCTTCTCCAAAACTTTCTGAGACATACTCCACAGACAATCGGCCCACAATGTGCCTCACTTGATCTGCTCGCACAAAGTTTCCCTGCAGCGGTGAGCACGTTCCACGAATGACGACGGACTCACCTGCTGAACGTTGTGCCAAGCGACGGCTTGGCCCGCCATATGACTGTGCGATGTATCTCTGACCGTCTAATTCGAGAACTACACGAGTTCCGGAAAATTGCGGTTGAGGGTCGGAGCGCAAGACGGCAACACCAGAACATTCAGTTGTCGAAAGTGTCACCGGAACATTCCACGCAGATGCACCGCCAACAATTCCGGCCATGCAGCTAATGCCCACTAGTGCCAGTAGTCGTACTCGCCTGAGAAACATCCACACCAACAGAAGAACCACCACCCAGCGCAACCGTGCAAGCGAGGGATATGACTCCCCTACCAACGTGCAGATCCACACGCAGCAGGCAAGGACAGCTGTACGTGACGACGAAAGCACGAAGTGTCTCTTTCGGCCACTACTGGCAACGTACGATGAAGACGTGAGTTCTCGCGCGCCGTCTTCGTCGTCATCGCGCTTTGTCATTCCGGGCGGAGTCGTTGCCACTCGCCGTTTTGTTCGCCGAACAGGTGGAGTGATGGCCCTTGGCGTAGCCGTCATGTTGTGGTTGGGCGGAATGATTGTCTCGTGGCTGGTGTCTGGCCCCATTGGCGGCGCAGCATCGTTTGTTGGTCTTGTACTTGCCGTGCCTGCGTTACCACTGTTTGGCGTGCCTTCATCGGGTGGGTCTACACGCATTCTGCTAGCCGTTCTTGTAAGCGCTGTCGTGTGGTGGTTCGTTGGTCAGGTGTCTGCTGCACGAGTTGCACAACGCCCCGTCGTAGGACGCCGTGAGTGGTTCGGCGCATTCGTATCGATAGCAATTGGAATATGGCTGGGCGCACTAGGCGGAATTGCTCTTGGTGCTCTCGCGCTTGGTGCGCTTTAAGACACACTGATTTCGCTACGCATTCCTGCCAACTTTGCAGGACCAATTCCTGGAACATTCAGAAGGTCTTCCACTTTGGTGAACGGGCCTTTGCTGTTGCGATACGCAATGATGGCGCGAGCAGTAGCCGGACCAACTCCGGTGAGTGTCTCTAATTGAGAACTAGTTGCCGTGTTGATGTTGACAATACGAGACTCAGATGAGGAACTACTAGGAACGGTGGATGATGTGGTCTGCGGAGATGGTCGATGGCGTGGCGCGACTGTGACGCGCGGTCGGGAAACAGAGCGACGCGGAATAAAGACTTGTTCTGCATCAACGATTGTTTGTGCCAAGTTGATTCCTTCAAGGTCGGCTGACGTTAACGACCCACCCGCGGCCTGTAACGCATCGATGACGCGCGATGTTCCCGGAAGTTCATACACACCGGGACGTTTCACGGCGCCTGCCACATGCACACGCACAGTGGAAGACGATTGTGGCTGAGATGCACCACTAGTCGTAGCGACCGGCAGAACCGATTCAACAGGAACTGGCGACGGCGACAACACAAACCACGCCACGCCAACAACACACAGCGCTGTTCCCACTGCAGCAACCAATCGCCGAATACCCACAAAGGCAATCCACTGCAGAACTATTTCGCGAAGTTTTTCAAGATTGTCTGTGGCCACACTGCCATGTGCACATCAACCCACATCTGGGGGAACGTTTTTAAAAGAGACGTGCGGTGAGTTGCTTGCGGTATTTCGCCGTACGTGGGTCGTCTGGGCCCATGGATTCAAGAATGTCTAAGAACTCTTGACGCGCCGTTTCGTCGGTCTTTACTCGATTCAGTAATTCGACGAGTTGATTGTCGAAATTATCAACGGGATTCATGGACAGTCGAGCGCTTGCGGCAATTTTGCGAACACGTTCGGTTTCGGGAAGTCGCGCCAGCAACGTCAAGGCTTCGTCGGCATTTCCGACGCGCACCAAATGTTCTGCAAGCGAACACACAGCATCTTCGTTGCCAGGAGCCAACGCAACTGCATCCCGAAGCGACTCTTCGGTTCCCTGTTGCAACAAATCTCGAACACGCAGTTGAGTGGGATCGGGCAACAGCGACGCCACCATTTTTTCAATGGCGTGTTCTGGCTGGCCACCCACAAAAGCATCAACTGGTTGACCGTCTTTATAGATGATGACCGTTGGGATGGATTTAATACCGAATGCCTGCATGAGGCCAGGGTTGGCGTCGGCATCAACTTTTGCCAGAACGACTTGGCCTTGAGTTGCATCTGTGGCTTTTTCCAGAATGGGCGTGAGAGTTTTGCACGGACCACACCATTCGGCCCAGAAATCCACAATGACAGGAGTGGTCAGCGAACGCTCGATGACGTCAACCTGGAAAGAAGCATCGGTGACGTTCAGGGCCATATGGGCACGATACAGGTAGTTTTTGTGTCGTGACTCTTCCAAATGGCATCAGCGAAAACGTAGAGAGTTGGCTGGTGGCCAACATTGACGGAGCCGTTGCGCCATTTCACTACACACAAATTGCGGGCGGCCACTCCAACCTCACGTTCAAAGTGGATGATGCCGCCGGACATTCGTATGTTCTCCGTCGACCTCCATTGGGTCATCGTCTGGCAAGTGCACACGACATGGGTCGTGAACATCGCATCATTGCCGGTCTTGCACATTCTGCAGTTCCTGTTGCACCCGCACTTGGGTTGTGCACAGACGAAAATGTGAACGAGTTGCCGTTTTATGTCATGTCTTTTGTAGGTGGTCATGTCATTCGCGAAAAATCTGTGGCGGAATCACTACTCGGAGAAAGTGGTTGTCGACGCGCGAGTGAATCAATCGTGGACACCATGGCCGCAATTCACGGAGTAGATCTTGTTGCCGCGGGACTGAACGACCTTGGCAAACACGAGGGATACATTGCACGCCAACTGAAGCGTTGGCACGGAAACATCTTGGAGCAACGCACTCGTGATCTTCCGCTTGTCGACAGTGTGTATGAAGAACTGATGAAGCGCATTCCCGAACAGGGCGCTGCAACGTTGGTTCATGGCGACTATCGCCTCGACAATTGCATGGTGGACGCACACGGCAACGTCATCGCAGTACTCGACTGGGAAATTTGCACACTGGGTGACCCCATGGCAGACCTTGGACTACTCATGGTGTACTGGACCGGCCCGACCGATGAAGCAAGTGCATGGTCGAATCCCGTCAACACTGCTGCTGGTTTCATGAACAGAGCTGAACTTGCAGAACGCTACGCGCGCGTGTCGGGCAGAGACATTTCTCAACTGAGTTTCTACGAAGCATTTGCGTTCTGGAAATTGGCCTGCATTATCGAAGGCGTCTACGCGCGCTACTTGGGTGGTGCACTCGGTCAAAAAGACCCTGCAGAACTAGAACCTTTCAGACTTCAAGTTGAAGGCGCATCCCAACGCGCAGCAAGCATTCTCGAGAAGTTGTCATGAGCACACCGGGCGGCCTTCCCTTCTCAGTCGAGGGTCAACTCCCCGAACTCACGTCACCGGTCCTCATTGTTCAGTTCAGCGGCTGGATAGACGCCAGCGGTGCCGCCGCAGCAGCAATGGAACTACTTGTTTCTGAAACGCAGTCCACTCGGCTCATCACGTTCGATGCAGACACATTTATCGATTACCGAGCGAGACGACCTGTCATGGAACTTCGTGAAGGCGTCAACACAAACATTGAATTCGCGCTTCCTGAACTTCGTGTAGGTGTAGATGCACATGATCGTGATGTGTTATTGCTGACCGGACCAGAACCTGACATGGCGTGGAATTTCTTTGCAAAAACAGTTGGCGAACTTGCGCAACAAATGAACGTGACCAAAATGGTGGGTCTCGGTGCGTACCCATTTGGCGCACCACACACTCGCCCAGTGGGCATTACCGCTACCTCTGCTGACCCTGCAGTCATCACGCGACTAGACCTTTCCAAGAGCACACTCGATGCACCTGCAGGTGTGCAATCACTTTTAGAACACACTCTGTTCCAGAGAAATATTGAAGCCGTCAGTTTGTGGGCGCAAGTTCCTCACTATGTGGCATCTATGGCATATCCATTGGCTAGTGCAGCGCTTTTGCAGGCTATTTGTGCCGATACAGGCCTTTCATTTGATTCATCTCGATTCCGTCGCGAATCTGCTGTGCAACGCGAACGCCTCGACCAGTTGGTTGCCAACAACTCCGAACACGCCAGCATGTTGAGTCAATTGGAAGCCGCCTACGACGATGTGCATGGCTCCCCAATTGAAGATGACGAAGCCGACATCCCTACAGTGGATGAATTAGCAGCCGAAGTCGAGCAGTTCTTGCGCGACCAGCAATCCGGAGGATGACATGAAAGTAGACGGAGGACTTGGTTCCGATCTCACAAAAGTTCCGCAGGCAGCGAAGGAACTTGAAAGTGCTGGCTATGCCGGTGCATGGACCGCAGAAACTGCGCACGACCCGTTCTTCCCGCTTCTGTTGGGCGCCGAACATACGGAAACACTTGAACTTGGAACTTCCATTGCAGTTGCGTTTGCGCGCAACCCAATGACCTTGGCAAACATTGGCTGGGACCTACAGGCGTACTCACAGGGTCGTTTCATGTTGGGTTTGGGAAGCCAAATTAAGCCGCACATCACGAAGCGCTTTTCTATGGAGTGGAGCCACCCCGCAGCACGTATGCGCGAAATGATTCTTGCCATGCGTGCAATTTGGGATTGCTGGCAAAACGGAACACAGCTGAATTTCCGTGGCGACTTCTACACCCACACGTTGATGACACCATTCTTCACACCCGATGCAAAAGAGCTCTCCCCCTTCGGTCCGCCAAAGATCTACTTGGCTGGCGTTGGCGAGTTAATGACTGAAGTTGCTGGAGAAGTGTGTGACGGTTTCTTGTGTCACGGATTCACCACCGAGAAGTACTTACGCGAGGTCACTATTCCCGCCCTGGCACGCGGTCGCGCGAAGGCCGGCAAAACAATGGACGGTTTCGAAATTGTTGGGCCATCTTTTGTTGTCACCGGTACAACGGAAGAACAAATGAATGCCGCAGCAACAGGTACACGTCAGCAAATTGCGTTTTATGGTTCAACTCCGGCATATCGCGGAGTGCTGGAAGCCCACGGTTGGGGTGGTTTGCAAGACGAACTAAACACATTGTCGAAGGGTGGCAAGTGGCAAGAGATGGGCAATCTCATCACCGACGAAATCCTGAACACCTTCGCTGTTGTTGGTGAACCAAACACGGTTGCACCAGAGTTAAGCCGTCGCTATAGCGATGTCATTAGTCGCATCAGTTTCTACGCTCCGTACAAGGCAGACCCAGAAACCTGGATGCCCGTCATTGACGCACTGAAAAAGGCGTAACGACTTAGTTGAAGTTGGGGCGAGCGCGTAGCGAACGCTTCAGTTCTGCCATGCCGCTTGTAGTGGCCACTGTTTCCACAGCGTCCCACAACTTCAGCGCAGCGTCACCGCGAGGAATCTCTGCAATAACTGGACCAAAGAACGAAGCTTCTTTCGCAGCGCCAGGATGGAACGTGAGGATTGGTGTGCCCACGTCTTTACCAGTGCGCTCTAATGCCAATTCAGTCTCGGTGCGAATGAGACCATCGAAGGAATCATCGTTAGCCGACTCGGCCCATTCGCGAGGAAGTCCGCTTGCTTCTAAGAGCGCACCAATGTGACCCACGGTGTCGGCAACAAACAACGCACGCTCTTCACGGTTGTGCAGGCTTGTTCCCAATGCGGTGTACACCGTGCCCACGGCATCGTTACCTTGTTCGGCGCGCGCACGAGCCGCAACACGAAGTCCGCTTGTGCCAGCAGCATGAACTTCTTTATACCCGTCGGGCATTTTTGAATAGTCCATCTTGTCTTCGTTCAAGAATTTCAACGAGATGAACTTCCATTGCACGTCATAGGAACGAAGTTGCTGAACTTCGCACACCCACCGAGACGTAATCCACGCCCACGGACACACCGGATCGAAGAAAAAGTCGAGGTCGGACATGATCATGTACGGGCGACTTCGCGCTCTTCGTATGTTTCGATGAGGTCACCAGGCTTCAAGTCTTGGAAGTCGGACAAGCCGATACCGCACTCGAAACCTTCACGTACTTCACGCACATCGTCTTTGAAGCGACGAAGCGACTGGATAGAGCCCTTCCAAATGATGGTTCCATCACGAAGGAAGCGCACCTTTGTTCCACGTGTAATGACACCTGTGCGAATGAAACAACCTGCAATTGCTCCAATCTTTGGAACACGGAAAATTTCGCGCACTTCTGCCTCGCCAGTGACCACTTCTTCGAACTCTGGTGCAAGCAAGCCAAGCATTGCTCGTTCCATATCTTCAAGCAGTTTGTAGATGATTTCGTATGTACGAATTTCTACCTTTTCGGCTTCGGCCAAGTCGCGAGATTTACGATCGGGTCGAACATTGAAACCAATGAGTGTTGCGTTTGTTGCAGCAGCCAACGTGATGTCGTTCTCGGTGATGCCACCAACGCCACGGTGCACGAATGCAACTTTCACTTCGTCACGCTCAAGTTTGCGCAAGCTCTCTGTTACTGCTTCAAGCGAGCCTTGAACGTCTGCCTTGATGACCAAGTTCAACGTTGCCACTTCACCAGCCTGAATTTGAGTGAAGATGTCTTCCAACTTCACGCCGCTTTGAACGCGTGCGTCTCCACGCTGGTTCAAGACGCGGCGAGTCTGACCACGCGAGTCGCCAACAAGACGTGCCGTCTTTTCGTCTGGCGCGGCGCGGAATTCATCGCCAGCTTGAGGAACGCTGGACAAGCCAAGCACCTGTACTGGAGTGGACGGACCGGCTTCTTTCACCTGTTCGCCACGCTCATTAATGAGCGCACGCACCTTGCCCCACGCAGCACCAGCAACAATGGGGTCGCCCACCTTGAGGGTTCCCTTGTCGACAAGCACAGTTGCAACTGGACCACGACCAATGTCGAGATTTGCTTCGAGAACAACACCCTTTGCGCGACCTTGCGGGTTCGCCGTGAGTTCTTCAAGTTCAGCAACAACGTTCAACTGATCGAGAAGGTCGTCGATACCTAAGTTCTGCTGTGCAGACATTTCAACAACGATGGTGTCGCCACCCCATGCTTCGGGAACAAGTTCGTATTCCGCAAGCTGGGTGAGAACTCGTTGTGGGTCGGCGTTTTCCTTGTCGATTTTGTTGACCGCAACGATGATGGGCACATCTGCCGCTTTCGCATGGTTCAACGCTTCGATTGTTTGCGGCATGACACCGTCGTCGGCTGCCACAACAAGAACAACAATGTCGGTGACTTGTGCTCCGCGCATACGCATCTTGGAGAACGCAGCGTGACCTGGCGTGTCGATGAAGGTGATTTTCTTGCCGTCTTTGTCCACTTGGTACGCACCGATGTGCTGAGTGATGCCACCAGCTTCACCCGCAACAACGTTTGCTGAACGAATACGGTCGAGCAAAGTTGTTTTACCGTGGTCAACGTGACCCATCACTGTGATGACAGCGGGGCGTGGTTGTTGCAACGCCTCGTCGTCGTCGTCTGAGTCGTCGAAGAGTGCCTGCAGTTCTGTTTCTTGCTGTTGACCTGGGTCGACCAACAGAACTTCTGCGCCAACTTCAAGAGCGAACAATTCCATTTGATCGTCACTGAGACTCATGGTTGCAGTGATCATTTCGCCATGCTCGAGCATGTAGCGAACAACGTCTGCTGCCGTACGGTTCAGTTTTGGAGCAAACTCTTGTGCTGACCAACCGCGCTCAATAATGATTGTTCCCTCGGGAACAGGAGCATTGCTGTTCGAGTATTGAGTGAACTGCGGCTGCAATTCATCGAACTCGCGACGACGACGCGCGCGTGACTTCTTGCGCGGTGCACGACGCTGACCATTACGTGGACCACCGGGACCACCAGGTCCGCCACCAGGACGTGGACCACCAGGTCCGCCCGCGCCAGGTGCTCCTGCACCGGGACCGCCACCAGGACGTGGACCAAAACCAGGACGAGCGCCACCAGGTCCGCCAGGACGTGGACCACCAGGACCACCACCGGGACGTGGGCCGCCAGGACCGCCACCAGGGCGTGGTCCGCCAGGGCCAGGACGAGATCCGGGGCCAGGACGTGTGCCAGGACCAGGACGAGAACCAGGACCTGGACGGAAACCAGATGGGCCGCTAGGACGTGCACCAGGGGCTACGCGTTGGCCTGGAGGTGGAGGAATTGGGCGACCAGATGGAGACATTGGCCCAGGCGGTGGCGGAATGGGCGGGCGACCACCTGGGCGTGCACCAGGCGGCATTCCGGGAGGTGTACCGCCAGGGCGACCTTGTGGCGGAGCCGGACGCGCAGATGGCTGCTGATTGATGGGAGGTCGAGGTGTGCCCGTTGTGGGGCTTGGTCGACCACTTGAAATGACGCGTCCTTCGCCCGATGCAGCCGGACGTGGCGCTTCGGGTGCTACCGGAGTTTCAGTGGGCGCTGGCGCCTCAACGGGTGCTGGTGGTGTGTCGACAACTTCGACCGCTGGTGCAGCAGGTGTTTGCACCACTACTTCAGGAGTTGGTTCAACAACAACTGCGTCGTCTTTCTTTGCAGCGGCCTTCTTTGCAGCAGCTTTCTTCGCAGGTGCTTTCTTTGCTGGAGTGTCGTCGCCCTCTGCGCTTGGTGCGTCGGCAGGCTTAGCAGCAGCTTTCTTTGCTGGTGCCTTCTTAGCCGCTGCTTTCTTCGCAGGCTTTTCTTCTTCTGGCTGGACGTCACGCTTTAAGCCGTCGCGTTCTGCCTTACGGCGAACACGGTCGGCTTGAGCATCTTCCATTGTCGATGAGATTGCCTTGACGGGAACACCCATCGAGACAGACAAATCGAGAGCCTCTTTATTTGTGAGGCCCAACTCTTTTGCGAGTTCGGAAACGCGAATTTTCTTTGCTGCCAAGGGTTAGGCCTCCGTGGTATCGGACTCGTTGGATGGCGCGTCAGCCCATTCCTGCTGGGTAACAACAGAACCATCTGCTGCATGAAACTGCAACTCGCCGGTCTCGTCATTTTTACGCCATTCACCTTCGGCGTATTCGGCTCCACGTGGGGCACGCGGTTCAAAAATTCCTTGTGCTTCGTTAGCTGCCTGCGTTTCCGACTTGATGTCGATGCGAACACCAGTGAGGCGTGCAGCAAGACGTGCGTTCTGGCCTTCTTTGCCAATTGCCAACGACAACTGGAAGTCGGGAACGATGACGTCTGCCTGTGTGCCGTCTTCGCTGAGACGAACTTCGGTGACTTTTGCAGGTGACAGTGCTTTTGACACGAAGTCGTGCATGTCTTCGGAGTAGGACACAATGTCGATTTTTTCTCCGCGAAGTTCGTTCACAACCATGCGAACACGACCGCCACGTGCACCAACACATGCTCCAACGGGATCGACGTTGACGTCATTTGATGCAACAGCAATCTTGGTGCGGTGACCTGGTTCGCGAGCACATGACTTGATTTCAACGATGCCGTCAGCAATTTCGGGAACTTCAAGTTCAAACAAACGCTTAATAAGACCAGGGTGCGTACGACTGACCACAATTTGTGGACCTTTTGCTGTCTTGCGCACTTCCACGATGTATGCCTTAACACGATCACCTGTAACGGGGCGCTCGTAGGGAACCTGTTCCGCTTGTGGCAACAGCGCTTCTACTTTTCCAAGATCGAGCAATGCATAGCGGCCATCTGACTGCTGGATAATTCCGGTGACCAAGTCGCCTTCGCGGTTTGCGTATTCCTCGAACTTGCGGTCACGCTCTACCTCGCGGATGCGTTGGCTCATGACCTGCTTGAACGTTGCGGCAGCAATTCGGCCGAGTTCGTTCTTGCTTGGTGTGTCGTCACGCTCGTTTACCCAGTTGCCATCGTCGTCTACGTCGTACGCAGTGAACTTCATATCGAGGTTCTCTGGGTTGACTTCGACGATGACTTCGTCTGCTGCGCCTGGGCGCTTCTTGTATGCGGTTGCAAGTGCCTCTACAAGGACTTGCAACAATGAATCAACGCTGATGCCGTGGTGATCGGCAAGCATGCGCACTGCTTCGGACATATCGAGGTTGCTCATTGTGCGTTGGCCTCCTGTTGATGTGTGGACGTTTTTTTCTGAGATGCACGCTTGTCGCGGGCTTCTTTTGAATTCGGCTTCGGTTGGGTTTCCCAAACGAAAACGGTCTTTGCCTTGTCGACGAGCGACAATGGAACTTCAATGGTTTCTCCTGAATCGGAGAGACGAACTGATGCAGTGCTATCTGTTGCGCCGACCAAGAGTCCGGCAACACGGCGGCGTCCATCTAGTTCTGACGACAATCGAATGGTGACCTCTTTGCCCACTTCACGAGCAAAGTGGTGCGGAGTGCGAAGCGTGCGCTCGAGACCAGGGCTGGTGACTTCAAGGGTGAATCGACCAGGCACCGCATTTTCGTTGTGGTCGAGTTCGCGGCCAAGAAGGCGCGTCACCAACGAGATTTGGTCAATGTCGACACCGGCAGGACCGCCCGCAGGAGTGTCGATAGTGACACGAAGAATGCCGCCAGCGAACTCGAGGTCATACAACTCAAGGGAAAGATCGGAGAGGATGGGAGCCACCATGGATGTGACCATGTCGACGACATTGCTGGACATATGGCTCACCTCCCGCCAAAACTGGCTCTAACAGAACAAAAGGCACGGGGGACACCCGTGCCTCCGGTTCACCGAACTTCAAAGGACGGCTCCAATGATAGCCGTCAGAACTAAGGTTTCGCTCCGATGCTTCGTCTCTCCCATCTCTTCGTTCGCACCCTTCGTGATGACCCCTCCGATGCCGAGGTTCCATCCCACCGACTTCTCGTGCGTGCCGGATATATCCGCCGTGCCGCCCCAGGCGGGTACACCTGGCTGCCACTTGGGTGGCGAGTCCTGCGCAAGGTGGAAAACATTGTTCGCGAAGAAATGGACGCCATCGGGGCACAAGAAGTTCACTTCCCCGCCCTACTCCCACGCGATGTCTACGAGGCAACTGGGCGCTGGACAGAATACGGCGACAATCTCTTTCGTCTTGTCGACCGTAAGGGCGCGGACTATCTGCTTGGGCCCACGCACGAAGAGATGTTCACACTTCTGGTGAAAGACCTGTACTCCAGTTACAAAGACTTGCCCGTATCGCTGTACCAAATTCAAACGAAGTATCGCGATGAAGCGCGCCCCCGCGCCGGATTGTTGCGCGGACGCGAGTTCTTAATGAAAGACAGTTACTCGTTCGACATAGACGACGCTGGTCTCGCCAAGAGCTACACCGACCACCGCGATGCATACGAGCGAATCTTCACTCGGCTTGGTCTGCCCTACGTCATTGTGAAAGCAATGAGTGGCGCCATGGGTGGCTCTATGAGCGAAGAGTTCTTGGCACCTATTGAAGTTGGCGAAGACACATTCGTTCGTTGTACATCATGTGACTATGCAGCCAACACTGAAGCCGTCGCCACAGGTGCGCTTGCACCCGATACTTCGGAACACCCCGCCACATCAACGCTGTCTACGCCGAACTGTCCCACCATTGCATCGCTTGTTGAGTATCTGAATACCAATGCTCCACGTTCTGATCGCACGTGGAATGCATCAGACACACTAAAGAACGTGGTGCTCACTCTTCGTAACCCTGACGGAACCACATCGGCTCTTGTTGTTGGCGTACCCGGAGACCGCGAAGTGGACATTAAGCGCATTGAAGCCCAAGTGTCGCCGGCCGAAGTTGAGCCAATGGACGACGCAACGTTCGCAAAGAATCCTGGTCTTGTACGCGGATACATCGGACCACAGGTTCTTGGAGCAGACAGTGCAACAGGAATTCGCTACATGCTTGACCCATCTGTGGTTCCTGGTAGCGCGTGGGTCACTGGTGCAAACCAAAAAGACACGCACGTTCTCTACTTAGTGAATGGTCGCGACTTCACCGCAGATGGAACTATCGAAGCGGTTGAAGTTGCTGCGGGAGACCCATGCCCGAACTGCGGCAAGGCATTGGAAATTGCACGCGGAATAGAGATTGGCCACGTGTTTCAACTGGGCCGTAAGTACGCCGACAAACTTGGGCTTTCGGTACTCGACCAAAACGGGAAGCAAGTTGTTGTCACCATGGGTTCGTATGGAGTTGGCGTGTCACGCGCAGTGGCATCTATTGCTGAAGCATTCCACGACGACATTGGTCTGAAGTGGCCACGCGCAATTTCACCAGTCGATGTTCACATTGTTGTCACTGGCAAGAACGGTGATGACATCACGGTTGCAGGCGAGCAATTAGCGAAACATCTTGAAGCACAAGGACTCGATGTCATCCTGGACGATCGCAATGGCGTTTCGCCGGGAGTGAAGTTCAAAGATGCAGAACTCATGGGAATTCCCACCATTGTTGTCGTTGGAAAATCTCTGGCAGACGGCAACGTTGAAGTGCGCGATCGTCATGCCGGAACGAACGAGGCAATACCTGTTGCATCTGCAGTGCAACATGTTGTCTCATTGGTGCGGAGCTAGCGCATGACACCTCGGCGCATTGTTGGTGTCGAGAAGAACTACGACTGGGGCGACGAAATCACCATTCGTCATTCCATGGGCCTGCCATCCACCCGTGGAACCAAAGTTGCCGAAATGTGGTTTGGGACTCACCCAATGGGTCCGTCCGTGCTTGGTTCGGCCCTGGACGAACCTGTGGGCTCAGGCCAGATTCACGCAATCGCAAGAGCGCTCGGCGAAGCCGAACTTCTGTCATCGGTGACTGGACCGATGACAATGTTGGTAAAACTCCTTGCCTGCGCGCAACCATTGTCTTTACAAACTCACCCCACCAAAGAACAAGCTCGCGAAGGCTTCGCCAGAGAGGAAGCGTTTGGAATTCCGCGCGATGCACCACACCGCATGTACCGCGATGAATCCGACAAGCCAGAGATGATTGTTGCTCTCTCCCGATTTGAAGCTCTCTGCGGATTTGCCCCTGTTGATGATTCTGTTGAGTTTCTGAAGTCAATGGGCTGGACCGCCGAAGCCAACACGTTGTCGTCAGAAGGCATTGACGCATACTTGAGATGGTCATTTGATCAAGCCGACATTCCATCAATGTCACATTCTCCAGAGTGGCTTCGCCGTATCGCGCATCTCTACCCCACCGATCCTGCACTTCGAATAGCACCGTTGTTGAATCACGTTGTGCTTGAACCAGGCCAAGCATTGTCGCTACCGGCCGGCAACTTGCATGCCTACCTACACGGTTTTGGTTTAGAAGTAATGAACTCGTCAGACAACGTCATTCGTGCAGGGTTCACAAATAAACATTTAGACGTTAACGAACTGTTGCGAATTGTTGATACGTCTACTCTTGAGAATCCAGTAGTAGAAATGTCGACCGATGGCACATTCCCCTCGCCCTCAACCGATTTTTCTGTCAGTACCTTAAATATCGATGCGCATCGTGATTGTCATCGCATTGTGTATGGCATGAAGAGCTTCCCACGCGAGCAACAAAACCTAGCTCGCTTTCCTGAGTTCTACCTTGTACCCGCTGGCGAGAGCGGTGCTGGTTGGTTTGAAAACCTCATCGTGTGCACGCAGCACTAATCAGAGATTGTTTTTCTGATTTCCACAATCTTTGAACCAGCATCGTTTGCGTCGGTTCCTTTTTCATCGAGCAATTGAGAACGGTCGCGTGCTGCTTCTCGCTCGGCCAACTTTGTATCGGCGCGTGCAATAGCAGCGTCTGTGCCGTGTTCGTTGATGAACTCAGCCCACTCCACGAGCGCTTCCACCATTTCACGCTCTGGCACAACAGCCACATTTCGACCCTTGACAAATAAATGTCCGCGCTTGTTACCAGCCGCAATACCAAGGTCTGCCTCACGAGCTTCGCCGGGTCCGTTCACCACACAACCCATGACAGCGATTTGCAGTGGAAGTTTTTTGTCTTCAAATGCCTTCATTGCGCGATTGGCAACGTCGATGACATCGATTTCTGCGCGACCACAACTTGGGCACGCAATGAGGTCCACGTTTTTACGCTCGCGAAGTCCAAGAGCCTCTAGCAGTTGGCGACCAGCACGGGCTTCTTCAACGGGATCTGCGGTGAGGCTGTAGCGAATGGTGTCGCCAATTCCTTCTAGCAACAACGTTGAAATACCTGCGGTTGCCTTCACTAAACCAGCAGGTGGCGGACCGGCCTCGGTTACTCCAAGGTGAAGCGGATACTGCACCGCGTCTGCCAACAAGCGATATGCATCCACCATTAATGGAACATTGCTGGCCTTCACAGAAATCTTGATGAGATCAAAATCGACTTCGTGGAAGTACGCGATTTCTTGCAGCGCAGATTCCACCATTGCAGCCGCTGTAAGGCCACCATATTTTTCGTACAGCGATGGATCGAGCGAACCGCCGTTCACACCGATTCGAATTGGCAAACCACGATCACGCGCTTCAGATGCAACAGCTTTGATGTGCTCGGGCTTACGAATGTTTCCGGGGTTCAAACGCAATCCGTGCACACCAGCTTCCATAGCGGCCAACGCCATCTTGTACTGGTGGTGAATGTCGGCGATGATGGGAATTGGCGAGCGCGGAACAATTTGCGCAAGACCTTCCGCGGCTTCCTGTTCGTTACAGGTGCAGCGCACAATGTCGCATCCGGCTGCTGCAAGTGCATAGATCTGCTGAAGAGTGCCCTCGACATCTGCAGTCTTTGTGGTTGTCATGGATTGAACAGTGATGGGTGACCCACCACCGACAGGAACCTTGCCCACCGAGATTTGCTGAGTATGTCGACGTTCGTACATTGGTTATCAGTGTGTCAGTTTTTTGGCCAGTTCACCCGAGTGGCTGTGTGATGTCCAACCACAAGCCGGTAATAAGGAGAAGCCCCAGCAAACCCACCACCACAGTGGCAACTGGAACCATCTTGTTGATGTCGGCGTGGTATTTCGTACCTTTACGGGAACGGATGCGTTCGTAGGTGGCAATGGCTGCATGTCCGCCATCGAAGGGAAGCAACGGGAACATGTTGAAGATGCCCACAAACACGTTCACGCTGGCCAATAGCAACAGGATTCCCTTCAGGCCATCGGATTCGCCAATTGAGCCACCTACTTGACTGACACCCACAACTGTGGTGGGTCGAGTTTCTAGCGACTCATCTTCGCCTGTGAGATGACGAATGGAATTCATTGGATTCATTGCAGTCACGACTCCGCGCACGGAACCCACCACGGTGTCGCCAATATCTGTTACCGCCCTACCGGCAGCAACGACGGGATTCAATTGTTTCCATCCCCAGTCGTCGGCCCACACGCCAAGATATGCGCGGTTGGCATCTGTCGGATGTTGACCCAACGTTATGCGGGCAGTATCTATTGGTTGTTCGCCGCGCTGATAGGTGACAACGACGTTGTCGCCCGGATTATGCGAAGTAATGGCAGCAACAACGCTGTCGTAGTTCGTTAATTTCTGTCCGTCGATAGCGAGAATTTTGTCGTCAATTCGCAAACCTGCTGCAGCAGCGGGACCGGCTTCGGTATCTAAGCCACGAATGGCTGCAGTACCCGTGGATTGTTCTCGTCCCGCAGTTGCGTAGACGCCAAAGAAGAGAACAAACGCAATGATCATGTGCATGAGCGAACCAGCAGTGATAACCAGCATTCGCTTGGGATATGACTGAGCACGGTACGCACGTGGTTCATCTGCTGGTTCAACTTCGTCGATGTTGTTCATTCCGATGATGCGTACAAATGCACCTAACGGAAGCGCACGTACTCCGTATTCCACTTCACCTTTTGTGCGGCTCCAGACACGGGGACCAAACCCCATGAAGAACTGCGTTGCCTTCATGCCAGTCCAGCGCGCAGTAGAGAAATGGCCAACCTCATGAAGGAAGACCGACACAAGTAGCCCAACAACAAAGACGAAAGTCCATATGTTGGAAAAAGCCAGCCACACAAGAAGACCGACCATGACAAGACCAGTGAACGCACCAGATCGTGTGGCCTGTGGATCTTCTGTTTCTTCAACAGCTCCACCAGCAGCCATTTCTGCTCGGAAGCGATGGTAGAAATTGCTCATCGTGAAAGTTCCTCCTGGGCGAGTGCTCGCCCCTCGGCGTCGGCGGCTAATACATCGTCAACTGACGTTGGCGTAGTAGCGATAAATCTGTTCAACACATTCTCTAGATGTTGGGCAATTGCAGACCACTTCATGCGACCATCCAGAAACGCATCAACGATGACTTCATTAGCGGCAGACAATGCAGCGGGCGCAGTTCCGCCCAAACGACCAGCGGCATAGGCAAGGTCGAGGCAGCGGAATGTGTTGCGGTCTGGTGCTTCAAAGTCAAGTCGAGACAACGTGTTCCAGTCGATGCGACCAAATGGAGTAGAGATGCGTTGGGGGTAACCAAGTGCGTATCCGATAGGCAGGCGCATGTCGGGCATTGAGAGTTGCGCAATGGTGGAGCCGTCGGTGAATTCCACCATTGAGTGCACAACCGACTGTGGGTGCACCACAACATCGATGTTGTCGTACGAAGTTCCGTACAGTTCGTGTGCCTCGATAACTTCAAGACCTTTATTCATGAGTGTTGACGAGTCAATGGTGATCTTCGGACCCATTTTCCATGTGGGGTGATTCAACGCTTCGTCGACAGTGACTGACTGCAACGACTCTGCCGAGCGACCACGAAAGGGTCCGCCACTTGCAGTAAGAACAAGACGCGCCACTTCGGCACCCGCATCAAATGATGAGCGTAAACACTGATGCAATGCACAGTGTTCACTATCGACGGGGACAAGTTGTGCACCTGGAGTTGAACGCAACGGCTGCACCAACGGACCTGCTGCAATGAGGCTTTCTTTATTGGCTAAACCAAGTGTTTTGCCACTACGAAGTGTTTCGAGAGTGACCGATAAACCTGCGAACCCGACAACGCCATTGATGACAACATCGGCCACGTCTACGACGTCGGACAATGTTCCGGTCACGGTGACGCCAGGTAATGCCTGCGCAACCTGCACACGGCATTCGTCGTTAGCAACAACAACCAACTCTGGACGAAGTTGACGTGCTTGTTGAATAACAATGTCGGCTGACGAACCCACCGCGAGAGCAGAGACCACATACTTGTCTGGCTCAGCCAAGACCACGTCGATTGTTTGCACGCCAATAGATCCTGAAGATCCGGCGATAGCAACGCGCTTCTGAGTCACGGCGTCAGTCTGTCAGAGTTATGTGTCAATAGGGCGTCGCAACGCCTGTGACCTAGACCCAGGGCTGAAGAACCAGCATGAGATAGTACGTAGCTGGAAGTGCAAACAAGAAACCATCGAAGCGATCGAGTACTCCACCATGGCCAGCCACGATGGTGCCGAAATCTTTAACATCGAGGTTGCGCTTAAACATTGATTCCACCAAGTCGCCAAGCGGTGCCATGAACGCCACTACAAGACCAAGTGCAATCCACTCGCCCATCGTGTTCCATGTGCCGTTCTGCGAACCAAACACGATGAGAGCAATGATGCTGGCGAGTCCGCCACCAATTGCGCCTTCCACTGTCTTATTTGGGCTCACCCACTCGCGCAATGGAGTGCGGCCAACTGATGCACCAACAAACAGTGCGCCAATGTCGTTTGCGATGACGGCAACAACCACCATGAACAACGTGTCTGTTCCTACGTGTGCCCCAACTCCGTTCACGGAGTATCGAAGCATGAGGGCAGCAAATGACCCCATAAGACCAATCCAGATCATTGCCATTGTTGTGATGGCTACGTTTGGCATGGGACCACTTTGAATACTGGATGCTCCGAGGAAACCAATGGAGATTGCGAGGAATCCAAACGCAAACACCAGCGGCAATGCTTCGTCGCCAATCCAATAGGCAGCAAGTGGCGCCGCGACACATGTAATGAGACCAGCAAACGTGGCGGGTCGGTATCCCTTTTCTGTGACCTTGCTGAAGAACTCAACTGCGGCAAGTCCGACGACTGCAAGAACGATGATCATGACAGCAGCAGGGCGCCACATGATTGCACCAATAAACACTGCAAGAAGGATGAGCGCGGTGGTAACAGCTGTTGGCATGTCGCGGCCAATGCCACCTGTGCGTGGTCCGCGTGGTCCTACGCGGCGAACTGGTTGTGGTCGACCTGCACGAGGAACTCCACCCGTGATGTCACGTGATGGATCGCGGTCATAACCACCGGTGATGTCACGTTGTGGACGTGATCGATCACCTGTTGGGTCGGTTCCGATAGTGAGACGTTCGGGGCGACGTGATGGTTCGCTCGGCTCGGAGAACGCACCCCACACATCGTCTTCATCGTCGAGAACAGGAATCTCTCCCGTTGCAGGTTCGGTCCAATGCGGAAGATTGCCCGTGTCGCCGCCACCAAAGCTGAGCGCTGGCTCTGCTGTTGGGTCGTCGGCAAACTGAACCGTTCCGAAGTCGGAACCAAAGTCCGTACCGTACGAGTCGTCGTTGGTGTCGTCCTTACGGCGCCAAATGTCGTCACTCATGTTTCTCCCCTTTCGGGTGTCCTGGTACAACCGTAGTTGCCCAGTTTCCTATACCTCGAGCAGCTCTTGTTCCTTACGGGCAAAAGCTTTATCGATCTGTTCAATGTGGTCCTGGGTGAACTTGTCGAGTTCTTTCTCGGCCCGTTCAAGGTCGTCTTTTGAAAACTCAGAGTTCTTCTCTGCGGTTTCCAATTGCTTGCGAGCATCGCGGCGGATGTTTCGCACGGCAACCCGACCGTCTTCAGACATGTTCTTGACCACTTTTACGTATTCCTTACGACGCTCTTCTGTGAGCACCGGAAAGGACAAACGAATGACTACACCATCGTTTGACGGCTGAAGACCGAGGTCGCTCTCGCGAATGGACTTCTCAATGGCAGCCATGGCTCCGCGATCGTGTGGTTTCACCACCAATGTGCGTGCTTCGGGAACTTGGAAACCGGCCAGCTGCTGAAGGGGAACAGTTGACCCGTAGTACTCGACGGGAAGTTTTTCCACGAGGGCCGGATTGGCTCGGCCTGTTCGCACCGATGAGAACTGCGCCTGGACGTGGGCAACCGCCCGCTCCATCTTGTCGACGGCCTCAAGAAGGGTGTCTTCGATCACCCGACCAGCGTACCTACTGGCTCACCCCTGAGAATGGACTTCACATTGCCCCGCGCCAACAAATCGAACACCACAATGGGCAATTTTTTGTCCATACAGAAGGTAATTGCAGTTGCATCCATGACCTTTAAGCCTTTGGTAATTACATCCATATGGCTGATTTGGTCGTAACGCGTGGCGTTCTTGTCTAACTTCGGGTCGGCGGTGTACACACCATCGACTCCGGAGTGCGTGCCTTTCAAGATGGCCTGGGCCTCAATTTCGGCGGCGCGCAATGCTGCAGCGGTATCGGTGGTGAAAAACGGGTTTCCGGTTCCACCAGCAAGGATGACCACGCGACCTTTTTCCATATGGCGCTCGGCACGGCGACGAATGTACGGCTCGGCAACTTTTGGCATTTCAATTGCCGACATCACACGTGAATGCTGACCAACTCGTTCGAGTGCATCTTGCAACGCCAATCCGTTCATGACGGTGGCAAGCATTCCCATGAAGTCTGCTTGCGCTTGGTCCATACCTTGGCCAGCACCTTTAAGACCTCGCCAGAAGTTGCCACCACCAACAACTATTGCAATGTCGGTTCCAAGTTCTTCACGCGCTTCACGAACTTCCGTTGCGACTTGCGTCAGAACATTGTTATCAAGACCAAAACCACTGGGTTCTGCAAGTGCCTCACCCGAAAGTTTCAGCACTACTCGCGACCAGCGGGGTCTTGTTGACATATCAGCCGATTTCTACCTGTGCGAAACGAATAATATTCGCGTCACCAATAAGTTGCTTGATAGAGACTTTGTCGTCTTTTGCATAGGGCTGCTCGAGAAGACACACGTCTTTGAAGAAACCGCCAATTCGACCATCGACGATTTTTGCAACTGCCTGCTCTGGCTTGCCTTCGTTACGAGTGATGGTCTCGAGAGTTTCGCGTTCTTTAGCAACAACATCGGCAGGTACGTCATCTTGTGTGAGGTACTTCGGACGTGCAAAGGCAATGTGAACAGCAATGTCATGTGCAAGCTCGACAGATGCTCCGCTCATTTCAACAATGACACCGTTGACGCCACGACCACCCTGAATGTGTGCGTATGAATCGATGATGTTGCCAGCAGCAGCTTCGAAACGAATAGTTTCGCCAACTTCAATCTTCTCTTTGAGAAGAATCTTGAGGTCGTCAATTTGAGTTGTGCGATCGGCAAGACCAGCTTCGCCCTTTTCAAGGACTGCTGCGGCAAGCGCGTCGGCTTCAGCCTTGAAACTGTCGGATGATGCAACAAAGTCTGTTTCACACTTCAACTTCACAATGGATGCCCGTGCACCATCAACAATGATGGAGACGACTCCTTGTGCGTTGTCGCGATCGTCGCGCTTTGCACTTGCTGCAAGACCCTTTTCACGCAACCACTGCTTGGCTGCTTCGATGTCGCCGCCACTTTCTTCGAGTGCTTTTTTGCAATCCATCATTCCGGCACCAGTTGACTGGCGCAGGCTGGATACATCCTTTGCTGTGTATGACATACGACTTACTCCGCTGCGGGGGCTTCGGTGGACTTCTGTGCAGCAAGACGAGCTTCACGCTCGGCCTGAGCGGCAGCTGCCTGCGCGCGTGCTGTTGCTTGCTGTTCAGCAAATGCTGCTTCTTCTTCTGGTGTGCGAACTGCGGGAGCTGCAGCGGCTGCTGCACCTGCTGGGTTGCGCTTTTGGTTGATGAAGCGACCTTCAATGACGGCCTCGGCAATGACGCGAGTGAGCAAGTCGTTTGCACGAATTGCGTCGTCGTTTCCGGGGATTGGAAACTGAATGAGGTCGGGGTCAACATTTGAGTCAACTACTGCGATGACAGGAATCTTCAGCTTGTTGGCTTCAGTGACTGCAATGTGCTCTTTCATTGTGTCGAGCACGAAGATTGCATCGGGACGACGACTGAGGTGTGCCATACCCGACAAGTTCTTTTGAAGCTTTTCAAGTTCGCGAGTAAGAAGAAGTGCTTCCTTCTTTGGCATGGCGTCGAATTCGCCCGATGCCTTCATGCGCTCGTATTCCTGCATTTTGCCAACGCGCTTTGAAATTGTTTCGAAGTTGGTGAGCATTCCGCCGAGCCAACGCTCGTTTACGTAGTGCATGCCACACTTCTCTGCGTAGCTACGAATGGGGTCTTGTGCCTGCTTCTTTGTGCCGACGAACAAGATGGTGCCGCCATTAGCGACAAGGTCACGCACGAATGCGTAAGCAACTTCCACGCGCTCGATTGTTTGATCGAGGTTGATGATGTGGATTCCGTTGCGCTCTCCGAAGATGAACTGCTTCATCTTTGGGTTCCAACGACGGGTCTGGTGTCCGAAGTGAACTCCAGCCTCGAGCATTTGTCGCATAGAGACGACAGCCATGATTTTTCTCCTTCTGCGGTTGTCCACACACCGGACCGACGCCGAAGCGACCGCAGGTGGCCGGTGTGCATGATGTGTTGTGTCCGATCGAAGCGAAGTGCTTCGAAGGGCCTCGGAAACTCTATCGGGAGAAGGGTTCTGGCCCCACAGTTCTGGCCCCACAATTGCCGCCGCCACTCCCCCTGGACCTACCAAACGAGGCCGACCAAGCCCCAGAGCCCGAAGAGGCTCCACATGGGTCTGCCCAACGCGAACGCTGATGTAGGTGGATTCTCCTGCCAGACCTACCGGTTCCCCCGCCACCAGCCCATGACCACTCTGAGTGCCTGGAAGCAATGCCGCTAGGTCTCCGTAGGTGACGCGCACCGTCGGAGCCACCCGTTGCACCACATACAACCTGTCCCCCACCTGGCCTGCGAACTCAATGTTCCCCGACGTCGTCGCCACCACTGTTCGCCCCGCTTCGGTCTGAAGAGTCACCCCGCGATGCCCCGAACATCTCTCGCAGGCCGGAGCCTCGAACGACCGAATGACGGCACCAGGAATTGGAACAATGCACGCCAGACCAACTGCTGCCACAGAAGAAAATCTCATGCTGCGATGTGTGCGCAGCCACGCAAGCGACGGTTATGCCATTCCGGCGGCTGCGAGACGTGAACGCAACTGCAACACAGCTTTGGTGTGAATTTGCGACACGCGACTTTCGGTAACGCCTAACGCATCGCCAATTTCGGACAACGTTAAACCATCTTCGTAATACAAAATGAGAATTGCTTGCTCTCGTTCTGGAAGTCGCGAAATCTCTGTGCGCATTGCATCACGTAGTTCGCCCTCTTCCATGGCCCGACCTGGTTGCAGGTGTGCATCTGCTTCGGCCGGTGCGTTATCCATAGCAACATGATCAAGCGGACCAACGGCACCTGCAGCAATGTCGGTCAACCATTTCTCTAGTTCTTCAACCGAGATCTGCAACTCGGATGCAATTTCCTCGTCCGTTGGTGTGCGACCAAGTTCGTGTTCTAACTGAGCGATGGCGTCTTGAACAGAACGAGAACGTGAACGCACCGAGCGCGGAACCCAGTCGAGTGCTCGCAGTCCATCCAAAATTGCACCACGAATACGCGGCACTGCATAGGTCTCAAACTTGAAACCCTGTGATGGATCGAATTTGTCGATCGCGTTCATGAGGCCGAAGACACCAGCACTGACTAAATCACCCGTGTCGACAGTTTTCGGTAATCCCGCAGCGAGACGACCCGCAACGAACTTCACCAATGATGCGTAGTGCACCACAAGCCACTCACGCGCAGTGACTTCTTGCGATGCATGCCAGGCATCCCAAGCAGAGTCGATTGTGTATCGAATGGGTCGTGCGTTCATGCGCGCGGATGTGTTTCTGTATATGCAAGGCGCAAGCGTTCTTTGCTGACGTGTGTGTAACGCTGAGTTGTTGCAGCGTCGCTGTGGCCAAGAAGTTCCTGAATGGACCGAGTGTCGGCGCCATTGTCCATGAGGTGCGTTGCAAATGAATGCCGCAACGCGTGTGGATGCGTACCACCGGCAATTCCCACGCGTTCACACGCCTCGTCTAAAAGACGCGCAACATCGCGACGACCCACCGCCTTGCCGCGCGCGCTGAGAAACAAGGCGTTTCCGGACCCTTCATCAGCAACTTCGTGTCGAAGCTGTAACCACTGATGAATTGCATGAGTGGCGGGAACACTCAGCGGAACAATTCGTTCTTTTGACCCCTTACCTATGACGCGCAACGTGGAGCCATCTGACGAGATGCTCTGCAAGTGCAGCGAACACACTTCGGAGACGCGAAGCCCACTTCCGTAGAGAATTTCCAAGACTGCGTGGTCTCGTGCACGCCGCCATTCGGGGGCGGTGGGATCTTCGCTTGTTACTAGGGCGAATACCGTGGCCTCATCGAGCGGACGAGGAAGACGGCCTTTTGTTTTCGGCGTGTGCACTGCTTCGGTGGGATCAGTACTGCACACTCCTTTGCGGATTGCCCACAGGAAATACCGTCGCAACGCAGCAATGCGGCGGGCTACCGTGCGTGACGTTGCTCCGCATTCATGTAGATGTGCCAAATACGCACGTACATGGTCTTTCGATATGTCTTGGGGCGCCGCAGAACTTTCAGAGTCCAACAACCATTCTGCAAAGAGTTCTATATCGCGCCGATACGCAGCTCGAGTATTTGCTGCTGACGCCGTCAGCGATTGCTCGAACAGGGCTGGCTGCCACTTCGACAAACGGCTGTTGCGAAGTGAACATTCGCCTTTCAACGTTGTTGCACTTGGCGCGGCACATGCCGAACACGATGCACTGTGAGACGCAGTAACTCCTTTGACAGGCGACACCATTGCAGTTTCGCCACGCGCTGGCTTGTGGGTGCGAACAAACCATGAAAAGTATGACGCCACAGTGGATAGTCGCTGTTCAACGGTTTCCACCGAATACTCGCGTTGTTCAAGACTACGCACATAGCTTTCCACCATGTCGCGAGACACGTCCGGTGCACGCGATGCCCCCAGCGCCATGAAATCGAGAAGCGCACGCGAAAGGTCGGAGCGACGAGTTTCACGGAGAACATCTCCGCAACTCAGTGAGCGAATGTGTTTGTCGAGCTCGAAGACAGAAATATCGGCGCGCTTGTCACGTGTTGTGGCTCCACCGCTCATGCCACCACGGTAGTTCTAAAGAACTACCGAGTGAGTGCCTCCCACCAGCCGTCGCTGTGCGCCACCCACCCCATAGCTTCGAGAGTGCCCAAAACAACTGCAACGTCAACAATGGGCACGCCAGACAAAAGAGCAATCTCATCCAACGTGAGCGGCCGATTCTCCATGAGGTCGAGAATGCGCAGTTCCCGCGCACTTGGCGGCAGTCGCCCAATTTGGCTGCCACCAACACGGCGCGTATCCAAACCAAGCATGACCAACACATCGTCAACGCATGTAACGGGTGCACATCCGTCGCGCAACAGGTCGTTTGTTCCTTCACTGGGTTTGACGTGAGGTGAACCAGGAACAGCCATCACTGTGATGTCGCGTTTCATCGCTTCACGCACAGTTGTCATTGACCCACCAGTGGAACGTGATTCAACAACGACGAGTACTTCGCTTAACGCCGCCAAAATTCTGTTGCGCAGGGGGAACTTATACGGCTCTGGTGTGGACCCTGGTGGAGATTCGCTCAGCACAACACCACGTTCTGCAACGTTGTGCCACATGTTCGAATGTTCTGGCGGATACACCACATCGGGTCCACCTGCCACCACCGCGATGGGTGGAGCACCACCTTCTGATCTCACAGAACCCACGTGCGCTTCTACATCTATGCCTCGCGCCAAACCAGAGACCACACTCACATGTTCGTTGCTGAGTTGTTCTCCCAACGTTCGCGCAAAATGTCGACCTGATTGTGTAGCAAGACGTGTTCCAATAATTCCCACGCGACGATGTGCGAAATGTTGAAGTGATCCAAGTGCGAACAACACGGCAGGCGCATGGGGATCTGACACCAGCGGTTGCGGATACGCGGTGTCTCCCCGAACACTCACCCAAATGTTCTTTGTGCGACAGACATCTTCCATGTGTCCTACAGCGTCACGCCGAGTTGATCGCCATGCAGACAAGACATCGTCACTAATTCCGGGCACAGAAACCGAAGAGTTCATAATGCGTTCCCACATTTCGTCTGGCACACCAAGCGAGAGAACACGGCGAAGGCGACCATGGGTCTGCAGTGGCAGTGCAGCCAATGCAGCGGCATATGCCCACATGGGACTCTCTGCCATTAGTGATGAACCACACCCGTTTCGAGACGAGCGCGCAAATGCAATGCCACGCTGACCCATTGATGAGAAATAACACCTGTTTCTCCGTTGAGGTCGGCCAACGTTCTGGCCACACGTCGCACACGGTGATACCCACGTCCGGTCAATGTTCCATTGTCTAATTGATGACGCAAAAACATCAACGCGTCGTCATCTAGTGGTGCGACGTCGTCCAACATGTCTCCGGTGATGGCTGAATTCACACATCCTTGACGAGCATGTGAAATATCGTGCACCGTCGCCACTCGTTCGGCTACCACTTCGCTGCACTCCCCTTTTTCATCTCCGGTGAGTTCATGTGTTGATGGCCGGCTGAGATGCACGCGCAAATCGAAACGGTCGAGCAATGGTCCGCTAAATCTGCGCAAGTACCGTTGACGCGCAACAGGTGCACATTCGCAATTTGCACGAACGGCAACACCGCACGGACACGGGTTTGTTGCCGCTATTAATAAACAATTAGCCGGCATCTCTACTCGCGAGTGAGCCCGCGCAATGTGAACGGTTCGTTCTTCAAGTGGTTGACGCAAGGCATCAAGAACACTTGGAGCAAACTCACCCATTTCGTCGAGGAACAACACCCCGTGCGATGCCAAAGTGATTTCACCCGGCCGAACATGTGCAGAACCCCCACCCACCATGCCCACCATTGAGATGCTGTGATGCGGAGCACGGTATGGCGGTGATGTGGCTAGTTCCGTCTGCACTGTCATTCCAGCGGCACTTCGAATCATGGCGACCTGAAAAGCTTCATCGTGAGTCAGTCGGGGTAGTAAACCAGGCAGACGCTTGGCCAACATGGACTTGCCAGCACCTGGCGGGCCAATCATCAGCATGTGGTGAAGACCCGCCGCCGATACCTCTAACGCCAAGCGTGCGAGTGGCTGACCTCGCACATCGGACAAATTTGGAACATCATCAACGACAACTCGTGGAATTTCAACATCTACGTTTGGCCACGGAGCATCTGCACACAGCGCAGCAACAAGTTCTGACAACGAACTCACTGCGCGCACACGCAAGGGTCGTGCAAGCAGTGCTTCGTTCACTGCAGTTGCAGCCACCACTACATCGTGATCGGCAACGGCGGCTACTAATGGCGCGATTCCTGGAGTAGTACGCAATGACCCATCGAGACCTAATTCAGCAATAAACGCGACGTTGTGTGCAGCCTCGGCTGGAATAACGCCCGTTGCCACCAACAAGCCAACCGCAATGGCGACATCAAGACCGGCCCCGCCGCGCCGTTCTCCCGCGCCAGCCAAGTTGATGGTGATACGCCGGTTCGGCCATTCGAGACCACTCGACAACATGGCAGCACGCACTCGATCGCGAGATTCGCGACATCCTTCGTCGGGCAGACCCACCACAGTGAATGCTGGTATGCCGGGCCCAACATGAGATTCCACAACAATGCGTGACCCAGATGTACCAGTAAGCGTTGCCGATGTAATGGCTGCGAACATGTGCAGTCTCCCTTGGGCTCAGTTCTGAAAGAATTAAGGGAATGTGTACGAAGAGAGCCGCTGCAATGACATCTGTTCTCTTCGTTGTTCTTGTGCTGGCATCCTGCGGCGGTTCCGAGCGAACAGGGTCGGCATTCTGTGCTCAGTTAGGGAAAGAGATTCCCGCCATTGCCCAGCAACCCACCACAGTGGATGAGATAAGTGCAATGGTTGACCGCTACGAACGGCTACTCACTAAGGCGCCATTGTCAATTGAAAAAGACTTTGCCGTGTTAACCGACCTGTTGCGAACCGCCGAAGATGTTGACCCATCTCAGCCAGACGAAGTACAAAAACTTGCCGACGCAACGTATGCCGCAAATCAATCGTCGCTTGCAGTTCGTGATTGGGTCAAAAGCACATGCGCAGTTGATATCACTACTGGCGTGAATATTGAGCCGCCGCGTCTCCCCACAACAACTGTGGCGACCACCACCGTGGCTCCGTAGTTGTGACTAGCGAATTTCTCCGCGACGCACGATGACCTTGTCTACCAAGCCGTAGTCCTTAGCTTCTTCGGCGGTGAACCAACGGTCGCGTTCGCTGTCGGCTTGAATTTCTTCAAGCGCACGACCTGAGTGATGCGAGATGAGTTCGGCCATGCGGCGCTTGGTGAAACGAAGTTGCTCGGCCTGAATTGCGATGTCTGCAGCTTGACCGCGAAGACCCGCAAGAGGCTGGTGCATCATGATGCGAGCATTGGGAAGGGTGTAACGCTTTCCGGCGGCACCAGCGGTGAGAAGGAACTGACCCATGGACGCCGCAAGACCCATGCACACGGTTGCAACGTCACAACTGACGAACTGCATGGTGTCGTAGATAGCCATTCCTGCGGTGACTGACCCACCAGGACTGTTGATGTACAGCCAAATGTCTGCGTTTGGATCTTCGCCTTCAAGGTACAAAAGCTGAGCGCACAAACTATTTGCGATGTCGTCGTTGACGTCGGTGCCCAACATGATGACGCGATTCTTGAGGAGTCGAGTGAAAATGTCTGCACGCGGGTCGCCCGCGGAATCGAATGCAACGGGGGAAACAGGAAGACCAGAGGTGCTCATATCTTCTGAAGGCTACCTGCTGGGGCAGACTGTACCCGTGCCAGTTCCTGATGACTTCTCCCCTAATGCCGACGACCTACTCGTCAACAATGCGGAATTCGTCCGTACCTTTCCCGATGCTGGACTGGCCCTCACCCCCCAACGACACCTTGCAATCGTTGCGTGTATGGACAGCCGAATGGACATCTTCCAAATGTTGGGGCTTGCTCATGGTGACGCACACATCATTCGAAACGCTGGTGGAGTTGTCACCGACGATGTCGTGCGATCGCTCGTTGTTTCGCAGCGATTAATGAAAACGCAAGAGATTGTTCTTATTCACCACACCAACTGCGGTTTGCAGTCCGTCACAGAAGACGGCTTTAAACGTGAAATTGAAAAAGACTGCGGAATCAAACCGTGGTGGGCAATTGAAACCTTCAATGACCCCTACGAAGATGTTCGTCAATCAATGGCGAGGCTGGCTCATAGCCCATTTATTGTCTACAAAGATCACATCCGTGGATTTGTTTACGACGTCGAAACGGGTGCACTTGTTGAAGTCAACGCCAATTAGCGCTGAATTCCACTGAAGACCACTACGACGCGTTCATCGTCGTCGATGTTCTCACGAATCTCTAGTAACCCAGCCAGGCCAGCGCTACCCGTGGGGCTCACGTGAATGCCAGTAAGTTCGTTTGCCATGCGATGCGATGCGACAACAGACATCTCCGCCGCCACGACAGGTGAACCACCCGTGTCGGCCATGCCGTCAAGAACGCCAATCCAGTCGTAGGTCTCATCATCGAGAATTCCATCAGCGAGCGAATGTGGTTCGGATTCCCATGGCCACATACAAGAACTCCAACGTGGCCCGGCGTTGCGCGCACCACCGCTTGCGAGTGCAAGATCCCACGCACGCGAAAGAGGTGCGCAACCTTCGGTTTGTACAGCGTGAAGTTTCGGGTGAACGCCAACCGATTTCATACTGCTTGCCACACACGATGCAAATGCTCCGCCGCCAACTTGAATGAAGATGCGGTCAACCTGGTTGTCCATTTGCTCCATGATTTCCCAACCAATCGTGCGACCACCATCAAGACACCACGCGTTTTCAGTTCCCTGAACGCCGAAAGGAATTGCACCCGACTTCACAACTTCGCGGAAGCGATACACACACGGATCCCCCGCGGGGTCGGTGTCTACACGAGGACACACGCGAATATCTGCATTCAGAGACTGAAGAGTGGACACCACTTCGTGCGCTGCCGCTACGGGGACATGCACAGCGATTGGCCATGACACCGCCGCGGCAATTGTTGACGCTGCTATGGCAGCGTTTCCGCACGACGCGATAGCCAAGGGTGGTCTCTGCGCCGGAGACGACCATGGTGCAACGCCCGCTTCCTCTGCCATCAGCAGGTGAATCATTTCTGTCATGAGATGACGTGCCTTGTGTGAGCCAGCAACGTTACGGGTCTCATCTTTTACCCAGATTCCGCCATTGGCAGAGAAGCGAAGAGAGTCGGACAATTCGTCGGCTCGTTGTAAGGGAGTTCGGTGAAACCCCACGCCGCCCACTCCTGCTATCGCGGTGTTTAAGTCGGTGGTGATTCGAATTCGTGCGTCTTCAGTGAGCCCGATGCTCTCGCCAAATGCATCAACGGCAAGCCAGTGCCGATACGCCAAGAACGGATTTTCATCTGCGCCTGGACGAAACGGGCGAACATCGGAAACAAATCGCAACACATGATGTCTGTCTTTCGTCGATGCATTCGGACAACGCCATGACAGCGGTGTTGAAATGCTGATGCGAGCGCCACACACAGAACACTCAAGTCCTGTGACAACGCTTGACATTGTGAACTACTTCGACACTTTTGCAACACGTGCGTTGAACTCGTTGATGAGTTCATCCCACACAGGTGCATAGGCACGAACGGAGCGCCAGAACGATTGAGAACGACGGGCCTCGAACACTTCTAGTGGAGTGCCCTGCTGTTCTACCCAGGTGTAGTAACCCAAGTTGAATATTCGGTTGCGGTCTTGTTCGGTGCAGTCGATCATTGCGTCTGTTCCCACTGAACCAAGGTGTTCACTGAAAACTTCAGCGGCATCAATTGCAGTGAAGTCATTGTTGAAACGAGATGCCAGTGTCTTGACGCGCTCACTTGGGTACAGCGCACTGCCATCAGTGGCGACAGTGACAATGGCATCGTTCGCGCCAAACCCGAGGAGTTTTGCGGTTTTAATTGCTGCCAACACGTTGCAGATTGATGAGAATCCGAAGTGAGTGAGAGCGTCCAGCAACTCTGGGCTAGCTCCGTGACGAGTTGCTAAGTACTTCTGACCCTCTGGGGTGTTGAACAGCACGTCTAATTCGTCTGTTGCCTTATCGGAGATGCCGACAACTACATCTGTATTCATCACGTTATGGATAAGTGGGATGTGCTTGTCTCCAATTCCCTGAATGTTGTGTTCACCAAAGCCGTTCTCCAACATTGTGGGACATTCAAGTGCCTCTACTGCGACAATCTTGGTTCCGTAGATGTCCTTCAACCGATCTCCAGCCGAAATGGTGCCGGCCGAACCGGTTGCAGAAGTAAACGCAGCCAAACGCAGGTCTGAATATCCGTTCGCCTTCACATGTTCAAAAGCATGGGCCAAAGCACGACCAGTGACTTCGTAATGTCCAACGGGATTACCGAATTCACAGAACTGGTTCAGAATGAAATTGCCGGGGTCCTTTGCCATTTCATTACATGCGTCGTAAATCTCTTTGACGTTGCTTTCAGTACCTGGTGTACGGACAATGTCTGACGGATCGGCAACCCACTTATCTAGCCAATCAAAACGTTCTTTTGACATGCCTGCGGGAAGAACGGCCACGCCACGTGAACTCATGAGACGACTAATGGCAATTCCGCCGCGTGCATAGTTGCCAGTAGACGGCCATACGGCGCGATGACGAGTGGGGTCGAACTGCCCGGTAATGACACGCGGTGCGAAACATGAATACGCAGCAAGAACTTTGTGCGCCGTGATCATGGGAAAGCGGTCACCAAAGACAACGATGATTGGCGAATCGATGCCAGTAATTGATGATGGGAGCACCACATGGTTAGGAACATCGACACGATCGCCATTCAGGTCGTTGTACCAATGCACACGGAACAAGTTGCGCGGGTCGGCTGCGTTCTTGTCGACGCCCTTCGTAATGTCGGCAGGGATACGGTGTGGCTCGGCAAGCTCCATGAACGTGGGAAGCACAATCTTCTGCTCTGCGAATCGGCGAACGCTGTTTTCCAACGAGGCCTCGTCGATGACATGGTCGGCTAGGCCGAGCTGTTCCTGAAGAACGGTGGCGTCAAGGGTTGAATCGAGGGCTGTAGATGCAGTCACCTCTCTAGTTTGCCACCGAAGACGCCATCACCGTGCCTACGCAGGTACCCTCACAGGGTCGCCGGTGTAGCCCAATTGGCAGAGGCAGCAGGTTTAGGTCCTGCGTGTTGGGGGTTCGAGTCCCTTCACCGGCACAGTGCATATATACGACTTACCCACACCCGCTGTCGTTATCGACATTGCTGCCTTGCGTAAAAACATTGCCACCATGTCCGAAGTGCACCCAGGACGTCGCCTGCGTCCGCACATTAAGGCGCACAAATGCACAGGTCTCGCTGCCGAATTAGAAGCGGCCGGACACAGTTCATTCACCTGCGCAACACCACGCGAAATTCTGGGAATGGTTGCAGCAGGTGTGGGCAACGATTTCTTACTTGCTAACGAAGTAGTCGACGTACGCCGATTAGAAGCACTTGCTGATGCGCAAGAGCATGCACTCATCACTGTTGCCATCGATTCAGAAGAAACACTGAAAGCGGCAGAAAAGGCTGGCATTCACAACGTCATGATTGACGTCAACGTCGGTCTTCCCCGTTGTGGATGTGACCCCAAAAATGCGGGGCGACTTGCCGATGCTGCTCGCGTACGCGGCATGACCGTTCGCGGAGTTATGGGTTACGAAGGACACCTCATGATGGTGACCGACCGCGACGAGAAAAAGCGCAAAGTTCACGAGTCAATGTCAATTCTTGCAACTGCACATGAAGACGTTGGTGGAGACATCGTGTCAGCTGGCGGAACCGGCACATACGACATGTTTGCGGGAACCACTGTGAACGAAGTGCAAGCAGGAAGTTATGCACTAATGGACACGCACTATGCACAACTTGGTTTGCCGTTTGTTCAGGCAATGTGGGTGGTTGGAACAGTCATCTCGTCACACGAATCGTGGTCAGTCGTGGACGTTGGTTTGAAGTCGCTCGGCATGGACCACGGCAGCCCCACTATCTCTGGTCACTCCGTGTGGTTTTGTTCCGATGAGCACATCACGTTCTCCCCACAAGACCAAACGCCACGCCCTGTTGTCGGCGACAGAGCCTTCGTCACTCCTGCCCATATTGATCCCACCATGGCCATGCACGACACTGCGTACGTAGCCAACCAATTCGGAGAAATTCTGGCCGAATGGCCAATTGATTTACGTGGGTGGTAGCCCCACTATGCGTGACAATAAAGCGGGTAATTCACGCAACGCTCGTCCCCTGTGAGAGAGAGCATCTTTTTCTTCTGCGGACATTTCAGCAAAAGTTCTGCCATCACCATCGTTTGGAACGAAAATACTGTCGTAACCAAACCCGTTAACACCACGTTCATTGGTAGCAATGCACCCTTCACATTCGCCTGCAACGAAATGCATTTCGCCCAACCTGTTCACAACGGCCAGAACGGTTCTGAAACGTGCCGACCGCTGGGTAACTCCGTGTAGAGCGCGTAACAATAACTCTCGATTCTGCGCATCGGTTGCGTTGTCACCCGCGTACCGAGCACTACGCACACCAGGCTCACCATTCAAGGCATCAACAAGCAGTCCCGTGTCATCGGCGAGTGCCCATTCGTGCGCAAAGTTTGCAATCTCGACTGCCTTTATTGCGGCATTTCCTTCCAGCGTGGGTGCAGCCTCTTCAACGTCACCCACCTCTGGTGGTCGCGGCAGAAGCTCCACCCATGCAGGCAACAATCGGGAAATTTCCGCGACCTTTTTCGGGTTCGCACTCGCACACACGAGTCGCATAAGGGTTATCGCTCAGGAAGTCGAGCAGGTGGCGCCTCGGACAGCAAGCCCGATTGAAGATCAAAGATTCGACCAAGGCCGGTATCGGCCAACATCAACAACTCATCAAGTTCGCCACGCGTGAATGCCATACCTTCGGCGGTTCCTTGCACTTCTACAAATCGAGACTCCCCACCGTTGACAGGTCGCAACATCACAACGTTCATATCCACTTCAGCGGTGGAGTCTTCAACATAGGGAAGGTCTAAAACAGGAACTCCCCCACACACTCCCACTGAAATTGCAGCACAAAGGGAATGAAGTGGGTGCTGAGGAATGGAACCGTTCTGCACAAGACGAGTGAGTGCATCGTGCAGTGCGAGATAACCACCACAAATGCTTGCGGTGCGAGTGCCACCATCTGCCTGCAATACATCGCAGTCCACTACTACTTGGCGTTCACCCAAGGCGCGCATATCGCATGCGGCACGCAACGAACGGCCAATGAGTCGTTGAATCTCTACTGTGCGTCCACTTTGTTTTCCTTTGGCCGCTTCTCTGTCAACTCGTTCTGGCGACGAACCCGGAAGCATTGAGTACTCCGCGGTGACCCATCCTTTGCCCGACCCCTTCATCCAACGAGGAACATCTTCATCAACCGATGCAGTGCACAACACACGTGTGCGCCCGAATGTGACCAGCACTGATCCTGCCGACATCTCCGTGAAGTCACGCTGAAATGACATAGGCCGTAATTGATCTGGTGTGCGTCCGTCTGGGCGACTCATGATGATTTCCTCCGCACCACCGACATTCGGCGCATGTGCGCTTCCCACAATACGCAGTGAGCACCCTCAACAGGCGTAGCGTCATTCTCCGTGCTCACCGCAACACTTCTCGCTCTCGCCGCCGCGGTGTTGCACGCCTCATGGAACTTGTGGGTGAAACAAAGCGGTGACCGATGGATTGCCCTGTGGGGCCAGATGACCGCTGGCGGGTGTGTGTGCGCAGTCATCTTGTTGTTCACTGGCTGGCCTAGCAACTTGGCGTGGTGGCCGGTGCTGTCTAGCGGCGTTATTCATGTGGTGTACATCGGCGCTCTTGCACGCGCGTACACCATTGGCGACTTCTCTGTTACCTATCCCATCGCTCGGGGCGCCGGCGCGTTACTCGCCGCAATAGGTGGAGTTCTCTTTCTGAACGATCACTTCACGGCCTTGGCGGTTTTCGGAATTGTTATTGCCATCGCCGGAATTCTTCTGCTTGCGGGAAAGGCCGACGCATCGCACGTGAAGGCTGCGTTGTTGGTTTCGCTCACAATCGGTGCGTACTCAGTTGTTGACGGTCACGGCTCCCGATTGACGGGCGGAAACTTGTATCCACTTGTGCTGTTCGTTGCTACTGCTGTGAGCACCACCATTGCTGGAATCGCCATGGGGCGTACACGCGACATGGTCTCTGCAATGAAGTCGCGAGCCCATTGGTTTGTGCTTGCTGGAAGTGCATCTGCATTGACCTATTGGATGGTTCTCATTGCGATGCAACAAGCACCCGTGGGCTATGTAACGGCACTTCGTGAATCAAGCGTGGTCATTGTCGCGCTGGTGGGAACGCGTTACTTGGGTGAATCAGACATGCGACGACGCGTTGTAGCCGCACTCGTTGTTGTTGCAGGGCTAGCAGTGCTCATCGCGGGCCGTTAGCGGCGCGCTACTCACTTAGAAGTAGATGATCTTTTCGGCGTTTGCTTCGGCTTGATCGAGATCGTCTGTGTAAGCACCTGTAGACAGGTACTTCCAACCACCATCGCACACAATGAACACGATGGTTCCCTCTTCAATTTCGCTCGCCACCTTCACAGCGCCCGCAAGCGATGCTCCCGATGAAATTCCGGCGAAAATTCCGCACTCTTGCACGATGCGGCGAGTCCACTCCAAAGATTCGCGAGGACGAACAACGCGCTTACGGTCAAGAAGTTCGCGGCCGTGCCAGTTGTCGAACACGGGTGGGATGTAACCATCGTCCAAATTGCGCAAACCTTCAACACGCTCACCAAGTGGAGGCTCTACAGCAACAATCTTGATGTTGGGATTCTGTTCTTTGAGATACTTGCCCGTACCCATCAGTGTTCCGCTGGTGCCGAGACCCGCAACGAAGTGCGTAATTTCTGGACAGTCGCGATAAATCTCTGGGCCAGTGCCTTCGTAGTGCGCACGTGGGTTTGCATCGTTTGCATACTGATACAAGAAACACCATTCAGGGTTTTGCGCTGCAAGTTCTTGCGCGCGTCGCACTGCGCCATTTGATCCTTCTTCACCGGGTGTGAGAATGATTTCAGCGCCGAAGACTTCGAGCATTTGTCGACGCTCAATGCTGACCGAAGTAGGCATGAGGATGGTGATGGGATAACCCTTCATCTTCGCAATGGCAGCAAGTGCAATTCCGGTGTTGCCCGATGACGGCTCCACGATGCGCTGACCAGGCACCAAGCGTCCGGTGCGCTCGGCATCTTCGATCATTGCTTTTGCAATGCGGTCCTTCACCGAGCCAAAGGGGTTTTGGCTTTCCAACTTCGCCACGATGCGAACACTGGGATTAGGCGACAAATTGGAGACGTCGACCATGGGAGTGTTGCCAACGAGCTCGAGGGCGTTCTGAAGTACGAACACCGAGCCTCCGTTCCTTCTCACATCCGCAATCGACATGGTTCTCCTTCGCGGCCTACCAGGCAGGCCTCTAGGTGAAACCTCTCCACCTTGAGTGCTATTCCCGATAAATCCAGTCGGAATTGTAACCATCGCCACAGCCTTTGTCACCCCCTATCGGTGAATCAGGCAATAACGATGACTTCTTCGGTAATGGTTCCAGCCTCAATACGGAATGAGCGGGGCTTCGGCTCGCCGGTTTTCAGGCTGACAATGATGTAGTGCCAGCCCGGATCGGGGGCCTGGTCAACGTCAGTTTTGCTGGGATAGGCCTCGGTGTGGGTATGGCTGTGCGCGCACCCCAGCACTTCCAAGCCCTCCGCTTCAGCGGCAAGCTCGGCGCGAAGGTGCTCTTTCGGGTCAATGGTGTACACCAATGCACTGTGGGCAATGTTGGTGCATGGCACGAAACGCGTGACTGTGGTTGATCCAGGTGCGCCAATGAGCAGACCACACATCTCTTCGGGATAACAGGCAATGGCATGCGCGGCCATGGCGCCTGCGGCCTCTTGCGGCACCGTGAGTTGTTGCGTGACTGACTCGGACATCCCTGCGCAGGCTAGCGGTACGCTCGATTACCCCTATGGCAAAGTCACCAAACACCGTGCTGGCGAGTAATCGCAAGGCTCGACACGATTACGAGATTCTCGACGTGTTCGAAGCCGGCATTGTGCTGGTTGGCAGCGAGGTGAAGAGCCTTCGCGCTGGACAAGTTCAACTGGTCGACGCCTACGCGCGAATTCTCGACGGCGAGATGTGGCTGGACGGAGTTCACATTGCGCCTTATTCGTTTGCTGTGGGTGTAGGAGCACACGACCCCGACCGCCCGCGAAAACTATTGTTGCATCGCGACGAGATCAATCGACTTCATGATCGCGTTGCGCGTGAACGTTTATCGCTGGTGCCGCTGGCATTCAAATTGGTTGACGGACGCGTAAAAGTGGAACTTGCGCTTGGTCGTGGTCGCAAGAAAGGCGACAAGCGCCAGTCAATTGCAGAAAAAGATGTGCAACGCGAAATTCAACGATCACTTGGTCGTCAGCGCAAAGGTATGGAATAGCCGTTCTTCGCAACTTTTCACAGATCTTGGAAAAAGTTGACACCACCCCGCCGTACACTTGTCTTTACACAACCAACCAATGGGGCTGACAGGTTTCGACAGCAGTTTCGTTGTTTGCACGTGCAACCCGAATTGCTCAGATTCGTTAAACGGGGCAAAAAACAGAATTGCCAACGAGCAGTTCGCTCTCGCCGCCTAATACTCGGTAGAGAGACATCGTGAGCAGCAATGCCGCACGGGGCCAGTCCATCGCAGCCCGGCAACAGAAGCGGAGGATGACGGCGAGAAAGACCGCTGACAATGGGAAAGACTTTTGACTTGTGGGAAAGACCACACGCGGCTTGGGTAACCAAGTAGTCGACCCGTCGACAGTGTTGCGTTAGCACTACAACGGGAATGGTTGTAGCACTGGTAAATAGCGCCTGATGGACGGGGGTTCGATTCCCCCCAGCTCCACCATTCAAAGATGTACTCATGTGCACCTTGTACAGTCGCACTGTGCTTCCCACTCAAGTTGCGACAAACGAAGGCGTCTTTCTTCTCGTTGCCATCATCGGAACAATCGCGTTTGCTACGTCCGGTGTTCTTGCAGCAGCAGAAGCTGGGCTTGACTGGCTTGGTGCAACAGTTCTCGCTGTCGTTGTTTCCATCGGCGGCGGGACATTGCGAGACATTCTCATTGGCAACTTTCCGGTCACCTGGGTTCGTGATGAATGGCCAGTAGTTGTTGCACTATGCACTGTTGTAGTGGGTCTCGTTGTTCTACGTCTTCCCGTTCACATAGACCCTCGCAATCAACTGTGGTACTTAATGAGTGACGCCATCGGGCTTGGAGCCTTCGTGGTGCTGGGAACATCCATCGCGCTCGAAAGCGGTACATCGTCTTTCATTGCCGTCTTCATGGGTGTCGTGACAGGTGTTGGCGGCGGCGTCATCCGCGATCTCTTCACCGGACGCACACCTATGGTGTTCGTTGGTCAGGTGTACGCCGTTGCCGGGCTTCTCGGATCAATCGTGTACGTAGGCCTTCGAGAAACGAGCGCATCTGAACCACTTCGCGTGTGGATTCCCGTTGCCGTGGTCGTCATCTTGCGTGCGCTAGCTATTCGCTTTGACCTGCATTTGCCACGCGCAAACGGGTCAACACAATCGCGCGACTAGCGCCTCATCGCTACATTTGGCGAATAACACCGTCTTTGACAGCTGCGGCAGCAACAGCCGGTGCAACACGCTCGACGATGGAGCGGTCGAACACAGAGGGAACAACAAATCCAGGCGACAATTGAGAATCGGTGACTGACTCGGCAATTGCTACTGCAGCAGCCAACTTCATTCCCTCGGTGATGTCAGTTGCGTGTGCGTCTAATGCGCCTCGGAAAATTCCGGGGAATGCCAAGACATTATTGATCTGGTTTGGATAATCGCTGCGACCTGTTGCCATAACCGCCGCAAGTCCGTCACATTGTTCTGGACGAATTTCTGGGTTGGGGTTTGCCATGGCAAACACAATGGGATCCTTTGCCATGGAACGAACATCGGCTGCCGTAATGAGATCTGGACCACTCACTCCAAGGAAAACATCTGCGCCCTTCATGACATCGCTAATGGTTCCCATCTTGCGTGATTGATTTGTGTGCTCTGCAAACCACACTTTGGCCGAGTTCATTTCTCCGCGGCCTGAGTAAATGGCTCCCACGCGGTCACATCCGATGACTTCTCCAACCCCTGCGTTCAACAGAATCTTGCCAATGGCCACACCTGCGGCGCCAACGCCAGCGATGACAACCGACAGGTCTTCCATTTTCTTTCCTGTGATCTTCAATGAGTTCCACAATGCCGCGAGTGCAACGACGGCAGTGCCGTGCTGGTCGTCGTGGAAGACGGGAATGTCCAAACTTGCACGAAGACGCTCTTCAATCTCGAAACATTCGGGAGCAGCAATGTCTTCTAAGTTGATGCCACCAAAAGTTGGTGCAATGCGCTGCACGAAATCGACGACTTCATCGGCAGTGCGTGCGTTAATGCAAATGGGGAACCCGTCAACGCCACCAAACTCTTTGAAGAGAAGTGCTTTGCCTTCCATCACGGGCATGGCGCCTTCGGGACCAATGTCACCAAGACCAAGCACCGCTGTTCCGTTGCTGACGATTGCAACAGTATTCTTGCGAATGGTGTACTTGTGAGACAACGCAGGGTCATTTTCAATTGCTGTACATACTCGCGCAACGCCTGGGGTGTACGCCATAGACAAATCGTCTTTGTCGTTGACCGGCGCAGTAGAGAGAACATGAATCTTTCCAGACTCGTGCATACGGAATGTACGGTCCCACCAATCCATCAAGGTGATGCCTGGGCAATTCTTCACCGCTTCAACAACCGCCAACTGATGTGCTTCGTCTCGACAGTGAACGACAAGGTTTCGACGCAGTACCGGGCCACGCACATCGAATCCGTCGAGTGCACCAATGTTGCCGCCCGCATCACCGATAGCGGTGCACAGGTGACCAAGTGCGCCAGGCACGTTGTCGAGTTGACAATCGAGCGTGATGGAAAAGGCGGCGGTGGGCAGAGTTGGCATAAGAATTACAAGGTTATCCCCAACCCTCGGTCCGCCACCTCACTGTTTTCGTCGCCCTGCGCCTAAGGTTTCCGAGAGAGGGAGGTTGTCATGATTGAACAAGTAGTGCAGAAATGGCATTTGTATATGCGCGGGCAACTTGAAGGCGGCCTCGACACTTTGCTGGCCGATGATTGCGTGTTTTACTCCCCCATTGTCTTCACCCCACAGGTGGGCAAAGAAATCACAAAGCTGTACTTGCAAGCCGCGAGCCAAACACTGCCCGGCGACAAGAAGGCAGAATCTCACGAGCCATCACACAAAGACGGAAAGTTCCGCTACGTGAAAGAGGTGATGTCGGGCAATACAGCCGTACTCGAGTTCGAAACCACCGTTGAGGGCAAGTACGCAAATGGCGTTGACATCATTACCTGTAACGACGCCGGCCAAATAGTTGAATTCAAAGTGATGTTCCGGCCCTTACAAGCCATCAACGCAGTACACCGTCAAATGGGTGCCATGTTGGAAAAGATGTCGCCGAAGTAACGGCTACTTACTGTCCAATAAGTTCTTTACGAAGCTCACGCTTCAGGAATTTGCCAGTCGCATTTCGTGGAATTGGCTCGTTGCGGAACCAAATCTTGGACGGAATCTTGTGCTTGGCCAACGTTGATGACAAGAAAGAGCGCAGTTCATCTTCTGTCAGTGTGGTGTTTGGTCGCAGAACCAGCACAACAGCAACTTCTTCACCTAATCGCTCGTCGGGCACACCGAATACTGCGGCTTCTGCAATTGACGGATGGTGATAAATGGCTGCTTCCACTTCGGAGCAATACACATTTTCGCCACCGCGAATCACCATGTCTTTGGCGCGGTCCACAATGTAAACAAATCCGTCTGCATCAATTCGTGCAACGTCTCCTGTGTTCAGCCAGCCATCCTTAATTGTTTCGGCTGTGGCTTCAGGCCGGTTCAAGTAGCCAGCAATTGTGACTGCTCCACGCACACACAAAATGCCTACCGTGTTGGGATCGCGTGGAAGGTCGTTTCCGTCTTCATCCACCAACTTTCCTTCAAGCGTTGGAACAAGTGGTCCACAACTCTCAGGACGCTCAATGTAAAAACGTGCTGCATTAGCGGTGATGATTCCGCATGTCTCGGTCATGCCGTAGCCGGTACTCGGCTGTCCACCCTTCAGTGCGCCAGCAATTTTGTGCACAAGGTCTGGCTGTACTGCCGAACCGCCACCGCCCATTGATTGCAATGACGAGGTATCACGCTTTTCCCAATCGGGATGCATGAGTAATTCGCGACCCATTGTTGGAACGCCAGAGAATGTGGTGACTTTCTCGCGCTCGATGAGCTCGAGTGCGCGACCCGCATCCCATTTGTACATCATCACAACTTTTGCGCCAGTCAATGTTGAAGGGTGCAACAAGCAGTTACATGCAGTCACGTGGAACAGCGGCGTTGGCGCAAAGATGACAGCGGGGGCGGCTGCAGGAACATTGGTGGGTGCCGGAACATCGCCCGCTGCAATTGCTTTTTGCTCGGCAAGTGCAGTGGCCGCAGTCATGGCCGCAATGTTCATGATGTTGGCAACTGACCCACGATTTGTTAACTGTGCACCCTTCGGAAATCCGGTGGTACCCGATGTATAAAAAATTGTTGCATCGTCATCCGTATCGATGTGAGCGTCCGGCAAAGTTCCGGGGTCATTCCCTGACAATGCGTCTGCCCACATCACTGCACCGTCTGGTAGCGGCGACGTGTTGCGTGTGACAATCAAATGAACTGGCGCAGCATCTTTAATCTCTACAAATCGCTCTAGTCGCTCACCGTCAACAATAAGAACAATCGGCGTGCTGTCTTTTAACGCGTACTCCATTTCGGATGCAGTCCACCATGCATTCATTCCCACCAAGGCAGCACCGAGCGAGACAGTGGCCCAGTAGCTAACAACCCACTCCGGATAGTTGCGCATAGATACCGCAACTCGTGTTCCGCGTGTGACACCCTGTGCCTGCAAATAGGTTGCAAGAGTTCTTACCTGCGAGTGAATTTCTGCGTATGTAAACCGTTCGTCTTCGTAGACCAAGTATTCGTTGTTTGCATGACCAGCGCTGAGTTCCCACAACGCCCTCATGTGAGGTGGTGCTGCAGTAAATACTTTCGTTGGAACTCCACGCACGTCAGCGACTGACGTTGCAAAGGGCGAGCCTGGGGCATCGAGGTCGTTACGGGCGGCGATGTAATGCTGAATCACACCCCCATCATTACCTAAATGTGACAATTGTCGCTAGGCGAAAGCGGGGACCTGCGTAGCCGCTTTAGGCTGAGAATGTGAGGAGCCATCAATGACGACTGAGTTCATTATCGATGGCTGGTCTGCGAGTGGCCCCGACGTCACGCTTCACTACCACAGTGGTGAAATTTCTTTTGCTGAGCACATTCAATTCCCGGTTGATGTAGAAACCCACCACACGGTGGAACGACTACTTGATCTTCTGGTGATTGTCGCAGGTGTGAGTTATGCAAAGGCCGTAGCGCCCGCGGTGGTGAGGTTTCCTCAAATTGATATCTCGAACGCTGGATACCGCCTCGTTGAAAAGACATACAACGAAGGAATGCGTGAATTCGCCTTCCACAATGGTCTCCCCCTCACCACTGCTTTTGTGGTGGCCGATGAGCCACGTGGTGCCGACTTCACGATTGAGGCCTTGCTCCATAGCCCCGGAATTCCTCTCATTCCTTTTGGCGCCGGTCGCGATTCCTGCGTTGTCGCTAGCGCTCTTCAACATCTACAACCCACTCTTTTCACCATTGGTCTGAATCCGTTTGCCCAACGGATTGCCGACACCCTTTCCCTGAAGTTGCTCACCGCATCGCGTTCGCTGGATCCAGTGCTGTTGAAAATGAACGAGTCCGGTGCACCGAACGGGCATATCCCCGTTACTGCAATCAATTCGTTACTTTCGCTTATCACCGCTGAACTCACAGGTCACACAAGCGTGGTGATGGCCAACGAAAAATCCGCATCGCGGCCAACACGAGTCAAAGACGGAATAGAAATCAATCATCAGTTCAGTAAGTCACTTGAATTTGAACGCGTGCTCGGAGCGGCCGTCGATTCAGCAGGGTCAATAGTGCAATACATGTCTGTTCTTCGAGACATACCCGACCACCACATTTCCCGCGCATTCGCAACTAAGTGTCTTGATTTACATCCGCTCTTTATGAGCTGCAACCAGGCAATGTTGCGAGATGATTCGAAGAGAAGCAAGGGATGGTGCGGTCAATGCCCGAAGTGTCGAGGGATGTTTTTGTCGTTGGCGCCGTATCTTTCGCCCGCACACATCACGCGTATCTTCGGACGCGACCTTCTTAATGACTCCACTCAAATTTCAGGATTTCACGAACTGATGACTGATGATTCCAAGCCTTTTGAGTGCGTGGCCGATGTGCAAGAAGCACGAGACTCGATGCGCCAGTTACTGCAATCACCAGCGTGGTCACAGCATTCCGTTGTTATGGCGAGTCGCAACCTTGCAGAACAGCCTGCAACGAGAACCGATGAAGAGCAGGGCGACTGGTCGAACACAACATTTGACGCCGACATTCGAGCATTCCTAGGACAATCTGCGTGAAACTCTCCGATGTACGTGGGCTTCGTGTGATTGTTTGGGGCGGTGCACGCGAAGGTTATTCCGCTGCCGAAATCTGCCTACGCCAAAACTGTCAAGTCGCCATTGTGAGCGATACACCCGACAGTGATGTTGATGCACAACGCTCTGCTCAATCGTTAGATGTTTCACTTCTTGGTGTTCATCAGATTCCCGAATGGAATCCAGATTTCATCATTCGGTCGCCTGGGGTGTCTCGATACCGAGAAGAACTCGCCAACTATGCATCGTCCGGTTTGCTTGCCCTATGGCTGGCCGACCAAGACCCGCGCCGAATTATTGGCGTCACAGGCACGAAAGGCAAGAGCACTACATCTGCACTCATTGCAAACATTCTTCGTTCCGCCGGACATTCAGTGGAACTTGCAGGGAACATTGGCGTACCCGTTGCACAAACATCTCGTACCGCAGACTTTCTCGTTATTGAGGTATCCAGTTACCAAGCCAGCGACTGCACAACGTCACCATCTATCGGAGTTCTTACATCGTTGGGCGAAGATCACATTCCGTGGCACGGCTCAGTAGCCACCTATCACCGCGACAAGCTAAATCTCTTTGGACACACACAACTCGAGCACGTGGTCTGCCACGCATCTGACCAAGAACACCTTGTTACTCACGGCTTAGAAGGCGTCTTGAAAAAGAGATTCAGCAACTCTCAGCATTCAGTTCATGTCGCACTTGCCACGCCCCAAGGCGAAGCAGCGCTAGAGCGAATGGGAAATACAACATTTCCGCGCAACTTAGAGCTTGCAATGGACGCTGCGCTTGCGGCCGATAACTCGCTCACGCTTGCCCACGTCCTTGATGCCCTCCACAGCACTCAGCCGCTTCCATCTCGTCAACAACTGGTCGCAACAAAAGGCGATCGTCAATTCGTAGACGATGCGCTCGCAAGTAATCCTCTTGGCGTCATTGCTGCTATCGAACGGTTTAATCACTCACGTTTTGTACTCATCATGGGTGGCGAGGATCGCAATGTCGATTTCGGACCCTTGTGCAATGCTGTTAATGCGGCTCAACATTTAGGCGCAATTGTCGTTCTCGGAGCACCTTCAACCAG